>Ga0224497_10000009_pt1 | contig 217440 bp, 191 predicted proteins | sample SF_Jul11_sed_USG_4_FD_167970 | JGI IMG/M metagenome (GOLD analysis project Ga0224497, IMG submission 167970) | Sediment microbial communities from San Francisco Bay, California, United States - SF_Jul11_sed_USGS_13 | ecosystem: Environmental > Aquatic > Marine > Sediment | place: USA...
AAGCGCATGAGCGTTCGGCGTTTGGCTCTGCGTACGCATTTCCGGGTGGTGTTCTCGAAGACGCGGACCATAATGTGCATGATCACTGCGTGGGCCTGTCATCCGCCGACGCAAATCGCGTGCTTGCCGTCGAATCGGGCGGACTCGACTATTTTTGTGCGGCAGTACGCGAACTGTTCGAAGAGTCGGGTGTACTGCTTGGCTGCACACAGCTGTCGAACGATGAGCTGGATCGAGCACGAGCAGAACTCAATGCCGGCGCGCTGCGCTGGGACGACTTTGTACATGCGAACGAACTGCTCATGACCTGCGATCGTCTGCATTATTTCAGTTTCCGAATCACTCCGCCCGAACTGCCGAAGCGCTACTCGGCGCGATTCTTCCTGGCGGAATTGCCGGCCGGACAGCAGGCGGTCCATTGCGGCGGTGAATTGACGGACTCATGCTGGATGTCGGCACAGGCAATTCTTAACGCAAGCAGGAACAAGACGATGCGGGTCCATCATCCGACCCGCAAGACACTGGAACGCATCGCGCAATTCGATTCGGTTGCTGCGCTGTCCGTGTGGGCGAGTTCTTGTGCAGAGCAGGGTGTTATCTGCGATCAACCGGCGCTCGCCCCAGAGATGTTGCGATGACGTCGTTCGGACCGGAGTTGCCGCCGTTCGCCGAGCTGGCGCCGGGCGTGCGGCGGCTTGTTGCACCGAATCCGTCGATGATGACGGGTCCCGGAACCAACACTTATGTGTTTGGCGTCGACGCGTGCGCCGTACTCGACCCGGGGCCGGCAATCGCCGCTCATATTGAAGATATAGTATTAAAAGCAACGACTTCCATTCGCTGGATACTCGTCACACACACCCATCCGGACCATTCACCGGGCGCGGCGTTGCTCGCGAAACAGGTTGATGCCGAGCTGCTTGGCGTCGCGGCGCCTGACGGCGAGCATCAGGACAGAACTTTTGTGCCGGACCGGCATCTCGCCGACGGCGACGTACTCGAAACTGATGAGTTTCGGCTCGAGGCCGTGCACACACCGGGGCACGCGTCGAACCACTTGTGCTACCGACATGCAGGTCTCGACTGGTTGTTCACCGGTGACCACGTAATTGACGGATCGACCGTTGTTATCGATCCGCCTGATGGGAACATGAAACATTACATCGAATCGCTTGAGCGACTCAAAAGCATGCGCTGTTCAGCGCTGGCTCCCGGGCATGGCGACATCATCGACGACCCGGAACGGGTAATCGACTGGATTATCGATCATCGCCTGCAACGCGAGGCTAAAGTAATTGCCGCTGTCCGGGCGCACGCCAACCACACGGCGCATCAGCTCGTGCCACATGTTTACAAGGATGTGGACCCAAAACTCTACGGCTGGGCAGAACGCTCGCTCCTTGCCCACCTGCTGAAGCTACAGGAGGATGGGCTGGCGATTGCGGACCACGGGCGATGGACGGTTACTTGACTGTCCAGGTATTCGGGCCCTTGATGAAGTCCGTTACGCTTTTTGTGCGTTGCATGCGTGATGGATGGTGCGCATAGAAAGCGTCTTCGTAACTCTGTGCGGGTTGCCGATAGATGACGCCCAATGCGACAGGCATGCGCATGTCGATGAGCAAACGAGCGATTACGGCGTTGCCTTCATCGTGTACGAGAATGTCGTCATTCGATCGTGTGGCGTCGACAACATCCAGGGTGAATGATCTGGCATTGAAGCGTATGCCTTTGTCTCGGTTATTGCCAAATAGCAAGGGCTCGCCGTGGCGTACGTGCAATTGTGTCTGAGCGGCGCTCTCGCGAGCGGTAATTTCCGCAAACACCTTGTCGTTGTAGACGATGCAGTTCTGCAAGATTTCAATGAATGACGTGCCGCGAAACGCATGCGCCTGCTGCAGAACACTACCCATGCCGGTCTTGTCGATGTCGATGGCGCGAGCGTAGAAACGGGCGCCTGACCCGAGCGCGAACTGACCCGGCGAGATCGGCGTATCCAGAGATCCCGACGGGCTTGACGGTGAGGTGGTTCCGGTGCGCGATGTTGGCGAGAACTGGCCCTTGGTCAGACCATATATCTCATTGTTAAATAACAGAATTTTGATCCCGATGTTACGCCGCAGGGCGTGCATCAGGTGATTGCCGCCAATCGACAGTCCGTCACCGTCGCCCGTCACGACCCAGACGTCGAGATCCGGATTCGCCAGCTTGAGCCCGGTAGCAATCGCCGGTGCGCGACCGTGTATCGTGTGGAATCCATACGTCTCGAGGTAATAGGGCAAACGTGCGGCGCAGCCGATTCCCGATACGAATGCGGTCGTCTCCGGGCGGGCGCCCACGTCGGCAAGTGCCGCAGTGACTGCCTTCAGGATGGCGAAATCGCCACAGCCGGGACACCACCGGACCTCCTCTGAGGTCGTGAAGTCTTTTGCCGTCAATTTGTCGGTCATGATATTCCGCCTTTGAGCACTGCCTGTATTCGCTCGACCAGCTCGGCGATCAGAAACGGTTGGCCGCTGACCTTTGTATACGAAATCGGCTCGAGGCCCAGCCTGTCTCTAAGCAGGGTCGACAGCTGACCATTGTTCATCTCGGGAACCAGGATTTTCCCGTAACGCTGCAGCAAGTCACCCAGGTTGCTCGGCAGCGGATTCAGGTAACGCAGATGGACGAAGCCGACGCCGGTTTTTCTTGCAGCCTGATAGATGGGTCCGTATGTCGATCCCCAGCCCACGACGACGAGTTCACCGCTCTTCGGTCCGAGTTCCACGGCCTGGTCCGGAATCCAGTCCGCCACCGCTCGAACCTTAGCAGCGCGCATCTCCGTCATGCGCGCATGGTTGGCGGGCTCATAGGAAATATTGCCCGTTGCGAAGTCCTTCTCGAGCCCGCCGACGCGATACATGAGACCAGGCATACCCGGTGTGATCCAGGGCCGGCCGAAACTGGCGCTATCGCGCGAAAATGCGAGGCGCTGTATATCGTCGCTTTGTTGCGGACTTGGGGCAGCGTTATGGTCGATCGGCAGAAGACTCGAAACGTCGGGTATCCGCCACGGTTCGGCGGCGTTCGACAGGTAACCATCGGCGAGCAGGATGACCGGCGTCATATGGCGTAATGCGATGCGTACAGCCTCGATTGCCATCGTGAAACAGTCGGCCGATGTCGCCGCTGCGAGCACCGGCAGGGGCGTGTCCGCATTGCGGCCGTACACAGCCTGATACAGGTCTGACTGCTCGGTCTTGGTTGGCAGGCCCGTCGACGGTCCGCCACGTTGCCAGTCGATAATCACGAGCGGTAGCTCGGCAGTTACCGCGAGTCCCATGGCTTCGGTCTTCAGTGCGATGCCGGGTCCCGAGCTCGATGTTACGCCTATCATGCCGCCGTAGGATGCGCCGATCGCCGCACATATGGATGCGATCTCGTCTTCAGCCTGAAACGTACCGACACCAACTTCGGCGAGCCGTGTCAATCGATGCAACAACGGCGATGCCGGCGTAATCGGATAAGAACAGAACATCACCTGACGGTCTGCAAGTTCTCCCGCCGCAGCGATGCCCAACGCCAGCGCCTCGGCACCTGTGATGCTGCGATACTGGCCGGCCGGCATGTCGGCCGGTTTGATATGTACTTGCGGCAGACTGGCGGACAACTCGGCGGTTTCGCCATAAGCGTGCCCGGCATGCAACGCCTTGATGTTGGCATCACGCAGGGTCGGTTGATCGGCCAGGTGCCGCGACACCCAGGTAACGATGGCGTCCAGTTTGCGGTCAAACATCCACAGTAACAAGCCGAGCGCCCAGAAGTTCTTGCAACGCCCGCCTTCGCTCTTGCTAAGTCCGAACGATTTGACCGCCTCGAGGTTCAGGCGGGAGATATCGGCGCTGGCAACCTGGTAGCCATCGAGCGTGTTGTCCTCGCGTGGATCGGCATCATAGCCGGCTTTGGTCAGATTCCGCGCCGTGAAGCTGTCGCTGTTAATTATGATCAGCGCGCCCTCTCCGAGTAATGACAGGCTGACCTTGAGTGCAGCCGGATTGAATGCGACGAGCACGTCGGGCGCGTCGCCGGCCGTCGTTATCGTATCGCTGCCGAGATTGATCTGATATGCGGAGACACCGAACGTCGTTCCGGCCGGCGCACGAATTTCTGCCGGATAGTCGGGAAATGTCGCGAAGTCCGATCCTGACAACGCGGTCACGGCCGCAAACTGTGATCCCATCAGCTGTATGCCGTCACCCGAGTCGCCCGCAAGACGGACGACGATTGAGGTTACGTCTTTGTTTTTGCTCACGAAAACTAGTTCTGTTCGATGGTCAGATACCGCTGGACACGGCGAGAAGTCGCCAGTTTAGCCTATTCGCAGGTAGCGAACTCAAACCTCCAAAGCGGCTTGATATGAGCCCTGACTTCGCATAGCGTACTCGGGCCGGAAATTGAGGAACCCGACATGACATTTGTCGTCACGGAAGCGTGTATCAAGTGCAAACTGACGGACTGTGTTGAAGTTTGCCCCGTGGATTGTTTTCACGAAGGGCCGAACATGCTCGTTATCGACCCTGACGAGTGTATCGATTGCACGCTCTGCGAGCCCGAGTGTCCGGTCGAGGCAATCTATTCGGAAGATGAGCTGCCGGACGGACAGGAAATGTTCCTCGAGTTGAATGCCGAATTGTCCCGCGGCTGGCCCGTTATCACCGAGATGCAGGATCCTCCCGCCGATGCCGACGATTGGCGCGACGTCAAGGACAAGCTCCAGTACCTCGAACGTTGATCACCCGAGCGGCGGCGGCGACCTTACCCTTTTCACAAACGCATGCAACAGCGAGCACGTTTCTGATGGCCAGTCTGCGCGCGAAACTCGTGCGTATGACGACCGGGCTTTACTTCAAGACGATCGACGCGCAAAGAACCAATGTACAGTCGATGCGCAGACGCTGGCATATGCTTGCGCGCGTCCTGCCCGTCGCACGCGGCATAGCGCGCGCTCCCACTACTGTGCGGGGCTTGCCGGCAGAGTGGCTGACGCCACGAAACGCCGCGGACCGAAAATTGCTGTTGTACCTGCATGGTGGCGCCTACGTAATGGGAGACTGCGGCACTCACAGGCAGATCGCGAGCCACATAGCGCGAGCGGCGGGCGTGCGCGTCCTGCTGCCCGAGTATCGCCTGGCTCCCGAACATCCGTTTCCCGCGGCGGTTGACGATGCAGTGGCTATCTACCGGCATTTGCTCGCAGAGGGCCACGCGGCGGCCGACATCGTCGTGGCGGGCGATTCGGCCGGCGGCGGTCTGACGATGGCGACACTAACGTCCCTGCGTGATGAGGGCGCTGCCTTACCCGCCGCGGCGTGCCTGTTGTCACCCTGGCTGGACCTTGCCGGAACCGGCGAATCGATGCGCACGCGCGCGCCTCACGACCCATGGTTTAAACCTGAGTACTTGCCGCTGATTGCGAGTTACTACTGTGCGGAGGCCGAGCTCAAGAATCCGCTGGTGTCACCGGTTTATGCAGATCTCCGCGGCCTGCCGCCGCTTTATATCCAGGTGGGCGAAGACGAGATACTCCTGAGTGACGCAACACGAGTTGCCGATAAAGTGCGCGCCGCCGGCGGCGAAGTCGAGCTCGAGATATGGCCGGATATGTGGCACGTGTTCCAGGCGTTTGTGCATCAGATGCCCGAGAGCCGCCGGGCGATCCGAAAAATCGGCGCATACGTGCGTACAGCACTCGATGTCCGCTCGCCCGAATCGTCACAATCCTGATTGCTTCTGTGAATCGTCATACATCCTGGTAAGGAACGAGCGGATAGCCGATTCAGCTTCGTCGCGAGTCATCAATTTCTGTTTCTCGAGGATTATGGCCATGTCTTTCAGCGATCTCTTGCCATCGATGAGCGACATGATGAAAGAGTAGATCTGCGTCGTCATCGCCTGAGTGCGAAATGATGGCGTCAGCGGCACGGCTTCCTTGCCCGTCACGATCCAGTCGGGTAAGGCGCGGTGCCTGTCCGGTTTTACGGCGTCGCGCTCCTTGTAGGCGGAAAACGTAAACACTTTTTCGTTGCGCCCGTGACGGCTCGCGGGAGAGCACATATAAGGTATCTTCGCTTCAGACACGTACGGATCCGAGAAGCCGCTTTCGGCGACGATCGCCTTGGTTTCCTCAGGGCTGTAACGGCGCGCGCGCTCCGGGTGAGCATATGCGAGCGAGCCGAAATTAATCCAGCGGCCATTCGTCTTCAGTAGTCTGTTTATCCTTGCCGCGAGCACCGGTAAGTCCTCACTGATGATATCGATCAGCCATGGTGTGACGACCGTGTCGAACGCTTGTTCGGCGAACGGCGGTCGGAGCGCGTCGCCCAGCACCAAATGGAAACCATCGCGTACGACATTGGGTGCGACCAGTGTGCGCAAAACGGCGTCGTCCTCGAGCGATTTCGGCGCAATCGGAAATTCGTACAGCTTGAGCGATTTGCCGCTCGTGACAGCATGTGCAACAAGCATCAGCAGAGGATTGAAATCCAGCGCCACCGTGGTTTGGCATTCGATCTGCATATGCACATCGTAGGCGAGCCTCCCGGCGCCAGCGCCGAGTACGAGGACCTTGCCGAGCTCGGCGTTGTCATGCAGAACTTTACGAACCTGCTTCAGTGATGCCTCGTTTTCTTCCTGACCCCAGGCCCAGTCGCGATGCACGTTGGCGTAATAGGTGTTGAGCGCCTGGTCGACCGGTAACCGAGTTCTGAGCGCCAGGTAGGTTTCGACTGTGCCCTGCAGCGATTGCACAGCGACCGGCTGCAACAGTTTCCGCAGCGAACGGCGATGAAATTCGACGGCTTTCCTGTAGCGTTCGATGCGCCGCCTCGTCAGGGGCCGCAGCTCTTCGTTCTTGAGTTCACCTTCAAGCCGGGCGGCGTCCTGGCTGAGCTGTTGCAATGCGAACTGCAGCCGGCCGCGCCACTCGCCCAGAGTCGCTTCTGGTTCGGCGAACAACCATGGAATACTATCGATCGACGGGAATTCGATCTTGCACGCGTCACAGCGATGCCTGCCATCCTCTTCCGGCAATGGGGTCTTGTCGCATCTCGGACAGGCAAGAAGCTCGTTCAGGTCTGCTGACATGGCCGGAGTATACCCGCAAAAAAAACGGCCAGCCCCGAAGGGCCGGCCGCTGTGAGCGCGTAGCGTAGAAGCTACACGGGGTTGGCAATCGTACCGTTACAAATCGGTGTGAACGCCGTCAGGCTGTCCTGCATCGTGGCATTACCCAGGCCGTGATTCGGAAAGACACTGGCAAACGCACCCTGTTCACCGTGCAAGGCCATGTAATTTAGCAAGACCGTGTTAACGAGCAGGTTGACGTTGTTGGCAGCCGGCGTCGCCGCGCGCTGCACCGAACCACCCGCATCCATGTAACCTATCTGTTGGTGCACGGCCTGTTCTTCGGGCGTGGCGCCGATGATCGTCGGTCTTCGTCCTGGGTTGTAGACGAGGAAGAACGAACCAGCTGTCGAGGAATTGTCACTCGACCACTCTCCCTTACCGCGGCCTTCCGGTGAGTTGTCGATCGCGCCGTTTGACGAGAGAGAACCGTCGCTGAAGACGTACAACATGAGCGGCACACCCTGGCGGGCAGCGTATTCGAGGCACGCGCCCATGCAGCGTCCGGCGCGTTCGTCCTTGACCTCGCCCTCGGCCCGTGCGCCACCGTGATAATCGTAACCGCCCATCTCGATACAGCCGGCACCGGCATATCCGTTGACGACAAGTTTCATGATCGCAGCCGTCTTCTGGAATTCACGTGCGTCCCGGTCACCGGCGTTCCACTCGGCCTCAGTAAATATGCCCGTGCCCGGCGCACCTGGCTGATCCACGATCATCGGATCCTCCGACGGATCGATCGGCACGCCGCCGAAACGATCGGCGATATCGGCCGCCTTCAGGTAACCACAGCGCACGAGTTCCTTGATGACAGCATCCTGGGTGATCTGCGTATCGACCTGGTCCATCTTGCGATCGGTCAGGCGATAAATCGACTCCATGACGGCCGTTGCGTCGTCCTTGCTCAGGATGCCGACGAGTTCACCGGTGTCAACGAGGTTGACGACGTCGGACGGACGATCGACCTTCGTCGGCCGCAGCTCCGGATCATAGAGTGCCAGCGGCAACATCGAATTACCGCCCGAGTCGGTGTTCTCGGAACCCGTCAGTGTCAGGATTGAGCCGTCGGCACCCAGACCGCCAAGCCCGGCCTTGGCGATGCCATGCATCGGGTTGTGCGGGTTGTTGCCCGTGTCGTTATCGGAGCGGGCCGGAATGACAGCGCCGTTGACGAGCGCCTCGTTACCCGGCGTCAGACTGGTCATGATGCCGCGCCGGAACGCGCTGTCGAGGTGAAAACCCAACCCAAGGTCGAAGTTTGCGTATGGCAACTGCAAATTCGGATCGGTCAGGCCCGGCACCATGTCGCCCGGGAGACCCATCTTTTCGTAGCCTGCGGTCGACAGGAAATCATTCTGTCCGCCTTCCTTGCCGACGAGCACGTTAGACCCGGCGATATTGGCACCGCCCGCGAGATCGAAGCAGATGAACGGAATCTTGCCTGCGCCATTGGTTGCGATTTGACACGGGCTCGAAAGTAACGCATCGAGGTCGGGCGACAGCGCGGCCATCGCCTCGCGCGGATTCGAGAACAGGCTCAGGATACCGCCGGCGGTCGCGTACGCGGCGCCTGTCATGAACCCCTGCGCAACGAACTGGCGTCGCGTGACAGGACGCGGATGGTCTCCGTGTAGCTGCGGCGCATCCCAATGCCGTGCATTACGTCTCTTAGCCATAATCGTATTCCTTGTCCTGTCTCTTATTGAACCAGCGTTACCGCGTTGCCGAGCATGGCGGCGCAAACACCTTTCGCGATCGCACGCGTATTGCTGGTGCCGGCTACCAGACGATCGATGAGATTGTCGGGACGTCCGCCGGCAGCCTGGAACGAAGCGAGCTCGGAGTACACATCGGCAAATGCCGGCTGACTCGTGAGCCCGGCGCCCATGATGTTGTCAATCAGCGGATTCACGAATAGATCACGATTGCCCACCGCGAATGCCGTGGCTTCTGCAGCATCGAAATTGAAGCCAGGGAACATCGATCCGCTACCTGTGTCACCGTCCACATTGACCAACGCGTTACAGTACTCGATCGCGAGCTGCGCGATAGCGACCTGCTGCGAAGACAAAAACGTGTTGATGTCTTCGACAGCGGGCAATGACTGCCTGAGCTCCTGGTAGGTCATATCGACCGCCGGGAAATTTTCCCGGCGTACGCCAGTAACCTCGGCGTAGGTCGCGTCGATTTCGTCAAATGTCTTTATGCCGATGCGTGGCGCCGGCGGCAGGTCGTTTTCTGTAATGACCAGCGTCGGATAAGGATCGCGTTGATACGTGAACTGATCGAGAGTGTCGAAAGTCAGGAAGAATTCGTCGTCTTCGGGGCCCTTCTCGAGTGGCAGCACGGCGCCAAGCGTTGATAGCGGCTGACCCAGCTCAACGAATTCCGATGCACTGAGCGTATCGACGAGCGTCGCATAGGTTTGGCCGACCGCTACTTCGAGGCCGTTCATGGCGACGCGAATGCCCTCGATCGGAATGCCTTCCGGCGTTGACCCGTCGAGCGTGATGAAGTGCGGTCTGTCGAACAGATACGCGTAGCTGTCATACTGCTGCACTTCGAACAGTATGTACGATGTCTGTATCGGTGCACCGATTCGCTCGGAAATATCGAAGAGCATGAAGAATTTTTCACCGACACCGACGTCGAAATTCTGCACAACCTGCTCCTGTGTCAGCGCGCGACGGTGAATCGCCGCGAGGCGCACGGTACCCTCCCAACGACCTTCGCCCGAAGCCTCGCTGCCAAGTACGAGTGCAAACGTATCCTGCCAGGGGACGAAGTTTCCGCTACCTACGGGATCGGTGTTGCTGACCAGTTCGCCGTTGACGTAGATGCGGCGACCGTCAATCGGGTTGAATGTCGCGACGACATGCTGCAACGTCGCCTGCAGGACTTCATCCATCGCCGGCGTACTAAGCGCCTCATCGCCGTTGAGGTTCGTGGTCGGATTGCCGAGCGTATCCGGACCCATGCGGAGCCGGAATTGATAGTCGTACAGGTTTTGCTGCAACGTAAAATTGCGGTTCTGATCGTTTGCGGAGTAGCTGACGATGCGCGCTGCCTCCTGCGTCACGTTAGCGGGAATAACCCAGGCCTCGATCGAGAACTCGCCCGACTCCTGTAGCACGTCGTAGAGCTTCTTGCTCGGTGTGGTCAGACCCTGGGCACGACCACCGTTCATCGTGATGCCCCAGCCACCGTACCAGGTGACCTCGGGAGACAGATTCAGATCGATCGCCGGATCGACACCACTCGTGTCGTAGGCGACGAAGCCCTGGCCGGTCTTGAATTCCCAGAGTGCGACCTGCGCGTCTTCGTAGCGATTGCCGCCCGAGGCGAGTGTGCCGTCGATGAGGCGCAGCGCCTTACTGTAAACGAGACTCTGGTCAACAGGCGTCGGGTCGAAATTAGCGAACGCTATGATCGCGTCCTCCATCTGCTGTGCGTTGGCCGGGCAATTGTCCCAGCAGTTGTGTGACTCGACACGCAGTCGAAGCACAAGGCGCGAGTTCGCCGGGGCGTCAAGGTTGATCTTGGGCTTGGCCGCATCGTATGCGCTATTGATGTCGGGGTCGGCGAAATAGGGCTGTATCGCGTTCGCTGCCTCGGAGCTATGGCAGTTCGAGCAATACTGTTCGACGATAGGATAGATTGTCGACGCGAAGGTATTGGCACCGTTCAGACCGGGTGTAAACGCGTCGACGGGAAAGTTCTTGCTGTCACCGGGGTCGACTGATGCCGGCGGCGTAAGAACGATCTGCCGACCACCGCCCGCGGTGGCGCCGACCCAATTCTCGATCCACGTCGTCATGATCGAGGCACAGACGCCCGCATCTTCCACCCAGCAGTTGTGGCCGCCGCCAACTTTCGCAACGAGTTGGGATGCGGATGGCAGCTGCGTATCGACGACCGGAATTGCAGCGTCGTAAGCCATATTCACGTCGTCGTTGCGCACGAACATCGGTATCTGGGCGACGGACTCGTTATGGCAGGAGCCGCAACGATCCGAAGTTTTCGCGTTCGACCAGAATTCCTGCTGAAACTTGAGCACGTCCGCATCGCGTGCGACCGGACCGGTATAAGGCGCATCGCCCGGGTTTGGCACACTCGTGATCGGATTCTCGGTTGTTGCAGCACCACCGCCGCAGGCGGCGAGCACGATACTTGCAAGCAGCGTGACAATTACGCCCTTTAGCGCATGATAGTCGTTACGATCAATCGGGGCCGCAGGCATGGCAATTCCAGTTGCTTTAGTCATTGTTCGTCTCCCTACTGGCCCATGCAGTGAACGGCCGTGTCAGCAAAAACCTGCTTCATGCTGTAGCCCGTAGTGCGGAACGTATTCGTGATCTGGGCAGCCTTGTCGCGGTCTGCCTGATCCTCTGGATCGCGCAGACAAACGGCGCGAAATACTTTCTTGACCTGGCAGGAAGCGAACGCCTCGCTGTTCGCAAGCTCAATGCCAAGCGACTTGGCGCCATTACCGGAACCACCACCTGCAGCAAATCCGAGGTACGCGTTCTGTCCCTCCCGCCAGCGGTTCTCCCAGGAGTCGTCCGTCGTGCGGAAGCCCTGCGGAAAGTTGAGATCGTTGTTGAAGTACTTTGGCTGCACCGCGCCACCCGCACCCGGTCCGGAGGCGGTGTATTCGAGTCTGCCCGCCGCCTCGTCGTAGTTGTAATACGCGAAAGCACCGGCTAGCGGGTCCATGCCCGAATGGCAGCCAATGCAGTTGTTCAGGAACAGTCGGCTATCGCCACCCGGGCTGCGACTGACATCCTGGCGAATCCAGTCGGGCGGCAACTTCGTATCGTGCATCTGCTCCATGTCGTTACACATGTGATTGAGCAACGTGAAACGAAACATCGCACGGTTGGTGCCGGCGACGAAGAAAGCTTCGGACGCTGCACGCGAGGTCATCACGCCGGCAGTTGCCGAAGCCGGTATGCCCTGGATCGATGATTGAGGGCGCGGTTCGAGATTGTCGCGCAGGTTGATGTTGTCCGCCTCGAGTTCCGCGTAATGATCGTTGTTACTTGCAGAGGGCGCAGAGCTGACGACGCCAGGGCTGCCAATGTAAGTGAGGTCAGCTGACAGCAATGTGTTGAATGCCACATCGTCGCGAATCATGCCAATAACGGTCGCAATGTAGTCATTGAGCGGCACGAACACTGACTGGTCGCGGTTCGTCCATGGCGCGGCGAAGTTCTTCAACGTCACATTGTAGAAATTCGCGTTGTTCATCGCGATAACGGCGGCGTCGTTAGCATTACCCGGCAGACCAGGGTTAATCGCATCTTCCATCTGCTGCAATACCGTGGCGGATGGCGGCACGCCGGCCAGTCTCTCGTGCATGCGCTGAGCCTGCTCGCGGAAGCCTGCTTGAGCGGGCTGTAAAAAGGCCCCGGCTACGACCGTAACAAGCAATACACGCCAGACACCCAAAGCCATTCCCTGGTTACTGACTTTTCTGTTTTTTGTCCACATCCTGTCATTCATAACAACTCTGCCCGCGTAGTGTTCAACTAACGTGCTTTGCATTAACGGCTAGGTAGTTATCGATCGATCCGTCGATGCAAAGAGTCTGCCGGACCGGAATCCAAATCGCCGTGAAAGTATTCACAATCCAAGCATTTGCGGCTTATGTCAGCCCGTACAAACGATTCATACAAAGGCTATGAAGCAAGTGCTGTGCCAGTCTTTGGCGGAATCCGGAAAAACCTGATTTACACTTTTTAAAACAATAACTTGGCGTCGAGTGCGGACGTGTAGCCCGGGACTGTATATGTCAAGTCACTGTCGGTGCATGCGTACAAGTTTCAATGCCGGACTGGCTAAGCTACTGATTGCATACGACTGTGCAACTGTCTCCGAAGGGAGACATGGTCTGCCGCCCGCGTCACTTCCGGACAACAAACACAAACAACCTAAACTTCATGTGGTTTCCAGGTGTGGTGCAAAAGCACTTTCGTAGCACGCGCAAAAAAATTGTATGGAACCTAATCGAAAAGGATTGCGTGTCAGTTACGAAGGTAGTGAAGAAATTTGATATTTAACATTGCGTACTGTCGCCCTTTTTCGACATTACATCTGCGACTTTGCCTCTCTTATACTGCCTTGCAGACACGCTCCGCTTGATGCGATAGACACAAGGACTGTGATCGCGTTAACGGTACAGAAGTGGCCAAATGTCCACTATTACACATTACTCAGATGGTGGGGTGGTGTGCGTAAAAGCAAGCCGGGCGGAGGGACTCCGCAACCCACCATTGCGATTTGAGGTGAAGGCTATGAACGGGCTGACGCGACAAGCAAGGGAAGGAATCTCCCGCAACCTGGCGGGACCGGTTGCCATGCTCTTCGTGTCGTGCATATTGGTAGCCTGTGATGGCGCAAATCAGGGTGTACAGATCGGCACCGGTCAGGATCCCGATCCGGTCGTCATCGATTTTCCGATCGCCTACATTCGGGCGCCGATTCCGACCGACGACAACGGTAACTTCGAGCAACGGGACCTCCGTGAACAAATTACGTTCGATTTTGGTGCGGACCTGTTCTTCCGCGATCGTGCGTCACCGAGTGCAGAAGCAGTCAATATTACCGGCGAGCTAACGCAAGGCCTCGCCGCAATTCGCGACGTGGAGATTGCCTATGATGGCAGCGCCATATTGTTTGCCATGCGCTTCCCGTTTGACCCGAATCTCGATGAGGAGGATTTGCCGACCTGGAATATCTGGCAATACACTTTTGAAACCGACGCGCTCGAGCGCGTAATTACGGATCCCCTCACGGCAGAAATTGGCCACGACATCATGCCGAAGTACCTGCCGGACGGGCGCATTATTTTCTCGTCGACGCGACAGACGCAGTCACAGGCAGTACTGACCGACGAGTTCAAAGGCGGTTTCGTCGCACTTGATGAGGATCGGAACGAGTTTGCGTTTAACCTGCATGTCATGAATGGTGACGGCTCCGGTATCGAGCAGGTGTCATACAATCAGAGTCACGATATCGATCCGTCAGTGCTGTCGAACGGCCAGATCGTGTTCAGCCGCTGGGATCACGCTGGCCCCAATAATGCGGTCAATCTGTATCGTATGAACCCCGACGGCTCGAAACTCGAATTACTCTACGGCGCGCAGAGCCACGCAACAGGCTCAAACGGTGACATCATTCAGTTCATGCAGCCGCGAGAACTCGAAGACGGTCGCATCATGGCGCTCATTCGCCCATTCACCGATACGGAAAGCGGTGGTGAGCTCGTGGTGATAGATACACCACAGTATTTGGAAATCGCGCAGCCCACGAAAGACAACATCGGCATTCTGACTGGCCCGGCGCAGGAAGATGCGACAATCAACGTCGTGTCGACCGAGGCGGGAAGTCCCTCCGTGGGCGGTCGCTACGCTTCGGTATATCCGATACTCGACGGCACAGGACGGCTGTTGGTTGGCTGGAGTCAATGCCGATTGCTGGAAATTCTTGTGGACGACGGCGATCCGCTGACCGATGACTTCATAATAGTGCCGTGTACGGACGAACGGCTGGCGAATTTGTTCGTGCAGCCCGATCCCGACAATCCGGTGGCGCCGGCTGTCGGCAGCTTTGTTGTAGCACCACCGCTATATGGCATCTGGATGTACGACCCGCGTGATGACACGCAGCGTCCGGTTGTACCTGGTGAAGAGGGCTTTATGTTCACCGAGGTAGTGGCGGCAGACCCGAAGTCAGCACCGCCCGTTGTTCTTGATGACGAGAGCATCTTTACGCTCGACCCAAGCATTGCTGATGTGGCCGAGGGTGTGCTCAACATTCGCAGCGTGTACGATTTTGACGGCACGGCGATCGTCGATATCCCGACGATGGCCGATCCGTTGCAGACACCGGCCGCAGACCGTCCCGCGAGATTCCTGCGCATTGAAAAGGCCGTCTCGATTCCGGACGAGGACGCTACCGGTATCGCGCTCGATAACACCGACTTTGGCGTCAGCACTGCCAATGGCATGAAGGAAATTGTCGGCTACGCGATGATCGAGCCCGACGGTTCGGTGATTACCAAAGTGCCAGCGAACGTTGCACTAATGATCAGCGTGGTCGATGAACACGGCAAGCGCATTACCCAGCGCCACCACAACTGGATACAGGTGCGCCCCGGTCAGGAACTCAAGTGCAACGGTTGCCATGTTGCCAACGCTTTGCCGCCAATCTCGCACGGGCGGTTCGACGCCTTCGACTCCGCGTATGCCGGCGCGCCCGACAATATGATCACTTTTCCAAACACGGACGGGCAGTGGAGCATCAGCGCAGTCGGCGAAACCATGGCCGAAATCCGGGCACGCGTGACATGCTTGAGCGACTGTTCCTCAATCGAGCCGTCGATGAACGTCATCTATCGAGACGTCTGGACGGCCGATCCGGTTGTCGCAGCTGGCAACCTGGATATCGATTATCTGTACACAGATCTGACGACCGAAGCACCGACCTCGCTCGCGTGCCAATCCGACTGGCAGACTTTATGCCGCAGCGTGATCAACTATATCCAGCATATTCACCCAATCTGGAGCCAGCAGCGCCTGGCCGTTGATGACCTGGGTAACCCCATCCTTGATCCGGCCACAGGGCTGCAGGTCGACAACAGCTGCATCCTGTGCCACACACAGATAGATCCGGCCGATGGCGCAACTGTTATCGTGCCTGCAGGCCAGCTCGAACTAACAGACGGGCTGTCCGCTGACGAACCTGATCACTATCATGCCTATCGCGAGCTGTTAGTTACTGATAATCTTCAGGAAGTAGTTAATGGCGCATTGGTCGATGCGCAACAGCAGATTGGCGTCGATATCGACGGGAACCCGATATTTGACGTGATTCCGATCGCTGCACCGGCAAGTATTGCCGGTGCACGGGCGTCCGGCGATTTCTTCGGTCGATTCGAAGATTCTGCTAACAGTCACTACAACATGTTGTCTAGCGCGGAGAGACGCTTAATTGCGGAATGGTTGGATGTCGGAGCCCAGTACTACAATAATCCCTTCGACGTCCCGCAGTAATTCGTCCTCCTGGTATGTCTGCCTCGTCGCCCTCGCGCTACTGGCAGTCACGGGAGACAACGCAGAAGCCGCCGACGAAGAACTCAGAACCGTGGCGGTAGCCGACCCGTATCTCGAGATGCATACGGGACCGGGTCGAGGCTTTCCCATTTTTCACGTCGTCGATCGCGGCGAGTCGGTCGACATCGTCATGCAGCGCACCGACTGGTACCTGGTGCGTGCCGCCAATGGTACCGAAGGCTGGGTGGATCAGGCGCAGATGGAGCTGACGCTGAAGCCGGATGGCTCGGCGGTCGAATTCGCCCGCGCCACGCTTGAAGATTTCACGAATGCCAAATGGGAGGCAGGAATCCTCGCCGGGGATTTCGGCGGCGCGAACATTGTGTCGCTCTACGGTAGCTACTCGCTCAACCCGTATGTCTCTGTAGAGGTATGGGGTTCACAGATTTTGGGAAATTTTTCGAACGGCTGGATGGGCAGTGTTAACGTGGTTCACGAAACCTGGCCGGATTGGCGGATTTCGCCGTTTTTCACCCTCGGCGCCGGAGTGATACACACCGAGCCCAAGTCGACCATTATTCAGGGTGAGGATCGCACCGATCAGGTCGGGCACGCCGGGGCCGGATTTCGAATTTACGCGACTCGACGCTTCTTGCTGCGGGCCGAATACAAGGGCTACGTGGTTTTCACGAGTCGGGATGAAAATGAGGAAGTGGAAGAATGGAAAGTCGGCTTCGCGTTCTTTTTCTGATCAGCGCCCTGATCATGGTGTCGGGTTGCGCGGCCACGAAGAACCTTTTCGGCATCGGCCCGGAGGAAGCGCCGCCGCCGTCGTCCGAACCACCGGGCCAGGTCGTCGAACCTGAGGTCGAACGACGCGAGGTCAAAGAGCCCCAGATCGATCGGGAGGATTTCGAGGTCGGCGGTTTCGTGGGCCTCATGAGTATTGAGGATTTCGGTAGCGACATCGTCTACGGCGCGCGGCTCGCCTATCATGTCACCGAGGGGTTCTTCGTCGAAGGCACGGTTGGCCGGACTGAGGCAGGTCTGACGAGTTTTGAAATCCTCTCGGGCGGCGCAACGTTGATCGCTGACAACGAACGCGCGTTCACGTATTACAACCTTAACCTCGGATATAACATCCTGCCGGGCGAGGGCTTCGTCGGCGAGGGTCGTGCCTACAACACGACATTCTATCTGGTGGCGGGGCTGGGCTCGACGCGATTCGCTGGCGATGACCGGTTTACGGTGAACTTGGGCGCGGGATACCGCTTCTTACTGACGGATTCGATTGCACTGCACGTCGACTTCCGTGATCACCTGTTTGATATCGATCTCCTCGGCGAGGAGAAAACAGCCCACAATCTCGAGGGCCATATCGGCGTCACGGTGTTCTTCTGAGGCAGGGTTCACGGTTCGGCCTCAAAGCCGGCGATAAAGTTAGGGATATGGATATGAAAATTGGAGCGGTTGGTCGATTCTTGCTGCCAGTGCTGCTACTGGCTGGCCTCGCTGGCTGCAGCAACATCGAGCCCTGGGTCAAGCCCTACGAACGCGACCGCCTTGCAGATCCGATCATGGCGCTCGATATGGCGCCAGTGTCGAGTTCCTATATTCAGCACGTCTACGAAGCACGTGAAGGTGCGCGCGGTGGCGAAGGTGCCGCCGGCGGCGGCTGCGGCTGCAACTAGCGGCGATGAACACCGGGCGCGCCAAAGAAACTGCGATTCTGGGACTGCTGCTTGTTGTCTCGTTCGGCGATGCCCACGCTGGCGTCTTGCCCGAAGATCGCGCCGACGTTTTGTACCACCTTTATGACGGTGGCGGCGTGGCCATCGATGGTCCATCAATACTGGTTCGCAAACAGGTGGGCAAGAGCACGTCATTTGTCACCAACTACTACATCGACATGGTCAGCTCGGCATCGATCGATGTGATCACGACCGCCAGCCCCTATAGCGAAGAACGCAAGCAGTGGTCCCTGGGCATGGACTACCTGCGTGGCAATACGACGATGAGCCTGGGCTACACGAGCAGCGTCGAGTCCGATTTTGATGCCACTACTTACAGTCTGTCAGTCAGCCAGGACATGTTCGGAGATCTGACAACACTGACGATGAGCTATGCGTTCGGCGATGACATCGTCGGCAGTTCCATCGATCCGGCATTTGAGCGAGATAATACACGCCAGTATTACGGGATTGGTCTAACGCAAATACTGACCCGCAACCTGATCACCTCTCTGAATTTTGAAACGATCACCGATGAAGGTTTTCTGAATAATCCCTACCGGTCGGTGCGTTATGCGGATCCGACCGTCGGCCTGGGCTATAGCTACGAGCCGGAACTGTACCCGAATACGCGGACAAGTAACGCGATTGGGTTGCGGGCAAAGTACTATCTGCCTTACCGCGCGGCGATCGAAGCCGAGTATCGGTATTTCACGGACACCTGGGATATCGACGGCCATACCGCTGCGATAAGTTATGTGCACCCGATGGGACCGTGGACGTTTACGGCGAAGTACCGTTTCCATGATCAAACGGGCGCGGCATTCTTCCAGGATCTGTTTTCTCGATCGCAGGCCACGAACTTCCGCGGCCGGGACAAAGAGCTGAGCCCGCTGACGAGCAATACATTCAAGCTGGCGGCCAGCTACGAATTCATCGGTGGCGCCGAGGGCTGGGGCTTCATTAAAAAGGGCACTGTGAATGCCTCGATCGACGTATTAAACGTCGACTATCATGAGTTCAGAGATGTCTCGACTGGTGCGTTGCTCGGTGAAGAGCCGCTGTACACGCTTGGCGCCGACATCGTTCAGCTTTTCTTCTCGTTCTGGTATTAACGGTCTAAGATGCCGGCCGTGGCGATAATCGCCCTTCGCTCAACCAACTAACATTCGCTCAGTGCGATTCTCCCCACGCCGGCGCCTGCAGACGTGCCTGAGATTTCGCCGTCCAGCCGCGATGCGGTGATACGATACGGGCAGTATGAAATTCATATTCATCATCATCGTTGCGCTGCTTGTCGTCAGCGTCATTCTGTATAACCGGCTCATTCGCAGCCGCAATCGAGTCGACACTGCCTGGAGTGACATCGACGTGCAGTTGCAGCGTCGTTACGACCTGATTCCAAATCTTGTCAAAGCCGTTGATCAGTACGCCAGTTACGAACGGGCGACTCTAGAGGCCGTGACCGAGTTGCGTGCGGAGGCGATGCAGAGGACGGATGTCGAGGAACGCGGTGTGGCTGAGGAACAACTTAGCGCAGGTGTTCAGCGCCTGATCGCCCTGGCAGAAGATTATCCCGATCTTAAGGCGAACGAGAATTTCCTCAGTCTGCAGAAGGAACTTGTCGAGACCGAGGATTACCTGCAGTTTGCGCGCCGCTATTACAATGGTTCGGTGCGCGACTACAACACGATGACTGAGACTGTGCCCAGCAACATTATTGCAGCATCATTCGACTTCAAGGCGCGCGGTTTTTTTCAGAAGTCATCCGATGACGTTGCCAATGTACCGCTCGTAAGAATCGGATCCGTTGAATGAGACAACTGTTTCTTTGTTGCCTGCTGCTATTATCGGCGACGGCGTTTTCTGACGAAAGGATTCTCGAGTTTCACAGCGATATTGTCGTTATGGATGATGGCTGGATCCAGGTCACGGAGCACATTACCGTGCGCGCGGAGGGTAACCGTATTCGTCGCGGTATCTACCGCGATTTTCCCACTGAGTACTACGACAAACGGAATAATCGTCACGAAGTCGACTTCGAACCCCTGGCCGTGCTGCGTAATGACGCGTCTGAGGATTACCACACACAGCGGGTGCAAAATGGCATCCGAGTTTATTTCGGTAGCGCGAGTCGATGGATCAATTCGGGTCAGCATAGTTATGTGTTTCGTTATCGGGCGAACCGCATGCTCGGCTTCTTCGAGAATCACGATGAGTTGTACTGGAATGTCACGGGCTTCGACTGGGCGTTTCCGATCGACAAGGCTACGGCGACCGTGGCGCTGCAGTTCGACGCACCTTTGAATGAAATTACCCATGAAGCGTACACGGGCCCGTTCGGCGCGACCGAGCGCAACTACACATCGGGCATCGACAGTTCCGGACGCGTCCGCTTTCGCGCGAACGATTCACTTTCGGCAGTAAACGGCCTGACTATAGTCGTCGGCTGGCCGAAAGGATTCGTCGAAGAACCCTCACAGCTGCAACGAGTCGGCTGGTTGCTCAGCGACAACATCAATTTGTTCGTTGCGGTCGCCGGCCTTGCGGCATTGCTGATCTATTACGTCCCGGTGTGGTTACACTTCGGCAAGGATCCGGAGGAGGGCGTTCTTGTCACACGATATGAGCCGCCCGACGGCTTTTCACCCGCGTCGTTGCGATACATTCGCCAGATGTACTACGACGACAAGGTGATGACGGCCGCTGTCGTCAATCTCGCAGTGAAAGGCTATCTGCGTATTAATGCGACGGAAGGCAGCGACGGCTTTTTCGGCCTCGGTGCCGAAGAAAGTGAACACTCACTGACGAAGACAGACCCGGGTGAGAATGCACCACCGCTGGCCGCGGGCGAACAGGAACTCTATGAAGAGCTGTTTCGCAAGGGTAATACCGTCATCCTCGATAATGAGTACCATGAGCACCTTGGCGAAGCGAAGAAGGCGCATCGGCAATCGCTGAAGGACGACTACAGGCAGCACTACTTTCAGACCAATGGGCTCGTGAACATTCCGGCCGTATTTATCATGATCGGCACGGCTGTTATCGCTTTCAACATCGGCAAAGGACCCATCCCGCTGGTGATCATCGCAGTTATCGCGATGGCCATAACGATCATATTTTTCGCCGTCATCATGAAGCGACCGACTCTGCGTGGCCGCAAGCTGCTCGACGAGATGCTCGGTTTCAAGGATTACCTGGAGATCGCCGAAAAAGACGAAATGAACCTCCGCAATCCACCCGAAAAAACACCGCAGCTATTCGAGGCATATCTGCCTTTTGCACTCGCACTCGATGTCGATCAGCGGTGGGCCGAGAAATTCACGGCCGTTTTGTCTGCAGTCCGTGAGCCGGGTAACACAGCGTACAGCCCGAGCTGGTACAACGGGTCCTGGAGCGTGTCGAACCTGACTTCAAGCACCAGCCAGCTCTCGAGTAGCCTTAATTCCGCCATCAGCAGCTCGGTCACGCCTCCCGGTTCCTCTTCAGGTGGCGGCGGCGGTGGTTTCTCCGGCGGCGGCGGTGGCGGCGGGGGCGGCGGGGGCTGGTAATTGATGAACGCACGACAATCCCGGCGTTTCAGCATGACGATCCACGTGTAACAATGACGATCTTCGACGGTCGAACCGTGTATCGCAGACCCGAGTAGTTGATGAATACACCGATTTACAATATGCGGCCGCGCAGACAAAGCGCGATTCCTAATGTAATTTTTGCATTGCTCATCGCCAACGGAATCGTATTCGCATTACAGCAACTGAATCCGCGCTTCATGCTCATCAATTTTGCGCTGTGGCCTTTCGGTGAACCACAGTCGCCGTTCGCGCCCTGGCAATTGATCACCTACGGGTTTCTGCACGGCGACATGACGCACATCTTCTTCAATATGTTCGGCTTGTGGATGTTTGGCCGCGAACTCGAACAGATGATGGGCTCGCAGCGTTTCCTGATATATTTTTTGACCTGCGTTGCAGGCGCGGGCGCGATCCAGCTCATCGTCGCTGCCACTCAGGGCGGTATCTATCCGACGGTCGGTGCTTCAGGTGGCGTATTCGGTATCTTGCTGGCATACGGCCTGACATTTCCTAATCGTACGGTGATGCTTATCTTCCCGCCGATTCCGATGAAAGCAAAATATTTCGTGTTGTTCTATGGGCTGCTCGAACTGTATCTGGGTGTCAGTGGCAATGCGCCGGGCGTCGCAAACTTCGCGCACCTCGGCGGCATGCTCTTTGGCTTCGTGTTGTTACGCTATTGGGCGCGACCGAGACGACGTGGTTAACTTATTTGCCCTGATTGCCGCGACAATGATCCTCGTGATGATTCCGGGGCCGAACGTCGCATTAATCGTTGCCAACAGCCTGCGCTACGGTCTGCGCATGGGATCAATAACAGTGCTCGGTACAACTTTTGGGGTTGGGCTTCAGCTCGTGGCAGTAGTTCTCGGAATGGCCGTTATCATCGAGTTAATCGCCGAAGCACTAACGTGGATTCGCTGGGTCGGTGTCGCGTACCTCATCTGGCTCGGCATTCGCATCTGGAACGAGCCGGCCGATGATCTGAGCAAAATCGGGGCAGCGCCTGCTATGTTCTGGCGCGGCTGCCTCGTGGCTGCCACCAATCCCAAAACGTTGTTGTTCAATGCTGCATTCCTGCCTCAATTCGTAGGTTCCGGAGACAGCGCAGTCGGGCAACTGGCACTTGTCGCCAGCGTGTTTCTGACAGTTCTGCTCGCCGGTGACATGCTCTGGGCGCTGTTCGCGGGATCAGCGCGGCGATTACTTGTCAGGCACTCGAAAATACGTAATCGGTTCACGGGCGCCTTTCTCGTCGCGGCCGGAATCGGGCTGGCTTTGTCGCGGCGGTAGCAAAGCGTGCAGGGAAACACCGCAGAAATCGATTGGGTGACGGGCAGCTAACGGCCGGGAGCGGACGTTCGTTAATTTACCAGTCCAGGGGCTGGAATCAGCCAGAAGCCGTCAAAAAAAAGCCGCTGCGGCGTCTTTAGGTCGGGTCCTCAGTTAGAATTCGGATCTATGAGACATGCAATTGTTCTCGCTTGTATCATCTCGCTATCTGCCGGTTGCGGGGACATGCGCTCCGAATCCCCTACTATCGCTATCGCAAGCGATCCAGCGCCACAAGGGGAAGTCATGAAGATCCATTTCGAACGTTCCGGCGGTTTCGCCGGAATGATGACGAACGTCGTTATCGATGCCGAGTCGCTGACAGATGAGGAACGCCAGGCGATTATGGCGCACGTTTCCAACGCAGAGTTTTTTGCGTTGCCACCCGAAATAGCCGATCCGTCGACAACCGGTGCCGATCGGTACAACTATCGAATTACGATTGAGTTCGATGGCCGGACGCATACGGTCGAATGCACGGATGGGTCTGCGCCGGCCTCGCTCGTGCCACTGCTCGACTGGCTGAATAATGCCGCGCGTCGTGCACCAAGAAACGCAGCAACGCAACCTTAGTATCAGTATCTGAGAAAGGAGTCCTCGATGTGCATTCGTAACCCATTGCACTGCATTATTCCTCCGTACATGCTCGATTCGATGGCCGAGCGCGGCACACCGCAACAGCAGGATTACGCGCGTCGTTGTTTGGCGTCCTCAAATAGGTTGCGTGCCGCGCGGGAGCGTACGATCGCGGGCGGAGTCTCTATTGCTCCGGACGGTGCGACTGCTGCAATCGGCAAAGAACGCATCGTCTATTCCGCGAACAACACAACGAGCCTGCCGGGACAACGTGTCCGCGGCGAAGGCGATCCGCCAACGGGCGACGCTGCAGTGGACGAGGCTTACGATGGTTCGGGATACACGTACGACCTGTACCAGCTGGTGTACGGTCGGGACTCGATCGATGGAGACAACCTGCGACTTGACTCGACTGTCCATTACGATCGCGGTTTCGATAACGCTTTCTGGGATGGCCGCCAAATGGTCTATGGCGACGGAGATCAGGACCTGCCGGCCGATCAGCGCTTGTTCAACCGCTTCACAGCGTCCCTGGATGTCATCGGTCATGAACTGACGCACGGCGTCACGCAGTACACTGCGAATCTCATTTATCGGGACCAATCCGGCGCATTGAACGAGCACTTTTCCGACGTGTTCGGCGCGATGGTCAAGCAGCGGAAGTTGAACCAGCAGGCCGGGGCTGCGGATTGGTTAGTGGGCGCGGAGCTTTTCACAGACAATGTGCAAGGCGATGCGATTCGATCCATGAAGGCACCCGGTACGGCCTACGACGATCCCGTGCTTGGCAAGGATCCGCAGCCGGCACACATGAACGACTATGTGACTACCCGCCAGGATAACGGCGGCGTTCACATCAACTCCGGCATTCCGAATTTCGCGTTTTATCGAATTGCAACGGAACTCGGCGGCAACGCCTGGGAAAAGGCAGGCGACATCTGGTATCGAACGCTGACCGCAGGTCGCTTGAGTCCGAACGCTGTATTTCAGGACGTCGTAGACCTTACGTCAGCAATTGCTGGTGCCCTCTACGGTATCGGCAGCGCAGAACAGCGGGCTGTCAACAACGGCTGGGCGGCCGCTGGCCTGCGCGTCACCGACGCGCCGAGTGAACCGGGAACGCCGGACGATCCGGTCCCGGAGCCGCCGCGAGGCTGTAACCCGTTCCCACGCCTATTTGCTCGATTCAGATCCTGAGGGATCGTGAACTTGCTGAGCCGCTCACTCGCCGTTGAGAGCGGTCTTAAGCCGTCAGTCCGCCATCGATCGGGATAGTCGTCCCGGTTATGTGCCGCGCCGCATCGCTTGCCAGGAAAAGCACGAGTGACGCGATGTCGCCTGGCTCGGCGATGCGCCGGTTGGGGTTGGATTCGGCGACCCGGGCGAGGAAATCGTCGACCTCGAGGTCCGTTTCCTCGGCGCTGCTCGCCAGCATCGGCGTATCCACATTGCCCGGACAGATCACGTTGACACGCAAACCGTCGCCGGCGTAGTCGAGCGCCATCGCCTTAGTCAGCTGAATCAATCCACCTTTGCTGGCGCAGTAAGCGGTGGCCCTTGGGCCTGCGCGCAAACCCCAGATTGATGCGATGTTGATGATGCTGCCCGCGGAGCGCAGCAGGTGTGGCGCCGCCGCCCTCGACAAATAGAACGGCACATCCAGATTGATAGACAGCGTATCGCGCCAGTCGTCGTCGCCCGTCTCTTCGGCGTTGCCCCGCAGCAGGACGCCGGCCGAATTGACGAGACAGTCGATGCGGCCGAATTCATCGAGAGTGTCTGCGACGAGCTCGTCGCAATCCTCCGATTCGAGCAGTTCACCTGCCCAGGTCGCGATATTATCGGAAACGTCGGCCACTTCCTCGAGACGCCCTTCGTCGCGACCCGCGGCGAGGACGTTCCACCCGTCATCCGCAAATTCTATGGCTATCGCCGCACCGATACCCGAACTCGCGCCTGTCACCAGTACGACGTTCATGACGATTCTCCACGAGATAGCGTTGAGTGACGCAGTGTAGCGCAGTAAGGCCAGCCAAAAGAATGACAATCGGGTACATTCATTATTACAAGCCATGCATAAAATTTGCCACGGCGACAAGGGAGAACCTGGCTATGAGCGAACGATTCAGCACGTCGATCCCGTCGTGACCGCGATCGATCTCAATGCTGACCTCGGTGAGGGAGATGCTCATGACCTCGAGTTACTCGGCATCGTCAGCAGCTGCAATGTCGCGTGCGGTGGCCACGCTGGTGATGAGACCAGCATGACCGAGACGATCCGCGCTGCAAATGCTAACGGCGTTGCGGTTGGCGCGCATCCGTCCTATGCGGACCGGGAGGGTTTCGGGCGCAGAAGCGGCTACGCACAGGGAGCCGAGTTGCTTCGGTCATTGCGCGAGCAAATCGAAGCGCTGACCTCAATCGCCCGGAAGCAGGGGGTTCAGCTGACGCACGTCAAGCCACATGGTGCACTCTACAACGATGCCGCAGTCAACCGAAAGCTCGCGGAACTGATAGCGAGCGCCGTTGCCGAGTTCCCCGGAGGAGCGGCGCTGGTGGGTCCTCCGAACAGCGAGTTGCACGCGGCCGCGCACATTGCAAACATCGATTTCGTCGCCGAAGCTTTTATCGACCGCGCCTATCGCGCGGATGGCACACTGGTGCCGCGATCGCAGCCGGGCGCCGTGCACGATGACATCAATACGATTACGACGCAGGCCGTCAGACTGGCTACAGTGGGTCGCGTCGTTTGTCAGACCGGCGAAGAAATCCGTGTTCCTGCCGATACGCTCTGCATCCACGGCGATACCGATGGCGCGGCCGAAGCGGCACGGGCAGTTCGCGATGTTCTCAGTGCAAACGGAGTGGAGATTCGTGCCGCAAGATGAGGAGAGTACTAACGTCGGTCCGATCCAGATTTACGGCGACGACATCCTCGGCGCTTCGTGTGCGAATCCGTACGAGTGCCAGCAGCTTGCTGAGCAACTTCGGGAGACTGGTGACTGGCTGGAGTCCGTAGCCGGCGTAGACAGTGTCGCCGTGCAGTTCGATGCGACAGCAACCGGTCTCGATGCAGCTCGCTTGCGCCTGGTCGAGCAACTTCGCTCGTTGTCGGTGATGGCAGGTAGCGAATCTCCCTTGATCGAGATACCGGTTTGCTATGGCGGCGACTTCGGTCCCGACTTCAAGGCGGTTCTCGAGGCGCTCGGTCTCTCCGCAGACGAATTGACGGCACTGCATACCGCGGGCGAATACCGGGTCGAGATGCTCGGTTTCACGCCGGGGTTCGCATATATTGGCGGACTGCCGGACGAATTGAATGTACCGCGCATCGCGAATCCGCGACAGCATGTCGCCGCGGGCTCGGTCGGCATCGCCGGTGGGCGATCGGGTCTTTACGCGCTGCCAGGGCCGGGCGGCTGGAGTTTGATCGGTCGCACGCCGTTGCGGTTATTTGATGCATCTGCGGCACAGCCGTTTCTTCTCCGCGCCGGCATGCGCGTGCGCTTTAAAGCAATCGACGCGGCGACATATCGCGATATGGAGCACTTGTGAGCGTTCGTATCATCCGCGCCGGCTTACAGACAACTATCCAGGCCGGACCACGGGTCGGCCTGCGACACCTCGGCGTGCCGGCGAGCGGTCCGGCAGATCCGCTGTCGATGGCACTTGCGAACCGCCTGGTCGGCAATTCGTTGTTGGCGCCTGCGCTCGAAGCGACATTGACGGGCGTCGACCTGCGGTTCGAAATAGCAACCTGGTTCGCGATCTCCGGCGCACCGTCGAGCGTCGACCTCAATGGCAGTGCGATCGACTTTCTCGTGACCTGCCGGGCAAACCCGGGCGATGAACTTCACGTCGGCTCTGCGACAGCGGGTGCGCGCGCCTATGTTGCCGTTGCCGGTGGATTTGTCGCCGATGAAATTCTGGGTTCCGCGTCGACTTATCTGCCGGCGGGATTCGGTGGCTATCAGGGTAGAACGCTCGAAGACAACGATGAGCTCGACGTTGGACCAGGCAACGGTGATCCCGTCGCGGAATCAACACCAGCAGAGTTCCGACCGCCGATCTCCCGGAGTTGGGCGCTGCGTGCTTGCACAGGAGCCGACATTGCGCTGCTCGATGGCGACAGCAAGGAAAGACTATTCAATACCAACTTCACGATCGGTAACCGGGCCGACCGGATGGGCTTACAGCTCGACGGCAGGAAGCTTGCAGTCGCTTCCGGAGGCCGGCTACCGAGTGCGCCGGTATTTCCCGGATGCATTCAGTGCCCGGAAAACGGCGTGCCCTTCGTGTTATCGGTCGATGCGCAGACCACGGGAGGCTATCCACGTGTGGCACAGATTGCCCGCGCGGACCGGCATTTGCTCGGCCAACTGAGACCGGGAGCACACCTGCGGCTGCTCAGGCGATCGCCCACGCAGGCGATCGATGAATTGCATGAGAAGCACGCTTACTGGCGCGCGTGGTTACCCGGCGTTGCGGCTGTAATCTAGCAGAGGCAACGGCAATGCGACGCGTGCATCAGGTTATCGAAATACCGCTGCTGCCTGGTAACTGGCTCGCAAAGTCCTTGCCCATGAGCAGAGCCGGCGTCGTACTACCAGCCGCAAGGTCGTGCGCGAGCAAGTGCTCGATGATGGCGACCGGCGCAAGCTGCGTGACCGTATAGCCGTTGGCCGTCGTCATGCGTGCTGTAACACACTGGCCGGCGGCATCCCGTACTTCTCCCCAGACGCGCACACTTTGTTGGTCGCGCTGCTCCGGGCTCGGGCCATGTACCTTCCGATCCACCCGGTTCTTGAGAATTTTCTGCACCGGTCCGAGGCGCAGTAACGGACGGAACGGGCCCGAGTATTTCATCCCGATGATCATTACGTCGTTCGCCGGCCAGTACACCGTTATGTTCTTAATGCCCGTCGTGTAATAAGCGGTCGAAATATCGCCCCACGAGACGCTCATCGACTGCCGCGGACCTTTGCCGAAGTCGATGTCACGAACCTGCACCGGTATGTTCTTTAGCACACCGTCACGCCGGGCAAATGTACCTTCGCCCAGGCTCTCGATCATTGTCTTCGCGGTTCCGGGACTGAGCGTCATGTTGCCGTGGAATCCGAGGTCGAGATCAGTCGCGTCGGGCAGTGCGTCAACAAGGGCCTTCGCGATGCAGTCGGTCGGCACGACATCGAAGCCCACGCCCGGGCAGACGATGATTCTGGCCTCTTCGGCGGCCGAATCGACACGCTCGGAGTGCGCGTGTTCGAAGACCAGCATCTCGCCGGTAATATCGAAGTAATGCGTGCCCGACCACAGGCAGCCTTCGAGCATCGCTTTGCTGGTCGCGGAAAACGGCCCGGCACAGTGAATCACTGCATCCACGTCATTGAGATTTCTCGCTATTTCGCCCGAATCTTCCAGGCCAAACGCCCGCCATGCGCAGCCCAGTTGATCTGCGAGCGCCTGGGTCTTCGCGGCGTTTCGTCCAGCGAGCAGCGGTGTCAGGCCGTTTTCGCGAGCATGCTCCGCGACGAGTCGACCACTGTACCCGTAGGCGCCGTAAATCATCCAGCTTTGTATCGGCATCACGGAACTCGCCCAAAAGCTGCCAGACCATTATCTGATCGTGGCGCGAGAGATTGGTGGGCCCGCCAGGACTCGAACCTGGGACCAAGGGATTATGAGTCCCCTGCTCTAACCAACTGAGCTACAGGCCCAAAATGGGGAGCGAATTCTAACAGATTCGTCGAGCCACGCAGTATTGCATCCTGGTGCGATTCGAGGTGCCCGGACGTTTGACCGGCGTCATTCATTCAGTTCAAATCGGAGCTCGGGTATTAATTGAGGTGTGCGCCATGTGTTCGGACGCGGCGAAATCCAGCCAAAAACCGTCGGCGCCAGTGTCGACCGATCGTCCATTCCGCTTCTATGACAATCGCCAGAAGTACCTCGCGTTCGTCAACACCTGCAACGAGAAATGGCAGGTTGCCAAACGTGCGACGTTGGAGCTCGAGCACTTGCGGCCGAAACCGCCCGCACTCCGGGTCTTCGACGCCGGCATGGGAGACGGCACAGTGCTTAGCCTCACGATGCGTGCGCTGCACCAGCGCTTCCCGACCCTGCCTTTCTATGTCGTCGGTAAGGAGATCAGCCTCGAGGATATTCGCTTGAGTCTCGAGAAGCTGCCGGATCGGTTTGTCGAACATCCGGCCAGCGTCTTCGTATTCAGCAATCTCTACTATGCCGAATCGCCGTGGCTGACGCCGCGCGACGTCGAAGATATCGCAGACATAAACTGGAACGTTGTTGAGCTGGAAGGAACATCCGCTTATGAGTATGGGCACCAGCTCGGTTCCATGGACGAAATCCTCGTCGACGGCTGGCAGGTCAGGGCCAGTGAGAAAACTGGCAACCCGCTTTACGTTAAGCCTTCGGTACTCGTCTTGTACCGCAAAGACTACAGATTCCTGCTGGACGCAGTCATTCCGCGGCCGGCCGACAAACGCGCCGAATACGATCTTATTCTCGCATCGCAGCCCTGGCGTGCCCGAATGGGCGCTGAATTCAAGGTTCGGCACGTGCTCGCGCCGTTGGTCCGCGCGCTCGCCCCGTCCGGCCGACTGCTGGCCGTGCATTCAATCGGCGGCGACCCCGGTCTCGAACTGATCCGCGAGATCTGGCCGGATGAGGATCCGTTCCAGGTGAATCGGCACGAGTTGCTCAGGACATTGAAGGAGCAGCTCGGCGCCGAGGCCGACAACTATAATATTGGCACTTCACCGGACGATATGGCGATCTTTCAATACCGCATGCATACGCTGCCGGACGAGATTGCCGAGAGTATCGGCACATCCACGCTCTTTGCGGCGTGGAATGCGGCCATTTACGTCGGGCAAATCGAAGACCAGCGACTCGAGGCGGCGCTGGCGGACACAGAATACCTCGAGGCCACAGCCCGTATCCTGCACAAACACAACGGATTGTGGTTCAACGATGAAGGCTTCATCGTCTCTCGAAAGGAAGACTAAACCGGCAATAATCGCGGTCGTCTGAGATATGACCGTTGTGATCGCCGGCAGCGGTGTCAGTCTTCGATCAGGAAGCTGCGCAGCTGATCCGAGCGTGTCGGATGGCGGAGCTTTCTCAGCGCCTTGGCCTCGATTTGCCGAATACGCTCGCGCGTTACGTCGAACTGCTTGCCAACTTCCTCGAGCGTGTGATCGGTGTTCATGTCGATGCCGAAGCGCATGCGCAGCACCTTGGCCTCACGTGGCGTCAGCCCGGCAAGCACGTTGTGCGTGGTTTCTTTCAGGCCTTGCGAGGTCGCTGAATCGACCGGGGAATGCACAGTCTGGTCCTCGATAAAGTCACCGAGATGCGAATCCTCGTCATCGCCGATCGGTGTTTCCATCGAAATCGGTTCCTTGGCGATCTTCAACACCTTGCGCACCTTGTCCTCGGGCATCTCCATGCGTTCGGCAAGCTCGTCGGGGAGCGGCTCGCGCCCCATCTCCTGCAGCATCTGCCGTGAGATTCGATTCAATTTATTGATCGTCTCGATCATGTGCACGGGGATTCGAATCGTGCGGGCCTGGTCAGCAATCGAACGAGTAATCGCCTGACGAATCCACCAGGTGGCATAGGTCGAGAACTTGTAGCCACGGCGGTACTCGAATTTGTCGACGGCCTTCATCAGTCCGATGTTGCCCTCCTGGATCAGATCGAGGAACTGCAAACCACGGTTTGTGTATTTCTTGGCGATCGAAATCACCAGTCGAAGGTTGGCCTCGACCATTTCTTTCTTGGCGCGTCGCGCTTTTGCCTCGCCGATCGACATCTGCCGATTGATTTCCTTGATCTCGGCGATAGTTAACCGTGTCGCTTCCTCGACGCCGATCAACTTCCGCTGTGCTCGGAGAATACCGTCCTTGAGTTTGGCCAGTGTCGATGAATGCTTGCGCTTGGCGCGAATGTGCTTCTCGATCCACTTAAGATCGGTCTCACTCTTCGGAAAGCTGGACAGAAAATCCTTGCGCGGCATGCGGGCATCGCGTACGCAGATTTGCATGATCAGGCGTTCCTGGCTGCGAACGATCGCGACGACGCCGCGCAGATTGCGCACGAGCAGATCAAATAGTTTCGGTGCCAGCTTGATTTGCATCATCTGGTCGGCAAGATCCGCCTGAACTTTGATGGTTTTCTTGTCCTTGAAACCGTACTTGTCGATGTTGGTGATCGCGCGCTTATGCAGACGTCGGATGACTTTGATGCGCTCTTTGACTTCATCCGGATCGGGCCCGGTATCCACGACTTCGTCGTCGTCGTCGTCATCGGATTTTGGTGCAGGAGGCTTGATTTCGTCGGGCTCGTTGGGGTCGATGAAGCCGACGACGAAATCCTGCATTCGAGTTTCTTCCGCGTCGACGGCATCGGCAACGACCAACAGTTGCTCGATTGTCGGCGGGAAGTGCGACATGTGATATTTGACCTGATTGAGTCCGTCCTCGATGCGCTTGGCGATTTCGATCTCGCCCTGGCGCGTCAGGAGTTCGACCGTGCCCATCTCGCGCATGTACATGCGCACGGGATCGGTAGTGCGGCCGAATTCGGCGTCGACGCTGGCGAGCGCAGCTTCGGCCTCCTCAGCAGCATCGTCATCGTTCGAGACGGCGGCGTCGGACAACAGGATCGATTCAGCATCCGGTGCCTTTTCGTGCACCGTGATGCCCATATCGTTGATCATGTTGACAATGTCTTCGATCTGTTCCGGATCGACGATATCGTTCGGCAGGTGATCATTGACTTCGGCATAGGTCAGGAAACCCTGTTCCTTGCCGCGGGCAATCAGATCTTTGAGCTGTTGAGCCTGTTTATTGACTCCCATCACTGCGCGTTTCTCGCTCAAGGCGGAACGACCTCCAAGTAAAAAATACAAACGACCAAGTATACTGTTTCGACAGAGTCCAAGCCAGAAAAATCCATTGGCATTCGCAGCTAATTGAGCTGCCTGAGTTCGGCTTTCTCTTCGTCCGTGAGCGATTTAATTCTCTGTTTTTCAATCAAAAAATCAACTCTTTCCCGACGGCCCGCGAGCGCCAGCTGGTCCAGGCAGGCCTCGAGCTCACTGGCGACGTCGAACTCCTCTTCGGCGGGCACTTCGACCGCTGCCAGCCTGCCAAGATGACGGCCCTTTTCGTCATGTCGCCAGCGCTCGAGTAATCCCGCTGTCGTGATATTGGGGTCGGCCTGCACGGTTTCAATCAGAGCATGCAAAATCTCGATGCCGGGCCGGCTGACTCCTGCCAGTTTTTCGACATCGAGGTTTGCGCCCGCCTCGGGATGATTGAGGAGCAGCGTGATCGCGCGACGCACGATCGAAAGCCGGCCCGAGGCGCCTTTGCTGCGGCGGCCAAGCACCCCGCGGGCACCCTTGGTCGATGTGACTGCGGTATCGCGGTCTGCCTGCCCAAAGGACTTCTCGAGTTTTGCTGCCGCCAAGCCGACCACATCGGCGAGACGGTCGATAAGAAGCTCCCGATATACGCCGATCGGAATCCTGTGAATGAGCGGTCTGGCCAGCTCCGCGAGCCGCGCGCGACCATCGACCGTCGTTAAATCGACCTGGTCGGACAATTCGCTGATCAGAAAATCCGATAGCGCAACGCCCGCATCGACTGCCTCCATAAAAGCATCCGCGCTGAATTCGTTGACGTAGGAGTCAGGGTCATGCCCTTCGGGCAGAAACACGAAACGGATCTGGCGCCCCTCACGAATCTGCGGTAGTGCATTCTCCAGAGCACGCCAAGCGGCGGCCTTGCCCGCACGGTCACCGTCGAAGCAAAAAGTTACGTTCTCGGTGAGCCTGAACATGCGGTTGAGATGTTCCGGCGTCGTTGCTGTGCCAAGTGTGGCAACGGCGAAATTAATGCCATGTCGCGCGAGTGCTACCACATCCATGTAGCCTTCGACGACGACCAGGATGTCGATCTGGCGCAGCGCCTGGCGTGCCTCAAACAGGCCATAAAGCTCGCGGCCTTTGTGAAATAAGACGGTCTCCGGCGAATTCAGGTATTTTGGTTCGCCATCGTTGAGCGCTCGACCACCGAAGCCGATCGTACGACCCCGCTGATCACGTATCGGAAACATAATGCGCTCCCGGAAGCGATCGTAGTGCTTGCCGTTGTCCTTGCGAATAATGAGCCCGGTCGCCAGCAGCCGGTCGATGGCTTCGGGTGTTTTGCCGAATTTGTCGAGAACGTTGCTCCAGCCATCGGGAGCGAAGCCGATGCCGAAGCGGCGTGCGGTGTCGCCGTCGATGCCACGGTGCTTCAGGTAAGCGATGGCGGCGGTGTCATCCCGCAGCAAGGACTGCCAATACCTCTCGACGCTGGCCATCAATGAGAAAAGTTCGTCGTAGCGACGTGCCGGACGGTCGCTCTCGTCGTGCGGCACGTCGACTCCCATCGAGCTTGCCAGGCTCTCGATTGCCTCGACGAAGCTCATGTGATCGTATTCCATGAGAAAACCGATGGCGGTGCCGTGCGCGCCGCAACCAAAACAGTGATAGAAGCCCTTGCTCGGGCTGACCGTGAACGACGGCGTCTTCTCGTCGTGGAAAGGGCAACAGGCTTTGAATTCCCGACCGGCTTTCTTGAGTTGAATGCGTCGCCCAACGACTTCGACGATATCCGCTCGCGCGATCAGATCGTCGATGAAGTCCTGAGGAATACGTCCGGCCATAGTGATGTAAACGGCTGCGCCGCGATAGTGGGTCTATCGATCATAGTTGTTTTGGCGCGATACGCCAGTTCTAGCCGAGACGTGCTTTTACTTTTGCGCCCACCGCACCCATGTCGGCCCGGCCTGCAGCCTTCAACTTGATCATCCCCATCACCTTGCCCATGTCGCGGATACTCTCTGCGCCGGCCGCGGTGATTGATTCCTCAATCAGGGCATCGAGCTCGACGTCACTCAATTGCTCGGGCAAATAATTATTAATAACGGCGATTTCAGCCAGCTCGATGTCAGCCAGATCATTACGGCTGCCTTTCTGAAATTGTTCGACCGAGTCGCGGCGCTGCTTGAGCATCTTTTCAAGCACTCCGAGGACGCCGGCGTCGTCGAGTTCCACGCGCTTGTCGATTTCGACCTGCTTGATTGCCGCAAGCATCATGCGCACCACCTTGAGCCGATCTTTATCGCCGGCCTTCATGGCAGACTTCATGTCGTTTGTGATAGTGCCTTTTAAGGACATCGAGTTCGCTCCACGACCGCGGAGCAGTGGCTACCTAGTATAGGCGCTTGCGCTTGGCGTCTTCGCGGGAGATGCGCTTCAGGTGGCGTTTGACGGCAGCGGCCTTCTTGCGTTTGCGCTCCTGCGTCGGCTTCTCGTAATACTCACGGCGGCGCAGTTCCGTCAGGATGCCGGCCTTCTCGCAGGCACGCTTGAAGCGACGCAAAGCTGCGTCGAAATACTCGTTTTCTTTTACGCGAACACTGGGCATACGGTTATAGGTCTTGTGAGTCCATATATAAATAAACCCGGCCGGGGCCGGGGCTCAGCCGGGCATTATAACGCCAGGATCGCTCCGATTCCAAGTCCTGCCGGAGCCCGGCAGGCGGGCGATGAGTTGGCGAGCACGGGCCGCGACCGGCCTATTTGTCTCCGTCATGGCTCGCTGCGCTGCGCTTTACTTCCGTCGACAAACATCCCGGCCACGGCCCCCGCATTCGCCTGCCGGGCTCCGGCAGACCAGCGGCTACGGTATTATTCGCTGCCTATGAACGTTCTTGGTATCGAAACGAGCTGCGACGAGACCGGGGTGGCGCTTTATAACACCGAGAAGGGCCTGATCGCAGAGGCCCTGCACAGCCAGGTCGACTTGCATGCAGTGTACGGCGGCGTGGTCCCGGAAATCGCATCGCGCGACCACATCCGCTGCCTGCTGCCCCTGATTCAGCAAGTCCTTGCTGATGCCGGGGTTGCTCGACCCGACGCCATCGCCTACACCGCGGGTCCGGGGCTGGTTGGCGCGCTTCTGGTTGGTAGTGGGATGGCCAACGGCCTCGGACTCGCCTGGGATTGTCCGGTTGTCCCAATCCATCATATGGAAGGGCATCTTTTGGCGCCGATGCTTGAGGACCAAGCCCCACCGTTTCCTTTTCTCGCGCTGCTCGTTTCGGGCGGTCACTCCATGCTGATTGCCGTGCGCGGGCTTGGCGAATACGACGTGCTGGGCACAACACTGGACGATGCCGTCGGTGAGGCATTCGACAAGTGTGCCAAGCTATTGGGTCTCGGTTATCCGGGCGGGCCGGCACTGGCCGCGCTTGCCGAGCAGGGCGACGATAATGCCTACGCGCTGCCGCGACCCATGCTCAATCACCCCGGATTTGATTTCAGCTTCAGCGGCCTGAAGACGGCGGTTATGCTCGAAGTCAGGAAAGCGGAGGAGGCGGGGACGCTCGCTTCCCGCCGCGCGGATCTGGCGGCGTCCTTTCAACGTGCGGCTGTCGATACGTTGGTTGGTCGAACGATGCAGGCGGCGCAGAGCACGGGGCTCAGTCGTCTCGTCGTGGCAGGCGGCGTAGGCGCAAACAGCCTGCTGCGGCACGACATGGCCGCTCGATTCAGGGGCAGCGTTTACTATCCACGCATGGCATTCTGCACAGACAACGGTGCGATGATCGCGATCGCCGGCGCGCTCAGGGTCGGCGATGCAAAGGCGGCTGCAGAGATTCGTGCGCAGGCGCGCTGGTCGCTCGACACGCTTTCGAAACCGGCCACCGCGACGGCTCCGGTATAACGACGAGGTCACATGGACATCATTTTCCTGCATGATCTGCGCATCGATACAGTCATCGGTATCTGGGAATGGGAGCGAAAGATCCGGCAGACAGTTACGATTGACCTCGAAATGGCTGCCGATATTCGCAAAGCCACCGCAAGTGACAGCGTCGAGGACACGCTCGATTACAAATCGGTGGCTAAGCGCGTGCAGCAATTTGTCGGCGATTCGAGTTTTCAGCTCGTGGAGACACTGGCAGAGAACATAGCCGCAATCGTGCTCGATGAGTTCGATGTGCCCTGGGTGCGCGTTCGCGTTAACAAGCCCGGAGCAATTCGCGGTGCTCGTGATGTTGGCGTACTGATCGAACGTGGTACGCGGCCCGTTGCCGACTAAACTGGAACGGGGTATGGCCAAGGTCTACCTGGGGCTCGGCAGCAACATCGATCCGGAGCGCAATCTGAGAATAGCTATTGGCGAACTGCGCGCCCGCTTCGGCAGCCTTGAGTCATCCAGCGTCTATCGAAGCAAAGCAGTCGGTTTCGACGGCGCCGACTTCCTGAACCTGGTCGTCGGCATCGAGACGGATGCCAGCCCCGAGGCAATCGATGCTGAGATCGAAGCAATTCATGAGCTTGTAGGGCGCCGGCGGGGTAAAGCGAAACACTCCTCGCGTCCGCTCGATATCGATTTGCTGCTCTATGACGATCTCGTCCGGGACACGCCCGAACCGCGAGTACCACGCCCGGATATCCTTGAGTACAGTTTTGTCCTGGCGCCGCTGGCCGAGATTGCGCCGACGCTGGTACACCCGGTGACGGGCAAATGCATCGAGGCGCACTGGCGCGAATTTGCAAGGTCGACGCAGCCGCTGACGCGCGTAGAGAACATTCTGTAAAAGGCCTGGGCAAGACGCCGCTTGGTATGGTCAAAATGCGCGCCACTACCGCTTCGCTGGCAGGTCTCTTGATTAGAATGGCAGCTTAGGAGGCCAAAGCGGGTGATTTCATGCGTGCGTTATTGTGTCTGTCGATCATAGCATTGCTGACCGGCTGCGGTTCGTCAGGCAGCGCGAGCGCGCCGTCCGGCGACACGCAGTGCTCGAATGACGCGCAAAAGCAGTTCGTCCTCGACGCCATGCGCACCTGGTACCTGTGGAATGACCGGATACCGGCACAGGTCGATATAAACGGCTACGCGACGCCCGATGACCTGCTCGCGTTCCTGATGACGTTCAGCCCCGACGATGGCAGCGGGCAGCCAATTGACAGATTCAGTTTTATCAACTCAGCGGCAGCCGATCAGCAGTTTTTTGGCGAAGGCCGGTTCGAGGGCTTCGGCTTCAGCTCCCGCTTTCTCGCCGCCGACGATCTGCGCCTGTCACGGGTATTTGCCGGCAGTCCGGCAGATATGGGCGGACTCGAGCGCGGACAGCGCATAGTCGCGCTGAACGGCCGGACGATCGTTGAGATCCAGGCGGCCGAAGGCGTCAGCGCCGTGTTCGGTACATCGCCTCTTGAGTTCACGATGCGTGACACCAGCGGCCGCGAGTTCATTGTAACGATCGCTCAGGACATCGTTACGATAGATCCCATCCCGCAGTCGTTCATCATCGATGCCGGCGCAGGTCGAATGGTCGGCTACATGGAGTTATACCAGTTCGTTTCGACGGCCGACGCCGAGTTCGATGCGATATTCGCGAGTTTTCGCGCTGCCGGGGTCAATGATGTCATTATCGATCTGCGCGACAATGGCGGCGGCCTGGTTTCAACAACAGAGCTTCTGGCTGACTATCTCGGCGGCGACGTTGCCGAGAATCTTGTGTTCACGATTACACGCTTTAATGCCGATCGTGCTGCCGCTAACAACAGATCAGCGTTTTTCAGCCGCCTCGGAAATTCCATCAGTCTGTCACGGCTTATCGTCATCACCGGACCCAGCACGGCGTCGGCAAGCGAAGCGATTGCCAATGGCCTGGAACCCCATGTCGAGGTGACACTTGTTGGTAGCACGACATCCGGCAAACCGGTCGGCCAGGTAGGGCTCGAGTTTTGTGAGCAGATACTTCGGCCGACGGCTTTTCAGTTATTCAACGCCGACGATTTCGGTGATTATTTCGACGGATTGCCTGCCGATTGCGCAGCCGCCGATGATCTCGACGTTCCTGTTGGTGCAGAAACAGATCCAAACATGATTGCTGCTCTGGCCTTTCTCGAAACAGGCGCTTGCCCCGTTGCCGCATTGCCCGGAGACCAGATGAAGCTCCGGCTGGACGACGATGTGCAGCAGCTCGATCGCCGCGGTTCGCCACAGCGAGTGTACGCTGACGCGTGGTAGGAGGCTGCCTGATATGAGGACTTACATAACCACCCATTCATGACCAGCCGACGCTGCGACCACCATCAACAGCGATGATCTGTCCGGTCACGTAACTCGCGTCCCGAACGAGGTACAGCACGCAGCCCGCGATATCCTCGGGGGTACCGGTCCGACCCAGTGGTACCTGTTTGAGTATCAACTTCTTTACGGCCTCGGTCATCCCGTCCTCAGGCCAGAGAATTGCGCCTGGCGAAACGCCGTTGACACGAATCTCGGGTGCGAGATCCTTCGCAAGCGACCGGGTCAACATAGCGAGGCCAGCCTTGGCTGAACCGTAAACCGCGTGGTTCTTCAGAGGGCGGCTCGCATGTACATCGACAAGGTTCACGATTACGCCACCCGATTTCTTCAACTCGTTCATCGCAGCCTGTGACAGGAATAACGGCGCCTTGAGATTACTGCCAATGAGATCGTCCCATTGCGTTTCCGTGATTTCACCGGGCGGCGTCGGATAGAAGCTAGACGCATTGTTAACGAGGATGTCCAGTTGTCCGCCCCACGCGATAACCGCGGTGACGAGATCCGGGAGTCGGGTTGTCGCGACGAGATCGGCCTGAAAAATGGCGGCCGAATCTCGTCGCTTTGAATTCAGGCCGTCCGCGAGTGCCGCCGCGGCATCGGCAGATTCATGATAATGAATCGCGACCTTTGCGCCGTCCTGGTGCAGGCGCGCGGCTATCGCGGCACCGATGCGCCGGGCGGCGCCCGTGATCAGGGCGACCTTGCCTTGGAGGCTTGTGGACGACGACATCGGCGATCCTTTCGCAATTTCGCGTTATAAAGGCAACATTCTGAAAGACTCCTAAGGACTTATGCAACATCAGCCTGGATTGCAATTGCCCGCAGCGGATCAACAAAGCGCGGCGCACAGCGCTCGTACGGCGCGCTATATCCGCGACAGGATCGCTGCCGCGGGTGGTCAGATCAGTTTTGCCGAATACATGCACCATGCGCTGTACGCGCCCGGACTTGGTTATTACACAGCCGGCACAGCGAAATTCGGCGCTGAAGGCGACTTCGTGACCGCCCCCGAGGTCTCACCCGTTTTTGGCCGCATCCTCGCGCGCCAGGTCGCCCCTGTGCTGGCGCAAGTCGATCATGCAGGTGTGCTCGAGTTCGGCGCAGGCAGTGGCAAGCTTGCGGTCGACCTGCTGCGCGGCTTGTCCGATCTGGGTGTCCTGCCGGAGAGCTACCGCATAGTCGAGGTCTCTGCCGATCTCCGTGAGCGTCAGGAGTCGCTGCTGCAAAGCGAACTGCCCGAGTTGTTCGATCGCGTCTGCTGGCTCGATCGACTTCCTGACAGGCACGCTGGTGTCATTGTCGCAAACGAGGTGCTCGATGCCTTACCTGTTGAGCGATTCCTGCGCCAGGACGACGGAATTGAGCAGCTTTGCGTCGGTGTCGATGGTGACGACTTCATCATACTGACTCGCCCGGCCCCCGGCGTCCTCGTCAATGCTGTCGCCACGATCGAGGCAGACCTGGGTCAGTCGCTGGTCCATGGTTACGTATCCGAGGTTTGTCTGGCTGCGGCGCATTGGGTCGCTGACCTGGCGCGGATACTAAGATGCGGCGTCGCGTTTCTGTTCGACTATGGCGTTACTCGGCGAGAGTACTACGGCACAGACCGGTCCGGCGGCTGGCTGCGGTGTCACTTCCGGCATCATGTGCACGACAATGCGTTGATCCTGCCCGGCATACAGGATCTGAGCGCCTGGGTTGATTTTTCCGCCGTCGCAGCGGCGGCTCACGACCACGGAATCGACATCGCCGGATTCGTGACACAGGCACAATTCCTGATCAATGGTGGGCTGGATCAGGAACTCGCAAACATCACCGAATTGCCATTTGACGCACAACTCGCATTGTCGGCGCAGGTTAAACTGATTACTCTCCCGGGCGAAATGGGCGAGAACGTCAAGTGCCTTGGCCTTTATCGCGGCGCGGTTACGACGCCCGGCGCATTCATGACTGCCGACAGGACCGCAACGCTATGAGCACAAGTTCAGCCAGCCGAGTACGAAGGTGACCGAAATTCAGGTCATCGTTCTCGCGATCGTACAGGGGCTGACCGAGTTCCTGCCGATTTCCAGCTCGGGTCACCTCGTCCTTGTTCCAAGCGTTTTGGGCTGGCCCGATCAGGGTCTTGCATTTGACGTCGCCGTTCATTTCGGTTCGCTTGGCGCTGTGTTGCTGTTCTTCCGTCGCGATATTGCGGCGCTGCTACGCGGCGGTGTGCAGGTACTGGGCGGGAAAATAGAGACGATAGAGTCCCGAATGGCACTCGGCATCGCGCTGGGCACGATACCGGCTGCGCTTGCGGGCCTCAGGTATGCTGAGTGGATTGAGGCCAACCTGCGCAGTCCGTCCGTCATCGTTGCTACTTTGTCCGGCTACGCAATTCTGATGATTTTGGCCGACCGTTTTGGCGGGCGGACCCGCGACATCTCCTCCATACGCGTCAAGGATGCGCTGCTTATCGGCTTGGCGCAGGCGCTGGCGCTGATCCCGGGAACGTCACGTTCGGGCGTGACGATTACCGCTGCGATGGCACTCGGTTTCGAACGCCAGGATGCCGCGCGATTTTCGTTCCTGCTCGCCGTGCCCGTTATCCTGCTTGCCAGTGCGTTCGAATTGGCGGGGCTCTTGAGTGCCGATGCGCCGGTCGCATGGGGTCAGCTGGGGATTGCTGCGCTAGTATCGGGTATTGTTGCCTACTTGAGCATCGACTTTTTCATGCGCTTCGTCAGCCGCATCGGCTTACTGCCATTCGCCGTTTATCGACTCGTGCTCGCGGCGGTGATTCTGTATGTCCCCGTCTAAGTATCTTGTGTTGATTCTCTTCGCCGGCAACGCGATTGCCGCCGGCGACGGTTTTCTGATCGGTGCCGGCGTGGAAAGCGATTCCGAGGACGGTATACGCGGCTCTTTCATTGGCGGTATCGGCGTCAGCGAAGACACTTGGTTATCCGTCGGATTGTCCAAGAGCTCGGTAGAGTTACCGATCCGACGCGACATCAACACTGTGTACGCGGATGTCGAGCTGGATCACTTTTTCGACCCTGTCGGCGTACGCATCGGCGTGTCCTATTGGGGTGATTCCGACGTGCTCGACTCAAACGACTGGCGTGCATCGCTTTACTGGCGCGGCGAGAAGGTGACATTGAGCGGCGAATACGAGTTCAGGGATTTTGACTTCACGGTTCCGTCGCTCGATCTGGCGACCAGCCGCGAATTCATGTTCGACGCCGACGGTCTCGGCGCAAGTGCACGATTCGAGCTGAGCGACAATGTCAGTCTGACTCTCGGTGGCAAGGCCTATGATTACAGCGTTGATTTTGTACCGATCGAGAATCGCGATGTGCTCAGCCTGATATCGGTGTCACGGCTGAGCCTGATCAACAGCCTGATCGACAGTCGTGCAAATCTCGGGCTAGCGATCGATAGTGGACTCAAGCGCTGGGAGCTGGAATTTGCAACCTGGAAAGGAGAGGTCGACAAGGCGCGTACGAATTCACTGACCGTTCGGTTTCTTATGCCAGTGGGAGGCAAAGCCGATATCGAATTCGGGCTTGGTTATGACGACTCCGATATTTACGGCGACGTCACTTTTCTTTCGCTGTTCCTGTATTTCTACGGTGGCAACTAGCGAGTACTCCGCGAATGGCGCACGGCATCTACGCGTGCGCTCCTAATCGCCTGAGCAATCCCGCTTTCATCATTCTGCGCTGCAATGCCTGCAGCATCGATGGCTGACGCCGCCTGCCACGCTGACCGCAGCCGCTTGGCCTGCGGATAATCGCGACGCTCGAATCCGGATCTGCCACGCGCGTCGGCCTCGCAGGCGAGCAGAAACTGCTCGAATCGGTCAGGGCGACGAAACGCGTCAAGCTTCTCCAAAACGTCTACGACCGTTACGTCGCGCAGCTCCGCAACCCGGTGACAATGTGAGTGAAACTCGGCGACAATCAGTGCCAGGTCGCGACACGAACGAGGCACCGGCAGCCGTTCTGCGAGCGACCTGATCAGGCTGAGGCTGCGCTTTTCGTGCCCCGGATGACCGGGCAGATCGTCGGGCCTGGTCGTCGCCTTGCCCAGATCGTGAACAAGCGCTGCAAAGCGAACCTGGATATTGGCGCACAGCTTGGCAGCCTCCTCAAGCACCATCAATGAGTGCAGGCCGGCGTCGATTTCCGGATGCCACTTCGCGGGTTGAGGGACTCCGAACAGCGTGTCTACCTCCGGCAAAACAACGCGAAGCGCGCCAGAGGCCCGCAGTGCCTCAAAGTAAATCCGTGGATCCGGCCCGGAGAGCGCTGCTTCGGTCTCTTTCCAGACGCGGTCCGGAACAAGCGCGTCGGCCTCGCCGGCAGCCACCATCTCGCGCATGAGATCGCGAGTCGCAGGCGCGATGCGAAAGCCGAGGCGCGCGAAGCGGGCGGCAAACTTCGCGACGCGCAGAATGCGTACCGGGTCTTCGGCGAAAGAGTCGGAGACATGCCGGAGCAGACGTCGTTCGATGTCCTGTGCACCATTGAAAGGGTCGATCAGGTTGCCATCAGCGTCTCTGGCCAGTGCGTTGATCGTCAGGTCACGGCGGCCAAGATCGTCTTCGATCGTCACGTTCGGCGATGTATCGAATTCGAAGCCGTGATAACCGGCCGCAGTCTTGCGCTCGGTGCGTGCGAGGGCATATTCCTCGCCTGTCTCGGGATGCAGGAATACGGGAAAATCCTTGCCGACCTGCTTGAATCCCTGATCGATGAGATCGTCGGGCGTCGCGCCAACGACGCACCAGTCCCGTTCCGACACAGGAAGACCGAGCTGCTCGTCACGAACAGCGCCACCAACGAGGTACACTTGCATCGGCAAAGTATACCCTCGAGCCCGCGAGGGGAGGATAATGCGAACCCCGAGGGCCATTTCCAGTCTGAAAACACAGAACAGAACAACGAAGCCCGGAGAGGGAGCAGTGAATCTGACACGACTTGCATTATCGAACCCGGTTGCGGTGATCGCGGCGATCCTGCTCGTGCTGTTGATGGGCGTCGTATCGCTAATGGAACTGCCTATCCAGATGATTCCCGACGTTGAGCGCCCGTTTATCCAGATCAGCACGGGCTGGCGTGCAGCGGCACCCGAGGAGGTAGAGTCGGAGATCATCGAGCCGCAGGAGGACATGCTGCGTGGCATACCCGGGCTCGACAAGATGGAATCCTCCGCGAGTCGCGGGTCCGCAAATATCAGCCTCATGTTCTCGGTCGATACCGAGCTGCAACGCGCGCTCATTGAAGTCATAAATCGTTTAAACCAGGTGCCGCGTTACCCGAATGACGTGACCGAACCGCAGATTTTCGCCGGGCAGAGCAGTTTCGGCGCACCGATCGCGTGGTTCGCATTGACGCGTGCCCCTGGCAACACCAGGCCGATGGCAAGTTATGCGGATTTTGTACGCGAAGTCGTGCAGGCGCGCATCGAGCGAGTGCCCGGCGTTTCGAATTCCGATGCATACGGCGGCCGCGAAAACGAAGTACGCATCACTTTTGACCCTTATGAGACGGCGGCGCTCGGTATCGATATTCCGACGCTTGCCGGGCTGACCGGAAATAATAATGACACCTCGGGTGGCTTCAGCGAGGTGGGTCGGCGCCAGTACACGCTGCGCTATGCAGGCAAATACGAATTATCAGAATTCGGTGACATGGTGCTCGACTGGCGTGGTGGTAATCCGGTGCGACTGCGCGACATTGCGACCATCGAAGTAACGATGCGCGATGCGAACGGATTTATATTGCAGAACGGCAACGAATCCATTGCATTTAACGCCCAGGTCGAACAGGGCGTGAATGTCCTGCAAGTCATGGAGGATCTCAAAGCAGCCGTAGAAGAGCTTAAAGACGGACCGCTTGCACGCGCCGGTCTCGAAGTCCGGCAGGTCTACGATGAATCGTCGTACATCAAAGACTCGATTGCGATGCTACGAACCAACCTGTTGCTCGGCGTCGGCCTTGCCGTCAGCATCTTGTGGTGGTTCATGCGCAGATTTCGCGCAACCTTTATGGTTGCGCTTGCGATTCCGATATCGCTGTTTACGGCCTTTGTCGTCATGCAGATTACGGGTCGTACGCTTAACATGATTTCACTGGCAGGTATGGCATTCGCTACAGGCATGGTGCTTGACGCGGCGATTGTCGTGCTCGAGAACATCGTTCGCTTGCGCGAAAAGGGCACCGATGCGAAAGAAGCTGCGATCGAAGGCAGCCGCCAGGTCTGGGGCGCGCTGTTGGCGTCGACAGCGACGACTATCGTGATCTTTTTGCCCATCGTGTTTCTGAAAGAAGTGTCCGGACAACTGTTCGCTGATCTCGCCATCGTCATCTCGGTCGCAGTATGCGCCTCGCTAATCATCGCGGTGTCGGTAATTCCGACGGCCGCCGCAACGTGGCTAAGGGATGTCAGGCTCGAGGACTTGCACGCGGACTGGTGGCAGCGTGGCACGCAAACGATTATGCGCGTGACCGATGGCAGGCGTATGCGGTATGCGTTGATTGCCGGCATTTTTGGCGGCGCAACTCTGTTTACGGCGCTGTTGCTGCCACCGGCCGACTATCTGCCCGAAGGCAAGCAGGGATGGATCTTTGCGTTCATCCAGCAACCGCCTGGACAAAGCATAACGACGGCCCGGGAAGAGTTTGCGATGCCCGTTGTGGATCGCCTGCGACCATATCTTGCAGAAGATGCGGAGATCGCGGTCGACAGCTACTTCATGGGCATGTTTGGCACATTTGCGTTTGCAGGGGCCCGCATGGTCGATCCGGACGATGCCGATGCATTCGTGGATAAGCTGAATTCGGAAATCTTCGGCGGTTTTCCGGATACGATGGCGTTCGCCGATCAATGGGGAATCTTCCGGCGACTCGTCGGCGGCAGTAACATCGAGTTGAATATCCAGAGCCGCGACATGGACGCCATGCTGGCGGCTGCGCGTGCCGGTATGGGCCTGGTCGGTCAGCACCTGCCCGGCGCACAGGCGCGGCCGGTTCCCGGGGTGGACTTTGCCGAACCCGAACTGCGGTTTATCCCCGACGAGAGGCGTATCACGGAGGCCGGCTGGACACGCCGCCAGGTGTCAACGGTCATGCGCGCACTCGGCGACGGGGTATTTGTCGGCGATTACTTTGATGGGGATCGCCGCATTGACATCGTACTGCGTGCGCCCGAGTGGACGAGCCCGGAGCAGCTTGCATCGACACCGCTGGCGACGCCGGCAGGCGGCATCCAGTCAGTCGATCAGCTCGTGCGCATGGAACGAACCGCCGGGCCTAACCAGATACGCCGCGTCGATCGCCGCCGCGCCGTCACGCTTTCCATTACGCCACCCGACGAAGTTTCGCTCGAAGAATCGATCAATATCCTCAGGGAAAAAGTCGAGCCGGCACTAATGCAGATGCTGCCCGATGACGGCGAAATCAGCTATTACGGCAGTGCGGACGATCTCGACATCGCGCTCACGAGCATGTCGCGTAGTATCGTGCTTGCCATCATCGTACTGTACCTGTTGATGAGCGGCCTGTTCCGGTCATTTATTGACAGCTTATTGTTGATTGCCGTGCTACCGCTGGCGACAGTGGGTGGTGTAGCAATGTTGCGGCTGATGAGTCAGCCGATGGATTTGCTGACGATGATCGGTTTCATCACGCTGCTGGGCCTTGTCGTCAATAATGCGATATTGCTTGTGCACCAGACGAGAACAGCGGAAAGAGACGGACTCGATCGACGCAGCGCGGTGGAACAGGCTATTCGTCGACGTCTGCGCCCCATTTTGATGAGCACCCTGACCAGCCTGTTCGGAATGTTGCCGCTATTGTTGATTCCGGGCCCCGGGACCGAGGTTTACCAGGGTCTCGCGGCGGTGATCGTCGGCGGTATGAGCGTCAGCACGGTTTTTACGCTGATTTTCCTGCCGAGCTTGCTGCGGCTGGGAGAATCGGCGACCGCGCCATCGGCAGTAATAGCGCCGGGCAGCTCTCCAGCGCGTGTGAATCCATGATGCCGCCAATCCGCCGATCTGTTTTCGTTTCGCTTCTGGGCTCGATGCTTTGCGTTACAGCGCTCGCCCAGGGAATGCCGCCCGCCGCAGTGGTGATCGCCGAAGCTGAATTGAGACAGCTGGCACCTTCGGTCGATGTGCCGGGTACCGTGATCAGCCGTTACGATTCACGGCTGGCGTCGGAGTTGTCGGCGAAGCTCGAATGGATCGCGGAAGTAGGCACGATCGTCAAGAAAGGCGACACGGTGGCCCGGCTCGAAGCTCTAACGTTCGAACTGGGCGAGATGGAGGCGCAGAGCCGTGTCAAGCGCGAGCAGGCGCGCGTACAGTTTTTGCATTCCGAAAAAAATCGTCTTGAGAAACTCGCGAAGAATAATCTGTCGGCGAAGAGCCAGCTCGATCTTACGACCTCCGATCTCGCGGTTGCCGAAAGTGAGGAAGCCATCGCGCGTGCACAACTCGGCCTGGCGCAAATCGCCATGCACGTTACCAAAATTCGCGCACCCTTCGACGGGATTGTCACAGAGCGGTTGCGCAATATCGGCGAACGCCTGAATATTGCCGACGAAGTCATACGGGTCGTGGATCCGAATTCACTCGAGGTCGTCGCTCGCGCGCCGCTCAACACGGTGAACTTCATAAGACAAGAGGCTGTGCTGCAGCTACACAACGACTTCCGCAAGGGGCAGGCGTCGGTGCGCACAATTGTGCCGTTCGGCAATCCACAGTCGCATATGTTCGAGGTGCGACTCAACGCCGACGCTGAAATCTGGACCGTTGGCGAGAGTGTCCGTGTGTCGATGCCGACCGCAAACGTCAAGGAGGTTCTGGCCGTTCCCAGAGACGCGCTTGTCCTGCGACGCGAAGGCGCATCTGTTTTCAAAGTCAACGCGGATATGACCGTCGAACAGGTCAACGTAATCACGGGTCTGGGCGACGGTGACCACATCGAAGTCATCGGTGAGCTCAATCCTGGCGACCGCGTGGTGATGCGGGGCGCGGAACGGCTCAACACCGGGATGACGGTAACTATCAATGGTGGTCAGGCCAATGGCGCGGGCGCTGCCGCCAACAACTAAGCTCAGCGGCTACTCGGGAAACACGGCGATACTGGATCCGCTATGAAGCCGATCTTCGGGCACAGGTTCGCAAGCGTCGCAATTGTAAGCGGCCTCGCTGTGTGGCTGTCCGGTTGCTACTACATGCAGGCAGCGCGCGGTCAGTTTGAAGTCATGCGCAAGCGGGAGCCGATCAGCGAAGTCATCAACGCTGAAGAAACACCGGTCGAGATTGCCGATCGGCTGCGCATACTCGAGCAGGCCCGGCAGTTCTCGATCGATGAGCTCGGTCTGCCGGACAACAACAGTTATCGTAGCTTTGCCGATCTGGAACGTGACTATGTGCTGTGGAATGTGATCGCTGCGCCGGAATTTTCACTCGAGCCGAAACGCTGGTGTTACCCCGTCGTCGGCTGCGTCAGCTACCGCGGTTATTTTGACGAAGATGCTGCACGCCGCCTCGGCGACAAGCTCACAAAGGACGGCTACGACGTGGTGGTCGGCGGAGTCGCCGCCTACTCGACGTTGGGCAGGTTCAGTGATCCGATTCTCAATACGATGCTGCACTGGGAAGATGTTGATCTTGTTGCGGTTATGTTTCATGAGCTGGCGCATCAGGTCGTGTACGTCAAAGACGATACCGGTTTCAATGAGTCATTCGCGACGGCTGTCGAGGAAATCGGTATCGAGCGTTGGCTCATGGACGCTGGCAGGGAGTCGGAAGTCGCGGCTTACAATGAACGTCGCAGCCTGCAACAGAGGCTCATGGCCCTGGTCGCGGCCACGCGAATCGACCTTGAAGACATCTACACACTGACGTCCGATGCTGATCGACGCTTACGCAAGCGACAACGACTAACGCAGTTATCGGGCGACGCCAGACTTGAATTCGAGGCCGCAAATCGCAAGCTGCCAGAGTGGTGGAGCGAGGACCTCAACAATGCCCGCCTGGCAACGATGACGCTCTACCAGGGTCTGCTGCCAAAGTTTCACGCGCTCTTGGCGCAGTGCACCAACGAGCTCGAGTGTTTCTATACTGAGGTCGAAGCGCTGTCGCAACTGGACAAAGACGCACGCGACGCCAGGCTAAAGAACCTGTAGAAGTCCATCGCAGCGAGCGATCGCCGCTCGGGCCACAGGCCGCGACCGGCATATTTATCTCCCTCATGGCTCGCTGCGCTGCGCTTTACTTCGGTCGATTTATGCCTTTGGGTATAAACATCCCGCCCGCGGCCTGTGCATTCAAGCGCTCGCTGCGATGGACTTCTACAGGTGAACTCCTAGAATCGATTCTCCGCGAGTTTCTGTGTATCCGTGTCGGCCTTCACAGTCAGCAGTTCGTCCGAAAGGCGACGAACCTGACCAGTCATGCGCCATTGGAAGATCACGTCCGCGGCGAGCACCCGGCGCACATAGTTACGGGTCTCATTGAAGGGGATGTTCTCGATCCAGATGCGTGCATCGATACTGCCGGAATCCGGCAACCATCGATCAACGCGATGCGGTCCGGCATTGTAGGCTGCCGTTGCTAGTACGCGGTTGCCGCCAAATCGCTCGGCCATCTGCCCGAGGTAAGTCGTTCCCAGGCGAATATTGATCTGTGGGTCGGTAAGGGTGTCCAGCCCGGAGTATGGAAGTTGCAAATCCCGCGCAACTTTACGACCCGTTGCCGGCATCAATTGCATAAGTCCGATAGCTCCGGCGCTCGAGCGCACGTCACGCATGAACAGGCTTTCACTGCGCGCCACGCCATAGGCCCAGGTCGTCGAGATACTGGCTGTCTCTGCGTGCTGGCGAAAGGTCTGCGCATAGGGCAAGGGGTAGCGCAAGGCCAGGTCATCGAATTCGCTCGCCCCGGCGGCGGAGGAGATGGCCTGTGAGTGCCATCCCCAGCGGTGGGCGAGTTTTGCAGCCTGGATCTTTTTTTCGCGTGGCAGGTAGCGGACGACTGCGTCCCATTCTGATCGGCCGCGTCCATCCAGACCAACGAGAAACAACTCGCGGGCACGAACGAGCTCCGGTCGGTTGCTGAGTTCGGAGATGATCGCCTCGTTTACGACGATTTCGCCGCCATCGAGCGGGTACGATGCGTCGAGTTCATCGGCAGCGAGAAAGCCGTAGTAGCTTCGTTCTTCGGCGAGTTCGGCAAAGAGCGCCTGCGCTTCCGGCAGCTGACCGCTGCCATGCAGCGCAACAGCGCGCCAGTAACGCCATTCCTCAGAGTTCCGCTCATCTTGCGACATGAGTGCGATATCTGTCAGCAGGTTGCGCCAGTTGTGATCACGCAGACTGCAGCGTGCACGCCAGCGCAATACTTCGTCGTTCTGTGCGGCCTGCGGCAGTCCCGCAAGCAACGCGTAAGCGCCTGCACGGCGATCGCGCGCCATCCACAATGCGATATGACGGGACGTCCGGTATTGCCGGACTGACGAGAAGCCATGTGTCTTGACGAGCGGCGTCCAGAGTTCGAGCGCAAGCACCGGGTCGGAATAAGCGATCCGTTCAATGGCATAAGTCAATTGTGCCCGGGTGGCCTCGCCGCCACTCGCTCGCAGGTGACCGCGTACAAATGCTTCCGGGTTGCTCTGCGCGCGGAGCCACTCATTGGCGATATCGACGTGCTGCTGATCGATTGATTTCGCAAGCCAACGTGCGCGGGCAAATTCGCGCGCCTTGATCGCCAAGTCAAAACGTTTCGCATAGTCGACCGGGCCGAGCAAATGATTGTCGTCGAGATAGGCAAAAACCGGATCACATTCCTTAACCTGGCTTTCGCCGACCATCCACAGGTCAGTTGCCCGGTTGACGACTCGTTGTTGGCGTCCGGCTGCTAATTCTGCTCGCAGTGCCAGGCAGTCGAGTCTGGCGTCCTCCATGCCCTGGTAAAAACGTTGATAAATTGTAAAGAAACTGTCCAGTTTGCCCGCCCTGGCCAGATGCAGTGCGTAGCGATAACGCAAGTCGCGTGCCGGGCGCAGTACGCCATGCTGCGTAAGGAAAGATTCGACTTCTTCGTGATCTGCATTATCCAGCGTCGCGCGGAAAAAGGCCGCGCGAAGATCCGGCCAAAGTACGTAATCGGCGAGGAGTCGTTTTTCGTCCGGCGGCAGGTCGACGACGACGTTCCAGTTGCCGCGTTCGACGTCCGCATAAACACGCATGAAAAGCTGCCGTTGCTCGTCGATCTCTGCCGCGCGGGAAGGATGAGTGCAGATGATGAGCGCGGTCGCCGCAGCAATGAGACACCGGATGAATCGAGCGGCGATACGGTTTCGGGGCATCTGTAGGCCAGGAATCTACACGAACTTAGTTTCAGACCTTACTGATAAAAAAGAAGTTGCGCAACGACACCGCGCATTGTCGACATAATCACGCTTTAGCGAATTTGCAGCATCAGAGCGCGATCTCCACGCCGTACGAGCAGGAAAAGGATGCGATTATTACTCGCCAACTCGGTTAACTGCTGCAGATTGCGAATCGGACGACGGTTGACCTCTGTGATGACGTCGCCAGCGCGCAGACCGCGCTGTGCGGCGGGGCTGTCGGGCTCGACGGCGGTCACTTCGACGCCACCGGTGCTACTGGTCGACGAGGACGCGAACTCAGCGCCCGCGAGCCCCGGATGAATATCGGCGCCAACGCTGCGTGTCAGCCGCTGCTGTCCGAGAGTGGCTCGCGTCGACCGCGTCTTGCCGTCGCGAATGTATTTAATGCTCACTTGCTCACCGGAACCCATTAGGCCGATCGCATTACGCAATTCCGAGGCGCCGGAAATTTTCTCGTCGTTAACTTCGGTAATGATGTCGCCGACGAGCAGGCCTGCCGCCTCTGCTGCGGAGCCAGGCTCAACCAGCGCGATCAATGCGCCGCTATCGACGCTGGCTTCAAGCGCTTGCGCCACTTCTGCGTCGATCGTCTGAATCGATACTCCCAGAAGACCGCGGCGGACTTCGCCAAAGTCGAGTAATTGTTGCATGATGGAGCTGGCGATCTCGGTCGGCACCGCGAAACCGATACCAACATTGCCGCCGGATCGACTGATGATCGCGGAGTTGATACCGACAAGCTCACCACGCATATTCACCAGTGCGCCGCCTGAGTTGCCGGGATTAATCGACGCGTCAGTCTGAATGAAATCCTCGTAGCCATCACGGCTGATGCCGGTTCGACCAAGCGCACTTACAATTCCCGAGGTCACCGTGTGTCCAAGTCCGAACGGATTGCCGATCGCAAGAACGAAGTCACCAACGCGCACGGCCTCGGAATCGCCGATGGGCATGTCCACGAGGCCGTCGGCCTCTACTTTCAATACGGCAATGTCCGTGGCGGCGTCCGAGCCGATAATCTCTGCGTCGAGTATCTCGCCGTCGATGAGGGAAACCTGGATCTCGTCTGCATTCTCGACGACATGATGGTTGGTAAGAATGTAACCGCGTGCGGCGTCGACGATGACACCGGATCCGGCACTGGCAACCTCCTGCGAACCACCCGGAATGTCAGGCAAACCGAAGAAACGACGAAACGCTTCGTCACTGAATGACGAACGCGAAACCGTCTGGCTGACACGAATATTGACGACTGCCGGCGAAGCGCGTTCCACGAGCGGTGCCAGGCTGGGCAAAGGCTCGCCATCGACATCTGCTGGCAAGGCGGCTATCGCGTGACCTGCCAGCATGAGCAGCAAAGCGCCGACTGCAAGTTGTCTCTTCATTTTCATCAGGTGCCTCAAATACTCTGTTCACATGTCGCCCATGCTGCGATGCCGGGGCTGAATCGGCCGTGAACATACCACAGGCCGGGCCAGTCAAGGCCCTTGATTATAGGTCTTTTTCGGTCGACCCTGTGACCGTGGCAAAAGTTCCGCGCGAACTGCGGGCGAAATCGCAGCCCCAGAAATCAAGATGCCCGACTGCAATAAAAGGTTGCAATCGAGCGTCAATGCAGTCGTTGTTACGCAGCTTCGACCTTAATTCGGCGGGCCTGGACCTCCGGCAATTTCGGTATCGAGATCTCGAGAATGCCATTGGCGCTTTTGGCGGTGATGCCTTCGGCAGCCGCTGTCTCGGGTAACGTAAATCGGCGATAGAAGCGTCCGCTGCTGCGTTCATAACGCTGCACGCCATCGACGTCACTACGATCCTCAGCATGCCGCTCGCCCGATACGCTCAGAATGCCCGCATCCATACTGACATCGATGGCAGCGGGATCGACTCCCGGCACGTCGGCGCGGACGACAAAACGGTCTTTGTGCTCTACGATGTCCACTGCTGGCACCCAGTCCACAACGGCGTTTTCGCCGTTACCGGTCGCGAATCCGCGCTGCGCCGAGCGGCTCAGATCGCGATGCAGCTGGTCGATGATCGACCAGGGCTCAAAACGTACAAGATTCATGATTAGCCTCCTAAATACTCATGCAGGCGAGGTACTCGACACTGCAACATTGACAAACGAAATAGGGGCATCTGATGTAAATTCAAGCACACAAACGGGCTATTTCGACCACAATTTGCAGGCGCAAAGCACGGCCGACCAGGTCATTTTTTGCCACTATATGTAGTGATTTTTTGGCTTCATGAAAGCGGCATTTTTTTTCTCTTGTTTTTAAAGTGATTATTTCAGAAAATAATTTAAGTAACTGATTATAAAGGGTAAAATGCTTAGCGTTTTTTTCCTCGAAAACCTTGACAGGCGCCGCGGACGGGCATAATCTTACCAGCATGCGGACACAACATCTTGTGTCCGGTTAGCAGGGGCAAAGAGGCCGACATGGGCACTCGCCGCGCAATTTTCCTTACGCGGTGGGCGGGTCGCTTTTCCTCGGTAAAAGGTGGGTTACAACAAGACAATGGGGCCTCCTGAGGGAGTAAGGGGAGAAATTAGACCAATGAAGTCTGCGCTTCATCTGCATACGCACGCGGTCACCGACATCGAGTTTCAGGCGGCATCCGTTGATATCTGGGACGCGAAATATCGACTGACAGCGAAAGATGGCAGCAAGATCGATGCATCGATTGACGACACGTACAAGCGTGTTGCTAGGGCACTGGCCGACGTCGAGGCCGATTCAAAACGTGACGAATTCTACGAAAAATTCCTCTGGGCATTACGCAGCGGGGCTATACCGGCGGGCCGCATAATGTCCAACGCCGGAGCCCAGGAACACAAACCCGCGACGTCGACTATCAATTGCACGGTTTCGGGCACCGTCGGCGATTCGATGGACAATATTCTCAATAAAGTCCACGAGGCTGGCCTCACGTTGAAAGCCGGTTGCGGCATCGGTTATGAATTCTCGACGCTGCGGCCGAAGGGTGCCTATGTAACAGGTGCGGGCGCATACACATCCGGGCCACTGTCGTTCATGGATATTTACGACAAAATGTGTTTCACGGTGTCATCTGCTGGCGGACGCCGTGGCGCACAGATGGGGACCTTCGATGTCGGACATCCGGACATCCTCGAGTTCATTCGCGCCAAGCGCGAAGACGGCCGCCTGCGGCAATTCAACCTGTCGCTGCTCGTGACCGACGAATTCATGCAGGCCGTCATTGACGAAGAAGACTGGTGTCTCGCCTTTCCGGTAACGCAAAAAGAAGTCGAGGAAGAGGACCTCGACATTGATGATCCGCGGCAGTTCGTCTGGCGCGAATGGCCGGAAGCACGCAACTATGTCACAGACGCACGCGGGCTGGTCGCCTGCAAGATCTACAAGACTCTACCGGCACGCCGCGTCTGGGACCTGATCATGGCGTCGACTTACGATTTTGCTGAGCCCGGGTTCGTGTTGATCGACAAGGTCAACGAGATGAACAACAACTGGTTCGACGAAAACATTCGGGCGACCAATCCTTGCGGGGAACAGCCGTTGCCGCCATATGGATCGTGCCTGCTGGGATCGGTTAATCTGACGCGTTTTGTCATCGACCCGTTTACCGAAGATGCACGCTTTGACTGGGACGGGTTTCAGAAGGTCGTTAAGATCTTTACGCGCATGCTCGACAACGTTGTCGAAATCAACGGTCTGCCGTTACCGCAGCAACGCAACGAAATTCAGAGGAAACGGCGCCATGGCATGGGTTTTCTCGGTCTCGGCTCAACGATCACGATGCTGCGCATGAAATATGGTGCGCCGGATGCGGTCGCATTTACCGAAGAAGTCGCGCGTATGCTGGCGCTCGCAGGCTGGGAAGAAGCTCTGGCGCTAGCCGAAGAAAAAGGCCCGGCGCCGATCATGTCCGAACCATTCGAAGTAACGGAAGAGATGCTGCGCAAGCGACCGGAGATGATTGCCGACGGCTATCGGGTCGGTGACAAGGTACCGGGTCGGATCCTGCACGCGCGCTACAGCCGCTACATGCAGCGTGTGGCCGCGGAGGAGCCGGAACTCGTCAATAAACTGGCTGAGGTCGGTGCTCGATTTACACACCATAGTTCCATCGCGCCGACCGGCACGATATCGCTCTCGCTGGCAAATAACGCAAGTAACGGCATCGAGCCCAGCTTTGCGCACCACTATTTCCGCAACGTCATTCGACCAGGCAAGAAAACCAAGGAGAAGGTCGACGTTTTCTCCTTCGAGCTGCTGGCCTACCGGGAACTCGTTAACAAGAACGCGATGCCCGCCGGTGGCACTGAGCACGGCGAAAACAATCTGCCGGACTATTTTATTTCGGCAGAGGACGTTTCGCCGCGAGCGCATGTCGATATTCAGGCTGCTGCGCAAAAATGGATCGACTCGTCGATTTCGAAGACAGCGAACGTACCGACCGACTATCCGTACGACGATTTTAAAGACATTTATCTGTATGCCTACCAGCAGGGGCTGAAAGGCTGCACGACATTCCGCTTCAATCCTGAAGCGTTTCAGGGAGTGTTGGTCAAAGAGAAGGACCTGAAGAATACGGTGTACAGATTTGAGCTTGCAGATGGATCGACTGTCGAACTCAAGGGCGACGAGGAGGTCGAGTACGATGGCGAGGTGCATACGGCGGCCAATTTGTTCGATGCGCTAAAAGAAGGTTACTACGGAAAATTCTGAGCAGACGATGATTAAGATTGATGACAAAATTATCGGCTATGCAGTTGCACAGCCCGAGACCGAGGAAAAAAAGGCAAAGCCCGATTACAAACGCGAAGGGGGTGGCGCGAATCGGGCCGAAGTGATTCGCATGCACGAGAAGCTCGAGCGCCCCGAGGTGCTTGTCGGGTCTACGTACAAGGTCAAAACTCCCATTTCAGACCATGCAATGTACGTCACGATCAACGATATCGTTCTAAACCAGGGCACCGAGTTCGAGAAACGCCGGCCGTTCGAGATCTTCATCAATTCGAAGAACCTCGATCATTATCAGTGGATCGTTGCGCTGACGCGGATTATCTCCGCGGTTTTTCGCAAAGGTGGCGACGTTGCTTTCCTGGTCGATGAACTCAAGGCGGTATTTGACCCGCGCGGCGGCTATTGGCAGCCGGGCGGGAAGTTCATGCCATCGATCATCGCCGAGCTTGGTTATATCGTCGAGAAGCACCTGATCTCGATCGGCCTGCTCGCCAAACCGCAACTCGACGTGGGTCAGCAAGAACTTATCGCGCAGAAGCGGGCCGAGTTCGAGGAGGCCAGAAAGCAGCAGGACGCTTTTTCCGAGTCCGAGTATCCGGAGGGCGCCCAGCTGTGCAATAAATGCAATACGGCGGCCGTGATTATGATGGACGGTTGCATGACATGTCTGTCGTGCGGCGAATCCAAGTGCGGCTAAGCGGGAGCCGGGAAACCACAATAGCGCCAGCTTGAGCCGTGAATATTCTTTACGGCCTGCTCAGCTACCTGTTGCAGCTACCTGTAGCGATATACTGGCTGTTTCGTGGCATCGCCAACCCGATTTACCGGGACAGGGCGGGGCAACGTTTTGGTGTCGGCTACCCGCGGCTGGACGAGTGCATATGGATCCACGCGGTCTCGGTCGGTGAGGTTCAGGCTGCTCTGCCTCTTGCTCGCGCGATTGCGCGACGCTTTCCGAGTCTCCCACTGTTGATTACGACCGTGACGCCCACCGGCGCCTTGCGAGTAAAGGCCCTGTTCGGTGCCTCGGTGTCGCATTGCTACATCCCGTTCGAAATGCCCGTTGCTGTGAGCCGGTTTTTCGCCGCCGTAAACCCGAAGCTTGCGTTGATAATGGAAACAGAAATCTGGCCGAATCTGTATCGCGGTTGCGGTGTTCGTGACATTCCCCTGATTCTCGTCAGTGCGCGGATATCGCCCAAATCAATAGGCGGCTACCGCCTGTTACTGCCACTGTTTCGTGAGACGCTGTCGCACGGCATCATCATTGCGGCACAGAGCCAGGCGGATGCCGAGCGATTTCGAGCGCTTGGGGCCAAGCCGGCCCGCACGTGGGTTACCGGGAATATCAAGTTCGACCTCGAGCTGCCCGAAAATCTCGCGACAGACGGCAAACGCCTGCGCGCTGCAGTGTTGGGCGAGCGCAAGGTATGGATCGCGGCGAGCACGCACGACAAGGAGGAGCAGCAGGTGCTTGTTGCACACCGCGCACTAAGGAAACAACACCCGGATCTGCTGTTGCTGCTCGTGCCGAGGCACCCGGAGCGATTCGCTGATGTTCGTGCGCTGCTCGAGGATCAGGGATTCCGCTTCGTCGCTCGAACGGAGGATCGGTCATGCGACGCGTCAACCGAGGTCTTTTTGGTCGACACTATGGGTGAGCTGCCGCTGTTTTATGCGGCGAGTGACGTCGCGTTCGTCGGCGGCAGCCTTGTGCCAAGCGGCGGCCACAACCTGCTCGAGCCTGCCGCGCTTGGCTTGCCGGTTATTAGCGGGCCGTACGTTTTCAACGCACAGGAGATCGCAGACATGTTCGTCGAGCTGGGGGCTTGCCGGATGGTGAACGATTCCGCCGACCTTGCCACCGCCATCGGCGAGCTCCTGGCGGATCCAGCCAGGGCAACCGATCTCGGCAACCGGGGTCGCGAGATTGTGCAGAACAATCGCGGCGCACTCGAAAATTTGCTGCGCCTGCTTGAGCCGCTGTTAAAGGACAAGATGCAATAACGGCTGCGTATTAACCGGACGATTCTTCCGCAGCCTCCGCTGCGATCGCTGCCTCGGGCGGTGGACGGTCCGTTAACCAGCGATCGATTTCCTCGAGATCCTGAATCTGCAGGTTACCGGCAGCCTGTTTGAGTCTCAGGACATTGATCAGATAGTCGTAACGCGCCTGATAAAACAGGGTAATAGACCGATACAACGCAAACTGCGAATTCAGCACATCGACGATCGTTCTCGTGCCGACATCGAAACCGGCCTGCGTTGCTTCGAGAGCCGTGCGACTGGATTCGACAGCCTGTTCGAGCGCTTCGACGCGGCTCATTTCGGATAGAACGCCGAGATAGGCGTCACGCGTTGCGCGTTCGGTTTCGCGCGTGACTCGTTGCAGTTGCTCGCGAGCAGCGCGATGCAGGTACACGGCTTCGCGGACACGCGACGAGGTCGTGCCTCCCGAAAAGATCGGCACTCGAAACTCGATGCCAATGCTGTCACTGTCGAAGTCGCTGTTCGCATCCAGAAATCCGGCGCCGGTATCCTGCTCGGATTCGCGGTCTCGATTCCCTACGTTGGCCACGAGCTCGATGGTTGGATAGTGGCCATTGCGGCGGAAAGAGATTTCGTCTCTGGCGAGCCTTTCGTCAAGTCGGCTCGACACAAGCGTCAGGTTCTGGTCCAGGGCAAGGTCGACCCAACTCGCCTCATTATTCGGACTAGGCGTACGCATCGGGAATTCATCGCCAGGTGCTGACAGGTTACTGACATACTGGCCGGTGATTTCACGCAGGAATTCCCGGGCTGTCGCCAGCGATCGCTTGGCCGCAATCTCGTCAGCCACGGCCTGATCATACGCTGCCTGCGATTCCTGCACGTCGGTGATCGCGATCAAACCAACTTCAAAACGCTGTTTCGCTTGCTCGAGCTGACGTGCGATAGCTTGTCGATTCGCATGCGTCGACGTCAGTCGATCCTCGGCCGCGAGCACATCGAAATACGTCTGCCCAACGCGGACGATCAGGTCCTGCTGTGCGGCCTCACGGTCGGCCTCGGCTTTGGCGACGATCTTATCAGCCCTGCGCAGGCCCACGATCTGGTCCCACCGAAACAAGGTCTGACGAAGACTGACTCCCCAGGCCGTGGTCGTTTGCCGTGTGCGAGACTCGAACGGGAAAGGCACGATCTCGAAGTTCCCCGAACCCGGCGGGGCCTCCAGGGGAGCGTTTTGAGAACCCGAGCCGTTCACGTCTTCCTCGGTCCAGTCGGCGCTGGCGTTGATTTGTGGCAGCAAGACGCCGCGTGCCTGCGGCTCAGCCTCGAGAGCGGCGAGGCGGAGGGCCTCCGCCTCGTGAATGCGCGGATCGCTCTGCAGGGCCTGCTGATAAATCTCTAGGAGCGACGCGGCGTGTGCCGCGGCTGGCATGGCGAGCACGCCGAAGAGGATCAGTAACTTATTGAAACTAAATGCTTTGTTCATTATATTGCGTTCCACAGTTTCGGCGCCGTTGTGGCGTACACCAAGGTGTTATAGTTAACTATATCACTATATCAGCTAACACCGGAAGACCTTTAACCGGTCAATAGCGCGGGATGGATTCGTCTATTTCCGTCGACCAGGCAGCTATCCCTCCCTCGACGTTCGCTACTGTCTCAAATTCGTTCTCGATCAACCAGTCAGCGACCATAGCGCTTCGGCGGCCCGAATGACACAGGACTGCAATCGGCTCCGCCGTATCGAACTCGGCGATCCGCGCAGGCAGCTCCTGCATCGGTATCACCACCGCGTCAGCGAGGCGGGCGATTTCGATCTCCCAAAGCTCTCGGACGTCGAGAAGCCGCCAAAGTTCGCCGCAAGCTCTGCGACGGACCAGTTCGGTAGGAGTGAGGTTGAGGGCCTTCTTAGCTGTCATTTCGCTTATCGTTTTGGTTTAGATGCAACGCGCGCCATGTAGGTTGCGTTGCTAGAAAGAAAACCGTGGCAGCGTTGCAGCGTTTTCGAGCGGTGCCACCGCAGTTTCAAAAAGGCTCGTCGTCCGCCAATCGCTGTCACCGGTACGGTAAACGAGTCTTGCATCCATCACCGGCATGGCGCCGACAATGATGAACAATCGTCCACCGGGTTTCAAAGCCATCACGAAGCGTGGATCGAACGATTGTATTGATCCGGTCACGGCAATGGCGTCGAACTGCCGATCGGGAAGCTGGCGCATAGCATCCATCGTTAGCAGCTCGAAATTCCTGACGCCGGAATCCTCGAGATTGCCAGCCGCTGTACGCAAGAAATCTTCATACACATCAATACTCGTCACAAAGCTGCTCAGGCGCGCGAGGCATGCACAGAGGAATCCGCTGCCGGTACCGATTTCGAGCACGTCATCGGTTTTCTGCAGCGCCAGAGCCTGCAGTAATCGGCCTTCGACTGTTGGCGTCATCATGGACTGGCCATGTCCAAGCGGAATCTCGGTGTCGGCGAAGGCCAGCGCCTCGAATCCTGACGGTACGAACTGCTCCCGAGGTACCATAGTCATTACGTGCAGGATGTCGGCGTCGAAAACGTCCCAGGCGCGGACCTGCTGTTGCACCATCTGTTGCCGGGCGAATTCGGTGTTCATGTCGGATTACCTGTAACTTATTGAAAAACAGTTAAAATTATGACCAAAACAGGGCTTTGCAAAAGGCCAGCTGCTACCCAACTAAGGGCGCATGCCAAATTATGGTGAATTGTCGCAGTCGGCTCCGGCTGCTGGGATATGCTTGATCATGCCTGGTTTGCCAGCTGCGTCGGTAGGCCAAGCCTCTGCTATTGGTGGTGCGCATTGAGCAGCGAATAATAACAAATCATCCTTGCACGACCGATGGATATTGAGCCCCGAATGTCGTCATTCACTATCATCATCGTACTCTCAATTCTGCTGTTGCTGGCCGTGGCGATTGGTACCTGGTTCTGGATGGCCAAGCGAAATGCATCACGACGTATTGCGAGAATCAATGCAGAGATGCTCGAGGCCTCGCGCGATGCTTCAGTCGGCCGAAGGCTGACTGTTCCCGAAGACGCGGATTCTGCGCAGCTCGCGCACACGATCAATCGCCTGTTCGACGCGCTTGGCGAAAGGGACGAGAAGATTCAGGGTCGTGACCGGCTCTTTAAGGATTTTGCGCGAACGTTACCCGAGATCGTCCTTATCCATGATGAAAAGATCCGCCTGGCCAATGAATCCGCTTCGAGTCTCATCGGGCTCGAACCGGCGCAACTCATAGGGCGTGAGACCGCCGATCTCGTCAAACCGGCATACCGCGCACTGTTTCGCAACACGATGGCAAAACGCCTTGCCGGGGAGGAGGTGCCGCGTCGTCTCGAGATTCAGCTCATTAACGGCAATGAGGCGGGATTATGGGTCGAGGCGCAGAGTTCCAACATCGAGTTTCACGGTCACCCGGCGATTCTTACTGTCGCCCGTGATGTGAGCCATCGAAAGAGTCTTGAAGTCTCGCTGAGCCGCAGCAAGCGGCAGGCGCAATACACGCTCGAGTCGATTGCCGAGGGAATTATTACGACCGATAACAACGGTCGTATCGATTACATGAACCTGGCTGCCGAGGCTTTGATCGGCACCAATCGGGACGATGCGGTTGGCCACAAGATCGGCGAGTTATTCACGCTGGTTGACGATGCTGATCGCCGGCCATTGGGGGATCCGGTCGAGCGCTGCCTCGCGATGCGACGGCGCGTCAATATGGGCAGGCGTGCCGTCATGATTAGCAGCGACGGTGAGCAAGAGCACTCGGTCGAGATTACGGCATCGCCAATTCGCGGGCCCGGAAGCAGTCTCTCGGGCACCGTCGTCGTATTCCACGACGTCGGCGAACTGCGTGGTCTGACGCAGCAGATGAGCTATCAGGCTACTCACGATGCGCTGACGGGACTCGTCAATCGCCGCGAGTTCGAACGGCGCCTCGACGAGGCGATGGATTCCGCACATGCTGAAGAAGCGGCGCACATGCTTTTTTACATGGATCTCGATCGTTTTAAGGCCGTCAACGATAGCTGCGGTCATCTGGCAGGCGACAGTATGCTGCGGGAAGTGGCTGGGCTGATCAAAGACCAGGTGCGCGACTCCGACATTGTTGGAAGGTTGGGTGGGGATGAGTTCGGCGCGTTGTTAATCGGCTGTCCGATCGACAAGGCACGGCAGATTGCAACGGACATCTGTAACGAAATCGCCGATTACCGCTTCGTCTGGAAAGACAAGATATTCAATATCGGAATTTCGGTCGGTCTGGTCGAGATTACTCACGTCAGCGGTTCCTTGCAGGATGTCCTGAGTGCGGCGGATTCAGCCTGCTACGTGGCCAAACAACAGGGTAAAGGCAAGGTGCACGTTTACTCGGCCCGCGACGAGGCCATCGCGCGCGAGCGCGGCGACATCCAATGGCTGCGGCGCCTGCAAACTGCGCTGCACGAGTCTAGTTTCGAACTCGCGATCCAGCCAATTATTGCGATGAGCGCGGTCGCCGAATCGGGCCCGGCCCTCGAATTGTTCATCCGCTTGCCTGACGGTCATGGCAAGACGGCCGAGACAGCGCAATTCCTGCGTCCCGCCGAACGCTATCAGCTCATGCCCCAAATCGATCGCTGGGTCGTCAAAGCGGCGCTAACCGCGATAGCCGGCGGCGAAATAAAACTGACAAGTGGCCGCAGCTGCGCCATCAATCTGTCGGGACAGACACTTGGAGACGAATCTTTTCTGGGCTTTGTCGTCGAAGCACTCGATCGAACCGGTGTTTCACCCACCTCGATCTGTTTGGAAGTCACGGAGACCGCGATCCTGGCCAATGTGCAGCACGCGCAGCGATTCATCGAAGTGCTGCACGGTATCGGCTGTGAATTCTCTCTCGACGATTTCGGCAGCGGCTTGGGTTCGTTTTCAAGCCTGAAACATCTGCCGATCGACTATCTCAAGATCGATGGCATTTACACGCGCAATCTGGGTTCCGATCGGGTTAATCAGGAAATGGTCGCTGCAATGATCAAGCTCGCGCGAACGATGCAATTCCGTGTTGTTGCAGAACAAGTCGAGCACCAGGAAGACTTCGACTGGTTGCGCGACAGCGGTGTCGATTTCGTGCAGGGATATTTTGTCGAAGCGCCGGCGACACTCGGCAGCGCCTCGTCGGGCACCTACCGCATCCTGAATCCGTGAATCACAGTGCCGCGGTTACAATAACGGGACCATCAGCAGGGCGACGATGTTGATGATCTTGATCAGCGGGTTGATTGCCGGGCCCGCTGTGTCTTTGTACGGATCGCCGACTGTATCGCCTGTGATGGCGGCCTTGTGTGCGTCGGAGCCTTTACCGCCGAAGTTACCGTCTTCGATATACTTCTTGGCGTTATCCCAGGCGCCGCCGCCAGCCGTCATCGATATTGCGACAAACAGGCCCGTTATAATAGTGCCTAGCAGCAAGCCGCCGAGGGCCTTCGGGCCCAATAGCAGCCCGACGGCTAGGGGCACGAGGATAGGTAATAGCGACGGCACGATCATCTCCTTGATCGCCGCCTTGGTCAGCAGGTCAACTGCGCGGCTATAGTCCGGCTTGCCCGTGCCCTCCATGATGCCATCGATTTCCCTGAACTGACGACGTACTTCGTTAACCACCGAGCCGGCCGCGCGACCGACAGCCTCCATCGCCATCGAAGCAAACAGGAATGGCACTAGGCCACCGATAAACAGGCCGATAATCACCAGATGGTCGTCGAGCTGGAATACGGCATCGATGCCCTCGATAGCCAGAGCATTCGTGTAGTCGGCAAACAATACGAGCGCAGCAAGGCCTGCCGAACCGATGGCATATCCTTTGGTGACAGCCTTGGTCGTATTCCCGACTGCGTCGAGCTGGTCAGTGATATTCCGGACTACGGGCGGCAATTCTGCCATTTCGGCAATACCGCCGGCGTTATCGGTGATCGGTCCGAACGCGTCGAGCGCTACAACGACACCGGTCATCGACAGCATAGTCGTTGCCGCGATGGCGATGTTATACAGGCCGGCCATCTGGTCGCCTTCCGGCGCCAGGGCAAACGCGCCCCAGATACTCAGGCAAACAGCCAATACCGGCAGCGCAGTTGCTTTCATGGAAATGCCGAGGCCCGCAATGATGTTGGTCGCGTCGCCAGTCAGTGATGCTTCAGCAATCGTCTTAACCGGCTTGAATTCAGTGCCCGTGTAGTATTCGGTGATGACAACCATTGCGGCTGTCAGAGCGAGGCCGATCAGCGCCGAATAGAAAATGCTCATCGCGTTACCGGTATCACCGAGCATCATGTGCGTGATCGGATAAAACGCAATAGCGGCGAGAACACCGGCGACGATCATGCCCCGATATAACGCGCCCATGATTTTGCCACCTTCCGAAGTCTTAACGAAAAATGTACCGATGATCGAAGCAACGATCGAGACCGCACCCAGAACGAGCGGATAGACGACAGCCGCGGGGCCGTATGCCGACGCGAGCAAGCCGCCCAGTAGCATCGTTGCAATGATCGTGACCGCATAGGTCTCGAACAGGTCAGCGGCCATGCCGGCACAGTCGCCGACGTTGTCGCCGACATTGTCGGCAATCACTCCCGGATTGCGAGGATCGTCTTCCGGTATGCCGGCTTCGACTTTGCCGACGAGGTCGGCACCGACGTCAGCCCCTTTGGTGAAGATACCGCCACCGAGTCGGGCGAAGATCGAAATCAGCGAGCCGCCGAACGCGAGGCCGACGAGTGAGTGCACTGCATCGTCCGAGCTGGCGCCGGCATAGATGAGTATGGAATAGTAACCGGCCACACCGAGGAGCCCTAGGCCGACGACGAGCAGACCGGTGATGGCGCCGCCGCGAAATGCGATATTTAGCGCCGGGTTGACACCTTTAGTGGCGGCTTCAGCCGTACGCACGTTGGCGCGCACGGAAACGTACATGCCGATGTAGCCTGCGAGTCCCGAGAATATTGCGCCGATTGCAAATCCGATAGCCGTCCCCCATTCGAGCGCAAAGCCTAAAACAGCGAACAATACGATACCGACGATACTGATCGTGAAGTACTGACGATTCATGTAGGCCCTGGCGCCTTCCTGAATCGCCGCGGCAATTTCCTGCATTCGCTCATTGCCGGCCGGCTGCTTGAGAATCCACTGTGTCGAAATCACGCCGAACAGCACGGCAAGAGTGCCGGCGCCGATCGAGAGCCACAGGGCCAACTCAGTAGTCATCAGATTGTCTCCTGACCTGTGAAACCTAGAGATCGAACGCATCCGCCGACGCCGGCCCGGAAGCCGACATGCGGGCTGCGTTCGCTTGGTAGTACCCCAAAAGGATTGTTATGCCCGGCTGAGCCGGCCGCGCATCATACCACAAATTTCGTCTTTAGCTTGGCCTTGACGGCGGCGTTCCTGAGCGTCACGTAATTCGGTAAGCCGTTGACATATGGCGGATAATCCTCGCCCTTTATGAGCGGTTCGAGATAGCGGCGGCACGCGGCCGTAATGCCGAATCCGTCTTTCGTTATGTAGCGCTTCGGCAACATCTTCTCTTTGTTGGCGATGCGCGATAATGGGGCCGACTCGATTCTCCAGCGATAGGGAGTATCGGATACGCGCTTGATGACCGGCATCACAGCGGTCTTTCCCTGCAAAGCATACCGGACAGCAGCGCGGCCAACGGCGTAGGCCTGTTCGACGTCGGTTTTCGAAGCGATGTGCCGCGCCGAGCGCTGCAGATAATCGGCAACGGCGTAGTGGTACTTGTAGCCCAGGCTGTCCCGAACCATATTTGCAACCACCGCGGCCACGCCACCGAGCTGCGCGTGACCGAACGCGTCACGCGTGCCGGCTTCAGCCAGAAATTTGCCGTTTGCATACCTCGTCCCTTCGCTGACGACAATGACGCAATAATCATATTGCTGCACACACTCGCGCACGCGTTTCAGGAAGGCCCGTTTGTTGAAGGGTACTTCCGGGAACAGGATGATATGCGGCGCGTCACCAGGCTTGCTGCCGGCCAGACCGCCCGCTGCCGCGATCCAGCCCGCATGGCGCCCCATAACCTCGAGCACGAAAACCTTGGTCGAAGTCTTCGCCATCGACAGCACATCGAGTGCTGCCTCCATCGTCGACACGGCCACGTACTTGGCGACCGAGCCGAAGCCCGGGCAGTTGTCGGTGACGGGCAGATCATTGTCGACCGTTTTCGGAATGCCGAGGCAGGTTACCGGAAATCCCATGCGCTTCGAGATCAGCGACACTTTGTGCGCCGTATCCATCGAGTCGTTGCCGCCGTTGTAAAAGAAGTAGCCGATGTCGTGCGCTTTGAAAACTTCAATCAGGCGCTCGTACTCAGCCAGATTGTCCTCGATGCTCTTGAGCTTGTACCGAGCCGAGCCAAACGCGCCGCCCGGCGTATGCCTCAGGGCAGCTATCGTGCGCGCCGACTCCTTGTTGGTATCGATCATATCTTCGGTCAGTGCACCGATAATCCCATTGCGCCCGGCATAGACATTGGCGAACTTATTGCGGTGCTTCCGCGCGGTTTCGATGACGGCGCAAGCCGATGCGTTGATGACGGCCGTGACGCCGCCGGACTGCGCATAAAACGCGTTTCTCGCTGCCATTTGGAACAATACTCCTTTGTGGGTGGCTGAAAGCGTGCGAGGATAGCACCGTTTGACGTGCAATCTCATTTTGGTCAGGATGACCCTGCGGCACGAGGCGCATAGGTGCGCGCGAGCGGCCGACCGAGAATAGAATCAAGATACGCTAATAGAGAATCCAAGATGCGCATTGTACTGCTCGGCGCGCCCGGTTCCGGCAAGGGCACGCAGGCGAAAAAACTGATGGCCGACAAGAATATTCCGCAGATTTCGACGGGCGACATGTTGCGCGCAGCGGTTGCTGCCGGTACCCGATTCGGGCAAAAAGCCGGGACAATCATGGAAGCCGGTGAACTCGTGTCCGATGACATCATGCTTGGAATCATGAGCGAGCGACTCGCAGAGGCGGACGCAGCAGAAGGTTTTATTCTGGACGGCTTTCCGCGCACCCGAAGGCAGGCGCTGGACCTCGAGGAATTGCTGGACCAGCTCGGTACGCCGCTGGATGCGGCGGTCCTCATGGACGTTGATTTCGACGTCCTGATGCAGCGACTGACCGGTCGACGAACCTGTTCGCTGACCGGAAAATTGCTAAATGTGTACTTTTCGTCACAGGAAGAGCTCGATGCGTGTACCAAGGCAGGCGGTGAGCTGATTCAGCGCGAGGACGACAATGAAGAAACGATCAGCAACCGTCTCACCGTATATCGGCAGCAGACGGAACCTGTGGTGGAGTTTTATCGGAAGCGCAATCGCCTCAAGACAATTGATGCTGCGGGATCGATCGACGAAGTCTACGAGCGATTGCTCGACGCTGTCGGGTAGATATCCGTCGCAGCGCGAGAAGCATGGCCGCGATCGCCACATTTGTCTCCCTCATGGCTCGCTGCGCTGCGCTTTACTTCGGTCGACAAACGTCCCGCCCGCGGCTATCGCTATGCGCCGTCAGCTGCGACGGATATCTACAATAATTCGAGCAACTCGTCGCCAATCAGCTCGCGACGCCAGCCGGTCAATATGCGTGAATCATGTTTGCCGCCGATGATGAGGGCGGACAAGTCTTTTCTGGAAGCAATGGTCTCCGCAGCCAGGCCCAGATCCGCAGCACACTTTGTGACCTGATTCTGCATTTGTTTCAGCAACGATTTCTGCGCCTCATCGGGTGTGGCTGGCGGCATGTAGTCATTTGCGTCATTGTCCGCGGCTGCTATCGCCGCCAGGATCCTGTTGCCCGAACGACGAATCAGCCCGGACGCCAGGCCCTCGACCGCATGCAATTCGTCAATAGTTGTCGGCAGCTGGCTTGCCAGGCTGATCAGTACGGCATCCTTGGCAATCCACTGACGCGGCCGGTTGGCTCTGAGCGCTTCGGTTTCACGCCATGCTGCAAGACGAGCGGCCACGGCCCTGCGCCGACCGCGCAGGTTTCTTGCGCCTTTTAGTCGATCGATCGCGAGGCCGGGGTCGACATTGTATAGCGCGGGGTTGAGTAGTTGCGCAGAGTCTTCTTCTGCCCATGATAATCGGCCCATTGCGTCGAGGCGCTCGGCAAGAATCTCGTAAGCAGGCAAGAGAAACTCAACGTCTTCTGCAGCGTATTGCAGCAACACGTCCGTGAGGGGCCTTTTTGACCAATCCGCGCGCGTGTGCGTCTTTGGGATCTCGACACCGAAGAGTTCGTGAGCGAGATTTGCGTAGCCTAGCTGTGGCGGGAATCCCAGCAGGCCGGCAGCAATCTGGGTATCGAATATCGAAGAGGGCATGCACTGGGACGTCTGGTAGATCACCTCGATGTCCTGACGGGCAGAGTGAAGTACCCAGGTCGTGGCTGTGGCGCTTGTCCAGAATGCCTCCATGTCATTACCGGCGAGTGGGTCGACACAGTATATGTGCTCACTCGTCGAAATTTGCAGCAGCGAGAGCTCGGCGAAGTATGTGCTTTCGCGCATAAATTCGGTATCGACGCCAAGGCGATCCTGCTGACTCAAATCAGCGCTTATCGTGTTGGGTTGATCGACCAACGTGTATTGGGTCATCGATGCAGCACCAGCGAGTTTCGGATTCGAAGAGTAACATGCGATGATTGCTGCATTCGTCTGGTCGACAGCACATCCCGATTTGTTGCCACTCCTGAAAACACTGTTTGACATCACGCTGCTTCGGAAAGGACCGGATTCCATCCCGCCATCAATCGTGATGTTGGCCATGACTCTGGTGCTATGGCTGTTCTCCGCAATGGCGGCTCTCGCCATGATCGATCGATTCGATGAAACGGATTTTTTTCTCGGCCTGTTCAGTGGCGTTATCGGCGTGATGTGCTACGTCGGAATAGTCGTGATCAGCGGGAAATCCGGGCGATTACTGCAGACGATCGCGGCAATCATAGGTTGTGGTGCGCTGATCACGCTGGCATTCGTCGCCGAATACGTGCTGCTGACTCCGTTTCTCGGTGACGTTTCAGCGGGCTTGATTGCCACGCTGATACTTTTCTGGTCTGTTCCTGTCGAAGGACATATCATTGCTCGCGCGATCGATCGTCATTGGTACATCGGCATAATTCTGGCCGTCGCCGTCTTTAGTCTGCAATATGTCATCAACCGGCTCGTGATGTCAGCTCCCTGAGATTTCGAATGCACATACACATACTCGGTATCTGTGGGACGTTTATGGGTGGCGTGGCCGCGCTCGCAAAGGCAGCTGGTTTCGAGGTGTCGGGCTCTGACGCCAACGTGTACCCACCGATGAGTACGCAGCTTAGAGAACTCGGTGTCGAGATCCATGAGGGTTACGATGCGGCGCAGCTCGATATCAAACCGGACTGCATCGTCGTCGGCAACGTCATGAGTCGTGGCATGGAGGTCGTCGAAGCAATGCTCGACCGTGATCTCCCGTATACGTCGGGGCCGCGCTGGCTGGCCGAAAACGTATTACGTGAACGCCATGTGCTGGCCGTCGCCGGCACACATGGCAAGACGACGACGGCCAGCATGCTCGCCTGGATACTCGAAGACGCGGGACTGTCTCCGGGCTTTCTGATCGGGGGCGTGCCCAGCAACTTTGCGAGTTCGGCAAGCTTCGGCGACTCGGAGTATTTCGTTGTGGAAGCTGACGAATACGACACGGCTTTTTTCGACAAGCGTGCCAAGTTTGTCCACTATCGCCCGCGGACGCTGATATTGAGCAATCTCGAATACGATCATGCCGACATTTACAAGGATCTGGCCGCCATCCTCTGGCAATTCCATCAATTGCTGCGAACCGTGCCGGGGCGCGGTCGCATCGTCAGAAATGCGCTCGATGAGAACCTGAGCGAATTGATAAGCCAGGGCTGCTGGACGCCGGTCGAGTCGTTCGCCATCGACGATGGTGCGGAGTGGACCGCGAGGTTTACCGATGCCGCCGAGCGGCGCATTAGCGTTCAAGATCCGGCCGGACAGTCAGCGACAACTCGCTGGCAACTTGGCGGTCGGCACAATCTCGAGAACGCGCTTGCTGCAATTGCCGCGGCGCGGTCGGCGGGCGTTTCGCTGCAGCAAGCGACTGATGCGTTGTCGCGCTTCAAGGGTGTCAAGCGGCGCATGGAGCGAACGGCAACTGTTGGCGATATCGCGATATATGACGACTTTGCTCACCACCCGACTGCGATTCGCCGCACTATCGCAGCGATGAAGCGACGTTACCCCGGCCAGCGTATCGTCGTTGCCTTTGAACCCCGCTCGAATACGATGAAGCTTGGCGTGCACAATGCGGATATTGCGGCGTCTCTGGACGAGGCCGACGTCGTGTGGATGTATCGTCCCAGCGGCATGCAGAAGTCATTCGAATCTTCGCTCGCATCGCTGGGTTCCCGGCTGCACCTGTTCGACGACTACGATAAGCTCGTGACGGACATGTCGGGCAAGGTGCTGTCCGGCGATCAGGTTATTTTCATGAGCAATGGTGACTTCGGATCTGCACGCCAGACTCTGACCGCGGTATTGCAGCGAACGCGCAGCTGACACTGCCACACCGTCTATACTTGAAGACAGACAGAGGCAAAAGGACGGGTCGTGCACGTTCCGTTGTTCCCACTGAATACCGTGCTGTTCCCGGGTGGCCCGCTACCGCTCAGGATCTTCGAGCCACGCTACGTGGACATGATCAGCAATTGCCTCAAAAGTGATTCGCCGTTCGGCGTCCTGCTGATTCGAGACGGCAGTGAAGCCGGGCCGGCGACGACGCACGAGGTAGGCACGCTGGCACGCATCGTCGACTGGTACCAGGGCAGCGATGGGCTGCTCGGCATCACCGCCGTCGGCGAACGGCGATTTCGGCTGATCTCGAGTTACCGTCAGGAAGACGGGCTGAACATTGGCGAAATCGAGCTCCTCGATGACGAACCGGCCACGCCACTACCGGATGAGCATCGCGAAATGGCGAATATCCTGGCAGGCGTGCTCGATGACCTGGGCAGGCTCTACGAATCACTTGAACGGCATATGGATGATGCCGGTTGGGTGACGTCTCGATTTGTAGAAATCCTGCCGATAGATCTCGAACAAAAACAACGCTGCCTCGAGCAAAGCGACCCTGTTGAGCGTTTGCGCATCGTCAGGGAGCTGCTCGAGGCGACACGTAGCTGACTCCAGGTGGGATCGGAAGTCGCGCGGACCCTGGTTGAACTCGTGTTTACAGCGAGCAAAACACCTTGGCGGCAGCATCGATCGTTGTCTCGATCTCCTCGTCGCCGTGGGCGGCGGAAACGAATCCGGCTTCAAATGCAGACGGGGCCAAATATACGCCGGCTTCTAGCATGCCGTGGAAGAACACCCTGAAACGCTCAACATCTGCGGCGGCCACCTGTGCATACCGTCGCACAGGAGCGTTGTCAGTAAAGACGAATCCGAACATACCTCCAAGATGTTCCACGGCGAGCGGTATGTCGGCAGCTCGTGCTGCATCCGCAAGACCTTCGGTGAGCTGTCGCGTTCGCTCACCGAGTGATTCGTAGAATCCGGGCGTATCGATTATCTCCAGCGTCGCGAGCCCGGCCGCCATCGCGACCGGGTTTCCGGATAGCGTACCGGCCTGGTACACGGGCCCGTCGGGCGCGATGCTCGACATGATATCGGCGCGACCGCCAAAGGCGGCGGCTGGCATGCCACCGCCGACCACCTTGCCCAGTGTTGTCAGATCGGGTTCTACGCCGAAGATCGCCTGTGCTCCGCCTTTGGCAACGCGAAACCCGGTCATGACCTCGTCAAATATCAACAATGCGCCCGCCGCAGTGCAATGTTCGCGCAGCGCCTCGAGAAACCCGGCCTCGGGAGGCACCATGTTCATATTGCCGGCAACCGGCTCGACGATGACACAGGCCAGGTCGTTACCGAGCTGCTCGAACGCGGTGGCTACGGCTTCGTCATCGTTGAACGGCAGTGTGATCGTATGTTCGGCAAGTCCGGCCGGCACGCCCGGGGAACTCGGCACGCCGAGCGTCAGCGCACCCGAACCGGCCTTGATCAGCAGTGAGTCCGAGTGGCCGTGGTAACAACCCTCAAACTTGATGATCTTGTCGCGGCCCGTATGGCCGCGGGCGAGACGAATGGCGCTCATCGTCGCTTCGGTTCCCGAGCTGACCATGCGGACTCGCTCGATCGACGGTATCAAGGCACAGATCTTCTCGGCAATGCGGGTTTCGAGCACGCACGGGGCGCCGAAGCTCAGGCCGCGCTCTGCGGCTGCAGTCACGGCATGGATGACGTCGGGGTGTCCATGACCCAGTATCATCGGACCCCACGACCCGACATAGTCGATGTAGCGTCGACCGTCCTCGGCTTCGAGCCAGGCGCCATTGGCGCTGGCGAAAAATACCGGCTCGCCGCCGACGGCGGCAAATGCCCGCACGGGTGAGTTGACTCCACCGGCGATAAACCGTTGTGCTTCGGTAAACAAACTCATGCAGTAATCCTTCGGCTCACAGTACCTACGTAACCCACACCAGTTCGGAGTCGAAGCGGCCGTCGGCGTGCAGGCAAACCCGGCGGTAAGCAGGTGGCCTTTGATCGACGGCAAATTCGTCGCTACCTTGTTTGAATTGCCGGCAGGTCGATGGCGTCGCGATAATTCGTATGCCGTTGTGCTCAGTGTCATATGGCTGATGGACGTGGCCGAATATCGCGAGGCGAACCCGACCCGACTCCGACAGCCGCTCAATGAACTCATCGCCATTATAGAGTCCGACCGTATCGAGCCACTTGCTGCCCATCGCGACGGGCGGATGGTGCAGGCAAACCATGACGTGTGCCGCCGTAGTTTTTTCGATCAGTCCTTCAAGCCGAGAAAACTCGGCTGCAGCGACCTGACCGCCTGCGTCACCGGTGATGCAACTGTCGATGCAGACGATGAGCCAGTCGTCGCGTTCAAGGACGCCGCAGTAATAAAAGGGCGGCTCCGGCAGCGCTGCACGCATAAGGGCGCGGATATCGTGATTGCCTGGCAGGCAATGCACCGGCAGTCCCAGGGACTCCAGCAACAGCCGAAAGTGGGTATAGGCGTCTGCGCTGTCATCCTGAATCAAATCACCAGTCACGACCGCGACATCAGCGCGCCACTGATTGTCTTGATAATGCGCAAGCACTGCAGAGAGCGAGTCGTATGTGACCGTGCCGCGCAGCGCAGCCTTCGGGTCCGCAAACAGATGCGGATCCGTCAGGTGCAGTACGCGCAGCAATTCTAGTACCTGTAGAGCTCGGGCTTGAACGGACCAGCTTTATCGACGCCGATATACTTGGCCTGTTCGTCAGTTAACTCCGTGAGTTTCGCGCCAATCCGGTCGAGGTGCAGCCGTGCGACCTTTTCGTCGAGGTGTTTCGGCAGAACGTAGACCTTGTTTTCATACTGGTCGCTATTCTGCCAGAGCTCCATCTGGGCCAGCACCTGGTTGGTGAACGAATTGGACATGACAAAGCTCGGATGCCCCGTCGCGCAGCCCAGATTCACGAGACGCCCCTCGGCGAGCAGGATGATGCGCTTACCGTCCGGGAAGATGACATGATCGACCTGCGGCTTGATGTTTTCCCATTCGAACTTGTGCAGATATTCCACGTCGATCTCATTGTCGAAGTGACCGATATTGCAGACGATCGCCTGGTCCTTCATACGCTCCATCTGCGGCCCGGTCACGACCCGATAATTGCCGGTCGCGGTTACGACAATATCGGCCTGATCGCAAACCTCGTCGAAGCGAACGACCCGATAGCCTTCCATGGAGGCCTGCAGGGCGCAAATCGGGTCGATCTCGGTAATCCACACGGTCGCGCCCAGGCCTTTAAGTGACTGCGCGCAGCCCTTGCCCACGTCGCCGTAGCCGCAAACCACGGCGATCTTGCCGGCGATCATGACGTCGGTCGCACGCTTGATGCCGTCGACCAGGGATTCGCGGCACCCATAGAGGTTGTCGAATTTTGACTTGGTGACCGAGTCGTTGACATTGAATGCCGGGCACAGCAGCGTGCCGTCCTGCATCATTTCGTAGAGACGCTTGACGCCCGTCGTGGTCTCCTCCGACACGCCCTTCACCTTCTTCATGAGCTCCGCGTACTTGTCGTGCATGACGAGCGTCAGGTCGCCGCCGTCGTCGAGGATCATGTTGGGCGTCCAGCCGTCCGGCCCGTTGATTGTCTGCTCGACGCACCACCAGTATTCGTCCTCGGTCTCGCCTTTCCAGGCGAATACGGGAACGCCCGATACCGCGATTGCCGCCGCCGCATGGTCCTGAGTCGAGAAGATATTGCATGACGACCAGCGGATGTCCGCACCGAGCGCTTTGAGCGTCTCGATGAGTACCGCAGTTTGAATCGTCATGTGCAGGCAGCCGGCGAGGCGTGCACCTTTTAACGGCTGTTGCTTGCCGTATTCCTCACGTAATGCCATGAGGCCGGGCATTTCGGTCTCGGCGATGGCGATTTCTTTGCGGCCCCAGTCGGCGAGTGAAATATCGGCAACCTTGTAATCGGGCGATTGAATGGCAACGGGCTCGCTGCTCATGGAGTTTCTCCTCAAGTTGGATTCGGGTCAGGCCGCGGCGCTGCCAGCGAGCGCTTCGGCCTTGTCGGTTTTTTCCCAGCTAACATTGAGATCTTCGCGACCGAAGTGCCCGTACGCGGCGGTCTGTTTGTAAATCGGCCGCAGCAGATCCAGCATCTGCAGGATGCCGTACGGTGTTAAATCGAAGTGCTCCCGGATGAGCGCAGTCAGCTGGCCATCGGAAATATTTCCGGTGCCGAAAGTGTGCACACTGATCGATGTCGGTTCGGCAACACCTATCGCATAAGACACCTGAATCTCGCAACGGTCGGCCAGGCCAGCTGCGACAATATTCTTGGCAACGTATCGAGCCGCGTAAGCCGCGGAGCGGTCGACTTTCGACGGATCCTTACCCGAGAACGCGCCGCCCCCGTGTCGCGCCGAGCCGCCATAGGTGTCGACGATGATCTTGCGACCGGTCAGGCCACAGTCACCCATTGGGCCACCGATTTCGAATCGGCCCGTGGGATTGATGTGGTACTTGGTGTTCTTACTGATCCAGTCAGCAGGCAACACCGGTTTGATGATTTCTTCCATGACGCCTTCACGCAGATCGTCCATGCTGACGTCGGCGTGATGCTGCGACGACAATACGACGGCGTCGATGGCGACTGGCTTGTAATGCTCATAGACGAACGTCACCTGGCTCTTGGCGTCGGGCCGCAGCCACGGCAATACGCCCTTCTTGCGGACCTCAGCCTGGCGCTTGACGAGACGATGTGCAAACGCGATCGGCGCCGGCATCAGGATGTCTGTTTCGTTGGTCGCATAACCGAACATCATGCCCTGGTCGCCCGCGCCTTGTTGCTCGGCTGTGCCGCGATCGACGCCCTGTGCTATGTCGGGCGACTGTTTACCGATGGCGTTTAACACGGCGCAGGAATGGCCGTCATAACCCATATCGGAATCTGTGTAGCCAATGCCGATGATCGTGTCACGCACAACCTGCTCAAGATCGACCCACGCAGACGTCGTCACCTCGCCGGCGACGATTGCCATCCCTGTCTTGACAAGCGTCTCACAGGCAACGCGGGCTCCAGGGTCCTCTGTCAGCATCGCGTCGAGAATCGCATCCGAAATCTGGTCTGCGATCTTATCCGGGTGTCCCTCGGACACGGACTCCGAGGTAAACAAAAAAGCATCAGTCATGGGCTGTAATCTTGTTTTTTTGGCGGGGAGGCGCATTGTAGCGCAATGCCTGAGGCTGGCACCATCCTGACACGAGGCTGCTGCAGGCCGATACGAATTCGCGGTAAACGTTGCCGCAGCCGGCGCAATTTGCCGACCTCCCTTGCGACCTCGGTGGTAAACAGCGAAAATGCGCCGCTCGCTGGAGCGATTCGCACCGATTCACCATAAGGCCGTCAGGGCCGCACATTAAAAGACCACATGTCACAACAAGCCACGAGAGCCGGCCAGCCTGCCCGGCGGGAACTCGCGAACGCCATACGGGCCCTTTCGATGGACGCCGTGCAGGCCGCCAACTCGGGTCACCCGGGTGCGCCGATGGGCATGGCGGACATCGCCGAAGTGCTGTGGAATGACTATCTCAAACACAATCCGGGCAATGCGCGCTGGTTCGACCGCGACCGCTTCGTGCTGTCGAACGGCCACGCATCGATGCTGCTCTATAGCCTGCTGCACCTTACAGGCTATGAGCTGTCGATCGACGAGATCCGCAATTTTCGCCAGTTTGGCTATCGCACGGCCGGGCATCCCGAGTACGAGCCCGACCTCTCGATCGAGACGACGACCGGGCCGCTGGGGCAGGGCATCAGCAATGCTGTCGGCATGGCGCTGACCGAAAAGATGCTCGCTGCACAGTTTAACCGACCGGGCTTCGACGTAGTCGATCACAGAACGTGGGTGTTTCTCGGTGACGGTTGCATGATGGAGGGCATTTCTCACGAAGCCTGCTCCCTGGCCGGCACGCTCAAGCTCGGCAAACTGATCGCGATTTATGACGACAACGACATCTCCATCGACGGGAACGTCGAGGGCTGGTTCACAGACGATACGGTCAGGCGGTTCGAAGCATACGGCTGGCAGGTTATTGCCGATGTGGACGGACATGACAGTGCAGCCATCACCGCAGCGATCGACGAGGCGCTCGCCGAGACGACCAGGCCAACGCTGGTTTGTTGCAAGACCGTAATTGGCTTTGGTGCACCGAACAAGCAGGGCAGTGCGTCGACGCACGGCGCGCCGTTGGGGACTGACGAAGTCGCCGCCGCGCGTAAAGAGCTTGGCTGGAGTTACCCACCGTTCGAGATCCCGGCCGAAATCGCTGCAGCCTGGGACGCCAGGGAACGTGGCGCGGCGCAGGAGCAAGCCTGGCAGGCACTGTTCGATGAGTACTCCGCCGCACACTCCGAGCTTGCTGCCGAGTTCACACGACGCATGCGCGGTGAGCTACCGGACGACTGGAGCGAATTCTCGACGCGGGCCATCGCCGCGATCCAGGCGGCGGGCGAGTCCATGGCGACACGCAAGGCATCGCTCGTCGCACTCAACGCGTTCTCGCCACGTCTCCCCGAGATGGCGGGCGGCTCGGCCGATCTTACGGGTTCGAATCTGACCAAACATGCGGGATCCAGGGCCATCACTGGCGACGACGCGTCAGGCAACTACATTTATTTCGGTGTCCGCGAGTTCGGCATGGCGGCGATCTGCAACGGTATGGCGTTACATGGCGCCGTGATTCCGTATGCGGGCACTTTCCTGACGTTCTCCGATTATGCGCGTAATGCGTTGCGCATGGCGGCACTGATGAAGATCCAGAATATCTTCGTGTACACACACGATTCCATCGGTCTCGGCGAAGACGGTCCGACGCACCAGCCTGTCGAACACGTGGCGTCGCTTCGCATCATGCCGAACATGCGCGTGTGGCGCCCGTGCGATACAACCGAGACCGCCGTCGCCTGGCGCGACGCGATCGAATGGCGTGACGGTCCAACGAGCCTGGTACTGACGCGACAGGGCCTGCCGCATCAGCCGCGCAGCGCGGAGCAGGTTGCTGCAATCTCGCGAGGCGGTTATGTGCTGAAAGACACGCAGGGCAGACCCGATATCATCCTGATCGCGACCGGTTCCGAAGTGGTGCTGGCCGTGGAGGCGGCAGAAATTCTGGCCGATGATGGCGTTCAGGCGCGCGTTGTGTCGCTGCCCTGCACGCAGCTGTTTGATGCACAGGACGATGGGTACTGCGAGCAGGTGCTGCCAGCGGCTGTGACGGCGCGAGTCGTCATCGAAGCTGGCGTTACCGAGATGTGGTGGCGTTATGCAGGGTCCGCCGGTCGAATCATCGGTCTCGATCGCTTCGGCAAATCGGCGCCGGCCAGTGAACTGTTCGCACACTTCGGTTTCTCGACGGATCACGTGGTTGAGGTCGCGAAGGCAACATTGGCATAAGAAAAGCGAATTTATATCAGGCCGGTAGTCCGGCCAGTGACAATTAGGAGAGGATAATGACGATCAAGGTTGGCATTAACGGCTATGGCCGCATCGGCCGCAACATGTTGCGAGCGTTGTACGAAAATGACATGCGTTCGGAAATCCAGGTTGTCGCTGTTAATGATCTCGGCGATGCCAACACGAATGCGCACCTGACCCGCCGCGATACGGCGCACGGGCGATTTCCTGGCACGATCAACGTCGATGGCGATTCGATGATCGTCAATGGCGATCGAATTCGGGTTTTCGCGGAGCGCGATCCGGCCAATCTGCCGTGGGGCGAACTCGGCGTCGATATGGTGTTCGAATCGACGGGCCTTTTTCGCACTCGCGATACGGCCGGCAAACATATCGCAGCCGGCGCCAAGAAAGTCATCATCTCGGCACCCGGCGGTCCGGACATCGATGCGACCATCGTTTACGGCGTCAATCACGATGTTCTCAAGCCGAGCGATACGATTATCTCCAACGCGTCGTGCACGACCAACTGTCTGGCGCCACTGGTCAAACCGCTGCATGAGAAGTTAGGCGTCGAGCACGGCATCATGACAACGATTCACGCGTATACGAACGACCAGGTTCTCACTGATGTTTTCCACAAGGACCTGCGCCGTGCCCGGTCTGCCACGATGTCGCAGATTCCGACCAAGACCGGGGCTGCCGCTGCCGTGGGTCTCGTGCTTCCGGAACTCAACGGGCGTCTCGACGGTTTCTCGATGCGCGTGCCGACAATCAACGTATCGGCTGTCGATCTGACATTCGTCGCGTCGCGTGAGACGAGCATCGAAGAGATCAATGAGATCATGAAGGACGCCAGTGAAGGCGATCTCAAGGGCATCCTGGCCTACAACGACGAGCCACTGGTATCGATCGACTTCAATCATGATCCTGCGTCTTCGACTTACGATGCGGGCCTGACGAAAGTCATGCAGGGCACGCTCGTCAAGGTGTGCTCGTGGTACGACAACGAGTGGGGCTTTTCGTGCCGCATGCTCGACACCGCTATCGCATTTCACAACGTCGGCTAGCGGCAACAGTTTAGCCGTTCGCGCGGAGTTGCCATGACTGTCATCAACATGGTCGATGTCGACCTGTCGGGTAAACGCGTACTGATTCGTGAAGACCTGAATGTGCCTGTCGCGGATGGCGTCGTGACTTCGGACGCGCGCATCCAGGCAGCACTGCCGACGATACATGCGGCGCTCGATGCTCGTGCTGCAGTTATGCTGATGTCACACCTTGGTCGCCCGACCGAGGGCACACCCAGTGCACAGTTTTCATTGCAGCCTGTTGCAGAGCGACTGTCCGGGCTATTGGGCAGGGAAGTCGCTCTCGCGAAGGACTGGATCGACGGAGTCGATATCGCGCCTGGTGATATTGTGCTTCTCGAGAACGTACGCTTTCTGCATGGCGAGAAAAGTTGTGACGATGAACTGTCACGAAAGATGGCGGCGCTCTGCGACGTTTACGTCATGGATGCATTTGGCACGGCACACCGCGCGCAGGCCAGCACCTACGGCGTTGCCGAGCATGCGCCCGTCGCCTGCGCAGGGCCATTGCTGGTGCGCGAGCTCGAAGCCCTGGGCAAGGCCCTGACAGATCCGGCGCGGCCGTTCGTCGCGATCGTCGGCGGCTCCAAGGTCTCGACCAAGCTCACGGTGCTCGACGCACTCGCAGGCATGGTTGACAGCCTGATTGTTGGGGGCGGCATTGCCAACACGTTCATCGCCGCCGCGGGCCACCCGGTTGGCAAGTCTCTGTACGAGCCCGACATGTTGCACATTGCCAGCGAACTCGCAGCCGGCGGCGCTGAACGCGCAGAGATTCCCTTGCCGGGCGATGTCGTCGTCGCCGACGACTTCTCCGCTGACGCGATAGCGACGGTCAAGGATGTCGACGAAGTTCTCGAAGGCGAACTGATCCTCGATATCGGGCCGCAGACGGCGCAGCGCTTTGCCGGGATCCTGGCGGATGCGAAGACGATCATCTGGAACGGGCCGGTCGGGGTTTTCGAATTCGCGGCGTTTGGCGAGGGCACCAGGGTGTTGGCCGAGGCCATCGCCGCGAGTGATGCATTTTCGGTAGCAGGTGGTGGCGACACGCTTGCCGCTATTGACAGGTATGGCGTCGCCGATCGTATCTCCTACATATCCACGGGAGGCGGGGCATTTCTCGAATTCGTCGAGGGCAAGAAACTGCCGGCGGTCGCCATACTCGAAAAGCGCGCCGCATCCTTCTCCTAACACACGGTGTTGCGGCGGGCTCTCGTCGGTCCCGCCGCGTACTGCCGGGTATGTGCTCTTGCTTAACCTCACTCGGCGTCCATGCCTCGCTCGGATCGGCCTCCGCTTGCTTTGGCGTCCTGCGTCGCTGCGCTCCGGACGACGCGCGAGCACATACCCGACATCACGCTGCGGTTATGCTGGGAGGGTGACCGTGGGCGGGACGTTGTTCAGCGGAAGTAAAGCGCAGCGCAGCGAGCCATGACGCTGAACAATGTCGCGGTCGCGGTCACCATTTAGCCCGCTCATCAACGTGGTGTGAAACGAGAAGGACGCGGACGGACCGACGAGAGCCCGCGGGCAGCGCGGTGTGATACGACGAAGATCAGGCTGGCCAGGGACCCGTGATGGCAACGGTCATACCGGGATACTGGATGTTGACGAACAGTGTCTTGCCGTCGGGAGCAAAGCACGCACCGGCAAGCTCGGAATCCGAATACACATTATCGGCAAGCTGGTACTGACTGCCATCGGGTCGAATGCCGACAAGGCCACAGTGATGATGCTCGTCGTCTTCGCAGACGATGAGATCGCCCCACGGTGCCATCGTGATGTTGTCGCAATTCCGCAGCAGCGACTCGTCGTCGGCTTCGGCAATCAGCGTCAGCCGTCCGGGCGCATGCTGCTCCCGATCCGTGCCCTCGAACGGGCTGGGTCGATAATGGAATACCTGTCCCAGCCGCGCGCGACCGCCGATCGTACACGTAAAGAAAAATTCCTCGCCATCGGTGCACAAGCCTTCGCCGCGGGCAAACATCGCCGCGCCGGCGGCCGCGCCGCGCCGCCGCAGGTCATTTTTCACAGAGTCGGTATCCTCGAGGTCAATCCAGCGCGTCTTGAACGGCGCAGAGACCGGCATGTCAGGAACCCTGCCCCAGTTGTGCGTCGCGAACGATTTCATGCCGTCGATCGCGAGAGCCTGCAGTCGTCCGCCTTCATGCAGCTCACCGGGCAGGTTGGGAATGTAGCGATAGAACAGGCTGTGGTGGCGATCCTCGGTCATGAACACGATGCCGGATGCGGGATGCACGGCGGCAGCTTCGTGTTCGAATTTTCCCATTGCTTTGATCGGCCGCGGCTCGACGAGCCCTTCGGCGCTGGCCGGGACTTCGAAGACATAGCCATGCGGCCGGTCGCGCCTGACGATACGAAAGTTCGAGATGCCCGGGCCCGGCATCTCGAAGCATTCTTCGCAGCTGAGCCAGCTGCCCCACGGCGTCGGTCCTCCTGCACAATTGATCTCGGTACCGGCGAGACTCAGATGCTGTCGCTCCGTTGCGCCGGTGCGAGGGTTGAAGATTGTGGTTGTCGTGCCGCCAGCCCCGGGCGTTGAGCCGCCGCCCCGGTCGTAGAGTTTTTCCCGGACAGCCGCAAACAAATGCTCACCTGCACCTGCAAACGCACTTTGCCCCTGTGCAGAAGGCGCCAGCTCATGATTGCAGACGAGGATGATGCGGCCGTCTTTGCCAGAGAATGCGGCCATGCCGTCATGCGCACCCGGTACCCGGAAGCCGTCACTCATCAGTGTGCCGGCGCGCGATACGATTCGATAGCTGAAACCTTTGGCGAGATCGAGGATGCCGTTCGGATCTGCTTTGAGCACACCGACTTGACTGTCTTTTGCGCGCACGCGCAAGGGCAAAGCGGGCGTCGTCGCCGCGATGATCAGGCTCTGCATAAATAGACGTCGGTTCAGCATGATGCGCAGGGCTCTCAGTAGTAGCGCGGTTCCGTGAGCTTACATTACAGCATGCGGGTCAGGTTGCGATTTCGTAATACGTACTAACCCTGCGTATGCAATAATCCCGGCCATGCTCAGAAGGACAAAGATCGTCGCGACGCTGGGTCCTGCGACCGACGAAAAGAAGCGACTGCGCAAAATGATCAGGGCCGGCCTCGACGTCGCGCGCCTGAATTTCTCGCATGGCGATGTCGATGAACATCGCCGGCGGGCCGAAAGCCTGCGTGCGGCAGCCAGGAAGTGTGGCCGTGATGTAGGGCTGATGGGCGACTTGCAGGGTCCGAAGATTCGCGTCAAGCGCTTCAGGGACCACTACGTCGAACTGGTCGAGGGCAATACATTCTTTCTCGATAGTGCGCTCGGAGATGATGACGGCAGCGAGGACGGAGTTGGTGTCGCGCTCGAGACACTGCATGAAGATGTCGGCCCCGGCGATGATCTGCTTTTGAATGACGGCATGATCGCTCTCGAGGTAGATCGTGTCGAAGGGACACGGATACACACGACGGTCACAACGGGCGGCATCCTGTCCGACCATAAAGGAATTAACAAAAAAGGCGGTGGGCTGTCTGCGACTGCACTCACCGACGTCGACCGGGAAAATATCAAGCTCGCAGCTGAACTCGAAATGGATTTCCTGGCCGTGTCTTTCGTGCGCACCGTGGATGATGTGCGGGAGGCGCGCCGGCTGTTTGAAGACGCGGGTGGCAAAGGGCTGATCGTCGCCAAGATCGAACGCTCAGAAGCCGTCGAGAATTTTGACTCGATCCTGGAGGCTGCAGACGTAATCATGGTCGCGCGCGGCGACCTCGGCATCGAGATGGGCTATACCGAGTTAATCGGCATCCAGAAAAGTCTGATTCGCAAGACCCGCAAGGGCAGCAAAATCGTGATTACGGCGACACAGATGATGGAGTCGATGATCGAAAATCCGATTCCGACTCGCGCCGAGGTTTCGGATGTGTCCAACGCAGTTATGGATGGCACCGATGCTGTGATGCTCTCGGGGGAGACTGCCGTAGGTGCCTATCCGGTCCAAGCGATTCGGGCAATGGCCGAAGTCTGTCAAGGGGCAGAGAAATTTCCGTTGGCCGCTGGTGCGACCCGGCATCGATTTGGTGATTACTTTGAATATGTCGACGAAGCTATCGCAATGGCGGCGATGTACACGGCGAACCATCTTAATGTTAAAGCGATAATCGCATTGACCGAGTCAGGCTCCACGACCAGGTGGTTGTCACGCATTCGCTCGGATATCCCGATCTATGCTTTCACGCCCTATGCGGCAACGAGCCGGCGGGTCTCGTTATACCGCGGCGTGTATCCGGTCGCATTCAAGATGCAACACGACGACAGGAATCGCCTATACGCCGATATGTTCACGACGTTGTTGTCCAACAAGCTCGTCGAGATCGGCGACCTCGTTATTTTCACGCGGGGCGATATGCATGGGGTGTCGGGCAGCACCAACTCGATGACGATTCTCGAGGTACTCGATCGGTGAAACGGTGGGTGTTGCGCCTGCTGGCGGGCGCCGTACTGGCTGTGTGTATTCTGGGCGTTTTCGGCTTGCTTACGCTCCGCGCCAGTCTTCCCGTAATGGACGGCGATATTGTAGTCGCTGGACTCGAATCCAGCGCGGTCATCGAACGAGACACCGCGGGCATCCCGACGATCACGGCCGGCGACCGGCTTGATCTCGCATTTGCGACAGGATTCGCGCACGGCCAGGACCGCTTCTTCCAGATGGATACCATCCGTCGCCGGGCAGCCGGTGAATTGTCCGCGATCGTCGGTGTGGCGGCCCTGGCCTCCGACAAGCGGTATCGTTTTCACCGTTTTCGCAGTCGCGCGCAAGCCGCGCTGTCGACGCTGCCGGCAGCCGACAAAACGCTACTCGAGCGCTATGCTACAGGCGTTAATGCGGGCCTCAATAGCCTGGGTGCCAAGCCATTTGAGTATTACCTGCTCGGCGTCGAGCCCGAACCGTGGCTGCCTGAAGATTCGGTGCTCGTGTCCTACGCGATGTACGTCGAGCTCAACGACTCGCGTGCCAACCGCGACGTACAGCGTGGTCTGGCGCATCGCGTTCTGCCCGCAGAGGTCTTTGCATGGCTGTATCCGCAGGGCACATCCTGGGATGCGCCGCTGATGGGTGAAGTGCGCAGCGTCTCGGCCGTGCCGCCGCCCGAAGTGTTTTCGATTCGCAGCGTGACCGACGCCGCTCCCCCTGCCAATGAAGAGGATAAGCAGCCGCTGCATGGCAGCAACAACTGGGCGGTCAGTGGAGCTCTCACGAGCACGGGTCGCGCGCTCGTGTCGAATGATATGCACCTCGGGCATTCGACACCGAATATCTACTATCGGGCGCGACTCATCGTTGATCGGGGCGAGATGCGCGATGTCACCGGAGTGACGCTACCCGGTGCCCCGTTTGTTGTGGCAGGTAGCAATGGCAGGATCGCCTGGGGCTTTACGAACAGCTACGGCGACTGGTCGGACGCGGTGCTGCTGCGTCCGGGATCGACGGCCGGAACTTACCTGACACCGAACGGTAACGAGGCGTTCGAAAACCACACCGAAGTTATCGAGACTAAAGGTGCCGAGCCGGTCGAGCTGAAGGTCCGCGAGACGATCTGGGGACCCGTTCGCGATGATGTCGATTACCCTGACGGCGAAATCGCTGTCAGCTGGATCGCCCATAAGATCGACTCTGTGAACGTCAGGCTCGTCGACATGGAGACTGTCGACTCCGTGCACGCGGCGCTCGACGTTGCCAACTCGATGGGCATACCGCCACAGAATTTAGTAACCGGAGACGCTGCGGGCAACATTGCCTGGACGATCGCCGGGAGGATCCCCAGGAAATCGTCATTCAATGCGATGGTGCCCGCAGACTGGAGTAAGGGCCACGGCTGGATGGGTTGGCTCGATCCTGCCGCCTACCCGCGCATCATTAATCCGGACAGCGGCCGACTATGGACTGCGAATGCGCGCGTGGCCGACGGTGAGGCGCTCAGAATCATCGGCGATGGCGGCTACGATCTCGGCGCAAGGGCACGCCAGATTCGTAACGCGCTGTTTGCGGCCGATATGTTCGAGCCGGCCGACATGTTGGCCATTCAGTACGATGATCGCGCTGTGTTTCTGGCTCGATGGCGCGACCTGCTGCTCGACGTCCTCGACGAGGACGCGATCGCTGTCGACGACCGTCTGCAGAAGTATCGCCGTCTCGCCGAGGACTGGTATCCGCGGGCGGCGCCGCAATCGGTTGGTTACCGGCTTATCCGTGCGTTTCGCCTCGAGGTCCAGGCGCGCGTCTTTCACGGGTTGATGGGACCCGTCCGCGAAGCCTACGGTGATGATGTCAGCCTGCGGCTCAGCAACCAGTTCGAAGGGCCGCTCTGGATGCTGGTAACCGAACGGCCCCAACACTTGCTGCCCGGTACCTACGAGAGCTGGCACGAGCTGCTGCTGGAGGCCGTACTCGAGACTGTTCGCTATTTCACAGAGCATTACGATGAGCAGCTGGAAGACAGGACCTGGGGCGAGCGCAACACGGCGGCGATCCGGCACCCGCTCAGTGGCGCGCTGCCGTTCTTGTCGGACTATCTCGATATGCCGCGTGAACCGCTTAATGGTGATACCAACCTGCCCAAAGCCCAGGGGCCGAACTTCGGTGCGTCCGAGCGATTTTCGGTGGCACCGGGCGATGAGGCAAACGGCCTGATGCACATGCCGACCGGGCAGAGCGGGCATCCGCTGTCCGACTATTACCGGGATGGGCATGACGACTGGGTCAAGGGCCGCCCTTCGCCATTTCTGCCGGGCAGGACACAACATAAGCTGACGCTGCGGCCTGCACCCGCCCAGGGTTGACGCTGCGACCGCGATATTTTCGGTAAGATGTCCGCTGTGCGCTGACGATTGGACGAGACTATGGCAGACGGCAGATTCACGGGTACCAGTACCTACGTAGCAACCGACGACCTGATGATGGCCGTCAATGCCGCCGTGACGCTGGAGCGACCGATTCTCATCAAAGGTGAGCCCGGAACCGGAAAGACCCAGCTTGCGATCGAGGTCGCGAACTCACTCGGCAGACCCCTGTTCGAGTGGCACATAAAGTCGACGACGAAAGCTCAACAGGGACTCTACGAGTACGATGCCGTCGCGCGCCTGCGTGATTCCCAGCTCGGCGATGATCGCGTGCATGATATTGCCAACTACATTGTGCGCGGCAAGGTCTGGGAGGCGTTCGAATCGGAAGTGCAGCCGGTCCTGCTTATCGATGAAGTGGACAAAGCCGATATCGAGTTTCCGAACGACCTGTTGCGCGAACTCGATCGCATGGAGTTCTACGTTTACGAAACCAAGCAGTTGGTTAAAGCCTCGCATCGACCGATCATCGTCATCACGAGTAATAACGAGAAGGAACTGCCGGACGCCTTCTTGCGCCGGTGCTTTTTCCATTACATCAAGTTTCCGGACGAAGAGACGATGGAAAAAATCATCTCGGTGCACTATCCGAAGCTCAAGAAGGCCCTGCTTCGCGAAGCGCTCAACGCATTTTATAAAGTACGCGATGTACCAGGATTGAAGAAAAAGCCGTCGACGTCCGAGCTGCTTGACTGGATAAAGTTGTTACTTGCCGAAGACATTCCACCCGAAGCGTTAAGAGCAGAGAACTCGCGTAAGGCGATCCCGCCGTTGTATGGCGCGTTACTGAAGAATGAGCAGGACGTGCACTTGTTCGAACAGCTTGTTTTTCTCGATCGGAGATCGAGTCACCAGTAAGTCGCCATGTTGATCCCATTCTTCTATCTGCTTCGCGACGGTGGGATGAAGACGTCAATCACCGAGCTGCTGACGCTTTTGGAGGCTATGCAACGCGGACTTGCCGGCCAGAGCGTTGACGATTTCTATTATTTATCGCGCGCCTGTCTTGTCAAAGACGAATCGCAGCTCGATAAATTCGATCGTATTTTTGCAGCGTACTTCAAAGGCGTCGATGACACTTTTGCGGATCTCACGCAGGACATTCCTGACGATTGGCTGCGACGACAGGCCGAACTGCACCTCAGTGAGGAGGAACGGGCGCTGATCGAGACAATGGGTGGCTTCGAGGAACTAATGCGTGCATTAAAGGAGCGGCTCGAAGAGCAGGGTGAGCGCCACGAGGGTGGCAGCAAGTGGATCGGTACGGCAGGCACGTCACCATTCGGAGCGTATGGCTACAACCCCGAAGGGGTACGCATCGGCCAACAGGGTTCGCGTAATCGCAGAGCGGTCAAGGTCTGGGACCAGCGCCAGTACCGTAATCTCGATGATTCGGTGGAGCTCGGTACACGCAATATTAAGGTCGCACTAAGACGCCTCAGAAAGTTTGCGCGCGAAGGCGCAGCCGAGCAACTCGATCTCGAAGACACCATCGACAAGACCGCGCGTAATGCCGGCTTGCTCGACATTCGCATGGTTCCCGAGCGACACAATGCCGTCAAAGTTCTGCTGTGCCTGGATATCGGCGGCTCGATGGACGACCACATCAGAGTCTGCGAGGAGCTGTTTTCAGCTGCTCGCAGCGAATTCAAGCATCTCGAGTATTTCTACTTTCATAACTTCGTATATGAAAGCATGTGGAAGGATAATCGTCGGCGTCATGCCGAGCGCGTAGCGACGCTCGATATCACGCACAAATACGGCGCCGACTACAAGTTGGTTTTCGTTGGTGATGCCACGATGAGTCCGTACGAAATTGTTTATGCCGGTGGCAGCGTCGAACACTGGAACGAAGAACCGGGCGCTGTATGGATCAAGCGACTTTTGCACACCTATCCCAAGGCCATCTGGCTCAATCCCGAGCCAAAACAACGCTGGGATTACACGCCGTCCGTGAAGATCACACGCGAAATCATGGGAGATCGCATGTTCCCGCTGACAATAACGGGACTAGATGATGGGATTAAAGCCCTGCACTAATCTCCGTCGTCAATTCCGCGAGGTCAGACAGGACCTCGGCTGAGTGCGTCTTTGGCTCGACGTCGTCGTAATGTTTCGCGAGATTGCCTTTGGGATCAATCAGAAATGTCTCGCGTTTGGCCACTTGCATGCCCAGCATCCTCGTGCGGACCCCGTACGCATCAGCCGCCAGTCCCTGGACATCGGCGAGCAATGGAAACGGCAAATTGTAGCGCTCGGCAAATTTCTTATGTGATTCCACGTCATCAAGACTAACGCCAAGGATCTGCGCGTTCGCCTTCTTGAAAGCAAAAATGTTGTCACGAAACTGACAGGCCTCGGTCGTGCAACCGGGCGTATCATCCTTGGGATAGAAATACAGGACGACCCATTTATCGCGATAGTCTTCAAGCGAATGCAACTGACCGGTCTGATCAAACAGCTCGAACTCGGGCGCCGGCTGGCCGATTTCGAATGGTTCGGCAGCAAAAGCTACAGATGCGATCGCGATAGCCGATAATAACGGTGACAAGGTCGTGTATTTACGCATTATCAAGTGGATGCTGTAGTACGGGCCGATCCGCGGGCGCCAATCGATCCGGGTCGCAACGCGGGACCAACACTATAATACGATTTGGTCCGAGTTGGGCATTTTTTTGACTTTTCAGCATCTTATGAATGAAAAGCGGACAGGAAACAGCAAAGTTGGGCTGGTATTGCCGGGCGGCGGCGCGCGCGGCGCGTTTCAGGTCGGCGTGCTTAAGGCCGTGGCCGAACTCGTCCCGAAGGGCGCGCCCAACCCGTTCGCGGTTATCAGCGGCACGTCGGCCGGGGCGATTAATTCGGTCGTTCTCGCCAACAAGGCGCGGCGGTTTCGCGTCGCCGTCGCCGAGCTAGACCGCGTCTGGGGGCATTTTCGCTGCCACCACGTGTATCGCACCGACAACCGGGCGATGCTCAAGAGCAGCCTGCACTGGCTTGCCGCGATAGTCTTCGGCGGATTACTCGTCGGCACACCGCGCTCGCTGCTGGATAATTCTCCGCTGCGGTCTTTGCTGAGCCGCAACATCCGCTTTCCGCGAATCCGCGACGCGATCGACCAGGGATTTCTGGACGCCGTCGCAGTTACTGCCGCGGGTTACGCGTCCGCGCGCTCGACCGCATTTTTCCAGGCAGCGAACACAGTTCCAGGATGGTCGCGCACACGCCGCCTCGGTCTTCGGGGCAACCTGCACCTTGACCACCTTATGGCGAGTATTGCGGTACCGATGATCTTCCCGCCGGTGCGCATTGGCAGCGAGTATTTCGGCGACGGCGCGATGCGCCAGGCAACGCCATTGAGCCCGGCCATACATCTCGGCGCGGACCGGATCCTTGTTGTAGGCGTCCGGGACGAGACGGCAGACAAGGTGCCGACGCCGAATGATCCACAACGACTGCCGAGCCTTGCACAGATCGCTGGCTACATGCTCGATACGCTGTTCATGGATGGCCTCTATTCGGACCTCGAGCGCATGACCCGAATAAACCAGATGATCGATGCCGTGCCGGTCGAACATCGCACGGGATCCATGGCACGCATGCGTGCGATCGACATGATGCTCATCGTGCCGAGCGAAGATCTCCGCGTCATCGCGCATCGTCACCATGAAGAACTGCCATTTGCCGTCCGGGCGTTGCTGCGCGGTATCGGCGGTCGCCGGCCCGACGGGAATCGCCTGCTTAGTTTCTTGCTGTTCGAACAGGCGTATACGCGCGACCTTATCCGGCTAGGCTACGAGGATGCGATGAAGGTCAAAGACGAGTTGCTCGCGTTTATTAACGGCGAGCCGGTGCCGCGCCTGTTCGCACCCGACTGGATCAAGAAGGACCTGAGCTCGTTGCACGGAACGGAAACACAGCGCCTGCGCCGTACCGCGGGCGGGCTCCTAGAGTAGCAGCGCCGCACCGAGGCCGAGAAACGCCATGTAACCGATGACATCGGTGACCGTCGTCAGAACGACGCCACCTGCCAGGGCCGGGTCGATCTGCATGCGTTTCAAACTCAGCGGGATCGCAAAACCCGCGAAGGCCGCCACGAACATATTGATGATCATTGCAGCTGCGATAACTCCGCCGATGCGCCAGTCGCCGAACCACAGAAATGTCGCAACTGCGACAATAACGGCCCAGCCGAGGCCATTCAGCAGGCCGACGAGCAATTCCTTGCGCAGTATGCGCCGCGCATTGGTGCGGTCGATCTGCTTGAGCGCAATGGCACGCGTGATGATCGTCAGCGACTGGCTGCCGGCGACGCCACCCATGCTGGGTACAACCGGCATCAGGACCGCAAGTAACACGATCTTGTCGATCGTTGTCTGAAAAATATCGACGACGGCAGCTGCGAGAAACGCGGTGCAAAGGTTGACGCCGAGCCACAAGGCGCGCCGCGTCGCGCTCTTCACAACCGGTGCAAACATGTCGTCTTCTTCATCGAGGCCAGCCGCGCTCATCAGCGAGTGCTCCGCCTCGTCGCGGATAACGTCGACGACATCATCGACCGTGATGCGCCCGACAACATGAAAATCATCGTCAACGACCGGTGCAGACAGCAGGTCTCGATTTTCGAACTCCCAAACGACCTCTGTAGACGGAGTATGCGCCGGCATGGGCAAAATATCGGTCGACATAATGCTGGTAACCAGAGTATCGGCGTCATTGGAAAGCAGGCGTGAAAGGTACAAGGTTCCGACATACTCGTTGTTGCGGTTAACGACGAAGATCGAGTCGGTGCCGTCGGGCATGTCGCCACGCGCGCGCAGGTAGCGGCAAACGACTTCGAGCGTAACGTCAGGCCGGACCGTCACGATGTCGACGTTCATCAGGCCGCCTGCGCTGTCCTCGTCATAGGCGAGCACCTGCCTTAGGCGTTCCTCATCCTGGTGGTCGAGTGACTGCAGTACCTGCTGCGTAACGGTTTCCGGCAAATCGGTCAACAGGTCGGCAAGATCGTCCAGCTCCATGCCCTCGGTAGCTGCGATCAGCTCCTCGGTCTGCATGCCCTTGATCAGGCCATCGCGGACTTCGTCCGCGACTTCGACGAGGACATCGCCCTCATCGTCCGGGTCAACCATTTCCCAGAGAATGGCGCGTTCTCGCAGAGGTACCGATTCAAGCAGGCGGGCGACTTCCGACGGGTGCAGGCTGTGCATCATCACGCGCGCAGAGCGCATGCGACCGCTGTCGAGCCGCTCGCGCAATAGTTGCAGGTTGGCCTGAGTATGCTCTCTCGCTTCCATGGATCCGCCCCCTCGAGTCAGCGGAAGTTTAACTGTTTAGGGGGTGGCTGCCGAGTTCGTTGTGCCGGGTCAACACGGAATCATGTTCTTTGCGCAGTACAGTGGCGAGCTTGTCCGTCATGTACACGGACCGATGCTGGCCGCCGGTACAGCCGATCGCGATCGTGAGATACCCACGATGCACGTCGTCGTACTCAGGGATCCAGCGTTGCAGAAATGCCAGAATATCCTCGTACATTGCGACGAAAGCGGGCTGTGCATCGAGGAATTCAATAACTTCGTCATCCTTCCCGGTGAGTCCGCGAAGTTTCATAGTCCAGTACGGATTCGGCAGACAGCGCAGATCAAATACGAAATCGGCGTCCGCCGGAATACCGTTCTTGAACCCGAACGACTCGATAAGAACCGACAGCGTGCTGGTCTCGCGGCGATCGATGCGCTCGCGAATAACGTCTGCCAGTTCGTAAATGCTCGTGCGTGAGGTGTCGATGATCAGGTCGGCCGAATTGACGATTTGCGTAAGCATCGCTCGCTCGCTCGCAATAGCGCTGCGCAGCGGGCGGCCATGCTTGGCGAGCGGGTGTCGACGTCGTGATTCGCTGTAACGTTTGAGCAAGACGTCGTCGCTTGCCTGCAGAAACAGCAATTCAGTTTGAATATTCTGGTTGCGGAGTTCGGCGATCAGTTCCGGTAACGCTTCGAGGTCCCTGCGCCGATTGCGTGCGTCGACGCCAACCGCGAGCAGTCCGGTCGGCGCATCTCCTCCCGATGTCACTTCGTCGACCATCGGCTTGAGTAATGCTGCCGGCAGGTTGTCTATGCAGTAGTAACCGAGATCCTCTAGAACGTGGAGGGCGATGGTCTTGCCGGAACCCGACAGCCCGCTGACGATTATTAGGCGCATATCATCGGACATGATTGACTGGCGCGTTGTCCCGGCCCGAATTCAGGATCCCCGCGCCGACCTCAAGTTCATAATAACAGTAGCAACCGACGCGCCGATCAACGAATCGTATAATTCGCTACTGGTTGTGGCGTCGCGCATCTTGTCGCGCAACTCGCGATCGTCCAGCAGTTCAACAATACTGTTGATGTTGTCACGGTGGCTCTCATTGAGCTCAGTGGGCACCATTAGCCCGAACACCAGATCGACATCCTCGCCGTCGGGTGAATCGAAGTCGACCGGTTCGCTGAGCTTAATCAATGCGGCGACGGTCTCGTCAAGGCCATCGATGCGGCAATGCGGAAACGCCACGCCCTGGTCAAGGCTCGTACAACCGAGACGCTCGCGTTCAATCAGACCCTCGAAAACATCTTCGCTCGGGAACTCCGGTGTAGGCCGGACCAATAATTCGCTCAGGATTTCCAGGCAATGTTTTTTACTGCGTGCCTGCGCGTTGCACAGGACCCGGTCCGGCGTGATGATTTCTTCAAGTAACATATCGTGGGAATAGATTGAGAGGTGGGGATGCCCGTGCGGCTACGCAGCCGCACGGGTTGAAGTAGCGCTCAGACGAATTTTCTCTTGGGTGATTTTCTTGCCTGGTGGTCAACGAGCTTTTCCTTATATTTTCTTACTCGCCGATCGAGTTTGTCCACAAGGCCATCGATTGCTGCGTACATGTCTTCTTCGGTGGCATCCGCATAAATCGTACCACCATTTACCTTGACTGTGGCTTCCGCTTTGTGCCGTAGTTTTTCGACAGTGAGGATACAGTGTATGTCCGATACGAGGTCAAAATGCCGCTCGATTTTATCGATCTTGCTTTCCACATAACCTCTGAGTGAATCAGTTATTTCGACATGATGGCCTGAAACATTCAATTGCATAGTTTTCTCCCATATGCTCATGGCGTCATACGGACCCTGCCTTATTTCATCGCCCCGCAAAGATAAGTGGCCGGGCTCGTCTATTAGTGACCTGTTCTGAATAGCTGTGCTGTGGACCTCCTACTGGTAAAGACAATACATACGTTCCGCGTCTTCGACGGAGCCTATGCCATGTGTTTCCTGCGTTCGCTCGATGACTCTATTTGCATAGACTCACGGTACTTCGCGACCGTGCGTCTCGCAACCGAAATTCCCTCAGCAGCGAGCAAACTGGCAATTTTGCTGTCGCTCAGTGGCTTGGCTGGATTCTCAGCGCCAATTAATTTGCGGATTTTGGCGCGCACGGATGTCGAGGACTGATCTTCGCCGCTGGCGGAGGCCAGGTGTGACGAGAAAAAGTACTTGAACTCAAAGACACCGCGCGGCGTGTGCATGTATTTGTTGGTTGTCACCCGGGAAATTGTGGACTCGTGCATGCCGATTTCGTCCGCAACGTCTCTTAGCACCATAGGCTTCATCGCCTCGTCGCCGTGCTCGAGAAAGTCTGTCTGCCGCGCCACAATGCAGGTCGCCACTTTCATCAGCGTTTCATTGCGAATCTCGAGGCTGCGTATCAGCCAGCGTGCCTCCTGAAGTTGTGTGCGAAGAACCGCATGATCGCCACTGCCACGCAAAAGGCGCGCATACTGCTGGTTAACCGACAAGCGCGGCACGCCCGTCGGACTGATCTCGACCTGCCAGCGATTATCGATCTTGCGGACAAAAACATCGGGTATTACGTATTCTGTCGCGGCCGGGCTAACTGCCAGACCGGGCTTGGGATTGCAGCTCCTGACCAGTGCCAGCGCGTCATGCAGATCCTCTTCGGAAGTTCGGAGCGTGCGACGGAGTTCCCCATAGTCGCGGTTGGCGACGAGATCAAGGTGCTTCTCGGCGAGTTTGATGGCCAACTGTAAGCCTGGAGTCGAGGTATCCAGCTGCGTGAGCTGCAGGATGATGCATTCCGCGATTGAGCGTGCACCGATGCCGATCGGGTCGAAGCATTGTACTTTTGCCAGCGTCGCCTCGATCTCCTCGCTGGTAACTCCTGTCTCTGCGTCCAGAATTGCGGCTATTTCATCGAGATCGACGGTCAGATAGCCGTCATCGTTGATCGAATCAATGATCGCCTCACCGATGATGAGCTGTCGCGGCGCGAAATCCTCCATCTCGAGCTGCCAGAGCAGGTGCTCACGTAGCGTCTCACCGGATTCGTCCGCGAACTCACTGATCGGCCGGCCTTCGCCGTTCCAACCGCCATCCTGGATGCGTGCCGCGGCGTTGGATTGCCAGTTGTCCTCGGCGCGGATAGCCTCAACTTCGGCAGTGGTTTCCGCGCTTGTCTGCGGGACGTCTGGGAGGTCCTCCATCTCGAGCATGATGTTCTCTTCGAGAGCATCCTGAATCTGGGCATTGAGGTCGAGAACAGGCAGCTGCAGCAGCCTGATGGCCTGCTGCAGCTGTGGCGTCATTGTCAGCGTCTGACCTAATTTTAGCTGCAGTGACGGTTTCAACATGAGACGGAGTACTTGGCAGACGTGGGCGTCTGCGTGACATTCAATATATTTGCAGTTTGCCTCAGAGTTTGAACTCCTGTCCGAGATACACTTCTCGTACGTGATGATTTTCGAGAATTTCTCCTGGCGAGCCTGCTGCGATCAGACTCCCATCACTCAGTATATAGGCTCTGCTGCAAATTCCGAGGGTTTCGCGGACATTATGGTCAGTAATTAACACGCCGATTTCCCGCTCACACAAGTGTTTGATTATGCGCTGAATATCGAGTACGGAAATCGGATCTACACCGGCAAACGGTTCGTCCAGCAAGACGAAAAGCGGATTGGCGGCCAATGCCCGTGCGATCTCGACGCGACGCCGCTCGCCGCCCGACAGGCTCATACCGAGACTCGCCCGGACGTGCCCTACATGCAGTTCATCGAGCAGGCCCTCGAGCTCCTGCTCGCGGCCGGCGCGATCCAGATCGTCTCTGTTCTCGAGGATCGCGAGAATATTCTGCTCTACCGTCAACTTGCGAAAAATTGACGCTTCCTGCGGCAGGTAGCCGACACCGAGTCTGGCGCGACGGTGCATTGGCTGCGCAGTCAGATCCTGGCCATCCAGCAATATTGTCCCGTTATCGGCCGATATGAGGCCGACGATCATATAGAAGGCCGTTGTCTTGCCAGCACCATTGGGACCGAGCAATCCGACGACTTCGCCGCTCGTTATTTCGAGAGACAGGCTTTTGACGACTTTGCGGAGTTTGTAACTCTTGGAGATATCCTGAACACTAAGAATGCTCATGGACTCTCTGCTCCCGATTCCGTGTCATCTGCCGACGGGTCTTCAGGCTCGTCAGCTATCTGCTCATCGCCACCATCAGCGTCAGGCACGTCTGTCGGAGTATAGGTAATCTTGACCTTCTCATCTCCGGAGCCCGAGGATTGTGCCTGGATGCGTTGTTCCTTGATGTTATAGACGAGGAAATTCGATGAGATCTGATTGCCACCTTCGGTAATCCTCGCCTTATCTGAAAACTCAATTACGCCGGTGGCCAGGTTGTATTTGAGACGACCGGCTTCTGCGTAGGTGACTTCATCGGAACCGGGACGTTTGAGTTCGAAAGTTGCGGGCGAGCCCAGGATTGTCGCGATTTGCAACGTGTGGTCGGTAAACTGCAAATCGGCGGAATCACATTCTATATGACCGCCCTCGACATCGATGATGACATTGCCCTCGAAGCGCCAGACACTGTCCTTAAAGTCGAGTTTGCTGGCACGTCCTTCGTCTGCCTCGACGCCGATATTGCCCTGCGACAACCTCAGGCCGCGGAACATCAGCATCGAACTCCTGCCATCGTAGTCAGTCGAGTCAGCGTCGAGTGAAATGGGCAAGCGCAGGTCCGTACCCTGGGCGGCTACAAGGCCCGGTAACAACAACATCAATGCAAGGCTACGATGAATCATCAACAGGTTTAGACTCAATTTATGGGACAAATTTCCCGCTGACGTTGGATTTTAATTCGAGTCGATTCTCCTTAAGCGATGCTAACATGCCGGTCGCGGTCAGACTGCGAGCCCCGATACGGATTTGTACGCGCTGATCGGTTTCGGCCAGGTAGTTGTCGGGATCGAGTTCCAGGTACTGGGTGCGTATTTCGGTGTCGGTGCCCGAAAATCCCTGCCGGCTAACGGCCGTCACGTGCCCACGCAGTAATACGCGCTGTTCATCTTTGTGCATCGTCGCGGTGTCCGCATTGACGACCCAGGGTACGTCGCTCTGCGGAGAATAATTAATCATTACGTCGGTAAACGAAATGCGTTCGTCTTCCTGTTGTTCTGCATGATCGGCCTGGATTTCGTACAGCAGGCTGCCGTCGGGGCCGGTACCGAGAATGCGGGCCGATTTCAGGTAATAGCCGCGATGCACGGCGTCAATGGCCGCATCGCCAACATCCTCCTCCTGGTACTGGCGTGCAAGGTACCAGCTGGCGAGGGCGCCGGCTGTCAACAGGATGAAAATGACGATATTGCGCAGACTCATTGTTCGGTCTCGCCACGGGCGGCGAGCACGAGGTCACAGACTTCACGCACAGCGCCGAAACCACCGCGGGCCAAGGTCGTGTATTCACATTGTGCACGCACGGCACTGACGGCGTTAGCTACCGCTACCGCGTAGCCAACTTTCGCCAGAAGCGGCAAGTCGGGCACATCATCCCCTACGTAGACGCATTCGGCAGCGGTTATTCCCAACGACGACGTCAATTTGTCAAATGCCGCAATTTTGTCGTTGCAACCTTGCATGACATGCTGCACACCTAATTCGTTCATGCGTCGCTCGACGGCGGCGGATTGCCGGCCGCTGATTACAGCAACGTCGATGCCTGCGGCGAGCAGTTGCCGCACACCGAATCCATCCTGTGTGCAAAACGCCTTCGATTCGATGCCATCATTGGACAGGTAAATACGGCCGTCCGTGAATACTCCGTCTATATCGAAAACGACGAGTCGTGTGTCACAAAGCGGGTTGTGGGTGGCCGATGCGCTCACATGATGCCTGCGCGAAATAGATCGTGAACGTTCAGGGCCCCGATCAGAATGCGCTCGTCGTCGGCGACGAGCAGAGAAGTGATCTTGTTTTCCTCCATCAGACGTACAGCCTCGACAGCCAAAACCTCAGGTGCGATCGTCTTGCAATCAGCATGCATGATTTCGTTCATCGTCGTTTTGCGAACATCGACACCGGCGTCGAGCGCACGCCGCAGATCACCATCCGTAAAGATACCAAGGATGCCGCCGTCGCCATCGACAATCGCCGTCATGCCGAGACCTTTTTGAGTCATTTCCATCAGGCCTTCAGTGAGCATCACGTCGGGACCAACAGCGGGCATCGCTTCATCCGTGCGCATGACATCGGCAACCCGCAACAACAGCCGTTTGCCGAGGCGGCCCCGCGGGTGCGAGCGGGCAAAATCTTCGGCGGTAAAGCCGCGAATCTTGAGCAATGCGACGGCCAGGGCATCACCCATCGCGAGCGTTGCCGTGGTACTGGCCGTCGGCGCCAGGTTAAGCGGACAGGCTTCCTCAGACACGCTGACATCGAGGTGCGCGTCGGCAGTTTTGGCAAGCGTCGATTTTGAATTGCCGGTTATCGATATGAGTCGCGCGCCTATACGTTTGACCAGCGGCAGTATCGTAACAACTTCCTCGGTCTCTCCCGAGTACGACACGGCCAGCAACAAGTCATTCCCGGTAATCATGCCGAGGTCACCGTGGCTGGCCTCTGCCGGGTGCATAAAGAAAGCGGGTGTCCCGGTGCTGGCTAAGGTTGCTGCGATCTTGCTGCTAATGTGCCCGGATTTACCCATACCCGTGACCACGATCCTGCCAGGCGTGTCGAGACAGAGCTGGCATGCCTTGACGAACGTCGCATCGAGGCGGGAACGCAATTCGTCGACAGCACGGGATTCGATCTCCAGAACCTCACCAGCCAGCGAGAGCAATTCGTCGTTTGTCAGGTTTTGCGCCAAGTCCGGGCCTCAGACGGCAGTCATCAATGCATTCTAACGTTTTGCAGCACAACGTAGGAATCATAGGCGATAAACGCGAGGAGCAGCGCAGCCCCCTCGATCCTGGACAGCTCGTTTTTGCCCTCATAGTCATAGGTCATTGCGTACAGGACAAGCGTGAACGCGACCATCACAAAAACGTGTAACGACAGGACACTTGGCTCCAGCTGCAGCGGCGCAATCGTTGCAGCGATGCCGATTACGGCGAGGAGGTTAAATATATTCGAGCCAACGATGTTGCCGATGGCGAGTCCATACTCGCCCTTCATCGCGCTGACGAGCGATACCGCGAGTTCCGGAAGACTGGTACCGAACGCGATCAGGAGTATGCCGATCACGACCTCGCTGACGCCGAGGATGCGCGCGATCTCGCTCGATCCATCGACCAGCAGCTGCGCGCCAATCAGCAGTGCAACCAGCCCGACCAGCAGCCAGAACACGGCCATCGGTGTGCTCACGTCGGTAGGTATCTCGGCCTCGAAGTCCTGCTGGATCGGGTCGGTCGGCGCCGAACGCATACCCAGGCGCGCCAGCCAGATCATGACGATGACGAGCCCGGTGAGCATCACAAGGCCATCCACGTGACTCAGGTTGGAATCGAGAAACAGCGATACGGTCAGCAGGGTTACCGCAAGCAGCGCAGGCATTTCGCGCCGCAACGTTGCCGAGCGCAGCTCGATCGGGCGAAAGATCGCCACGCCGCCCAGAACGAGGCCGATATTGACGATATTCGAGCCGATCGCGTTGCCGATCGCCAGGCCAGGTTCCCCGCGAACTGCGGCGACGACAGACACGAGAATCTCGGGCGACGACGTTGCGAAAGCGACGATGGTCAGACCGATGAGAAGCGCCGGTACGCCCATGTTGCGCGCTGCCGCCGCAGCGCCGTGGACAAATCGGTCTGCACCCCAGATTAGGAGCACAAGGCCGGCGATCACTTCAAGGATGTTGCCGAGCATAGGTTTTTTCTACTGAATTCCGGTTTCCGGCTCGCGGGCTGCAAAGAGCCCATGTCGCCATGAGCCTGACTCGGGCGGGTATGATACACAATCGGCGCGCGACGTTGGGAAGGTCAACGCATTCCCGGTACACTTCGCGCCCCGGAAAGCAACTTCTGATTTGGCATTATGGATGCAAGCGATATTACGAGTCTGATCGAGGCCGGATTCGACGCCGCTATCGTCAAAGTAATCAGCGACGACAATTCTCACTTTGAAGCGCTCGTTGTAGCCCGTGAATTCGAAGGCAAACGGACGCTGGCGCGTCATCAGCTCGTTTACCAGACACTCGGCGCGCTGGTCGGAAACGAAATTCATGCGCTATCGATCCGGGCGTTGACTCCCGACGAATGGCAACAGCAGATGGGCTAGCATCTCTTGGACAAGCTGATAATAACGGGCGGTGCGGCTCTTGACGGCACGGTAACGATATCGGGCGCAAAGAACTCAGCATTGCCGATACTCGCCGGCACGCTGCTTGCGACCGAGCCTGTGATTGTGCGCAACGTCCCGCATCTGAAGGATGTGACGACGACCATTTCCTTGTTGCAGATGATGGGGGCGCAGGTCACTGTCGACGATCGGCTCAATGTCGAGGTTGATGCGACCACCGTCAACAGGCGGGAAGCGCCGTACGAACTCGTCAAAACGATGCGCGCATCGATCCTGGTACTGGGCCCCCTTGTTGCCCGATTTGGTGAAGCCGATGTGTCACTTCCAGGGGGCTGCGCTATCGGCGCGCGCCCCGTTAATCTGCATGTAGCTGGCTTGCAGGCGATGGGCGCTAATATTGGCATCGAGAATGGCTTTATCAAAGCCCGCGCCGATCGTCTGCACGGTGCGCACATCGTCTTCGATACTGTGACCGTAACGGGTACCGAGAACCTGCTTATGGCTGCTGTGCTCGCGGAAGGAGAGACGGTGCTCGAGAATGCGGCGCGGGAACCGGAAGTAACCGATCTGGCGAATTTTCTGACAGCAATGGGCGCGAAGATAGATGGTGCGGGAACCGGAACGATAACGGTGCAGGGAGTGACGTCACTGGGTGGTGCGAGCTACCGGGTATTGCCGGACCGCATCGAGACCGGTACCTACCTGGTCGCGGCCGCCATGACCGGCGGTAGCATTCGCGTAATCAGTGCTGCGCCCGAAACCCTCGAAGCCGTGTTGATCAAGTTAACCGAAGCTGGCGCGACGATCACCACGGGTGCTGACTGGATCGAACTCGATATGCACGGCAGGCGTCCGCTGTCGGTCGATGTCCGTACCTCCCCATACCCGGCGTTTCCTACGGATATGCAGGCCCAGTTCTGTGCAATGAATGCGCTCGCAGATGGTATCGGCACGATCACGGAAACCGTGTTCGAAAACCGCTTTCAGCACGTGCTCGAACTTCAGCGCATGGGCGCCAACATTCAGCTCGAGGGCAACACCGCGATCTGCACGGGCGTGGCGCGGCTGACGGCGGCGCCGGTTATGGCCACCGACCTAAGGGCGTCGGCAAGCCTCGTACTCGCGGGTCTGGCGGCAGAGGGTGAAACGATCGTCGACCGAATCTACCATGTCGACCGCGGCTACGAACGCATAGAGGAAAAATTGCGTCAATTAGGTGCGACGATTCGCCGCGTTCCGCGCTAGAGGTTTTCCGGCCGATTGCCGACGATAACTGTCGACTTGAACTCGCCGCCATCTCGCAAGCCGACAATTTCGACGCTGTCGCCAGGATTGCTACTTGCGACAAGGAGACGGGCCTGGCGTTGCGAGAAGATCGCTTCGCCATTGATGGATAAAATGACGTCTCCGCGCAGGAGCTTGGCCGCTTCTGCGGGGCTGCCCTCGTAAACACCGTCCAACAAGATGCCGACATTGCGATCGATGCCCAGCGCCGCACGTTCGGCGGGCGTGATGTCGTCCGGAATAAATCCTATCCAACCGCGGATAACACGACCGTGCTGTTTAATTTCCTCAACAACGCCGCGTACAAGGTCGACCGGAATCGCGAAGCCTATACCTTCCGTGCCAAGATCCTGTTGCAGGATGGCCGTGTTAATTCCAACGAGTTCTCCCCGTACATTGATCAGCGCCCCGCCTGAGTTACCGGCGTTGATGGCCGCATCAGTCTGAATGAAGTTTTCAAACGTGTTCAGGTTAAGCATGCCGCGGCCGGTTGCGCTGACAATGCCTTGTGTGACGGATTCTGTGAGTCCGTAAGGATTGCCGATCGCGAGAACTACATCACCGATGCGCAGTTGCGCCGAACGGCCCATTTGCAATGCCGGCAACGTGCCGAGATTGACTTTGAGGAGCGCGAGATCGGTTTCTGCGTCCAAACCAACGATTTCCGGTTCGGCGATGCGACCGTCGCTCAGCTGTATCCGTGTTTCCGCCGCATCGGCAACGACGTGGAAATTGGTGACCAGGTAGCCGGCGGGGTCGATCACGACAGCCGAGCCATAGCTCGTTTCAATGCGAAATCGCGGCCGCTCGTCCTCTGAACTGTATTCTGCAAGTCGCTTGGTGTAGACGTTGGCGACGGCCGGAGCGCTGATGTCGACGGCATCCGCATAGCTGGCGACCGCGCCATTCGAATCCGGGCCAATCGTTGGTAGCAATTCGGGACGGACGAGCACGACAAGAAACGCGACCGCCAGACCGACGACGATCGATTGCAGAATGAACAGCAATGCTGATTTCAATCCCGGCAAAAGAATTCCCTTAATAATCAAGTCGTAATGGCCGCCTATCTAGCCAAGCTCGACGACGCCCGTGTATAATCCGCGGCTGGTTCCGCACCTGGTCCCGGGGCAAATGTCATCCTGACGTCAAACCGGGCTTGCTGCAAATCTACCAGTATCGACACAAAACAAGAAACGCGCTGACTAAGAGGTCACAGAGTTAATCCCTTTTCAGCCGCGCGCATAGGAGTGCCTGATGAGCGAAGACGACGTTGACCGACCAGATCATAAAAGACGTCATTTTCTGGTCGTCGCAACCGCCGTTACCGGAGTCGCCGGCATCGGGGCAGCGGCTGTTCCATTCCTGTCTTCACTGAAGCCCAGCGCAAGGGCACAAGCACTCGGTGCACCGGTTGAGGTTGCGATCAGTTCGATGCAGCCTGGCGAAATGGTCCGGGTCCTGTGGCGTGGCAGGCTCGTATTCGTCTTGCGGCGAACCCAAGCGATGCTCGAGCGATTGCCGGACAATCTCGAAGATCTCAGAGATCCGGACTCCGAGGTCGTTGAGCAGCAGCCTGTCTACGCGGTTAACGAATTCCGTTCCGTCAAGCCGGAGTTCCTTGTTGTCGAAGGATCGTGTACCCATCTCGGCTGTGCGCCGCTCGAAGATTTCGAGGTGCGTCCAGGCGAGAATTGGGGCGGCGGTTTTTTCTGTCCATGTCACGGATCGAAGTTCGACCTCGCGGGACGCGTGTATAAAGGGGTCCCGGCACCGACAAACCTGCGTGTCCCGCCGTATCGATTCGTCAGGGATGACCTGATCCTGATCGGTCAGGACACGGGAGCGGCGTAATGGCAAAAATCGAAGCAGAGGTCGGTAAGCCACAAGGCGGTTTCATGAAGTGGATCGACGATCGTTTCCCGTTTACGGAGACGATGAAGTATCACGCCACCGAGTACTACGCCTCGAAGAATTTCAACTTCTGGTACGTATTTGGTGTTTTGGCGTTTGTGGTGCTGTTCATCCAACTGTTTACCGGTATTTTCCTGGCGATGAACTACAAGCCATCGGCCGCGGATGCGTTTGCGTCGGTGGAGTACATCATGCGCGACGTGGAATGGGGTTGGCTGATTCGCTACATGCATTCGACGGGTGGATCGTTCTTTTTTATCGTCGTGTACCTGCACATGTTTCGAGCGATGCTTTATGGCTCGTATAGGAAGCCACGCGAACTCATATGGCTCATCGGCATGCTGATCTTCTTCGTGCTCATGGCCGAGGCGTTTGCAGGTTATTTGCTTCCATGGGGCCAGATGTCTTACTGGGGCGCCCAGGTAATCATTTCCTTATTCGGGGCGATTCCGGGCATCGGCGAGGCACTGGTGGAAATAATTCGCGGTGATTACTCGATCTCGGACATTACGCTGAACCGGTTTTTCGCTCTGCACGTGGTCTTGTTGCCACTGGCGTTGATTGGGCTTGTGTTCGTGCACATTGTCGCGCTGCATGAGGTCGGTTCGAACAACCCGGACGGTATCGAGATCAAGGAGCACAAGGGACCCGATGGAATTCCGCTGGACGGCATCGCGTTTCACCCGTATCACACGAGCAAGGACCTCGTCGCAATCATCATTTTTCTGATCATCTTCGCGGCGGTGATGTTCTTCGCGCCGGATATGGGCGGCTACTTCCTCGAACACGCAAATTTCGAACCAGCCAACATGACGGCTACGCCAGAGCACATTGCGCCGGTATGGTACTTCACGCCGTTTTACGCAATCCTGCGGGCCGTGCCCGACAAACTGTGGGGTGCCGTGTTAATGGCGGGTGCCGTATTACTGCCGGTCTTCCTGCCTTGGCTCGACCGGGCGCGCGTCAAATCCATTCGCTATCGTGGCTGGATCTACAAATCGGCACTGACCATTTTCGCAATTACCTTTCTCGTATTGGGATACCTTGGCACGATGCCCGCTGAAGGCGTCTACGTAAACGCCGCACGCATTTTCACCGCGCTCTACTTCGCGTTTTTCCTGTTGATGCCTTATTACACGACGGTCGACAAGACAAAGCCGGTGCCAGACAGGGTGGTCTACCATGGATAAACGGAACATGTGCGCCAGGCTCGTGGCTCTCGGTGCCTGCATTGTCTTTACATCGACTTATGCAGCTGGAGGTGGCGACATTCCAATGCAGGAGGCGGAATTCGACCCGGGCAGTATTTCGTCGCTACAGCGAGGTGCACGAAACTTCATGAACTACTGCTCTGGCTGTCACTCGGCGCAGTATGTCCGTTACAACACTATCGGCACTGACCTCGAGCTGTCAGAAGAGCAGCTCATCGACAACCTGATGTTCAACGCGGAAAAGACGTTCGATACGATTCGCTCGGCAATGCGGCCGACAGATGCCGGAAGATGGTATGGCGTTGCTCCACCGGACCTGTCGCTGATGGCGCGCGCTAAGGGCTCAGAGTATATCTACAACTTCCTGAAGGGCTTTTATCTCGATCCCAATAGCCCGACCGGTGTCGACAACCTCGTTCTTGCCGGCACGAGCATGCCTCACGTGCTATGGGAATTGCAGGGCTACCAGGAAGCCGTTTTCACGCCACACACCGATGATGGCGGCACCACGACCAATCACTTCGATGGATTCGAGCGAGTCACCGCAGGCAAGATGGATGCGGAGGCCTATGATGAGTTCGTTGCCGATACCGTGAACTTCCTGGCATATATCGCAGAACCCGTCCGGGCCAAACGGCGCATGCTGGGTACGTGGGTAATTATTTATCTGCTCATATTCCTGATCATCGCAGGCATGTTGAAAAAGCAGATCTGGAAGGATGTCAGCTGACTCTTGTCAGTCGTACCGCTTCCCACTCAGATATTTCGAGGATCCATATGATGGCAGTTATCGCCAATAGACGCTCCGTAATGACTTTGTTTTCGCGGCCGACCGATATTCACAGTCATCGAACCCGACTGGTCCTTGCGGAGAAAAATATCAACATCGAGATCGCCAATGTGCAGGGTGCTGAACTGCCGGAAGATCTGATGGATCTTAATCCTTATCACACAGTGCCGACGCTGGTCGACCGCGATCTGACGTTGTACGACTCGCGTGTCATTATTGAGTATCTCGACGAGCGCTTCCCACACCCGCCACTGATGCCTGTCGACCCGGTGATGCGCGCGCAATTCCGGCTTGCATTGTTTCGCATCGAAACAGATTGGTATTCGTTGGCGGAGGAAGCCGAAACCACGGCTGATGGCCGACTCAGCAGCAAATCTCGCAAGTTGCTGCGCGAAAGCATCTTGCAGAGTACGGAGTTATTTGGCGCGCGGCCTTACTTCCTGAGTGAGGAATTTTCGCTCGTCGACGCGAGCATCGCACCGATATTATGGCGACTTCCCGTCTACGGAATCGACCTCGGCAGCCAGGCGGAGCCGATCGAGAATTACATGACGCGAGTGTTTGCGCGGCGTTCCTTCCGGCAAAGCCTGACCGAACTCGAGCAGGAAATGCGTCTATAGGAGTGGCCGTTTGCCACGTTATGTCACTTTTGCTGCAGACTCCGTAAAGGATGGTAAGCTTATAACCTGGCAAACCCGGGCTTGTAACAACAATGACGAATCCAAGCCGATCTAAACGGCCCTACCTGATCCGTGCGATGCACGAGTGGATGGGTGACAATGGCCACACCCCCCACATCGTTGTCGACGCCGGCGTCGACGGAGTCAGCGTGCCGCGCGAGCATGTCAAAGATGGCAAGATCATTCTGAATATCAGCGAGACCGCGGCTCATAATCTCAAGCTGACGAACAAAGCAGTCAGTTTTCGTGCACGTTTCTCCGGCGTACCATTTGATGTTTGGGTTCCGATGCGTTCGGTGCTTGGCATTTATGCCAGAGAGACGGGGCAGGGGATGATCTTCTCGCACGATTCGGGCAGGTCTTCCAATGAGCATGTAGAGCCTAGCGACGCAATCGACGCACCGCGGAGACGCGCTCACCTCAAAGTCGTCAAGTAAACGAGGCCTGAGAAGCCTGTGGGCGCGATTTACAGCGCCGCATCCAGGGGTCGAAACGCGTCGCGAATCCATTCGATTGTCTCTCCGTGCCGTGCGTCTGTATCGATGGCGACGACGTCAAAGCGCACCGGGCTGTTGGCGAATTGTGGTCGTCGGGCGAGAAACAGGGCGGCCGTTCGAATGAGTTTCTTCTGCTTGCGGGTGTCAACGGTCAAGCCGGCGTGCGTCAAACAGCTGCCGCTTCGATAGCGTACTTCGGTAAATACCAGGCAATCATCGTCGAACATGACCAGGTCGATCTCGCCGAGGCGACAGCGGAAGTTCTGTGTGACATTGGTCAGGCCCTGCGCATTCAGGAATTTGCAAGCCAGTTTTTCGGCATCCGCGCCTACAGTTCTTGTGTTGCGTCGAACCACGATTCGTCATCAGCCGCGTCAGGCAGCATTATCTCGGGCCCTTCGCTGATGTCCTGAATCGGTCCGCCGAAACCCTCCATTCCGGGCATCGCGATCGGTTCGCCACTCTGAAACTGTGCCCATGCCAGGCGTCGGCGGACGCGGCCATCGGAGTCGAGATACAGTTTGCCGGTTGCCCCATCGATTTCCTGCATCGGGCCGGTCCGTGCCGCAAAGAGCGCAGCAATGAGCTGGTAGGCGTCATAACCCATCGCGTGTAAGCGACCCAGGCGACGCTCCTCCGGCCAGTATTCTTCGAAGAGCGACGGCAGGTGTTCGATCCAACTGTGCGGCGCAATAACCCAGGGCGTGTCAGCAAACATGATGCCGTTTAAATCGGCATTGGATCGACCATCCATCGCGTAAATCGATGATGTTGAGTAAACTGGCAAATCGCCTGAATAATGGAATTTGAGTTGCGACTTCAAAAGGCGACCGGCGGGCGCATCCGCGGCGAGAAATATAAATTCGCTGTCCTGACGCCGGCGCGGGTCGAATTGCAGCGGACCGCCGATATTGGCACGCAGCCGCTGGTAGCGCCGGACGCTGCCCGACAGCGCCATCACGTCTTCGATCGTGTCCGAATAATCCGGGTTTGCCGGCGTGTAACTTCTGTAATCGAGTAGTGTGCCCCCAAGCGTTTCGAATTCTGCCGCGAATCCCGATAATACGCGACGACCCCAATCATTGTTGGGCACGAGCGCGACGCCTCTCGTATGTCCATCGCTAATTGCGCGGGCCGCCGCGGAACGGGCTTCGTCTTCGGGGGCAAGCGCGAATTGATACAGGCCAGGCGGGGCCAGCGTGTCTTCGGGCAGATAGTTGAGTGTCAGCACGGGAACCGGAACCAGGATGTCGTTCGCGAGTTCGATAACATTATTCCTGAGCAGCGGGCCGATCACGAACTCTGCACCCTCAGCGACAGCCGACTCGTACGCAGCGCTGGCGTCACCCTCGGCATTCACGTCGTACACGCGAATCGTCTGGTCGTTGTCGAGACCGGAGGCCGCTGCAAAGTAGGCGCCCATGAAACCATTCTGGATTGCCTTGCCGGCCGAGGCAGTCCGCCCGGACAGCGGCAGCAGCAGCGCGATCTGTTTGGGATAGTCGAGAATCATCGCGTCGGGTAATTGCAGCCGGTCGATGATCAGCATTGCCGCATGGTCACCGTAAGTCTGGCGCCAATGCACGGCGCCATTGGTCCAGCCGATACCTTGCTGGCCCGTCGATGTCGCCAGCGAACCGAGCGCGAGCCATCCCTTGACATTGTTATCCAGGGCCATCTCAGCACCGGCGCGCAGATTCTGTGGGCTGCTGACGAGCAGACCCTGCCACAGCCGCCAGCGATTTTGCTCAACGCTCCGACGATCGTCGAGCCAGACCTCTCGTTGCGTCATCAACTCGACGGCGCGCGTCGGTTCGCCTTTCTGGATCCATGCGTCGGCACGCAAAGCTTCGACTCGCAGTCGATGCCTGAGCGACAGCGATTCCCGGCTCATCGGCTCGAGAATGTCGATGGCAGCATCGGCCTCACCGCTGTAGAGCAACAGTGCGGCGGAATTCGTATTCCACAGATTACGCAATTCGCTATCGGTTGGCTGCGATACATTCGAGAAAGCGTTGCGCGCACGCAGTGCGTCGCCTGCATCGAGCCATTGTTCGACTGCAAGGAGGGTTAGACGATCGCGTTCGCTGCCGATAGCCTCTGCGGCGAGACCAATATACGTTGCGGCCGCATCCGCGTGCTGACCATTACGCGCGAGTCGCTCGGCACGACCCTCGCCGGGACCACCGCCCCAACTACCGAAGCCCGTCGTTTCACAGGCAGTCAGCGCCAGCGTTACTACGAGCAACGCAGCAAGTCTTGCCATTGAGCTTCTAACACGGGCAGGATGCATAAACGGTATCTTCATTCGTGTACTTTACTTAGCGACTGCACAGGCAAGCGGGGCGTCATGAGCGGGACACTATTCGTGGTGGCAACGCCGATCGGTAACCTGGAAGATCTGACGCCCCGAGCACGCCAGACGCTCGCGATCGTTGATCTCATTGCCGCCGAGGATACCCGCCATACTGGCCGATTGCTATCGCATTTCGCCATCAAAACACCATTATTGGCGTTGCACGACCACAACGAGCAAAAGGTCGTTGCGGCGCTGATTACCGATCTGGAAGAAGGCAAGTCGGTTGCACTCGTCAGCGACGCCGGCACGCCGCTGATTAGCGATCCGGGCTACCGCATTGTGCAGGCGGCGCACCGGCATGGTGTCACAGTGACGCCCGTTGTCGGTGCGAGCGCGCTCACCGCGGCGCTATCGGTTGCTGGCCTGGCCACCGATCGCTTCTGCTTTGAAGGATTCCTCCCCGCCAAGAGCAAAGCGCGGCGTGACCGCCTCGCGGAGCTGTCGAACGAACCGCGAACGATCGTGTTGTATGAATCCGTGCACCGTATCCATGATTGTCTCGTTGATCTGGTCGCGGCATGTGGAGAGTCGCGCCCGGCATTTCTCGGCCGCGAACTGACCAAGCTGCATGAACAGTGTGTGCATGCGACGCTGGGCGAGTTGCTGCACGACGTCGCTGACGGCACGATCATGGCAAAGGGCGAATTCGTCGTTGTCGTCGCGGGTTCTCCTGAGGTCGTCGGGTCTTCGATTGACATCGATCGTTTGTTGGTCGAGCTAAACGTCCGGCTGCCCGCAAAAGAAGTCGCGAAGATCGTCTCCGTAGCAACCGGCGAGAAGCGCAATACCCTGTACCGACGCTTGTTGAAGCTTAATACGGAAGCCGATCCTGATTAATTCGCTGCCCGTCGTGACAACCGCCACTGGGACAGGGCACGATGGCATGCCGGCATGAGCGCCTGCGCGAGTGAATTTCCTGTAAAATCCCGGGTCCGAGAAAGTCGGAGTCGGCCAGGCAATCGCTGTAGCATACGCTGCGGAGGAAAGTCCGGGCTCCATCGGACAGGGCGCCAGGTAACACCTGGGGGGCGTGAGCCTACGGAAAGTGCCACAGAAAACAGACCGCCGGGTTGTACCCGGTAAGGGTGAAAAGGTGCGGTAAGAGCGCACCGCGCGACTGGTAACAGTTCGCGGCACGGTAAACCCCGCCTGGAGCAAGACCAAATAGGGGAGTGAGCGAGTCATCGCACCGCCGGTACCGAGCGGACTCCCGGGTAGGTTGCTAGAGGCAGCCGGTGACGGTTGTCCCAGATGAATGGTTGTCAGATACAGAACCCGGCTTATCGCTGGCTCCGACTTTCTCGATTCCGACAATAAAAATAATTTAAATCAGAAGCTTACGAAAATATTATGCGCCTGACGTGAGATCGCTGCGCACACCGCGCAGTTACACCTGCGCAGCGCCGCAAATCTAGTGCTGTCGGCATTTACCGACGCGTTTTTGATGTCTTGTCGAAGAAACAGCGCTAACAACATGATTTCACTAGCGCCAATGCTGCCACAATTCGCCCGATTTCAGCCACCGCAAAGTCCCTAAGTCCCTGTACAACAACAATTAATTGCCGGCGCTTATTGACGCTCACGAGGCCCCGACCGTATAGTGTTGAAAAGTGGAAAAAAGTGGGAGGAAATGGGCAAGTTGCCCGGGATTCGCGCCAGAAGAGCGGAGCCGGGGCCGTCCGCACCGTCGTGTTCCGAGGAGCCACTCAAGTCACGTTGGACGCCAAAGGGCGTATGGCAATACCGACCCGGTATCGGGAGCGGCTGAGTGCCCGTTGTGATGGCGCAATCGTCGTTACGGTCGACAAGGATCACTGCCTCCTGATCTATCCCCTGCCGGACTGGGAAGAGCTCGAGCGCAAGCTCGTGCGGCTGCCGTCCATGCACAGGGTCGCGCGCAACATCGTGCGGATTATGGTCGGTTATGCGACTGAGGTCGACATGGATGCGAGTGGGCGGATTCTCGTATCCCGCGAGCTAAGGGAATTCGCCGGGCTTGAAAAGCAGGCGATGCTGATCGGGCAGGGCAACAAGTTTGAATTATGGGATGAGGAAACCTGGATCGAAAGACGCGACGCATGGTTGGCCGAGGAGGACGAAGGCGACCTGCCAGCCGATCTCGAGTCAATTTCGTTCTAGGTTGCCGAGCATCCGATGAGCAGCAACGCGCATGTGCCGGTGCTGCAGGGGCCAGTCCTCGACGGACTGGCGATACGGGCGGACGGATTATACGTCGATGCAACATTCGGACGTGGGGGGCACAGCGGCGCGATTCTGAAGCGATTAAGCGCAACCGGTCGATTGATCGCGATCGATCGCGACCCACAGGCAATCGCAGCAGTACCCGGTGAGCTCAGCGACGATCCGCGGTTTGAATTGATAAGGGGCGAAATTGCAAAACTGGCGACATACATGGAGACACGGGGACTCGAAGGACAAGTCGACGGCTTGCTCCTCGACCTCGGAGTCTCATCACCGCAGCTGGACGAAGCCGCACGAGGCTTCAGCTTTCTTCGTGACGGACCGCTGGACATGCGCATGGACCCGGAATCAGGTGTCTCTGCCACAGAGTGGCTGCAAACTGTGGAAGAAGTCGAGTTGAAAATCGTACTCAAAAAGTACGGGGAAGAAACAGCGGCCGCGCGTATTGCCCGCGCGATCGTCGCAAGTCGCGACAAGGAGCCCATTCAAACGACAGGACAACTCGCAGATATCGTCGCCTCCGTCGTCCCGGCGCATACCCGTAAGAAACATCCGGCGACCAGAACTTTTCAGGCAATCCGTATCTTCATCAATGCCGAACTCCAGCAGCTCGAAGCAGCGCTCGAGCAATCGCTGCAAGTGCTGAAGAAGGGCGGTCGCCTGTGCGTAATCAGCTTTCATTCGCTCGAGGATCGCATCGTCAAGCGTTTCATCCGTAACGCATCGCGCGAGGCGGAACAGTATCGCGGTATGCCCGACGTGCCCGAAGAATTCCGGCCAAAACTCAAGCCCATTGGCAGCGCTATCGGGCCGACAGCCGATGAGATTGCTGCAAATAAACGCGCACGCAGTGCGCGCTTACGAGTCGCGGAACGACTTTGATGCAATTCACTGCGAATCGTCAGCCATTTCTGCTCGTTTTTGTGTTTGCCGCTGTCTGCGTGTTAAGCGCGATGGCGCTAGTTTTTACCAAACACGAATCCCGCAAACTGTTTGTGGAACTCGAACAGCTTAATCACGAACGTGACGAACTGAATATCGAGTGGAGCCAGTTGCAGATCGAGCAAAGCACCTGGGCTACGCACGCGCGCATCGAGCAGGTTGCGACCGACGATCTGTCCCTGGTGCGACCTCAGTCGACAGAGATCTTCGTAATCGAACGACAATGACACGTGGCGCTGAGACAAAGAACCAGATAGCTAGACGCTTCGCCGGCAGGCTGACGCTGGTGGGTGTGTTTTTCGCGCTGATCGCGATGTCACTGATTGCGCGTGCCGTGCAACTGCAAGTATTTAACACCGAATTCCTGAATGCGCAGGCAGACACTCGCCACTTACGCACGGAGAGAATTTCAGCGCATCGTGGCACGATCACTGACCGCAACGGCGAACCGCTTGCAATCAGCACGCCCGTCGACAGTGTCTGGGCCAACCCGAGCGAGCTCGCTCCCGCGGTCGATAGGGTGCCGCAACTGGCGCGCATTCTGGAAGTCGATTCACAGTTACTCATGCGCCGTATAACGCGCAGCATGGACAAAGAGTTCCTGTACGTGAAGCGCCACATCAATCCCGAGAAATCACAGCAGGTGCTCGCACTGAATTTGCCCGGCATCAATGTGCAACGTGAGTACCGCCGGTATTACCCGGCGGGTGAAGTAACCGGCCATCTCGTCGGCTTCACCAACATCGACGATGAGGGTCAGGAAGGTCTCGAGCTGGCTTTCAATCATTGGCTCGCCGGCGAGTCGGGCGCGAAGCGGGTACTTAAGGATCGGCTCGGGCGATCCGTCGAAAACGTCGAGAGCATCCGACCGGCCCATCATGGCAAGGATCTGCGCTCAAGCATCGACCTGCGTATCCAGTACGTGGCTTACCGGACGCTCAAGGCGGCGATCCAGGCATACAACGCCGAATCCGGATCAATCGTCGTTCTCGATATCCACAGTGGCGAAGCGCTGGCAATCGCAAATCAGCCGACTTACAACCCGAACGATCGCTCACAGTATTCGGCCGAGCGCTATCGTAATCGTGCAATTACAGACATTTTTGAACCAGGTTCCAGCATCAAACCGCTGGTCGTTGCCGCTGCACTGGAAAGCGGCCAGTACCGGCCCAGCAGCATCATAGACACGACTCCGGGCTACGTCACCATAGGCCCGAAAAAGATTGAAGACAGCCGCAATCTGGGTCGTGTCAGCCTGACCACAATTCTGGCGCGCTCGAGCAATGTCGGCGTGACGAAACTCGCGATGTCTCTGCAGCCCGATCAGCTGTGGAACACGATGACCGAATTCGGTCTCGGTTCACTGACTGCCAGTGGATTCCCGGGTGAGTCCGCCGGCTTGCTCACTCCTTATGATCACTGGCAACAAATCAGCCAGGCGACACTGGCATACGGGTACGGCGTGTCTGTCACTCCATTACAACTTGCCAAAGCCTATGCGCTGCTCGGCAGCAACGGCATGGCGCGGCCGATCTCGCTGGTGGCCGCCGAGCACGCGATGGCAGGTGAGCGCATACTCGAAAAGGAAACGGCCGTCGCTGTCAGGCGCATGCTCGAGGAAGTCGTACGCCCGGGCGGTACAGGTACGAAGGCCGCCATACCGGGCTATCGAGTCGCGGGTAAGACGGGCACCGCGTGGAAATTCACAGCGGGAGGTTATTCGGAGGACAGATATATTTCGATCTTCGCCGGGCTTGCGCCTGCGAGCGATCCACGCCTGGCCGCGGTAGTCGTGATCGACGAGCCGAGCGGCGAACTGTACTACGGCAGCGACGTTGCCGCACCGGTGTTCGCAAACGTCATGGCGGAGTCGTTACGCCTGCTGGCAGTGCCGCCCGATGCGCTGCCGGCCAGGGACCCGAATAGCAGTATGCAGGCAATGAGTCGATGAGTATGCCGGCCGAACGACTGACTGCGCCAATGACACTTGCTGACTTACTGCAGGGACTTGCCGATGCGCCGGCGGTCGCGATTCACGGCCTTGCAAGTGATAGCCGGCTGCTCAAGCAGGGCGACGTGTTTCTGGCCTGCGGCGGCCAGAATAAGCATGGACTCGACTATCTCGGCGACGCGCTGGCTGCCGGTGTTGCCGCCGTCGTGGTTGATTCGTCGACGGCCACAGTTCCGGACGAAGATATCGGCGTACCCGTCATCCCGATTCCGGATCTGGCCGGACATTTGGGAAGGATTGCCAATCGATTTTATGCAGCGCCGTCCGCCGATGTGAATGTCGTTGGTATAACGGGAACGAACGGCAAGACGACCGTCGCATGGCTGATCGTACAGTGTCTGGAGCGGCTGGGGCGACGCTGTGGCTATATCGGCACGCTGGGTCACGGCGTTGGCGAGATCGAAGTCGATTCAGAGTTGACGACGCCAGGCACGGTCGAACTGCACGCGAACCTCGCTGAATTTCGAAATGCGGGTGCCGAGTACGCCGCGATCGAGGTTTCGTCACACGCATTGGCGCAAAATCGTGTGGCTGGCGTCGAATTCGATTCCGTATTGTTTACGAACCTGAGTCGCGACCATCTCGACTATCACGGCGACATGCAACGTTACGGTGAGGCGAAGGCAAGCCTGTTTGTAGAGTATGCCGCCAGGCACCGCATCATCAACCTCGACTCGGAATTTGGTGCCGATCTCGCAGCAAGATGCGGACAGGATGTCGTGAGCGTGTCAACCAACTTCAATCGTGTTGCCAACGGACGGGCTTATGTCTTTGTTCGCTCGGTTGTAGCGAGCCAGAGCGGATCCCAGATCCAAGTAAACACGTCCTGGGGCAACGGCGAGTTTGCTCTGCGCTTACCCGGTGATTTCAACGTGGCGAACGCGACCATCGCGATGGCCTTCCTGTTGACCCAGGGTGTGCCGATGGAGCAGGCCTGCGATGTTCTCGGTAAAGTCGCTGCACCGCCGGGGCGCATGCAGCGTGTTGCCGGTGCCGTTGGCACACCGTCGGTTTACATCGACTACGCACACACCCCCGCTGCACTTAATCTCGCATTACAAGCGCTCCGGATGCACTGCAAAGGCAGACTATGGTGTGTCTTCGGCTGTGGCGGCGAGCGTGATGCGGGCAAGCGGCCACAAATGGGGCGAGTGGCCGAGCGACATGCCGATCAGGTGGTTGTGACCAGCGACAATCCGCGCGGCGAATCGCCGACCGAAATCATTGCGGCGATCATGGAGGGATTCGTCAGGCCGGGTCGGGTAACGGCGATTGAGGATCGCGCGGCCGCCATCGGCTGGGCCATCGCTGCGGCGAAATCAGGGGACACCGTGCTCATAGCGGGCAAAGGCCACGAGAACTATCAGCTGATCGGTGGCGAGCGGCGCGATTTCTCTGATTATCAGGTGGCGGCTGCAAATCTCGCGGCGCGAGCCGAGGCGGGCGCATGAATGCCCTGCTGTCGCAGGCGGCGGAGTCGATGCACGGAACGTTGCACGGTGCGGACCAGGCGTTTGACGGCGTGAGTACCGATACCCGCACGCTGCAAAGCGGCGAACTGTTTTTCGCGTTATCGGGGCCGAATTTCGACGGTGGCGCATTTGTCGGCGAGGCTCAGGACAAAGGCGCTGCCGGCGCCGTTGTCGCGTCCATCGTTGACGCAAAAATCGCGCAGATCACCGTCCCCGACACCAGGCTGGCACTCGGTGACCTCAGCGCCGCGTGGCGTTCGGAGCAGCCTGCAACGGTCATCGGTGTCACCGGTAGCAATGGTAAAACGACGCTCAAGGAAATGATCGCCGCTTGTTTTGCACAGCACGCACCGACGTTGGCAACGCAAGGTAATCTCAACAACGACATCGGCATGCCACTCATGCTGCTCCGCATCGACTCGTCGCATCAATACGCAGTACTTGAGATGGGCGCGAACCACGCCGGCGAGATCGCGTATCTGACAGCTCTTGCGCAGCCCGATGTCGTCGTGATTACGAATGCCGCGGCAGCGCATCTCGAGGGATTTGGTTCGATAGAAGGCGTCGCGCATGCGAAAGGTGAAATTCTGCAGGGTGAGCCACGACCTGATATGGCGGTTTTAAATGCCGATGACGAGCATTATGGGTACTGGTGCTCGCTCGTTGCAGACATCGACGTCTTGAGCTTTGGATTCAGCGAAAGCGCCGATGTTCGAGCCGACGACGTCGCTGTCGACAAAGGCCAATCGCGATTCATTTTGTCTATTCGCGGAGTTGGGATGCCGGTCGTGCTGCCGCTTGCAGGCATGCACAACGTTCAGAATGCCTGCGCCGCGGCCGCCGTCGCGACGGCGTTAGGCATGTCGCCGGAGAGCATCGTTACGGCGCTCGAGTCCGTCGATCCCGTGACCGGCCGCCTGCAGCCACTCAATGGCCAGAATGGCGCCACACTTTACGACGATAGTTACAACGCGAATCCGCTGTCAGTTATCGCCGCAGGCGAATTCCTGGCCTCGTTACCTGGCAAGAACTACCTGGTACTCGGCGATATGAAAGAGCTCGGCGACGATGAGCGGCAACTGCACAGCGAAGTCGGCCAGGCGCTGGCAAGCGCCGGGATCGATCGCTTGTTCGTTTTCGGCGAACTCAGTCGGCATGCGGCCGATGCCTTCGGCGCCGGCGGCGCGTGGTTCGAATCGCTGGAGGATCTGATCGCCGAGGTCGCAGCCGGGCTGTCGGAGGATGTCAATGTGCTGGTCAAGGGTTCCCGCGCCATGCGCATGGAACGGGTAGTCGACGCACTGCGCGCGCCGCGAGCACAGAGACGGGAAGCCTGACGATGTTGTTATATCTCACCCATTATCTGGCGCAGTTCGAGTCGGGCTTCAATGTCTTCAACTACCTGACGATGCGCGCGATCCTCGGCGCACTGACGGCACTGATTCTGTCGTTCGTCATCGGTCCGCGAATGATCAAGAAGCTGAGCGTCAATCAGCTCGGTCAGCCGGTACGCGAAGAGGGACCCGATACGCATTTGCTGAAGGCCGGCACGCCGACGATGGGTGGTGCACTGATCCTGACTGCAATTGCGGTCAGCACCGTCCTGTGGTCGGATCTCGAGAATCGCTTCGTATGGGTTGTACTGTTCGTCATGGTGTCGTTCGGTGTGATCGGTTATGTCGACGACTACAAGAAACTCGTCCTGCAGAACCCGGCCGGGATCTCGGCGAAAGCCAAATTGTTCTGGCAGTCCGTTGCGGCCATCCTCGCATCGCTGGCGCTGTATCTGATCGCAAAGGAGAACGGAACGCTCGAAACGGCAACCGCCCTGCTGATCCCGTATTTCAAGGATCTGACGCTACCGGTCGGTGTGTTTCAGCTCGTGATCACGTATTTCTTCATCGTCGGTTTCAGCAACGCGGTCAACCTGACCGACGGTCTCGACGGTCTCGCAATCATGCCGACGGTCCTGATCGGTGGCGCACTGGGCCTGTTCGCCTACGTGGCGGGCAACATCAACTTCTCCGGCTACCTCGGCATCCCCTACGTGGCGGGCAGCGGCGAGATTATGGTGTTTTGCGCCGCGCTGGCCGGCGCCGGACTCGGGTTTCTCTGGTTCAACACCTATCCTGCGCAGGTATTCATGGGCGATATCGGCGCACTGGCGCTGGGCGCGGCGCTGGGCGTGGTCGCCGTCGTTGTTCGCCAGGAAATCGTGCTTGCGATCATGGGCGGAGTATTCGTCGTCGAAACGCTTTCGGTCATTATTCAGGTCGCATCGTTCAAACTGACGGGCAAGCGCGTGTTTCGCATGGCGCCGCTGCATCATCATTTCGAACTCAAAGGCTGGGCGGAACCGAAAGTCATCGTCCGCTTCTGGATCATCACGGTCATCCTCGTCCTGGTTGGCTTCGCGAGTCTGAAGATCCGATGAGCGCCGTCAAGAAGACCAAGTCAGCGAGAAAGGACCTGGTCGTCGGGCTGGGCGTCACGGGCCTGTCGATCGCACGCTACCTGCGGCGCTCAGGGCTCGACGCAAAGTTCGTCGATTCGCGGCAGGAACCGCCCGGGATTGAAGACCTCGCGGATCTTTGGCCCGATGCAGAGGTTCTACTCGGCGACCTGGATCTGCCGGCCGAAATCGGTCGCGTCATCGTGTCTCCAGGCATCGCCGACGACCATCCGCTGCTCGAGGCAGCGCGTAAATCGAAGCTCGAAGTCGTCTCCGACATCGAGTTGTTCGCGCGCGACGCAAAGGCGCCGTTTGTCGCCATTACGGGATCCAACGGCAAAAGTACGGTTACGACATTGCTTTACCATATGTGCCGCGCAGCGGGCCGTAACGTTCTCGCGGGCGGCAACCTGGGCGAGCCCGCGCTCGACCTGCTGGACCAGAACCAGCCGGATCTCTACGTGCTCGAACTGTCGAGTTTTCAGTTGCAACGTACCGATGTATTACCGGCAGCGGTGGCGGTACTGCTCAACGTCTCGCCCGATCATCTCGACTGGCACGCCGATGAGGATGAATACCGGCAGTCGAAATACCGCGTCTTTCGCGAAGCAAAAGCCGCGGTCATCAACCGCGCCGACGAGGTTGCCGCAGAACGCGCGCGGCACATTGATAAGGTCATCAGCTTCGGCCTCGACGAACCGGGAGAAGGGCAATACGGCATCCGGCGCGAGGACAACATCGACTATCTGGCGCGCGGCGATGCGTTGTTGATCGCGTCAGCCGACACGGCCATGTATGGGCTGCACAACCAGGCCAATGCATTAGCGGCGCTCGCCGCCGGCGAACTGCTGGGCCTCGAAATGGGGCCAATGTTGCAGGTGCTCGACGAGTTTCCGGGCCTGCCCCACCGCATGCAGTTCGTCGCGAGAAAAGCTGCGGTCAATTTTATCAATGATTCCAAGGCGACGAATGTCGCCGCCGCGGTCGCCTCGGTGCAATCGGTTGATGGCATGATCGTGTTGATAGCGGGCGGCGTGGGCAAAGGTGTCGATTACGGCGAACTGGCCACTGCGCTCGAAAACAAACTACGTGCCGCCGTACTGTTGGGCGCTGACGCCGAAGCGATCGCCGCTGCGCTCGACACGGTAATGCCCGTGTACTTTGCAACGGATATGGCGGATGCCGTCCGTAAAGCCGCCGATTACGCGGAGTCTGACGACACGGTCCTGCTTGCTCCAGCTTGTGCGAGTTTCGATCAGTTCGAGAATTATGCAGCGCGCGGCGCCGCGTTCCACGCTGCGGTGGAGGCATTGCCGCGATGACGACGAACAGCGCAATCATGCCATTTCCGGCGCGGCTGAAGACCGAAATCAAAGTCGATTCGGCGTTGCTACTAATCGTTTTGACATTGCTGTTTGGTGGATTGGTTATTCTCGCCTCGGCCTCGATTACTGTTTCGGACAACGTCGCGGGTAAGCCCTTCTTCTATGTCGAACGGCAACTCGTTGCGGCGCTGATTGGTGCGCTCGGGGTCTTGATTTGCCTGTATATTCCGATGCGGGTGTGGCAGAGCCTGAGTCCGCTGTTGCTATTGCTCGGATTGGCACTGCTCTGCGTCGTGCTGGTCCCGAGCATCGGCTACGAAGTCAACGGCAGCAAGCGCTGGATTCGGATCGGCATCATTAACCTGCAGGTCTCCGAACCGGCCCGCCTCTGTCTGCTCATGTACATCGCGGGTTACGTCGTTCGCCAGCAAAAAGCACTTCGCGAGAGCTTTGTCGGTTTTCTGCGGCCCATGCTGGTACTGAGCCTCTGCTGTGCGTTACTGCTGGCCGAGCCTGATTTCGGCGCAGCCATCGTTGTGCTCGCCACTGCCCTGATTGTCCTGTTCGTGGCGGGGGCTCGTTTGCGCGACTTCGTATTGTTCTTTTCGACAGCACTGATCGGCATGCTGGCGCTGGCCCTGACATCACCGTATCGCATGAAGCGCCTGACCGGCTTTCTCGATCCGTGGGCCGACCCGTTCGACTCCGGTTTTCAGCTCACACAGTCGTTAATCGCGATCGGCAGAGGCGAGTGGTTCGGAGTCGGACTGGGCGATAGCGTGCAGAAGTTATTTTATCTGCCAGAAGCACACACCGATTTCGTCTTCGCCGTGTATGCGGAAGAGTTCGGTCTGCTGGGATCGTTGCTGCTGATTTCGCTGTTCCTTGCGCTGTTGTGGCGCATCTGCAGACTCGCATTTCGCGCTGCCACTGCGGAGCGCTTTTTTGAGGCTTACCTCGCGCTCGGCATAGGCACGTGGATTGGCTTGCAGGCGTTTATAAACGTCGGCGTCAATGTTGGCTTGCTGCCGACGAAAGGACTGACGCTGCCGCTGGTCAGCTACGGCCGCAGTAGCCTGATCGTCACGATGGTAGCTATCGGCATGTTGCTACGCATCCATCATGAGCTCGTGGTCGACGCAAAACCCGTAAATCGCAAACGCGGTGGTAAACGATGAGTCCTCGACGCCCGACTCGGCCGATCCTCGTCATGGCGGGCGGTACTGGCGGCCACGTGTATCCGGCGCTGGCAGTTGCACGCGCGCTCGAGGCGCGTGCGCAGGACATCGTCTGGCTGGGCACGCACCGTGGCCTCGAGTCGCAGGTCGTGCCGGCGGCAGGCATCGACATCGAATGGGTCAGTGTCAAAGGGCTGCGACGCAAAGGTATCGCCGCGCTGATCATCGCACCGCTACAACTCGCCTGGGCGCTCATGCAGTCGCTGGGCGTCATCCTGCGACGTCGCCCCGCTGCCGTGCTCGGCATGGGTGGCTTCGTAACAGGGCCGGGTGGCCTCGCCGCCTGGCTCACCCGCCGGCCGCTCGTTATTCACGAGCAGAATGCTGTCGCCGGCCTAACTAACCGTCTTCTGGCGCGTCTTGCCCGGGTTGTGCTGCAAGCCTTCCCGGGCAGTTTTAATACCCGTGTCAACGCGGAGACCGTGGGTAACCCGGTTCGCGAGGACATAGCAGCCGTGGCCCGGCCGCTCGAACGCTATACAGGCCGGCAGGGACCGCTGCGCCTGCTCGTGCTCGGCGGCAGTCAGGGTGCATTGGCGCTCAACATCACGGTGCCGCAAGCGCTGGCCAGGCTATCTGCATCCGAGCGGCCGGTCGTTCGTCATCAATGCGGCAGTCTGACGTTCGAGGCCGCGCGTGCTGCTTACGAAGGGGAGGGCGTCGATGTCGATCTCGTGCCGTTCATAGACGACATGGCGACTGCTTACGCGTGGGCCGACCTCGTCGTGTGCCGCGCAGGAGCGCTGACGGTTGCCGAACTTTGCGCCGTCGGATTGCCGGCCCTGTTTGTGCCCTATCCGGCTGCGGTTGACGATCACCAGACCGCAAACGCCCGGCCGATGGCTGATGCCGGCGCCGCCGTAATTATTGACGAAAGCATGTTGAGCGGTGAGGTACTGGCTGGTCAGCTGCGCGCATGGCTCACGTCGCGACAGGAATTGCGGATCAGAGCCGAGAGAGCAAGGGATCTCGCGAGGCCAGGTGCGCTGATGCGAATTACCGAGCTTTGCCTGCAACAAGCGGGGGTCGCGGTATGAATCTGCAGACCAGGGTGCATCACTTCGGCCTGACCGGGAGGCAAGCATGATCAAGCGGATGCGAAGAATTCATTGCGTCCACTTTGTCGGTATCGGTGGTTCGGGTATGTCGGGCATTGCCGAGGTCATGCTGAGTCTCGGTTACAAAGTGCAGGGTTCGGATCTCAAGGCCAACAAACAGACACGGCGCCTCGAAAAACTCGGCGCCACGATATTCATCGACCACGCTGCCGACAACATCGACAATGCCGATGCCGTCGTAGTCTCCAGCGCGGTAGATGAAACCAATGCAGAGGTAGCCGCCGCGCGCGAGCGCCTGATGCCGGTCGTCCAGCGTGCCGAGATGCTCGCTGAACTCATGCGGTTCCGCTATTCCATTGCGGTCGCGGGAACGCACGGCAAGACGACGACAACGAGCCTGGTTGCCAGCGTCCTCGCCGAAGGTGGCCTCGATCCGACTTTCGTCATCGGTGGACGCCTGAAGAGTGCCGATGCCAACGCGAGGCTAGGGCAGGGGGACTATCTTGTGGCCGAGGCCGATGAAAGTGATGCCTCGTTCGTCCATCTCAAGCCGATGCTCGCGGTCGTCACGAACATCGATGCGGATCACATGGCGACCTATGACGGCGACATCGACAAGCTGCGCAGCGGCTTTGTCGAGTTCCTGCACAACCTGCCGTTTTATGGGTTGGCGGTTGTATGCACCGATGATCCCGGCGTCAACGCGATTCTCGGCAACATCGGCCGCTCGATCGTCACCTATGGGGTCAACGATGATGCCGATGTTCGTGCAATGAACATCGTGTTCAGTGAGGGATTGACGCATTTCGACGTAAGCCGCTCGGGTGACAGGACGCCGTTACAGGTTTCGCTGCGCCTGCCTGGGTTGCACAACGTGCGCAACGCACTGGCAGCGGTCGCGGTAGCCGATGAATTGCAGGTCGGAGATGCCGCCGTCGTGACCGCGCTGGAGAGCTTTGCGGGCATCGACCGGCGGTTTCAGCGTCTGGGCGAGGTGACCACGTCGGCCGGCAAGGTGTTGCTCTTCGACGACTACGGTCACCACCCGACGGAGATCGCCGCGACCCTTGCGGCGGCGCGGGCCGGCTGGCCGGAACGGCGCATCGTTCTCGTATTCCAACCGCACCGCTATACGCGCACACGCGACCTGATGGACGACTTTGCAACGGTTCTGTCGCAGGCCGACGTGACGATTGTGCTCGACGTATATGCGGCCGGTGAAGCGCCCATTGCGGGTGCAGACGGCCGCTCGATCGCGCGGGCCGTGCGCTCCCGCGGCACTGTCGAACCCGTATTCGTCGAATCGCTGGACGCCTTGCTCCCGGTCCTGGATGGCCTGATCGAAGACGGCGATCTCGTGTTGACGATGGGCGCTGGCGACATCGGTGGCTACGCGGCTGGATTGCCCGACCTGCTGCGTAAGAGACCGGACCTCAAGGTGCACTCATGATGACTGCAGAGACCGGTAAGCCCGTAGCCGGCGAGCTGCGCGAAAACGAGCCGATGAGCCGGCACACCTCGTGGCGCGCCGGCGGGACGGCGGACTTGTTCTTTATTCCGGCGAGTATTGCGGACCTGTCATCCTATTTGCACGAGCTCGATCCGGAGACACCGATCTTCTGGCATGGTGTTGGCAGTAACCTGCTCGTCCGCGATGGCGGCATTCGCGGCGTTGTTATTTCAGCTGCCAGGATCCTTAGAGATCTGCAGCGAGTTGATCATTACCTCGTCCGCGCCGGTAGCGGCGTGCCCTGCACACAGCTTGCGCGCCAGTGCATTCGCTGGCGTCTGGGTCCCGCGGAGTTCTTTGCGGGCATTCCGGGTACGGTTGGCGGCGCACTGGCGATGAACGCAGGCGCCCATGGCGGCGAGACCTGGGAGCATGTTGACTCCGTTCGCACCATTGATCGCAGCGGTGAAATTCACCTGCGTGCGCCGTCCGAATATTCGATCGGGTATCGGAGCGTGACCGGTCCGAGCGATGAGTGGTTTATTGAAGTTGTATTTCGTTTCGATTCAGCAACCGCGGCCAGCAAAGAAACACTGCAGGCGATGCTCGAGCGCCGCAAGGCGACACAGCCGTTAGGTGTGCCAAGCTGCGGCTCCGTGTTCCGCAATCCACCCGGTGATCACGCCGCGCGATTGATCGAGGCTGCAGGGCTCAAGGGTTATCGCATCGGTGGTGCGGTCGTTTCAGAGAAACACGCCAACTTCATCATCAACCAGGACGACGCGACGGCCACCGACATCGAAGAACTCATAGAGTACGTTCGCGAAACCGTCATTGAGACACACGGCATCGAGCTGATGCACGAGGTCCGTATCGTCGGCGAGGTGGGTGCATGACGCGCCTGATTGCAATGAAAGAACGGCGTCGTGCAGTCGATGATGCGCGCGATTTTGGTCGGGTGGCAGTCATGCTCGGCGGGTTTTCGAGTGAGCGCGATGTATCCCTTGCTACCGGGAACGCCGTGCTCAAGGCGTTGCAACTGCGCGGAGTCGATGCCCGCGCCTGGGATCCCGCCGAGCACACGCTCGCCCAGTTTGCGGCGGCCGGATTCGATCGCGTCTGGATTGCGTTACACGGGCCAGGCGGCGAGGACGGGGCATTGCAAGGTGCGCTGGAGTGGCTCGATACGCCGTTCACAGGGAGCGGTGTCATGGCTTCCGCGATCGCGATGGACAAGATTCGTAGCAAGCACCTGTTCGATGCCTGCGGTATTCCGACGCCGGACTACGCGGTTATTCGGCACCGTGCTGATGCCGTGATTGCGGCAGAGGAATTTGGATTTCCGCTGATCCTCAAGCCTACCGGTGAGGGTTCCAGCGTCGGCATGACCAAGGTCTTCATGGCCGAGGAACTGGCGGCTGCCGTTGATCTCGCACTCGAGTACGGCGGCGTTGCGCTTGCCGAGCGTTGCATCGTCGGTGACGAAATGACAGTCGCTTTGCTGCAGGGCGAGGCATTGCCAACAATTCGCATCGAAACACCGCGCGTCTTTTACGACTATCGCGCCAAGTACGAATCGGATCGCACTGAGTATCACTGTCCGGGTACGAGCGATGCCGAAACAGAGCAGCGTTATGCGGAGCTCGCCGTTGCCGCGTTCTCCGAACTCGGTTGCACAGGATGGGGACGCGTCGACTTCATGACCGGCGATGACGGTCAGCCGCAGGTGCTCGAGGTGAACACAGTACCGGGCATGACGAGCCACAGTCTCGTGCCGATGGCAGCCAAACAGGCCGGCATCGATTTCGAGGAGCTGTGTTGGCGAATCCTGGAAACGAGTGTTGGTGTGGATGTTCGGGCAACGCATGTGGAGGTGGCCGCCAATGACGCGTAAGCAGGCCAAACGCCGCAAGCGGAAGCAAAAGAAGGCGTCCATGAGCATGCCAACGTGGCGTGCAGGTTTGATCGTGACGCCGCTCGTGGCGATCGCAGCAGTCGTCGGAACGTACTTCCTGAGCGCAAGTGCCCTCGACCAACAGATTCGATCGATTGAGATCAACGGGCCATTTCAGCGCGTGACTGCGCTGCAAATCGAAGAGGCGATTAGCGACGATCTCGCGAATGGCTTCGTGAGTGCGGATCTGAGGCAAATACAACAGCACATTATGGAGCTTGCCTGGATCGACGAGGCGACGGTGGCGCGGCGCTGGCCGAGTCGTCTGCGCATCACCGTCACCGAACAGGTGCCGGCGGCGATATGGGGAGAGCACGGCCTCCTGAATACGCGCGGCGAGCTCTTCATGGTCAATGCGCGGCATATTCCGGCTGAATTGCCGCGCCTGAGCGGCCCTGATGGCCGGTCGGCCGATGTCGCCAGGCGCTACCTCGCGATACGGGAACGGCTGATCCCATTGGGGCTCGATCTGCGGCGCGTGCACGTCGACCCGCGCGGCGCATGGGACATGACGTTGACTAACGGCGTCGAGATCAGACTGGGGCGTCGTGATACCGAAGTACGTACGGAGCTGTTCCTGGAAATTGTCGCGGACATCATTACGGGCCGCGCCGCCGAAATTGACTATGTAGACATGCGTTACAGCAGTGGTTTCACGATTGGCTGGAACAACGGATCCAACACGCCTGTGGCAGACCCGCAAGCGGACGGCGATGAATTGCTGGCGCTCAGAGGCGATCGCTGAATGTCAAAACGTGTCGACAAAAACCTGATCGTCGGGCTCGACATAGGCACGTCGAAGGTAGTCGCAATCGTTGGCGAGCTCAACGAAGATGGCATGATCGAAGTGGTTGGAATTGGCTCACACCCGTCGCGCGGCATTAAGAAAGGCGTTGTCGTCAACATTGAGTCTACGGTGCACTCGATTCAGCGCGCAGTCGAGGAAGCCGAACTCATGGCCGGCTGCGACATTCACTCTGTGTACACGGGGATCGCCGGCAGTCATGTCCGCAGTCTCAACTCGCACGGCATCGTCGCCATTCGCGATAAGGAAGTCAGCGCCGGCGACGTCGACAGAGTAATCGATGCCGCCCGCGCCGTGGCGATTCCGGCGGATCAGAAGATCCTGCACATCCTGCCGCAAGAGTTTCTCATCGACAACCAGGAAGGTATTCGCGAGCCTGTCGGCATGTCGGGCGTCAGGCTCGAAGCGAAAGTGCACATGGTGACCGGCGCAGAAAGCGCGGCGCAGAACATCGTCAAATGTGTGCAGCGTTGCGGCCTCGAAGTCGACGACATCGTGCTGGAGCAACTTGCATCGAGCTATTCGGTACTGACCGACGATGAGAAAGAGCTCGGCTCGTGCATCGTCGACATCGGCGGGGGCACAACCGATCTTGCGGTTTTTTTGGGCGGTGCGATTCAGCACACGGCGGTAATTCCGATTGCGGGCGATCAGGTCACCAACGATATCGCTGTTTCGATGCGTACGCCGACGCAATACGCAGAGGAGATCAAGATCAAGTACGCCTGTGCCCTGTCGCAGCTGGCGAATCCCGACGAGACGATCGAAGTGCCGAGCGTCGGTGACCGGCCGCCGCGGCGCCTTGCACGGCAGACGCTGGCCGAGATCGTTGAGCCTCGCTTCGAGGAACTGTTTGGTTTGATCCGGGATGAATTGCGTCGCTCAGGGTTCGAAGAACTGATTGCCGCTGGCGTAGTGGTCACGGGAGGCAGCGCCAAGATGGAAGGCGCTGTCGAACTGGCCGAGGAGGTGTTTCATATGCCGGTGCGACTCGGTGCACCACAGTACGTCGAAGGACTCATGGATGTCGTGCGTAATCCGATACACGCAACCGGTGTTGGGCTGTTGCTTTACGGCTACGAAAGCTTGTCACGACGCGGTACGCGCAGCACACCGATAAGCAGCAGCCTTGGCGATGTGTGGGATCGAATGCGAGCCTGGTTCGATGGACGATTTTGAGAATGCCGGCAGAGCATCGCCGGGAGATACAACGGGGGCACAGTGAGTGCCCCGTCAAGAGGTCTGAAAAGCGGAGGATACATAGATGTTTGAATTAATGGATGCACACAGTCAGAGCGCGGTGATCAAAGTCATCGGCGTCGGCGGTGGCGGCGGCAATGCCGTTGCCCACATGGTCGACGCGGGGATCGAAGGCGTCGATTTCATATGCGCCAATACCGATGCACAAGCACTGAAGAGTGCCCGCGTCCGCACGGGGCTGCAAATCGGCTGCAACATCACGAAAGGTCTTGGTGCGGGCTCCGACCCGGACATCGGGCGTCAGGCAGCGATGGAGGATCGCGATCGAATACACGAGGTGATCGAAGGCGCCGACATGCTGTTTATTACAGCCGGGATGGGCGGCGGCACTGGCACCGGAGCCACGCCCGTCGTGGCCCAGGTGGCGAAGGAGCTAGGAATCCTGACCGTAGCCGTCGTTACGAAGCCGTTTCTGATGGAAGGAGGCAAACGCATGGCGATTGCGGAGCATGGCATTGGCGAACTCGGTAAATTCGTCGATTCACTGATTACGATTCCGAACGAAAAGCTGCTGGCGGTTCTCGGCGGAGAAACGACACTTCTGGACGCGTTCCGCTCGGCCAATCAGGTGCTGCAAGGCGCAGTGCAGGGCATCGCCGAACTCATTACGCGACCGGGCTTGATCAATGTCGACTTTGCCGATGTCAGAACGGTGATGGCCGAGATGGGCATGGCAATGATGGGATCCGGAACCTCGTCGGGCGAAGGCCGTGCGCGCGAGGCAGCTGAAGCCGCAATCTCAAGCCCACTGCTCGAGGATATCAATATTGCCGGCGCCAACGGCATTCTCGCCAACGTGACGGCAGGCATGGATCTGTCAATTGGCGAGTTCCAGGAAGTCGGCAACACGATCAAGGAGTTCGCGTCCCAAGATGCAACCGTGGTTGTCGGAACCGTGATCGACCCTGACATGACTGATCGTATTCGGGTCACGGTCGTGGCAACCGGCCTCGGCCAGAGCGCGACCAACGCCGAGTCGCCGATGCGTATCGTGCGCCGCACGACCGCAGCGGCTGAGCCAAACTATCATGGGCTCGACAAGCCGACGGTGCAGAGAAAACGTGCCGTAGGCGACGGTCTGGAGGAAACTGGACTGCAGGAAGACCTGCTGGACATTCCTGCGTTCCTGCGACGCCAGGCTGACTGACACAAGGGAACCACGTCAGAGTAAGACCTCCGCTGCGCCGGCCCGGGCCCTCCGGGCCGGCGACCTCTCTACCCGCCGCCAGCCTCGCACACTGCCCGAGCAGAGTACTCTAAGAGATTGAATTCTTGTGGAGTTTTTGTTCAATGTGGTAATCTGCGCGCGGATTTCGCCGATCTGAAGGCTCGCGGGTGCTGCGACAACGAACTTTGAAGACAGCTATACGGGCCACCGGTGTCGGTCTGCACACGGGCGAGAAGGTCTATATGACTCTGCGTCCCGCCGCAGAAAACTCAGGTATCACCTTTCGCCGCGTCGACCTGGACCACCCTGTCGACATACGTGCCGACGCGCGTCTCGTGGGCGAGACGATGTTGGGCACGACACTGGTCAAAGACGGTGTCAAGGTCGCGACTGTCGAGCACCTGATGTCTGCATTAGCCGGACTGGGCATCGACAACGTGCATGTGGATCTGTCTGCTCCCGAAGTGCCGATCATGGACGGCAGCGCCGGCCCGTTCGTGTTCCTGTTGCAGTCGGCCGGCATCGAAGAACAACAAGCACCGAAAAAGTTCATCCGCATCAAAAGAAAGGTCCGCGTCGAAGACGGTGACAAATGGGCTGAGCTAGTGCCATTCAATGGCTTTAAGGTCAGTTTCGAGGTGTATTTCAATCACCCCGTATTTAACAAACTTAAGCAACAGGCGACTATCGATTTTTCGTCGACCTCATTTCTCAAAGAGGTTAGCCGCGCTCGTACGTTCTGCTTTTTGCGCGACGTCGAGGCGCTGCGCGAGCGCAACCTGACGCTTGGTGGCAGCATGGATAATGCGATCGTCCTTGACGACTACCGGATCCTTAACGAGGATGGCCTCCGCTACGGTAACGAGTTCGTCATCCACAAGATTCTCGATGCGATCGGCGACATGTATCTGCTGGGTCACTGTGTCATCGGCGAATTTCGTGCTTACAAATCGGGCCATGGGCTCAACAACAGACTATTGCGTACCTTGTTGGCCGAACAGGCGGCGTGGGATGAAGTCACATTTAACGACTCGCAGAAGGCGCCGATCTCCTACGCAACTCCGTCCTACGCCTGATCTGCGCACAAGGCCGCCATGCGGGCGAATGGGCGATGACTGACGAGTTATTTCGCGACGATTCTTATCTAAAAGAGTGCGATGCGGCCGTTACCGGCGTTGATGCTGGCGCCGTGATTCTCGACAGAACGGTCTTTTACCCGATGGGCGGCGGGCAGCCAGGTGACATCGGTTCGATGAGCTGGACCGGTGGCAGCGCAGCAATTATAGATACCCGCTACGGAGATGACGGATCGATTCTGCATATCATCGAAGACGGTGCGTCTCCACCGGCAATCGGTGTTGATGTTCATGTGAGACTCGATTGGGACCGACGGTATCGGCACATGCGCATGCACACGGCGATGCATCTTCTCGGTGCCGTTTTGAAGTATGGCGTCACCGGCGGCAATATCTCTGCCGAAAAGAGCCGCCTGGATTTCGATATGGAAGACACGGTTGACAAGGAAGCGGTCGGTAGCGCCATGGCGAAGCTCATCGCGGCGGACCACGCGGTGAATTGTCGCTGGATTACCGATGCGGAACTCGATGCCCAACCCGAGCTAGTTCGCACAATGTCGGTGCAACCGCCACGCGGTAAAGGCAAGGTACGGCTGCTCGAAATTGCGGGTGTCGATCTGCAGCCCTGCGGTGGCACACACCTCCGCTCCACGTCAGAAGTCGGTAAGGTTCGCATCGGCAAGGTCGAAAAGAAAGGTCGACGCAATCGACGCGTCAACATCTACCTAGACGATTAGCATTACGCAACACCCCGTCACTCAGCTTTCCCCGATCCTGCTCACCCTCACCGTGCAGCGCTCGATGTTTGCGCCAGTTCGACGAGCCGCTTCGATCAGGGCGTCGGTCTCGAAGCGCAAGCGCGACGCCCAAGCTGATGAACTCGCGAGGACAACGAGTTCGCCGTCGTCGCGAATATTGGCGGCAACGATACTGCCCGCATGCTCCTTCGGTAGTGACATCTGCAACATTTGGACCAGCTCGCCCATATCCCGCGCATGCCGGATGATATCGCCTAAGCCCCCGTCTTTATTAGGATTTAGCAGATTTTCGAGACGTTTTACAGGCATAAAAATGTGACGCAGTTGGCGTTTTCGGCGGTGGCCGGGTGACCGGTATCACCGTTCGGAAGCCCTCATCTTGTAATAAAAACGGACATTATGCATATTGACGCTACCGACAAGGGCAAACCCACTGAAAGGTGGGGTCGCAAATCCACCGGTCTAAGGGATCCAATCCTAAGATAGCGGGGCTACCGAAGTGAACATTGACGGCAGGTTCAGAACAAAAAGAGGATGCCAGCTGTGGCAGGCCGCCTGTAAGTCAGTGGCAGACGACAATTTTAATAATGGTTCTACGCAGGCACTTTCGAGGCTTTCTCGATGAACGTAGTCATCTTTGGCAAGGGCTTAGGTAAGCCCAGGCAACTCAATCTGTCCGGCCTCGCGACGGCAGCAGTTGCATTTGTCATCGTGACCATCGTCTCCGCCGTTGGATTCGCTGGTGGCTACTGGTATTCCTCAGCCACAGGTTCCGGCGTCAGCGTGACCGAAGTGGCAAGCCTGTCCGACGAACTGCAGATGCAACGTGAAAATATCGATACGATTCGGCAGGTTCACGAGGACACGCTAGACGCCCTGGCTATTCGTATCGCGCAAATGAACGCACGGGTGATCCGCCTCGATGCGCTCGGGCGCCGGCTGACCAGTATGGCCGATCTCGATGACGGCGAATTCGATTTCGATTCGGCGCCGGCACTCGGTGGTCCGGAAGAACCGGTCGAAACAGGCTCCAATGTCGCGATTCCGGATGTCGTCGAGGCCATGCAGACGCTTGGCGATCAACTCGACAATCGCGAGGCGCAACTGGGCGTGCTCGAGAGCGTGTTGATGAACCAGAATCTCAGCGCGCGGGTGTATCCACAGGGTCGACCCGTTAATTCCGGCTGGATCTCATCCTACTTCGGCAAGCGCACCGATCCCTTCACAGGCAAACCCGCGAATCACACCGGTATCGATTTTGCCGGCAGGCTCGGTGCTGAGGTGATCGCCGTCGCGGACGGCGTAGTTACCTGGTCGGCTAAGCGCTACGGTTACGGCATCATGGTCGAGATCAATCACGGCAACGGCTACTCGACGCGCTACGCGCATAATTCAGAAAATCTCGTCGCCGTCGGCGATGAAGTCAGGAAAGGTCAAGCCGTCGCCCTGATGGGCGAGACGGGTCGCGCCACCGGGCCGAACCTGCACTTTGAGGTTCTCCAGAACGGCCGACGCGTCAATCCCGTCAATTTCATCCGCGCATCGTCCAATTAATTTTCTCCAACGCGTGCGCAGTCCGGGTCCTTGAGATGCCGGAAATCACCCTTAAATCACCAGTTTCGATAGAATAGCGGGCTTCGCTCGCCCGGGTTCGGTCGGGCGCCAACCCGATTTCCACGCAGGAGCCCCCTTGGCCAAATTTCTGACGCGCATTTTCGGCAGTCGTAACCAGCGACTTCTGCGCCAGTACTCGAAGGTAGTCAACCAGATCAATGCGCTCGAGCAGGACATACAGGCGCTGGACGATGCCGAGCTGCGTGCGAAGACCGACGAATTCAGGAAACGCTATGTAGACGGCGAGACTCTGGAGGACCTGTTGCCTGAAGTCTTCGCAGTCGCCCGCGATGTGGCGGTTCGCACGCTCGGAATGCGGCCCTTCGATGTCCAGCTGATTGGCGGCATGGTGCTGCACGACGGCAATATAGCTGAGATGCGTACCGGTGAGGGCAAGACACTGGTCGCAACGCTGCCGGCGTATCTGAACGCAATTAGCGGCGCCGGTGTGCATATCGTTACGGTCAACGAATACCTCGCGCAGCGCGATGCGGACTGGATGCGGCCCGTGTACGAGTTCCTTGGGCTTACTGTCGGCGTCTCCAAAAGCGGCCAGACTCAGGAGGAGAAGCGCGAGGCCTACAACAGCGATATCACCTACGCGACTAATAATGAACTCGGATTCGATTACCTGCGGGACAATCTAGCCTTCTCGCTGGCTGACAAGGTACAACGCGGGCTGAATTTTGCAATCGTCGACGAAGTTGACTCGATTCTGATCGACGAGGCGCGTACCCCGCTGATCATTTCGGGGCCTGCAGAATCCAGCACCGATCTATACGCACAGATCAACAAGCTTATTCCGAAGCTTGAACGCCACGAGGATGTCGGAGAGGCTACGAATTTTGACATCTTGGCGAAGAACGTGACGCTCGTCGATCAATCTGGCAAACCTGTAACGGTGGACGTCACTGATGGTGAGGTCAGCGACGTCATGAGTCTCGAAGATGCGATCGATATCGGTGAGGCGCGGCAGGCGGATGTCGTCGTCGTCGACGATAGCGGCAAGGTGCCTGCATGCAAGCTTGTCAGCCGCGGCGACTACACGACGGACGAAAAGGCGAAGCAGGCTTACGTCACGGAGGAAGGCCACCAGAAAGTCGAGTCGCTGATGGTGCGTGCCGGCTTACTCGAAGAAGGCGACAGTCTTTATGACGCAGCGAACATCCGCCTTTTACATCACCTCAATGCAGCGTTAAGAGCGCACGCAATCTATCAGAAAGACGTGGACTACATCGTGAAAGACGGTGAGGTCGTCATCGTCGATGAATTCACCGGGCGCACGATGCCCGGACGCCGCTGGTCGGATGGTCTGCACCAGGCGATCGAGGCCAAGGAAGGCGTCGCGATTAAGCAGGAAAACCAGACAGTCGCGTCGATTACGTTTCAGAACTACTTTCGTCTGTACACAAACTTATCAGGTATGACCGGTACTGCAGATACGGAAGCGTTCGAGTTTCAACAGATCTATGGTCTTGAGGTTGTGGTTATCCCAACCCACCGGACGATGATTCGCGAAGACCACGCAGATCTCGTTTACCTGACACAGAAGGACAAGTTCGAGGCGATTATCGAAGACATCGGTGATTGTCGCGAGCGTGGCCAGCCGGTGCTGGTTGGCACGACGTCAATCGAGACCTCGGAACTCTTGTCGTCATTTCTCAAGAAACGCGGCATCAAACACGAAGTGCTGAACGCCAAGCAGCATGAGCGTGAGGCTATCGTGGTGCAACATGCTGGTCGGCCCGGCGCCATCACGATCGCGACCAATATGGCCGGCCGTGGTACCGATATCGTACTGGGTGGCAATCTGGATGCAGAAATCGTAGAAGCCGGGGACGGCGCCGACGTCGCAGCGGTTCGCGCTGACTGGCAGCAGCGCCATGATGCTGTTATCGCGTCAGGTGGACTGCATATCGTCGGCACCGAACGCCACGAGTCGCGCCGTATCGATAATCAGCTCAGGGGACGCTCCGGTCGGCAGGGCGACCCCGGTTCCTCCAGGTTCTACCTCTCCATGGAAGACACTCTGATGCGCATTTTTGGTGATCCCGATCGCACCAAGGCGTTGTTATCACGAGCCGGCATGCGTGAAGGCGAGGCGATAGAGAGCCGGTTATTGTCGCGGCAAATCGAGCGCGCGCAACGCAAAGTCGAGGCGCACAACTTCGATATTCGCAAGAACCTGCTCGAATATGACGATGTCGCGAATGATCAGCGCAAGGTCGTGTATCACCAGCGCTCGGAACTCATGGAAGCCGATGAAATCGAGGAGTCCGTTGCCGCTATTCGTGACGAAGTTATCGCAAATGTCGTGGCGCAGTACATACCGCCCGGAAGTCTCGAAGAACAGTGGGATCCCGACGGTCTGAGCCAGGCGCTTGAATCGGAATTTGGTCTGCGTCTCGATGTTGCGCGCTGGATTCGCGAAGACAAGACTCTCAACGATGATGCGATTGCCGGGCGCTGCGTCGAGGAAGCCGATCAGGCATACAAGGCCAAGGAGAGCACCATTGGCGGCGAACTCATGCGCAACGTCGAAAAGCAGGTCATGTTGCGGCAGCTGGATCATCACTGGAAAGAACATCTTGCCGGCATGGACCACCTGCGCCAGGGCATTGGATTACGATCCTACGCGCAAAAGAATCCCAAGCAGGAGTATAAACGCGAGGCTTTCGAGATGTTTGGCACGATGCTCGAGCAGGTCAAGCACGACACTATCAGCATCCTGACCAGGATTCGCATCCAGGGTGAACAAGATCTTGACGATACGGCAGAACGCAGGCGCGCTGCCGAGGCGATGAGATTCCAGCATGCGGAAGCATCGGCGCTCGCGGGTGGACCGCCACAGGGGGCCGGTCAGCAACCGCTTGCCGCCTCGGCGCCGCGTCCGGAGCCGGTTGCGCCGTTCGTGCGCGAGGGTCGCAAAGTCGGCCGCAACGAACCGTGTCCTTGCGGTTCAGGCAAGAAATTCAAACTGTGTCACGGCAAGCTGTCCTGATAGCGCTGCTTAAATGACGCACTTTCACGTTGTCGCCGGAATTCTTCGCGATGCGTCCGGTCGTGTGTTGATCACCGAGCGGCTATGTGACGGAGCGTTTAACGGCCTGTGGGAGTTCCCGGGCGGCAAGATCGGTAAAGGCGAGACCGCGCTGGATGCGCTCAAACGTGAAATCGCCGAGGAACTCGGCGTCGAAGTGCAATCGAGCCGACCCTTCATGAACCTGCGTCACGAGTATCCGGATCGCTCTGTCGAACTCGAATTCTTCGTCGTGAGCGCCTGGCGCGGTGAGCCTTCGGGTGTCGAGGGCCAGCAGATCCGCTGGGTCGCCGCCGCTGACCTGAATGTAAACGAACTGCTGCCCGCCGACGCGCCAGTCGTTACGGCACTGCGAAACCAGTAGCAGCGGCATCCAGCGACGATCGGTGCACGGCGGTCCCGACACGGTGGCTCCCCGCGCTTAATCTCGCGGCGACGTCCATGTCTTGCTCGAATCGGAAAACGCTCGCTCTCGCTATCCCTGCTCCGCTCGCGTTTTATGACGCTTGCGGAGCCCCCGTACCGTGCCCGCCCGCCGGGCATCGCCGAGGCGTGGTGTCGGGTGGGTGCTCGCGCGTCGTGCCGAGCGCAGCGACGCAGGACGCCAAAGCCAGCGAGGCCCGATGTGAGCGAGCCAGGGATGGCGAGCGAGGTTAAGCGCGAGCACCTACCCGGCGGCGCGCCTGTGTGACGGAGTTCGGATCGAGGCTGGATGCCGCTCCTGCGGCGTGATTAGCAGATGCTGAGTTGGAACGGTACGTCGTGTCCGGTCTGCACGGCGCGACTGTCAATTGTTGACCATTCCAGGAAGCGTACCGTAAAGCGGTGCTGACTGCCGCTGATCTCGGGATAGAGCGAGCTGTCCTGGAGCAGCCTGACGCGCAGCAGCCGACAGTGCAAGTTCTTCTGCATGTTGTGTTGATACATACCGCTGGTCGCGACTTTGTCGATCGGTTGCGCGCTCTCACGTACCAGCCACAGGACCTCGGTGACGGCATCGCATAACGGGCGAATGGCGCCGATCCAGGTTTCCAGATCCTGCTGTCGCCGCGCATGCGGCTGACGCAACCAATGACTGTACTCTGGCAGGTCGAATTCACAGGTTCCACCAGGTATCGCGCTGCGGTTCTTGATCGTATTGAGGAAATCGCAGTTCTTTAGTGGCTGCAGGAACTGCGTGCCAATACTGTCGATCTCGGCACGACTTTCGATCAGATTACGAATCAGCGTTTCAAGGCGGCCGGCGTCCACGCCAGGCTGGCTCTGGAAGCGCTGTAAAACACCGAGCTGATAATCAAGTTCCTTGTGAACGTCGCTGCGCACGTCACCGCGTGACAGGATAGCCATGATTTCGAGCAAGCCGGAGATCGTTGCGCGAGTTGCCCAGTCGCTCTCGAGTTCACTGTTATACAACATCTGCTGGTAAAGGAATTCAAGACGCATGAACGTCCGCATGCGCTCGGAGACCGGCTGCTCGTAGTGGGGCAGACTATCCGGAGCTGTTTGGGCCGCAATGTTGCTCGCAGGTTTCGCCATGCGCGTATTCTGCGCCACCAGCACCGAGCAGGCAAATAGACGTTGGTTGACAGAAGGTCTGTGGGCGGGATGTTTGTTCGCGAAACCTCCAGCGACCGACAGGGTGCAGTCCGCGAACAAATCATGGCGACCGCAGGCCTTGTGCGAGGGCAAGATACGCCTGATGCAGTTTGTCCACTTGCGAACGGGTGCTGGCAAGGTCTGCATCGTTATTGATGACGTCGTCGGCAATGGCAAGACGTTCATCGCGACTCGCCTGTGTCGCCAGAATGCGACGCGCCTGCGGCTCCGATTCGGCATCACGCGCCAGCAGCCGCTGAATCTGCGTCTTTTGGTCACAATCGACCACGAGTATGCGATCGACGGCGTCCCTGAGCCGTGATTCGGTGAGCAGCGGCACGACGATCACCTGGTAGTCACCGTTGGCCGCGTCGGCTTGTCTGATGGTTTCCTGTTGAATACGCGGATGCAGAATCGACTCGAGTTGCCGGCGGCGACCAGAGTCGGCAAAAATCAACTTGCGCATCGCTGCACGATCGAGCGAGCCATCCTCATCGAAGACAGCATCACCGAAGAACCGGCGGATCTCATCAAGCGCAGGCTGTCCGGGCGTGACGACCTGTCGGGCGATGACATCGGTGTCGATGATCGGTATGCCATGAGCAGCAAACATGTCGGCGACGGTCGATTTGCCGCTCGCGATGCCGCCCGTAAGTCCTATACGCAGCGGCGCCGGGGCCGCAATGCGTTCGTCAGAGCTCATTTATAGAAACGTATCCAGATAGGCGTTTTTCAAATTTTCGCCATAAAGCATTGTGATCCAGCCCGCGGCGGCGAGATACGGGCCAAACGGGATGGGTAGCTGTCGGTCACGGCCGCGCAGCACGATTAATGCGATGCCGACAATGGCACCGACAACGGCCGACATCAGGATTATCCAATGCAGATTCTGCCACCCCAACCAGGCGCCGAGCGCGGCCAGCAGCTTGAAGTCACCGTAACCCATGCCTTCTTTGCCGGTAACTATTTTGAACAGGTGATACACGCTCCACAGGCTGAGATAGCCTGCCATGGCGCCAACGATGGCATCGCGTGGCGAGATAAACAGCGTCTCGGTACCAGCGAGCGGATGAAAAATGCTCGCCGCAAGGCCCGCCCACATGAGCGGAATGACAATGGAGTCGGGAATCAGCTGGTGATCGATATCAATCAGGCTGATCGCTATCAGTGCGAACGTCATTAATACCGCCGCCAGAGCCTCCCAGCCGAACCCGAAGTGCCAGGCGACGTAGGCCGCGAGCACCGCCGTGAGCATTTCTACGATCGGATAACGGGCCGAAATATTCGCCTTGCAATTGGCACACTGCGCGCCGAGCAATAGATAACTGAGCACCGGGATGTTCTGCCAGGCCGTGATTTCCTTGCCGCAGGATGGACAGCGGGAGCGTGGCACGATCAGGTTGAAACGACCTTCCGGCAATTTCGATGTCGGTGTCCTGGCAAGTTCGTCGCACTGCTCCCGCCACTCCCGCTCCATCATGATTGGCAGCCGGAAGATGACGACATTGAGAAAGCTGCCGATCATCAGCGCAAACGCAAACACGACGGCGATAAAAATTGCGGGGGACTGGGTAAATAGCTCAGCCATTTCTGTCTCCGACCATGTCGCGAAAGCATAAACGAAAACGGCGTTCGGAGTGTCCTCCGAACGCCGCCGCAATGCAATTTCGCTTTGTGCTGTTAGATGACTGCGCCCATCTTGAAGATTGGCAGGTACATGGCGACAACAAGGCCACCGACGAGGACACCGAGAATCCCCATAATCATAGGCTCGAGCAGACTGGACAGGTTATCGACCGCATTGTCCACGTCCTCTTCATAGAAATCGGCGACTTTGGCCGACATTTCATCGAGAGAACCTGATTCTTCACCAACGGCTATCATCTGAACAACCATGTTGGGGAAAAGGTCCGTATTTTCCATCGCCTGTTGCAGGCGTTGACCGGTGGATACCTCGTCGCGCATGGCGAGGACGCCATCTTCGTAGACGATATTGCCGCATGCGCCCGCAACTGATTCGAGTGCCTCAACCAGCGGTACGCCAGCCGCAAACATGGTCGAGAGCGTGCGCGCATATCGCGCAACAGCTGCCTTTTGCAGAATCGGGCCAATGATCGGAATGCGTAGCGACATTCGATCGAGGAAGTGCCGCATTTTTCGCGAGCGCTTTTTAAAATAAAAGAACGAGCCAATCGCGATACCGATCATCACGGCGATATAAATGCCCTTCTGGCGTACAAACACCGACAGGTCGATGACCATTCGCGTAAACGTCGGCAGGTCCGCGCCGAAGCCTTTGAACAGATCTTCGAACGCAGGAATAACGAAAATCAGCAGAATCGTCGTGACAACAAACGCTACGACGAGGACCGCCGCTGGATACGTCAGCGCTTTCTTGATTTTCTTCTTCAGGGCCTCGGTCTTTTCCTTATACGTCGCGATTTTGTCGAGCAATGTCTCGAGCGCCCCGGCCTGTTCGCCTGCCTCGACAAGATTGACAAACAGATCATCGAAATACAGCGGGTGTTTTGCCAGCGCCTCAGCCAATGCGCTACCGCCTTCAACGTCCGACTTAACTGCCATAATCAGTTTCTGCATTGCAGCATTTTCGTGGCCGTTGCCGACAATTTCGAACGACTGCACGAGCGGAATGCCGGCTGCGAGCATGGTAGCGAGCTGACGGCTGAAAATCGCAATATCACCAGGCGTAATTGTGCCGCTGCCCGAGAACAGGCCTTTGCCCTGTTTCTTGATGCGACTTGGTACAACGCCCTGGCGACGCAAATCGGCACGCACGGCTGCCTCATTGACCGCCAAGCTCTTGCCCTTGACTTTATTGCCCTTGCTGTCCGTCCCTTCCCAGAGGAACGGCGTGTTACTTACAATTGCTGTTTCAGCCATCTTTCTCGTCCGTTAGCGAGGTCGAAAAACTACTCGATTGTAACCCGATTGATCTCGACGAGGCTGGTAACCCCGTCCTTGACTTTGTTCAATCCTGCACGTCGTAAATCGATAACCCCCTCACTGGCTGCCTGGTCTGCAATCTGCATGGCGTTGCCGCCCGCCATTATGATCCGACCCATGGCTTCCGAAACTTCCATCACCTGGAAGATGCCGATCCGGCCTTTGTAGCCGTCGTTACAACTCTTGCAACCGTTGGCACCGAAAATCTTCAGACCGCTTTCGATATCCGCTGCAGTGAAGCCCTCTTTCTCGAGCGCTTCCCGCGGGATGTCTTGCGGCTCTTTACAGTTATCGCATAGTCGCCGCGCGAGGCGCTGTGCGATGATTAGGCTAACCGAGGTTGCGATAGCATAAGGTTTGACACCCATATCGACGAGCCGCGTCAGCGTGCGCGGCGCATCGTTCGTGTGCAGCGTTGACAGGACGAGGTGACCCGTCTGTGCGGCCTTGATGGCAATCTCGGCGGTCTCGAGGTCGCGGACCTCACCGACCATGATGACGTCAGGGTCCTGGCGCAGAAACGCCTTGAGCGATGACGCGAACGTCAAGCCCACTTTCGGATTGACGTTGACCTGGTTGATGCCAGGCAGGTTGATTTCTGCCGGGTCCTCAGCCGTTGAAATATTGCGATCCACGGTATTCAGAATGTTCAGGCCAGTGTATAGCGAGACCGTCTTACCCGATCCGGTTGGGCCCGTGACCAGAATCATCCCGTAAGGCTTATTGAGATGCTTCAGGTACATCTTCCTCTGATTATCCTCGTATCCCAGCACTTCGATGCCAAGCTTGGCCTGAGATGGGTCGAGAATACGCAGTACGATCTTCTCTCCGAACAGGGTCGGGCATGTGTTGACGCGAAAGTCGATGGCGCGGTTTTTCGACAGCCGCATCTTGATTCGTCCATCCTGCGGCACTCGGCGTTCGGCAATATCCATACGTGACATGACTTTGAGGCGTGCACAGACCTTGTTTGCCAGCACAACAGGTGGTTGCGCGACCTCGGACAGTACGCCGTCGAGGCGTGTCCGCACGCGGAAGTATTTTTCGTACGGCTCAAAGTGAACATCGGATGCGCCACGCTTGATCGCATCCAGCAGGATCTTGTTGACGAAGCGGACGACGGGCGCATCCTCGATATCGTCTCTGGCTATCTCGTCAGGTTCGTCATCAGTGCTCGAAACATCGAGATTCTCGAGGTCGAAATCATCGTCGTCGAGCCCCTCCATCGTCGTGTCGACAGCCTCGATGGCTCTGACGATGCGTTCCTCGAGCTTGTCCTGTTCGACAACGACGGGATCAATTCTGAGGCTCGTCTGGAATTTGATGTCGTCGATCGCCTGCAGGTTGGTCGGATCGGCGATACCCAGGAACAAACGTTGTCCGCGCTTGACGAGGGGTAACACGCGGTGCTTGTTGACGAGTTTCTGATCGACCGCCCGCACGACATCGATATCGATTTCGACAGCGTCCAGATCGAGCAGCGGCACGCCGAATTCGTGTGAGGCCGCTACCGCAATCGCACGAGCCGCAGCCAATTCCGCATTGACCAGGTAGGCGACGAGGGGCAATTTCTCCTTTTTCGCGGCCGCAGTCGCTTCAAGGAGCTTCTCCTCAGATATCAGGCCATCCTGGACGAGACGTCTTGGCAAGCCTGCGAGATTGGTCTGTGGTGCGGTTGCTGCCATGGGGTAAAAAGTCGCTCGCTCCTTCTTCTGAGCGTCACAGTCTCACTGATCTAAGTCTGTGGATCAACCGGATTTTGTGCGCGCGGTCACAGTTACGGCATTTGATTAAGTCAAACCCTGATAATCGATTGAAAGCCACTCTATTGCTGGGTTTGATGCGCGCATCAGCGGCACGTGCTGGGCAGATATCGCGCATCAAACGTCGGCGCCGCATGTGCGGCTGACACGCCGCCACCGCTCATCTCGGTCGCGCCTGGCGGCGCGGGCGCATTGCCGCAACGCCAGACGATGCTGCCAAGTCCGGATTGATAAGGTGTCACCGACAGCCTCTTACCGAAAATATCCTGATGAGCGTCGTTGCCGAATACTATGTCGAGGCGGCCATTTTCGACGAGGACCTCGCTGACATAATTGCCCTGCGTATCGGTGCTCGTCGCCGTCATGCCGGCTGCCAAACGATCAGCAGGCGGGGCTCCCGTATTATTGAACGCGTCGACAATCGGTGTTTTTGAAGCGGCCGCCATGTTGACGGCCTCGGCGACCTGCGCACGAACAATAAAGGTCTGGTAGGCCGAGACTGCTATGGACGCAAGGATTCCGATAATCGCTACGACGATCATCAGCTCGATCAAAGTAAAACCTGTACTACTTCTCTGCATGGAGTTTCCTTGGTTGCGCCTCGCAAAGCGCCGCCCGTTCGCGTGATGATAAGGTATTTAGCCGTCAACCGGCGGTTTCGATCGTGATTCGCTCCGTCAATGTGACGGATCTCTACCTCGCAGTGTGACGCTGATCACATCACGCTTTTTGCGATCAAAAAAAGCCCCGGCAAGCCGGGGCTTTTCTGACTTTTTGTTAAAGCGAAAAGCTTTAATGCATGAGTCTTAGGTGCGGCAAGCGGCCGGCAGATGCTTGTTTTCGATCGCGGCGGCAGGGCTGTCGCATACCCAGGCAACGCTACCCGGATTCGATGTATCAGGCGTCAACTCGATCGTGTCACCAGAAATTATCGTATGCGCGTCGTTGCCATAACGGACTGAAATCACACCGGCCGTAACCGTTACCTGATCGACGTACTTACCTTGGATCTCGGTGTTAGCCGCAAGACCCGCGACCAAGTTCGTAGCCGGAAGTATACCGCGATCCTGGTAGAACTCAGTAACCGCCGCCTTTGCGCCACCGGAGAGGTTCAGGCCTTCAGAAACCTGAGCGCGGATCGTGTAGTCCTGGTAAGCAGGAATAGCGATCGCCGCGAGAATACCGATGATCGCGACAACGATCATCAGTTCGATCAATGTAAAACCTTGCTGCTTCTTCATTTGTCTAACTCCATGAAAATGATACTTGCTTGAGAAAACGGCGTAATGCCTGTACAGGTATAAAAGCAATCCTCATGCCAACTTTGGGAAATTGACCTTAATAGCCTGTTTTTAAAGAAGTAATTTAGGATTGAGTAGAATTATTGGGCGGCCACAAAGCGTGTCAGGATTGCGACAAATGTGCATGGATTGTCAGTAGCTGACAAATTTTGTCAGTCGCGTCGTCGCATCACGACGCTGCTTATGACAAGGCTTGGGACATCGAAACCGCAGGGCCGGGGGCCGGCTACTGCGCATCGGGAGTTAAGGTGCAGCGCAGCCAACCATGGTCGCGGCCTCAAGACTCGATACCGAGTTTCTTGATCCGATAACGTAGCTGACGAAACGAGAGACCGAGCAACTTTGCGGCCGCGGTCTTGTTGTAGCGAGTCTTCTCGAGGGCCTCGATAATCGCCTGTCGCTGCACATCTTCAACCTGGTCGCCGAGGTCGGTTTTTGTCTGCAAGGCGGGCTCGGAACTGCCGCCACCCGATGGCCGCATTTGCAAATCGGATGGACCGATCGTACCGCTTACGCACAGCGTAACAGCGCGCTCGAGCATATTCTCGAGTTCCCGCACGTTGCCGGGAAACGAATAATTGAGCAACGCCTGCCGCGCGTCGTCGCCGAGCGCAACGCTGGCGCCCAATTTTTTCAAAATATGGTCGGCGAGCGCCAGGATGTCCTCACCACGGTCACGCAGCGCCGGTACGTGCAGCTCGATGACATTGATACGGTAATAGAGGTCTTCACGAAATTCGCCCGCGGCGACCATCTCGCGCAGGTGCTTGTGCGTCGCCGACACTATCCGTGCGTTGGCCGGTTCCTCCTGTGCCGCGCCAACCGGGCGTATGGTCTTTTCCTGGATGACGCGCAGCAGCTTGACCTGCATCGCAAGCGGCAGATCCGCAATCTCATCGAGAAACAGCGTGCCGCCGTCGGCGCTCTGCACGAGCCCGACCTTGTCACTGATAGCACCGGTAAAGCTACCCTTGCGATGGCCGAAGAACTCGCTCTCCATGAGCTCCGCCGGAATCGCGCCGCAGTTAACCGGCACGAACGGGCCGTCGCCACGCGGCCCGCGGTCGTGAATCAAACGCGCGACAAGTTCCTTGCCCGTCCCGGATTCGCCTGACACATGCACGGGCGCCTGTGACCGTGCGACCTTGTCGACCATCTCCCGCAATTCCCGCATTGCCCGGGAATTGCCCAGCAACCGAGACGGCTGAGCCGGCGCGTCGGCCTCGACTTTAAGAGCGCTCTCGACAATGTTGCGCAGATGATTGAGGTCCAGCGGCTTTGATATGAAGTCGAAAGCGCCCAGTTTTAGCGCCTGAACCGCCGTCTCGACATTGCCATGCGCCGTGATGACGGCGACGGGAACGCCGGCCGCATGAGATTGCATCCATTCCACAAGTTCGAGCCCATCGCCGTCCGGCAGCCGCATATCGGTCAGACACAGGTCGAACTGCTTCGAACCCAACAGCTGCTTGGCGCTGGCGACGTCGGTGGCCGATTCCGTATGGATATCCATGCGGCCGAGCGTCAACGTCAGCAGTTCGCAGATGTCGGGTTCATCATCGATGACCAGCGCTTGCGGTTGACTCATGCGGTGTCACCTGTGTCCCAGCGGTCAGGATCGGCGAAGACAATGCGAAAGATACTGCCACCGTCGGGCCGGTCAAGGTGGAGGAGCGTCGCACGGTTCAATTCACACAGTTCCCGCGATATATACAGGCCTAGGCCGGTGCCGCCTGAACGCTCAGTATAGAAAGGTTCGAACATCTTCTCAGCTGTTGCCGCGTTGACGCCGTGTCCGTGGTCGACTACCTCAACGTAGGGCCGGCCATGGCTCCGGATTCGCCCTGCTTGCAGCTCAACGAGTATGCCGCCGGTCTCACTCGCGTATTTAACGGCGTTGTCGCACAGGTTCCACATTACTTGCCGAAGATGTGTAGGGTCCATCCGTACCTCAACGTCGCCGGGAAACGCGTTGATCGACAGTTCGCCTTCCTGCAACTCGAGTGTGCGCGTGAATTCCTGGGCGAAATCCTCGAGCCACGGTTTGAGGCTGAACCGTTCCGGCTGGCTCGATTCTCGCCGCGACAACTGCAGTACATTGTCGATAATGTGGCTGACACGGCTCGAGTGCGTCTGGATAATCTCGGTCAGCCGCTTGTCATCTGCTGCCATACCGGCCGATTCGGCGAGCAGCTGTGCCGCATGGCTCATGGCTCCGACGGGATTGCGTATCTCGTGCGCAATACTGGCGCTCAGGCGCCCGAGGGATGCCAGCTTTGACTGCTGCACGCGCTCATTCATCACGCTCGCATCTTCGAGAAAAATCAGGACCGGTCCTTCGCGACCATCGTCTTTGCCGAGTGGCGCCAGATGCGCTTTGATAGGCAGGCCGGCGCCCGAGGCGCCCACCGTGAACTCCGGGTGCGATGCGAGGTCAGGGTCGGAGCGCCAGCGGCCAATATAGTCCTCGAGCGGCTCAAACACGCTTTTCAGCTGCAGGCCACTGACGCGGTGTGTAGCACCCAGCAGCCGCGATGCCGACTCATTACTGAGCCGAATCTCATTGCTCTCATCAATCACAACAATGCTCTCACGCAGGTGCTGCACGATGTACTCATTGAGCTGCGACAGGTTCTTAAGATCGACCCCGCGCTGCAGCGCGAGCGCCTCACTGGCCTGAATACGGCGTCCGAGAGGGCGTGTCGCAAGCGCCATTGCGAAAATGACGGCGCTCAGAATGCCGGCGGCCGGATAGTTGGCGTCTGAGCTAACCCCGCCAAGCTGCGAATAGACCTGCTCGCCGAGAATCGCAAAGGTCGCTATGGCGGCGAGCACGGTTGGGAATTGCAGCGGCAACACCAAGCTTCCCGCACCGATAAAGACGATAAGCAGGCCACCCAGGCCGCTTTCAATGCCGCCGCTCGCGTGCATCAACAGCACGATTGCGAGAATGTCCACGAGGGATTGCGAGACCGCCTGCAGCCCGACGGGTAACCAGCGTTGCCGCAGGGAAATCGCAGAGAGTACGGCGAAAACCAGATAACCGGCCGCGGCAGCCGAAAAGATCGTGGGGAAGCGATCGCCGAACACGCGCGGCTCACCGCCCGCAACGAATATCACGAGTAGGCCAACGGCGATCAGGACGCGAAATGCATTCAGCGTGCCGAGGATCCGCCATGTCAGGTCCGGTTCGGCTGCAGCCCGCTGCAGCATGGCTTCCGGAGTCCCTATAAACGTCCGTTTGCCGACGATTTCAGTCGTTGCCTGAGTCATCAATGATGTGCCGCCCGGTGAGCAAGCTGCGTAACGCGTTGCGCCGATTGTAGACGAAGGCCACTCAATGGCAACGCGAGCCGCGGAAATTGACTTTGCGTCGATCCCGGCTTTGCTCCAAAATACGGTGGATTCTGCGCGTCTCGCCGCATCTCGAGCTGGCGTCACACTGTATTCACAACAATAAAGACAGCATGGCCCGATGAATCTTCACGAATACCAATCGAAACGGCTTTTCGCCGAGTACGGGATCCCGGTGCCACGCGGCATCCCCGCCAAGAGCCCGAAAACAGCGGCTGGCGCTGCGAAAGAGCTTGGTGGTGAGTTGTGGGTGGTCAAGGCGCAGGTGCACGCGGGCGGCCGTGGTAAAGCAGGCGGGGTCAAACTCGCCCGCAGCACGGATGAGGTGCGCCGGCATGCGGACGATATGCTCGGCAAGCGCCTCGTCACTCACCAGACGGGCCCGGAAGGTCTGCCCGTCAACGTCGTGTACGTGGAGGAAGGATCGACGATCGAGCGCGAGCTTTATCTGTCGATGCTCGTCGATCGTGAAGCAAGTCGTGTCGCGTTCATCGCGTCGGCGGCTGGCGGTATGGACATCGAAAAAGTGGCAGCCGAGACGCCGGAGAAAATATTCTCCATCACCATTGCGCCGGACGCGGGTCTGCAGGATTACCAGGCAAGGCAGCTCGCCTTTGGCCTCGAACTCGATAAGCAGCAGATGCGCCAATTCGGTGTGCTTATTGAGCGCATGTACCAGCTATTCATAGAGTGTGACGCGAGCCTCGTCGAAGTGAATCCGCTGATCGTCACGAAGGGGGGTGACGTCGTCGCCCTCGATGCAAAAATCAATATCGACAGTAACGCTCTGTATCGCCAACCCAGGCTCGTCGAATTGCGCGACATTTCGCAGGAAGATGACAAAGAACGCGCCGCTGCGGCGCACGACCTTAACTACGTGTCCTTAGATGGCGATATCGCCTGCATGGTCAACGGCGCCGGTCTGGCCATGGCGACGATGGACCTGATCAAACTGCATGGTGGTGAGCCTGCGAATTTCCTCGACGTCGGTGGCGGCGCGACCACGGAACGGGTTGCCGAGGCATTCAAGCTGATTCTCTCCAACAAGAACGTCGCAGCAATACTCGTGAATATCTTTGGTGGTATCGTTCGTTGCGATCTGATCGCCGAAGGCATCATCAGCGCGGTAAAGGAAGTCGGTGTCAGCGTACCGGTGGTCGTGCGGCTCGAGGGTACCAACGTGAACAAGGGTCGGGAGCTGCTCGGCAACAGCGGGCTGGACATCATTGCGGCCGACGATCTGACTGACGCTGCCAAGAAGGTGGTCGCTGCGGCGGCTTGAATCATCCACCAATGAGTATTCTCGTCGATAAGAACAGCAAGCTCGTTTGCCAGGGCATCACGGGCAGCCAGGGGTCGTTTCATACCGGGCAGTGCATCGAGTACGGCACGCAGGTCGTTGCCGGAGTGACGCCCGGCCGCGGCGGCGAACAACACCTTGGTGTGCCGGTGTTCAACACGATGCGTGATGCCGTTGGCGAGACCGGCGCAGATGCAAGCATGATTCTCGTCCCTGCGCCATTCGCGGCGGACGCAATCCTCGAAGCCGCGGAGGCGGGTGTGAAGGTCGTCGTGTGCATCACCGAGGGCGTCCCGGTCTTGGACATGGTGAAGGTCAAATCGGCGCTGCGGGATCACGACTGTCGTTTGATCGGCCCGAACTGCCCGGGAATCATCACGCCTGAACAGTGCAAGATCGGCATCATGCCGGACTTCATTCATAAGGCCGGGCGGATCGGCGTCGTTTCCCGATCCGGAACGCTGACTTACGAGGCCGTCTATCAGACGACGAACCATGGGCTGGGACAAACGACCTGTGTCGGCATTGGCGGCGATCCCGTGCGCGGCGTGAACTTCATCGATTGTCTCGAGTTGTTCGAGGCCGACCCCGACACGGACGGCATTATCATGGTCGGTGAAATCGGCGGCACGGATGAAGAAGCCGCCGCCGAGTTTATCCAGTCGAACGTTTCCAAACCGATCGTTGCCTATATCGCCGGTGTAACCGCACCGCCCGGAAAACGCATGGGCCATGCCGGCGCGATCGTTGCGGGCGGTAAAGGCACGGCGGCAGACAAGTTCAAGGCGCTCGATGCAGCCGGGGTAGTGACCGTGCGGTCGCCAGCCGAGCTCGGCAGCAAGATGCAGGAGATTCTCGGCAGCTGATTCGGTCTACCGGGTGAGGCGGCGATAAGGCGATGACCAGCACTGTGACAGTCGCGCTTGCCCAGATCGACCTGGAAGTCGGCGCTGTCGCCGCCAACACGGTGAAGATCCTCGAATATGCTGCCCGTGCGCGAGACGACATGCGCGCCGATCTCGTCGTATTTCCCGAACTCAGTGTCTGCGGTTATCCACCGGAAGACCTGCTGTTCCATGCGGGCCTGCGCAAGCGGACGGAGAAGGCTGTAGCCGAGATTCGCGACGGAGTGCGCGGTATCGCCGTACTTATTGGCTATCCTGAGTATGTCGACGATCGAATCTACAACGCCTGCGCCGTTTTTTCCGATGGCAAACAACTTTGTAACTATCGCAAACACCTGTTGCCGAATTACAGCGTTTTCGACGAGGAGCGCTATTTTTCGGCCGGTAAGCACGCAGCCGTATTTCGGCTCAACGGCATCGCGCTCGGACTGTTGATATGTGAGGACGTCTGGCAGCCTGGGCCGTTTGCTTCTGCCCGCACGGCAGGCGCTGAATGTGCGATCGTGATCAACGGCTCGCCATACGCAATCAACTGCCAGGATAAGCGCGAAAGGACTGTCGCTGCCCGAATTGCAGAGTCAAAGATTCCGGTGGTCTACCTCAACATGATCGGTGGTCAGGACGAACTCGTATTCGACGGCGGCAGTTTCGTAATGGATGTCGAAGGTAACATTCGTTTCCGGGCGCCACCGTTCATTGAGGGTCTGCAAAAGATTACGTTATCCGGTGGCGCCGGCGGCGTAGAAATTGTTCCGGGCGATGTCGCCGTTCCATTACCGATCGTTGAAAGCGTGTATCGCGCGCTGCTCACAGGTACACGAGACTACGTCGACAAGCACGGTTTTCCCGGCGTAATCATCGGTCTGTCGGGTGGCATCGATTCTGCGCTGGTGCTGGCAATCGCCTGCGACGCACTGGGTGCAGAACGTGTCCGCACCGTCATGATGCCGTTTCGCTATACAACGACGATGAGTCAGGAGGATGCGGCAAAGCAAGCAAGCGAACTAGGCGTGCGTTATGACGTCGTACCCATCGCACCGATGTATGATGCGACCGTCGGACAACTCGAATCTATATTTGCCGGGCAGAAGGAAGACGTCACCGAGGAAAACATACAGGCTCGCTGTCGTGGCCTGTTGCTGATGGCGATATCGAACAAAACCGGATGGATGCTGTTGACCACCGGTAACAAAAGCGAGATGGCGGTCGGTTACGCGACCTTATACGGCGATATGGCGGGTGGCTTTGCGCCGATAAAAGACTGCAGCAAGACGCTCGTCTACCGGCTTGCCCGGTATCGAAATTCGCTTGGCGCTGTCATTCCGGAACGAGTCATCACGCGGCCACCGTCGGCGGAGCTGCGGCCTGGCCAAAGGGACAGCGATTCGCTGCCGGACTACGACATTCTCGATCCGATCCTCGAGGCGTTCATCGAAAAAGATCTGTCGGTCGAGCAAATAGTCAGCCAGGGCTTTGAACGGGACACGGTTATTCGCGTGCTCGAGATGGTCAAGCGCAATGAATACAAGCGGCGTCAGGCGCCACCCGGAGTCCGAATCAGTAGTCGCGCGTTCGGGCGTGACTGGCGCTACCCGATCACCTCGGGTTACCGGTTCCCCGAATAAACGGGCACATTCCTGATTTGCGTGTTTTCAATGTGCCAAGAAAGAGGAATGTCCCCATTTAATCCGGGAAATTCAGGGCCAGGACGCGGCGCGTATCGGCAGCGAGATCCTGCATGCCCAGCTCTTCGTAAGCTTCGGCCATAATCTCGAGCGAGCGCGCGTTGCTGTCGGCGCCATTGTATTCCTCGAGGGAGCCTTTGGCGCGGTTCAGCGCGGCGACGTAGGCGCCGCGGCGAAGATAATAGTCGGCGACATGGTTTTCGTATGCGGCCAGTCGATTCTTGAGGAACAGCATGCGTTGCTGTGCATCGGGCGCATATTCGCTGGCCGGGTAGCGCTCGACAAGCCTGCGCATTGCAGAGTAAGCCTCGGCCACATCTTTTGGCGGCCGCGCAGTAATGTCTTTCTTGAAGCGGCGTTCGAGGAAGCCGGCTTCCGACTCGAAATACGACAATGCTTTGATGTACAGCGCGTAATCGACCCGCGGATGAATCGGATTCTCGCGCATGAACGTGTCTGCCGCATCGATCGCCTGCTCTTTCTGTCCGGACTTGTAATACGCGTACATGAGCTCTAGCTGGATTTGCCGACTCACGTCGCTGAACGGGTATCGCGCCTGAATCGCCTCGAAAATCTGGATGCCGCGACGATAATTGGCGCGGGAGATCGCGTTTTGGGCCTCTTCATAGGCGGTCGTCAGATTCTGAATTTCGGTCTGCTGCTCGTCGTTGCCGGCGCAACCGGCAAGCAGGCCAAACGCAGCCACCAACAGCACCAGCCGCGCTTGTTGCTTGATTCGCATGGAGAATCCAGTGTTCGGGATCAAAGAAATCGTGCCTCTGGGTCAGCCCGGTCGGCGAGTATACCGTAGACTCGTAGCTGCGATGAATGACGAAATCAAAGTCAGGACCGTTCCGGACGAGCTCGCCGGTCAACGATTGGACCAGGCGCTTGCGAGGATGTTTCCGGAGTATTCGCGCAGTCGCCTCAAGGCATGGCTGCTCGCGGGTGGCATTACGGTTGACGGCGGCTCGCCACGGCCGCGCGAACCCGTCGTGGGCGGCGAATCCGTGCAGCTGCAGGTTGTGCCGGAAGCTGAAGTCGAGGTCAGGCCCGAGCCGATCGAGCTCGACGTCGTGTTCGAGGATCAATCGCTGATCGTGGTTAACAAACCAGCCGGTCTCGTCGTTCATCCCGGCGCAGGGAACGCCGGGGGCACGCTGATGAATGCTTTGCTACATCACGCGGCCCAACTCGCTGGTGTACCGCGCGCGGGCATCATCCATCGACTCGACAAAGAAACGAGCGGCCTGTTGCTGGTCGGCAAGACACTCCCCGCACACACGGCGCTGGTCAGACTGCTCGCTGCTCGGCAAATCTCCCGGCATTACCTGGCCGTTTGCAGTGGCGTGCTGACCGGCGGCGGCAGGATCGATGATCCGATCGGCCGGCATCGCGTTGATCGCAAGCGCATGTGCGTCAGAGCCGACGGTCGCCCGGCCGTCACTCATTACACAGTTATCGAGCGTTTCGCAGCACACACGCTGATAAATGTCGTGCTGGAGACCGGCCGGACACATCAGATACGTGTGCACTTTGCCCATCGACGCCATGCATTGCTCGGGGATCCCGTGTATGGGGGCAGACTCGCTGTTCCCGCCGGGGCAAGCGAGCGGCTCGTTACGACCTTGCGACAGTTTCGACGACAGGCACTGCATGCTGCGAAGCTCGAATTTGCGCATCCCGAGAGCGATGAGAGATTGAGTTTCGAGGTACCGCCGCCTGCGGATTTCGCAGACCTGCTCGAAACCCTGCGCGGTGATGCCGGTGAGTAAGGACTGGATCCGCGCCGACTGGCCTGCGCCGGGCAATATCCTCGCCGGCACCACGACGCGACTCAATGAAGCTTTCGCGTTTCCGGCCGAACCACAGTGGCTCAATCAGGTGCACGGTCGACGCGTGGTGCGTGCCGGATCACCGGATTTCGACGCTGGCCCGCCGGCAGCGGATGCGATCGTCGCAGATCGCCCGGGCGAGATTTGTGTCGTGCGTACCGCCGATTGTCTGCCAATACTGCTGTGCTCCACCGACGGCACTGAAATCGCGGCCGTGCACGGCGGCTGGCGCGGTCTCGCCGCCGGCATCGTTGAAGCGACGGTCGAGGCTATGAGGACAAAAGCATCTGACCTGATCGTCTGGTTCGGTCCGGCAATTTCGCAGGCCGCATTCGAAGTCGGGGCCGAGGTACGCGACAAATTCCTGGCAGACGACAAGGCCGCGGCAGCCGCATTCGTCGTCAATGAGCGGGGCAGGTGGCAGGCCGACCTTGTCCTGCTCGGCCGGCAGAGGCTCGGCAATGTCGGAGTTACAGCTATTTACGGTGGCGGACTGTGCACTTACCAGGACGAGGAGCGCTTTTTTTCATATCGCCGGGACGGTGCGACAGGGCGGTTGTTCAGTTTTGTCTACCGATCCCGATAACAGGCAACCCAGCCATGAATAAGGTCTCAATCCCTTGAAATCGTCGTTTGCGGTGCTATTTCAGGTTTAGTTTTGCAGTCCCGCGGGGCGGGAACACGGGGATGCTATGCGTCTAGACAAACTGACCAGCAAGTTCCAGATGGCGCTCGCCGAGGCGCAGTCGCTCGCCGTCGGCCGGGATCATCAGTTTATTGAGCCGGCACACCTGATGGTGGCGCTCCTCGATCAACAGGGCGGCACGGTACGTGGGCTGCTGACGAAATCGGGTGTCAACGTCAATCTGCTGCGCTCGCAACTCGGTGACGCCGTTGACCGCTATGCCAAGGTCGAAGGCGCCGGCGGCGACGTGCACGTCAGCAACGACCTCAGCAAGCTGTTCAACATTACTGACAAGCTGGCGCAGCAGCGCGAAGACCAGTACATCTCGAGCGAGTTATTCGTACTTGCGGCGATGGATGAGAAATCGCCACTGCTGCAGATCATGCGGCAGGCCGGTGCGGTGCGTGGCGCCATCGAGAAATCTATCGATGATCTGCGCGGCGGGCAGCAGGTCAACGATCCGAATGCCGAGGACACGCGGCAGGCGCTCGAAAAGTACACGATCGATCTGACCGAGCGGGCCGAGCAGGGCAAGCTCGATCCGATCGTTGGCCGCGACGACGAGATTCGCCGCACTATCCAGATTCTGCAACGCCGCACGAAGAATAACCCGGTCCTGATCGGCGAGCCGGGCGTCGGTAAGACTGCGATCATCGAGGGGCTGGCGCAGCGTATCGTCAATCACGAAGTACCCGATGGCCTGCGTGACAAACGCATTCTGTCTCTCGACATGGGTGCGCTGATCGCGGGCGCGAAATTCCGCGGCGACTTTGAAGAGCGGCTCAAAGCCGTACTGAGCGATCTCGCCAAGCAGGAAGGCCAGATTATTCTGTTCATCGATGAGCTGCATACGATGGTGGGCGCGGGCAAGGCCGAGGGTTCGATGGATGCCGGCAACATGCTCAAGCCGGCACTGGCTCGCGGCGAGCTGCACTGTGTTGGCGCGACGACGCTCGACGAATACCGCAAGTATCTTGAGAAAGATGCCGCGCTCGAGCGGCGCTTCCAGAAGGTGCTGATCGAGGAACCAACGGTCGAAGACACGATCGCGATTCTGCGCGGACTCAAAGAGCGCTACGAGGTCCATCATGGCGTGGAGATAACCGATCCGGCCATCGTCGCGGCTGCAATGCTGTCGCATCGTTACATCAGCGACCGACAGCTGCCCGACAAGGCGATCGACCTCATTGATGAAGCCGCGTCGCGCATCCGCATCGAGATCGATTCGAAGCCCGAGCAAATGGATCGGCTCGAACGGCGCGTCATTCAGCTCAAGATTGAGCGTGAAGCGCTGAAAAAAGAATCCGATGACGCATCGCGCAAGCGCCGCGAAGATCTCGAGGCGCAACTGGCCGAGCTTGAGAAAGAGTACGCGGACCTCGAAGAGGTTTGGAAGGCCGAGAAAGCCGCGATGCAGGGAACGGCACACATTAAAGAGGAGCTCGAGCGCGCACGCCTCGAGCTGGAAACAGCGCATCGCGCCAGCGACCTGACGCGCATGTCGGAACTGCAATATGGACGCATCCCCGAGCTTGAGAAACGGCTCGAAAGTGCGGTGCATGCAGAGAGCAAAGAGAACGTATTGCTGCGTAACAACGTTACCGAAGAGGAAGTCGCGGAGATCGTCTCGAAATGGACCGGCATCCCGGTGTCCAAGATGCTCGAAGGTGAGAAAGAGAAGCTCCTGCAGATGGAGTCGGTCGTGCAACAACGCGTCGTCGGTCAGGATGAAGCGGTCACGGCCGTGGCGAATGCGATACGCCGTTCACGCGCCGGCCTGTCAGACCCCAGGCGACCGATCGGTTCGTTCCTGTTCCTCGGACCGACGGGCGTCGGCAAGACCGAGTTGACCAAAGCGCTTGCCAACTTCATGTTCGACACCGACGATGCGATGGTGCGACTCGACATGTCCGAGTTCATGGAGAAACACTCGGTCGCACGCCTGATCGGCGCGCCGCCGGGTTATGTCGGTTACGAGGAAGGCGGTTACCTGACTGAAGCCGTCAGACGCCGACCATACTCTGTGATCCTTCTCGACGAAGTCGAGAAAGCGCATCCGGATGTCTTTAATGTATTGTTGCAGGTGCTCGACGATGGCCGCTTGACCGATGGTCAGGGACGTACAGTCGATTTCCGTAACAGCGTGATCGTCATGACGTCGAATCTTGGCTCGCAGATGATCCAGGAAATGGCCGGCGAGGAAAACTACGAGGCGATGAAAGCTGCGGTCATGGACATTGTTGGCACGCACTTTCGCCCGGAGTTCATCAACCGTGTGGACGACGTGGTCGTCTTCCATCCGTTGAGCCGAGAGCACATCCGGCTGATCGTCGATATCCAGCTGGGGTATCTGCGCGACCGACTCGCCGAGCGCGACATGCGTATTGTGCTGTCGGAGGCCGCGCGGGATAAACTCGCCGATGCCGGCTTCGATCCGGTTTATGGTGCGCGGCCGCTGCGGCGGGCAATTCAACAGCAGGTCGAGAATCCGCTGGCCCAGGAGATCCTCGAAGGCAAGTTCAAGCCGGGCGATGCGATCGAAGTCGGCGTGACCGAAGACCGGCTTGATTTTCAGAACGCGGCGTAACCACTATAATTCGCCGACCCTGAGGAGATGGTTGTATGCCGATTTACGGATATGCCTGCAAAAACTGCGAACACACGGTCGATGTGTTGCAGAAGATTTCGGACCCACCGCTGCTTGACTGCCCGTCCTGCGGCGAGCCTGGCCTGAAACGCTTGTTATCCGCGCCACGATTCCGCCTCAAGGGTCAGGGTTGGTACGAGACGGATTTCAAAAAAGACAAGCAGCGCAATCTCGCCGGCGACAAGGAGCCAGCGAAAAAAGACGATGCTGAGAAAGACGTTGCCAAGAAGGACGACGTGAAGAAAGTCGACAAGTCATCAGGCGAAAAGTCTGCAACCGACGCGGGTGGCGATAAGGCCAAGCCGAAGTCGTCCGCAAAGTCGGCCTGACGTGATCATGAAGCGTCTGCGTCGTTATCTCGTTGCCGGCATTCTCGTCTGGTTGCCGTTAGGCGTCACTTTCTTTCTGTTGCGATTTCTGATCGGCCTGATGGATCAGTCGCTCAAGTTGATACCGCCGGCGTATCGCCCTGAGGAATGGCTGGGGGTGGCAATACCCGGACTCGGTGTAATCCTGACCATTATTCTCTTGCTTGTTACAGGAGTGCTTGCGGCAAATATCGTGGGTCGCAGCATCGTCGGTGGGTGGGAGTCGCTGCTCGAGCGTATTCCGGTCGTGCGCTCAATTTATTCAGCGGCGAAGAATTTTGCGGAAATAGTGTTTTCCGATTCCGGCAAAGCGTTCAAGAAAGTTTTGCTCGTCGAATACCCGCGCCAAGGGATTTACACGCTGACGTTTCAGACCGCGACCGAAATCGGCGAGATCCAGGGCAGGACCGGTGAAGATGTCATCTGCTGTTTCGTGCCTACGACGCCCAATCCGACGTCGGGGTTCATAATCATCGTGCCAAAGAAGGACGCGATCGAGCTGGACATGGAGGTCGACGAGGCCGCCAAGCTCATCATGTCACTCGGCGTCGTCGTCCCCACGTGGTCAAAGGCACAAACGGAGGAACTACCGTTGAAATTGCCTCCTGGAGACTAGCGGCCGGGGTCGCGGTAGTTTCTCGGTTGTATATTTTCTAGTCAAACCGTACCATGCCGCCTCTTTTTGCAGGCCTGACCCGCGGATTTCACGATGCGCAGCCACTATTGCGGACAAGTTGACGAAGCTCTTATCGGTGAAAAGATTGCTGTCTGTGGCTGGGTACATCGGCGCCGCGATCACGGCGGCGTCATTTTTGTCGACCTGCGCGACCGCGAAGGGCTGCTGCAGGTCGTCTTCGATCCCGATCGGCCCGAGATTTTTGCCGAAGCTGAACGTATTCGCGGCGAATTCGTGCTGGCCGTCAAAGGTCGCGTCCGGCAGCGACCCGAAGGCACGATCAACCCGAACATGAATACGGGCCAGGTCGAAGTGCTTGCACACGAACTGACCGTGCTGAATCGATCCGAGACGCCTCCCTTTCACCACGATGAGCATGCGAACGAGGAGCTGCGGCTGACGTATCGTTACCTGGACCTGCGTCGCGAAGAAATGCTCGAAAACCTGCGCCTTAGGCACCGGGTCACGATGGCGATGCGTCAATTTCTCGACGAAAACGGTTTTGTCGATGTCGAGACACCGATGCTGACACGGGCGACGCCCGAAGGCGCTCGCGATTACATCGTTCCGAGTCGTACCCATCCAGGCAAGTTCTTCGCGCTGCCGCAGTCGCCGCAGTTGTTCAAGCAGCTGCTCATGATGTCGGGCCTCGATCGTTACTACCAGATTGTGCGCTGCTTCCGCGACGAAGACCTGCGCGCCGACCGCCAGCCCGAATTCACGCAACTCGATGTCGAGATGAGTTTCGTTGACGAGGAAGCGGTCACAGGCACGATGGAGGCGTTGATCTGTCACGTTTTCAAGGCCGTTCTCGACGTCGACCTGCCGTCACCGTTTCCGCGCATGACGTATGCCGAAGCGATGCAGCGCTTCGGCTCGGACAAGCCTGATCTGCGCATCGATCTCGAACTCGTCGAGATCGCCGATCTCATGGACGGGGTCGAATTCAAGGTATTCGCCGGGCCGGCCAACGATCCGGACGGCCGCGTGGCCGCACTGGTGCTGCCAGGTGGTAACGAGCTGACGCGCAAGGAAATCGATGACTACACGGCCTTTGTCGGACGTTACGGCGCCAAGGGCCTCGCGTACATCAAGGTCAACGATCTCGATGCCGGAAGCGACGGCCTGCAATCGCCGATTCTCAAGTTTTTGCCTGACGAGGCGGTGAGTGGAATCCTCGAGCGCACCGGTGCGGCGACCGGCGACCTGATTTTCTTCGGCGCGGATAAGGCACGCGTCGTCAATGATGCACTCGGCGCACTGCGCGTCAAGCTGGGCGAAGACCGCGGCCTGGTCGCCGACGGCTGGAGGCCGTTGTGGGTTGTTGACTTCCCGATGTTCGAGCAGGACCCCGTGACGAAATCCTGGGATCCGCTGCATCATCCGTTTACGTCCCCGGCAAACGACGATCCCGCCGTGCTTCTCGCGGACCCGGCCAGCGCGCTGTCGCGCGCCTATGATCTGGCTCTCAATGGGCTCGAGCTGGGCGGTGGTTCGATCCGTATCCACGATCAGCGCATGCAGTCTGCCGTGTTCGAGCTGCTCAGCATCAGCAAGGAGCAGGCCGAGGAAAAATTCGGCTTCCTGCTGCGCGCACTCGAATACGGTTGCCCGCCACATGGCGGCATCGCCTTCGGCCTCGATCGCATCGTCATGTTGATGGCGGGCGCCGAGACTATCCGCGATGTCATTGCGTTTCCGAAGACACAGACAGCAAGTTGTCCTCTCACCAATGCTCCCGGCGAGGTTTCGGCGGAGCAACTCAAGGAAGCCGGTATCCGCTTGCGCGCGCCGCGCACATCTTAAGAACGCTGCTTGCGGCGCGACCGCATGTAGGAGCGTGTCCCGGCGGGCGAGTCCCCACATGAAACCGCACCGTCGCCCCGAATCAGTCCTTGTCATCGTGTACACCGATGACCAACAGGTACTGCTATTGCGCCGCGTACGGCCCTTCGACTTCTGGCAGTCGGTGACCGGAAGCCTTGGCGAGAATGAAACGCATGCCGAAGCCGCGGCACGAGAGTTGGCTGAAGAAACCGGGCTTATGGCCGAGGGTGTCCTTGAATACACGGGCATAAGTCGCAGATTCGTCATCGATCCACGTTGGCGTGGCAAATTTGCGCCGGGTGTGGTCGAGAACGTCGAGTTCGAATGGCATTATCGTGTCCCAACTGCGGTCGATATCACCTTGAGCACCGATGAACACTCGGAATACGGCTGGTTTTCACTCGATGAAGCTGTCGACAAAATCTGGTCATGGACTAATCGGGAAGCCTTGCTGGGGCTGCCGCGCTGAGCCAGAGATAACGCGATGGCGATGACCTACCGGCCGGACATCGACGGGCTACGCGCACTGGCAGTCGTTCCGGTTATCTTCTTTCACTCAGGTTTGTCCACATTTCCGGGCGGCTACGTTGGCGTCGACGTCTTCTTCGTCATATCCGGCTATCTCATCACCAGCATCCTTTTGGAGGATGTGGAAAGCGGTCGATTTTCGATACTGAGCTTTTACGAGCGGCGGGTGCGGCGGATTTTTCCGGCGCTTTTTGTCGTGCTGGCTGGCTCGGCAGGAGCAGCGTTGTACGTGATGTTTGCGAGTGAGTTGTATGAATTTGCTAACAGCCTGATCGCAGCTGCGTTTTTTTACTCGAACTACTTCTTCATGTTCGATGCCGGGTACTTTGCCGCACCCTCCGAAACCAAGCCGCTGTTGCACATCTGGTCCCTTGCGGTCGAAGAACAGTTCTATATTGTTTTTCCGTTATATCTACTTGTCGTCATGCGTCTTCCGCGGTACCAGGCAGTCGCGATAACGGCCTTGTTCCTAATAATGTCATTGGCCTACAGCGTCAATCTGGTCGATCGGGCGCCTGGCGACGCGTTCTTTTCCGCCCCGTCGCGATTCTGGGAATTATTGGCAGGGGCAACACTGGCTATGTCGCCGACGGCGTGGCGATTATCCGTGCCAATTGCGAATGCGCTGACGCTGGCCGGTCTCGGCTTGATTCTGTACGCAATACTGGCCTTTTCCGACAACACGCCATTTCCCGGGCTGGCTGCGATCGCACCGGTCGCAGGTACGGCCCTGATCATTATTGCCGGAGCAAAACGACGCAATCTCGTCGCAACGGTCCTGTCGGTAGCGCCTGTGAGATTTATTGGGCTCATATCATACTCACTGTATCTCTGGCATTGGCCGGTGCTGGTCTTTTACAAGCTGTGGAAGATAAGTCCACCGACGAGCGGCGAGATCATGCTGTTATGGTGCGTAACAGCGGGGCTGTCATATCTGACCTGGAAATATGTGGAGACGCCATTTCGCAGGCGGCAACGATTACCGGATAGAAAAAGAATTCTTGCTGCAGGTATCGCGGCCATGCTTGTGACGGGCGCAGCGGCGCAGCTGGCAATGAATGGCAACGGACTTCCGAACCGATTTCCGGACCATCTCCAGCCTATTCTCGATGCCGCGAGTGATACGCCCGCAAGCGACGCATGTCAGAATGTCGATACGGCCGCCGGGACGGCATTAACCGTCTGCGATATCGGCAATACGCAAGAAACGGACATCGAATTTGTGTTCTGGGGCGATTCGCACGGTTTGGCGATGTTGCCGGCGGTGCACCGATCGGCTGTGGATTCGCAAAACAGGGGAGTATTTGTCGGCCGAGGCGGCTGCCCGCCGATACTGGGTGTTCGCCAGGCGCAGCAGGACGCGTCCTCCTGTCCGGACCTGGCAGAGGCATTCATTGCCTACCTGTCCGAGCACCCGGAGATCCGGCAGGTCATCATCGCGGCAAGATGGTCTATTTATGCAATGGGAGAAAGATACCGGGGCGAGGATGGAACGACGGTCTATATTCGGGATGCCGCGACGGATGAGGTTTCTCTGCAGGAGAATCGTGCCGTGTTTCGACGGGCGATTGAGAGAACGCTGTCCACGCTTGAATCGATGGGCAAGAGAGTCGTTCTCGTGGCCCAGGTTCCCGAGACCGAGTTTGATTTGCCCCGCGCCGCGGCGAGGAAAGCTATTCTTGATCGCGGCGTCGAACTGCGACCATTCGTCGCCCACTACAGGCAGCGCAATGAATTCGTGACCGATATTTTTTCCGATGCCGGGGCCCGATACGGTATCCGTGTCGCGAGGCCGCAGGACTTGCTGTGTGGGCAGATTCACTGCAGGGTGATGCATAACGGGATACCGATTTATTCGGACAGTAGTCATCTGACAGCGACATTTTCCGAGACGCTCGCCGATCTCTTCGATCCCATATGGACGGACCCTGACTAGTATGCAGCCGATAGACAACGTCATTTGTGCGCACGGCTTCTGGTCGCATGGGATGGGCATGTTCCTGATCAAACGCCGGCTCGAGAAAGAATACGGTATGCGTGTCCTGCTTTTCAGCTATCGGTCGGTGCGCGGTACGCTCGATGAAAACGCGGCGGCGCTCGCTAACTTCATACACGAGCAGGGTCTCCACGCTACGCACATTATCGGCCACAGCCTCGGCGGCGTTGTGGCATTGCGCATGTTTGCCAACGATCCGGATGCCGTGCCCGGACGCCTCGTTTGCCTGGGTTCGCCGTTGAGCGGATCCCGTGCCGCAGACTTCCTGAGTCAGCAAATCTGGGCCGAATCCATACTCGGGCATTCGCTGCGCGCCGGCGTCGTACACGAGGCCGCCAATAAATGGGCCAGCCATGTCTGCGAAGAGCGCGAGGTTGGCATCATCGCAGGCACGGTGCCGTTCGGCTTCGGCAAGTTCGTAGCCAAATTTGACGAGCCCAACGATGGCACAATCGCGCTCTCCGAGACGATGCTCGAGGGTGCTGCCGATCATCTGGTCATGGAAGTCAGCCACAAAGGCATGCTCGTGTCGCCGGACGTCACGGATCAGGCGGCCGCCTTTCTCAAACGCGGCGAGTTTCTCAGGGACAATCTGTAAAAGCGGGCCATGCCCGTGCGCGGTGTACATTGCGCAACCATGAACTTATGATGGCCGCGGTTGCCTGCCAGCGAAGTGATTCGTGACTGCCGAAACCCCGCCCCTTGTCAGTGATCGCGTATTGCCACTGTTACGCTGTCCGCGGACCGGTGAAAAACTGGTCGTCAAAGGAGAGTTTCTCGTCAGCGACTCCGGTAACAACCGCTACCGTATTATGGCCAACGGCATTCCGCTGTTCGCGGAAGAATATTGTTCCCCTGAAGCCGCAGTCCAGCGGGAACACTACGACCACATCGCCGATGCCTATGCGGCGAATCTTCAGTACCCGCACACACAGGAGTACATGAGCTATCTGGATCGTGAACTGCGTGGCGCCGTCGGCGGCGGGAGTCTCGGTGTATGTGCTGAGCTTTGTTGTGGCACAGGTGAGGCGTTTGCGCTGTTCGAGCAATCCATCGACACTGGGATCGGCGTCGACGTGTCTTCGTCCATGCTTGCGAAAGCACGACAGATATTCGGTAATAGTCAACTGAGTTTCGTGCAAGGAGACGCAACGCGACTGCCGCTTGCCGACAATTCTGTCGATACGGTTGTCATGCTCGGCGGCATTCACCACATTCCCGATCGAACGGCGCTGTTTCGGCAGGTGTTTCGCGTGCTCAAATCGAACGGTACGTTTGTCTGGAGGGAGCCCGTCAGCGATTTCTGGTTATGGAAGTTTTTGCGTGCGATTGTCTACCGGCTTTCACCCATGCTCGATCACGAGACCGAACGACCCTTGACCTATGATGAGACGGTGCCGCTACTTGAAAACGCAGGTTTCCAGAACATCAGCTGGCGCACCTGCGGCTTCTTCGGTTTTTGCCTGTTCATGAACAGCGACGTGCTGTTCGTCAACAGGGTATTTCGTTTTGTTCCAGGTATTCGTGCGATTACGCGCGGGTTCGCACGATTCGATGACTGGTGTACGCGCCGGTCGTGGCTTAACAGAGCGGGACTGCAGGTCGTCGGTACCGCCCGCAAACCATCGGTGAACTCATATCATGAACAGTAATGTCGTAGTGACCGGGCTATTTATTCTCACCAGCATGAGTTGCACCGTAATCGGCAACCTGTTACTCAAGATCGGTGTGCAACATCGCGGCGTCAGCACTGTCTGGCCGTTTAGCTTGTTGAATTTGCAGACTTTTCTCGGTGCCCTTTCATTCGTCGTCGCAATGATCTTCTACATGATGGTGTTAAAGCGAACGGCACTAAATCTCGCGCAGTCAATATTCGCACTGCAATTCGTACTCGTGATTGTTGCAGCCAACGTGATTCTCCACGAGCCGATAGGGTTGCAACGCTGGTTCGGCATTGCGCTGATCGCGGCAGGCTTGTTTGTTATTTCGTTGTCGCCTCCGACGAGCCTGCAGTAAGGCGACGCGATGGGTGGTGCACAGGTACGGTTGGGCTCCCCCGAACGCTTCGGGCATTCGTGGAATATATTCAACGAAATTCTGCCCGTGCACGAGGAGCAGTTCCTGCGCTGGACGACAGGAATCAGCAAGTCGGATTGGGCAGGTAAGCGGTTTCTGGATGTCGGCTGCGGGATCGGCCGCAACTCCTGGTGGCCGTTGACGTACGGGGCAGCGTCCTGCCTCAGTATCGACATCGACGAACGTACGCTCGCAGCCGCGCGCAATAATCTGACTCATTACGACTGCGCGCTAATCGAAAACAGAAGCGCATACGAGATCAACGAGTTCGATGAGTTCGACATCGCGCTCAGCATAGGCGTCATTCATCACCTCGACGATCCGCTGGCAGCGGTACGCCAGATGACGCAGGCGGTGCGGCCCGGCGGCACCGTACTGATCTGGCTGTACGGCTACGAGAACAACGAATGGCTCGTGCGTTATTTCGATCCCGCACGACGCTTCCTGTTTAGCAAGCTGCCGCTATCGCTCGTCTATGCGATGTCGCTGCCGGCGACCGCACTCTTGTGGCTCATTCTCAAAGCGGGAGTGGGCAGGACCGAGTACTTGCGCCTTATCCGGACCTTTTCGTTCCACCATCTGCGGGCCATCGTTTACGACCACATGATCCCGAGAATCGCCAGGTATTACAAAAGAGAGGAGGCCATCAAACTTCTCGAAAATGCGGGGCTCGAGAACGTACAGGCACACTGGGTCAACGAGATATCGTGGACCGTCATCGGCACGAAGCCACAGGCGGCTGCCGGGGAGCAAGCGGCCGACGCATGTGCGGAATAGCCGGATTCACGTTTAACCCGAACTCGTCGCGCGATCAGCGCGCCGTCGTTGCCGAGATGCTGCAGAGGATCACGCACCGCGGGCCCGACGAGCAGGGCATCGCGATGCGCGACAAGCTCGTGCTCGGACACAACCGGCTGACAATCATGGAACCGTCCGGCGGGCAGCAGCCACGGGTTAACGAGGCGAGCGGCAATACGCTTATCTACAACGGCGAGATCTACAACCATCGCGCATTCGATAGGGAGATCGAGGAAGCCGGCGGCAAGCTCCGGGACCATTGCGATACCGAAACACTTTTCTGGCTGCTCGAAGTGCACGGCGTTGAGAAAGCACTGTCGATGATCGACGGCATGTTCGCGTTCGCGTGGTTCGAAGCGCAGAGCGACACGCTGTATCTGGCACGCGACCGCTTCGGGCAGAAGCCGCTGTTCTATGCAGAGCAGGGCAACGAGCTGCTGTTTGCCTCGGAAATAAAGGCGCTGCGCGCGCATCCTGAGTTTGCCGACGCGGCGCCGGATATCGACGCAATTCGACTGTACCTGATGATGGAATACGTTCCAGGACCGGCGACGGGCATCCGCGGTATCCAGGAAGTCCCGGCCGGTCATCTGCTGACTTGGCAGCGCGGCCGTTTGAGTGTCAAACCTTTCTGGCAGGCGAGCGACGTTAAGCGGGATACGGAGTTTGATAGCTCATCAGCGACACACGCGCTGGATGATTTACTGCATACTGCCGTGCGCCAGCAGCTTGTTGCCGACGTGCCCGTCGGCGTGTTCCTATCCGGTGGTCTCGATTCCTCGCTCATTGCCGCGATCGCAAAGCAGCACAGCAAAGATATCGCGACATTCACGGTCAAACTCCCCTATCCGGGGTTTGATGAAACCGTGCACGCGGAAGCGGTGGCGACGACTATCGGCACGCGACACACGACTCTCGAGCTAAATCGGCGCAACTGTGTTGATGGTCTCGAGTATTTGTTGTCGCAGGTAGATCAGCCGTTTGCCGATTCGTCGCTGCTGCCCAGTTATCTGCTCTGCCAGGCGACGAAGCAGTTTGTCACCGTTGCACTGGGTGGAGATGGCGCTGATGAATTGTTCATCGGCTATCCCAATTTCCGACTGCAAAGGGCTGCACGACTCATGGCAGCTTTGCCTGACAATGCCGGCCGCGCACTGCGATCTGTAGCCAATAGGCTAGGAGACTCAGTTAGTTACATGAATCGCGCCTTCCTGTTGCGGCAACTCAGTTATGGCATCGGTAAGCCTGCTAACCGGCAGAGTGTCTATTGGATGTCGGCGGTGCCACCGTTTGCACAGCAAACATTGTGGCGCGATGGTGCGGGTGTGAAAGCTGGCATCGAAACGGCGTTGCAATCGCAATTCGCGGCAATGGCAAATCTCCCGTTGATGGAGCAGTGCCAGCGCCATTTCATTAACGCTTATCTCGCGAATGACATCTTGCAGAAGATGGATCGCGCCTCAATGTACGTCAGCCTCGAGGTACGCAGCCCTTACCTGTCCAACTCCGTTGCCGATTTCGCGCTGTCCTTGCCGATGCGCGCACTCTTCAGGGGCATGACCGGCAAGCGCATACTGCGCGACGTGGCGCGATCCTATCTGCCGCAGCACACGATTTCCCGCGGTAAGCACGGTTTCGGTTTGCCCGTGGCCGCGCTGTTGCGCGGCGAGCTGCAAGACGTTGCCGCACCGATTCTGCTGGACTCCTCGAATGCGATGTACGCATACATCGACTTCGCAACGGTCGACGCCTGGTGGGCGCAGCATGCAAACAGTCAAAGAGACCGTGGTAAAGCGCTGTGGTCTTTGCTGATGCTGGCAGCGTTTTTCCGCAACCAGTTCCAGAATTGAGGCGGGTACGCCGGGCTACCGGTAGCTGCAGCTATCGGCCTGGCACAGCGCTTTCACAACAATACCGATGACCTGCAGGCGCTCGCGGTTCTCGACATCACCGAACAGTGCGGCGGCAGTGTGCGCCGGCAACGAACCGCTGGAAATTGTCGGCATCTGCTGTCCGACTGCGGCATCCGGAAGGTACATGATGTAACTGCCGTCGTTTTCTTCGCGTTCGTAGTTCTCGTTACGCAGCACGAGATCGATCATTCTCGCGTCGCCGGCGACCATCAAATAATTCGTCATATCGACAGGGAGATTATCCCCGTGCCATGGTGGACGACGAATCATCGTGTTGTTGCTGTAGTAAACCCGGTCGCCGGATTCGATACCTGCCAGACCGAGATCACGCGGGTCGTCTATAGTGGCAACTGGCAGACGACCTTCATACAGTCCGCGAAGCAGTTGCGGTGTCAGGTGATAAATACCGTGATAGCGGTCGCGGCTGAGTGGGCTCGCACCATGGTAGACAATACTCAACACGCGCGACGCGAATACGTTTCCGTCGCCTTGCGGCGCATTCACAAAACGCTGCACGTTACTTGAGGTCGTTGACGTGATCTGTTCGGTCGCGACAGTAATGCCGCGCACCTGATCTAAAAGGACGATCGCGATGAGTGCGACCATTGTAAGTCGCCGGTCGAGCAGCAGTTGTGCAACCGGCGCGATCAGCATCGCCGTCAACGGTGCAAGAAACGCCAGATAGCGAACTTCGCGAAAATCGACGAACTGCATGATTCCTGCCGCAATCAGCCAACACACCGCAACTTGTCGCACGCGTGCATCCGTGCCCCGAAACGCAAGGACGAGACCGGGAATGACCAGCAGCATGGCGGCAATGCCGTAATTGGGGAGATTGCGAAAATACAGATCGGACGCGAACAGCGTGGAGAGATCCTCGCCATATTGTGCCGAGACCGCCGTCAACAGCCGCAATGGACGAGCGAACAAGGCAACGTCCGGCAAATCGCCGGCGATAAACAGGGCGTATCCCAGCCAGCTCAGCAATGCACTCGTTGTTGCGAGAAGCATGAGAACAGCGAGCTTGCGAATCGTAACGCGACCATTATCCAACCTGAGCAGCATCGCAAGCACCGCATAAGCGATCAGCGCGACCCAGAAAATGGCGTAAGTTTGTTTGATCAGGGTTACCGCAGCGCCGAGCAACACAAGGTATGCGGCATCCGCGACGTGTCCACGCTCGATCCAGCGGTGGCAAAGAAAGATCAGCAACAGGAACAACAGGCCGGGGAGCAGATCATGACTCAGGTAGGGTGCGTACGCGTAGAAGACGACACAGAGAATCGCCGCGGCGAATGCCAACAGGCGAGCGCCGGTGCCGACCGGCGCGCGGCGCAGCAGCAGCCAGCAGCCGACAAGGTACACCGCGTGCACAAATCCACTGAATACGTGATACGGCCGGACATTCACCGGATCCAGCGCAAAGCCCTTGACGATGGCCTCGACCGGCCACAATGCGGCGGCCGCTAACGGACCACGCTGCACGTAATAAACGGAGCTGTCGCCGAAGAAATACCGCGCGTTGACGATCGTTTGATAACCGTCGCCGTATTCACCCTGGATAAGCAGAGCGCATGCCAGGAGCCAGGCAGTGACCAGTAGCCATGCGACCCAGTACCAGCGTTCGAGTTTTAGCGCTTCTACGCCGGTCATCGATGAGCCGGACGGTGTCTAACTCGTGTGGGCATCGATGTTCACCGTTCGTCCGACCGTATACGTGCTCTTATTTTGTGACTCATGGTAGGTTCGCACTGTGAGCTCGGCGATGAGCCCCATCAGCATCGAGATGAATCCCATGAGTATGAACAATGCCGCGAGCACCGGCAGAGGTGTCTGGATGAACGACTTGTCGCCGAAGTACTTGAAGTACAGCATGAACATGAACGTCACCAACGCGAGCAAGTGGCTTAGCACACCGAAGCCGCCAAAAACGTAAATCGGTTTCTGCGAATAGTCGCTTAGGAATTTGACGACAATCAGATCCAGCGGCACCTTGAGCACTCGCTTAAGTCCGTAACTCGATTCACCGTGTGCTCTCGCCCGGTGACTGACGGGAATCTCGGTCGTCCGCGCGCCTGCCCATGATGCGTAGATCGGCAGGAAACGGTGCATCTCGCCGTAAAGCCGGATGTCCTCGACAATCGAGCGGCGATAGGCTTTGAGCGTACAGCCGTAATCATTCAGCTTAACGCCCGAAATTTTCGAAATCAGCCGGTTCGCAAGCCAGCTCGGAAAGTTGCGCGTGAATCTTGCGTCCTTGCGGTCCTTGCGCCAGCCCGAAACCAGGTCATAGCCTTCACCGAGACGCTCGAGCAGTTTCGGGATGTCCTCGGGATCGTTCTGCAGGTCGGCGTCAATCGGCACGATGACGTCACCCGCCGAGTAATCGAGACCCGCCATCATCGCTGCGGTCTGGCCGAAATTGCGTCGAAAATGCACGACTTTGATCAGCGGCGACCCGGCTGCGAGTTCGTCGAGAATTGTGGCCGAGCCATCCGTCGAACCGTCGTTGACAAATACAATTTCGAACTCCTGATCGAGTGCGCGCAAAACCGTGAGCATGCTGTCGAGCAGTTTCCGGAGGTTGGCTTCTTCGTTGTAGACAGGAACGATGATCGATAGCAGTTCGATTTTTTCAGAAGCCATTCGTGCGTCCCGTGCTTGTCTCAGGGCAGATGTCGGCGGCGCCTAGCATAACCCCGAACGGCAGCCAATATAAGCGTGGCGCCCGGCGATGCTCGACTATTCGGCGTCGGACTTCAGTCGATAGATCAGCTCGAGCGCTTGACGGGGCGACAACGCATCCGGATCGATCTCAGCGAGTGCGTTGTGCAGCGAGTTACCGTCGGCGGGTTCCTCAACGGCGAAATCCAGCTGGCCCTGTGGGCTCTCGCCATGCGCAGCCTGCAGCGACTCGAGCGTTTTCAGGTAGCGTCTCGCGCGTCGTATGACTGCCGGCGGCACGCCGGCCAGGGCCGCAACCTGCAAGCCGTAGCTTTGATTCGCCGGACCCGGTTTTACCGCATGCAGAAATACGAGCTCGTTACCGTGTTCGGTCGCATCGAGGTGCACATTGCGACACGCCGGAATCTCCTCGGCGAGCGCCGTCAATTCGAAGTAATGCGTTGCAAACAGCGTAAACGCCTGCGCGGTTTCACCCATGTAATGTGCGGCGGCCCATGCCAATGACAGACCATCGAATGTGCTCGTACCGCGACCGACCTCATCCATGAGCACGAGACTCTGCTCGGTCGCGTTGTGCAGTATCGTTGCGGTCTCGGTCATTTCGACCATGAAGGTCGAGCGGCCGCCAGCGAGGTCGTCCGAGGCGCCGATACGGGTGAATATCCTGTCGATCGGTCCGATCCTGAGGCTCTCGGCCGGTACGAAGCTGCCGATATAGGCGAGGATCGCGATCAGCGCCGTCTGTCGCATGTAGGTCGACTTGCCGCCCATGTTCGGCCCTGTGATCACGAGCAGCCTCTGCGACGCGTCGAGGGACAGGTCGTTGGCGACGAACGGCGTGTCGATTACCTGCTCGACAACGAGATGGCGGCCGGCCTGGATGTCAATGCAGGGTTCGGCGGCGATTTCGGGTTTGGTCAGACGTAAGGCGTCGGCTCTTTCTGCGAAGCAGGTCAGTACATCAATCTCGGCAACGGCGAACGCTGTTTGCTGCAGCTCCGGCAAAACATCGACGAGTCGATCGAGTATGTCGTCATACAGCCATTTTTCGCGGGCAAGTGCGCGCTCGCGTGCGCCAAGCACCTTGTCCTCGAATTCCTTGAGTTCGGGCGTGATGTAGCGCTCGGCGGCTTTGAGCGTCTGGCGCCGCACATACTCCACCGGAGCTTTGTGTGCCTGTCCCTTGCTGATCTCGATGTAATAACCGTGCACGCGGTTGTAGCCAAGGCGAAGCGTCGCAATCCCGGTGCGTTCCTTCTCGCGCGCTTCGAGATCGAGCAAATACTTGTCGGCGTTGCTGGCAATGGCCCTGAGGTCGTCGAGATCCTTGTCGTAGCCGTCGGCGATGACGCCGCCGTCGCGTATCAGCATCGGCGGGCTGTCGATGATCGCTTTGGTCAACAACTCATGCTGTCGGCGATGTTCGTTGATCTGCTTTCGAAGTTCCGTCAACAGCGGCGATTCCAGTTCGGCGAGTTGTTGCCTGATTTCGGGCAGCCGTGACAGGGCACGTGCGAGCTGGCAGAGATCGCGCGGACGCGCTGAACGCAGCGCCACTCGAGACAGGATGCGCTCGACGTCACCGATACCGTTCAATAGCACCTGTAGTTTTTCGTTTGCCGCACGCGTCAGCATCGATTCGATTGCCTGGTAACGGCCCTTGAGCACATCGGGATTACGTAATGGACGCTGAATCCAGCGACGCAATAGCCGAGATCCCATCGAGCTCTGGCAATGATCCATGACGCCGGCCAACGTGTGTTCGTGATGTCCGGACAGCGACTCTTCGAGCTCGAGATTGCGCCGTGTCGGTGCGTCCATAATGACGGCATCTTCGCGTCTTTCGACCGCGATCGACTGCAGATGAGGTAATGCAGCTTTTTGCGTATCGGTGACGTACTGCAGCAGCGCACCTGCCGCTGCAATTCCGCGTGGGAATTCTTCACAACCGAAACCCGAGAGATCGCGGGTGCCGAACTGCGCACAGAGCAGGCGCGTCGCGCTGTCGAGCTCGAAATGCCAGGGTGGCCGTCGCGTGACGCGAACACCTTCCTTGAACGAATTACCGAGCCCGTGATCCTCTTCAACAATGACTTCGGCCGGACGCAGACGTTCCACCTCGCCCAGCATCGCCTCGATGTCGGGAACCTCGGTCAGGCGAAATCGGCCGCCCGCGAGATCGAGCCAGGCTATGCCCGTGCGGTCGCCGTGCGCCAGCACGGCAGCGACGAGATTGTCGCGTGTCTCGGCAAGCAGGGCTTCGTCGGTCAGTGTGCCCGGCGTAACGATGCGTGTGACTTTACGCTCGACGGGTCCTTTGCTCGTCGCGGGGTCGCCGATTTGCTCGCAGATTGCGACTGATTCGCCCTTATGCACGAGCTTGGCGAGGTAGCCTTCGACGGCGTGATACGGCACCCCGGCCATCGGTATCGGATTGCCGGCCGACTTGCCGCGCGCCGTGAGCGTGATGTCGAGTAGTGATGCGGCATGCTTGGCGTCGTCGTAGAACAGCTCGTAGAAGTCCCCCATGCGGTAAAACAAGAGCATGTCCGGGTACTCGGCCTTGATGGCCAGGTACTGCCGCATCATCGGCGTATGGACGGCTGCTACTGCGCTGCTCATCACTTGCCGGCCTAGTCGAGGTCGGGGAGGCCGTCGAGTACGAGCAAATAGTAGCTCACGATGCCGATAACCTGATCGTGCTCGATAACGGGCGCGTGGCTGATGCCGAAGTTGGAGAACAGCCTTGCGCAGTAGCGGATATCCATGTCGGGGCGTACCGATATCACGGGTTTGGCCATGATCTCGAAAACATTGACGCGCTCGGGTGCACGGTCTTTGCCGATCACCTGCTTGGCGATGTCGGAGAACAGCAGCATGCCGAATTCGTCACTGTCATCCCTTTTCTCGACCATCAGGCAGGTCGCCTGCACGCGCTTCATGACACGCAGCGCCTCGAGGACGTCGGTGCGACCATTGACGAAAGTTACGTCGGTGCGCATGACCTTGCGGACCGGTACCCAGTCACGTTGACTCATAGTTGTTCCTCCACTATATCGACGAGGTGCTCTGCCTGGGTCAGTACACCGATCGCGTCTTCAACGTCGAGCTGGAGCGCCATACCGGTGCCGGGCTTGGCATCGAACTCGCCGATCACGCCGATGTGCTCGAGTATCTCGCGGCTCAGGTGTCGTTCGACAAGCATCATCAGGACATCGCGCTGCGTCGTCAGCGTCAGGCCGAAGAAACTCTTCGGCGCATCGTAACCCTCGCCGCGGGCATTGTTCACGACGGTGCATCCCGTAGCCCCTGCTTCGCGGGCTGCCTTGATGACCTCCTCGGTCTTCGAGTCCTCGACGAAGACAATTAACAGTTTGAAATGCATCAGTTTTCCTCCAGAGAATCGGTATCGTTCTCACGTTCTGCCAGGGCGCGCCGGCGAGCCCGCAGTCGGTCCATTATGACGCTCAATTGCGCATAAGCGAGCACCGAAATGATCGGGAACAGGGCGGCGAACGCAACCAGGCCGAAACCGTCCAGCAACGGGCTGCGTCCCGGTATGGTCTCGGCGAGACCGAGCCCCAGCGCCGTGATCAGCGGCACAGTGACAGTCGATGTCGTCACACCGCCCGAATCGTAGGCGAGCGGTATGATGAGTTTGGGCGCCCAGATCGTCTGCATGACGACGACGACGTAACCGGCCATGATGAAGTTCGCCAGCGGCAGACCTGTGACGATGCGGTAACAGCCGAGACTGACGCCGATCGCGGCGCCGACTGCGACGGCGACGCGCAGTCCCCAGACGCCGACGGTGCCGCCCGAGACATCATGCGCCTTCATCGCGACGGCGAGCAGCGCTGGCTCGGCGATCGTTGTCGCGAACGCAATCATCAGCGCGAACACGTAGACCCAGAAATACGCGGTCCAGTCCTGCGCGGCTGCCGCACTGTGGATTGTGCCCACGAGCTGCTCGGGCGCGGTCAGCTGCGCCGCCATCACGCGCCCGAGCGGGAACAGCGCATGCTCGAGGCCGATCAGGAACAGCCCGAGGCCGAGGATCACGAATGCAAGACCCGAGAGCAGGCGGCGGAAATGCGGCAGCGGATGGCGGATGACCAGCGCGTGGAAGCCTAAGATGAAAATCACGATCGGCAGGACGTTGGCGCCGGTACCGACCACCGTGGCGATCGCGGAGCGGATCAGATCCACGTGATCAGGCTCCCGTAAGCCATGACGAAGATCATCGGTGTCAAGGAAGCGAACGCGATCAGGCCGAAGCCGTCGGTCATTGGGTTACGATCCCGCAGCGACGAAGCGAGACCGACGCCGAGCGCCGCCACGAGCGGCACGGTAACCGTCGACGTAGTGACGCCGCCCGAGTCGTAGGCGATGCCGACGATATCGGCCGGAGCGACCGCGGTCATGCCGATAACGAGCAGGTAGCCCGTAATGATCATCATCGGCAGCGGCCAGCCGAGCAGTATACGCAGCACGCCGAGCACGAGCGCAGTGCCGACCGACAGCGCCACGGTGAGGCGCAAGCCGAGGACGTATCTGAGACGCGCTTCGTCAGTATCCGCAATTGCCCCGTCGGCCGCGGCGACGAGCGCAGCCTCGCGGGCGATTGCGGTCAGCGCCGGTTCCGCGACGGTCGTGCCGAAGCCGAGCAGGAAAGCGAATAACAGCAGCCAGAATACGCTGCCTTTCTGCGCCAGCGAGACCGCGAGTGTCTCGCCGAGCGGAAACAGGGCGAGCTCGAGACCGTAGACGAAGAACGTCAGCCCGATGACGACGATGACGAAGCCGAGCGCGAGCTCGACCGCACCGTCGGGCGGCTGCCTGAGCACCGCGAACTGGAACAGGCCGATGACAAGGACGATCGGCGTGAGATCGCGAATGCTGCCTTTCGCATGCGTCCAGAAGATCGACAGGGTCGGGGTCGTGCTCACTGCGATTCGTATTCCTGCGGGCCTGGGACTCCGTGCCGCGTCGATTCCGGCTATGATGCCCAGGGGACGTTTTTGCGGCTGCAATGATGAAAATACTGCATGTCGAAACCGGGCGCCATCTTTACGGCGGACCGCAGCAAGTGATCTATCTGCTTTCGGCATTGCTCGAGCGTGGCCACGACTGCACCTTGGTGTGCCCGCCTGATTCCGATATCGATACCGCAGCACGAACGGCCGGCATGCCGGTGCGCAACCTTTTCTGTGCCGGAGACCTCGATCTGCCGTTTGCCTATCGCCTTTCGCAATACCTGAATTCGTCGCGGCCCGATCTCGTCCATTGCCACAGTCGTCGCGGCGCCGATATGCTCGGTGGACGGGCGGCCAATTTCGCCGCCATTCCGGCCGTTGTGTCACGCAGGATCGACAACACCGAAATGCGGATCGTGGCGACACTCCGCTATCGCCCGTTTGCAAAGATCATTGCGATATCGGAAGCCGTCGCAACAGTGCTAAGGGAGCACGGTGTCGATGCCTCACGTATCGAAGTGATCCGCGATGCCGTCGATACCGCGCGGTTCGCAAAATCACGTGACTGTGAAGCCCTGCGGGCCGAGCTGGGTATTCCCGACGGCGTCTTCGTTATCGCAGCGGCAGGCCAGCTCATTCCGCGCAAAGGCCATCGTTACCTGCTGCAGGCCGTCGCCGGTCTAAGGCAAAGCCACCCCGAATGCCGTCTGATCATTTTTGGGGAAGGCTTCCTGAACAATCAACTGCGTGACCAGGCCGCCGCGCTGGGCCTCGGCGATTGTGTGCAATTTCCCGGTTTCCGTGCCGATCTCGATGACTATATGGGCTGTTTTGACCTTTTCGCCCATCCGGCGCTTGCTGAAGGGCTCGGCGTAGTGACTCTCAAGGCAGCGGCCGCCGGGGTGCCGGTCGTCGGCTTTGCGGCAGGTGGCCTGGTCGAAGCTGTCGCGCACAACGAGTCCGGCATTCTCGTTGCGCCCGAGAGCGTCGACGAGTTGCGAGACGCTATCGTAACCCTCATGGATGACGAGGAACTCCGGCATCGAATGGGTATCGCCGGGCGCGCACGGATGCAAAATGAGTTCTCGATCGATACGATGGCCGACAGACACGTCGCACTCTACGAGGCCGTATTGAATGGCTGATCACGAAGCAATCTTGGAACTGGCCAAAGCGCTCGTGAGTGAGCTCACGGCGGCGGGCAAGACCGTGTGCATGGCCGAGTCTTGTACGGGCGGCTGGATCTCCAAGGCGATTACGGATGTGCCGGGCAGTTCAGCCGTTTTTGCCTATGGCATCGTCAGTTACTCGAATGGTGCGAAGGAATCGATGCTTGGCGTGAAAAACCAGACGCTCGTCGACAATGGCGCGGTCAGCGAGCCCGCCGTCAGGGAGATGGCCGAAGGCGCCCTCAGTCTGAGCGGCGCCGATATCGCCGTTGCGGTCAGCGGCATAGCCGGCCCCGACGGCGGTACCAAGGAGAAGCCTGTCGGCACGGTCTGCTTCGCCTGGGCAATGCGCGACGGCTCGAAGGTGAGAACCGTAGCGAGTTGCCGGCATTTCGACGGCGACCGGGAGCTTGTGCGTGAATTGACGGTCGCACACGCCATCCAGGGTGTCAGGGAACGGCTCGAATCGTGACTGGCAGGCGCTTTTTCTTCGCGCTCTGGCCAGATAATCGGCAACGGGATCGTTTGCGCGACTTCATCACTCCTGTTGCCAAACTCATCGATGGCAGGGCGATTGATCGCCGCAACTGGCATATCACCCTGGCCTATATTGGCGAATTTCCCGAAGAGCGGCTCGACGAATTGCTCGAGGTGAAGCAGGAAGTCAGGGTTGAGCCGCTGCGGCTACGCTTTGATCGTGTGGAGTTCTGGCCGCGACCCAGGATCGCGGTGCTGGTCGCACCGACTGTGCCGCCGGAGCTTACGCAGCTCGTGGATACGCTCAAGGGCGAGATACTCGCGGCCGGAGTCGTGCCCGAACAACGAACCTATCGACCCCACATAACCGTGGCGCGAAAAGCGCGGCCATTCGAGACGCAGCGATTGGCGCAGGCGGCGATCACCGAGTGGGCAGGTTTCGAGCTCGTAGAGTCGGTTTCGGAGGCCGGCGGGGTGACATACCGCCCGGTAGTCAAAGACTTCTGAATCCTTCTTCGTGTTTCTTCAAGTACTGCGGGGATTTTCAGCTGACCGGCTGCTGCTACGTCGTGGCCTTTGTGGAATAATCGCCGTTTACCGTAACCGTAGCTTCAGGAAGGCAATAAACAATGGATGACAACCGCAAGAAAGCACTCGCCGCAGCGCTTGGACAGATCGAAAAACAGTTTGGCAAAGGCTCGGTCATGCGCCTTGGCGACAGCGGCACGGCACGGGATATCGAGGTCATATCGACAGGCTCGATCGGTCTCGATGTGGCCCTTGGCATCGGCGGCGTACCCAAAGGGCGAGTCGTCGAGGTCTACGGGCCGGAGTCGTCCGGCAAGACGACGCTGACGCTGCAGATCGTGGCCGAAGCACAGAAGCAGGGCGGCACGGCGGCGTTCGTCGACGCCGAACATGCGCTCGACCCGGCTTACGCCGAGAAACTCGGCGTCAACGTGGATGACCTGCTGGTCTCACAGCCCGATACGGGCGAACAGGCGCTCGAAATCACCGACATGCTGGTTCGTTCCGGCGCCGTTGATGTCATCGTCGTCGACTCGGTCGCGGCACTGACACCGAAAGCCGAGATAGAAGGAGAGATGGGCGACTCACACATGGGCTTGCAGGCGCGCCTGATGTCCCAGGCGCTCAGGAAGCTGACCGCAAACATCAATCGCTCGAATGCGATGGTTATTTTCATCAACCAGATCCGTATGAAGATCGGTGTCATGTTCGGTAGCCCCGAGACGACGACGGGCGGTAACGCGCTCAAGTTCTACTCGTCGGTCCGGCTCGACATCCGTCGCATCGGTGCGATCAAGAAGGGCGACGAGGTCATCGGTAATCAGACGCGTGTCAAGGTCGTCAAGAACAAGGTTGCACCGCCGTTCAAGATGGCGGAGTTCGAAATCCTCTATGGGGAAGGCATCTCTCGCGAAGGCGAGATCATCGAGCTCGGCGTGCAGCACGGCCTGATCGACAAGGCAGGGTCCTGGTACAGCTATGGCGACGACCGCATCGGTCAGGGCAAGGAGAACGTACGCGAATTCTTAAGGCAGCATCCGGATACGATGGCAGAGATCGAGCAGAAGATTCGAGCGAAGCTGCTGCCGAATACGGTTGCCGCGCCGGCAGCCGACGACAAGGAGGCCGTTGCACAGGAAGCGTAGCGGAGTAATGCGGTGACCAATGTGGGAGGCCGCTCTGTGGGAGGCGGCCATGCCGGCGATAAGAATTCCGACTCCGCCGCGGCCCGCAAGAAAGCGATGGACTACCTCGCGCGGCGTGAGCACGGACGCGTCGAACTCATTAACAAACTCACAAATTCCGGTTTCGATTTGAATAGCGCCGAAACTGCGGTGGGCCAGCTCATTGAGGACGGCCTGCAGAGCGACGAGCGTTTTATTGCGACTTTCATTCAGTCCCGCATCAACCAGGGCAAAGGACCGGTCAGGATTCGCGCCGAGCTCAGGGATCGTGGTCTCGAGGATGGCCTGATTGCCGATGGGCTTCGCGCTGCCGATGCAGTCTGGTATGCACTTGTGCACGAGGTCAGAGAGAAAAAGTTTGGCCCGGAGCGGCCCGCCGGTTTTAAAGAGAAAGCCCGGCAGATGCGTTTTCTCCAGTACCGCGGCTTCGAGCCCGATCATATCCAGGCCGCTGTTTCGGTAGACACCGATTCAGCATAGAATTCCCCGATGCAGTACATGTCGAGCAACGAGTTGCGCCAGGCTTTCCTGGACTTCTTTCGCGACAACGACCACGAGATCGTCGCGAGTTCTCCGCTCGTACCCGGCAATGACCCGACGCTTTTGTTCACTAATGCCGGTATGGTGCAGTTCAAAGATGTGCTTCTTGGCACCGACGAGCGCAGCTACGTTCGCGCCGCAACTTCGCAGCGGTGTGTCCGTGCCGGCGGCAAGCACAACGATCTCGAAAATGTAGGTTACACAACTCGCCATCACACGTTTTTCGAAATGCTCGGCAATTTCAGCTTCGGCGATTACTTCAAGCGCGAGGCGATCAGGTACGCCTGGGAATTTCTGACCGTTACCCTGGGTCTGCCGCCCGAAAGACTCTGGGTCACGGTCTTCAAAGAAGATGATGAAGCGGCCGACATTTGGCTCAATGAGATTAAAGTGGATCCCGAGCGCTTTGCGCGCATGGGTGAAAAGGACAATTACTGGTCTATGGGCGATACCGGTCCCTGTGGCCCGTGCAGCGAGATCTTCTACGATCACGGTCCCGACGTTGAAGGCGGACCACCCGGATCTGCGGACGAGGATGGCGATCGGTATGTCGAGATCTGGAATCTCGTTTTTATGCAATTTGATCGCTCTGCCGATGGTGAAATGACGCCACTACCGAAGCCGTCGGTCGACACTGGCATGGGCCTCGAGCGTATCGCCGCCGTCATGCAGGGCGTGCACAGCAATTACGAAATCGACCTGTTCGTGAACCTGATCGGTGCCGCGGCAAAGATCCTCGACGTCGAAAACAATGGCTCGAATTCACTGAACGTGATTGCCGATCACATACGTGCGTGTGCCTTCCTGATCGTCGATGGCGTGCTGCCCGGTAACGAGGGCCGCAGCTATGTGCTCCGCCGCATCATTCGTCGTGCGATTCGGCATGGAAAAAAATTGGGTGCACACGACCTGTTTTTCCACAAGCTCGTTGTCCCGCTGGCGCGAGAGATGGGTGACGCCTACCCTGAACTGGTACAAGGTCTGGTGCATACCGAGAGAGTGCTCGAGAGGGAGGAAAAGCGCTTCGCCGAAACGCTCGACCAGGGTATGGAGATGCTCGAAGTTGCCATCGCCAATCTTGACGGCACACAGATTCCTGGCGATGTTGTGTTCAAGCTCTACGACACCTACGGCTTCCCGGTCGATCTGACGGCTGATATCGCTCGCGAGCGAGGTCTTACGATCGATCAGGGCGGATTTGACACGGCGATGGCCTCGCAGCGTGAGCGTGCAAGGTCCTCACACAAGTTCAGTGCAGGTGGTGCGGACCTGAAACTGACTGGCCACCGTGCAACCGCAACAGCGACGAAATTCACGGGATACGATCGCGACAAGGAAACGAGCAACGTACTGGCACTATTTCAGGGCAGCGAGTCGGTTGACGAATTGGTCAAAGGAGACGTCGGTGCTGTCATATTGTCAGCGACGCCGTTCTACGCCGAGAGCGGCGGCCAAATCGGTGACACCGGTTTGCTCGAGAACGAGAAAGCGTCGTTCAGCGTCATCAATACGAAAAAAAGCGGCAGTGCGATCGTGCATTTTGGATCTGTCCTCAAAGGGATCATTAAGATCGGCGATGAAATCGACGCACAGATCGATGCCGAACGACGTCAGGCCATTCGACTCAATCACTCGGCCACGCATCTGATGCACGCGGCGCTGAAGCAAGTATTGGGCGAGCACGTGCAGCAGAAAGGCTCGCTCGTGGCACCGGATCGCCTGCGCTTCGATTTTTCACACGACGATGCGCTAACACCCGGTCAGCTCACCGAGATCGAAGCTATCGTCAACGATGAAATTCGTCGTAATGTCGAAGCGGTTACCCAGGAAATGACGTACAACGATGCGATCAAATCGGGTGCAGTCGCGCTTTTCGGCGAGAAATATGGCGACAAGGTTCGGGTGCTGAATTTCGGCGATTTCTCCGTCGAGCTTTGTGGTGGCACACACGTCGGGCGAACGGGTGACATCGGCGTTTTCAAGATCACATCCGAGGGCGGCGTCGCCTCCGGTGTGCGCCGAATCGAGGCCGTGACGGGTCAGGGTGCGCTCGAGTGGCTCGGCGCAAGACAGCGCGCGCTCGACGATATTGCCGGTTTGTTGCGCAGCCAGCCGGAACAGGTCGCGGCGAAGTTGCAGCAGCTCATCAAGCGCAATAAGGGGCTGGAAAAGGAACTGGCTGCGGCCAAGCAAGCGCTCGTGACAGGATCGGCCAGCGATCACACGGACGACGTGCAGGAGATAGAGGGCGTCAAAGTACTCGCTACGCGCATAGACGGCGCAGACGCGAAGACGCTACGCGAAGCCGTTGATCGCTTCAAAGACAAGCTAAAGAGTGCCGTCGTCGTGGTGGGCTCGGTCGACGATGGGGTCGTGCGGCTCGCAGCCGGCGTCACCAAGAACAACACTGACCGCATAAGCGCCGGAGACCTGATCCAGCCTGTTGCCGAGCAGGTCGGTGGCACGGGCGGCGGGCGCCCAGACTTCGCCCAGGCCGGCGGCAACAACCCCGATGCCCTCGATCAGGCCCTCGCATCGGTGCCTGGCTGGGTTGCGCAGCGTCTCGGCTGAGCAGACGGTCGAATTTCCGGACGTCAGAAACGATGAAAATGGACATGTTATGGGCATCTGGGCCTAAAATCGACTAGTATTACAGGGGTTTACAGACGTACGACGCGTAATAAGAAAGGGGGCGGAGCCCCGAAGAAGGCAGGAGTAGGAAGTCATGCTAATTCTGACGCGACGCGCTGGTGAGACGGTCATGATCGGGAGCGATATCACGATCACCGTCCTGGGGGTCAAAGGGAATCAGGTACGTATCGGGATCAATGCCCCGAAAGACGTCGCTGTGCACCGCGAAGAGATCTACGAGCGAATTCAGAGCGAAAAAGCCACGGGAGCGGCGGAAGAGAGCGGCTCGGCCGAATAGAGTCCGAAGCGCTTTACCTCGAGAATCCCGATAAGTACTATGACGCCCCCGGTCTCCTGGCGGCGGGGCGACCGGTATGCCCATACGGAGAGATGGCTGAGTGGTCGAAAGCGCTCCCCTGCTAAGGGAGTAAGGGTTAATAGCCCTTCGAGGGTTCGAATCCCTCTCTCTCCGCCAAAGATTATTGACGACCAGACAATGCGCCCGTAGCTCAGCTGGATAGAGTACCTGGCTACGAACCAGGCGGTCGGGAGTTCGAATCTCTCCGGGCGCGCCACAAAAACTAAACGGCCCCTTCATGGGGCCGTTTAGTTTTTGTGGCCCTCCGAGAGTTCGAACTGAGCAGCCCAGAGGGCTGCGTTCGCACCGAGGAGCGCGTAGCGCGACGACAGATGCGCAGCGAACGAAGTGAGCGAGCGCCCGCTTGACGGGTGAGGGCCGCAGGCCCGAATCAATCTCTCCGGGCGCGCCATTTAAGCCAAGAAAGCCAATCACTTAGCGGTGTTTGGCTTTCTTGTTTCAGGCCTCCGTGGGTAATAAACGGTCGAGTGGGTAATATTTTGGTGTGTTGTCCGTGCAAATTGCCGACTATTGCCACCGAACGAGCACCGACGAAACTAGTGGCCGCTCTTCCCAGCAGCGGTCACTCGAATGACCGCTATTGGGGAACTTCGACAGTCTGCTAACGGCCAGGAGCAGTCGTTCAAAAAGCGCCGAATCGCCCGATTCTCAGGGCAGCTATCGGCCAGATGCCGACGATCGCCATAAAATAAGACCCCGCCACAACGGTGGGGGGTATTTTCTGACAGCCTTTGGCAATTTCTTGGCTGATTATGTAAAGCGTACGATGTTTTCCAAGTTAGTTTTACATATTATTTTTGTTCGTCTCAAAACTTCAATATCAAAATATCAAAAAGGGAGTGGCTAATCATGAACGTTATGAGATCAATAAGTACTGCACTAAACTCACTGTTATTGTCCTTAGCAGCAGTCGGGATCGCGCACGCTGCCTGTGAAGGATTACCAAGCCATGCCGACCTTGCTGCAGCACTAGCTATAGCCCAAGGTGAAGACAACGGCGGTTTTGGTCTAAATATGTGGGGCACGATCGTTGACAGAGACGGTGTTGTTTGTGCCGTCGCCATGACGGGTAGCGATCGCGGCGATCAATGGCCTGGTAGCCGCGTTATTTCGGCCCAAAAGGCAAACACTGCGAATGCATTCAGTTTGCCGGGCCTCGCACTGGCCACCGCGAATCTATGGGAAGCAACTCAGCCAGGTGGCAGCCTATTTGGTCTGCAATTTAGTAATCCGGTCGATCCCTCGGTCGCCTACGGAACAGGCGACTCCACGTCCTCGTCGAAGTACGGAACCAAAAACGATCCGTTGGTAGGAAAGCAGGTAGGCGGGGTAAACGTATTCGGTGGCGGCCTCGCACTTTATAATTCAAACGGCACGCTTGTTGGCGCTGTCGGCGTAAGCGGTGACAGCTCATGTGCGGATCATAATATCGCATGGCGCACGCGAGCAAACCTAGACCTCGATAACGTCCCCGGCGGAGTTGGCCCTGGCGGGACAGATGGTATCAACTATCTTCCCGGCGGCGCGGGCTTTGGACACCCGGAATGCGGCGGCACTGAAAAGGATGTGGCAATTGCAATCGGTGCTGGCGGATAGGTCCCTTGACTTTCAGGCCACCCTTGGTTACAGCCACGACACCAAGGGTGGTCCGTGACCGCGCTAAGTGCATAAAGCGCAACCGCCAGAGAGCTTCTCAAATAGCGTAACTGGCAGTCGATTTGGCTGCTCCGAAGATTCTAAGCTTCGCTTTCGGATACTCTTGACTGCCTACAAATTATTTCAAGGGCTAGTAACAGTACGAAATTGCTAATTACAAATAAGCTTCCGAATCCCGCGAGCCGCAAGAAAACCGCCTCGGCATATGCCTCCCGCGACATCGGAAAAACTGTGCTTTATATGTTGCAGACGAAATGCTGTGCACCCATAAAAATAGGGGACCAAGCAATCAAGATGCCGAGTTTGATTTTCGTGCACCACAGAACAAATCTTTCTCGTTTCGGAAAATTCTTACTGGGTTACACAATCTGATATTTCGCTCTCACGAGTCCAAAGGTTTGATCCGCAGACCGTTTTGTCCTCCTTTAGAACAGTGGAGAAAAAGAATTAATTCAGAAAAACGCGTAACGATTCGATGTCCGGTTTGGGTCACAAGCCGACATTTTACCTCAGATCGTTCGACTGGCGGCTATGCGAACCTTAGCGGTCATTCAGCCCTTGAAAGCATGAAAAGCCAGTTTTCAACGTCTGCTCTCATCGATAGCAGCCATTCGTTCAGCTTCCTGGATACCGTCGCCTAACGGCCAGTAGCAGACATTGAAACCCCCCGCCACGAGGGCGGGGGTGACAATACATGGAATAATAAGCACAGACTTCAGGGAAGGTTGACGAACTGGCCCAAAAACTCCCTGGCGCCAACTGTGTCTAGACGATAGTTGTAATTGTTGGCTCGGCAATTAGGGTCACCACCGGTTGTGGTCGATACGATCATCAAGGTATCAGGAACAAATTGCGGCGATCCCGAGTCACCGAAGCACAACCCACCACTTTCAGTAGCATTGACATTCTGATTGAAATTCAGCCATGCAAGTGTGAGGCCTTTAACCTTCGAGTAGGATGTGCGCCGAACGCCGTCGAATGCGAACTGCGTGCCCCCCGGTTGTTGCCACGTGGGTACAACACCGTAACCAACTAGCTCCATAACGGAATGTTGTAAATCACCCGAACGTTTTAGATCATTAAGATAACCTGCTGGCGGCAGAACTACAGGCGGGAGCCCTGGATGATTGGACTGAACTGACCCTGCGGGTAGCAAAAGCACACCAGAATCGTACAAATTTCCACTATCGTGACCAAATCGCGGGTCCCAAGCAAAGTCTGTGGCTCGAATAAGGTTGGTCGGCATACCGCCGCTCCCGAGCGGGTCTGGATCAAATGATACCCAGAAATCCGTGATTCCGAAAAACACTACCAATGGACCAATACAATGTCCGGCCGTCAAAAACACATCGAAATCTCCGTTTGTTGACGCTCCTGCATAGGAGCCCGAGCAAATGAGTTCAAAATATTCGATCTGACCATTACCTGTGAAATCTGCGTACATGGCTCCAACCATCGGATGGGCGTTGCCATCCTCTATACCGCCCCACGCCGCCGAGGAGACATTTGGCGCAGTTATCAACAGAATAGCGGCCGTTACAAATCTCACATTCCTGAAAGCCGTGAATACAACATGACTGGTTTCCTCCGATTTCTCTCAGCGTATCGGCAATTTAAGTGTAGTAGCTAGGAAGAGAATCGCGAGATCGCGTCGATGGCCGCTGTGGGTCAGTAGCTGCTCTCTAAGCCAATTTTAGCTCACCGGCGGCTTTGGGGCGCGGTGTCTGAACTGAATCGTGCCCCTCCTGCTAGGCTTGTCCGCCCGGTGACAGCAGCAGATTCGGCCCGACCCGCCGATATCCCTTTTCATCGACCAACATGTCGAGCGCGAGCGTTGCGAGATCATCGGCATGGCTCTCCATGTGGTTATCCTTATCGAGATACAGGATTTTTAGATACGTCTTGCAGTCGTCGCAACACTCTGCCCTAACAGCGTCTTTGCTGCCCTCGATAAACAGATAAGAAACGCTCTGCGTCGAGGCGCATGAGGTACATTTTATGCGCACGACATGCCATTCGCTCGTGCAAAGCGAGCACACGAGATAACGCAGTCCTTGCTCTGCGCCGCCGCTGCGTACAACGCTAACGACAGGTGGCGAGCCGCACACGGGACATAGGCCAAAATCGACGCCTGCGCTCCTGCCAATCTCGCCCAGCTTTAAGGCCATTTTTGCCCACTGCACCTGCAACGCCGCGCCGACGAAAGGCGTGCGTCCCGGTTCGATTTCCGAATAAGCACCTGCCAGCAAATTTGCCGCGTCCTGCTCCAGCGCCGCTGCATCCGCGTCACACAGCGCCTGAGAGACGCCCGCTGCCTGAGGCGGCAGTGCTTTTTGATTCAATGCATTGAGCAAGCGCAGCAAAACTTGTTGCCATTCAGCCGATTGCGGACTATCAATCGACAACGGCGGCAGTCCATGTTGCTGACAATGTTCGAGTTGCGCACGATCCGGAACCGGAGTGTCAGAGAATAGCTCGAGTTCGGCCGCCTGTGCTCGCACGAGGGCAGCCGCAAACAGGAGATACTCTTGCATCGCATGCCCACGGGCGAGGTCAAGCAACCTCTTAGCGCGTTCGACGAAGACCGTTTTTCGGATCGGTCGAAACCGCGGGATAGAGGGGACGCCGCCGCTCAGCTCTGAGTCAGGCATGTTTCAATTAAGAACCGCCGACGTCACGGTACCACGCGGCGTGATGTTTCTTGGCCCATGCGGAAGAGACGTAGCCGCGCGTCATCGCGCGTATGCTGCCTTTGATCCACAGCGAGGCGTAGATATGGACGATGATGCCGAGTATCAGCACGAACGCAGAGACCGCGTGCGTCAACACGGCAAGACGCACGAGCGTTATCGGAAAGACCGGTGCAAAGTACGGCTGCCAGATTACGATGCCGGAGACAAGCAGCAGCAGCATGGTCAACAGCATCACCCAGAACAGTAACTTCTGGCCGCCGTTGTAGCGTCCGACTTCGGGCAGCCCCTCCTCGCGATTGTTCATAACGTCTCGCCACCGCGCGAGCCAGCGGGCGTCGTTGCGCGTCAGTTTGTTATGCGCCCAGAAACTCCTGACCATCACTATGAACGAAAGAAACATCGCAACGCCGATAAACGGATGCAGGATGCGCGTCCAGGTGCCGCCACCGAGCAGGTTTGTGAGCCAGAACATTGACGGATGAAACAGCGCGAGACCGGACAATGCGAGAATGACGAACGCAATTGCAGTGAACCAGTGATTCACGCGCTCGTTAGCCGAATAACGCTCGATCGCTTTTCTCATGACGCAGCCTCGTTTTCCTCCTCGTCCTCATCGGTCTCGTTCGGCCCCACGCGGATGTAATGAAAAAACGACCCGAGCGCCGTGACGCCGAGCAAAAGCATTGCGATCGGCTTCGTAACACCTTTCCAGAGACTGACGAGCGGACTGATGATGGGATCGACAGGCAAACCGTAAAGCCGGGGACGATCCGCATGCTGAAGAACATACACGACGTGCGTCCCGCCAACGCCTGCCGGATCGTACAATCCAGCATTCTCGAAGCCGCGCTCTTTGAGATCTGCCACGCGCCCACTTGCATGATCGATCATGTCTTCCTTGGAGCCGAACACCAGGGCCCCGGTTGGACAGGCTTTGATGCACGCTGGCTCGAGGCCGACCGCGACACGGTCGGAGCACAAGGTGCATTTGTAAACCTTGGAATCCTTTTTGGAGATTCTCGGTATGTCAAACGGACAACCTGCGATGCAATAACCGCAGCCGATGCAGTTTTCCTCGTGGAAATCGACGATGCCGTTCGAATACTGGACGATGGCGCCCGGCGCCGGACATGCCGCCAGGCAACCCGGATCCGCGCAATGCAGGCAGCCGTCTTTGCGGATCAACCATTCGAAATTGCCGTTCGGCTCCTCTTCGTAAAACCGCATGACGGTCCACGACTGATCGCTTAAGCCTCGCGGACTATCGAATTCGCCATTGTTGACACCGACAACGTCGCGCAAGTCGTTCCACTCCATGCACGCGGCTTCACATGCCTTGCAGCCGATGCACTTGGATATGTCAATAAGCTTGGCAACTTGGGTCGTTTTGCGGACCGACGGGCTCTCCGTTGTGGTTGCCGAGCGCGCTTTGATGTCGAGAGACTGCAGTGCCATGAGATACCTCAAGCCTTTTCGACGTTGACAAGGAACGCCTTGAATTCGGGCGTGTTCGTGTTTGCATCGCCGACGAACGGCGTCAGCGTGTTGGTCAGATAGCCCGGCTTCGCGCGACCCTTGAAACCCCAGTGGATGGGCAGACCGATCTGATGCACGGTCCGGCCTTGTACTGTCAGTTTGCGCAGGCGTTTCGTGACGACGGCTTTCGCGACGATCGCTCCCCGCTTCGAACTGACACGGATCCTGTCGCCCGCAGCGATGCCTTTTTCCTCCGCCAGAGACGCGCCGATTTCGACGAACTGCTCGGGCTGCAATATGGCATTGATTTCAACGTGTTTAGTCCAATAATGGAAATGCTCTGTGAGCCGATAAGTCGTTGCGACATACGGAAACGCGTCAGCATTGCCCATGTTCTCGAGATCGCCTGGGAATACGCGTGCCGCGGGATTGTTACGCGCGGCGGGGTTCTCCGCATGGAGCGGGTTTGCGGCGAGCGGCGATTCAAACGGCTCGTAGTGTTCGGGGAATGGCCCTTCTGCCATTTTGTCGACTGCGAAGAGCCGCGCCACACCTTCCGGATTCATGATGAACGGCCCCATGCCTTGTGTTGGCGGCGAGGTCCGACTGAAGTCTGGCACATCGATCCCGCTCCAGCGCTCACCGTCCCAACTAATGACGCGCCGGTGGGAGTCCCAGGGCTTTCCATTTGGGTCCGCCGACGCGCGGTTATAGAGAATGCGCCGATTGGCCGGCCACGAGAACGCCCAGCCTAGCGTATTGCCCAAGCCGCTCGGGTCCGAGTTATCGCGGCGAGCCATCAAATTGCCCTCTTCGGTCCACGCACCGCAGAACAGCCAGCAACCGCACGCGGTCGAGCCATCGTCCCGAAGCTCGCCGAATCCGCTGAGTTGTTGCCCAGCGCGTCGCAACACCTTGTTTGGATCCTCTGTATCGGTGAGATCGACGAGCGCCTTGCCGTTGAATTCCCGTGCGAGTTCCTCGGCCGAGGGCTCCTCCGGAATCAGGTGATTCCACGTCAGGTTCATGATCGGCTCTGGAAACGCGCCGCCCTCCTCTTGATACAACTGACGCAACTTAAGGAATATACCCGCGATGATTTCGGCGTCTCCCTTGGCCGCTCCGGGTGGTTCCGCGCCTTTCCAATGCCATTGCAGCCAGCGGCCGGAATTGACGAGCGAGCCGTGTTCTTCGGCGAAACATGTCGACGGCAGGCGGAATACCTCGGTTGTGATCCTGGCAGAATCGGCGGGATTGAATTCGCCGTAATCTTTCCAGAACTCGGACGTCTCGGTCTCAAGAGGATCGATGATGACGAGATAGTCCAGATTGGCGAGCGCTTCGCCGAGCTTGCGCTTGTCCGGAAACGCCGCGAGTGGATTGAAACCCTGGCAGATGTAACCATTCAGCTTGCCCTGATGCATGTCTTCGAACACCTGCAGCACGTCATGCACTTTATCGAGTTTCGGTAGCCAGTCGAAGCACCAGTTGTTTTCCGGCGTCGCAGCATTGCCGAACCAGGCTTTCATGAGACTCACGAAAAACTTGGAGTAATTCTGCCAGTAGCTCATCTGGTTCGGGCGCAGAGGCTTAAATGCCCGCGCGGCGATGTAAGGGTCGTACTCCGTTTCAGTTTCTTTCGGTAGGGTCAAATAACCAGGCAGCAAATCGGACAACAGACCCAGGTCGGTGAGACCCTGGATGTTGGAGTGGCCGCGAAGCGCGTTCATGCCGCCACCACTCTGGCCAATATTACCCAGCAGCAACTGCACCATTGCTGCGCAACGGATCATCTGTGAACCTTTCGAGTGCTGCGTCCAGCCAAGCGCGTACATGATGGTCATCGTGCGATCGGGCGCTGCCGTATCCGCGATCATCTTGCAGACCGTGAGGAAGTCCTCCTCCGGCGTGCCGGTGATTTCACTGACTACGTCGGACGTATAACGTGCGTAATGGCGCTTCAGCAGGTTAAAGACGCAGCGCGGGTGTTGAAGTGTCGGATCGGTGCGCGCGTAACCATCGTCACCAAGCTCGTACATCCAGGTACTGCGATCGTAGCTGCGCGAGGCTGCGTCGTGTCCGGAAAATAAACCGTCGCGGAAATCAAAGTCCTCGCGGACGATGAACGTCGCATCGGTGTACGCGTTGACGTATTCCTGGTGAACGTTGCCGGATTCGATCAGATAATTGATGACACCGCCCAAGAAAGCGATATCGGTGCCAGCGCGGATCGGTGCGTAAAAATCTGCGAGTGCGGCCGACCGGGTGAATCGCGGATCGACTACAATCAGTCTTGCTTTATTATGGGCCTTCGCTTCGGTAACCCACTTGAATCCGCAGGGGTGAGCCTCGGCGGCGTTGCCGCCCATAATGAGCACCAGGTTGGTATTCTTGATATCAACCCAGTGGTTGGTCATCGCGCCGCGACCGAACGTAGGGGCAAGACTTGCCACCGTAGGTCCGTGTCAAACGCGTGCCTGATTATCGAATGCCAGTAACCCGACTGAGCGGGCGAATTTGTGTGTCAGATAGCCGCTTTCGTTCGATGAGGCCGACGCCGCGAGCATGCCACATGACAGCCACCGGTTAACGGCTGCGCCTTGCTCATTGGTCGCCTCGAAATTTCGATCACGGTCGCTCTTCATGTGCCGCGAAATGCGCTCGAACGCTTCTTCCCAGGAAATGCGTTGCCAGTCGCTCGCGCCGCTCGGACGGTACTCCGGTTGCCTGAGCCGGCTGGAGCTGTGCACAAAATCGAGCAATGCCGCGCCCTTTGGACACAGCGTGCCGCGATTGATCGGATGATCCGGATCGCCTTCGATGTGGAAGATTTCTTGCTTAGCGTTCTTCGCGTTGCTGCCCAAGCTGTACATCAGGACACCGCAACTGACCGAGCAGTACGGACAGGTGTTGCGGGTTTCCTTCGCGCCACTCAGCTTGAATTCGCGAACTTCCGCGAGTGCCGCGTTGGGCGTAAAGCCAAGCGCCGCCACACTCGACGTCGCGAGTCCGGTTGCACAGACCTTGAAGAACTGCCGACGAGTCAGATTCACACTCATCGTGGCCCTCCTTCTTGATGCTCCCAGCAAAATTATAATGGTGACATGGTGCGCGTGAGAGTCCGAAAAGGATAGAGTATATGACTCAATGGATCAAGGAAGCGTGGTGGCGGAGGTGGATGGGAATCGAACCCACCACTCGCGTTCGGCGAGTCGCTGGTTTTGAAGACCAGGGAAGTCACCAGACTTCATTCACCTCCATTGTTACAGTCGATCCGGGTTGCCAAGTTGGCGCAAGTTGCCCATGCGCAGAGTAACACCGGTCGCGTCAAGATGTTCCATCAGGGGCACGGTATACTTTCTGGTTGAGCCCAGCAATTCACGTACCTCCGATACGGCAAACTTCCGCGGATAACTGAAATGCGTTCTAACTTCGGTGATCGCGTCGTCGAGCGTCTCCGCGTGAAGCACATAACTGCGATAACGATAATTAGTTTTGAGCCGCACCAGCCGGCCCGTATCGCAGAGCAGCTCGAATAGCTCTTGCTTCGTTTCGTCGCGGCCCACAACCTGATCGAACGCGGGTGCCGCCAGCCCGCTGCCACGTATCGTCTCCTCGATCTCGGCTGCCAGGCGGCGTTCTTGTTCGGTCAGTGCGGCAAGCGGGTCGAAGCCTGTCAAGCGCAGGATGCCGCCCTGAATTTCGATGCAACCTTCTGCTCGTAAGCGGCTGAGCGCGTGCTGGAATACATCCTCCGCGAGCTCCTCCGGAAGCTCAATACGCAGCTCCGCTACCGCCATGCCTTGATGGTGCGGATGCTCGTCGTGGTAGCGAGCGATTCGGGTAAGGATCGTATTTGTGAGTTCCGTATAGGCCGCGGCATCGAGTAGCCTGCCGATGCCAATGGCCACGGGTTCGCTGGCGGCCAGCGTTTCGCTTATTGCTTCGGTTGCGAGCCCCAGTGAGTCACTCAGTGCGTCAAGCGTGGCTCCGGCCAGGCCGGCTCTGGCGAGCAGCATTCGCGCTTTCTCACCAAGGCTGCCAGAAGCAGCGGTCTGCAAATGCTGGGTCACCGCCGCGTCGAACCGTCTGTGGCGGCTCGGGTGTGCGTCGAGGACGCGCCCGCCGCCGATGGTCCGCATCGGCGAGTAGCTGCGAATGACGAACCGTTCCAGCGGATGGAGCGCTACCTCGCGGTCAATGCGCAGCTGGACGAGACCGGTTGCGCCGGGCTCAAGTAACTGACGGTCGAGCAGCCTGACCTTGGCCATGATCTCGATGGTTCCCGCTAGCAATCTAACCGCAGCGGCGTTTTTCAAAGGACTCTTATGGCTTTTGAGTAAGCGCAGCTCGGCGTCAACGCGCTGCGTCGTGCGCATGAGACCTGGCAGCGCGATGCTGTCGCCGCGCCGGATATCGTCTCTCTTGATATTGCGCAGATTGACGGCGACGCGCTGGCCGGGCGCCGCGTGCTCAACAGCTTTGTTATGCACCTGCAAGCCGCGTATCGTGGCGGCGAGCCGGCTCGGGAGCAATTCGATTTTTTGATTGGCTCTGAGCCGTCCCCCGCGCAACGTTCCGGTCACGACCGGACCGAAACCGCGCATAACAAATACCCGATCGATAGGCAGAAAAGGATTACCGACGCCGGCGCCCCGATCGCCATCCGGTTCCAGAGTATCCAGCGCCGCCCGAAGCTCGCTGAAGCCGTCGTTTGTCACGGTTGAGGTGCATACTATATTCGCGTCACTAAGAAAGGTGCCCGCCACGAAGGATCGAACCTCGTCGGTCACGAGTTCAAGCTCATCGGCGCTCACCAGATCCTGCTTCGTGATCACGATCAAGCCTCGAGCCACACCCAGTAGCTCGGCAATATCGAGATGCTCACGGGTCTGCGGCATGATGCCTTCATTCGCCGCAACGACGAGCAGAGCACCATCAATTCCCGTAGCACCGGAGATCATCGTGCGAACGAAGTTCCGATGGCCAGGGACGTCTATGAGATCGATTGTCCCGTGCCTGCCTTGCAGGTAGGAAAAGCCCAACACGATAGAGAGGCCACGCACTTTTTCTTCTTGCAGGCGATCGGTGTCGACCCCTGTCAGGGCATGGACCAGGGCGGTCTTGCCGTGATCGACATGACCGATGACACCGAGCGTGAGTTGCACAGTCACGTCACTGCGCGACGGACGGCGCCAATGAGGTCCTCCGTGTCTCTCTCGAGCACCGTCCGTAGACTCAAGTGAAGTCGATCGTCGGCGATGCGGCCGATGATCGGCGGCTCGCCCATGCGTAACCGCTGAGCGAGCTCGGCAGCGCCGACGGACTCGTGGTGCAGCTGAATCACCGTGCTCGGGATGCCGCTCATCGGCAGTGAGCCTCCGCCGGCAAAGCTAACATCGTCCTTAAGGCATCCCCTGAGTCCGGGAGTAGCGATCAGTTTCTTCAGTACGCGCCTCGAGCGGCGTTTCACGCTCGCGTCGTCTTCGCAAATCATCCTGAGCACCGGGACCCGCGCCAGGGGATCATGCGGCGGCAAATAGAGTTGCAAGGTCGCGTTCAAGGCGGCCAGTGACAGCTTGTCGATACGCATCGCGCGCAACATCGGGTTTTGCTTGATGCGGCCTATGAGCTCGGCCCGACCGAGAACGAGCCCGGCTTGGGGACCGCCCAACAGCTTGTCACCGCTGAACATCACGATATCTGCGCCGGCTGCGACACACGCCTGCACTGTTGGCTCCGCCGAAAAATCGGCCACCTCGAGATCGACAAGCGCGCCGCTACCGAGGTCGTGCATCAAGAGCAGGTCATTTTCGTGCGCGAGTTCCGCCAGTGCCTTGAGGCTGGGCTTCGCCGTAAAGCCTGATATCCGGTAGTTACTCGGGTGAGAACTGAGAAGGACTCGGGTCTGATCGTTCAGGGCACTCGAGAAATCCCGCAGGTGGGTCCTGTTTGTCGTACCGACCTCAACCATACGTGCACCGCTCCTCGCAATGACGTCCGGCATGCGAAAAGAGCCGCCGATCTCGATGAGCTCGCTTCTCGAGATCACGACCTCACCTTCACGACAGAACGCGTTGAGCGCCAGCAACACGGCGGCGGCGCAGTTGTTGACCACGACTGCTGCCTCGGCGCCGCTGAGTCGCGTAAGCAGCGCCTCGACATGTTGATACCGCGAGCTGCGCTTACCGGTCTCCAAGCCGATTTCCAGATTCGAATAGCCGCCTGCGACTCTGTTCATAGCCTCGATCGCTTCGTCCGCCAACGGTGCCCGGCCGAGATTCGTGTGAATCACAATCCCTGTTGCGTTGATGACGCGGCGAAAGCTGTCGCAGCGACGCTTCACGAGGTCGGCACGGAGCAACTCGAAATACGCGGCATCTTCGAGTCCTGCGGGTGGATCGAAACCTTGGACTGCGTTGGCGCGAATGCGGTCCAGGTGGTGGCGCATGACAGAGGCGACTTCACTGCGGCCGAACTCGACGCAGAGACCAGATGCGAATTCTGAGCGTAGCCAGCGGTCTATGGCGGGCAGTTGCCTGAGTGCCTGAGACATTTTTCTGTTTGCCTGGGATCGGCCGATATTTATATCATGCCGCGGACGTGCCGCTCACGATTTCTACCAGCGTGCCGCCGTTCGAATCCATGAACTCTCCGATGCGAGCGAGCCAGCGCCCCGAGCGACGCGCAATCGTCAGCACATCGGCTTCCGCCGCCGGCGCAACCGCCACGAGAAGGCCACCGCTCGTTTGTGGATCACAGAGTATCTGTTTCTCTCTTTTGGTCATCGACCCGATCCCCGCGCCATAGCTGGCAAAGTTCCTTTCGGTGCCGCCAGGGATACAATGCTGTTGACGATATTCTTCCGTCCCCTCGAGCCGAGGAATGCAATCAAATTGGATGCGTGCACGCAGGCCGCTGCCTTCGCACATCTCGCTCAGATGGCCAAGCAAACCGAATCCCGTCACGTCTGTCATCGCCGTGACGCCGTCGATCCGGGCTAGCTTGGGTCCAATATCGTTGAGCTCGCACATCGCGTCTGTGGCGACGTGCCGATGCTCTGGCCGCAGCTTTTTCTGCTTTTGCGCCGTGGTCAGAATGCCGATTCCAAGCGGTTTGCTCAGAAACAGCGAGTCGCCGGCGGCAGCGGTGTTGTTGCGTTTGAGATAACGCCGTTCCACGGACCCGGTGACGGCGAGCCCGAAGATCGGTTCGGGCGCGTCGATACTATGACCGCCGGCAAGTGAGATGCCGGCGTCCTTGCATACCTGCCGACCGCCTTCGACGACCTGCTGCGCGGTCACCGCGGACAGCGTATTAATCGGCCAGCCGAGGATCGCGATCGCCATGAGCGGCGTGCCGCCCATTGCATACACATCGCTGATGGCATTAGTAGCCGCGACGCGCCCGAATTCGATCGGGTCGTCGACAATCGGCATGAAAAAATCGGTGGTGCTGATCACGGCCTGCCCGTTGCCGATGTCGTACACGGCTGCATCGTCGCGCGTACTATTGCCCACCAACAACCGCGCGTCGGCAAAGCTCACGTTGCCCTCAAGTATGACATCCAGCACCTTGGGAGAGATCTTGCAACCACAGCCGGCGCCGTGACTGTATTCCGTTAGCTTAATTTCTTCGCTCATCGATTCGCTGCAGCTGCGCGTCTGCAGACCAGCCCGTTTCGGGCTAGCATAGATTAGGGAAACCAGAGCAGCAACTATGGCCGCGGCACGGTACGGCCCAAGGGACTAAAGGGTGTGCGAGCGCTTATTCTGGGTGTTTGTCGGTTCCCGCGTTGGCATAAGCGCAGGTCGTCTGCCCCGGTAGAATCAGAGTGACGCTGCCGAGTGTCTCGATGTTATAACGATTCTGAACGTCGTAGGCCTCGCGCTCGCGTGCAATGCTATCCTCACACGACAGTGAGTCATAGGCACCGCTCTTATGTTGCAGATAGTGGGTGAATTCGTGCACGACCAAACCTGACGCGAATCCATCTTCAACATTGCGATATTGTTCATCGATATAAACGACGTTAGCGTCGTTGTACCAACCAACGACATTACACTCTTTGCCGCCGCAAACGTTCTCGACAAAGAATGCGTGTTCTTCAAACTGGACTTCGGGCACGTCAGCAGGCATAGGATAGCCGGACAAATGAGCTGCCCAGCTAAGAAGAATGGCTAAAATGGATTCATGCTCCATAATCGCTTACCACACTCACGTCGAGAGCCGTATTGCTCTTCAACTTAATGCGGCCAGCGACAGGCCCGTTTTTGTGGCCCAATGCGGCCGCTCATGGAGATCAGTTTGCTTTGAATGTGCGCTGAATGCCGTGCCCGACCGCACGGAAAGGCGAATCAAAATCGGAAAAGTGTGTGATTCAGCTCACAGTTTGTGAAAATAACCGCGAATATGGTTTAGACGGCGTCTAATTATCTGTTTCTTAAAGAATTAAATCGTCCTCTGCTGTCGAAGAATGAATCCACATATAATCAACGCTCATTCAGGTTAGAGAGATCAAGATGTTTTCATGCCGCAGCATGTTCTGCTTGCTGGTGGCCGGCGGGACCCTGATTGTTCAGCCTGATCAGGCCGCCGGGCAGGACGTGATGGATCATGTCGACATGACCAGCGCTGAAATGACCGAATCGGATCTGACGCGCGAGGAATTGCTGGCTTTACTGTCCGGCGCTAGCCGCGATGAACCCATCGACCTCACTAGCAAGCGACTGTCCGGGCTTGACCTGCGCAATGTCGATTTCAAGTCTGCAAATCTTCGCTGGGCGCGAATGAACAATGCGGACCTTAGAGGCGCTAATCTGAGCAATGCCGTTTTGGATTCAGCGTGGCTAATCGATGCGAATCTAGAGCATGCAGATTTACAGGGTGCCAGCCTCGCGTCGACACAAATGCGACGCGCGAATTTAAGAAACGCGAATCTCTCCGGGGCCCGAATTGTTGCCAACCTTCAGCGCGCCGATTTGCGCAACGCTAACTTGAGTAACGCAAATATGGGTGCCGACATGAAGAACCAGTCGATGGGCCTGATGCGCACGGTGTTGCGGATGGCTACCCTGGATGGCGCCGATTTACGCAATGTGAACGCCATGCGCATGGACGCCGAGTTCGCCACGATGCGCGGTGCGTTGCTGGACAACGCGAGTTTTCGCGGCGTGGAATTGACGGGCGCGGATCTTACCAATGCGTCCGTGGCGGGTCTGGATCTGAGCGGTTCCGACGTTTCTGGGGCCTACCTCATACAGTTGTCCGGCAGGGACGAATTGATCGGCCTGGAGAACGTGAAGAATCTCGGCGAAGCCGAGATCGACTGAGCGTCATCCATTGCTCGATATTTGCGACGGCAATTTAGTCTTGGGTCACAGTTAGTTCGACTTGACTGACACCTGTGTTGCCGGACTCTGCATCGTAGGCATAAACCGTAATGTCATAGACACCAGGAAGGTGTGTTTTGAACTGCCCCGCAAACTCACTAGCAGCGCCGGCATAACTGAGCGGAAATCGACTGAACTCGTCATCGCCGCGACGCACGATCGCAGCAACCTCGTAGTCTTTCGCATCCCAATGGAATCCCGGCTTGATCGGGCAACCGCACATCAGCATGACTTCGGCTTCGAGCTCGATGCCGTTCATAGCTTGTGCAAGCGGCACGCTCGTCGCCGCAACGTCTGGCGCCACAAGCAGACCCGGTAATTCCAACACCCAGCCATCGCCACCGGTGACGTGTTTGCCCGGTACGACCCACTGTGTTGCCGACGCCCGGTTTGCCGAGAATCGCTCGTTCAGCGGTCCATATGCGGTTACCTGCAAATAGCGGGGCCGGTCGATCTCCAAAGTCGCAACGAATTTGGCGTCGTTCTTGGCAGCCATTGGTTCCCCGCGTTTGCGTGCCGTCTGCATCGTGCGTCTCGGATTACCGGGGCTGCCGGTGGTAATGCCTTGCGCAAATACTTCGCCGCTCGCCGCGTCTGTGATTGTCACGAACGCGCCGTCGATCAGGTCACCGACATACTGTGCGTTTCGTGCGATGACCCGCACCGTGATATCGGTTGGCTCCGCCAACGCAGCAAACGGATGCAAAACTGCTACGCAAAGCAGCAAGCCGACCCTCATACCACGCTCCTTAGAGATCCTGCAGAATCTCTTTCATCTTGGCTTGGTAGACGTCCTCAGAAATCAAGTCCCGCTCGCGTAAGCGCTTTAACGCTTTGAGCCGCTCTTCGACATCCGTTGTCGATGACGCTGTCGGGACAGCCGTTGGATCAGGCTGAGGCGCCTCTATCGCGGCGCTGTCGGCGGCTGGGTCCGGCGGCGACTCAGGCACCGCCGGCGCTTCGCTGACCTCTGCGGGAGTCGCCGGGACTGGCTGCGTCGCTGCCGCGGCCACAGAACCCGCCGCAACGCTGGGTACATCGGCACGAACAGCCGCGTCGGGCCCTATGACGAGCCAGTCATCACGCACTTCTGTACCGCTTTGATGCAAATCTATGCCGTTGTCGGCCAGAAAAACAACATCGTGTTCTACGGCCTCCGTCCGGCTACCGTAATTGCGTGGATAATAATCCTCCTCGATCTGCCCGTAGATGCGTTTCGTTCGATGCGGCGTCAGCACCTGACCAAAAATTATGTTCAGATTGCCGTCGTGATAGAAAATACGCCCGGCCGATACGCGATTGCGCCGCGAAAACATGCCTCTGGATAGTCGGCGACTGCCGATCAGATGAAAAATGATGTCCTGCGACGGCGTCGCACGTGCCAGACCTTCGGCAACGGCCTCGCTGAGATTATCGATCTCTTCCTGTGTGAATACCTTCACCGGAGGGTCATTGGGCTCGTCGTCGTCGTACCGCAATCGCAATGCGGCCAACTTCGCCGCTATTTCGCTGGAAGTTGTGCTGAACGGATGATCATTCGGCGCAGCTGAGGCGTCGTCCTGTTTTGTTAGCTGCACGATTTGATCGCCGCGCTCCCAGATCATCGAATCGGAAGCCGCCTGAGCGACAGGCATGCAAACTACATAAGCAACGGAATACATTGCAACTTGCGACGCAGTACGGAAGACTCGTAGCCTTGCAGGCCGCAGTGAGTCTTTTCTCCATTTCGGCGCCATGCTTATTCCCCGCACGAGGTGTTTTTGATTGACGGCGTGTCAGCCCGGCAGCGAGCGACGCTACATGGCGTCGCTCGTGCCGATATTCTACTGCTACCCGCGGCTGCAATCAGTAGAAGAGTATGGCCCCAATGGCGAGCATACCTTCTTCAGCCGAATTACCATTGTGCGCCGTCGCTTCCGTTTGAGCGTACTCGATGACGAGATTCAGTGATGATGTCAGCGGATGATATAGGCCAATAACGAAAGACTCGTTAGTCTCGACCAGCGTGCACGAAGCGTCGGTTACCGTCGCACAGGGACCCCCTGCCGCGATATCACCGGCTCCGAGGTCGAGATTGCTCTCGCCAAAACTGACACCCACCTTCGTCCCAGAACCCGGAAACTTGTAGGTTCCCTGGACGTAGAAGCCGTCCGAATCGCGGGTTGCACCGCTCTCATCCAGGCCATCCCACAGGAAACCGAGCGTGCCGATGCCTTCGCCGCTGTAAAAATAGCCGACCAGTTCAAGCCCGCCGAATGAAACTTTGCCACCGACATCGAATCCCGTGGCATCCTGGCTCGAGAATGACGGGTCCGAGCTATCCAGCGCCTGCGAGATAAAACCCGCCCACACTTTACCGCTGGTTGTCGAGTCTTCGCCGCCCCACGTATAGCCGGCCTTGCCTTCGAAACCGTAAGTATCGCCGTCCTGACTGAACGAATTTGCATCGAGACTCAGGCCGGACAAATTAAACGCACCCCAGGGATCGACGATCGCAACGTTGAATGAAAAGCCGTTCCAGTCCGGTGACGCATATTGGATCTGGGCTTTCCAGTCGGCGTAAAGATAGCCGACCCCGATCCGACCCAGCGTCGTATTGCCACCACCAGCGGCCAAATCGGATACGGTCCCGACACCGAGCAAGGTCATGTCCGAGAGGATCGCGTCGGACCCGTAGAGGCCGAGGTCACGGCCGAGCGTGATCGTGCCCCAGTCAGATCCGAACTTGATGTTGACTTGGCGTAGGTTCGTCGAGTTCAAACCGAGACCGCGGTCAATGCCTCCAACCTTGCCGTCGCCGCTATCGATACCGGGTTGAAAGCCGATATTGATTTCCGTGGTCAGGCCGTTGCTTTCCTGTTTGGCGTTGAGCCCAAACCAGGCCGGCAACAATCCCGTCTGCACGTTGCTTGAATCGTAGTTTGAGCCCGTCAATGAGCCGCATGCGAGGCCGCTCGATACAACGCCGTTGTTATTCGCGTCGCAGTCGAGAGTCGTCAGGAACGCATTGACATTGCCGCTAATGGCAACGTCCCAGTCTCCCATCTGCATTGACTCGAATGCCTGAGCGTTGAAGGATGCGACGAACAGAACAGTTATGCCCGTCAACGTTGAAATCCAACCCTTGTGCTGTTTTGTAGCCATCTTAGAATCTCCCCATGACCCTCAGAATGTGCCGGTAATTCCCGACACTTGGACCAATCGATGTGTGCGAATGAACGCCAGTCACGATTATCTTCGCGCGTCACCGCAACGATTGCGCCAAAGCTCGGTAATGAACTATTTATGGTTGTTAAGGTTCAGCTTACGGTTTGCCTTTTGTTTCAGACGCAACGATTCCCCTCAACACACTCGTCATTACGGTGATCTTATTGATTGGCGTTTGACAGAATGCGTCTACACCGTGCGCAAGTCAACTTCGATTTGCCCGTTTTGCTGTTGGCTCGCTCAAGCCTTTTCACCCGCTGCCAGAGCCCTAACGAGACGCCGCGTCCCCGCGCTAAAACGTCACAACCGAGCGAATGCTTTCGCCCGTATGCATCAAATGCAGGGCGTGATTGATTTCCTCGATCGGCATCGTGTGCGTCGCCATCTCGTCGACCTTCAGTTTGCCCTTGAGGTAGTTGTCGACGTAACCAGGCAATTCGCTGCGCCCCCTGACGCCGCCGAAAGCCGTACCCCGCCAGACGCGGCCGGTGACCAACTGGAACGGCCGGGTACGGATCTCCTGTCCTGCGCCCGCAACGCCGATAATCGTCGATTCGCCCCAGCCCTTGTGACAGCATTCAAGCGCTGAGCGCATGAGATCGACATTGCCTACGCATTCGAAGGAATAGTCAACGCCGCCGTCGGTCAAATCGACGATAACATCCTGAATCGGTGCGTCATGATCTTTGGGATTTACGTAATCGGTCGCGCCCAGCGCCTTGGCCATTTCGTATTTGTCAGGATTTATGTCGATCCCGATAATGCGGCTCGCTTTCGCCATGACCGCACCTTGCACGACGCTGAGTCCGATACCGCCCAAGCCGAAGACGGCGACCGTTGATCCCGGCTCGACCTTCGCCGTATTCAGAACCGCCCCGACGCCGGTAGTGATTCCGCAACCGAGCAGGCAGACTTTGTCCAGTGGCGCGTCCTTATTGATTTTCGCAACGGCGATCTCCGGCACCACGGTGTATTCGGAGAATGTCGATGTCCCCATGTAATGGTGAATCATCTTGCCGTCTTTGGAAAACCGCGACGTGCCATCGGGCATGACGCCCTGGCCTTGCGTGACGCGAATTGCCTGACACAAATTGGTTTTACCTGATTTGCAGAATTCGCATTCGCGGCATTCCGGCGTATACAGTGGAATGACGTGATCGCCCGGTTTGACGCTGGTTACGCCCGCCCCGAGTTCTTCCACGATGGCGCCGCCTTCATGGCCGAGGATGGTGGGGAAGAGCCCCTCGGGGTCTTCGCCGGACAGCGTATAAGCATCGGTGTGACAAACGCCGCTGGCGACGACTCGCAACAGCACTTCGCCCTCTTTGGGCGGTTCAATATCGACAGTTTCGATAGAAAGTGGTTTTCCGGGCTCCCAGGCAACGGCTGCTTTAGACTGCATTGTTCTTCCCTCCGTTCGGATTCTTGGTTGTTTTATTGCTGCCCTTGACCGAAATTATAGCGAATCGACAGACCGCCGTAAAAATGCCGATCGGGTGCCGGCTCGTAATAGCGGCCCCCGAATGTGTTGATACGAATTTCGGCCGAGTAGGTCTCGTCCGTCAAATTATTCACACCGACAAATGGCTCCAATACCCAGTTGCCGAGTCGCCAGTCGGCAAGCCCGGATCGCAAGTTGACGACAGTGTAGGAGTCCGTAGCGACTGTGTTCGCGTTATTGGCATAAAGCTTGCCAACATTGCGCGCATCGATTATCCCATAAAAACCCGACGAGTGCGTGTATGCAACCTCGCCACGAAACACGTTCTCCGGAATACCCGGTAACGTGTTGCCGGAGTAGTCGTTGCCATTATCATCGACAAACCTATCGAACTCGAAATCCGAATACGTATAAGCAAACATTAACTTCAAGCCGTCGACTGGCTCACTCGCGAAAGCAATTTCAACGCCCTTGCGCGACGATTCTCCTGCATTGTCGTAAATATCGCGGCCGCCCACATCGAATGGAATCAGCTCGTCTTCGACATCAATGGAAAACAGTGCCAACTCGTAGTTGCTCCGTTCGGCCAGCGTCCCTTTGACGCCCACTTCATAATTCGTTGCAAGTTGAGGGTTGACATTGGGGTTGAAGCCGCCAGTACCGCTGGGGTTTGTCAATTCAACTGTCGTTGGAGCTTCGAACGCCGTGGAAATCGTGGCATAGAAATTTGCGGTATCGAATGGCGAATACAACACGCCAAACATCGGGCTAACTTCGTCGAGGGTCCGTTTTGCCGAATCGTTACCATCGGCAAGGAACTTGTCCTCAACCTCATATTCGATTTCGTCGTATCGCAGGCCGAGGGTCAATGCGAAATCATCGCTTAACGCAATCTCATTTTGCAGAAACAGGCCGATATTCGTCACGAGCTCATTCTGGTCGGCAATCAGCGGCCCCAAAACGCCCATATTGTTATCGTAGCGTTGCCGGTCGTCGTCCTGACGATCGACGTCCAGGCCCACGATCAGACTGTTTTTGTGGCCCCACCATTCGCCGTTGTACGCATAAGCCGCACCACCGCCGACGTACAAGCGCTCAAACTGTGTGGATCCACCACCGGTAAATGGGAGCGTATTGGCAAAATCCCGCCAAACGTAGTGATTCCTGAGCCGAATCTCGTGCTGCTCGCCGAACGATTTCCGGTAAGTCAGCCCGAGTCGCTGCTGCTCTAATACTTCACCCGTGTCAAAGTCCACGTTTTGTTGGCGTGCGGAAGTGGGATCCGCTTGTGCCTGCGCCAGGTCGATCCCGCCGGGATCGTTAGCGACAGGCTGATCGGTCGCGTTGACGACAATATTCAACTCTGATTCGTCATCGATCGCATAGCTGAATCTGGCATTCAGCAAGGTGTTTTCCGTTTCGCTGTGCGCACGGTAACCGTCGAACTCCATCTTCGAAACGTTTACGAGATAATTGAAACGGCCGGTATCGCCGCCGGCCTTTAATTGCACCTGATTAAAGTCGAACTCCCCAACGGACAAGCGCATCTCGACGAAGGGATCGGCCGGGCCACGTTCCGAGGTAATGTTGATAACGCCACCGGACGCATTGCCATACAGCGATGAGGATGGCCCGCGAATGACCTCGATTCGCTCGGTCGACCCGAGGTCGATGGCATCGGACTGGCCTTGTCCATCCGGCAGAGACTCCGGAATGCCATCAACCAATATCTTGACGCCCCGAATTCCGAAACCCGATCGGGCGCCGAAACCACGAATTGCAATGCGCAGGTCACGCGAGAAGTTGTATCGGTCCTGTATGAACACACCAGGAACCGCTGCGAGCGATTCGTCTAGGGCGAGTTGCTGGCGGCCGCGTTGAATGTCGTCCTTGGTGACTACACTGATCGCTGCTGGAACTTCGCTGATGCGTTTGTGCGTGCGCGTCGCGTATACCTCGATTTCGTCGAGTTCCGCCGTATCAACGTCCTGGTCCGGCGGAGCAGCGACCGCAATGCCCGCAACCGCCAACGGCATGGCGGCAATAATGACCAATTGTGGAGTTACCCAGTACCTGTATGCTCGTCTCACGTGCTTTCTCTCGCCCTATTATAATTGTCGTTAGGCACCCTATCGCATTGCATGCCGGTAACTGACGGGGAATTGTTTCGCGCATTAGCGCCAGCCAATTGTAGAAATTTCCCCGTTGATACGCGATAGCCTGTAGCGCCCAATTCAGTGCAGCGCGCACAGCGTGAAAACGCTACCCATTTTAGACTCAGTCTACAAGGCCTCTAGCAATTTAATCGGCTGGCATTGTCGGGGCCTCGATGACGCAGCGATGATCGTTGCCCTCCGGACGCAACAAAATTCTCAAAATTTTTATAAACTTAGCAAAGACCTATGCTCCGTAAACCGCAAAATTCGGGCGTCAAAAAATTGCTGCTCTTGCAGCTGAGTTGCGCTTTTTTGGCGCAGTCTTGCGCCGCCACCACGCCAAAGCATGAGTCCTGCTCGCCAGCAACAGAGGTCTTGCAGGTCGCGCCGAACATATACGTTCGGCCCGGGCATGCCGCAGTCGTATTCGAAGCTGACGAGATCGCAAACCTCGGTTTCATCGTGGGCGATCGCTGCGTTGCGGTTATTGATACCGGCGGCAGCGTCGCCGAAGGCCGAGCGCTGGACTGCGCGATCCGAAACATGACCGATCGACCTGTATGCTACGTGATCAACACGCATGTGCATCCGGATCACCTGCTGGGCAACGCCGCATTCGTGCGACCCGGAGTCGAGTTCATTGGTCACGCGAAACTGCCGCGCGCTTTGGCGCTCCGCGGCGACATCTACCTCGAGCGTGCCTCGGCTCACGAAGGTCGCGAGCTTGACGTGTCGAATATCGTCTTTCCGGAACGTACCGTGGCAGAGACGGTCGAATTGGATATTGGTGGACGCATCTTGACTGTGCAGCCGCACGATAGCGCGCATACTGACCACGACTTAAGCATCCTGGATAGCACAACGAATACGGCGTTTGTCGGTGACCTAGTGTTTTTGGAACATCTGCCCGTCATAGACGGCAGCATCAACGGCTGGATCGACGAACTCGAGCAATTATCGGCCGTACCATTGGATTATGTTGTTCCCGGCCACGGTCCGGCCAGCGCGCGCTGGCCCGCAGCGACGACTCCGACGCTCGAGTATCTGACCGGACTGCGGGAGAAAGTCCGGGCCTGGATCGCGAAAGGTGGCGATTTGGCCTCGGCGCAGGCTAACATTGACGCACCCCATGCGGCGCAATGGCCGCTGGTCGAGCGCTATCACGAGCGCAATGTGGGCGCCGCATTCGCGGAACTGGAATGGGAGGATTGACAGCATGGTGAACGGTCCGCAGACGAAAGCGTTCCTGTGTCTCCTCGCGTGGCCAACCCTGGTGTTGATGCTCGCGCCGGTCGCGGGTGAGGCAACGACGGCCGAAGAGGACATGCTTTGGACCGGCGGCTTGCGACACGCCTATTTCGGAGACCGCCCGATAACGCAATCGGATGATCTGATCGTGCTCGATCTGCCGAAGCGTGCCGAAAACGCGGCCATCGTACCGGTATCGATCAGCGCGCAGATTCCGCAAACGGACGAACGCTATATAAAAACCATTTACCTGATCATCGACAAGAATCCAGGTGCTCTAGCCGGCAAGTTCCACTTTACACCGAAGAGTGGCCGCGCAGATTTGGCGTTTCGGGTCAGGGTTGATGCCTACACCCCGGTGCGCGCGATCGCCGAAACGAATGACGGCGAGCTGTTCATGAGCCGGCGCTTCATCAAAGCGTCGGGTGGTTGCTCTGCGCCCGCAGGTTCTGACCTTGATGCAGCGATGGCGCGGCTCGGCAAGATCAAACTAAAGACGCAAGGAGAAACGAAGTTTGCCGAGCCGACGCTGGCTCAGCTCATGATCAGTCACCCGAATCTAAACGGATTACAGATGGATCAGGTGACACGCCTCTACGCTCCAGCCCATTTCGTTCGCCACGTCAAAGTTAGTTTCGACGGTGAGGAAATTTTTTCCGCAGAAACCGGGTTCGGCATTAGCGAGAATCCCAGCTTCCGATTCTTCTTCGTGCCGGAAGGCGCTGGCGAACTCACCGCAGAGGTTATCGATACCAAGGATCTGCAATTCAGTCAGAGCCTTCGGGTTACAGCGACTGGCCAGCAGCAGCTCGCCCAGGAGTGACGACCACGCGACGCGCGGCCCTGCCCGCGATCCTCACATTGGTACGGAGGATCACTATATCCACCTGAGCCACCCACAATTGGTGGTCGAATCGATCAGAGACGTAATAGCGCGACTATAGCTGGATTTTCGTAGCATAGACTTGCCGGCGCAGGATTGCCCGCGGCTGCAGCACGAAGCAATACGTCAGACAAACAAACGCAAGTGTTGCCGGTATCCAGCCCAGATCTGACACTACCGGCGTGCGTCTGGCGTACGCATCCTGGCGCAGACCTCGGATAAAATCAGATGGCGAATCAATGCGGAGGTAGTCCAGGCCCGTCTGCGTCGCAAGTTCCTGCAAATAATTCTCCCGCAGCGACGACAAATGTTCCTGGCCGAGCGCGATTCGGCGTGCGACGTCGGCCATATTGACTCCCACCATCGCCTCCCCTTGCTCTGTTGTCGCGCGTCCAAGACTGTATACGTCAATCTGCATGACTTCGTCGCGACTCCAATAACCCACGATATTGCCATTGTCGTCTAAATGCGGAATCCGGCTTGGTACCGGACTACCGATACCGCCGATGAATCCTGCCACGGACCCTGGTTCCCCGCCAAAAGGTGGCCTAATGTCGTTATTGATCGGCGGTGCCTCATGACCATCGGTGAGGAAGACGAGGCGCGTGTCATGATCGCTTTGGCGTGCAGCATCGATCGCGGAGTAAAGGCCCTTGGCAACTTCGCTGCGCGCGGCCCAAGCGATACGCCAATCGACTTTCTCGAGCATATCGTTTAAAGCACGATAGTGGTCGCAAACCTCGACCGGAGTAAACAAGACAAACGTGCGGTGCTCGGCAAAGATTGCGAGCCCGACTTCTGAACCACACGGGAGTTCCTGGAAAGCGGTTGCGACTGCAAACTTCGCAAACTCAAGCCTGGTCGCCGGTACATCGTTTAATTCGATGTCGCTAACGTTCATACTTTGCGTAATATCCACAGCAAACAGGTATCGATAGGTAACTTGACGCAGGCTAATCGATGAATGCGTCGTCGCAATTCCGAGCAGGAGCAAGGACAAAACGAGCCACGGCCACGGCTGCAGGGATAGATAATGGCCGACGTATCGATTCGATTTCATGGCAATTCTTCGCGCGCCTGAATCTTAGTTATTGCCCGTGGGCTCCGCTCCGGATTACGTTCGCCCGTTGGATCAACCGGGTCAGTTTCCGGAGCCACGATCAGCGCCAGTTCCAGGTTGTACTTTGCATGCCAATAGGTATTTTCGGCACGCAGTATTTCTTTGTAGTTTTCTTTCGCTAATTCGATCAGCGGCATAGCGAGGTCGTCGTCTCCAACGTCGCGCAAACGCAGTGCCTCGCGGAAGTACAGATTCGCGAGGTTATATTTGATGTCCATGCGCAGTGCGCTGTTCGGCTGCGCCTCAATTGCCGCATACGCGTTGACGGCCGTTTTAAAGTCTTGTTGGTGTTTGAGGGAGTACGCCTTTGCAAACTGGCGGTATGTGTCGTCTAAGCCATCGATCCCGGCTGCACCGTCTCTCGTCAGGGAGTCATTGAATCGCTGATCTTGCAGAAGCTGCATGCCGTCGTAACCGATCGCAATCAAAAGGGCAGCGACAAGCGTTGCGATCGGCACGTTGATCATGGGCTTCACCATCGCTTGATCTCCGTGCACTCGGCGAGCAATAGCATCGCAATCAATGCCATTCCAGCAACATAAAACCAGGTCGCGATATTTTTCTTGGGAACCACATCGACGTAACGGATGGGTAGACTTTGCAGGTCGTTTACTTCCGCGATCGCTGCCGCGAGGGCGTTCGGGTCTTCAGCATCGAACGCACGGTAGGGTGTCTCGAGTGTTTCAAAATATTCGTGCAACACGCGTGCCGGTGCCATATCGACACGGCCGTCATCGGTGCTCCCGGCGATGATGCCGGGACTGTATCGCGAACGGATGTATAACCAATACAGCGCGACACGATGGCGTCTTAACATGTCCGCGATGTGCAGTCGCGTCGTCTTGTCCAGTCTAGCCCCACCGTCCGAAACGAGCATCACGACCCGCGAACCCGTGTACGGCTGATTCTCAAAAAACCGGATTGCGTTGAGGATGCCCGCACCCACATCGGTCTCGGACAGACCGCGGCCGATATTGCCTGCGTTGATGGCGGCGCGGATGATCTGCGTCTTGTCCGTCAACGGGAGAACTTGTATTGGCTCCGTGCTGAACGCCAGCATCCCATATTTGTCGTTGCGCCGGTTCGCGACGAATTGAGACAATAATCGTCGCGCGACCGCGCCTTTCGCCTCTGAGCCCCGCGTCGTCAGCGGATTGCCAAATGGTTGGCCGCCAAACGGCTGATCCATGCTGCGACTTCGATCTAGCAGAAGTACGATCTGTGCGCCCTCGCCGATACGTTCTGTTTCTTTTTCGGGCAGAAATGGACCACTCAGGGCTATAACAAGCAGCGCCAGCGTTGCACAGCGGGATAAGCGCAAGATAGCACCAATCAGCCCAGAGACTTTGTCGTCCGGGATCAAGGTAAGCGTGGGGTAGTGAACAAGCGCTTTTTCCACGGTGAATAATGGCACCGTGCAAAGCACCAGTAGCAAGAGCACCCACGGGTACATAACGGATATTGTCACGCGACGGATCTCTCAAGCCTGCGGCACTGCCGACACAGATCGACAAGTTCCTGCATCAACGTTGCCGATTCCCCGACCTCCGCATTGTTAAAGAAAATCTCCTGGGACCGGGCGTAAAACGCCGCAAGCTCAGCTTTCAGGGTCGTGAATTTGCCGTTATCTGCAAGAAAGTCCTGCAGGTTTGCTGGAAAAACTACCCAGCCCGCTGTGGCATTCATAGCCTCGTGAAACGCCTGCAGGCCGCGCCGGTAGGTTCCAAAGTCAGCGTCCAAACGCTGTAGTTTGCGCAAGTCGACAAGTGCTTTGGAGAACGGGTATCGGTCGCGTTCCAGTCGTGGCAGCAAGAATCGCTGGTAAACGCTGTACATCAGCAAGCCGACAAGCAGCAGCGTCGAAATTACAAGGCGGACCCGCCGGCTGATAACCGGAATCGGCTGCGGCTCGCGATCCGGCTGTAAGTTGATAGCTTCTCCCGCGTCGGCGGGCGTGATCGGGCCAATCGTAAAGGTCCACTCTGGAAAGAAAACGGGAATCGAATTCGCGACGCCTCTCGTTATAATTTCGAGCTGCGGAATCGTGATTGATGTCAACTGCCGCGGGGCATTAAAGATTTGATAGTCGACAACGATGTGATACGTAAGTCGCTCGTTTCGATCCTCGACTTGGGCTTCTGCACGCGAAACTTCGAGCCATCGATTCAGTCGGCCGGTTGGCGGCAGACTTGTCGTGTCGAGTCGATACGTGCCTGCAAGACTGAGGTGCATCTCATGCCGAATCGTGTCACCAATCGTGTATCCGAAATCTCTCGGTGTGACGATCTGGATATCAGATATCGCCTGCGCAAAGAGCATCGAGGGAATAAGGCATACGAGCGGCGTAACCCACGACATTAATCGCATGAGCCGTATAGCTTGTTGCGGATCATCACTCATAAAAGTATCGACTGACGGCTTCCGCTTCGAAACGATCGATAACATTGAGTGGCCGTAAATCATAATCGGCAAGACAGCGCGTTAACTCCTTGCGATGCTCGACTAGCTTCTGTTGGAAGCGCCTGGCCCATGCAGGACGCAGGAATAATGTGCGTCGCGCCTGCGTCTCCGGGTCACAAACATGGGTAATGCCGGTGCCCGGGATCCGGCGCTCTGCACTGTCCGTGAGAATCACCGGGACAACCGCATGTACGCAAAGAGCGTCCAAGATTCTGCGCAACAACGGGAGAGGAAGAAAGTAGTCCGAAATCAAGAACACCAGCGCGTGCGATCCCGGTATTCGCTCTGCGCCCGCCAGCAGGCCCGACGCGTCTGCTCCCGTCGGCACCCAGCGGCGCAAACGCTCGCAGAGCTTGATGCCGGTACCCCGGACCCGGGTCAGAGGCAACGATAGCTCGTCGCGTATTCTCGTATCGCAAGCGGTAAATGCGAAAGGATCGCCGACCAGTTGTGCCGAGTATGCGAGCGATTCGACAAACTCGATTAGCATATCGAATTTGCGTGCCTGCCCTACAAAACTCATCGACGCAGATACATCGGCGAGCACAATCACGGGCACGATGCTGCGCTGCTTGTAGACCCGAACGAGCAGTTGCCCGCATGGATCTCTGAGTGAAGCGCGCAAGTCGAACCTGCGTGGATCGCCCGCATACAAGGGCGCGGTGCCGTAAACTTCGTACCCACCACCGCGCTGGATACTCTGATGGCTGCCCGGATAGCACGATACGGCACGCCAGGGAGCACGGTATTGAAACTCTGTCGCGCTCTCCATACTTCGGGTCCTTCGCATCCAAAATTATCCGGACTACGGTGCGGCAACCGATTGCAGTATCTGACTGGTCAATTCCTTTGCCAGTTCCGCCCGCCGCAGCTCGAACGCCGGCCTGAAGAATATCCGGTGCGCCACAACCGCAAAAAATACCTCGTGTAGGTCCTCAGGTAGCACGCTGGCGCGTCCATTCAACCAGGCGGCCACCCGCGCAGCTCGCAGGAGGTAGCTCATACCTCGCGGACTGACCCCTGCCTGTATCAGTCTCGACATTTCTGTGTCTTCCAGTGTGATGCCGAAAGCACCTGGGTCCGAACTCGCATGACAGAGATTGAGCGCGTACCGCCGGATCGCCTCGCTCGTTTGTATATTGTCCTGTATGACCCGAGAAACACCGTTTAAGTCACGATAGTCAATTATGTCGGCAGGAACCTGGTCCAGCAGTCGTTCCGTATCGTGAAATCGTGTGTCTACCATTAGCTGTTGCAGCAACGTCGAATCGGTCGGCGATTTGATCTCGATTTCCATCAGGAAACGATCGCGCGCTGCCGCCGGAATCTCAAAGGTTTCCTCGCGCTCAACGCGGTTGCGATCGGCCACCACCAGCAGGTGCGGGAACCGATATTCGCGATTGAACGCCGAGACACTGCGTTCGGCCATGACGCGAAGCATCAAGGAATGCATCTGTGGTCGGGCACGATTGATCTCGTTGAAGAAAAAAGTTGCAAGCGCCTCGCCGTGTTTGAGCAGCGGTCCCGGGGCAACCTTCGGTTTCCCACCTGCATCGACATACGTGTGGTAAACCAGGTCGCTCGGCATCAGGTCAATCGTGCCTTCGATACGTTCGTAGCCACCACCCAGTGTCCGGGCAACGGCGCGCAGCAGCGTCGTCTTGCCGACGCCGACGCTGCCCTCGAGAATGACGTGGCCACGGGTAAACGTCGCGATGCAAAGCAGTCGAACAGGCCTGTCTTGCCCGACCATCAGCGAATTGACCGCGGCTTCAATCGCGAGTGCCTGGGCCTGCCAGTTCGCTAGTTGCTGATCCGACTTCAAAGTGCTACCCGCGAAACTACTTGAATTATATTCCGATGTATATTGATTTTTGACGACATTTCTATTTTTGGATTCGCAACGTATAGCGGCGATTTCGATGCAGGCTGACACGGCATCTTCGCTCTGCTAGCATTTGGTTAGAATCAGTATAATAATAATTTGGAGGGGATTGCGGGTTATGCGAATTTTGGCTGTCACAGCAATCTTCTGCAGTGCTTGGCTGCCTTTCGCCGCCCACACAAACGACTTCCCAACACAGGCTCGAGTGGAGTACGTTCTGCGTTGCATGGATTACCGTGGGGGCCAGAATTACGATAATTTGTATTCGTGTGTATGCGTCATAGACAAGATAGCAGAGATCATTGAATACGACGAATATTCGGAGGCAGAAGTGTTCGCTCAATTGTTTTCCACGCCCGGCGAACGAGGGGGCGTATTTCGCGATCCTGATCGGGCGAGGCTGCTCGTCAAGAAATTAAAGGATGTCACGGACGTTGCAGAAAAGTCCTGCTTCGTGACATTGAAGGGAGAGACCGCCGAATAAGGAGTGGTAACGCGGAGGTTAATTAGTTAAGGGCATATTGCTGGAATTAATGGACTAAGAAGGCAATGCTATCTGTAGCGGTCTTACGCTGGATCGGGCGCAGCCGCTTGGGTTTTTGAAACGATCATCGGAGGAGCGACATGACGAAGCGCTTAGTTGCAACAGTTAGCATTGCACTCGTGCTAGCGGTGCCTGGGATATCGAGTGCAAACAGTGAGCTGATGAAGCTCATGAGCAACCCAAATAACTGGGCGTCCTGGGGGGGTGATTATGCCGGAACTCGCTACAGTAAGCTCAATCAGATCAATAGCGAAAATGTCGGTGATCTACAGGTAGCCTGGACGTTTTCGACCGGCGTATTGCGCGGGCACGAAGGCGGGCCGTTGGTCATTGGTGACACACTGTATGTGCACACGCCGTTTCCGAATAAGGTGTTTGCCATTGATTTGAATGACCAAAGCATCATTTGGCGATACGAGCCGAAACAGGATCCGGACACGATTCCGGTGATGTGCTGCGACACGGTGTATCGTGGCCTGGCGTACGGTGACGGGAAGATCTTCCTGCATCAGGCTGATACGCACCTCGTAGCCCTGGATGCCAAGACCGGTAAGATGATCTGGCGGGTCAAAAACGGTGATCCAAAGAAGGGCAGCACCAACACGAACGCACCGGTCGTCATTAAGGATAAAGTGATAACCGGTATCAGTGGTGGTGAGTTCGGCGTTCAGGGATTCCTGGCGGCTTACAACATCAATGACGGATCGCTCGAATGGAAAGGTTTTAGCACTGGGCCGGACGATCAAACTTTGATTGATCCACGCAGGACCACGCACCTTGGTAAGCCGGTCGGCAGGAACTCTGGCACCAACACTTGGGAAGGCGATCAGTGGAAGATCGGTGGCGGCACGACCTGGGGCTGGTACAGCTACGATCCGGATCTGAATCTCGTTTACTACGGCACCGGCAATCCGAGTACCTGGAATCCTGTTGTGCGCCCGGGTGACAACCGCTGGTCCATGACGATCTTCGCACGAGATCTCGACACGGGTATGGCCAAGTGGGTCTATCAGATGACGCCCCACGACGAGTGGGATTACGACGGCATCAACGAGATGATCCTCGCGGACATCAAGGTCAAGGGCCAAGATCGCAAGGTCCTGGTGCACTTCGATCGTAACGGCTTCGGATACACGCTTGACCGCGTAACGGGCGAATTGCTCGTTGCGGAGAAATACGATCCTGCGGTCAATTGGGCGACGCACGTCGATATGGAGACGGGTCGGCCGCAAGTGGTCGCGAAGTACAGCACTCACCAGAATGGCGAAGACGTCAACACGGAAGATATCTGTCCGGCAGCGTTGGGCAGCAAGGACCAGCAACCGGCTGCGTTCTCGCCGCGTACTGGCCTGTTCTACGTGCCCACGAACCATGTGTGCATGGATTACGAGCCGTTCGAGGTGGAATACACGGCTGGCCAGCCGTATGTTGGCGCGACGCTTAGTATGTTCCCGGCAGGCCGGGTCACGGGCGACGGCACGAATCACCTCGGCAACTTCATCGCCTGGGATGCGTCGGCAGGTAAGATTGTATGGTCATTGCCTGAGCGCTTCTCAGTATGGAGCGGTGCCTTGGCAACGGCGGGCGATGTCGTGTTCTACGGTACGCTCGAAGGCTACTTGAAAGCCGTTGACGCCAAGACCGGTAAGGAACTGTATAATTTCAAGACACCGTCTGGAATCATCGGCAACGTCAATACCTGGAGCCACAAGGGCAAGCAGTACATCGGCGTGCTTTCGGGAATCGGCGGATGGGCCGGCATCGGAATGGCTGCAGGCTTGGAAGGCGATACCGACGGCCTCGGTGCAGTCGGCGCATACAAGGCGTTGGACAAGTACACGCAGCTCGGTGGCGTTATGACAGTGTTTGCTCTGCCGGATTAGTCGACGTCGTTTGATCGTCGCATAGGTAATGATTAGACCCCCGGCTGCATGCGGCCGGGGGATTTTTTTGATACAACGATCCGACGGAATACCATGAGATATCGTACAGTTAGCAGAACGGCAAAACCGCCTTCGATACACACGATGTTGATCGCAGTTCCTCTGCTGCTGGTCGCCTGCGCCAAGGTTCAGACGCAGGATAGTGAGCCTGGCAGCGCAGGTTCGGCGGCCGCCGAAACTACGGCTGGCGCGTCAACGTCGACAGACCCAACATCAACGTCCGGCATATCCGCACCCTACACCGTCGAATGCGGACAGGTTGATGACGACGGTGAGTCGTTTTGCTATGTCGATCGCGATACTTACGTCGGTTGGCGAACCTACCACGGCTTCTGCCACGTCTGTCATGCGCAAGACGCTGTAGGCAGCACTTTTGCGCCGAGCTTGCTTGGACGGATGCAAGAGACTGATATGACGCGAGACCTGTTTGTGGACAGACTGGCGAACGGATTCACCGGACAGATGGGCGTGATGCCTCCCTGGAAAGAGAATCCGAATGTCAGTAAACGCTACAATGAGCTATACAGCTATTTAATGGCACGGTCCGATGGGGTTCTGCCGCCCGGTCGACCGAAAAGATTCCCGAACCCAGACTGATGCAGGTCCATAATTCTAGGTATCGGCGAGGACTATTGCTGGTCATTATATGTGGCCTGTCGATGAGCATTTCGGCCGACGAAGGACAAGCATTTCGAGTTTGTGCCGATCCTAACAACTTACCTTTTTCGGCAATATCGCTCGACGGACTGGAAAATAAGATTGCACAAATCTGGGCCGATGAACTTGGCTTGTCGCTGGAGTACACATGGTTCCCGCAACGGCGCGGATTCATACGTAACACACTCAGAGCAGTGAATGAATCGGGAACCGACTACAAATGCGATGTCGTCATGGGCGTAGCAGCCGGATTCGACCAGCTTGTGACGACAATTCCTTACTATCGATCAACGTACGCGCTGGTATTCGTAAAGGGCCGTGGCCTTGACGACGTAACAAGCGGTCGGCAATTCGTCAACTTGAATCCGGATGTCCGTGACCAGCTCAAGATCGGCGCGTTTACGCCGACACCCGGAGTTAAATGGCTCGCGCGACATGGCATGACCGAGCAAACCGTCGCCTTTGTTGCGATGTCAGGTGATCCCGAGGCGTACCCAGGAGAGATCGTCGAGAAGGAGCTCGCCAGCGGCAACTTGGATGCTGCAATTGTATGGGGTCCGATAGCCGGATTCTTTGCCAAACGCGCGCAAGACGTAGAGATGGTCGTAATTCCCCTCGTGTCGGAGCCTGGCATTCAATTTGATTTCGCGATTTCTGCGGGCGTTCGTTACGGTGACGGCGAACGCAAAAAGGTATTGGAAGGACTAATCCGCTCGACGGCAGTATCGATGCGTGAAGTCCTGGATGCGTACAATGTCCCCCTACTCGAAAACGTGCAAGCGACAAATACTGCCCGGCTGCCCGATGACGATTAGGGTGCGACGTTGATTTGTCTGCGGAGCTGTGATGTCATGGACACCGTGGTGACAATTAGCGTCTATACTAAAAGGTTACTGACCGATCGCGATCTTTGCGGGGTCAATCAGGGGATTTGGAGGGCACAATCATGGGTAGCAAACTCAATAAGAATTTTTTTCTCAGCCTACTGATTGCAACGAGTATCACACTTTTCGGTGCAAGCGCAGCACATTCCCAGGAGGTCGAGAGCGCCACACTCTATGGCGATATGCTGACGGTTACGCAGGATATGTTGGATCACGCGGCGGGTGACTCAAATAACTTCCTGCATACCAACGGCAATTACAATCAGACACGTTACTATCCGGCTCGCCAGATCAACGTAAATAACGTTGACCGATTGAAGCGTGCCTGGACATTTGAGACTGAGGTCGTCGAGTCTCTGGAGACGACGCCAATCGTCGTGAACGGCGTCATGTATGTCACGACGTCATTCAACCATGTCTATGCGCTAAATGCGGAAACCGGCAAACAAATCTGGCATTTCAAACACAATATGGGCCCGATCACGACCTACTGCTGCGGACCGAATAATAGGGGTGTGTTCCCTTATGGCGATCGTCTCTTTATGGGCACACTGGATGCAAAACTCGTGGCTTTGGACGCCAAGACAGGTCGTCTCGAATGGGAAGTGCAGATTGCCGATCCCGAACTCGGCTACAGCGAGACGATGGCACCGACCGCGGTCGACGGGAAAATCCTGATTGGAACCAATGGCGGTGAGTATGGAATTCGCGGGTTTGTCAAAGCCTACGATGCGGATTCCGGCAAGCTATTATGGACATTTCACACGACGGCCGAAAATTCTGTCGGTGTGTGGGCGACCGAGGATGCGACGGGTCGCGACATGCTGCGAGACATCAGAGCCGAAAAAGCGGCTTTGAAAATACTCGGCGATCCCTACGAGAGGCTCGGAGGCGGTGTGTGGCAGAACATGGCGGTCGACCGGGAAACGGACACTGTCTATTTCGTCGTGGGCAATCCGTCTCCCGACCTGTATGGTGCGATCCGACCTGGAGACAATCTGTACACAAATTCACTCGTGGCCGTTGATTTGGATACGGGTGATTACAAGTGTCATTTTCAGTACATTGCGCACGACGTTTGGGATCTCGATGCGGTGAGTCCACCGATACTAACCGCGGTTGCGGATAGACGAGGAAATACTGTGAAAGGCGTGCTGCACGGCGGCAAGACCGGATATGTCTATGTCCACCGTGCGGATGACTGCAGCCTCATTCGTTACTCCGAACCCATGGTCAGTCAGGAAAATCGCTGGGTCCTGCCAACGGCGGAAGGCGCACGCATGCTGCCTGGTGCAAACGGTGGCGTGGAATGGTCTCCAATGGCCATCGATGCGAACCTTGGATTGGCGTATGCGATCAATCTGCATCAGCCAATGACCTACCACGTCGAAGAAACACCGTACCCGGGTGGCAAGCTTTGGCTCGGTGGCGCATTCAAGGTCATTCCGTCCGAGCAGCAATGGGGCAATATCACTGCGGTCGACTACAACACCGGCAGTATCAAATGGAAGGTGAAGACCCAACAGCCGATGATAGGCGGCATTCTGGCGACCGGTGGCGGCCTCGTGTTCACTGGCGAAGGCAATGGTTGGTTTAGAGCATATGATTCGGCCTCAGGTGAGCTGTTGTGGCAGTACAAAGCGAGCGCCGGTGTAAATGCTCCGCCGGCTTCATACAATGTAGGCGGCAGCCAATACATTGTCGTCGGCGCGGGCGGTAACGTGCAGCTTGATTACAAGCGCGGAAATCAAATACTAGCCTTTAAGCTCGACAGGTAGTTCGGTAGGCATTAAATGTAATCCCCGGCGGCCGACATTTTTTGGCCGTCGGGATTTTTTTCGGAGCGAACGGCAACTTGGCGGAACCGATCGGAGCGAATGACGGTCGAAACCCCTATCGCCTTCACGCGAGATCGTGCATGCCAAGCAGATTCTTGAAACTCTTCTTATTCCTGTGTTCCACCTGCTATTTAGGCCCAGTCATTGCGCTGGCCAACGACGCTGTTGACGATGAATTCGCACCCGTCGCTGGGATACTCGAATCTTGCGAAGTCTGTCACGGAGAAGGCGGCGCATCGACTCAACAACAGTACCCGATACTAGCGGGACAGGAATTCTATTACCTGTACGTTCAACTGAAAGATTTCAATTCCGGACTTCGTGCAGATCCGATTATGGGGCCACTGTCCTCTGCTCTTGATAAAGAGTCCATGCAATTGATCGCCAAGTATTTTTCCGAGCAGAAATGGCCCGATACGGCATATATGAACGGGGACCAGGCAACTCAATCCGCGAAATCCGTCATCACGGCGGGACAGTGTGTTGCTTGCCATCTGGGAGCATTTCACGGTAACAGCCGTGTGCCGCGCCTGGCCGGTCAGCATCCCGAATATCTAGCGAAGACAATGCTCGACTTCAAGTCGAAAGCGCGACGAAATTCACCAGCCAAAGGATCGCTGCTGGCATCGTTCGACGACCAGGAATTGGTCGATGTTGCTCAGTATTTAAGCAGTCTCTAGCACCAGCCTCACTGTGCCTGTTGCTCGAGAACGCGAGCTGTTTCCACGTGACCACCAGCCAGGGCAAGATTTTTCGCGGTTTGACCGTTGTTATCGCGTAATGTCACGTCGCTCTCCTGATCGAGTAGGTACCTGACCACCGCCAAATGGCCTTGTTCGGCTGCCATCATCAGTGCAGACTTGCCGCGATCGTCGACCAGATCAACGGCAGCACCGCGTGCCGTCAGCATTTCGACAACGTCGCGATGGCCATAACCTGCCGCCCACATCAAGAGCGTCAGCTCGTGCGAGTAGCGCGCATCGACAGAAATTGAGGGGCCGTTATTCGAGTCCAATAGTTGTCGGAGTAAATGCGCGTCACCATTGGCAGCCGCATACACGGCGCCGGTCTTGCCCGTGCTATCGACAAAATCGGCCCTGGCACCACTTTGCAACAACAGTTCGGCAATCGCAGCGTGCCCGTGGAATATCGCACTCGAAAGCGGCGACACCTGTCTCATATTGAGTAAATTAGGATCGGCACCTTGTTGGAGAAGGAATCGGACCAAATCGATAAAGCCGTTCGCCGCCGCCTCAAATAACGGCGTACTACCATTGAGGTTGGCCTGATTCGCGTCCGCTCCAGCCTCAATCAGTACCCGGACTGTCTTCACATGGCCGCCTCGCGACGCATAAATTAAAGCGGTGTTGCCGAAGCGATCGCGGGTGCTTAAGGATGCGCCATCCGATAGACTCGAGGCGACCAGTTCCCCATCCCCGCTTTTCGCCGCGTCTAACAGACCCAGGTTCAGCGTTCGCGGGTCAGTCGCAGCTGTCGTTGCACCAGCACCAACTACGAGAATGACCATCGTTTTTAGGAGTGTTCTTATTGTCGTTGTCCGGCGGAGCATTATCTCTAGTATGCCTGCTCATATTGTTTTCGCAAAATTATACGCACAAAGTGCTATCGTTCAATATCGAGAGCCTGCAACGAGAGATCGACGATTGTGCGAAATCTAGTAATTTTCCTGATGGTTTTACTGCCGGGAACCGCGTTCGCCGACGATGCAGTCGAGGCGGCGTCGAGTTGTGTTGTCGTACACGACAAAGACGACGCACAGACCGAAAAAACGACTACCTGCTTCGAGAATATTGCACTGGAGCGAACGTCGTTCGAATCTGGAGTTTGCCAGTGGAAGAGTGATGCCCAGGCCGCCGCGGATGTCCAGACAACGACACAGTTTGTCGCACAATGCCCGGCCAGTTACAGCGCATTTTGCGATCGACTGGTCCTGGGCCCGCGGATGATCGCACCCGTCAAAATCTTTATTTACGATCGATCGACCGAGGTATTGGAGCGGGCAAAGAAGCAGTGCTTAAGCGGCGGCGGTAAGTGGACCGTGAACGAATCGAATTAAGTAGTTTTACGGATAGTGGCATTGACCCGCGCCAATTAGTGTCTAGCTATGCTCGGGACCAGAATATTTCGTTGTCGCCCTTCGCGAATGTCGCCGCTCTTACGGCAGTGCGTGTTGCTGGGCTCCGTGTTGGCATTCTTCCCGTGCTTCCTTGCGGCGGCCGAAGATGACGCTCTCCCCTACGCGGTCGAGGATGGGGTAGTCGACGAGTCAACGTATTTGGGCTGGCGGATCTTCCACTCGACCTGCCACGCCTGCCATGGCGTCGATGCCACGGGCACAAGCGTTGCTCCGGATCTCACCGAGCGCGTCAAGAGGCTCACGTCTCGCGATTTCAGTATCAAGGTGTTGTCGCGATATCGAATTACGATGAGCGCTGAAGCGGCGGCTGGCGATGGCCAATCTGAGCTGCGTGACGCATTTCTGGAGCGAGTGTTGCGGCGTGAAAGCGGCGACGTGCATATGCCGGCATGGGAGCAAGACCTGAACGTCAAACCACACGTGCTGGACATCTATGCCTATCTCCGTGCCAGAGCCGATGGGGTCCTGGGGCCGGGGCGCCCGCAAAGGCAGTCCGAAAGCAATTAGAATATCTGACTGGCGATCCGCGTGCAGTTGCCTCGCCATCTTAACCTTGGTCCGGAAGTCCTTCGACCCGCCCAATCTACTGGTCGCCGTCAGTTAGTTTCCGCGGCTACAGGGGGTTAGGCGCGGCCGCGGCAAGAACTTCGCGCCGGCCCCACCAGGTGCGAAATACCGGGCGTACCGGCACAGGTTGCGCTAAACTGTTGGGTGCCGCGAGAAGAAACCAAAAACACTTCAATTGGAGGAAAACCATGGCAACTCCATCTCTACATCCCGCTATCGATAATGGTGTTCAGCCGGGAAGCGACAGCTTTGCCGGCGGCACCCTGAAATGCAAATGTGCTTCGGACCCCGTCGAGGTCACGGTCAAGTCGCAATCTGCACACAACCATGTGTGCGGTTGCACCAAGTGCTGGAAGCCCGCCGGTTCATTGTTCTCAATGGTGGCTGT
>Ga0224497_10000010_pt1 | contig 214590 bp, 171 predicted proteins | sample SF_Jul11_sed_USG_4_FD_167970 | JGI IMG/M metagenome (GOLD analysis project Ga0224497, IMG submission 167970) | Sediment microbial communities from San Francisco Bay, California, United States - SF_Jul11_sed_USGS_13 | ecosystem: Environmental > Aquatic > Marine > Sediment | place: USA...
CCCCCGATCGCCCCTTGGCGGGCCTCGGTGAGCTCCGTTCCGTTCGCCACCACTCGCTTGAGCTCCATCCCACCCGTGACCTCGGTGGGTCGGTTTCTCACGGCACCTTCAGCGTGGACGTTCTGCAGGAGTTGGATGACCAGGAAGGGCAGTGCGCGGGGCGACCGGTTGTGATACACCATGCGCACAGTGCCGTCGATCCGCTTCGCCTCGGGATCGAGGCTCGCCGTGATCGTATAGTCCGTCCACTGCTGCCAGTACTTGGGGCCCGGGGCGCCCGTGGTGCTCCGCGTCCCGCTTTCCAGCGCCCGCTCGAACGACCGGTCCACGGTGACGGGGTAGGGGACGGGCCGTCGGGGCGCGGTTTGGCCGGCAAGCGGAGTGGTGGTGGAGAGGGCCGCGAGCAGGGCGGCAGCGGCGGTCAACAATCGTGGCATCAGAGAGCTCTCCCGGTCACAAATGATCGGATGGCAAATCGAACGCATTTTCTACCCCGGCGCGGAGGTCTCGATCCGGCGCCCTAGGGACGGTGCAGGCTAACCTGCGTGCCGGATATGTGGCAAGGCACTGACCCGTGTATCTTGACGGCAAATCCCCTATCGGAGTTTCAAGCATGAGGGTCGTGGTACTAGGCGCGGGGCGGGTGGGGCAGGCCATCGCGCTCGATCTGGCGGCGTCGGGGTTCGCGGTCGCGGCGACGGATAGCGATCCGATGGCGCTCGCACCGCTCGCCGCTCGGGGCCTCGCAACGGTGAGAGCCGATCTTGCCGATCGGGACGCGGTAGTACAACTGGTTGCTGAGTTCGATCTGGTGGTCGGCGCGTTGCCGGCCGCTCTGGGCTACCGGACGGTCGAAGCCGTCATCGATGCGGGCCGCGCGATCGTCGACATCTCGTTCTTCGAGGAAGACCCTTTCGGCTTGGATGCGCTCGCACGGGAGCGGGGCGTCGTAGCGGTCGTCGACGCCGGCGTGGCACCTGGCCTCAGCAACATCATCTACGGTCACTTCGCTGCCGGGGCCGATCGCGTGCGCCGGCTCGTCTGCTACGTGGGTGGGCTTCCGGCCGAACCCTCCGGGCTGATGCGATACAAGGCGCCGTTCTCACCGGCCGACGTCATCGAGCTCTACACCCGCCCTGCCCGATACCGTACGGGGGGGGTGCTCACCACGGTACCGGCCCTTTCCGAGATCACGTCGCTCGACGTGCCGGGCGTCGGCTCCCTCGAGGCATTCCTTACTGACGGCCTTCGTTCGCTGCTGCGCGAAGATCACGTTCCAGAAATGCGGGAAATGACCCTCCGGTATCCGGGACATGTCCAGCAGATGCTCCTGCTGCGGGAGATCGGGCTTCTCTCAACGGCACCACTGACGGTGGGGTCGACGCGAATCTCGCCGCGGGCCGTGGTGACCACGCTGCTGTTCCCGCTGTGGGAATTCGCGCCGGGTGAGCCCGACCTCACGGTGCTCCACGTCGAGATCGATGTGGAGCAGGGAGGGTCGGCGGAGCGGCACACGTTCGACCTGCTCGACCGCCACGATGCCGAGTCTGGTACGAGTTCGATGGCCCGGACGACGGGGTACACGTGTACGGCGATCGTCCAGTTGGTGGCAGACGGGACCTACGGGCGCACGGGCGTGTCGGCGCCCGAAGACGTGGGGCGAGTGGAGGGGTGCTTCGATCGGGTACGCAGCTACCTCGAGGCGCGGGGGGTGCGGCTCACTGAGACCCGGTCACCGCTTCCCCCGGCCTGAACCCCGCGGCGTCAGTCTCGGGGCGGACGGCGGCCCCGCTGCATCGCCACGGAGGGCTTGGGGAGCACGTCGAGCTTCGCTCGTTGTGGCTCGGTGAGCAGCTTCTGGATGGCCCCGTACTGCTCGTCGATCGTCTGCTGCATCGCGGTGAACTGCTCGCGCATGGCCATGAACTGCTCTCGTGCCTCGGGCGACGGTGGACCTCCACCCATTCCCTGGCGCATGGCGGCTCGCTTCTCGGCAGCCTCCTTCATCACGGCGTTGATCTTCGCGTAGGGCCCGGCAACCGCCTTCTGCTGCTCGGGCGTGAGCGCGAGCTCCTGGACCAACGAGTCCATCGCGAGCCAGTTACCGGTGGGCGGTGTCGGTTGCTGGGCGTGCGCAGCCGCGACGGACGTCGCCGTCAGGAGTGCCAAGGACAGGGCCAGCTTGTGCATCGGGGAACCTCCGGTTCAGAGCCTGGGTACGGCGACATATATTGGTATACGCCGGACGCAGGCCAGTTGTTGAGGCTCCCAAGGTGGCCCACACGGCGGTCCGGGAATGGCGTGCGGCGGGTGTGATTACTGGGAGGTCGATGTGTATCCCATCGCCGTTCGCGTGTCACGAGTGTCCTGGCTCCGGCGACTGGCGCCGTACGCGCTCCTCACGCTCGTCCTTTTCCTGCTTCCTTCCCAGCTCAGCGCCCAAACCGACGCGCGCGAGATTGTCGATCGGGTGGACCGTCTGCTGCGTGGTCGGTCCAGTCGCGGGACCATGCGGATGGACGTCGTCACCGCGCACTGGAGCCGCAGCATGCAGATGCGAATCTGGTCGCTCGGCACCGAGTATGCGCTCATCCGTCTCCTCGCTCCACCGAAGGACGCCGGAACCGCGACGCTCAAGTCCGGCGAGGACATGTGGAACTATCTCCCCCGGGTGGACCGTACCATCAAGCTGCCGGCATCCCTCATGGGTGCCTCGTGGATGGGATCACACTTCACGAACGACGACCTCGTGAAGGAGAGTCGCATCATCGAGGATTACGACATCGAGATCGGGTACGAGGGCGCGCGTAATGGTGTCGAGGTCTGGGAGTTCGTGCTCACACCAAAGCCCGAGGCGGCGGTCGTCTGGGGTCGCATCGAGGAGCAGGTCCGGCAGGGTGACCTCATGCCCGTGTGGGCGCGGTACTACGACGATCGTGGCGAGCTGGCCCGGAGCATCACGTTCGAAGACTTCCGGTCCATGGGGGGACGCCTCGTGCCCGCGCGGATGGTCATCCGTCCGGCCGACAAGCCGACCGAGAGCACGACCATCACCTACCTCGATCTCGAGTTCGACATCGCCCTCGACGCATCGTTCTTCTCACTCCGTCGACTCCAGAGCGATCGCGGCTCCGACTGATGGCGGCACGGCCGTGGTGGCGGATTGGGTGGCGGAATCTAGGGCGGAACCGGCGGCGGAGTCTCATCACGATTGCAGCCCTGGCGGTCGGCTACTTCTCCGTCGTGCTGTTGGTGGGGTGGTGGGATGGTGTGGTCGTGGAGATGATCAACAACGGGACGGGGATCCTCTCCGGACAACTCCAGGTTCACAGCGCCGCATACTTGCCTGACCGCAACGTCTACGAGACGATCGGCGGACCGGACGGTACCGACGTGACCGCCATCATCGCGGGAGTGACGGCTGACCCCGCCGTGGAGGGTGCGGCCCCGCGGGTGTACGGGGGCGGTCTCGTGAGTTTCGGGAATGCGACCACCGCCGCCGCGTTTCTCGGGATCGACCCCGAGCTGGAGCCGCGGGTATCGCGTCTGATGGACGCGCTCAGCAGCGGACGCCCGCCCGCACGTGGCACCAACGAGATACTGGTTGGCGTCGAGATGGCCCGGATTCTGGGCGTCGAGCCCGGGGCCGAAGTCGTCGTAGTCGCTCCGGCAGTAGACGGATCGTTGGGAAACGACCTGTTCGTCGTGAGCGGCGTATTCACCTCGGGACTCGCCGATCTCGACCGCACCTTTGCGTTGCTCCCCATCGACGCGCTTCAGGCGCTGATGGTGCTCGATCCCGGTCGAGTGCACGAGATCGCGGCGGCTGTCCCAGATCCATGGGATGCACCCGCAGCGGCCACCCGACTGCACTCGGCACTGGGGGCCACCGACGGGGCGCTCGCTGTGGAGTCGTGGACCGACCTCCGGCCGGAATTGGTCGAATACGCCCAGCTCAGTCAGTCATTCCAGTGGGTCCTGCTCGTCATCGTGTTTGGCATGGCGATTTTCGGCGTCGCCAACACGATGCTCATGGCCACGTTCGAGCGACGCCACGAGTTCGCTCTCCTCCTTGCACTGGGGGCGGCCCCGCGGGGGATCGTGTGGTCGGTCGTCGTTGAGGCGATCGCGCTCGGCGCGATCGGTCTTCTCGTCGGTGCGGCCGTTACGGGGCCGGTCCTGGTGTGGTGGCACAACGCGCCCCCCGATCTGAGTTGGCTCGTCGGCGACTTCACGATGGCCGGCGCACTCGTGCGACCGGTCCTCCGGGTCGAATACCCCTGGAGCATGGCCGTGCAGTCGGCGCTGGCACTCTTCGCCACGGCTGCGCTCGCCGCGCTCTATCCCGCAATGCGGGCCGCGCGGGTGCCTCCGGCAGACACGTTGTCGGGTCGCTGATGCGCCGCGCCAAGCTCCTCGCGCGTCTCGCGCTCCGCAACGTGCGTCGGCAGACGCGACGGAGCATCCTCACGGCGTCGGCCATGGTTCTGGGCGTTGCGGTGCTCGTCTTCTCGCGAGCGTTGGGAGACGGGGCGCACGAGGACTGGATCGACCAGGGCGTTCGCCTCGGGAAAGGTCACATCGCCATCCAGCACCCTCGGTTCCAGCAGAGCCGTCATTTGGATGACCGGCTCACGCCAAGAGCACTGGCATTGGCCGAACGCGCGCTTGCCGAGCCGGACATCGCCGCGCGCGTGACGGCGGTGGCCCCGCGCTTGGAAATCCAGGGGCTCGCCAACTCCGCCACGGGGGCCATCCCGGTGTTCGTGACCGGAGTGGATCCCGAGATCGAGGCGGGATTCTCCAAGCTGGGCGATCGGGTCGTCGAGGGTCGCTACCTCGAGGACGGCGATCGCCTGCACGCGTTCGTGGGTCAGCGGCTCGCCGAACGGTTGGATCTGGAGCTGGACTCCCGCCTCGTGCTCACGGGGCAGGACGCAACCGGTGAGATCGCCGGGCAGTTCGTCCGGGTGGTGGGCATCTTTCGTACCGGCCTTCCCGAGGCCGATGAGGGGATCGTCCACATTCCCCTCCGCACCGCACAGGAGTGGCTGCAGGTGGGTGGTGCCGTCACCACCCTCGCCGTGCTCGTGGCGTCGGGCTGGGACATGCCCGCGGTGCTCGACGACCTCGACGCCGCATTGGCCGAGGATGCCTCCGAGGTCGCGGCGCTGGGGTGGCGCGAGGCCATGCCCGAGCTGGACGCCGCCATCCGCATCGACGATTACGGCGACTATTTGTTCCACCTGATCCTGTTCGTGATCGTAGGGCTTGCCATCGTGAACACCGTCCTCATGTCGGTGCTCTACCGCACCCGGGAGTTCGGCGTGCTCCGGGCCCTTGGGCTCACGAAGGGCGAGACCGCGGGCGTGGTGTTTGGCGAGGGTGTGCTGCTCACGCTCGTGAGCGGGCTGCTTGGCATGGTGGTCGGCTTCGCGTTCACATGGGTCTTCTTTCGCAACGGGCTCGACTACTCGGGGCTGCTCGACAGCGAGTTCACCATCTCCGGCATTCTCCTCGAGCCCGTGATCGTCCCGATCTTTCGTATGGTCCAGGTGTTCCAGAGCCTGGGCTCGATTGTCGTGATCGGGGTGTTGGCGTCCCTCTATCCTGCCTACCGCGCGACGCGGATCGACGTCGCCGAGGCGATGAAGTTCGAGGCATGAGCGAACAGCGAGTTGTGGCGGTCCGGACCGATCGGGTCTGGAAGGTGTTCGAGCACGACGGTATTGCCGTCGACGCGGTGCGCGACGTTTCGCTGGAAATCCAGCGCGGCGAATTCGTGGTGTTAGCCGGTCCGTCCGGGTCGGGCAAGACGACCCTGCTGAACCTGCTCGGCGGGCTCACCGCGCCCACTCGCGGGGCGGTGTGGATCGACGGTCAAGAGCTGACCGCCATGAAGGAACGGCAGCGCGCTCGACTTCGACTGGAGCGGGTGGGGTTCGTGTTCCAGGCGTACAACCTCCTGCCTGTGTTGACGGCACTCGAGAATGCCGAGTTCTCCCTCCTCCTCCGCGGGGTCCCAGCGGAGGAGCGAAAGCGCAAAGTGCAGGAGCTATTTCAGCGCATTGGCATCGGCGGTCTCGAAGATCGGCGGCCCTCCAAGCTCTCGGGCGGGCAGCAGCAACGGGTGGCGGTCGCCCGCGCCGTGGTTGGTGAACCCGCGCTCGTGTTGGCTGATGAGCCGACGGCCAATCTCGACAGCGCCTCGAGTATTGCGCTTCTCGACGTGATGACCACGCTGAACGAAGACCTTGGCACGACCTTCGTCTTCGCCACCCACGACCAGCGGCTCATGGAACGGGCTCGGCGCCTGATTCGATTGGTGGACGGTGCCGTGGAGTCGGATACCCGAAGGCCGTCTACGAAGGGGGCATGAGGCGGGTCGCGATCGCTCTGGCCGTGCTCGGCCCGGCCGTGGGCGGGGGCGTGGCTGCCCAACAGCCGCTGCTGCGAGCGTACGGGCTCAACGTCGCCTTTGCCGCCGACGCAACGCCGCTGAGCGATGCACTGCTCAGTGACGTCCAGCGCTTCAGGGTCATGTCGCGCCCGTCGTGGGGTCCGTGGCGTCTCGACCTTGCCTACGAGCATGTCCTGAGCGCGAGCACGGTGACTGGGGGCACACTGGTGGCAGGACTGGTTCCCGCCGTGACCGGCAATGACTGGCTTCCCCTCCAGGGCACCTTGTGGGAGACCGACCACCTCACGTGGCGGCATCGCGTCGACCGCCTGGGCGTCGTCTTTCAGCACGACGCCGTCGAGGTGACGATCGGTCGGCAGCCGATCTCGTGGGCGACCACGCTCTTCCTCACTCCAGCCGACCCGTTTGCGCCGTTCGATCCCTCCGACCCGTTCCGGGAGTATCGGGCCGGGATCGACGCGGCCCGGGTTCGCGTCTTCCCGGGTCCGTTCAGTGAGATCGAGGCGGTCGCGCGCGTCGTGGACGTCGACGACGACCGCGCGATCACGGCCTTGGCACGCGGCCGGACCACCACCGGCCGCTGGGAGGTGAGTGGGTGGGCGGGCGTGCTGCATGAGGAGGCGGCCGGGGCGATCGGCGTGACCGTCACCGTCGCGGGAGCGGCGATCCGTGGGGAAGGGGTGCTGCGACGGACCGGCGACGAGACCGTGCTGAGGGGTACCATCGGTGTGGACCGGAGCTTCAATGTCGGATCGCGCACGCTCTACGTGGTCGTCGAGTACCAACGGGACGGCTTTGGTGCCGCCGACGCCGCCGAGCTTCCGGCCACCCTGCTTTCGGCGGCGGCTCGCCGCGGCGAGCTCCAGGTATTCGGCCGGGATGAGGTCGTGCTGCAGGGGAGTCTGGAGCTGCACCCACTGGTCTCGGCCGACGCACTCGTGATTTGGAACCTGAACGATGCGAGCGCCCTGCTCGGGCCGGGCATCAGCTATTCGGTGACCGGCTCCGTGAACGCGCGAGCCGGCGTGTTCATCGGCGTCGGACCCGGTGCCCAACCAACGGGTATCCTCGGTTCGGAATACGGGTTGGTGCCGACATCCGGTTACGTTTCGCTCGCGCTGTTCTTGTAGGAGCGATCCGACTCCAATCGAAAGGAACGCAGGCAATGCCACGTCGTGGAATGACCGGGGTGCACGGGTGGATGGTGGCGGGTGTCTCGGCGGCGCTCGTGGCGATCCTGCAAGGTTGTGCTGTCTCGCATCCGGGGGCGGCCGTGACTCATGCGCCTGTCGTGTTGGTGAGTTTGGACGCGTTCAGGTGGGACTTCTTGGAGAAGACCGAGACGCCAAGCCTCGACGCGTTGGTAGCCCGCGGCGTGCGAGCCGAGCACCTGATCCCGGTGTTTCCGACGAAGACCTTCCCGAACCACTACAGCATCGCCACGGGCCTCTACGCCGAACATCACGGGATCGTGGCGAACAACATGTACGATCCGGTCTTCGACGCCCGCTTCAGCCTGAGCGATCGGTCGGCAGTGACGGACGGCCGCTGGTGGGGCGGCGAACCCATCTGGGTGACGGTCGAGAAACAGGGCCTGGTGGCCGCCGCCTTCTTCTTCCCCGGGACCGAAGCGGCCATCCAGGGCGTCCGGCCCACCTACTGGCGGGACTACGACGGCGGTATTCCCAATGAGGACCGCGTGGCACAGGTGCTCGCCTGGCTCGACCTTCCTCCGGACGAGCGGCCCTCGCTCATCACGCTGTATTTCGTGGACGTCGACGATGCGACGCACCGGTATGGGACCGATGCGCCGGAGACGCTGGCCGCCATCCGGACCGTCGATCGCATGATCGGTCTCCTCGTGGCAGGACTCGAGCAGCGCGGCATCGCTACCGCGACCAACCTCGTGGTGGTGTCGGATCACGGTATGGCGAATACGTCGCCGGACCGTGTCATCTTTCTGGACGACTATCTTCGGCTCGACGAGGTGGATGTCGTCGACTGGAATCCCGTTGCCGCGATTCGACCGCTCGACGCCGGTGACCAGAACCGGATCTACGGTCTCCTCGAGACGGCCCATCCGCATCTACGCGTGTATCGGAAGGACGAGATCCCTGCGCGGTGGCACTACCGGGACCACCGGAGGATCCAGCCGATCTTCGCCGTGGCCGACGAGGGCTGGTCCATTACGAGTCATCCATACTTCGACCTGCAGCCCGAGCGCATGCACGGGGCAAACCACGGATACGACAACGCGCTCCCGTCGATGGGGGCCGTGTTCGTGGCTGCCGGTCCGGCGTTCAGGGAGGGAGCGATCACCGCGGCGTTCGAAGCGATCCACGTGTACGCGCTGCTCTGCCACATTCTCGGTCTCACCCCGGCACCGAACGATGGAAGTCTGGACGCCGTCCTGGGGGTTTTGAGGTAGTGGCCCGACGGCGACGAGGTTCCGACAAGGCTGCGTCCCCCGATGTGCTGCCGGCTGAGCCGCCCCGGCGCTGGTCCATGTGGGCACTCGGCTGGGCCAAGTCGATCGCGCTCGCCGTCGCGATCTGGTATCCGCTCCAGGCACTCGTGGTCAAGTCGTTCCGGATCAACTCGGGCTCCATGGAGCCCACGTTGCTGGTGAACGACTTCTTGATTGTCAATCGCGCGGTGTTCGGAGCGCGCGTCCCCCTCATCGGTGTTCGGACGCCCACCCTGCGGGAGCCCCGGCGCGATGAGTTGATCGTGTTGAAGGGAATCGAGGAGCCCGTGCTGACCATTGTGAAGCGGGTCATCGGCACCGCCGGCGACACGCTTGCCATGCGCAACGATTCCTTGTTTCGCAACGGTGTCTTCGTGCCGGCCCCCGCGCGCTATCGCCGTGACCCCATGGCTTCCATGGACTCGCTGCAGCGGGTGGCGATCGCACGCTGGCAGCGGCCGCTGCTCGTGCCCAATGCGGTGACGGAGCCGTACCTTCCCGACCTCCATGACTGGGGACCGTTCGTCATTCCTGCCGCCCACCTGTTTGTCATGGGGGACAATCGCGACGCCTCGTACGACGGCAGGCACTGGGGGGTGCTACCAGGAGAGAATGTAATCGGGCGCCCCTTCGCCATCTACTTCAGCTTCGATCCCACGAGCTGGCGCCCGCTTCCGTTCATCACCGCCATCCGTTGGAATCGGCTGTTCCGGAGCCCCTGGTAACGCCGCGCCGAATCTGAAGACGCGGCCCCCGCCAGCCTGGAAGCCGCTAGTCGGCCGATCCCGCTCCGCCACGCACGATCGATTGGATCTTGGTGAGGAGCATGTCCACGGCTACGCGGTTGTGCCCGCCCTCCGGAATGATCACGTGGGCGTAGCGCTTGCTGGGCTCCACGAACTCGAGGTGCATGGGCCGCACCGTCTCGAGGTACTGCTGCACGACAGATTCGAGGCTGCGACCCCGCTCGTTGATGTCGCGATGCATGCGGCGCAGGATGCGGAGGTCGGCATCGGTGTCGACGAAGATCCGAATGTCCATTAGCTCTCGGAGATCCGGATCGGCGAGAATCAGGATCCCCTCGACGATCACCGCCCGTCGCGGATACACCGTTTCGGTTCGCGGCGTTCGCGTGTGGTTGGTGAAGTCGTAGACCGGGATCTCCACTGGCCGGCTGTCGCGCAACACCACGAGGTGTTCGATCAGGAGCGGCGTTTCCAACGCGTGGGGATGGTCGTAGTTGATGTGGACCCGATCGGTCGGGAGCACATCGCTGCGGTCGTAGTAGTAGGAATCGTGCTGAATGAAGCTCACGTCGTCGGGGCCCAGGCTCTTGATGATTTCCTGGACCACCGTCGTCTTACCTGAGCCGGATCCGCCGGCGACGCCGATAATGACCGGTTTCACTCGCTGGTCCCGTTGTGCGAGAAGGGACGTGACGCTCAATGCTCGCTCCCGCGCCTTGCGGCGTCAAGCGAATCGATGTGCGGTTGTTATGCTCCGTTCACGACCCGGCGGGCCACGGGTCGCCCCTTCCACATGGCGCGGCCCGTCCAGTGAGAGACTGCCGAGTCCAGCTGGAGCGCGGCACCCAGTACCAATGTGACCGGTGCCAAGAGCGTGATGCCGAGGGGCATTCGCACGAGTCGATCAGCGAGCCACTTGAGGGCGAAGAGCGGGATGAGGAACCACGGAAACACGAGCGGTGCGAGCACGAACACCGCAAGGTATGTCAGGTGCAGTGGAAGGAACGTCCACACCCGCTCTCCCATGAACGGATAGACGTTCTTCCGGAAGCCCACCCAGGCATCCGCCAGACCCTCGTACATATGAACCTGCACTTCGTCCTGCAGGTCGACGGAATACGGCACGACCCCTTGGGACTTGAAGTATCGACCAATGCGGATGTCCTCGAGCACCTCGGCGCGGTGCCGACGGTGTGGTTCCAGCCGGGCATAGTCGCGGCGGTCGATCAGCCAGCACTGACCATTCATGCCGCTCAAACGCGCGCTGCGCATGCGGGCGACCAATGCGAGCGGCAGGTACGTGAAGATCACGAACGGAACCAGGCTCACGAGAACGCGCCCGCCACCGAGGAGATGCGTGATACCGGTCAGTACGGATCCCGGCGGCAACGCGCGGTAGCGCTGCACCAACCGCGTGAGGGCATCGGAATCCGCCAGCGCCGTGTCCGCATCGAGGAAGAGGAACACGTCCCCCCGGGCATGTCGACTCGCCTGGTACAGCGCGTGCACCTTGCCGACCCATCCCGCGGGCGGTCCCTCGCCGCGGAGCGTTCGAAGGTGCGGCACGCGCAGCGAGCGCAGCACGTCGGGTGTGGCGTCTTCGGAGCCGTCATCGTAGACGGTGACATCGAATCGCGGATATCGTTGCGCCAAGACACTAGGCAGAAACCTCCGCAGGTTGACGGCCTCGTTTCTGGCGGGAATGATGATCGATACTGACGGGAACTCGGTCGGGATGGGCGCGAGGGCACGGCGCGTGCCCCGGAGGTAGCGGACGTTCAGGAGCAGGATCACCCCGAAGACGGCATAGGCGCCGGCGAGCAGCGGAATCACGGCGGGTCTTCGAGGAATTCGCGATACAGTGGGGGCAACTGATCGGCCAGGAGTCGGGTCCGAAGTGTGTCGGCTTCCGGCGACTCCGTCTTGTGCAGCGCATACCAGAGCCACACTTCGGCTTCGAGCGGATCCACGCCGCAGCTGCGATGCCCGTCTATCCGCCCGGTCAGGGCACGCAGCCGCTCCACGGCTCTCGCTCTGTCGCCTCCTGCGATCCCTGGACGAAAGAGCAGCGACTGCGCATCGATCAACGTGACCAACGGATCGTCGGCATCCTGCTCCAGTGCTTGCTGGAGCAGGGTCATCGTTCGCCGGCCGTAGACGTAGAACTGAATGGGGCCCACGTCCCGGATCCGATAGCCCCACAGTGCCGAGAGCAGCGCCAACTCGCGGGCCGTGGCAGTGTCGAGGCTCGTCGGGATCTCCGCGAGGACCGCGTGCTCTCGAGTCAGTGCGAACAGACGGTAGCGGAGCAACAGGGAATCCTCCCGAGTCGGCGCCTGGGCAAACAGGGCCCGCAGGGCGGTGACGTCCTGCTCGGCGTAGGCGCCGTTGGCAACGTTGCCGAAGCACAGTCCCAACAACAAGGCGATCATCGCCGCCGCCGAAAGAGTGAGCCCAGCGACCGGAGATTCCAACGCTCGTGCGGCCCGCGACGTCCCTCCAGCAGCACGCGGCGCGCGCTCTGGTTGACAGCCGGACCGTCGAGGAGGGCGGTCAGGGTACTCCGCTCTGCCCCCGTGGGCTCGTCGTGCAGGGTACCGCTCGCGAGGACGGCAGTGGGTGTCGCGTCCTGCCATCCGGTGAGGCGGAGCACGACGGGCCACCACTGCGCGCGCGGGAGCACGGAGGCAAGGCGCTTCAATCGGTCCGCTGGAAACGGCAGGATACCCTCCTCGATCGGATGCAGGTGCGCTTCGGGAAAATAGATCAGCATCGTGTCGGGACGCGATGCCATCAGGCGTGCGGTCTCCCTGATCGTCCGCGTTCGGCGCGCGGGATCATCCATCGGGAACGGCCGTGCACCCAGCATGGCGAGGAACGGGAAGCGGTCGAGCTCCTCCATCCAGACGACGGCGTGACGGCGGAGGACGCGCTCCACCACATACCCGAGAATCTGGGCGTCATAGAACGCATGGTGGTTTGCGTAGATGACCACGGGGCGATCCAAGGTGGGGGGTCGCCACGGCTCCAGCCACACGATACGTCGGAAGGCCCGCCGCAGTTGTCGGCCGAGCAGGGCGTAGGCGAGGCGACGAGTGACCGACCTCACCCCACGGCCGTCTGTGTCGCCCGGTGGGCCTCGAGTGCTAGCAGCGGAAGGAGCAGGGCGACCGCTCCGATGAGGGCTGCACCGTAGAGCCCGGACACGATGCAGATCCCGATGGGGAACGCACCGTTCACCAGCCAGGCCGTCACGGTGTGTCTCGGTGGATCGGTCAATGTGAACGCGCCGAGGAATTCGTACCCCCACACGATCACGATCGAAACGAGGTACCACCCCACCCAGTTCACAGCGGGCATGCCGTAGAAGAAGCCTTCGGTTTCCCAGGTCCAGACCGGAAAAGCCGCTCCCATGGCGGGATCGAGGGCGACGTCCCACAGCACCATGAACGCAGCGGCGGCGAGGATCCGCTGCCCACGGGATAAGGACAGCCGCGAGGCGATGTCGAGGGCAAGCGCGGAGACGGCATACCACGACAGGGGAATCAAGAACGGAACGTGGCCGAGGATCTTGGGATCGAGAAACGCGGTGTACGAGTAGGCGCCGAACGGATAGCCCGTGCCCGTTCCCATCAACTCCGCCATCATGCCGATGAAGCTCCCCCACACGAGCATGAAGCCGGAACGCCACCACCCCAGTGCCGGCAGATGCAGCATGAGGGCGATGGCAGGCAGTGCCAGCATGTAGAGCCACGTGGGGGCTTTCATGAGCCACGGCAACGCGGGTCCGGCCAGGGCGGCCACCGAGGGCACGACGCGCATGAGCATCATGCCCACGAGGCTGAACGCGATCGACCCTGCAAAGAACCCGAGCGTGATCGCGAGCAGTCTCGGTGAAACCGAGGGCCGGTGTGGATCGGTCACGAGACGACCCAGAGGTGCCGCATCACTGGCCTGGCGTCGACCCGTTGTGGGGCAACCCGCGTGTCCGGCGTCCGGAATCTCTCGAGGAACGTGTCGAGGAACCGTCGGAACCGCGCCTCACCCTCACAGTCCGGTACTGCGCGCAGCGCGGCACCGATGCACTGCTCGAGCTGCGCGACGCTGGATGCCGCGCCGAGTTCCTGGACGGCATTGGGCCTTCCGTGTGCGGTGTCCGACCCGTCAGTGGCATCCGATCCTTCGTCAGTGATGTCGTCGGCGAGCTGGTAGGCTCGACCCAGCCACTGGCCCACGGCCCGCCACGGTTCCGGATCCCGGCCGGCGGCGATCGCGCCCGCGGCCGTCGTTGCCTCGAACAGAGCCGCGGTCTTGGAACGGTGGTATTCGGTGAGGTCGATGGCGGATTCCGCCTCCCAAGCCTGTCCGGCCACGGCACCGTGGGGGCTTCCTACCCCGCGGCTCAGCGTGCACATGAGGAGTCCCACGCGGTCGGGGATCCGGTGTGCTGTACGCCCCACCTCGTCGAACGCGCCGATGATCAGGGCATCCGCCGCAAGGACGGCAACAGCCTCGCCGAACACACGATACAGGGAGGGACGGCCGCGCCGGAGTTCGGCCTGGTCGAACGCCGGCAGATCGTCCTGCACCAGCGATGCGCAGTGCAGCAGCTCGAGCGCCGTAGCGGCGCCGTCGGTGGCCACAGGATCGGGTGCGCTCAGGGCGTCGGCGACGGCCCAACAAAGGCGCGGGCGGAGGCGGTTGCCGGCGGGGAATACCGCGTAGCGGATGGCCTCGCCGAGGCGCGGGGGACAGCCGTCGGCCGTGAGCCGGTCCACGGCGCGTCCGAGCGCTGCCTCCGTTCGGGTGCTTGGGTCGGTCATGCGGAGTCCTCTCGAGGGCGCAGCAGGGGATAGCGTCTGGGAGTCGGCGAGGTCGGTGCCGACCGTTCGGTCGCGGCAACGACCGCAGCCACGAAGGATGCCGCTTCCGGCAGCGCCGGTGCCGTGGCTGACGTGCCGGGCGCCTCGGAATGGGCCCACAGGGCGCGCAACGCGAGCACCGCCTTGCGGGTGCCGGTCGTGAAGGCGCGCCGTGAGACCGAGTCGTAACCGGCCCTGGCAATCTCGCGGCCAATGTCGGCGTAGATGAGTCGTGCGGCGCGGATCGCCAGCCGGCACCGCGCCGGGAGTGCCGGGATCCCCACTTCGGATCGTCGATACAGCCGCTCGGCCGTCTCGAGCAATCGCTGGACAACGGTGCCCAACGCGGGTGTGAACCCAGGTGAGTGGAGCCACCGCTCCGGATCGATGCCGGCGTTGCGCATCCAGGCCACGGGGAGGTACAGGCGCCCGGCCCGCGCATCTTCGCCCACGTCTCTGGCAATGTTGGTGAGTTGCATCGCCACGCCGAGGTCGCACGCCCGCGCGAGCGTTGACGCGTCACGCCGTCCCATGAGGCACGAAACCGCGACGCCCACCGTCCCCGCGACGCGAACGGCGTACGCGTTCAGGTCGGAAAGCGTCTCGTATCGGCGGTGGTCGAACTCCCACGCGAAGCCTTCGAGGAGCATGTCGAGCACGGCCTGAGGAAGGGCGACGTGGCGCACGACGGCACTCAGTGCCCGATCGACCGGATCAGTCACGCCGTCGCCGGCGTAGATCGCGGTGACCCGATCCCGCAGGTGCACGAGTGTCCATCGGCTGGCTGAACGGTCATCCACGAGATCGTCCGCCGTGCGGCAGAACGCGTAGAACGGCGTGACCGACTCGCGCGCCGAACGAGGCAGCAACCGCGCCGCAGCATGGAAGCTCCTGGAACCGTCCCTGAGGATGCGGCGACAGATTGCCAAGTCGGTCGGGCGCAGCCCGGGGATGCTAGGTGAGTGCATTGGGATGCGGCACTACGGCATCGAGGACCCGGGCCGACGATAGGACGCCAGGCAGACCGGCGCCGGGATGGGTGCCGGCGCCGACGAGGTACAACCGATCGATGTCCTCGCTCTTGTTGTGCGGCCTGAAGTACGCGCTCTGGGTCAGCGCCGGCTCGAACGAGAATGCCGCGCCGCGAAAGGCCAGGAGATCGTGCCGAAACTCGTGCGGGGTCAGCATATGGGATGCAGTGATCTCCTGCTCGAGCCCGGGGAGCACGGTCGCCCCCAGGTGCCGCGCAATCCGTTCCCGGTATGACTCGGCGCGGGTTGTCCAATCCACGCCGCTCTCGAGATTCGGGACGGGCGAGAGCACATAGAAGGCGTCACATCCGGGTGGCGCGAGCGATGGGTCGGTCGCCGTGGGACGATGGAGATACAGGCTGAAGTCGTTCGCGAGACGCTTGTGCCGAAAGATATCGTCGAGCAGCTCCCGGTACCGTGGCCCGAGGAGGATCGTGTGATGGGCGACGTTTGGATACGTCCGGCGCGTCCCGAAGTACCACACGAACAGACTCATGGAGAACCGCGACCGCTCGATGCGCCGGTCGGTCCACGTCCGGCGGGCGCGTGAGGGGATCAAATGCCGGTAGGTCCATGCGGCATCCGCGTTCGAAACCACGACATCGGCCGCGACGGTCCTACCCGACCCCAGGCGAAGACCGGTAGCCCGTCCCCCCTCAACCGTGATCTCGGTGACGTCCTCGCCCAGGTGAACGTCGCCACCCAGGCCATCGATCAAGTCGACGAGACCGCGGACGAGCGCGCCGGTGCCGCCCATTGGGAAATGGACTCCCCATTTGCGCTCGAGGAACGCGATCAGGGAGTAGATGGATGTCGTGGAGAACGGATTCCCGCCCACCAGCAGCGGATGGAAGCTCAGCACCTGTCGCAACTTGGGGTGCTTCACGTGCTTCGCCACCAAGCCGTACACTGTACGGTAGCTCTCGAGCCGCATCATCTGCGGGACGATGCGCATCATGTCCCACGGAGAGTTGAAGGGGACGTGCGCGAGCTGCTCGAAACCGACCCTGAAGATCTCCTCGCTCCGACGGACGAAGGCCTCATAGCCGCAGACGTCGTTCGGGGCGAGCCGGGCCACCTCGTCGCGCATCGCGGTGGCCGAGCCGGTGTAGTTGAACACGTCTCCATCGTCGAATCGCACGCGGTAGAACGGCGTGACCGCCCGGAGATCGATGGCCTCCTCGAATCGCCGTCCGGCGAGCGTCCACAGCTCCTCGAGCAGGAACGGCGCCGTGATGACGGTCGGCCCCGCGTCGAACGTGAACCCGTTCTGCCGGAATACGCGGGCCCGCCCACCAGGCGTATCGAGACGATCGAAGACACTCACCCGATAACCCCGGGCCCCGAGGCGAACGGCCGCGGCGAGACCACCGAATCCGGCACCGATGATCGCGGCATGCGGCGCACCGCGGCGGACCCCGTCGTGGGTGCGGATCGGCTGCGTCAGGCCCATCGTCATGCAGCCAGCCCTCCGTGCTCGGACCGGAGCGACGTGAGAACGGTGCGCAGACTCTGCATGTCCCGCAGCAATAGGGCGCCAATCTCCTCGAAGGTGGTGGCGTAGGCGGGAGCGGCGAGACCGCCCGCTAAAACGGCGGACCGCGCGGGTAGGCGCTCGCGCAGGCTCTTCAGCTCGCTGGGGAGATTCGGGTCGTTCTCCGGATGGGTGATGCTCAGGGCCACCGCCTCGGCGCCTGCCTGCGCCACTGCCTCCGTGATGCTCGCGGCCGGGACGTCGATGCCGACGTAGGTGACATGCCAGCCAACGGAAGCCGCGGTGGCCGCGACGACGAGGGCCCCCAGCTCCTGAACCTGTCCGGCGGGGGTGGCGACCACGATGCCGGGTCCCGAGTTGGGGAGATCGCGCGAGAGCACGATGCCCGAGAGCACCGCGCGAATGATCGCGGTAGCCAGGTGCTCGTGGGAAATCCCGAGCGCGCCCTCCTCCCACCGCGTCCCGACCGTGCGCATGAGCGGGACCATGACCCTCTCCATCAGGTCCGCCGGACTGAGCGCGAGCGATGCCGCAGACAGCACCGTATGCAACTCAGATGAATCGAGACGACCGATCGCATCGAGGGCCCGCGTGACGAACCGCATCGGAACCATCTCGGGGGGCGCTGACGGGACGTCGCCGATCCGCCGGATGCCGGCCGCGATGTCGCTCGCCACGAGCTGCCGGAGTTGGTCGTCGGGCAGCGTGGCGATCTGTCCGATGGGCCGCCCGGCCTCGGTTGCTCGGCGCAGAAGGATCGAGCGCTCGACGTCGCGATCCGAATACAGCCGCCGCCGCGAGGCCGTGCGATCCGGTTGCACAGCGCCGTAGCACCGCTCCCAGGCCCGCAACACGTCGACGGACAGTCCCGTGCGACGTGCCACGACCTGGATTGGATGCTTCGGCTCGGCTGGAATCGTCGACACCGTGCTCCACCGGTTTAAAGGGGTGTTATGTTTATGTCTAGGACATTACTGTAACAGAGAACCGATGTCAAGCCTGCTCGGGGTTCCTCGGCGTTTTGCGCTCGACGGCCGGTTCTGCCCGTCTACTCGTAGCGAAGGGATTCGATCGGATCGACGGCCGCGGCTCGGCGGGCCGGCAGGATGCCCGCGACGAGGCCAATCATCACGAGAATCGACCCGCAGATCAGGGCGATCGGCCACGACAGGATCGGGTTGGCGATGTACTGCATGGCTTGGTCCTCGGCCGGGATTGCGTTGACGGCGGCGACAATGACTCCCGAGACGGCGAGGCCCACGGCGCCGCCCGTGAGCGCGATCAGCATTGCCTCGAACACGAACTGCGCCATGATGTGCCTGCGGCGTGCCCCGACGGCCATCTTGATCCCGATTTCCCGCGTGCGCTCCCGGACCACCACATACATGATGTTCGCCACGCCTACGCCGGCTACGAGCAACGTGAACGCGCCCACCAGTCCGAGGAAGATCTGAATTCCCAGACCGATGCCGTCCACCATCTTCTGATCCTCGAGAAAGTCCCACATCGGGAGGGCGCGCTCGTCGTCCGGATCGAACGTGTGGCGCCGTCCGAGCACCTCGAACATCCGTCGTTTGACGTAGGTAGACTGAGACGCATCGCGGGGGCGAACCAGGAGGTGGCTCACGAATCGGTAGCCGTACACGGTCTTTAGCGTGGACGCGGGAACCACCGCACGGTCGGCGTCCGGGCCATTGTTGCTCGAATCCTGAAACTTGGCCTGCATGACCCCGATCACGGTGAACGGCAGCGCGTCGAGCGTGACCGTCTGTCCCACGGGATCGGTGTCCCCGAACAGCCGATCCGCAATGTCGTTGCCGAGGAACAGCACTCGCCGCCGGCGATCCAGATCGTCCTGGTTGAGGAACCGCCCGCCTGCCCGCGGGAACACCCGGCGCATCTCGGCGAACTCGGGGTACACGCCTTCCATGTAGGTGGTGGTGTTGTTCTCGCCCCACTTGAGGCTCGTGCCCCACCGGCCATAGGACGGACTGCCCATCTCGATCTCCGGAATCGAGCGACGCAGGAGATCGAGATCCTCCTCCGTGAGCCGAATGCGGCGACCGGTGGGAAGTCCTTCGAACACGCGGCTCGTGGTTCCGCCGTACACCATGTAGAGCCGCTCGCCGGCGTTCAGCAGTCCCGTCGAGATCGTGTACTTGAGCCCCTCGCCGAACGACAGCAGGATCACCACGGCGATCGTCCCCCAGGTGATCGCGAACATGGTGAGGAAGGCACGGGTCTTCTGTGCCCTGAGATCGCCGATGAATTCTTGGAGCAGGATTCTGAACATCGCTAGTACCGCAAACACTCCACGGGGTCGAGGCTCGCGGCCTTCCTGGCCGGGAACAGCCCCGCCATGAGGCCAATCGCGCCGAGCAGCGACAGGGTGATCACCGCGACGAGCGGCGAGATGGTCGGGGTCCCGACGAATTCCTGCATCGGCACGAAGCCGAGCAGCCAGACGATGCCCCAGGAGCCCGCAAACCCGAGCACCGCGCCAATCCCGATAATCAGGAACGTCTCACCGATGAACTGGAGCAGGATGTCACGGCGGGTGGCCCCGACGGATCGCTTGACCCCGATCTCACGGGTGCGCTCGCGCACCACGATGTACATGATGTTGGCGACCCCAATCCCGCCGACGGTGAGCGTGAAGGTTCCCACGATCGCGAAGAAGATGTGAAAGGCGAGAAACATGTAGCCAAACCGGATTTCCCACTCGGCGGTGTCCCATACCGCCAATGCGTCTTCATCTTCCGGGTCGAACGTGTACCGTCTTCCGAGCACCTCGTAGAGCCGACCCTCCACGGCTTTCGTCACGGTGGCGTCACGGACGCGGTAGACGAAGTTGTTCACGAAGCGGGTACCGAACAGCGCGCGATGCGTGGTGGCGGGAATGAACACGCGGTCCTTGTCGCGTCCGTTGTAGGACGAATTCTGCGTCTTGGGACGCATGACCCCCACCACCGTGAACGGCGTTTCTCCAATGAACACCTGTTCCCCAACGGGCGCGGTGTCGTCGAACAGCAGCGTGGCGAGCTCGTCCCCCAACACTGCCACGCGACGGCGATCGGCGACGTCGAGGTCGTTGATGAACCGCCCCCCCACATCGGCAATGATGTTCCGCATCTCGCCATAGACGGGGAGGATCCCGGTGATGTTCGGATTCGCCGTATGGGTGCCGCGTCGGACCGGCGTGCTGCGGTTGGTATACTCTGGGCTCAGCATCACGATGTCCGAAATCTCCCGCAGCAGCAGGGTACCGTCCTCCTCGCGCAGGTTGATGAACCGTCCCTCCGGAAACCCTCGGTAGCTCACGGTCGTTCGTCCGCCGAACAGGATCACGATACGGTCGCCCAGCCCGTGGAAACGCTTGCGCGTCTGCCGCTCGAGCCCGACCCCAAAGGCCAACAACACCACCACCGCAATGGTGCCCCACGCGATGCCCAGCACCGTGAGCGCGGTGCGGAGGCGCTGCGCCCGAAGGTCGGCGGCGAACTCGCGGAGCAAAGCTGCGAGTTGCACGGAACGCTACTTGATCTCTCGGGGTGGGGGCTCGACGAGCTTCTCCCCTTCGCGCAGCCCGTCGATCACCTCGAGATTGATCGCGTCGCTGAGTCCTCTGGTGATGATGCGCTCCTCGGAGGTGCCGTCGGGGAGCAACACGGTGACTCTGGCCGTGTCACCGGTCACGGTCACCACTCGCTCCGGGATCACGAGGACGCTGTCGCGCCGGTCGATGATCACGTCGGCGTTGGCCGAGTACCCTGCACGAAGCGTGGTGCCACCGGTCTCCGTCAGCATGATTTCAACGGGAAAGACCGTCGAGTTGTCCTCGGTGCGCGCCTTGAGCGAAATCCGGCTGAGCCGACCCTTCACGCGCGCTTCCGGCAACGCGCCGATCTTGATTTCGACGGGCATTCCCTCGCGCAACCGCCCGACGTCGATCTCGTCCACCGTCCCCCGGAACATCAGCCTGTTCATCTCGGCCATCGTCATCAGCACCGTTCCCTCCTGGTAGGTGCTGAGCGGCACGACCGGATCGCCCACCTCGACGGTTTTCTCCAAAATGAACCCGGCAATCGGAGACCGGACCACCGTCTCGACCGCAGCGTCGGCAACGGTGAGCTTCCCCTCCTCGAGCAGGCTGAGGCGCTCGAGTGCCATCTGGAGCTGGATGCGCCGTTCGGCGTATTGTTGTTCCGTTTCCTGAAACTCCCGATCCGAGACCAGCCCTTGCTCCTTGAGCGCGCGTTGGCGCTCCAGGTCCCGCGAGAGGTTGTCGATCTCCACCTGCCGCAGTTCCAGCTGCCGCCTGGCGTCGGCCAGTTCCAGCGGAGTGGGGTTGGGCTTGATCTCCAGCAGGGGTTCTCCGGCCCGCACGAAGTCTCCTTCATCGTGGAGCAGGCGCCCCACCACACCCGAAATCTGCGACTTCACGGTCACCTCTATCTCCGGCTCGATGCGGCCGACGGCAAGGGCCTTGTCGACGACGGTCTGTCGGGACACCGTCACCGTCTTGACGTCGTCACCGCGGCCGCTTCCTCGCGAGACCCCGACGGCGATTGCCGAGACGGCGATCACGGTGATGGCAAGCGTCGTGATGATGAACTTCGTTCGGCGTTTCATGGGCGGATCCTTCGGGCGTGCGGTACATCCCGCTTCGGCGTCAGCATGTGCCGGCGGAGAACCATCGTTCCACTTTGTGACAGGTGACCCTACGACCGCCGGTCGCGGGGGGTTTCAGCGGACTCTGTCGAGCTATATTGGCGCTGATGACTCCGCAACCACCGGTGACGGTCAGGGCGGCCCGCTCGGATGAGCTCTCTGAGGTCGAAGAGCTGCTGCGCCAAGTGCGCCTGCCGATCGAGGGAATCGATCGATTGGCGGGACTGGTCCTAGTGGCCCACGCCGGAGGGCGGGTGGTGGGATCGGCCGCCCTGGAGCTCTACCATGCCTCCGGCTTGCTCAGGTCGGTGGCCGTGGATCCCTCGTTTCAGGGGCGAGGGATCGGCGCGCGGCTCACGGAAGCCACCCTGTCACTGGCCCGTGATCGGCGGATCCGGCACATCTATCTCCTCACGGAAACAGCGTCGGAGTTCTTTCCGCGGTTTGGATTCCGTGTTATCGGGCGGGGGGATGTCGATCCCGCCGTACAGCAATCCGAGGAATTCGCGCGCCTGTGTCCCGACAGTGCCGTCGCGATGGTGCTGGATCTGGAGGGGTAGCGGCCACTTCAGAAAAAAAGGGCCCCGACATCACAGTCGGGGCCCCATGCCGGTCGACTGGCGCGGCGGTCAGCTACCTCGCCCGCGCGCTACCTGCCGCTCCTCGCCGGTCTCGAAATACTCCCGGTTCTTTGGCGTGTAGCTCTGCATCTCCTCCGGGACGTCCTCTTCGGGGAAAATGGCATTCACCGGGCATTCCGGCTCACAGGCCCCGCAGTCGATGCACTCGTCGGGGTGGATATAGAGCTGATCCTCGCCCTCGTAGATGCAGTCCACGGGGCAGACATCCACGCAGCCTCGATCCATCGTGCCGATACAAGGCTCGGCGATGACATAGGTCATTCGGGGAACTCTCCGGGAAGAAGTGCCATCCGGTAACGCGTGCAATCTTGATGGGGTTCGGTGGCACTGTCAAGCGGGTTGCGGTCTCGGCGCTTTCTCGCTAGCCATCGTGCAGCCATGGGGATCGCCTCGCTTCTCGCCACCGGCACCGAGATCGTCTATGCGCTAGGAATGGGCGATAGCGTGGTCGCGATTTCCCACGGGTGTGACTACCCGCCGAGCGCGCAGTCGAAGCCGCGGATCAGCCGTCCGCGATTCGATCCCACGGGTCGTGGCAGCGGAGAGATCGACCGGTTGGTGCGGGAAACCAGGGCGCGGAGCGGAAGTGCTTACGAAGTGAATGCCGAGCGGTGGCTGCCGGGTCGCCAAGAGTCAACCTGATCGACGAGCGGCCGGGCGCCCCGCCTTGGAGCGGTTTAGTGGAGCGGTAGGGCATTTTCCCACAAACAAGGAGTTGTCGGTGCGATACAGCCCAATCCTGGTACAGCCGATGCGCGAAGACCTGACGCGAATTGGTTTTGAAGAGCTCGTCGCTCCGGAACAGGTCGACGACGTGCTTGGCACCGAACAGCATTCGCTGTTGGTGGTGGTCAATTCGGTCTGCGGTTGCGCCGCCGGAAAGGCGCGTCCCGGCGTGGCACTTGCTCTGCGGAACGCGAAAGTTCCCCGCAAGCTGGTGACGGTATTCGCCGGCATGGAGATCGAGGCAACAGCGCGCGCCCGGTCGTATTTCACGGGCTACCCGCCGTCGTCGCCCCAGATCGCGCTCTTCGCCGGTGGCAAGCTCGTGCACATGCTGGAGCGCAAGGACATCGAGGGGCGGGAAGCCGATGCAATCGCGGCCGATCTGCGGACGGCGTTCGATCGTCACTGCTGACGGCCCGGGCGCAGCCTGCGCTCGGCAGAGCAGGTCGGCATGATTCTGCTCGAGCCGACGGCTCGGCCCGTGGTCGGGCACCGGGGTGCTGCGGGCGACTATCCCGAGAACACGCTGCTCTCATTCGACCAGGCGCTGAAGCAGGGAGCGGACGCGCTCGAGCTCGATGTTCGGCTGTCGGCCGACGGACACGCGGTGGTCATTCACGATCCCACCGTCGACCGTACAACGGACGGCTCCGGCCCGGTTCGATCCTTCACGGTCGCTCAACTGCGAGCGCTGGACGCGGGCGAGGGGCAGGGAGTGCCGACCCTCGAGGATGTGCTGGCCCGCTATCCAGACACGCCGCTCATTCTGGAGGTGAAGGAGGCCGAAGTCGCTGCCGTGGCTGCCGCGGCCCTCATTCGGCACGGCGCTGCGAAGCGGGTCCTCGTGGGGTCTTTCGTGCACGCGGCCATGCGCCCGTTCCGCGCGGGGTTCTATCGATCGGCGTCGCGGCGCGAGACCGCCCTCAGCTGGCTGGCCTCGAGGATGCGTGCACAGGTGCCGGGTCTACGCGTGCATGCCTTCACCGTGCCCGAACGGCACGGGGCGTTGAAGGTGGTCGACGCGGCCTTCGTCGCGACCGCGCGGCGGCGTGGCCGTCCGGTCCACGTCTGGACGGTGGACGACGCCGATCAAGCCCGACGGCTGCGCGGGCTCGGCGTGGCGGGTATCATTACGAACCGACCGTCGTCCCTACGCACGGCACTCACAGGTTAGAGGACCTTCCATGACCGTGTCACCTCCAACGTCGTCCAGGCGTACGGCACCGGCCACGGCCCCCCTCGTTCCCTTCGGTCCGCCGCCGGTCACCGCCTCGCAGCGACCGGTCAGCGTGCCACACTGCGCCGCACTCGCGCTCGACTCGCGGCGCTGAGGAGGACGACACGTCTCTCACCGATCTCATCTTGGTCGTCACGGCGGTCGTCTCCGCTGTCATGCTCCTGCTCATCCGGTTCGGTCGTCGCTTGCCTACCCACGCGGACTTCCGCCGGCTCGCGACTCGGGTGGAGAAGGCGCTGCCGGCGGACCAACCCACGGCGGAGTTGGTCGCCGCATGGGTGCAGTTTCTTCGCGATCACGTCCATCAGTCGTCGAGCGCGCTCAACAACCGGCTGAGCGCGATCGTCCTCGTCGTTGACGTGCTCGAGCGCGGTGGACTCAGCGACAACCAGAAGGCATCTATGGAGGCCATCAGAACGGAGATTGCCCGGGCGGCAAACATCACGGGCTCGCTGGTCCATCGCGCCTCGTCAGACGCGATCGATCAGCCGCCCCCGGCATGGCACGTTCTCCAGGATGCGGTGCACCGGCCGGGGCGGATCCTGGTGGTCGACTCCGATGAGAGCAACCGGGTGGCGGTGACGAGGCTCTTGAGGAGTCTCGGGCATCAGGTCACGGCGGTCCCCGGGGGCAGGGAAGCGTGGGACGAGCTCAGTCGGGAACCGGTCGACTGCATCCTTTGCGATCCGCGCATGCCCGTCCTGGGCGGACGGGCACTGTACGAGCAGGTGACGGAGCGCATGCCTACCCTCGCTCGGCGGTTCGTCTTCGTGACCGGGGACTACTCGAGTGCCGAGTCACACGCGTTTCTCGAGAGCACGGGACAGCCGGTGATCGGCAAACCGTACAAAGTGGAAGACCTCCTCGCCGCCGTGGCCACCGTGCTCCAAGTCGCCGGTGTGGTGGAGTGCGACGCGTAGGACGGGCGGCGAAGACCGAGCAGCCGTCGGTTTCTCGCCGGTCAACGCAGCAGGACCCGCACTCCCTTCTGTAGGACGGCGAGGGCCTCCTCGAGTTCGGCCGGCTCGCCGCCGAATCCCAGGCGCAAATGGCCGGGGAGCCCGAAGTGGTCGCCTGGGACCAGAAGGATGTCGTAGTCGGCTCGGATGCACTCGACGAGATCGCAGGCGGCCATCGGATGGTTGTACCGGAGGAGCGTGATGGCTCCGCACTCCGGCTTGCGCCAGTCGAAGAGGTCGCCGAACCCCCGCAGCCATGATTCCAGAATCGGATAGTTGGCGTTCAGAATGGCCCGCGTCCGGGCGAGAATCGCCTCGCGGCTGCGGAGGGCGAGGGTCGCGAGGCGGTCGCTGGCTGGGCCCGCACCGATCACGGTGTAGTCGTGGCGCCGAAGGAGTGCGTCCTTGCACTCCGGGGTGGAGACCAGCCAACCGATCCGCAGGCCGGGCAGTCCATAGGCCTTCGAGAGTCCGCTCACGACGATGGTCCGATCGTGGGATCCCCAAAACGACGGAGTCGTCCTCCCGCTCAGCTCGGCTCCCTGGTACACCTCGTCCACGAGCAACCAGGCGCCCACGGCGCGGCTCCGCTCCACGATCGCCTCGCGCGCCTCGGCCGAGAGTAGGTGACCGGTGGGGTTGTTTGGATGGGTCACCACGACCAGCTTGGTGCCCGGCGAAACGGCCCGCTCGACGTCGGCCGGATCAAGGCTCCAATTGCGGTCGGGTCGCAACCGGAACTCGGTCACCGCCGCACCGAAGTTCCGAACCAAGCCCGGGATCTGCATGTAGGTCGGGGTGAGCACCGCCACCCGGTCGCCCGGCTCGAGCAGGGTCCAACAGGCGACGAAATTGGCCTCGGCGCTCCCGATCGTGACCGTGACGTTTTCCGGATTCACGCCGTCATAGATCGCGGCGATCGCGGTGCGAAGCTCCCGGGTTCCGTCGGATTCCCCATAGCCCATCCGGGCGCGCAGGAAGTCATCGGGGGGCTCGCCGGCCAATGCCAGGAGCTCCTCGATCGAGAGCGCGTGAACCCCGCTCTCCGAAAGGTTGTACCGAACGCGGTGCTCCCAGATACTCTGCCAGCGTTCGAGCTCGAACGTGATGAACGACATCGATTGGGTTCTCCGTGTTGCTGCGGGAGCCGGGCGGTGCGTCAGATCCGCGCGAGGTCCGTGAACTTCACGACTGCTCCGCGATCGTTGTCCCGGTTGGAGCGCCCGCAGGGTCGAGCGGTCGTAGTCACCGCAGCGCGGACAGGGGAGGGACGTCGAGCAAAACGGACGCTCGGTCCAGGGTCCTGTTGCGCGCAGACTTCGGAACCGGAGCGAGAAGTCGCGAGGGCGAGGGTGACGCCGAGATCGGGTCGCATGGTGTCGATTATACACCGGCGACCCGGGTTTGCCATTCGGGAAATCTAGGCTCCGGACGCCGCCCCAGCATCGTGGATGGGGGCGACGTCCGAAAGGGGGATCGACTCAGCCGCCCTTGATGATGCGCACGCCGCCGGAGCCGGTATCGATGATCACCTCTGCCCCGCCATCGCCGATGGTGCCGCGCAAGTGCCGCTGCTCCCACCGCTGCATCTCAACAGGGAAATCCACCTCGATCCCGCCGCTCCCGGTTTCCACCTCGAGCTGTGCGCCGAACGTTGGCGGCACGGTCATCGTCACCCCTCCCGACCCGGTGTCGATGCGCACCGAGCGGGGGTTGGCACGAAGCGTGAGGCTCACGCGACCGCTGCCCGTATCGATCAGCACGTCCCGCGCCGTCGCCGCGTCCACGTCGACGCCACCCGACCCCGTGTCGATGGTGAGGGTTGATGCCGACACGCGAGACGCGGATACCCCGCCGGACCCCGTGTCGATCCGAAGCTCGTCAGCGCGCACGTCGGCGAGCTGGACCGATCCGGACCCAGTATCGATCCTCACGTCACCCTCGGCGTCGGCTACCTCTACGCTTCCCGAGCCCACGTCGATGAGCAGCGACCCCCGAGTGCCCGTCGCCATCACCGATGCGGCGTGCGTATCGATCACCAAGCTGCCCTGCACGTTTGCCGCTACCACTCGGCCGACCGCCAAGTACACTTCGACCCTCTTCCCGTCGGGAACCCGAATGCGCAGGTCGGCGGCGGCCTCGATGCCATCCCCGCTCCTGGTGATGCGTACCCGTCGACCTCCGTCGCCGAAGGTGCCGTCGTCTTGCACACGCAGGTCGGACGACCCGCCGCCGGAACCGCGGTAGACGATGCGGTCGCCGGGATACACGACGCGCAGCGTCTCGCGGCCGTCCAGACGACCCTGCTCGACCCGCAACCGAGCCGCGTCGGTGCCTGTCGGCGTGACTTCCACGACCACCGCCGAGCCCGATCCGCGCTCTACGACGATCTCCCCCGCGAGGTTGTACACGGCCGCCCGATCGCCCGCGAGCTCGTATCGGCGTTCCTGGGCTGCCGGCGAATCCGCCGTCGCCATCCAGAGTCCGGCCATACCGATACCGATGGCCGGCAGAATGAGTGCTCTCATTGCTCATGCTCCTCGTTGATGCTCGAGTGTCGCTCAAGAGGCTGCGATATGCCCCTTACGGATCTCAGGCCTCGGAGGTGTCAAAGGCCCCACGTCGATCCACTGCGGATCAGGCGCCTTGGAGCGGGGGTGGGGCGTCGGGCGGGCGTGTGTCGGGTTTACCCTCGAGCCGGTTATCGTAGTATCGGTACGTGGGATAGGCGAAATCGATGTTGCCTTCGCTGGCGAACGCCTCCAGGACCTCCTCCCAGATGGCCTCCGCCGTGCCTCGCCGCTTCCTGGGCTCGCAGAGATAGCGGATAGTGAGGAGCACGCCGCTGTCGGCCACCTTGGTGTAGACGGCGGGAGTGAGGGTGGTGTAGAAGATCATGAATCGCCGGGATACCTCGCTGATCTCCTGCTTCGCTGCGTCGGTGAGATGGGCGGCATGCCGAACAGCGATGTCCTCGAGAATTGCCTTCGCCTTCTTCCAGTCGCTCTCGAACGTGACCAGAACCGGTAGCTCGTTCCAGATGTAGTTGAAGCCCTTGGTGAAGTTGGCGAGTGGTTCGGCAAGCACCTTGCCGTTGGGGACGTGGATGATCCGACCCGTGCTCTGATCGGCATCCACCCAGTTGCCGATCTCGAGCAGCGTGAACTGAAAAAGCCGGAAGTCGATCACGTCGCCCGCGTGGCCGTCGATTTGAATGCGGTCGCCGACCTCGAAAGGGCGTCTCCAGAGGATGAACACCCACCCGGCGAGGTTCACGACCAGGTCCTTGAGCGCGATTGCGAGGCCTGCCGAGAGGAGGCCGAGGAATGTCGCCAGCGACCCGATGCCCTCGAACCAGATACGGCCAACGATGAGGATGCCGATTGGCGCGGCGAAGTAGGCCGTCGTCTTCTGCCAGTGGTACCGCGTTCGCACGTCGTGCGTCCGACGCCGCACGACCGCCAGGACGATGCGCCGCAGGACCCACAGCACGAGGATGGCGCCGAGCGACGCGACGATCCGGTCAACGGTGCCCGCGGAGAGCCCGAACGCGTTCTGGAGCCAGTCGGTGATGGCGTTCATGCCAAGACGGCGGTCCTCGAGAGGTTTCGGGAATTAAACCCGGTGGGGCGGCAGCCGTCGACTGGGGCGCGCGTCACGGCGAGGCGAGTCCGGCCAGATTGCTAGGCTTGGCGATCCAGTGGTCCGGCGCCTGAGGCTCGAGAGCGGATCGCGGGAACGGCCCCCACAGCACCGCCGCCGTCTGCACACCGGCCGCTCGTCCGGCCACCAGGTCGTGCGGGGAATCCCCCACGAAGACCGCCTGGTCGGCGGCAACATCCAGCAGGCCCAACGCGTGCCGGACGGGCTCCGGATCCGGTTTCGGTCGTTCGACGTCGTCCGCCCCGACGACCACCTCGAACAGGCCGTCGTAACCACACTTCCGGAGCCCCCGGTAGGCGCCTTCCCGGGTCTTAGACGTCACCACGCCGAGCCGAACCCGCCGGCGACTGAGCGCTTCGACGGCGTCGCGCACCCCGGGGAACTCGCGAACGGCGTCGTCGTGATTGGCGAGGTTGTACGCCCGATAGGTCGCCACCATGGCGTCGATCTCGGCCGGGTCGTCGGTGAGCTTCCTAAACTGTACCGTGAGCGGCGTGCCGAGGCCCTCGAGCCACACCTCGTCGGGGGGAATGGTGCCGCGGTGGACCCGCAAAGTGTGGCGATACGAGTTCAGGATCAGCTCCACCGAATCGATGAGGGTGCCGTCGAGATCGAACAGGATGGTGGAGATCGAAGCGTGGGCCATGGCCGGCAATATAACCCCCATTCGAGGCGCGCTCGGGCGTGATAGGGTGATCACAGTGTCGCCCACCCGCGGACCGGCCGCTATCTTTGACGCTCGAAGCTCCGCTGCCCCCTCAGGCGCGGGATCACGACTTGCGGCATCCTCGCACCGAAAAGAACTCGATTGCGTCCCACACGACTTCTTTGGCTCCTCGTGCTCGGGCTTCCGCTCTCGCGGGCGAGCGGGCAGGACGCAGCACGCGCCGTCCGCACGAACGGGAACGACCCGGTTGTCGACGGCCGACTGGACGATCCAGCGTGGACTGAGGCGCCGCCGCTCACGGCCTTCCTTCAGCGGAACCCCATCGAAGGCGCCGCCCCGAGCGAATCGACGGAAGTGCGGTTCCTGTACACCGATCACGCGCTCTTCGTTGGCTTTCGCGGATTCGATCGAGAGCCTGGCAGGATCGTCAGCCGGTTGGTCCGGCGCGACCAGCGCATCTCCGCAGACAACTTCAGTTTGTTCCTCGACACCTATCACGACAGGCGTACGGCGTTCGAGATCTCGATCAATCCGTCCGGGGCGCGGCGCGACGTGTTCATCTACGGAGACGGAACCGGGCGTGACGAGTCGTGGGATCCGGTTTTCGACTGGGGAACCCGAACCGATTCACTGGGGTGGACCGTGGAGCTGCGGATCCCCTTTTCGCAGCTGCGCTTCGCGGCGCGAGACTCCATCGTCTTCGGCCTCCGCGTCAAGCGGGACATCAACCGTCGGAACGAAGAGGTGAACTGGCCGTTCTTCCCGCGCGATCAGGCTGGTGAGGTATCGCAGTATGGACGGCTGGTGGGTTTGACCACCGTCCCTGCGCCCCGCCGGCTCGAGTTTCTTCCATACGTCGCGGGGAGCACGGCGTTCGAGGCATCGGAAGCGGGCAACCCCTTTGCCACGGGACGCCGCTCCGCTGGGCGAGCCGGGCTCGATGCCAAGCTCGGGATCACGAGCAGCATGACGGTGAATCTCACGGTGAACCCCGACTTCGGGCAGGTAGAGGCGGATCCTGCAGAAGTGAACCTGACGGCATTCGAGAGCTTCTTCCAGGAGCGGCGGCCGTTCTTCGTCGAAGGCACCAACCTCTTCGAGTTTGGCTTGCAGCCGTCGGAGCGTCGTGAGTTCGGTGGGGGTGGTGGGGGAGGTGGCCAGGAAGGGTTGGTCTATACTCGGCGCATCGGGCGGTCGCCACAGGTGTCGGCCGCCGACGACGACGGCGGACACGTCGAAGATGTGTCCCAAACGCACATCCTCGGCGCGGCGAAGCTGAGTGGGCAGCTTGGCAGCGGATGGTCGCTCGGCCTGGCGCAGGCGGTGACCGCCAAGGAACGGGCCAACATCGTCGATGCCTTCGGGATCGAGGGCACATCGCCCGTCGAGCCCCTGACCAGCTACTCCGTCGCACGGGCCGAACGTGTCGTCCACAACGGGCAGCTCGCCTACGGGGCGGCGGCGACGCTCACCGAGCGACGGCTCGACGAGGTGGCGTTCGACGAGCTCCACCGCCGGGCGTATTCCGGCGGCATGGATTTGAGCGGCCGGTTCGGCCGCGATCAGTACGAGTTCGCTGCCGCCCTCTCGGGATCGCGGGTTGAGGGGTCGGAGGAGGCGCTGTTGGAAACGCAGCTGAGCTCGGCACGCTACTATCAGCGTCCCGGCCAGGACCACGTCAGGCTGGACTCCACGCGGACGGCGCTCTCCGGCATGGCAGGATATGCGCGACTGGCCAAGGTGACGGGATTCCTCACCTGGGATGCCCGCTACGAGACGCGGAGCCCGGGATTCGAGGTCAACGATCTGGGATTCCTCAGGGCTGCGGACCAGCACGAGCAGCGTCTCGAGGCGGAGCTCCGCTGGCTCGAGCCGGGCCCGATATTCCGCGAGTTTCGCTGGCGCGTCGAGGAGCAGGCGGACTTCACCTGGGGCGGTGAGCGGACCCGTACGTCGGTGGAGAGCCGCGTGTCGGCCTCGTTCCTCAACTACTGGAACCTCAATGCGACCGCGGAGCGCTCGTTTCCGAGCCTCAACGCGCGCCTCCTCCGCGGTGGGCCGGCCTTCTCCGAGCCGGGGCAGTGGGAGTTCCGCGGAGGCGGGCGGACAGATTTCCGCCGCAGCGTCTGGGCGAGCGTCGGCTTGAACTACATGACCGAGAACGAAACGGGTGCCCGGCGTTGGGGAATGAACGCGAACGTCCGATGGCGCCCCCCAGGCAGTTTCTCGATGAGCGTCGAGGGTCGAGCCAGCTGGGGCACGACCCATCGGCAATACCTGACGCAGGAAACGGTCAGCGATTCGACCTTCTTCGTCCTGGGTGAGTTGGACCGGCGCGAGATCTCGCTGTCGCTCCGCGCCGACCTGGCACTGACGCCGCGCCTGTCGCTCGAGTTTTACGGGGAGCCGTTCGTGTCCGCTGGCCGCTACGACGTGATCAAGCTCGCCAGCGACCCACGGGCCCAGCGCTACGCCGATCGGTTCGACGTGCTTGGCCCGGATCGACTCACGCGACCCGGTGGTGAAGAGGAGGCGGTGGTCGACGTGGACCGAGACGGCACCGTGGACTTCACCATTTCCGAACCGAACTTCCGCGTCGTGTCCCTGCGAACGAATGCCGTGCTGCGCTGGGAGTTCCGTCCGGGGTCGACGCTCTTCGTGGTCTGGCAGCAAAACCGGCAGGAACGTGACGAGACGGGTGTGCTCGATGCCGGCTCGGCGTTCATCGATACCTTCCGCGCCTCGGGCAGTCACGTCTTTGCGGTCAAGATCGCCTACTGGTTCGGGCTGTGAGCTACCGGCAACGCTCGGGCCCTGCGTCGGAGGGCGACGCGAAGGGCCTAGATCGCGCTCCCAGGATAGGGCAGTTCTTTCACCGGAGAGGTGAGCACTCATGATACGACGATGTTTCCTGCTCGTCTGTGCGGTCACGATCACCGTCGCTGTCCCGTTCGCTCCTGCGACGGCGCAGCGGCGGCCCTCGACCGAGGCGCTCAAGCGTGAGGTCGCGCAGGAGGTGGCCTCGATGCAGAAGCTGTCGCAGGAGATCGTGGACATGGTGTTCAGCTTCTCGGAGCTCGGGTTTCAGGAGCAGAGGACGGTCGAATACCTCACCGGCATTCTCCGCAGCGAGGGCTTTCGCGTCGAGACGGGGTGTGCCGGGATGCCGACCTGTTACGTGGCGATCTGGGGGAGCGGCACCCCGGTCATCGGGGTCATGGGCGACATCGACGGACTGCCAGAGACGTCGCAGAAGCCAGGCGTCGCGTATCACGACCCGCTGATCCCCGGCGGACCGGGACATGGGGAGGGCCACAACAGCGCACCGGCCGTCGACCTGGTGGCGGCCATCGCGGTCAAGCGGGTGATGGAGCGCCACCGGATCCCCGGTGAGATTCGTGTGATTCCTGGCGTCGCCGAGGAACTCGTCGCGAGCCGCACCTACATGGTGATGGCCGGAATGTTCGACGACATGAATGCGATGCTCTCCACTCATGTGAGCAGCCGCACCTCGACCACCTATGGGGTCAGCGGCTCGGGTCTGGTCTCGACCATATTCACCTTTCACGGCAGGACGGCGCATGGGGCCGGCTCGCCATGGGCAGGCCGGTCGGCGCTGGACGCGGTGGAGTTGATGAACGTCGCGTGGAACTTCCGGCGCGAGCACTTACGACTGCAGCAGCGATCGCACTATGTGATCGTGAATGGCGGTAGCCAACCCAACGTCGTGCCGGGTGAGGCGGCGGTGTGGTACTACTTCCGCGAGCTCGACTATCCCCGCATCAAAGCGCTGCATGAGCTGGGGCAAACGATGGCCAAGGCCGCGAGCCTGATGACCGAAACCACGGTCGAGGAGCGCATTCTCGGATCCGCGTGGCCTCAGACGTACAACAAGCCGATGGCGGAACGGATGCAGCGGAATATGGAAGCCGTCGGGATGCCGGCCTGGTCCGAGGCCGACATTGCTCTCGCCAAGGCCGTCCAGCGAGAGGTCGGTCGGGACACGGTGGGACTGCCGACCGCGGTCGATTCCCTCCGCGAGGCGGACCAGGGGATGGGGGGCGGGAGCGACGACATCGCCGAAGTGTCGTGGAAGGTGCCTACGGTGCGGCTCCGCTATGCGGCGAACATTCCGGGCACTGTCGGTCATCACTGGTCTTCTGCCATTGCCATGGCGACGCCCATCGCGCACAAAGGCGCCAATCATGCCAGTCGGATCGTGGCCATGACGGCCATCGACCTGCTTACGGACCGACGGTTGCTGGAAGAAGCAACGCGATATCACCGCGAGGTGCAGACGAAAGATCGACAGTGGATATCACTCATCCCGGCTGGGACACCGGCGCCAGCGCAATTGAACGCGGACAAGATGGCCCAATACCGCCCGCGTCTCGAGACGCTGCGGTACGATCCCAGTCGCTATGCGACCTACCTCGAGCAACTGGGCATCACCTATCCCACGATCAGAGAGGGAACGGATGGTGGGAGCAGATGATGCGGTCCTCGATCCGTAGTCGACGAGACATGCGAAACGCGCTGGCAGGGGTGCTGCTGGTTTTGGCCAACGTCGCCGTGGCGCTCCCGGCACACGCGCAGGCCACGCCGTACGACGTCTTGATCACGGGGGTCGAATCCTGGATGGTACCGGGAACCCGTGGCGCTATGCCAACCGGGGCACTGATCGGTCGGGTGCTCACCCGCAGCGGCCAGCCCCGATGATGGTGGACCGACCCAATGCGGCACCTCGGCGCGGAGGACGACGCATGTCACGGATGATGCGGGCCCAGCCCCTGACCACTGTTGGGGGCCTCGTGTTCGGCCTTCTACTCCCGGGAACGGCGGGTGCCCAGGCCAACCTCACCCTCGCGGAGGCTCCAGGCGCTGGGCGATATGCGAGCGCTGTCGACGGTGCCCGTCTGCTCATCGACTCGCTCATGCGGGCCAACCAGATCCCGGGACTGTCGATGGCGGTCTCCGTCCGCGACGAGGTGGTGTGGTCGGAGGGGTTCGGCTATGCCGATCTCGAGCTGGAGAGCCCCGTCACCACCACGACGCGCTTTCGGATCGGATCGATATCCAAATCGCTGACCGCGACGGCCCTGGCGCAACTGTACGAGCAGGGTGCCCTGGACTTTGACGCCCCAGTGCAGCGGTATGTGCCGACGTTCCCGCAGAAGCGCTGGCCCCTCACCGTGCGCCAGGTGGCTGGCCACATCGCAGGGGTCCGCCACTACGCATCCGACGCCGAATTCCTGCTCAACCGTCGCTTCGAAACCGTGCAGGAGGGGCTCCAGCTGTTTCAGGGCGACACGCTCCTCTTCGAGCCGGGGACGCAATACCTGTACTCGACCTTCGGGTGGAACCTGCTGAGCGCGGTCGTAGAGCACGCGTCGGGGGAGGAGTTCCTTTCGTACATGCGGGAGCATGTGTTCCGGCCACTCCGCATGCGCCACACGGTGGCGGATCACGTGGACAGCATCGTGACGGGTCGCACCCGGTTCTACGTTCGGGCACAAGACGGGGTTCTCGTGAATGCCCCGGCGGTGGACAACAGCTACAAGTGGGCAGGGGGCGGCTTTCTCTCTACGCCGGAAGACCTGCTGCTCTTCGCCAACGCGCATTTGGGCAGCGCGTTTCTGCGCCCAGAGACGGTCACACTGCTGTGGACCCCGCAGCGGACCGCCGATGGCAGGGAGACCGGATACGGCATCGGGTGGCGCGCTGCGGAGATCCGCGGGCACCAGGTGGTCTCGCACAGCGGCGGTTCGGTCGGCGGGAACTGTCTGCTCTTGATCTATCCCGACGCTCGAGTGGCCCTGGCGGTCACGGCCAATATCTCCAACGCTGGGTATGGTCGGGTTGCACATCGGATCGCCGAGCTGTTTCTGACGGCGATGCCGACCGGCCCCGGGGAGGAGAGTGGATGACGGCCAGGGGATATCGCGCGATCATCCGCCTCTGCGTACTCGGAGGTCTCACGCTCCTCGGCGTCGGCGTGGTGGGTCCTGCGCCGGTCATGGCCCAGTCGAGTGCGGTGAACTCCGCGAGGGCGCTCGTTCGCACCCTGATGTTGCGGGAGCGGATCCCGGGTCTCGGAGTGGCCGTTGCCGTCGACCACCGCGTCGTGTGGTCGGAGGCGTTCGGCTACGCGGATCTGGAGGATAGCATTCCGGCGACGGAACAGACGATGTTCCGGATTGGAAGCGTGTCGATGCCGCTCACCTCGATCGCGGTGGGCCTGAGTGTACAGCGTGGCCGGCTCAATCTGGCGGTAGACGTTCGGTCGTACGTGCCCTCGTTTCCCCAAAAGCGGTACCCGTTCACCGTGGAACAGCTTGCCGGTCACCTGGCCGGGATTCGCCACTACCGGGGTGACGAGTTCCGGAGCGCCACGCGCTACCAAACCGTGCAGGACGGTTTGGTGATTTTCGCCCGCGATACGCTGCTGTTCGAACCCGGGACCCGCTATGCCTTCTCGACCTATGGCTGGACCCTGCTGAGCGCCGTCCTGGAGTCCGTGACCGGTATGGGGTTTCTCGATCTGATGCATCGCGAGGTGTTCGAGCCACTGGGGCTGCGCCAGACGGGTCCCGACTGGCCCGACACCGTCATGCCCCACCGGGCCCAGTTCTATGAACGGGCCGATGATGGCTCGATTCAGGTGGCGCCACGCGTGGATAACAGCTACAAATGGGCCGGAGGCGGATTCGTGGCGTCGCCGGAAGACCTGGCACGCTTTGGGTTGGCACTGCTTTCCCCCGGCGTTCTCGACTCGACGATCACCAATCGGCTCTGGACGTCGCTCAGGACTCAGGACGGCGTCGAGACGGGGTACGGCATCGGGTGGGCGGTCGGCCGGGACGCAGATGAGCGCCGCGTGGTGAGCCATACCGGGAGTTCCGTCGGCGGCCGGGCGATCCTGTTGATCTATCCCGACGAGCGCGTGGTGGTCGCGATCGCAACCAATCTAGGTGGGGTACGCTTCGGGGATCTGCCGGGGAATATCGCCGCGCTCTTCATGGCCGAGCGCAAGTAAGCCGTCGCTGGTTTCACCCGAGCCGACGTCACCAAAAGCGGGTACCCGGTTCCCCCTTGAACGGCCCGCGTACGCTGTCGGTGATCCAGCCGCCGTAGAACCCCCCGGGCTGGGGCCGAACCCGCTCTCCATTGACCAGACACGCATCCATCGGTCCCGCGTAGAAGGCGACATGGCCCCGAATCGGCTCAAACCCGACCGTGGGCCGCTCGTACGACCATGCTCCGCGCTCGACGCGGCGTTCTCCGACCAAGACGTCGTACGAGGTGGCCGCCCCTTTCCACTCGCACCACGATTCCCCGGCGACCGGTACCAGGCAGTCGGCGACCACGTCATCCCGCGGGACGTAATAGACGGGCGGGTGACTGGTCTCGAGCACACGCATCGCCCGCCGCGTCTCGGCGATCGTCCGACCGTTCAGGATGACCTCGATGTGGCCGTCGAACGGCTCCAAACGTGGCGGTCGGGGGTAATCCCAGACGGATTCCTGGCCGGGGCCCGGACGCTGCCGGGGAGGTCTCACTGTGCGTCGTCTCCGGTCATGTGATCCCGAATTCGCGCCGGCGCGGGCCCGCCGACAGGAAGAGTGCTGTCCGTTGACGGTGGCTCGGGACGTGAGTCGCTTCCTCGTGCACCGCGACCATGAGCACGGCATCGCGCGAGCGATCCAGGCCGGCGAGAACGGGTCGCGACGGATCCAGCTGGTCGCCCAGGATCATGGCCAAATGGTGTTCTGGCCCCCGAATCCCGGCGCGCAGGTCGGTTGACGACTTCGATGACCTTGTCGGCATGGCGGGAAGATAGGCTGTTGTATAGTATTTGTCAACTATATGTATAGACAGTAACTGGACAGCTTATCGTCTACCCTTGGCGTATCGTCACCCCGGGAGCCAGGTGCTCATCCAGTGATTTGGGCTAACCCATTGATGCAGCGGATCATGAGGGGTCTCGTGTGGCTCCTCGCGGGAGTCACGACGGTGGTCCTCGCGGTCGGTGTGGCGGTCGTCATCCAGATCGACGATTGGAGCCGGGACCTCGCGACCAACATCGCCGAGACCAGGTGGGATGCTGGCAATCCCGAGCTCAGGCCGCTCTCGGTTGACGATCCGCTCGCGGCCCTCGCCGATCTGATTGTGGTCGAGGGGTCGGCGCTGCCGCGGTGGACCCTAACCGGCTGGCAGGTGACCGATTCGCTCATCGAGCTCCGCTTCGTTCGCACGACGCGGTTGTTTCGGTTCCGCGACGACATCACGGTGCGGGTGGCCGATCGTGGGGACCGGCGCGAAGTGACGGCAATCTCTGCGTCCCGTGTCGGGCACGGGGATCTCGGACAGAACCCGCGAAACCTCGAGGAACTGTTCCGCAGGCTGCGCTCCCGCCTGTCCGGGGGTCCCGGCCGCGGGTGAGCGCCTCGCCCGATGGTGTCGCCCCGTCCTAGTCGCGGCCCCCGATGGGCGTCCCCGGGGGGAGCGCACTTGGCTCGCTTCGCGCGGTGGCCCCGTCGCGACGAGTGAGAAACCGCTCGACGTCCGCCCACACGAGCAGCTGATGGGCTGCATCTTCGGGAAGCCGCGGTTCCTGCCCCTGCACCCGCTCGAGAATTCGGCGCAGGCCCCACTCCGCGGCGGCGCGCGTCTCGACGGAAGCGGCGTCCGAGCCGGCCACGTCGATCAGCACGTCGACGAGCACCCGCTGGACCACGCGCCGCAGTGCCATCTGTTCCGGAGGGGTATAGGCGTCCCACGTGCGGTCGGTGACCCTGGCGATCACCTCTTCCGGACTGGGGAGGTTGCCGTCCCGCGCCCGGAACGCGGCGAGCCGAGCCAGACGTCTCCGATCCAGCAGGTTCCCGATTACCATCGCGGCCAGGGTGCGGGCGGCCCCGAGCTGGTCGAAGGCAGGAGACGCAGCCGAGCCGAATGCCCAGTCAGTGGACGGCACCCCGTACGCTCGGGGCGCCATGAGGCTCATGATTCGCTCTGGGATTGCCAAGGCCTCCGGCTCCACGGCGTCCAACACCAACTCCAGCGCCCGCCGCTGGCGCAGGTCCGGGATGATGGTGGTTGGGGGGAGCGAGTCACCTCGCACGGCGTAGCGAAACTCCATGCCGCCCACGGCCTTGATCGCGCCCTCCAGCGCGTATCGGTGGTGGAGGTAGACCGGAACGAACCGGTAGTTCAGCCATGCCATGGGCTCTCCGGTCTTGAGGGCCGTGGCATCGAAGCGATCGATCAGCGCTCGGCGCACTGCTTGGGTCCGGGCCAATTCCTCGACGGCGTCGGACCCGTTGAGCCATTGCGTCACCTCGGGGAACGATCCCCAGGTGGCGTTGTCTCCGTCGGTGTTGAAGCGGATGCCGCGGCGCATCGCCTCGTCGACAATGGCCTGAAGGCCGACAGCCTCATTGGTTTCGAACTGCGTGTACGCGTATCGGATCGCGATGGAGTCGTAGGCGCCGGGGCCGTCACGGTAGGCGTCGCGCAGATCGATCTCTCCGTCCACCAGCGTGATGAGCGGACCCGGGTAATCCATGACGGATGCGCGCCCGTCGCTTGTGGCGATGTAGTTGTGGGCGAGTCCCAGTGTGTGTCCGACTTCGTGAGCCGCATGCTGCCGGCGGCGGGCCATGGCAAACTCTTCGCTGGTGACGGAGGAATCGAGCGATGCCAACCATTCGGTCACATCCGTCGCGATGGTCCCGCCAGCGGCCGGGAGCGTGCCCGCGTAGATGTTGTAGTCGGTCAGGGAGCGGTACGAGTCCATGCGCACGGCGGCCTTGATGATCTCTCCGGTTCGGGGATCGACGAAGCTCGGACCGATCGAAAACCCCGGATCGCTGCGGTGGACCCACTGGATCACGTTGTACCGCGCATCGAGCGGGTCCATGTCGGTCGGCATGTCCTCGACCCGAAACCCGTTGACGAAACCGGCCGCCTCGAAGACCCGATTCCACCACTCGACGCCTTCCCGAAACGCTGACCGGTATGGCTCCGGGATGCCACGGTCCAGGTAGTACACGATCGGGGCAACGGGTTCGGAGCGTTCGCTGCGAGGGTTGCGTTTCTGGAGCCGATGGCGGGCAACGTACCGAGCCTCGTATCGCTGATCGAGGGGTCGGGAGAAATCGAAGAAGGCCACACCGGAGTTCCCGACTCGGGGATCCGCCAGTCGCGGCACGAACCCGTCGTCCGGTAACCGGACCAGGGAGTGATGCTGGCGCAGGGTCACGCTGCCGCCGTCGGGCGCATGGGACCGCACCTCGGCCCCAGGACTCGTCGAGGTGAACGTCAGTGCCACCTCGACTTCCGTGTTCGTGGGGAACGCTCTCGTGCGGGGCAGATACGCGTGGCTTCGGTCCCGATTCAAGGTGAAGGTGCCCTGACCCCGTCGCTGCAGCGCGCCGCTCACGTCCATGTGGTCGGCGAGGAAGTGCGGCGTGGCGTCGACCAACACGCGTCCGCCGCCCTCGGCGAGCACCTTGAAGGCGGCCACCGTCGAGGTGGGGAACGACTCGTCGACGGAGCGGGTCAGTGCCGGATTGTCCGTTGCCACCGCGCGGAAACGCGGGTTCGTGAGGACCAAGTGGACCGTGGGGCCCACGCGCTCGAACCTGGCAATCGCTTCGTCACCGATCATCCCACGATCGAGCCCGAGTTGTGTACTGCCCATCCCAGTAGCCAGGGACGTGAGGTAGAGGAACTCCTCGCCGAGGCGCGGGATCTCGAGCAGGAGTCGCCCGGTGGCAGAATCCCAATACAGGGGGAAGTACCCGTCCAGCTTGTCGAAGCCCGCGGTGTACTGTCTGAGCGACTGCTGCGCCTCGACCGACGACCCCAGCGAGACAGCGGCCACGACGCACGCGGCAAGGAAGCGAACCATCGAACCCTCCAGTGACGGCGACTCGAGATGAATGGAATGGCAAACTTGCCGCCTGGTCGGCCGCAGGGGAACCCGGCTACTTTCGCTGTCGTGTCGCGGTCGCGCCGGGGACGCGATAGGCAACCCGGGTCGCCTCCCTGAATCAACTGCCAGACTGCTGGCGTCCGGGTCAGTCGCCTTCCGAGCGAAGAACGGCCCGGGGAAACGTGCTGAGGGCCGGATGGACGAGCCACCCGGCCCTCGGCCGCGCAGTTGGAAGGAGGTCGACCTTACTGCGGCGGCAACAGCACCTTGTCGATCACGTGAATCACGCCGTTGGTGGCCAACACGTCGGTCTGGATCACGTTGGCGTCGTTCACCTTCACGCCCGAAGACGCGTCAATGGCGACGGTGGCACCCTGCAAGGTCGTGGCCGATGAGAGGCTCACGACGTCTGCGGCGAGAACCTGCCCTGCCACGACGTGGTACAGGAGCACGTCGGTCAGTGCCGGAATGTCCATCAAGAGGGCGTCGATGGTTCCCGCGGGAAGCGCGGCGAAGGCGTCATCCGTCGGGGCGAAGACGGTGAACGGACCGTCGTTGGCGAGCGTCGGATCGAGGCTCGCCGCCTGGACGGCGGTGACCAGCGTGGTGAACGATCCGGCGTTGACCGCCGTCGTCACGATGTTGTCGAGCTGCGGCTCTGCGGTCTCGTCGCAGCCCGCGACGCCCAGGGTCACGACTGCCAGACCTGCGACGGCGGACTTCCGAGCGAACTTGGTTAGCATTTCCTGCCTCCAGTTTGTGTACGTTGTTGAAAGTGAAAGACTTAACTGCCCCAATCGGGTTCGCTTTACTGTCTGTTGTCCATCCTGTGTCCAATACAATAATGTTGTTGGATGATTCTGTCAAGAATTTGCTAGATATTTTAAATGGACATAAAGTGGACACACGGTTCCGGTTGCAAACTGGAATGGCGGGACTAGGTTGGTGTGTCCATTCCGGGGGAGGAGCCTGGTGAACCCGCTGGTTGTGGTGTTGGCCGTGCTGCTGGCCGGGGCTCTCGTGGCGTTGATCTGGCTTGTGGGGCGGGGCAGCGGTGCTCGTGATGCTGCGACCCAGCGGCAGTTGGGCGAAGTGCGGGCGCGGCTCGATCAACTCGTGCTGGCGCAGAGCGAGCTGCCCAAGGCCGTAGCGGAGGGGGCGGCGGACCAGGCTCGCTCGTTGGCCGACGTGCGGGAGCGCCTCGGCCGATTGTCGGAGGCCACGGTCCGCCTGGAATCCCTGGGCCGGTCAGTGGCTGATGTGCAGGAGCTGCTCAAGGTGCCGCGACTGCGGGGGACGCTCGGGGAGGTGTGGCTCGAAGAGCTGCTGCGGCAGGTGTTTCCGGCTCGACTGTACGAGATGCAGTACGCGTTTCGCGCCGGCGAGCGGGTCGACGCGGTGCTCCGGGTCGGCAGTCGGCTCGTTCCGATCGACTCGAAGTTCCCGCTCGAGGCGTGTCAGCGGATGTTGGCGGCCGAGGGCGAGACCGCGGCCCGGGAGCGGCGCGGGTTCCGGCGATCACTCAAGGAGCGGATCGACGAGATCGCGGAGAAGTACATCCGGCCCGAGGAAGGGACCCTCGATTTCGCGCTGATGTACATCCCCGCCGAGGCGGTCTACTACGAGGCGGTGGTGCGGGACGAGGCGCTCGAGGACCAGGAGAGCATTGTCGGGTACGCCCTGCGGCGGCACGTGATACCGGTCTCGCCGCACACATTCTATGCCTACGTGTCGGCGGTTCTTCATGGGCTTCGGGGGCTCGAGGTGGAAGAGCGGGCCAGGGAGATCGAAACGGCCCTTGGGGCCCTGCGGCACCAGTTCGACCGGTTCCAGCGAGCGTTCGCACTCGTCGGGCGGCACCTGGACAACGCGCTCAAGCAATATCAGGAGTCTGAGCGACAGTGGGTTCGGGTACAGGAGCGCCTCGACGTCGCGACCGGCTTCGAGGCGGATCCGCGAGGGCCACGCGCGGCTGGACTCGCGGAGGGTGACGTGGCCGACGAGCTCGCAGCTTCCAATCAGCCCGCCATGCCTGAATGATCCGGCGTGTGAACCCGGGTCCGATTGCGTCACGACACACCGCCAGCGGAAGGATTCTTCAATGTCACTTCATCATCGGCTCACGCTCCCGACGGTAACACTGTTCGTTGCCCTGCTCGGACCGCTGGCCGTCGCTCGGGCCCAGGAGGCCCCGGCACCGTGTCTCGATGGCGGCGCCTACGATCAGTTCGATTTCTGGGTGGGGGAGTGGGATGTGTTCACCCCCGATGGCGTGCGCGCCGGATCGAACCGGATCGAGAAGGTGGCGGCGGGCTGTTTGCTCGTGGAGCACTGGACCAGTGCCGCCGGCGGGACGGGGAACAGCCTCAACTACTATCATCCTGCGCGGCAGCAGTGGATTCAGGTGTGGGTGGATGGACAGGGTGGGGTCATCGAGGTGGCAGGGGAGTTCACCGACGGTGCCATGCGGTTCGTTGGCGAGCACGTCTATCCTGATGGGCGGCGGGAGGCATTCCGGATGCGGTTCACACCACAAGTCGACGGTTCCGTCCGTCAGTTCATCGAGCAGTCGAAGGACGAAGGGGCCACGTGGTACGTGTGGTTCGACGGGCGCTATGAGAGGACGGGGCGCCCGGACACCGGAGAGCCCCGGGAGTGACCGGCGAGCAATGGCGATGAACGAGTCTTTGGGAGCGCGGAGGCGGATGTCATGAGCGACTATGTCGCGCAGTTGCTGGCAAGTGTGAAGGCGAAGAACCCGGCGGAGGCCGAATTCCATCAAGCCGTCACCGAAGTCGCTGAGTCGGTGCAACTCGTGTTCGAGCGGCATCCCGAGTATCGGGCGACGAAGGTGCTGGAGCGGATCATCGAGCCTGAGCGCGTCATCCTGTTCCGCGTTCCGTGGGTCGACGATCGGGGTGACGTGCAGGTCAATCGGGGGTTCCGCATCGAGATGAACAGCGCGCTTGGCCCGTACAAGGGCGGGTTACGCTTCCACCCGTCGGTGACACTGGGCATCCTCAAGTTCCTGGCCTTCGAGCAGGTGTTCAAGAACGCGCTGACCACGCTGCCGATGGGCGGGGGCAAGGGAGGATCCGACTTCGATCCCAAGGGAAAGAGCGATGCCGAGGTGATGCGGTTCTGTCAGAGCCTCATGACCGAACTTTACCGGCACATCGGACCGAATACCGACGTCCCGGCCGGCGACATCGGTGTGGGTGGCCGCGAGGTCGGATACCTGTTTGGCCAGTATAAGCGGATCCGGAACGAGTTCACCGGGGTGCTCACGGGCAAGGGACTGAATTGGGGTGGCTCGCTCATTCGACCGGAGGCGACCGGGTACGGTGCCGTCTATTTTGCCGCCGAGATGCTCGCGACGCGGAGCGAGACGCTGGAGGGAAAGACCTGCCTCGTCTCTGGGAGCGGCAACGTCGCGCAGTACACGTGTCAGAAGCTTCTCGAGCTGGGTGCGAAGCCGGTGACGCTATCCGATTCCGCGGGCTACATCTACGATCCGGAGGGGATCACCCAGAAGAAGCTCGCGTACGTGATGGACCTGAAGAACGTCCGACGTGGCAGGATTCGCGAGTATGCCGACGAGTTCAAGAACGCGACGTACGCGCCGGCCGATGCCGAGTCGGAGCACAATCGCCTCTGGAACCACAAGGCCCAGTGTGCGTTTCCCGCGGCAACGCAAAACGAGATCAACGGGCAGGATGCCCGCGACCTGCTCCAGAACGGTGTGTACGTCGTGTCGGAGGGGGCCAACATGCCCACCGTACCGGAGGGCGTAGACCTCTTCGTCGACCGGGGCATTCTGTACGGCCCAGGGAAGGCGGCCAACGCCGGAGGTGTCGCCGTCTCCGGGCTCGAGATGGCGCAGAACAGCATGCGGTACTCGTGGACGCGGAAGGAGGTCGATGACCGCCTGCGGCTGATCATGAAGTCGATTCATGAGATCTGCGTCGGCACGGCCGACCGGTTCGGGATGAAGGGCAACTACGTTGTCGGCGCCAATATTGCGGGCTTCCTCAAGGTCGCGGACTCGATGATCGACCAAGGGATCGTCTGATGTCGGCGCGGGTCCGACCGGGGTTGACGGGAAGACGAGCGAGGATTTCCCTCTAGGGGGGCCCCGGGGGACGCGTCCACCGCGGCACCCGTCACGTACGGGGGGATCCGAATGACCTCAACGAGTCGCGACGGGGGAGGGCAGCAGGACGGTACCGCCCGGTCAATCGGGTTTCAGTACCTCATGTCCCACCGCGTGCGGGACATTCTGTTGGTCACCAGCCTCTACGATTCGTTCATCCTCGCCGAGGACGGCCAGCTCGGCGAGACGATCCTGGGCGAGTTCCTCGATCTCAACCTGCGCCACTCGCCGGAGCTGACCCGCGTCTCGACCGGTGTCGAGGCGCTCGCCCTCGCCACTCAAGAGCGCCGCTACGACCTCATCATCTCCAGCCTGACGCTGGGTGACATGACGGCGTTGGAGCTCGCGCAGCGGGTGGCGGACGCCGGGCTGGACGTGCCCGTCGTCGCGCTGGCCTACGACGCGCGCGACCTCGCCAACTTCCAGGCCCAGAGCGACCTCGGCCGTCTGGAGCGCGTCTTCTTGTGGCAGGGCAACGTCAAGATCCTCTTTGCCATCGTCAAGTACATCGAGGATCGCCGCAATCTCGCGCACGATACTGGCGAGATGGGCGTGCCGGCCATCATCCTCGTCGAGGACAACATCCGGTATTACTCCGCGTTCCTCCCCGTCATCTACAGCGAGCTCATGCAGCACGCGCACAACTTGATGCCGGAGGGACTCAACATCGCACACAAGCTGATGCGGATCCGGGCACGGCCGAAGATCTTGCTGTGCCAGACGTACGAGGAGGCATGGGAGTTCATCACCGCGTACCCCGACGAGATCCTCGGCATCATCTCCGACATCCAGTTCTCACGCGGTGGAAACCTCGATCGCCATGCAGGAGTCAAACTGGCGCGCCAGGTCCGGGCCCTCCGCCACGATATCCCGATCATGCTGCAGTCGAGTTGGCCCGACAACGCGGAGCTAGCCCGGCAGGCGGGGGCGTCGTTCCTGCTCAAGGGCTCCCCGATGCTCTTGCATCAGCTGCGGGCATTCATGGCCGGCGGATTCGGGTTCGGCGACTTCGTGTTCCGGCGACCCGATGGCAGCGAAGTGGACCGGGCGACGGATCTGCACAGCCTGATGGCGAAGCTGGAGACCGTCCCCGGGGAGAGCATCGCCTTCCATGCATCGGGCAATCATTTCTCCCGGTGGCTCAAGACGCGCACGGAGTTCGCTCTCGCGGAGCAACTCCGGCCGCGCAAGCTGACCGACTTCGATGGGGTCGAAGCTCTTCGGGCTCATCTCATCGAGGCGATTCGGGACTACCGGCGGGAGCAGAACTTGGGAGTGGTCGTCGACTTCGAGCGGGACCGCTTCGACGGAGCGGTCCCGTTCAGTCGCATTGGCACCGGGTCGATGGGTGGAAAGGCGCGCGGGCTCGCGTTCGTGAACTTCCTGCTCAAGCAACACCGTGCGAGCGACCGCTTCCCTGGGGTTCGCATCGCGGTGCCGCCATCCACGGTCCTGAGCACGGATATCTTCGACGAATTCCTCGACTACAGCGACCTGCGCGATTTCGCCATCGGCTGTACCGACAGCCAACGGGTCGTGGACCGGTTCCTGTCAGCGTCCCTGTCCACCGCCGTAGAGAAGGACCTCGCGGCCTTCCTCCAGCACGTGCGGCGCCCCTTGGCCGTGCGCTCGTCGAGTTTGCTGGAGGACAGTCAATACCAGCCGTTCGCGGGGATCTACGATACGTTCATGCTGCCCAACAACCATGCCGACCTGACGGTCCGCCTTGCGCAGCTCCTGTCGGCCATCAAGCGAGTGTATGCATCGACCTTCTCCCAACGAGCGAAGGCCTATCTGGACGGAACCCCTTATCGCCTGGAAGAAGAGAAGATGGCGGTGGTGGTGCAGCAGATCGTCGGTTCCCAGCACGGGGGCGTGTTCTATCCTGACTTCGCCGGCGTGGCCCGGTCCCACAACTTCTATCCGGCGCCGCCGTGCAAGTCGGACGACGGGATCGCGGCCGTGGCGCTCGGGCTCGGTCGGACCGTCATGGATGGCGAGCGATGTCTTCGGTTCTGTCCACGATACCCGCGGCACGTGCTGCAGTTCTCGTCGGTGCAGGATTCCGTGGGTTACTCCCAGCGGGAGTTCTGGGCGCTCGATCTCGGGCTCGACACGGGCGTGATCGATGCTCCGGCGGACTCACGGATGTTGCACCTCGGGCTCGCGCACGCCGAGGAGCACGGAACGCTGCATGCCGTGGGCTCGACGTTCTCACGAGAGAACGATGCCGTCTACGACGGCCTGTCCCGCCATGGGGTGCGGCTGGTGAGCTTCGCGCAGGTCCTGAAGCACGAGATCTTCCCCCTCGCCGAGATCCTGGATTTCCTGCTGGAAATCGGCGAGATGGGCACGAGCGCTCCGGTCGAGATCGAATTCGCTGTCAATCTCTCGACGCCGTCTGGCGCACCGAAGGAGTTCGGCTTTCTGCAGATGAGACCGCTCGCGCTTTCGCGCGAGTTCGAGGAGCTGAACATCGGGCCCGTCAAGGAAGAGGACCTTGTCGTCGAGAGCCCGAGTGTGCTTGGTCACGGGCGGATCGACGACATATGCGACGTCGTGGTCATCGACAAACATCGCTTCGATCGGTCGGCTAGCAAGGAGGCGGCCAGCGACGTCGCGCTGCTCAACGCCGAGTTGCGGGCCCGCCGCATCCCCTACCTCCTGATCGGTGTCGGTAGGTGGGGATCCACCGATCCATGGCTGGGGATACCGGTCACGTGGGACCAGATCGCCGGCGTACGCGTGATCGTCGAGGCCGGATTCAAGGATCTGCGCGTGACGCCGTCCCAGGGAACGCACTTCTTCCAGAACCTGGTGTCGAGCAACGTCGGCTACTTCACGGTCAATCAGGAGGTCGGCGAGGGGTTTGTCGATTGGGACTGGCTTAGTCGCCAGCCCGCGCTCCGAGAGACCCACCAAGTGCGGCACCTGCGGTTCGACCAGCCCTTCACGATCACCATGAATGGGAAGAGCAACCGCGGGGTGATTGTCAGACCAGGTGCCGAGTCACAGGCCGGAGACGGCAACGGCCCGGCGAGGAGCCCAGGGCTCTGACGCGCACCGTTGCGTCAGTCCGTCAGCGTCATCCCGCCCGAGACGTGCGACAGCATGTCCGCAGTCATGGACAGCAAGTCGTATGAGGGCGCCCATCCCCACTCCGCCCGCGCTGCACTGTCGTCGATCGAGTTCGGCCAGGAATCGGCGATCGCCTGACGCACGGGGTCGACGCCGTAGTCGATCGTGAATCCGGGCATGTGCCTCCGGATCGCGGCAGCCAGCTCTTCGGGCGTGAAGTTCATGGCGGTGACGTTAAACGCGTTGCGGTGCCGCAGCCGCTCGGGATCGGCCTCCATGAGCTCGATCGCCGCCTTCACGGCGTCGGGCATGTACATCATGTCGAGCCGGGTGTCGGGTCTCAAGAAACAGGTGTACCGTCCGTGGCGGACCGCATCGTGGAAGATCTCCACGGCGTAATCGGTCGTGCCCCCGCCGGGGGGCGTCACGTGAGAGATGATCCCAGGATACCGGACGCCGCGAGCGTCGACGCCGAAGCGCCCGTGGTAGTAGTCGCACAACAACTCCCCAGCGACCTTCGTGATGCCGTACATGCTCGTCGGCCGCTGGATGGTGTCTTGGGGCGTCCCGTCGGTCGGTGTGTTGGGGCCAAACGCGCCAATCGAGCTGGGCACGAACACGGCGCACCGGTTCTCCCGTGCCACTTCGAGCGTCCGGTACAGCCCACCCATGTTGATGTCCCACGCCACCTGAGGCTTCTGTTCCGCCACGGCCGAGAGGAGCGCGGCCAGGTGGTAGATGGTGTCGATCTGGTAGCGGCGCACCGCTTCCTGGATCTGCCGCTGCGACGTGCAGTCGACGAGCTGAAACGGTCCCTCGTCTCCCGCGCCGCGCTGAGCCACCCGAATGTCCGATGCGATCACGTGATCCGTGCCGTAACGGGTGCGGAGCGCCGGCACCAGCTCGGATCCGACTTGGCCCAAAGCCCCGGTCACTAGGATTCGCTGCACCGTTCACTCCTGCAATGGTCGGCCGCGGAAGGTGTCGGTTCGGAAAAGGCGTGCGGTCCCTCGCGTGCGGACGGCCCCAGATGCTCGTGCCTCGGCGTGCGTGACGGAACGGACCGCTTCATCCGCTCGCTGGACTCGTCATCTCTCCGAGCGACCGCTCTCCCCAGGTGAAGGCCTCTTCGTTGAGCTCCAGCATCGCGCAGTCCTTCTGCAACGTCTCCCGCATCGCGCCAAGAAAGCTCTCCCTGGGAAACAGATCGGAGGCGGCACGCAGCGCACCCAAGGCCACCACGTTCTTGACCATCCGCTTACCGAGGTCGGTGGCGATCTGCGTGAAGGGCACGCCGTAGACGCGGATGCTGGGGTCGAGCGATGGTGGAGTGCTGATCACCGTGCTGTCGTAGAGGACGGCCCCGCCTGGCTGCACTGTCGGACCGAACTTGTCGATGCTCGGGGCGTTGAAGGCTACCAGGATGTGTGGCTCGGGACAGGCGGGTGACAGCACATCGCCGGCGGCGATGTGCACGTCGGCATACGAGGTTCCTCCACGCGATTCGGGGCCGTAACTGGGAATGTAGGTCGAATCGTAGCCTTCGTTGATCGCCGTCCGCGTCGTCAGCAACGCAATCGTCTGCGCGCCGTCGCCGCCGGCACCGGCGAACTTGATCGCGACGTCCTCCAGATGGATGTGCGTGGGAAAACGCGTGCCGAACCGTTCCGGGGCCTCCGTGCCGCCACCGATTACGCTGGAGACGCGGTCGGGCTCGAAACTGGGTGTGCCGAGATCGAACCACGGTTCGATGTCCAAGTCCTTCTTCACCCCCAACGGAAACATCGGTACCATCTCGTCCCGCACCCACTCCTCGGTCTCGAGCGGGGTCATGTGGAGATGGGTGGGACACTCCGCAAGGACCTCGACGAACCCGAGTCCGCGGTTTTCCACTTGGAGCCGTAGTGCCTTGAGGATGGCCTTCTTCGCGCGGGTTCGCTGCTTGTTGTCGAACAGCGCGACCCGTTCTACGTACATCGGTCCGTCCATCTGGCCGATGGTCTCCGCCATGCGGAGCGGCTGCCCCATCAGGCGGCCCCGCCCGTCCGGCGTCGTGGTGGTGCGTTGGCCCATCAGGGTCGTCGGCGCCATCTGTCCGCCGGTCATGCCGTAGATGGCGTTGTTGATGAACACGAACGTCATGGGCAGCCCCATCTGGGCGGCCTGGATGATCTCCGCGAGGCCGATGGCGGCGAGGTCGCCATCCCCCTGGTAGCTGATCACGATGGATCGGGGGTTGGCCACCTTGTGTCCGAGCGCCACGGCCGGTGCGCGCCCATGCGCGGCCTGCGAGTTGCCCACGTCGAGGTAGTAGTACATGAAGACGGCGCATCCCACCGGGGAAATGGCCACCGTCCGATCCTGCACCCCCAACTCATCGATGGCTTCGGCGAGGAACTTGTGCACCAGCCCATGGCCACAGCCCGGGCAATAGTGCGTCGAGAGCCCCTTCAAGCCCTCACCGTGCGCATGGCGCTCGAACTTCTGATAGAACACGCTACTCATGGTGCGCCTCTGCGAGGGCGTGGACCGTGTCCACGATGTGTTGCAGCGAAGGAAGAATGCCGCCGAGGCGCCGGACGTGCGCCAACGGGCCCCGAGGGACCAGTCCCGCGTGGCTCAGCGCGAGCCGGAGCTCGTCTTCGAGCTGCCCGGGGCCGGCCTCGACCACGACCGTCCCCTTCGCCCGGGCCATGATCGGGGTGAGGGCGTCGATAGGAAACGGCCAGAGCGTGACAGGGCGGAAGAGCCCTGCCTTGACCCCGCGCTCGCGAAGCGCCCGAACAGCACCTTTGGCCATGCGCGCGGGCGTGTTGCACGCCACGATGATCCATTCCGCGTCGTCGCAGTGGAACGGGTCGGCCCGCTGTTCGTGCTGCGTCATGCGATCGTACTTCGCATTGAGCCGCTCGTTGCGTTCCTCCAGGTCGGGCTCGTTCAGGTCGATCGATGTGATCACGTTGCCGCGATGGTCCGCGTCGCCATACACGGCCCAGTCAGGCAGGCCGGGCCGAACGAGGTGATCCGGCAGCGTCACCCGACCGGTCATCTGTCCCAGGTACCCGTCACCGACAATGATCACGGGGTTCCGATACCGGAAGGCCAGGTCGAATGCCGTCATGGACAGGTCCAGCATTTCCTGCGGGGTCGACGGTGCGAGCACGATCGCGTGGGTGTTCCCGTGTCCGAGGCCGCGGCACACCAGTTTGATGTCGCTCTGCTCGGGCGCGATGTTACCAAGCCCGGGTCCGCCCCGCATTACGTTGACGAATACGCCGGGAATATGCGACCCCACCATGTAGGAGATGCCCTCCAGCATCAGGCTGAACCCCGGGGACGACGTGAAGGTCATACAACGGAGACCGGCCCCGCTGCACCCGTACATCATGTTGACGGTCGCGGTCTCGCTCACCGCCTGCACGAAGACCCCGTCGAGCTTGGGGAGCAGCCGCGCCATCAGTTCGGCTCCCTCGGTCGAGGGCGTGATCGGGTAGCCAAAGAAGTGACGACAGCCTGCCAACAGGGCGCCGATGGCCGCGGCGTGATTGCCCTTGACCACCATGGGCTGGAGGGCGGGCAATGGTACCAGCTGATCGGGGATCGCCGCCGGCGCAGGGCGCGTCTGCGCCCGTTCGCCGAAATAGGTGAACGGGTCCGACACGACCATGTCGGTTCCCTCCAGCTCCGGCGGAGTGGCCAGGAGTCCGTGCGGCTCGGGACAGGCGGTGATACACAGGCCGCACCCGTTACAGACCTCGAGGTCTACCGTCACGGGCGTGAATCCCGTGGCCGGATCGATCTCCGTCCCGAACACGATGCAGTGCTTGGGGCAGGCATCGATGCATCGCCCGCAGGCTTTGCAGAGATGCGGAAACAGGAACGGCTTTGGCTTGACCTTCTTGACGTTCGACGTCACCATGAGCGCTTTCCGGTTCAGGGTCCGGCACTGACTGGGACGTCCCGAGCCCCTTCGATGGGCTGCGGGGCGCCGGTGGTCGCAAGCCGCTGCTCGCCATACGCCTCGAACATGCGCAGCGCCCGATCGACGGTGCACAACGTCGGGACACCGAGCTCGAGCAGACGGGCGACCATTGAATCATACAACGGTCCGGCATCGACGACGGCGATCCACGCTTTCGGAACCTCGTCCTTCCTCGACCTTCCGGTGGCGGTGTCACGCCATCCCGGGATCTGAGGAAACATGGCCGGAACGCGGTTACCCGACCATGAAGGCTCTTTAAAGCCCTGCTTAGAGCCGGGGTGTGTTCCTACTCGCCTCGGGGGCGCCGGATGGAGGTGTATTGCTGGTCGACCCGGGCACGGTCGGCGGCGGACCCGAAGATCTTCTCGCCGTCGAACCGGCCGTTCTCGATGAAGATCTCGGAGATCGAGCGGCCGGCGGTTGCACTCCCGGCCAGATACACGCCAGCGACGTTCGTCTCCAAGGTCTCGGGATCGATGGTCGGTCTTCCCGAGTCGGGATCACAGTGGATGCCGATCCGCTCGAGCAGGGCGAAATCGGGATGAAAGCCGATGAGCACGTACACGAGGTCTGCCGGAAGTGCTTGCTCGCCGCCGTCGGCGGTCCCGATCACGACCGCGTCCGCGTCGATCCGCTGCACGGTCCCGCCGAACCGAGCACCGATCTCGCCGGCCGCGATGCGGTTCTCGATGTCTGGACGGAGCCAGTACTTCACACTGCGGGAAAACGCCGGGCCGCGGTGCACCAGGGTGACGCGGGCGCCGGCGCGGTACAGCTGCAGCGCGGCCTCGACGGCGGAGTTCTTCCCTCCGACCACCACCACGTCAAGGCCGTATCCCAGATGCCCCTCGTCGAAGTAGTGTCGCACGTGGGGTCGATCCTCGCCCTCGACGCCGAGCCGATTGGGGTGGTCGAAATACCCCGTGGCCAGGACCAACGTGCGGCACCACAGCGTTTCCTCGCCCAGTCGGGTGCCAACCGTGCAACGAATGCCGTCCGCCTCACGCCCAGCGGTCAGCAGTCGGGCGAACGTTCGTGTGCGGATCCCCTCGGTCCGGACGACCCCGCGGTAGTACTTGAGGGCCTCTTCGCGGGTGGCCTTCGGTCCGGCGCAGGTCAGCGGGTGGCCGCCGATCTCGAGTCGCTCGGGAGTTGTGAAGAAGTGCATGCCGATGGGGTAGTGGACGATCGAGTTGGTGATGGCGCCGGCATCCAGCACCAGTGGATCGCCGCCCCGCCGCTTGGCCGAAATCGCGCACGCGAGCCCGATCGGTCCCGCACCGACGATGATCGCGTCTTCCACCTTTCGTTTGTCTCCCTTCTTCGGTAACGTCCCTCAGATCGCCAATGCCGTTTCGACGGCTCGGAATCTAACCTTGGGAGCGCGTGTTCCACGCATGAGCCGGACGGTCCTCGTGTTGGGCGGATACGGCAGTGCCGGCGCCAGGATCGCCGAACTCCTGGTGCGGGAGACGGAAGCGCGCGTCCTGATCGGCGGTCGGCAAGGATCCCGGGCAAAGCTCGTCGCCGATCGGTTGAAACGGCAGTATGGCGAGGACCGGATCGCCGGCGTGTTGGTCGATGCCGCCGACCCGCGCCTCCTGCGCAAGGCCCTCGAGCCCGTCGATCTCCTCGTTGTGGCCTCGAGCACGACGCCGCTCACTGCTGCGGTGGCTGAGGCCGCCGTGCAAGCTCGCGTCGACTGGTTCGACATTCAGTCCTCCACTCGGAAGCTGACGACACTGCGTGGGGTTCGCGATGCCATCGAGCGGAACGGCTGTTGTTTCATCACGGACGGCGGTCTCCATCCCGGCATGCCGGGCGCGCTGGTGCGGTTCGCGGCCGGGTTCATCGACCGGCCCCAACGGGTGCGTGTGGCGATGCTCTTCAACCTGGATTGGGGAGCGCTGGATCTCCCGCCCGAGACGACCGCCGAGTTCGTCGACGAGCTTCGAGAGGCGCGGATGGAAGTGTACGAGCGGGGTGAATGGGTCAAGCGCCGATCGTGGACCACGCAACCCATCGATTTCGGACGCCCGTTCGGAAAGCGGAGTACCGTACCCCTGTGGTTGGACGAGATCGGGTCCCTGCCGACCCTGTACCCCTCGCTCCAAGACCTCAGCGTCTGGGTCGCCGGCTTCAACTGGTTCGTCGATTACGTGGTGCTCGGGGTGGGGCTGCCGGGCCTGCGGCTTTTCGGTGACCGGGCCGGGCCGACCGTCGCGTGGCTCTTCCAGTGGGGGCTGCGCCAGTTTTCGCGCCCGCCATGGGGCTCGATTATGTTGGTGGAAGCTCAGGGGTGGAAGAAGGGGCGGCTCGTCGAGTTTCGTGGGGTGGTGTCCCACCGGGACGGCTATGACCTCACGGCCATACCGGCGGTTGCCGCACTCCTGCAATACCTGGACGGCTCGATACGCAAGCCTGGCTTGTGGCAGCAGGCGCTGGTCGTGGAGCCCCGACGGTTCATGGCCGACCTCGAGCGACTGGGTGCGACGGTGACGTACGATTTGGACGTGCAAACCGGGAAGCCGGTGCACCGGGCCCCCGAAGCGGGCCCTGAGGCCAGGCGACCCGAGTAGCATGGGCCGATGGAGTGTTCGGGATATGGCACAGCGTGTGGTGATTCTCGGGGCAGCCGGGCGGGACTTCCACAACTTCAACGTCTACTTCCGCGACGATCCTGGTTACGAGGTCGTTGCGTTCACGGCTGCGCAGATCCCCGACATCGATGACCGCCGGTACCCGCCTGAGCTGGCGGGTGAGCGGTACCCGAACGGCATTCCCATCGAAGCCGAAGCGGCGCTCTCCGAGCTCATTCGTCGCGAGCGCATCGATGTGGCCGTTTTCAGCTACAGCGACGTGTCGCACGAGCATGTCATGCACGTGGGCTCCACCGCCATGGCTGCCGGTGCTGATTTCCTCCTCCTGGGTCCGCGCCACACGATGCTCGACGCGAAGGTGCCGGTGGTTGCGATCTGCGCCGCCCGGACCGGCGCCGGGAAGAGCCAGACCAGCCGACGGGTCGCCGCCATCCTGCGGGCGATGGGAAAGCGGGTCGTCACCGTGCGGCACCCAATGCCATATGGCGATCTTCGGCGCCAGGCGGTTCAGCGGTTCGCCACCCTGGACGACCTGGATCAGCACGACGTGACCATTGAAGAGCGAGAGGAGTACGAGCCGCACCTACGGGCGGGCTCCGTCGTGTATGCTGGCGTGGATTACGAACGGATCCTGCGGCAGGCGGAGAAGGAAGCGGACGTCATCATCTGGGACGGGGGCAACAACGATCTAGCTTTCTTTCGCCCGGACCTCTTGATCGTCGTGGTGGACCCCCACCGACCCGATCACGCTCGCCGGTACCATCCCGGCGAGACGAACGTGCGGATGGCGGATGTCGTGGTGATCAACAAGGTCGGCACGGTGGGGCTGAAGGGCCTCGATCTGGCGCGCCGCACCACGGAGGAGCTCAACCCTCGTGCGATCATCGTCGAGGCGGCCAGCCCGATCTTCGTCGATGGCGACGAGCGAATCCGCGGCAAGCGGGTTTTGGTGATCGAGGACGGACCCACGCTTACGCACGGAGAGATGGCGTACGGGGCCGGGTGGATCGCCGCCAAGCGTTTCGGCGCTTCGGAGATAGTGGACCCGCGTCCCTACGCGGTCGGCTCCATCAAAGAGACGTTCGAGCGGTATCCAACGACCGGACCGGTGCTCCCAGCCATGGGGTACGGGGACGACCAGATGCGCGAGCTCGAAGCCACGATTCGGGCGACGCCGGCCGATCTGGTGATCATCGCCACGCCCATCGACCTCCGGCGCCTGGTCGAGTTTGGGCAGCCTGCGGTGCGCGTCCGCTACGAGCTGCAGGAGATTGGCGAGCCGACCTTGGACTCGGTGCTGACGGACTTCGTGGGTCGCATGGCCCAGAAGGAGCGCCGATGAGCACCAGATCGGGGCTCGCGGTGATGGACCAGCGGAGTGGAAGGATGCCATGACAACGACCAAGGGCACCATCGGGATCTTGACCGGTGGCGGGGACGTGCCGGGGCTCAACCCGGCGATTCGCGCCATCACCATTCGGGCGCTCCGCGAGGGTTACCGGGTCGTGGGCATCCGGCGCGGGTGGGCGGGTCTCGTCGATCTCGTCCCTGACAAGTCGGCGGACAACAGCCCGCACGTCCAGGTCCTGACCGAAGAAGTCGTCAACCGGGTTGGGCGAACCGGAGGGACGTTTCTCCACACGTCCCGCACGCGGCCGAGCCGTCTCCCGCTGGCCGTCGTGCCCGAGCACCTGCGAGAGCGATACACGGACGAGATCAACGATCTCACGCCGACTGTCCTCGCCAACCTCGAGTTCCTGGGGATCAACTTTCTCGTTCCGATTGGCGGCGACGACACGCTGAGCTACGCCGAGCGATTGCACGAGGAGGGTGTCAAGATCGTCGGGGTGCCGAAGACGATGGATAACGACGTGCCGGGCACCGACTACTGCATCGGGTTCAGTACCTGCGTGACGCGCACGATTCAGATGACTCATAGTCTTCGGACCACGGCGGGATCACACGAACGGTTTCTGGTCATTGAGGTCTTCGGTCGCTACGCCGGCTACACGGCGCTCCTGCCCACGATGGCTGGCGCCGCCGGCCGGTGCGTGATTCCGGAGCACCCGTTTGCGCTGGAGCGTCTGTGCGAGCTGATGAACCACGACCGGGAGCGGCACCCCAGCCGCTACGCGGTGGTGCTCGTCTCCGAGGGTGCCACCATCGCCGGTCTCGAGGAGATGTCGTTCGAGGGCGACGAGGCCGACCAGTACGGACACCGCAAGCTCGGTGGCATCGGCGACCAGGTCGCCACGGGGCTGAAGGAGTGTTCGCCCGCCTTCAATCGCGGCCGGCGGGTCAACGTGGTCAGCCAGCGGCTCGGGTATCTCGTGCGCTGCGGTGATCCCGATGCGTTGGACTCCATCGTCCCCATGGCGTTCGGCAACCTGGCGCTCGATCTGGTGTTGTCGAATACCTCGGGGCGCCTCGTGGCGCTCCGAAACGGCGTCTACGACAGCGTCCCGATCGACGTCGTGACCGGTCGGAAGAAGGTCATCGACGTGGCGAAATACTACAATACCGACCGACTCCGCCCTCGGTACGAGACGTTCATCCGCCGACCCCTCTTCATCATGACGAGCGATGTCTGATACCCTGCACGGTGCCGTCGAGGAGCTCTGGCCCGAGCTGGCCTGGATCGAGAGCACAAGCCTTCGGGAACAGGTCACCATGACGTGGGTGAAGGCCTTCGAGCGGAGCACGCTCGATCCGGCTGACCTTCACGAGATCCCGTTCACGCTACTGGTTCCCGACTGTCCGGCAACGTTCATGGAGCACAAGCGGTGCGTGGTGCACATTGCCAAGGCGGGGGCCGAGGCGATGCAACGGTTCCTGGGCCGCGCGCTCACGATCGACCTGGACACCGTGATCGCCGGAGCCATCCTGGCGGACGTCGGCAAGCTGTTGGAATACGAAAAGGTGGGCGACCAGGTGAGACAGAGCACGCGGGGCAAGCACCTTCGGCATCCGTTTACGGGTGTGGCGCTTGCGCTCGAGTGCGGCGTGCCGGACGCGGTGTGTCATTGCATCGCTGCCCATGCGGCCGAGGGTGACCTGGTGAAGCGGAGCACGGAGGCCTTCATCGTGCATCACGCCGATTTCATGAGTTTTCTGCCGTTCAAGAACTTGAGCGGCTGAGCGCCGTCCCGATCAGAAGCCGACCGGGGAGGGAACGAGGTGTCGCAGAAGACCATCACCGCAACCATGGCACGCTGGGCCGCCGGTCTGCGGTTCGAGAGTATCGGAGCGCAGGCCGTGCACGAGGCGAAGCGGTATCTGCTCGACTCGATCGGCTGCGCCCTTGGCGGCTACCGCCAGGAAGACGTGCGGATCGCGCTCGACGTGCTGAGCGAAGTCGCAGGCGCTGGGCCGGCAACGGTCATCGGCAGCGGGGTCCGGATGGACGTCGTCTCGGCGGCGCTCGCCAATGCGTTGATGGTCCGCGTGATGGACTACAACGACATCTACTGGCAGCAGGACCCCTCGCACCCGTCGGACATCATTCCGGCCGCCATGGCCTGCGGTGAGCGCGCCAGGAAGTCCGGGAGGGAACTCGTCGTCGGCATCGTGCTCGGTCACGAGTTCGAGATGCGCCTGTGCGAGGCGGCGTTCCCGGGCATCAGGGAGCGGGGATGGCACCACGCGACGCTCACGGCGTTTGTGTCGCCGATCGTGGCGGGCCGGATGCTCGACCTCTCCTGGGAGCGGATTCAACACGCGATCGGCATTTCGGCATCACGTCACGCGACGCTGGGCGCGGTGACGGCGGGCAAGCTCACGATGATGAAGAACACCGTCGACCCGATGGCGACGCAGAGCGGCGTGCTGGCGGCCCTGCTCGCCGGCCGAGGGTACACCGGCCCCGAGCATGTGATCGACGGCAAAGAGGGCCTGGCTCACTGTCTGGGGCCGGAGTGGAAGCTGGGCGTCCTGGTGGATGGATTGGGGGAAAGTTGGCGCATCGAACGGTGCGGCATGAAGGCGTTTCCCACCGAAGCACTGACCCATGCGCCGATCTCGGCCGTGCTCGATCTCGTTCGTACGCACGACCTCGCTCCCGAGGCGGTGACCAAGATCCACATTCGGTCTCTGGCTCGGGCGGCCGACATCCTCGCGGATCCATCGAAGTACGATCCGCGGTCCAAGGAAACCGCGGATCACAGTCTGCCCTACGTCATCGCGGCGGCCCTGGTGGACCGACAGGTCACGCCTGCGCAGTTCGAGCCGGACAAGATCATGGACCCGCGCATCCGGGCTCAGCTCAAGAAAGTTGAAGTCGTCGCCGACGCCGAGATCGAGCGGGTGTTCCCGAAGCTCCAACGCGTGGTGGTGCGGATCGAGACTACGGATGGGCGATCCCTCGAGAAGAGTCTGGACTACCCCAAGGGTGATCCGCGCAATCCGCTGAGCGACGGCGAGATCGAGGAGAAGTTCGATGCGCTGGCGGCGCCGGTGTTGTCGGCTGCTGCCCGCCGCCGGCTCAAGGCTGCGGTGTGGAATCTCGAAAAGGCGAGGTCCATTTCGGAACTGATGACGTTGTGCACCGCCGACGGATCCGGGTCGACAGGTCGGAGGCGCGGTGCGGGCACCGCGGGGGCCGGTACAACGAAGCGTACCAAGCGCCCGGTCAAGAAGGGATCCAAGCGGAGTCACCCACGGCGATAACACGGAAGCCGCGGGGGGAACGCGCGTTCCGCTCAGAACTGGAAGGTCGAGGAACGAGCATGGGCCAGACGATCGTCGAGAAGATCGCGCGGGCGCACATGACGGCGGGTCCCAAGCGCCCATTGCGACCCGGCGACGTGGTCTCGCTCCGGCCGCGACACGTCATGACCCACGACAACACCGCCGCGGTGATGAAGAAGTTCGCGACCATTGGTGCCTTTCGCATCCACGATGCGCGCCAACCGGTGTTCGCACTCGATCACGACATCCAGAACACCGAGGCGAGCAACCTCGCCAAGTATCGCGACATCGAGGCGTTCGCGGCCAAGCACGGGATCGTCTTCTATCCTGCCGGAACCGGCATCGGACATCAGATCATCGTGGCGGAGGGGTACGCTGTTCCCGGGGCGCTGGTCGTAGCGTCCGACTCCCACGCGAACATGTACGGAGCCGTCGGTGCCCTGGGAACGCCCGTGGTGCGCACCGACGCGGCCGCCATCTGGGCCACCGGCGAGTTCTGGTGGCAGATCCCACGGACCGTGCAGGTCGTGCTCGAGGGCGAGCTCCACGACGGGGCCACGGGCAAAGACGTGATCGTCACCCTGTGCGGTCTCTACAACCAGGGAGAAGTCCTGAACGCCGTGGTTGAGTTCGCTGGTCACGGTGTCGCGGGCCTCGGAATCGAGGCTCGGATGGCGATCGCCAACATGACGACCGAGTGGGGCGCGTTGGTTGGGTGGTTCCCGGTCGATCAGGTGACGCTCCGGTATCTGGAGGGCCGCCGGGAACTGCTGGCGGCATCGGGGATCGAGCGGTTCACGGCGGCCGAGGTCGAGGCATGGCGCCGCAACCCGCCAGTGCCGGACCCTGACGCCACCTACGCGGCACGCATCGAGCTCGATCTGGGGGACGTCAGTCCCCACGTCTCGGGACCGGACACGGTGTTCACGATGCGCTCCGTGGCCGAGATCGACGCGGAGAGGATCGCGATCCAGAAGGCGTATTTGGTGTCGTGCGTGAACAGCCGGCTGGACGACCTCGAAGCCGCCGCTCGTGTCGTGCGCGGTAGGAAGGTGGCGACCGGCGTCGAGCTCTACGTTGCCGCCGCGAGCAAGGAAGTGCAGGAAGCCGCCGAGGAGTCGGGCGCCTGGGGAGCCCTGATCGAGGCGGGAGCGGTGCCGCTGCCGTCCGGTTGTGGCCCCTGCATTGGGCTTGGCACCGGGCTGCTCGAAGCTGGAGAAGTGGGCATCTCGGCCACCAATCGCAACTTCAAAGGACGCATGGGATCGCGGGACGCGCAGGCGTATCTCGCGAGCCCCGAGGTGGTGGTGGCGTCGGCGATCGCCGGGTACATCACGGGTCCCACGCTGACCAGCGGCTCGCGGCCGGAGCGGCGCTACGTTGAACGGTCAGCGCCGTCGACACCGTCCGAGTCCGTGACGATCCGGGAGGGCTTCCCGGCGCGCCTCGAGGGCCGCCTGGTGCTCGTTGCGCAAGACAACCTCAATACGGACGGGATCTACGGGAAGGATTACACGTATCGTGAGGGCATGACTCGGGCGGAGATGGCCAAGGTCGTCATGGAGAACTACGATCCGGGGTTTGCCGCCGCGACGATCGCCGGGGACATTCTCGTGGGTGGGCGAAACTTCGGCACGGGCTCGTCGCGGGAACAGGCTGCGACGGCCCTCCAAGCCAAGGGGATCCCCGTGGTGATCGCCGGGAGTTTTTCCCAGACGTATCTGCGCAACGCGTACAACAACGGGTATCCCTGCATCGAGTGCCCCGAGCTGGTACGCAGGCTCAAGACGATCCATGCCGACCAGATCCGGGATGGCGTCCCGACCATCATCCCGGGGGACGACATCGTAGTCGATTTCGTCCGAGGTACGGTCACGTATCGGGATGAAACTTTCGCGTTTCCAGCGCTCGGGGACGTTCCCCAGGCGCTCGTCATCGCAGGTGGTGTAGAGCAGCAGGTACGCAAGAAGCTCGGATTGCAGTGATCGGTCGATACGCCGCGAACGGGTCGGCGCCCAAAGTGGGACGGGAGGAAGAACGAGCATGGCGAAGCACACGGTGGTGGCGATGCCGGGGGACGGCATCGGGCAGCTGGTCTTGCCGGAAGCGGTACGGGTCCTGTGCCAGGTTGGGTTCGACGCAGAGTACGTGCATGGGGACATTGGGTGGGAGTTCTGGATCACGGAAGGGAATCCGCTCCCTGAACGAACCGTCGACCTGTTACGAGAGCACCAACTGGGCCTCTTCGGCGCGATCACGTCGAAACCGAAGAAGGAGGCCGCTATGGAGCTTCGGCCCGAGCTGCGCGGCAAGGGACACGAGTACTTCAGCCCCATCGTGGGAATGCGACAGATCTTCAACCTCGACGTATGCGTGCGTCCCTGCCGGTCGTTCCCCGGCAACCCACTGAACTTTGTGCGGCAGACTCCCGATGGGGGGCACGAAGAGCCGAACGTGGACGCTGTGATCTTCCGCCAAAACACCGAGGGTCTCTACTGTGGCATCGAGTGGACCGACCCGCCGCAGGTGGTGCGGAACGCGCTGGGTATGCACCCTAAGTACAAGCCGTTCGCGGACGTGCTGGGGGAGGACGTCGCAATTTCGGTGCGGCTGTTCACGCGAAACGCGTGCCGCCGCATCGTGCGGGCCGCGTTCGAATACGCGAAGCGTCACGGCTATCCATCGGTGACGGTGTGCGAGAAGCCGAACGTGCTCCGCGAGACGTCGGGAATGATGGAAGACGTGGCTCGAGACGTGCATGCCAACTTCCCAGACATCAAGCTGTGGTCGACGAACATCGATGCGCAGATGATGTGGCTCACCAAGAACCCCGAAGACTATAGCGTGCTCGTGGCCGGGAACCTGTTTGGTGACATCATCTCGGATGCGTTCGCCGGGCTCGTCGGAGGGCTTGGTTTTGCGTGTTCGGGAAACATCGGTGACGACGTCGCCGTGTTCGAGCCGACCCACGGGTCGGCGCCGAAGTACGCGGAGCTGGATCCACCCATCGTGAACCCGATTGCCATGATCCTGAGCGGCGCAATGCTCCTGGAGCACGTCGGCGAGAGCGAAAAGGCCGAGCGGGTCCGAACCGCGGTGGCGCGCGTGGTGCGGGAGGGGAAGGTGCGAACCTACGACATGCTCCGTCTGCCGGGCGGCCCCGACGTGACGCGGCGCGGCGCAGCGACGACCACGCAGCTGACCGACGCGATCCTCGGCGTGCTGGCCTAGGAGGATTGCATGTCCGCACGCGGTGCGGCTGGTCGTCAGGGCGACGACGTCCGGTCCGACCTCCATGTCGCCGTCGAGCTGACACGGTCGGGGGGGCAGGACATCGACGTCGCCTCCAGGGTCGCCACCTTCTATGGGCGGTCCATCGAGCACGGGGCCGTGACCGTCCTCGACGCCTTGGGAGTCAAGCACGTCCGCGTGCGGATCGACGACACGGGGGCCCTGCCGTTCACCATTGCGGCCCGAGTGGAGGCGGCTCTGCGTCGGGCCGGGGTGGAGCGGGCGGGCGACGCCCGGCCAGCCAGAACAGTGGTGACGGCGGACCCGTCTCCCAAGACCCGCCTGCGGCGCTCGCGGCTCTACCTGCCGGGGAACGAACCCAAGTTCATGGTCAATGCCGGCCTGTACCAACCCGACGCCGTCATTCTGGACCTCGAGGACTCCGTCCATCCAGCGGAGAAGGACGCGGCCAGGCTGCTAGTCCGGAACGCGCTCCGGTCGGTGGATTTCGGCGCGGCCGAACGGATGGTGCGCATCAATCAGCTGCCCATGGGTTTCGAAGACCTCGATGCCGTCATTCCCGAGGAGCCGGATCTCATCCTCATTCCCAAGACTGAGCAGCTGGAACAGGTCCGGCAGGTGCACGAGCGCATCCTCGAGATCCAGCAGGCTGCCGGGAACGACCGTCCCATCTGGCTCATGCCGATCATCGAATCGGCACGGGGCGTGGAGCACGCGTACGCCATCGCCAAAGCGACGGACGCGGTCGTGGCGCTGACGATAGGGTTGGAGGACTACACGGCCGACCTCGGCGTCGTGAAGACGGTCGATGGTGCGGAGTCGCTCTTTGCGCGCTCCCGGCTCGTGAATGCGGCGCGAGCGGCCGGCGTTCAGGCCATCGACTCCGTGTTCGGTGACGTCGGGGACGAGGCCGGACTGGCCGCATGGGCTCGGCGGTCGAGGGGGATGGGGTTCGAGGGGATGGGTTGTGTCCATCCACGCCAGGTCCAGGTCATCCATGCCGCGTTCACCCCGAGCGACGAGGAGATCGAGAAGGCGCTGCAGATCGTGGCGGCATTCGAGGAGGCCCAGGCCAAGGGCCTGGGTGTCGTGAGCCTGGGCACCCGAATGGTGGATCCCCCGGTGGTCTTGCGAGCGCAACGGCTGGTCGCGGTGGCCCGTCGCTCCGGACGCCTCCCGGAAGCCGGGAGAGACGGAGGCACCCCATGACGCGCAAAGGCAAACTGGTCGCGAACGCCGCCGGACGCCGGGTACCGATGGTCGTGAACGGGAAAGACCAGGCGCCCTACCAGGGTGTCGACGGCTTCGCTCCGGCCGACGCGGCGAAACACGGGCCGCCACTCCGTTCGTGTCGGGACTATCCCAAGACGGGAGACAAACGCGTCGCGGATCTCCGGACCGCGCTGGAACGCTGCGGTGTCCGCGACGGCATGGTGATCTCGTCCCACCACCACTTCCGCAACGGAGACAAGGTCGCCCTCGCAACGCTGAACGCCGCCGCCGAGATGGGTGCGAAGGACCTGATGTGGTTTCCCAGCGCGTCGTTTCCTTGTCACGAGCCCGTCATCGATCTCATGGATCGCGGGGTCGTGCATCATATCGAGGGAAGCATGAACGGCCCGCTGGGGGAGTACTGTTCCCGCGGCAAGATGCGGGGCCTCGGAGTGCTGCGCTCGCATGGCGGTCGGTGGCAAGCGATCCAAGACGGCGAAGTGCGAGTGGACATCGCCGTCATCGCGGCACCGACGGCCGATCCGTTTGGGAATTGCGACGGATCGCACGGCCCGTCGGCGTGCGGCTCGCTGGGCTTCGCACTGGCCGACTCGATATACGCCGACCACGTCATCGTGGTGACGGACAACCTCGTGCCGTTTCCCTGCGTGCCGTGGCAGATCCAGGGCAACAACGTGGATTTCGTCGTGGAAGTGGACTCGGTCGGTGACCCGTCGAAGATCGTGTCCGGGACCACGGAGATCACCCGCAGCCCCGATCGCTTGCTCATCGCGGAATATGTGGCTCGGTTGCTCCGCGATTCGGGAATCATGCGTCCCGGCTTCTCGTTTCAGGCTGGGGCCGGGGGCATCGCGCTCGCGTTCGTGCAGTATCTCAAGGAGATGATGCAGCAGGCCGGTGTCCGGGCGCGGTTCGTTCGCGGTGGCTCCACCACGTACCTCGTCGATCTGCTTCGGGCCGGCCTCACGGATTACATCCTCGACGGTCAGACCTTCGACCTCGCCGGCGTCAGGTCGATCGCCAGCGATCCGCGGCACGTGCCGACGTCCCCGTTCACGTCCTACAACTACCACGGTAAGGGGAACTTCGCCTCGATGGTGGACGCGGTGGTTCTCGGCGCCACTGAGGTCGACATCGGTTTCAACGCCAACGTGGTCACGCACTCCGACGGCCTGCTGCTCCACGGGATTGGGGGGTGGCAGAACTGCCTCACGGCGGGATGCACAATCCTCGCGCTTCCGTCCTTCCGCGATCGCATCCCCGTGATCGTCGACGAGGTGACCACCATCACCGGTCCCAGCGATCTCATCGACGTCGTGGTCACGGAGCGGGGCATCGCGATCAACCCGCGGCGGCAGGACCTGCTCGATCGCCTGCGCGGTTCCGATCTCCCGTTTCGGCCGATCGAAGCGATCAAGGACGATGTCGAGCGGATTCTGGGTGGGCCACCGGAAAAGCCGACTCTCAGCGACGAGCCGGTGGCCGTGGTGAAGTGGGTGGACGGCACGGTGCTGGATACCGTGTGGCGGGTGCCCGGGTGATCCCGGAGCGACTCGAAAGCTGACGGTTTCTATCGGCTAATTCCCCCCGGCGCCTCCCCGCCGTCGGTGCAGGTTGGACATCGATACTGCGTTGGCTCGCGCTTAAGGCCACTTTCATCGCCTCTTCACGCTCGTCTCCTCCTTAATAGAAAGTCGATGGCTCTTGTCCCCGCTCTTCTGCACCGGAGGCGAAGGCACATGGCTGGCATCGTGGGTTACGGGGCGTTCATCCCGCGTAATCGTGTCACGGCTGAGGAGATTGCCAAGCAGTGGGGAAAGGACCCAGCTGCGATCCGCCGGGGCCTGCTCCTCGAAGAGAAGTCCGTTCCCGGCCTCGACGAAGATACGATCACGATCTCGGTTGCCGCTGGTCGCGCGGCCCTCGAGCGCGCCGGCGTCGATCCCCAGCGGGTCGGCGCGCTATACATCGGTTCCGAATCGCATCCCTATGCGGTCAAGCCTAGCGGTACCGTGGTGGCCGAAGCGCTCGGCATCGGACCCGAGGTGCATATCGCCGATTTCGAGTTTGCCTGCAAAGCGGGCACGGAAGCCATGTTCGTGGCCTTCGGTCTGGTCGAGTCCGGTCGCGTCGAATATGCGATGGGGATCGGAGCCGACACCTCGCAGGGGGCCCCCAACGATGCCCTGGAGTACTCGGCCTCGGCCGGTGGTGCCGCCTTTCTGTTCGGGCGGCAACATGTCCTGGCCGATGTGGTCGAGACGTATAGCTACACCAGCGACACACCGGACTTCTGGCGACGCGAAGGCGAGTTCTATCCTCGGCACGGGGGCCGATTCACCGGCGAACCGGCGTACTTCCGACACGTCACGGCTGCCACACGTGCCATTCTCGACAAGACGGGACTCGAACCGGCTGCGTTCCGCTACGCGGTGTTCCACATGCCGAATGGCAAGTTCCCGCTGGCCGTCGGGAAGCAGCTCGGCTTCACGCGCGAGCAACTCGAGGTGGGATGGATCGTACCGACGATGGGCAACACCTATTCTGGATCGTCGCCGACCGGCCTCGCGGCCATCCTCGATGAGGCCGAGGCCGACGATTTGATACTCATCACGTCGTTCGGGTCGGGCGCCGGGAGCGATTCGTTCGTGTTGCGGGCCACCGATCTCCTGGCGGATCGGCGTACGCGAGCACCGACGGTCCGATCCATGTTGGAAGGCCGTCGCCGGTACCTGACCTATGGCGAGTACGCGAAGTACCGCGAGAAGATCATTCTGAACGCCTGACAGACCGAGGAGAACGGGGTAACGGACCATGCGAGACGTCGCAATCATCTCGACCGGTATGACACCGTTCGGTGAGCTGTGGCAGAGTGGGCTGCGCGACCTGTTCGTGCAGGCTGCGCGAGAGGCGTTGATGGCGGTGGGGTCGCCCTCGGTCGACGCGATCTATGTAGGAAACATGTCCGGCGGGCAGTTCGTCGGTCAGGAACATCTGGGTCCGCTGATGGCGGACCATCTCGGCCTGGCAGGGGTGCCGGCGACGCGAGTCGAATCGGCGTGCGCATCCGGTGGCGTGGCGCTTCGGTGCGGGTTCCTGGACGTTGCTGCGGGGGCGAGTGACCTCGTGCTCGTGGCTGGGGTCGAGAAGATGAACGACGGGGCTGACGTGACGAACGTGCTGGCATCCGCGGCGGACCAGGAGACGGAGGTGTACCACGGGATCACCTTCCCGGGCCTTTATGCGATGATCGCGCGCGCACACATGGCCCGGTACGGGACCACGGAGGAGGATCTCGCGGCTGTCTCGGTGAAGAACCACCGGCACGGCGCCCGGAATCCCAAGGCGCAGTTCCGGAGCGAGGTGACGGCGGAGCAGGTCATGACGTCCTCTATGGTGGCCGAGCCATTGCGGCTCCTGCATTGCTCACCGGTGAGCGACGGGGCGGCGGTGGTCCTCCTGTGTCCGCTGGAGCGGGCACGGGAGTTCACGGACGCGCCGATCCGTATTCGGTCCAGTGGGCTGGCGACGGCACCGATGGCGCTCGCCGACCGGGCGGACCCAACGTTCCTCGACGCGGTGAGCTTGGCCGCCGGCCGAGCCTACAAGTCCGGTGGCGTGACACCCTCGGACATCCAGGTGGCGGAGGTCCACGACTGCTTCTCCATTGCCGAGCTCTGCGTGCTCGAGGCGCTCTGCTTCACGGAACGCGGGTCGGCGGGTGAGCTGACGCGTGCGGGCGAGACGGCGCTGGGGGGCCGCATTCCCATCAACACGAGTGGTGGTCTCAAGTCGAAGGGACACCCCGTGGGCGCTACCGGCGTGGCGCAGGCAATCGAGATCGTTGAGCAGCTTCGCGGGGAGGCGGGGGAGCGGCAGGTACCCGATGCCACCATCGGCCTCGCGCAGAACATGGGAGGGTCGGGCGCGAGCTCGGTCGTTCACATTTTCGAGAGGGTATGAGCCATGCCGAGTCCCAGGTACTGGCGGGAGATCCCGAGTCGCTACCGACTGGAGGCTGCAGCCTGTCGAGGGTGTAAGCGGGTGATCTACCCGAAACGACAGGTCTGCCCTCAGTGTGGCGGGGTGGAGTTCGAGGCAACCCGCCTTGCTCATCGAGGACGGGTGGTCACGTCGACCGTGGTGCACGTTGCGCCGACGGACCTGCAGATGGAGGCTCCCTACGCCATGGCTGTTGTGGAGACCGAAGAGGGCGTTCGGCTGATGGTGCAGGTGGCAGACTGTGATCCCTCCGAGGTCCTACCCGGAATGGAGGTCACGCTGGAGTTTCGGCTGATTCGCAAGGAGGATCACGGTGGGATCCTCTGCTACGGCCACAAGGCCGTTCCGGTGGAATAGGGGACGGGACTCAGAGTGGGAGGCCAATCATGAAGAAGGTGCACGTGTGGGCCGAGCTGAGCGATGATGCCTACCATGCCTATCAGTGCGAGGCGCGCCGTCAGGACGTGCCAATCGAGGGCCTGGTGGAGCAGACGGTCAACTACCTGCTTCAGGAGCTGGAACAGGACGAGAAGGAGGACACGAGTTTCATCGTGCCCTCGTGACGCGCTTCGTGGGTGAGCGGACCAAAACGACTCCGACTGAAAAACGGCTTGGACCGAGCGACCGACTCCTCGCTCGGGCGCCCGCTTGCCACGTGCCCAGATGGCGCGCGACATTTCCCCGATAATGCACACCGATCAGAGCCTGCCCGTTCTCTCGAACCGCGAGCGACGGGTGCTCGCAGCCGTCTGTGACACGCTGCTCCCGTGTCTCAGCGTCCCTGACGACCCGCACGACTTCTATGCGACCGGCGCGGCGCTGGTGGGAACGGCCGAGCGGGTCGAGCAGCTTATCGGGACCATTCGCGCTCCAGCCGATCGCCGACAGCTGCGGCTGCTCTTGTCCGCCTTGGACTCGCGGCTCGTGAACCTCGCGCTCTCCGGGCGCTTTGCCCGGTTCACGGATCTCGGTCGCGAGGCTCGAGAGACCGTGCTCGCTGGTTGGTCGGATTCCCGCATCGCACTCCGGCGCGCCGGGTTCCAGGCACTGAAGCGACTGACTCACGTCGCGTATCTCGCCTGGCCGGTCGACGGCGGATCGCATCCGGCCTGGCGGGTAGTGGGGCATCCGGGTCCCTTGCCGCCTCCGCCGAACGTGATTGCCGCACTCCCCGAAGTGCCGGTGGCGGACACCGCGTCGATCGACTGCGAGGTAGTGGTGATCGGGTCGGGCGCGGGTGGTGGAGTGGTGGCGGGCGTCCTCGCCGAAGCCGGGCTCGACGTCGTCGTGGTGGAACGAGGCCCGAATCCCAGCTCGAGGGACCTCACGCAGATCGAGGGGGACATGCTGGGGTCGCTCTATCTTGACGGTGGGCTCCTCATGACGAAAAGCGGCTCGATGCCGATCCTCGCGGGCAGCTGTGTCGGTGGCGGAACCACCATCAATTACACTACGAGCTTCCCGCTACCCGAGGTGACGCGGAGCGAGTGGGACCGGATCTCGGGGTTGTCGCTGTTCTCGTCGCGCCGATTCACGGAGAGCCTCGACCGCGTGAGTGCCCGGCTCGATGTCGGCACGCGGTGGACAACGCCTGGGGTACGGGACCAGATCCTCGAGCGCGGGTGCCGTGCGCTGGGCTGGCACGTGGACCTCATGCCGCGCAACGTGACCGATTGCCCAGAGGGGCTGGAGTGCGGGTATTGCGGGTACGGCTGTCGTCACGGAACCAAGAACTCGACTGCGAAGACCTATCTCCCGGATGCAATTGCCCGAGGGGCCAGACTCGTGGCCAATTGTGAAGTCGATCGTGTGCTGGTCGAGGCCGGCCGGGCGGTCGGGGTCGTGGGGAACGGACGTGACGAGGCCGGTGGTGTGCACCGCGTGACCGTACGCGCACGGGCGGTCGTGGTCGCTGCCGGTGCCATCTACACGCCCGTGCTGCTCATCCGCTCCGGTCTCTCCAACCCGAACATCGGGCGGTGGCTCAGGCTCCACCCCGCGACGGCCCTGCTCGGCGTCTTCCCGGAACGAGTGGAGCCGTGGTCGGGCGCACTGCAGACCCGCTACTCGGATCAGTTCGCCGATCTCGACGGCGGCTATGGGGCGAAATTCGAGACCGCACCGGCCCACTTTGCCCTCGTGGGCAGCGCCTTCGGATGGGACGGGGGGCGCCGGTACCGTGACGACATTTCCCGTCTCGGGCACATGAGCCTGGTTGGCGTTCTGCTCCGCGATCGCGATCCCGGGCAGGTGCGCGTGTCACGCCGCGGACTGCCACAGGTGCACTACGAGCTGTCCGACTATGACGTGGCCCACCTGCGGCGGGCGTTTCTCGCCTCGGCGGAGGTGTTGGTGGAGTCGGGTGCCACAGACTTGCTGACGTTGCAGACCCCGCCCGTCCGTGTGAAAACCGGAGCGCCCGGATGGCGGGACGGCTTTCGAGAGGCAGCCGATCGGGTGGGCTACCGTCGGTGTCGAATGTCCTACATTTCGTTCCACCAGATGGGGAGTGCCCGGATCGGTGCCGATCCCAGGCGGTCGGTGCTGAGCGAGTTGGGCGAAACCCATGAAGTTCGGGATCTCTATGTCGCCGACGGCAGTACGTTTCCCACGTCGAGCGGCGTGAACCCGATGATCACGATCATGGCTGTGGCCGATCATGTAGCGCGGGGACTCGCCGAACGGTGGTAGGATCCGCTTGGCGACGTGTGCAAGTTCCGGCTCCCGGAGCGTCCTCTGGGGTGAAGCCTGGCATAAGGAGACTACGATGTCGCGTCAAATGAATCGGTTGGCCGTCGAGTCCCTCGCCGCCGGTGGGCTGCTCGTCGGGATGCTTCTCGCGGGGGCCTGGCGGCCCGTACAGGCGCAGGCCGTCGCTCCGGTGCTCGGGTCCTCCGCCCAGGATCGGCAGTCGGTGACGATCACCGTGTACAACCAGAACTTCGGGCTGGTCCGCGAGGTCCGGGATGTGACCCTGACGCGCGGACAGACCCAGCTCGAGTTCGCTGACGTCGCCGCGCACATTCAGCCGGAGACCGTGCACATCAAGGCCCTAGGACGGGAAGGGTCGCTTCGCGTCCTCGAGCAGAACTACCAATACGACCTGCTGAATCCGCAGAAGTTGCTCGAGAAGTACGTCGGCCGGATGGTGAAGGTGTACCGGTACAATGAGCGGACGGGCCGGGACGAGGAGTTCGAGGCCGAAGTGCTCTCGGTCAATCAGGGGCCGATCCTCCGGATCGGCAACGAGATCACGTTCAACTTCCCCGGCCGCTTCTCCTTCCCGGAGATCCCCGACAACCTGATCGCCAAGCCCACTCTTCTGTGGCTGCTCGACAGTCGCGAGACGCGACAACGCCTCGAGGTGTCTTACCTCACGAACGAGCTCAATTGGAAAGCGGATTACGTGTTCGTGATCAACGAGGACGACACCCGAGGCGATCTCACCGGATGGGTCACCCTCACCAATCAGAGCGGAGCGACCTACCAGAACGCCCAACTGAAGCTGGTGGCGGGCGACGTTCAGCGCGTGACGCCCCGAGCCAGGCGTGAGATGCAGATGGACGCCGTGCGAGCAGGCATCGCGCAGGAAGCCGCGTTCGTCGAAGAGAGCTTCTTCGAGTATCACTTGTACACACTGCAGCGACCCACGACGCTCGCGCAAAACGAGCAGAAGCAAGTGACGCTTCTCGAGAGCCCAGGGGTGGGGGTGCAGAAGCGTCTGATCTTCTACGGTCAACCGTACTACTATCGGGGATCGTACGGGCAGGTGATGTCTAACCAGAAGGTCGGGGTCTATCTCGACTTCCGCAACAGCGAGAACAATCGTCTGGGAATGCCGCTGCCGAAGGGGATCGTCCGGGTGTACAAGGCAGACGGGACGGGCGCCCAGCAGTTCATCGGTGAGGATCAGATCGACCATACGCCGAGGGACGAGCGGGTGCGCATCAAGATGGGAGAGGCCTTCGACGTGGTGGGTGATCGGCGGCAGATGGAGTACCGGGTAGTGAGCAGTTGCGTGTCGGAGAGCAGCTGGGAGATCGAGCTGCGCAACCACAAGGACGACGCCACCGAGGTGCAGGTCGTGGAGCCCGTTGGAGGCGATTGGGAAATCCTGTCATCCAGCCACGAGTGGCGGCGCGTCGACGCGCGGACGTTCACCTACACTGTCAATGTTGCGGGGCGCGGCACCGTGAAGATCGAGTATCGCGTTCGCGTTCGGTGGTGCTGATCGCGTGAAGGATGCCGCTCTCGATCTGTGCGTGTCGGGGGAACGGCAGACCGCCGTTCCCCCGCTCGAGTTCCTATCTGCCATGACCGCTCCCGGTGCCTGATACCGTCCCGACGGCGTTGATCACCGAGCCGACCGCGGTGTTCGCGTGGCTGGCGGCGCTCGTCGCTGGCATCTTCTGGCTGAGCAGCCTGCCGCGGCTGAAGAAGCTCTTCGACCTCACGCCGCCGGTCATCTACGCGTATTTCATTCCGACCATCTCGACCACACTGGGGATCACGCCGCCCGCCTCCACTGCCTACGACTGGATGGTTGCCTATCTGCTCCCGACCGCGCTGCTGCTGCTCATGGTCTCGGTCGACCTCCGAAGCCTGCTGCGCCTCGGGCCTATGGCCTTGTTCATGCTCGTGGCGGGCACGGCAGGGATTCTCCTCGGGGCACCACTCGTATTGATCGTCTTCGGACCCTTCCTGCCGGAGGAGTCGTGGAAGGGACTGGCCGCGCTCTCGGGAAGTTGGATCGGCGGATCGGCCAACATGATGGCCATCGCGGGTAGCGTCGGAACCCCCGACTCACTGCTCGGCCCGATCATCGTCGTGGATACCGTTGTGGGCTATGGATGGATGGGGGTGCTGCTCCTCATGAGCGCGTGGCAGCACACGTTCGACCGGTGGACCGGGGCCCGAACCGCCGCCATCCAAGATACCAATCGCCGACTGGCGGAGATGAACGCCCATCGACACCCGCTGGAGTTGTGGCACGCGGCGGTGCTCGTCGGCTTCGGGCTTGGGGGTGCGGTCCTGTCAGTCGTGCTGGGGCAGCATCTCCCGGTCCTCGGTACCCCCACCATCATCAGTCACACCACGTGGGCAGTGCTGATCGTGGTGACGGGAGGCCTGCTGCTCTCGTTCAGCTCCGTGGCAAAACTCGAGGAGGCCGGAGCCTCCCGAGTCGGATTCACCGCCCTCTATCTCATGATGGCGGCCGTTGGGGCCCAGGCCGATCTCAAAGCGGTGCTCGAGGCCCCGGCGTTCATCGGGGCCGGGATCCTGTGGATCGGTGTGCACGCCGTCGTGCTGTACGTCGCAGCCCGCGTGGTGCGGGCCCCCCTGTTCTTCGTCGCAACGGCGAGCATGGCGAACATCGGGGGTCCGGCGTCGGCCCCGGTCGTAGCCGGGATCTACCACCCCGCGATGGCGCCGGTTGGGCTCCTCATGGCCGTGGGTGGCTACATCCTGGGGATCTACGGCGGGCTGGTCTGTGCTTGGGTGCTGAGTTTGATCGGTGGGTGAGGCGATGCACTCCCCGCCCGATTTACAGGTAGGGTGCGGCGAGCCGAGCGACACCGTCGCGTAGCTTGATGTGCAGCGGGCGAGCATTCACCTCGCCGGTCGTGATCTGGCGTGCCCGTTCCAGCTTCCGATCGACGAGTCCGTTGAGCGTTTGCGCGAGGGGCACATTGTAGCACTCCACCCCGAATTCGAAGTTGAGGCGGAGACTCCGCGCGTCCCAGTTCGTCGAGCCGAACAGCACCCAGCCATCATCCACGAGCATCAGCTTCGAGTGGTCGAACGGTGGTGCCGTGTAGTAGACGCGACAGCCTCGCTGGAGCACCTGCCACAGTTGCGCGGTTGCGGCCCACTGCACGATGGCCAAGTTGTTGACCTCGGGTAGCAGGATCTCTACCTGAACGCCGCGGAGCGCCGCAACGTCCAACGCGCTGATGAGACCAGCGTCCGGGATGAAGTAGGGAGTTACGATGCGCACGCGCTGACGGGCGCAGGCCAGTGCCCCCATGAACACGAAGCGAGCCTTGTCGAAATCCTCGTCCGGCCCGTCGTTGATCCCCCGGGCCACCACGTCGCCGACCGATCCGAGGGACGGAAACCACGGCTCGCCGAAGAGCCGCTCATGCGTCGTGAACGCCCAATCCTCGGCAAAGGTTCGTGTCAAATGCGTCACGACAGGACCGTCGAGCCGAAAGTGGAGGTCCTGAACCGGATAGGCCGGCATCCGTTCGAGCAGACTTCCCTCGCGGATGTTCATGCCGCCCGTGAAGCCAATCCGGCCATCGGCCACCAGGATCTTGCGGTGGTTCCGCAGGTTCATGTACGGCATGCGCCAGGGGAGCACGGTCCGGCCGAAGAGCCCCACCGGCACGTGGCGGCGGTTGAGATCGCGCACGATCGACGGGCGGGAATAGCGGGCGCCGACGGTATCGATGAGCACCCGCACCTCGACACCGCGTTGCACGGCTCGCTCCAGGGCCTCGACGAACAGACCGCCGGCGAAGTCGTTGTCGAAGATATAGGTGCTCAGGGCGACGCTCGCGGTCGCGCTTTCGATCGCCTCGACCATGGCCGGGTAGGCTTCGTCGCCATCTACGAGGGGGGAGATCGCGTTGCCCGTGGTGAGTGGTACCGCGCTCACACGGTCGACGAGGCTGGCGAGCGCCTGGAGATGCTCAACCGCCCCTGGCAGAGGACGCTGCTCGGTCACCGCGGTTACGGCGGCGAACGCGCCGGAGGCGAGCAACGGATGCTGGGACCGTTTCTCGATCGCCTGGCGTCGAATGCGGTTGATCCCGAGCAATGCGTACAGTACCGACCCGACGATCGGCACGAGCCAGATGAGCCCCACCCAGCCGACGGCTGCCCGGCTGTCCCGCTTGTACAACACCACATGCCCCGACGCAATCACGGACAGGAGCAACGTCAGGACGGTGGCGACGACGTTCCAGAAGTCGCCGAGGACCCGCGCAAAAGAGAGCACGTGTCAAAGGTACTGCGGTCGCGGGCCGGCGGAACGGTGGGGAACCCGATCGTCGGAGTCGGGTGCCGGCGCGATCAATCCGTGAGGGTGGCGAGAAAGCGGCCGAGCTGCTCGAGCACGATATTGCCGCCGCTCAAGACCGAAACGACCCGATCGTGCTCGCGAATCGGGAGTTGCCCGGTCAGAAGCGCGGCCGTGCCCGCGGCGCCCGACGGCTCGGTGAGAAGCTTGGCGCGCGAGAGGATGGCGCCCATCGCATGGACAATGGCGTCGTCGGGAACTGTGACGACGTCGTCCACGTAGTGCTGGACGAGCTCGACCGTCAGCTCACCGGCCATGGGAGTGGCGAGGCCATCGGCGATCGTCTCGATCCGGTCCAGGTGCACCGGTTTCCCCGCATCGAGGCTACGGCGCATGGCCGCCGCGCCGACCGGCTCGACGCCGTAGATCCGCACCTGGGGCCGTCGCTCCTTGACCGCCGCGGCGAGGCCGGCGATGAGCCCGCCCCCACCCACGGGCACGACGATCGCCGTCACGCCGTCCAACTGCTCCAGGATCTCGAGACCGACCGTTCCTTGGCCCACGACGACGCGCTCGTCGTCGAACGGGTGGACGAAAGTGAAGCCGTGCTCTTGCTCGAGCTCGTGCCCTCTTCGGAAAGCCGCCGCGAAGTCCCCATGGAGCAGGATGTCCGCGCCGTATCGCCTGGTTGCCGCGATCTTGGAGCGCGAGGCGCTCTCCGGCATAACCACGGTTGCCGGCGTATCGAAGGCACGCGCGGCCCACGCCACCGCCTGTGCATGGTTGCCGGCGGAAACCGTGATCACGCCCTTGCTGCGGCGATTGACGTCGAGCTGCGAGAGAAGGTTGAGTGCGCCCCGAACCTTGAACGACCCCGTCTTCTGGAGGTTCTCACACTTGAAGAAGAGCCGGGCACCGATCTCGTGGCCGAGCAGCGTAGTAGCCTCGAGCGGCGTCCTGTGGGCCCGCCCATCGAGGCGCTTCCGCGCATCGTCGAAGGCCTGCGGGCGCACCGCGCTCACCACGCTGCCCAGGGGCGCCGGATTCGGGGGGTCATGCTCGTCCGGATCTGCTACGGACGCTCAATCTGCCGCCGCATCATCTCCCGCATCGAGATCTTCATGAACCCGGCTGGCGGCTCGAAGAGATCGTCGGACAACGGAGTACGCTCGACAGAGACGAGCTGAGCTACGGAGAACTCGGGTTCCCAGTCGCCTTCGAGTGCCATCGTCAGCACCGGGAATCCGTACTGCAGCATGCGATCGACGGGCGCGTTCCCCTCCTCGTCGCCCATCGACTCCGAGAGCTCGGCGAGGCGGGTGAACGAGGCCTTGAGATCTTCGAGATCGGCGGTCAGCCAGGCCACCGCGACCGTTCCTGTTTCGTCGGTGGAGCGATAGCCCGTGCACCGGATGCCGTTGATGATCCGGGTCTCCCCTATCGGCTCGATCCGGGCCTCCGATTCCTCGCTGACGGTCTCGTCATCGAGCTCCACGGGCGGGACATCGGCCGAGTCGGCGGTCCACTCTACGTACAGCCGCTGCTCAGGCTGGACCAGCCGGTAAATGCCTTTGGCGTAGTCCACCAGAACGTAGCTCTCGCCTTCGCCCGGCATCGCGGATGTGGTGCTGCGCAGCATCGATCCCTTCATGTAGTACGTGACGGCATAGTCTGCCACGTCGATCCCTGCCTCCTGGGCCTCCTCGAGCAGACGCTCGACGGAAAGCGCGAAGAGCCGTTCCCGGTCCCCTCCCATCCGTTCGATCAGCGGCTCCGCCTCGACAGCGATCTCTCGCATCGTGACCGTACCCTCGAATTCCTGCGCATGGGCAGCAGGAACCGCGAACGTGGTCAGGACCGGCAGCACGAGGCACGCGATAGCGAACAGGTTACCCATGGACACGCTCCATAGTTGAGGACGGGGATCCCGCGGGGACGAGGTCCGATATCTCGTAGCCGACTTCTTCGACGACCTGAATCAACGAGTAGTCGATCACCACGCTGGAGGGATAGTGGAGGTCCGGATGATACACGACGCTGATGAGTTCCGCCTTGTCGTCGATGGCCTGTTGAATGGCGTCGAACAGTTGATCGATCGTAAGGTACCAGCTGTGGTACTCGGCAGGGACTGGATCGCCGGAGCTCACGAAGGCGAGCGCCGAGCTGCCGCTATTCGTCACGGTCACCCGCGTGGGAACGTCGACGATCCCCGTGCACACGCAACGGACGGCCATGGTGTAAGCGAAGTCGGTGTAGCCCAGGCTCTCCCATGCGCCCCGCCGGGCGGTCAGGTCATCTTGGAGGGCGCTGCCGGGCTCCAGCAGGGAACACCCTGCCAGGATCAACGCCGCCCCGAGCGTGAGTACGACTGGTGCGCGCACGGTTCTCCAGAATCTGGAAGATGGTCGCATACGTCTCGCTCCGTCGGGCAATCGGGACCCACCCGCCCGGCTCAGCGCTGGGCCCGGGTGAGGTCCATGCGCGCGAGCTCTGCTTCGGCGGCGAGGGAGCCAAACGCGGCCCACTCGGGTCCGACGACGATTCGTCGGAACACCTCCACGGCCCGGTCCGGCTGACCCCCGTACAGGTACCAAGTCCCGATGCCGTAGGCAACGGTGGCGCTGGTCAGGCCATCGGTCGTCTGGACCGAGTCGAGCAGGGCCTCCGCCCGGGTCGCGCCTTTGTACAGCATGAGGAGGCGGTGATATGCCTGGTTCTCGATGATGTCGAGGTCCGCGACAATGGGCACCAGCACCTGGTTCGCCTCCTGCTCGCGTCCCAGTCGCCTGAGCGCCATGTAGAGCCAGTGACTGGTGGCCACGAGCATGTCGGGATTGGTGGCGTACAGCATGCACTCCCGGTAGGCACTGGCGGCGCGCTCGAAATCACCGCGGAGGTAGTGCACCAGGCCGAGGTGATACCAGATGTTCGAATGCAGGGTGCTCGTGGGGATGCCGCGGTCGTTCGGCAGCCCGTCGGGCTCGACCTCGTCAGGGGTCCCCGCCGTCAAACGGGTGGCCGTGAGCAGATCGCTCAAGGCCTCGTCCAGTGACCGAACGGTGATGAAGCGGTGGCCGCGATGCCGGTAGAGCCGAGGGTCGTCTGGGAATCGATCGATGCCTCGGGTGTAGACCTCGATTGCCTCGCGGTAGCGACCCAGATAGGCCAAGCGCCGGCCCACCCAGATCAGGGCGTCCGGACTCTCGGCGTCACGTCTGTAGGCTAAGTCGGCCGCGGTGAGCATCGATTCTCGCGCCACGCGGACCGCGGAATCGAGGGTGGGTGCCCACAACGAGTCACCGAGCAGGGACACAGCCTCGGCACCGGGAAGCGGGTGCTCCCGCACCAGCGAAGGGTCCGCGGCGCATGCCGTGAGCGCAGCGACGAGCGCGACGCTCCAACGGGCTGGATAGTGACTGAGCATGACCTACCGTTCCGTTTCTGGGCTGATGTCGATGCGACGCTCCACCGTCACGGGCAGACCGGCGGCGGTGATGGCTTGGAGCCGCAGCGTGAAGGAACCGGCTTCCCCCTCCGGCAACTGCACGGCGATCGCCAGGCCTTCCTGCGGATGGACGATCGGACGTTCCCACTGCATCCGTACGGTGGGCTTGTCCCGCTCGGCCAGGCCCAAGAACTCGACGGTCCGTCGCAGAAATCCCTTGCCTTCCTTGATGACAGTGAGCGCGAACGGAACGAGGTGGCCACTCGCTCCGTACACCTCCCAGTACACGTGCACCGGCTCCCCCCTGGGGAGGGTCGTGGACGGAAGTGCCTGGTCGACGGCGGCGTCGAGTGTGCTCGGCAGCGGGATCGAGGGATCGACCAGGAGGAGATCGGAGAGCGCGATCCCGTCGCGCCCAATGCCTGGCACATCGAGCCAGAAGCGTCGTCTGGCGGCAACACCGTGACGCAGGTTCAGCGCTTCGACGCTCAACATCCCGGATTCGGCCGGTGTCGAGAGAGCGAGACGCGAGACCGCAGTGACGCGACCGTCCCGCACGATCCGTAGACGGTCTGGACCGGGCGTCAACGCCAGGGCGGCCTGACCGAAGGCGGCTTGCGTCCCATCGTCCATCGCGTCGCCTTCGGGTCGCGGCAACTCGGTGGCGCTGACCACGACGATGCCGTCGTCGCGGCGGAAGATTGCCACCTGCGCGTCGAGGAGCCTGAACTGGCGTGCGTACCCAGGCGCATACCGTTCCCGAGCCCGCTCGACGTCCAGGGGCCAATTGTCCCACGCGGCCGTTTCCGGGGCGCTGGCGACGTCGGACGGCGGCAGGAACGGCCGCCCGCCAGGGCGTTCGTGCCCGATGACGGAGGGGTCCCCCACGCCGCCATCGCGCAGCTCCGCCTCCCATCGCTCGGACCACCCGTATCGCAGCACCAGCTCGCGGTAGTCGTTCCCCCAGCGGAGGCCGTGCGGCGTACCGGTTTGCTGGAAGAACCGGTCCACGACGTTTCGAGCGTAGTGCTCCGTGCGCCGGTCGTTGCCTGGGATCGCATAGGACGGATCGGCGAGCCAGAAGAGGTGGTCGTTGAGCGGGCCGCGGTCGGCACACGTCACCCCGCGATACCGTTTCGCCGCATCGCCATTCAGCAGAATCGAGAGATCGGTCCAGGTGCATCTCTCCTCGTCCGGCATGGTCCTGAGAGCGGCGGCAAACAGCGAGTCGGCCTGGTCGAAGCGCTGGGAGAGGTGGGCCACGAGTCCCCGCAGCGTGAGACACCACCACCGCGACGACTGGCACGACTCGGCGGCCCGGTTCGCTTCCTCGATCCGTCCAGCGTCGACGAGATAACGGACGAGTTGGCCCGTAAGCCACTCGTCTCCCGGATGACGCGCGCGGAGCGAATCCAGGAGGGTGATCAATCCGCTGCGGCCCTCGACGATCTCCTCATCCTCCGCACCCAGCCCGGCGGCAGCGTCGTCGTCCCCGTGGAAGTAGCGAAACCGGCCGATCAGTTCCACGGACCCGTGGGTGTCGCGTCTGGTGGCCCGGGGCAGGAGCCACCGCCGCGTCCGCTCGAACTCGCGCTGCGCCTCCTGCGCGTCACCCAGTGCCGCGATCGAGTCGTGCGATTGGCGCACGCCATCCTGTGCCGAGAGCGAGGCCGGCACCCATGCGGCCAGGCCGAAGACCCATGCAAGGCGGGAGCCGTACATCATACCGGGGGGGGATTGTCCGAAGAACCGAGCGCGGTACGATCGCCGAGAGGGCTCACGAGCGATTACCGTCGTCGGCGATGCCCACCAGACCCTCCACCCACTCGGTCTTGTACTCCTGCTCGAGGTATTCCTCTCGATACATCTGGATCAACTCGAAGAAGTACGACAGGGCGAGCGGCCCGATCAGGAGGCCGAGCATCCCGAAGAAGCGAATGCCGGCCAGCGCGCCGACAAGCGTAACCAGTGGATGGATCTTCGCCCACTTGTTGTAGACCAGCGGACGGAGCACGTTGTCGATGCTGGCGACGACGACGAGTCCCCAGAGGGCGATGCCGACGGCGGCCGCGTGTCGGCCGCCGAGAAACAGTGCGATTGCTCCGGGTCCCCAGATGAGTCCGCTCCCCACGACGGGCAAGATGGCGAAGACGGCGGTGACGACGCCCCAGAACGCCGCGTTCGGAAGTCCTGCCAGCGAGAACGCCCCGCCGACCAAGACGCCTTGCACCACGGCGATTAGCCCGGTCCCGACGAGCGTCGAGTTCGTGACGTCGCGGAACCGTTTTCGGAGCCGCTCCGTGTTGCGCGTGTTAAAGGGGATGTAGGGGCTGAGCGCCGCCCAGGTGCCGCCTTCGCTCACCAGCAGGAAGTAGAGGCCGAACATGGCGATCGTGAGATTCAGCGCGAGCTTGGTGGCCGTTCCTACGAGACCGAGCGCGCTCGATCCGATCCAGTTGACCGCGTTCTCGCCCAGGCTCACGAGTCGCGGACCGAGTTCGAAGTCACCGATCCGGAGATCGGCCAGCCGACCGACGATCGGGCTGTGAACCAGGCCACCCGCCAGCTGTTGGGCCTCGTTGACCACGAGCCCGGTAACCGACGCGCCAGGCACGAGGATCACCAACGTGGCCACCGCGGTGACCAGTGCGGCCGCTACGCTCGGCCTCGCGGCACGGCGGAGCAGACGATACAGCGGGTCGAACACCACGTAGAGCACCGGCGCTGCCAAGAGCCCGGTCACATACGGCCAGAGCGTGACGATGAGCCCGATGCCGAGCAGGCCGATGATGACCTGTGCCCGCTGATGTCGGGAGGCGAGAAGTACCATGCCGAAAGTGTATGCCGTCCGTAAAAGGCCGGCTAGCCTGTCCGCCACCGACTACGAGAAACGGGGGGAAGCCGGATATCCGACCTCCCCCCGATGACGTCCCGTTTCGTCGGCTCTAGAAGCCGGGGGTGAACGAGAACTGCAGGTGTCCGCCGCGCTCCCGGCTGAAGGGGTACACGTAGTCGAGCTCGATGATCATGAAGCCGAACACGTTCATGCGCAGACCGGTCCCTGCACTGTACACCGGCGTGCGCTCGCCCCCGAGGAAGAAGGGGCGCAGGAGGTCCCGCTCGGCGGGATCCGTGACGTCACCGGCACCCCACCAGGCCAGTCCGGCATCGCCGAAGATCACCATTTCGATTGGGAGGAACCCGAAGAGCCCTCCGCCGATGCCCAGCAAGCCAAACGGCGGGAACCGAAGCTCCAGGTTGCCGACCAGCATCTTGGACCCGAGCAGGTTCGTGTAGTTCGGGCAGGTGCCATCGTCGTTGCACTCCTCGAAGAAATCGAACGACCCGTAGTCGTACCCGCGCACGAGGCCGTCGTAGCCCAAGAACAGCGGCTGCAGCCGGTTGGAGTCTTCGGCGTCGCGGCCGTAGCGGCCGAAATGCATGAGTCGGGCGGCGACGGTGAATGGCCGAGCCGGCATGAAGTACTTCCGGTAATCGGCGACGGCGTCGAAGAAGTCGATGGTGCCGACATTCGCGCCGACCTCGAGCCGATACCGCTGGCCGAGCAGCGGGCTCGCCACGCCCCAGAGGGAGTTGTCGTACACCAGGGCCACGCTGGTTTGGGCCAGATTGATGGCATCCGGCGCCGGGAGGCTGGTCGTCGAGTCGATGACAAGCTGGCCCGTCTGGCTGATCGCTCGGAGCTTCTCCTCTATATCGTACGTGACGTTGAGAACGCCCGCGCTGACCTCGATCCGCTGCGGCCGGCTCAGGGGATACGCGGCCATGCCGCCGAGCGACCGATTCGTCTGGCGGAACAGAACCTGCTGCTCCACGAGCACCGGTTGGCCGTTGAAGGATCCCTGGCCGTAGTTGACGAAGCCGGTGAGATACGGGATCTGCTGAAACGCCACGCCCCAATTCAGCCGTCTGGTCAGGTTCGTGTACCCCACGAGCGCGGCGATGTCCTTGAACGAGCCCTGAACCTGCAACGCCGTCGCGAGATTGTGATTTCCCAGCATGTCGCTCCAAAAGAGCGACGCCCCCCCGGCAATGTACGTCCCGTACGAATCCGCCCCGACGGCCAGCGAAGGCTGCCCGATGTAGTCGAGCGCGAATCGCGTCCGGTAGGGGTCGCGGGCGTAGGTGACCGTGTCTCTGGGGAGTCCGTAGAAAGCGTTCGCGATGATACTCGCCACGTCATCGGTGAGGCGATCGACTGGCGGGAGTAGTGCCGGATCCTCGAGTCCCTCGAACGCGCCCCGTACCGGGCCGCCCTCCAACACTTCCGGCCGGTCGAGGTAGTAGATCGCGTGCATGTCGTCCTGATAGACGCTCATCGCGATCTGACCGGTCCGGGCGGCCACCGAAAGGGTCGGGCTCAGGCTCGTAATGCCGCTCACGCCCGTGTAGAGGTTGGTGATCTGAAACAACTCGCCGCTCTCGAGGTGCAGCCGATAGACGTTTGAGATGCCGCTCTGATCAGACACGAAGTACAGACTCTCACCGTTCGGAGACCACTGCGGGCTGATGTGCTTGCCACGCTCGAATGCCTCGATCGGACGCATGTCTCCGGTCATCGGATCGACCAAGGCGAGCCCGTAGTTGCCGTACAGGAGACTGGAGAGACCGGCGCTGAACCGGTCGGTCACGACCGCGATGCTCCGGCCGTCCGGCGACCAGGCCGGCTGGAGTTCCGCGTACCCGTCGTTGGTGAGCCGTCGCAGCTCGCTCCCTTCGAGGTCGAATACGAACAGGTCGGACAGGCCGTCCGCCAAGCCTGAGAAGGCGATGTACCGGCCATCCGGCGACCAGGCGGGGTTGAAGACCTCGCCGATGTCCTCGAGCCGGACTTCGCGGTCGATCTTGCCGGTCTCGATGTTCGTGATGGTGATGACGGGCCGGCCTTTGGCGATCGCGGCAAGCACGAAGCGCTGCCCGTCCCAATCCCAGGCGCCGGCGGAGTTGATGAATTGAATGCTCTCGAAGTGCGGATCGACGGCTGTCTTGGTGATCTTGCGGATGATGCTGCCGGTCTCGACGTCCGCCAAGAACATGTCGATCGAAAAGAGGTCTCGTTCCGAGAGATAGACCAGCTTGGTGCCGTCCGGTGATAGGGCCGGCGACACGTTGAGCCGGCCCCCGTTCAGCTCCTTCGTGATCAACGGACGACCGTAGTCGGCAGCCGGGCTCGTCTGGTCAGTCAGCGGTGCATAGGTTTCTTGCAGCGCTCGATGCCAACCGGCGACGGCGGAGTCGGGCGACACACCGAGGACCCGCGAAAAGGCCATGGCCGGGCTGCTTGACGTGCGTGACGCCTTGAGAATTCGTCCCACTGCGTCGTCGCCCCACCGCCCCGCCACGTACGCCCACAGCGAATGGCCGTAGCGGTACGGGAAGTACTTCGGGTTGGCGAGTTTGCTGGCCGAGGGCAGGCCGGTCTTGACGGCGTCCCGCATCCACATGGCGGTGTTCGGGTCCCGAGGTCCGATCGACAGGTACTCGGCCATTCCCTCGACGAACCACAGCGGGAACCGCATGACGGTCGGGATCCCAGCCAGGGCGATGCCGCCGCCCTCCCCGGTGATGTCGAATTGGAAGGCGTGGACCAACTCGTGGCCGATCACGTGATCCGTCTCCGGCAGGGGACCGGCGAACGGCAGCACGATTCGGCGCTTGAGGATCTCGGTCACCCCACCGGTCGCCTCGCCGAGATCACCCTGGAGCGTGTTGGTCTGCCGAAAATGTGGGGCGCTGGCGTACAGGATCAGCGCCTGGCGATTGGACAGATCGTGGTTCAGGACACGCGACAGGCGCGCGTACCAGCGCTCGGCCATCAACACGGCATACTCGATGCCCTGTTGCTCCTCGTCATAATAGTAGATGTCGAAATGCTCAGTCTTGACGATCTTGAAATCGAAGTCCTCGTACTGAACCTTGTTTCGACCGAAGTACTGTGCCTCAGCGGTCTGTACCGCACCTCCGAGACCGAGCAGTGTGGCGAGTGCCGCCAGCCCTAAACGTCTGATGTCCCACATCACGCTCTCAACTCTCCATTTCGGGACGGTGCCCTTCCACCTAGAACAACCGGCGCCTCGGATTTGTTCCGATTGTGGACCCGCGACTTTGCCCGAGCGGGGACACGGCTCGCCCTTTCGCGGCGTTCAGGGGAAGGTAGTCGGGCCATGCCCACACAGCGAACCCAGCAGTATTCTTAAGGGCTGGTGCGCGACCCGTACGACCCTTCGATCCGCGATGGAGCGTTGCCCCCCCGCCGTCACCTGCTACACGCGACCCGATCCCGGCCCCGCCGCCTGAGCCGTCTCACCCCACCAGCACTCGATGGGCGGCACCGGCTGGTTAGATTTGCCAGCCGGATAGCCATCATGGACTGGGAGGGGCCCGACATATGGAGGAGGCGGTGCAGCGAACCGACGCGACACCCGGATCGGGTGGACGGGTGAGGACCGTGGTACTGTGGATCGTTGCTGCGACGCTCATGCTGGGTGCGGCGGCGTTCCAGCGTCTGACGGGTCCCACGGTAGCGCTACGTGGGACATTCGAGGTGTCAAGAACCGCGTACAGGTACAAGCTCCCCCGCGCCGGCTGGTCGTACGAGGACCGGCGTGTGAGCATCCCGTCTCCCGGTCCACACGCGGCCGGAACCCTCTACTACAAGCGGTACCGGACTGACGATCCGCTCACGGCGGTCCCGCTCGAGGTCGATGACGAGACCCTCACGGGACTCCTGCCGAGGCAGCCGGCGGCGGGAAAACTCGAGTACACGGTGGTCGTGGACGGCCCGGATGGACAGATCGGTATCCCGGACCGCGACGCCACCGTCGTGATCAGGTTCAAGGACGCCGTGCCGATCTTCGTGCTGCTCCCCCACGTGGTCTTCATGTTCTTCGCCGTGCTGTATGGCCTACGGGCCGGATTTTCGGCGCTCCTGCAGCCGTCCAGCATGCCTCGTCACGCCTGGCTCGCCCTCGCCCTCATGACCGTCGGCGGCATGATTCTCGGACCCGTCGTGCAGAAACTGGCGTTCGGCGACTTCTGGACCGGCATCCCCTTCGGGTACGATCTGACGGACAATAAGACACTGCTCATGTGGGTCGTGTGGGTGATTGCGTGCGGCCTGCTGCTCGCAGGGAGGGTGCCCGATCGGCTGCGTCGCGGGGCGGTCCTCGTCGCGACCGTGGTGATGATGGTCGTGTATCTCATCCCCCATAGCCTCCGGGGAAGCGAGCTCGACTACACCCAGCTCGACCGAGCCGCCGATTCCGGCGAGAGCGCGCCACCGCCCTAACCCGAAGCGCCACGCTGGTAGGTGACGCGAGCAACCGGCTTGGCGGATGCCGTGCCCGAATGCCACCAGACCCTTGGAGCCCGACTTCTCGGCGTACGGCACGGCACCGCTCTTGGCAGGACGACTGATCGGCGGCTCCGAGGATCCGTGGGGATGGTTCCGCGCCATCGGATTAGATTCCGACGCTCTTCCACCAACGCAAGAATGGAGATCGTGTCATGCCAACCAGCACTGCGAGTGCCACTTGGAACGGGGTATTGCGCTCGGGAACCGGTGAGTTTCGCGCCGGGTCGGGTGCCTTCAAGGGTCCCTACACGTTCGCCACACGCTTCGAGGGCACCAAAGGCACTAATCCCGAGGAGTTGATTGCTGCGGCGCACGCCGCCTGTCTCAGCATGGCGCTCTCGGCCGCATTGGAGAAGGCGGGTACACCGGCAACGCGAATAGCGACCAAGGCTGCCTGCACGCTGGAGATCGTCGAGGGGGCCGGCAAGATCACTAAAATGCGGCTCGAAGTGCGGGGTGTGGTGCCCGGTCTCGATCAGGCCGCTTTTGCCAAGGCCGCCGAGGGTGCGAAAGAGAACTGCCCGGTGTCGAAGGCCCTCAAGGGCAACCTCTCGTTTGAGCTGGACGCCGCGCTCGAGCGGTGAGCGTCGAGATCCCTCGGCAGATCCATCGTGGCGAACGGGAGATCGTGGTCACGTGGAGCGAGCACCACCGGGGGGCGTTTCCCGCCCGCTGGCTGCGACTCCACTGTCAGTGCGCGGCCTGCGTCGAAGAGATGTCGGGGCGACCGCTGCTCGATCCGGACCTGGTTCCCGGGGACGTCCGGCCGATCGGCATCACGCTCGTCGGCTCGTACGCGATCAGGGTCACCTGGAGCGATGGGCACGATACGGGCATCTACACCTACGAGTGGATGCGGAGAGCGTGCCCATGCGATCGGTGCCATCCTGACGGCGATCCCAACCCTGCGGCGTAGGGGCGTGACGAGCCGTACCCCGGCTCGCGCTCGATAGGGAGCGCCGTGGACCCTGTCTGCCACACGCTCGTCGGCGCGAGCCTGGCCGAGTCGGGCCTCAAACGCCGTACCGCTCTCGGGACCGCGACCCTCCTGCTCGCCGCCAACCTGCCGGACATCGACGTGCTCGCGTACGCCTACGGGCCGGTCAGCGCCCTCTGGTTCCGACGCGGGGTCACGCACGGTGTGCTGGCGTGGCTGCTCCTACCGCTGCTGCTCACGCTCGGCGTACTCGCCTGGGATCGCATCGTGCGCCGGCGCGGCAGCCGGACGCCGACGGAGCCGGTCATCTGGCCACAGGTGCTGTTCTTAGCGTTCGTTGGCGTGGCGAGCCATCCGCTCCTGGATCTCCTCAACACGTATGGGATCCGACTGCTGATGCCGTTCTCCGACCGGTGGTTCTACGGCGATACGCTCTTCATTCTCGATCCCTGGGTGTGGGCGATCTTGGGGGCCGGCATTTGGATCGCGCGACAGGGGCGGAGAACGACGCGATCCGCGGTGGTTGCACTGCTCACCCTAGGCACCTACGTGGGGATCATGGCGGTCTCGAACGTCATCGCTCGCCGGGATGTCACCGAGACCCTTGAAGCATCGGGGGTCGGGCGGCCGGAGCGCATGATGGTCGCCCCGGTCGCGGTCAATCCCTTCGAGCGGTGGGTGGTGGTGCAGATCGGTGACGACTACCGTTTTGGGTGGTACCACTGGTTGCGGTCCGAACGATTGGACCTCATCCCACTCGTGTTGAGTCCCGAGCCCGCCGACTATCGGGCGACGGCGGCCACCCGGGGGCCCAGCGCCCGGATGTTCCTGAGTTGGGCGCGGTTTCCCTACTACGAAGTCGGTGAGGGTGGGGAGGGCACGGTGGTGTACATCGGCGACGCCCGCTATACACTCGACCCCGTGGGGTCGTGGGCGAGCGTGCGGATCGACCTCGGCGCGCGGTGACGGGAAGCGCGAAGGGGGCGACACCGATCGGTGTCGCCCCCCGTTCAGGCAACCGAGCCAGCTGCGCTCGCGGTCAGTCCATCGCGGCGGCAACCGTCACTTGTCCCCAAGGCGCGGCCTGCTCGCGGTTGTGGCGCTGAACGCCCTCGCGCGCTCCGGCGATGCCGCGGAGCACGCTGCGCTCGAACTCGGGCGTCAATGCGGTCGCGTCGGCCGCGAGCGACAGCGAGGCGACGAAATCGTTCAGATAGCAGCGCCGCTCGGACGGGCCGCCGTCTTTTCTCGCGAACATCCTGTTGTGCACGATCTCCACATCCACGCGGAGATAGTCCCGATATCTGAACACGCGGGCGACCACGTCGCCTCGGCCAATGCCGTCAGGGAACCGCACCGGAACCACCGAGCGGAGTCCGAACTCCTCCCCCTCGGTCACGACCGCCCCGTCGGGAGCCGAACGCTGGAGCAGGGCAGTCACCGCAGGGGCGAGCCGCTCGACCGCCTCGTCGAGCCGCTGATAGGCCAGCGATGAACCACTCTCGATGCAACTGTTCATGGCCAACTCCGCGTGCGTACCTCTGTCCGTGGGTCCCAAGGCATCTCCGCAGAGACACCGCCACCCGCTACCCGAATAATATAAGCGCCAAAAGCATGCCAGGCTTCCGGGCACCGGCCGCATCCTCCTAACCCATTGCAGCACAGTGACTTATCGTACGTTTTCGAGCCCTCCACGCCCCCCGGCGGGCGTTGCCACCATCGCATTTTGTCCGTGCGGCTGAACAGTTGCGGCACGGCCGAGGACATGGGGTGAGCGCTGTCACCTCATCGCACAGGGCCGATGATCTCCGCGGCTCGAAACAGGTCATCGGCTGCCTGCAAGATCTTGCCGCGAAGCCGCGGCGGGTACTCGGGGCGTTCGTCCAGGAACTGTCGCACGGTCCGAGCAACCGCGTCGGACGCGTGCCCGTCCAGCAGCGTATGGAGCCATCGGAGCGGGAAGAAGATGTCGCCCGTGCGCTGGATCTCCGCGACCAGCTCGAGGCCCGGCCGCACGTAGTGCTCGGCCTGGGCCGAGCGGAGCGGGTGGTTGAGACAGGCCATGGCCTCCAAAACCCACGCCTCCCGCTCACGGCTCTCGAGTCCTCGAAAGCTCGCGAACACCGAGTCGCGCACCCCAACGTCTGACGACAGGGCAGGCATCACGAACGCGAAGCGTGCCCGTCGATCGGGGTCGGCGATCCTCGCCAGCTGCTGTTCGAGTATCGCCGTCGCGGCTGGCACGCCTCGCACGGCCAGCGCCTCGGCAAGTGCAACATACTGGCGCTCGCCGAGCGGGAGGCCGGGTATCGCTTCGCGCTGGGCCCAGATCCGCTCCAACCGACCGACCGCCGGGGATGTCAGAGCCATCGACGTGAAGGCGTTGAAATACGCCGCCTTGAGGCTCATCGTGGTGCTCCGCCCAATGCCGGCCCACAGCGCCTGCTCCACTACCGGCGCCCGACGCACGCGCTCCTCTGCTGTCACGAACCGCCAATACGCCGGGCGGATGAACTCGAGGAGCTGCTGCGCGACTTGCTCGTCCGGTTCCGTCGCGAGGGCGGCAACGGCGGCATCGAGAAAGCTGCCCGGCGAAAGATCTCCGTAGAGCACGCCCTCCCACAGTGCCATCCAGGCCACGCTGCGGACGATGGGGTCGGCGATACGGGCCATGTGGGCCATCAGGTATTCGCGACTCCGCCCATCGAGGCGGACGTGCGCGTAGCCCAACCCGTCGGCGCCCGGTAGGACGAAGTCGATGTGTGCCAGCCCAATCGCCTCGGGCACCTCGGTGACTGCCGATCGTAGCCAGACGGGAATCCGTCGGACGGTGCCCGCAGTGCCGACAGCCACCTCAAGTGCCTGATTCCACGTCCGCCCACGAACGGCGGGATCTGCTTGTACGACCTCCATGCCGGACACGGTCCCATCAGCTCCCACCGAGAGCGTCACCTCAACCGTGGGCCTCCCCGACTCCTCGACCCACACGCGACTCCACGCGACGAGGTCCTCGTCGGTCAGCCGGTCGAGGATCGTGATGAGGTCTGGCCAGGACGCATTCCCGTAGGCCGCGTCACTGAGGTGACGCCGAAGCCCGTCGCGCATTGCATCCTCGCCCATGACGCGTTCGAGCTGACGCATGACGATCGGGGCCTTCTCGTAGATGATCGCGCCGTAGAGACTGCCCGCCTCGTCGAGGTTCTCCAGCTCCTGACGGATCGGGTTTGCACCGGCGGTGCGATCCACACCGTAGGCATCGGGGTGGTGCGCCAGGAAGAACCGCAAATCGTGATCGAGGGCTGGGAACGACGGATTGACGATCTTCGCTGCCATGAAGTTGGCGAAGACCTCCTTCATCCACACGTCGTCGAACCATCGCATCGTCACGAGATCTCCGAACCACATGTGCGCCGTCTCGTGTGCGATCACGCTCGCTCGATCCAGCTGTTGCACTTGGGTGGCGGATTCGTCGAGAAGCAGCGTCGAGGCCCGGTAGAGGATGGCACCGGGGTGCTCCATGCCTCGGTATTGGAAAGACGGCACGGCAACGAAATCGAATTTCTCGAAAGGGTAGGGCAGGGCGGTGTACGCTTCGAGCCAGCTCAGCGCGGCCGCGTGGAGATCGAAGATCGCGTCGCGGTTCCGCTCGAGCGCCTGCCGGTCGCTCTCCCGATGAAACAACCGCATCACACGGCCGTTTCGGACGGCTTCCTCGACCTGAAAGCGCCCCGCCGCGAAAGCGAACAGATACGTGCTGATGGGAAGTGTCTCTGCGTATCGGTATGTCGCGGTTGCTTCCGCGGAGTCGATCCCAACGAGCGCCGTGTTGGTGACGGCGGTCCACGTCGCGGGAACCGTCAACGTGAGGCGAAAGCGGGCCTTGAGGTCGGGCTGATCGAAACACGGAAATGCCGAAGAGGCTCGGTCGGGGACGAACAGCGAGTAGAGGAACTCCTCTTGGCGATTGAGGGCCCCATCGCCCGCGACAAAGGCAAGCGAGATCTCGTTCTCGCCCTCGACCAACCGATTGGCTGGCACGACGACGTGGCCGCCCCGAACCTGCAATGCCACGGGGGCGCCTCCGGCGGTCATGCCCGTGAGGCGGTCTGGCGGGCCGGTGAAATCGAGCACGACCGGGTGTCCGCGGTCCGCCAGATGAAATCGCACGGTCACGGTTCCGGTCACGGGGGAATTGCGGTCGGGCGGAATGGTCACGTCGACGGCGTATCGCACGGCGCTCAGTGTTGCCGCGCGATGACGGGCAAGCGCCAGGGAAACGCCGGGTGAGGTGTCGACCGCTGCGCGTTGGCAGGCACCGAGGGCCAACGGCACCAACGCCGCCATGAGGAGGGATGGTAGGCGGCGGGTCGCCGGGTCTCGGATGGGGATGTCACGTCCGCTCACCTGATGGCCTCGGCGGAGTTTGTGGCCTGGCCTGGCCCCATCGGCAGCCTCGTCGTACAATGCACGCGTATATGACGCCTTCAGCCGGCACGCCGCTACCAGTCCAGGACGCCCACGGGCGCTGGCTCAACAGTCTCCGGATCTCGGTCACCGATCGCTGCAATTTGCGCTGTCGGTACTGCATGCCGGAAGAAGACTACGTGTGGCTGCCCCGGGGGTCGATTCTCCACTTCGAGGAAATCGCTCGGCTGGTGCAGGTGTTCACAACCTTGGGCGTGACCAAGGTCCGGCTCACGGGAGGCGAGCCGTTGCTGCGGCACGATCTCCCCACATTGGTCACACAACTCAAGGCCAATCACCGTATTCGGGATCTCGCCATCACCACCAATGGGGTGATGCTGGCCCGTCATGCCGCGGCGCTCAAGGCGGCGGGGCTCGATCGGGTCACGGTGAGCCTCGACACGCTGCAACCCGATCGGTTCAAGCGTTTCTCGGGGCGCGCCCGGTTCACGGACGTGATCGAAGGCATCGAGGCCGTGCGCGCGGCGGGGTTCCGACGCACAAAGGTGAATGCGGTAATCGTGCGCGGCTTCAATGAAGACGAGCTGGTGGATCTGCTGGAATTCGGTCGGGAGCGGAGGCTCGAGGTTCGGTTCATCGAGTACATGGATGTGGGCGGCGCAACCCAGTGGTCGCCGGCGGATGTCGTGCCCCGTGCCGAGATCCTCGAGAGGCTCGACGCGCACTACGGGGGGACGACGCCGCTGCCCGACCCGTCCGATGGCCGAGCCCCGGCGGAGCGGTTTGCCCTTCCGAACGCTACCACGTTCGGCATCATCGCGTCGACGACCCGACCCTTCTGCGGGATGTGCGGGCGGGCCCGACTCACTGCCGACGGCATGTGGTTCATGTGTCTGTATGCTGATCGGGGCGTCGACCTGCGAGATCTGCTTCGCAGTGGCGCGTCGGACGACGAGATCGCCGCCAAGCTCGGAGCGGCCTGGCAAAAACGTACCGACCGGGGCGCGGAAGACCGACTGACTTCTGCCGACCGGGGACCGCTTTACCAATTGGATCGGCTGCGCCAGGATCCGCACCGGGAGATGCACACCAGAGGCGGGTGACCGGCTGTGTCGGAACGCGTGCAAAGAGCCCGACCGGCCTGAACCCTGAACGTGCCACACGGGAGCGTCGTGTCATGTCGTATCGTGCTCTGCTGATCGGGTTGTTGCTCGGGGTGATCGGTGCGTGCTCCAGCAAGAGCCCACCGCCGGATTTCGCTCCGGATCCGGGTTTGGTGGCGAACATCACCGAGCTCCGTCTGTCGACGGCGTCCGACGTCATCTGCCCGGGTCAGACCGTTCGCGCCGACTACGAGGCCGTGCTCCGAGATGGGACGGTGGTCCCCTTTGCCCGCTCGTATGACAAGGACCGACCGCCGGCGCTCCACGTGGTCTTTCTCAACCGCTACAGCCGCGAGGCGGTGAGCCAGGAGGACGGGGACTGGAGCACCGACCCCGATCCCCTGGTGAGTGGGATGAACGGCTTCGAGTTCCGCGTGGACCTGAAGGCGCGCCCCGAGTTGTCAGCCTCGACAGTAGTCGCCCCCGAGTATTCCTGTCTCCGCCACGCTTTCCGGTTCGTGGGTGCCACGGGCCGACCGGGCCGACCGGGGTTCTCGGGACCTGACGTGCTGCTGCGGCTCGCCGTGCTCCGATCGCCGTTCTACGAGCGTCTGTTGGTGCTGGGGATCGAGGTCGGAGATGCTCCGCCGTTCTTCGTGCTGCAGGATGCCGACGCGGTGCCGCCCGCCGACTGGTTCGTGATCGAGTCGATCGGTGGATCCGGGGGCCGGGGTGTGTCTGGGGCGGACGGTGCTGCGGGAGCCAAGGGAGCCGATGGCTGCCCGGGTGGTCGGGGTGGCGCGGGCGGCGCCGGTGGCAACGGCGGTCCCGGCGGCCCCGGTGGTCCGGGCGGACCGATCACGATCATCGCGCCAACGGACCAGCCGTTCCTGGCGGGGCTCGTGGACGGTCGCACAGTGGGCGGACGGGGCGGCCCCGGTGGGTCACCCGGCGAGGGCGGGCCGGGTGGGGCCGGCGGGACCGGCACCGTCGTGGATGCCCGTCGCTGCCCGGACGGAACGGCTGGACCGGCTGGAGCCGACGGCGCGGCCGGGCCGGATGGAGCGCCCGGCGGCCCCGGGGTGCGGCCCCGCGTGATCACCGTGAGCCCGCCCGACGTGTTCGGAACCAGGGCTCCCCAACGGCTACGGGCGCTTGTAGATTTCACGCGCAAATAGAAGCCTTTTCATCGGGGAGCGGGAAGCTGGGGAGCGGTTCGTCACGAGACAGCTGGGCAAGACGCGGAGCGCGGCGATCCACGCGGTCCGCCATCGTGGCGAATACCCTCCCGACGTCCCACTCCCGTTTTTTCTCGATACCCTCCGCAGCATGTGAGGAGACCTACTCGTGATCGTTTCCGTCCCCAAAGAATCTTCTTCCAACGAGCGACGGGTGGCGCTGACGCCCGATGTGGTGAAGCGCCTGGTCGCCCAGTCGGTCGAGGTGCATGTCGAACACGACGCTGGCATCGGCGCGGGTCATGCCGATGCGGCGTATGAGGCCGTTGGCGCCAAGATCGTGACCGACCGCGATGCCGTGTGGCGGCACGCCGACATGGTCCTGCGTGTCCAGCGCCCGATGCTGGCGAGCGAGGGCCGTGACGAAGTGGCGCTGCTCAAGGAAGGTGCCGTCGTCATCGGCATGCTGCAGCCACTCACGAACCACGCCCTGGTCAGGGCGCTCGCGAATGGGAAGGCTACGAGCTTCAGCCTCGAGCTGCTCCCCCGCATTTCGCGGGCGCAGAGTATGGACGTGCTCTCGTCGATGAGCACGATCGCCGGCTATCGCGCCGTGCTCCTCGCGGCGTCGCTGAACGCCAGGTTCTTTCCCATGCTGGTGACGGCGGCCGGCACGATCGCCCCCGCGAAGGTGCTGGTCATCGGCGCCGGCGTGGCAGGACTGCAGGCGATCGCCACGGCCAAGCGCCTCGGTGCCGTGGTGCAGGCCTTCGACGTGCGGCCGGCGGTGAAGGAGCAGATCGAGAGTCTGGGGGCCAAGTTCATCTCCCCGGAGGCTGGCGCCGTCGAGGGGGAGGGAGCCGGCGGGTACGCCAAGGAGCTGTCGGAAGATCAGCACAAACGCGAGTTGGAGTTCCTCCACGAGCATATCAAGAAGGTCGATGTGGTCATCACAACCGCACTGATTCCGGGCAAGCCGGCGCCGACGCTCATCACGGAGCAAATGGTGAAGGATATGCCGCCCGCGAGCATCATCGTCGACTTGGCGGCCGAAGCGGGCGGCAACTGCGAGCTCACCAAGGCCGGCGAAACCCTGGAAAAGCACGGCGTCACCATCATCGGACCGTTGAATCTGCCTGCCGGAATGCCAGTCCACGCCAGCCAGATGTACGCCAAGAACATGCATGCATTCCTGGGACTGCTGATCGACAAAGAAGGCAAGCTCCAGCTCAACTTCGAGGACGAGATCGTCAAGGGGACTTGTGTGACGCACGAGGGCAACGTGGCCCACGAGCGCGTTCGGCAGGTCGTCGAGGGAGGCAAGGGGTCATGATTGAGGAACTGGTCGGCCTATTGGTGGTCTTCGTGCTGGCGATCTTCGTCGGCTTCGAAGTGATCACCAAGGTCCCCCCCACACTACATACGCCGCTCATGTCGGGATCGAATGCGATCTCGGGGATCACGATCATCGGTGCGCTCATCATGGCGGGACGGAGTGACACGCGCATCGGCTCGATCCTCGGCGTCATCGCCGTGGCCTTCGCCATGATCAACGTCGTTGGCGGATTCATGGTCACGGACCGGATGCTCCATATGTTCAAGCGCAAGCCAGAGGAGCAGCGATGACCGCCGCCATCTCCAATCTCGCGTATCTGCTGGCGGCCGTTCTCTTCATCTTCGGCCTCAAGCGCCTGAGCTCGCCGGCCACGGCGCGGTCGGGCAACATGGTCGCGTCGCTGGGCATGCTGATCGCGATCGTGACGACGCTCCTGTTCGAGGGCATCCTCAACTGGCCGATGATCATCATCGGAATAGTGATTGGCTCCACCATCGGCCTGACGTTCGCCAAGACCGTGACCATGACGGCGATGCCGCAGATGGTGGCATTGTTGAACGGCTTCGGCGGTGGTGCCTCGGCTGTGGTGGCCAGCGCGGAATACGCCCGATACATCAACGCGGGCGGTGAGATCCCGCTCAATTTCGGGATCGCGATTCAGCTGAGTATCGTGATCGGCTGGCTCACGTTCTCGGGCAGTGTCATCGCTTTCGGCAAGCTGCAGGAGCTCGTCACCGGTCGGGCGGTGACCTATCCGCTGCAGAAGACGGTGAACGCAGTGCTGCTCACCGGCATGCTGCTCCTCGTCGTGACGCTGGTGGCCCAACCGGACAACGTTCCGCTGTTCCTGGCGCTCTCTGCAGCGGCATTGCTGTTGGGGATCCTGTCCGTGATCCCGATCGGCGGGGCCGACATGCCGGTGGTGATCTCGCTGCTGAACTCGTATTCCGGGTTGGCAGCGTCCATGACCGGGTTCGTGATCAACAACGAGGGATTGATCATCTCGGGGGCGCTCGTCGGTGCCTCGGGACTCATTCTCACGAACATCATGTGCAAAGCGATGAACCGGTCGCTGGCCAACGTGCTTTTCGGGGCGTTCGGGTCCACCGTGCAAGAGATCGGTGCCGGCGGGGATGGCGGTGAGAAGAGTTATCGCTCGCTCAGCCATGAGGATGCCGCGACCATGCTGGCGTACGCGAAGCAGGTTGTGATCGCCCCCGGCTACGGGCTCGCCGTGTCCCAGGCCCAGCACGCGGTTCGGGAGCTGGCCGACCTGCTTCAGGCCCGCGGGGTGATCGTGAAGTACGCGATCCATCCCGTGGCGGGCCGGATGCCGGGGCACATGAACGTGCTGCTGGCCGAGGCGGACGTGCCGTACGACCAGCTGTACGACATGGATCAGATCAATCCCGAAATGCCACGCACCGATGTGTCGGTGACCGTGGGCGCCAACGACGTGGTCAACCCGGCGGCGCGGCACGACACCACGAGCCCGCTGTACGGGATGCCGATTCTCGACGTCGACAAGGCCCACCACGCGATCGTCATGAAGCGAAGCATGCGGCCCGGATTCGCGGGCGTCGACAACGAGCTGTTCTATCTGCCGAACACGTCGATGCTGTTCGGCGATGCCAAGGACTCGTTCAAGAAGCTGATCGAGGCGGTCAAGGAAGTGTAGCCGCGTAGGCCGTGGGGCACGGCGGGACCTGGAGGCAGGAGACCGGTGTTCTCCTGCCTCCTTTCACGACCTGGCGAGAGGTTGGACCCGACGCGGTCGCTGCAATCCGCAGCGAGGTGCCGTCAGTCGTCCGGGTCAACCTGCCGCCGATCGCGCTTCGTCGCGGCGCGGCGGCGCTTGGCCTCGAGCCGAGCGCGACGAGCGGCGCGAGACACTGTGGTCTGCTTGCGGGGTTTGGGCTCGGTGAGCGCGCCCTCGACGATCTCCTGGAGTCGCTCGAGCGCAGCCTGGCGGTTCTGATATTGACTGCGTCGAGCCGCCGCCACGACGCGGAGCACGCCGTTACGATCGATCCGCGAGCCGAGGCGGCGCAGCAGTCGCTCACGTTGCCGGTCGGTCAGGCTTGGGCTCATCGCCACGCTCCACCGCACTTCGACCCGGGTGGACGACGTGTTGACGTGTTGGCCTCCCGGCCCGCCCGAGCGCGTGGCCCGGAACTGGAGTTCCTCGGTGGGAATCGCGAACTTCATTGCCATGGAAGATATGTGCGAACGCCGGAAGGTGGGTCTGCACGAGCAGGGGGTGGTGGGTCATGCCTGATGCCGTGACGAACGGACGGCCGTTAGCACTCGTGCTCTCGGGGGGAGGCGCGCGCGCCGCCTATCAGGTTGGGGCCGTGAACGCCATCGCCGAGCGGTTTCCGAATCTCTCGCTCCCGATTCTCTGCGGGGTGTCTGCTGGCGCCATCAACAGCGTGTACCTGTCGGCGCATCAGGGAACCCTCGGGCAGGCGGCCGCTGATCTCCGGAGAGAGTGGGGGCGTCTCACCCCCGACCGGGTGTTTGCCATCCGGCCGGTCCACCTCGGTCGGGCCGTCGCACGCTGGTTCTTCAACATGCTGCTCGCGCGCGAGCGGCCGCACTCCTCGCTGCAAGGGTTAATGGACATGTCCCCCCTCCGGGGCTTCCTCGCGGCGTGCATGGACGTCTCGGGGATCCAGCAGAACATCGATGCCGGTCGGCTACGGGCTGGGGCTGTGAGCACGACGTGCTACTCCACCGGGCAGACGGTCACCTTTGTGCAAGGCGCGAGCGACCTACAGCTCTGGGAGCGACACATGCGCGTTGCGGTGCGCACGCAGATCACCGCGCAGCATCTCTCCGCCTCGGCGGCAATTCCAATCATTTTTCCGGCCATCCGGATCGGGCAGGCGTACTACGGGGACGGTTCGGTGCGGCTCACCGCGCCGCTGGCGCCGGCCATTCATCTAGGTGCGCACAAGATCCTGGCCGTGGCTATGCGGGCGATCCCGCCGTCCCCTGGCTGTGATACCGGCTCGGAATCCTATCCGGTGGCAGCGGAGGTGTTTGGACTGCTACTGCACTCCATCTTTCTCGACTCGCTCGACGCTGACGCCGAGCGCCTCGAGCGCATGAACGCGCTCTTGGACGCGTTGCCCCCAGGGACGACGCCACCCGGGGGCATGCGACGCATCGACCTCATGCTGTTGCGGCCCTCGAGGGATCTCGGCCAGATGGCGCGCGGTCACACGCTCGACCTGCCGCGAATGGTGCAGTTCGTGGTTGCATCGATGGGAGGGGGACAGGCTCGCTCTCCGGACCTCCTGAGCTATCTGATGTTCGAGCCGGGCTACACCGGCGCGCTCATAGAGCTCGGGTATGACGACACCGTACGGCGGATGGACGAGATCGAGGCGTTTCTCGAGCACCCCTAGCGAAAGGGCCGGGACGATGGTAGTGCGCCGCCTCCCGCCTCGTGCTCACGGCTTCTTTGCGAGCGCCCGCAGGACGTAGAGGAGGATGCCGCCGTGCCGGTAGTACTCCACCTCGACGGCGGTATCCAGCCGAGCCAGCACGTCGAACTCGATGGCCGATCCGTCCTGTCGCGTCGCCGCAACCCGCACGGTCCCGCTGGGCGTCACGTCGGAGCCCGCCACACCGGTCAGCGCGTAGACCTCCCTGCCGGTCAGTCCGAGGGAGGCAGCACTCTCCCCATCGCGGAACTGCAACGGGAGCACCCCCATACCGATGAGGTTGCTCCGGTGAATGCGTTCGTAGCTCTCGGCGATAACGGCCCTGACGCCCAGGAGCGCGGTGCCCTTCGCCGCCCAATCTCGGGAGCTTCCCGATCCGTATTCCTTGCCGCCAAGGACGAGGAGCGGCGTTCCCGCCTCCCGGTAGCGCATGGCCGCGTCGTAGATACTGGTAACCTCTCCGGTGGGCAGATGCTCGGTCCAGTTCCCTTCCTTGCCTTCCGCCAGCTTGTTGCGGATCCGGATGTTGCCAAACGTCCCCCGCATCATCACGTCGTGATTGCCCCGTCGCGATCCGAACGTATTGAAGTCGACAGGTTTCACACCACGCTCGATGAGCCACCTGCCCGCGGGACTGTCCTTGGGAATGGCCCCGGCAGGCGAGATGTGATCCGTGGTCACGGAATCCCCGAGCCACGCCAGCACCCGCGCGCCCGTGACATCGTGGATCGACTCCGGCTGGATGGTCATCCCGTCGAAGAACGGCGGGTCGGCGATGTACGTGGACTGTGAATCCCACGCGAATCGTCCACCGGCTGCCTCCGGCACAGGAATGGCCTTCCACCGCGCGTCGCCGTCGAACACGCTGGCATATTCCTTTTCGAACATCGCCGGCGTGACGGCCCGCTCGACAGTCTGCTTGACCTCCAGCGGCGTTGGCCAGATATCGCGCAGGTAAATCGGTTGGCCACCTGATCCTGTCCCCAGGGGCTCCTGGGTCAGGTCGATGTCGATCCGGCCGGCAAGCGCGTACGCCACGACGAGCATGGGCGAGGCGAGATAGCTAGCACGGACGAGCGGATGAATTCTCGCCTCGAAGTTGCGGTTGCCCGAGAGGACAGCCGCGCAGACCAGCGCATATTGCGAGATCGCCTGAGCGATGGGCTCCGCCAACGGACCGCTATTTCCGATACAGGTGGTACAGCCATAGCCGACGAGGTGGAAGCCCAGGCTCTCGAGGGGCTCGGTCAGCCCGGAGGCATCGAGGTAGTCAGTGACGACCTTTGACCCCGGGGCGAGGCTCGTCTTGACCCACGGCTTCCGTGTCAGCCCGAGTTTCACGGCCTTCTGTGCCACGAGCCCGGCACCGATCATGACAGAAGGGTTGGACGTATTGGTGCAGCTCGTGATCGCGGCGATCACCACCGAGCCGTCATGAAGGTCGAATCGGCTCCCCGCGTATTCGACGTCCGCGGCGAACATGATCTCCGTCCCGGCGGCCGTGGCGACAGCAGGTGACTGGCCGCCCTCTCCGGACCAGCGCGCACCTTCGCGCGGCGGCACCTCTCTGACTGCTCCGGCCGGTACGAGATTCGGAAGCACTTGCCGGAATGTTGCTTTGACGTCGCTGAGCTTGACACGATCTTGCGGCCGCCTGGGTCCGGCGAGTGACGGCTCGACGGTCCCGAGATCGAGCTCGAGTACCGCAGAGTACTCGGGATCCGGTGTCGTCGGTGTGTGGAACAGTTGCTGTGCCTTGCAGTATCGCTCCACACGGGCTACCAGGTGTGCTGGGCGTCCGGTCCGCTCGAGGTACCGGAGCGTTTCGGCATCTACCGGGAAATATCCGATCGTGGCGCCGTACTCCGGCGACATGTTGGCGATGGTGGCCCGGTCGGCCAGTCCCAACGTGGAGAGCCCCGGACCGAAATACTCCACGAACCGACCGACCACCCCGAATTTCCGCAGCATCTGCGTCACGGTGAGCACGAGATCCGTGGCGGTCGCGCCTTCCGGCAGCTGCCCAGACAGCTTCATGCCGACCACTTCGGGGAGCTGCATGAAGTACGGCTGGCCGAGCATCACGGCCTCTGCCTCGATCCCGCCCACTCCCCAGCCCACCACGCCAAGCCCGTTGATCATGGTGGTGTGTGAGTCGGTTCCGACGAGAGTGTCGGGGAAGGCCACTGTCGTGCCGTCCTGTGTGACGCTCCGCACGACGCTCGCGAGGTACTCCAAGTTGACCTGGTGGACGATCCCGGTTCCCGGCGGAACCACCCTGAAGTCGTGGAATGCCTGCTGCGCCCAGCGAAGGAGTTGGTAGCGCTCACTGTTGCGCTCCATTTCACGCTCGACGTTGAGCCGGAATGCCGTCGGTGCGCCGAAGAAGTCCACCTGCACCGAGTGGTCGATCACCAGATCGGTCTGCACCAACGGGTTGATCAGGTCGGGATCGCCCCCCAGCGCCGCGATGGCGTCACGCATTGCGGCCAGATCGACCACCGCCGGAACCCCGGTGAAGTCCTGCAAGACCACTCGAGCGGGCATGAAGGGGACTTCGACCGACCGATCCGGTTCCGGACGCCACCCGGCGACGGCCTCGACATGCTCCTCTTCGACGATGCCGTTCCCCGCGTGCCGCAGGACGTTTTCCAACAGCACGCGAATCGAGAAGGGCAGGCGATCCAGCTCTGCCAGTCCCCGATCGGCGAGGGCTCCGAGCCGGTAGTAGGTGAGTGTCCCTTCGGGGACGTCGAGGGTCGATCGGGCGCCATATGGATTCGTCATGTCGAGCTATCGGATAGGAGTTCGCAATGGAGGAGTGATGAAGAGTAACACGGATGACCGCGACGGTGGGAGCGTGCGTCTGCCGACGCACCGGGTGGCAGGTCACGCACGCGCGGGGAAGAAAGGCGGCCCCAGCGCCGAACTTCCGACATCGGGGCCGCCGAGCGGACGGAGATCCGCTATCTACCCGTAGTTCCTGAGCGCCCAACCCGTGTCCCGTCTGCCCAGCAGCTGCGGGTCAACGGCTCGCGGCGCGTTCAGACGCTTCATCCGCTGCGAAGCGCCTGTTGCCATGAGCCCCGAGAGGTCCCCACACCACCCTACCGTTGGACACAGGCCCCCTCGAACGCACTGTGAACATGCTGCGGCGTGGCTGAAGGGACGATGAATTCAACGTGAAACCGGCGGACCTCGCGTGCCGCGCGCAGGCTGCTATCTTTGCAGTCGCCGCTCGCCTGTATCCCGGGAGATCCACCTTCATGAGCGACTCCGCCGTCGCCGCTCGAACCGTGTTGGACCAAGTCTGCATCAATACCGTCAGGACGCTCGCCATGGATGCCGTGGAACGGGCCACGTCGGGGCATCCGGGCACGCCGATGGCGCTGGCACCGCTCGGTTACGTGCTCTGGACCCGGCACCTCCGCCACAGCCCCGCCGATCCGACCTGGCCCGGCCGTGACCGGTTTGTCCTCAGTTGCGGGCACGCGTCGATGCTGCTCTACAGCCTCCTGCATCTGAGCGGATACGACCTGTCCCTGGACGACCTGATGGCTTTCCGCCAGTGGGAGAGTCGTACGCCGGGACATCCGGAACACGGAATGACGCCCGGGGTGGAGACCACCACGGGGCCGCTTGGGCAAGGGTTCGGCAACGCCGTGGGAATGGCGCTGGCCGCCGCGCACCTCGGGGCGATCTTCAATCGCCCGAGGCACCGCGTCGTGGATCAGCGCGTCTATGTCCTGCTCAGTGATGGGGATCTCATGGAGGGGATTTCCCACGAGGTGGCCTCGCTGGCGGGGCATCTGAGGCTCGGGAACCTCGTGGCGCTGTTCGACGACAACGGGATCACGATCGACGGGCCGACGTCTCTTTCGTGCAGCGACGACGTGGCCCGTCGCTTCGAGGCCTACGGATGGCACGTCCAGCGTGTGGCCGACGGGAACGATCTCGATGCGATCGATCGGGCGCTCGACGCTGCCAAAGCAGAGCAGGGACGTCCTTCCTTCATCATCGTGCGGACACACATCGGTTACGGCAGTCCCAACAAACAGGACACTGCAGCGGCGCACGGCTCGCCGCTCGGCGAGGAGGAGGTCCGGCTCGCCAAGCGGGGGCTCGGATGGCCATACGACAAGCCGTTCACGGTTCCCGCCGAGGCTCTCGCCGAGTGGCGGCGGTGCGTGCCTCGCGGTCAATCGCTCCAGGCCGAGTGGGATGCAGCTGTGGCTGCCTACGCGGACGCGGAACCGGAGGCGGCGGCGGAGCTCCGGCGCCGGCTCGGGGGTAGGCTACCGGACGGATGGGAGCAGACGCTGCCCACCTTCGGCGCGTCAGATGGACCGATGGCCACTCGTACGGCGTCGGGAAAGGTGCTAAACGCGGTGGCGTCAGCCATTCCGGAACTCCTTGGGGGGTCGGCTGATCTCGCGGGGTCGAACGACACTCTCGTCAAGGGCGCTCCTGATCTGGGCCCGAATCATCTCGGTGGCCGAAACGTGTACTTCGGCATCCGCGAGCATGGTATGGCATCCGTCATGAACGGCATGGCGTTGCACGGGGGCGTCATACCGTACGGCGGCACGTTTCTCGTGTTCTCCGACTACATGCGCCCGGCCATCCGGCTTGCCGCCATGATGGGCCTCAGGGTGATCTACGTGTTCACCCACGATTCGATCGGGCTCGGTGAGGACGGACCGACCCACCAGCCGGTCGAGACGCTCACGGCGCTCCGCGCGATCCCCAACTTGACCGTGATCCGTCCGGGTGATGCCGCCGAGACGGTCCAGGCGTGGCGGGTTGCGCTCCGCGGTCACGGCCCGGTGGCGCTGGTGCTGACCCGACAGAAGGTCCCCACCCTCGATCGCACCATTCTCGCCGATGCCGAGGGGCTCGTTCGAGGCGCCTACGTGCTGGCCGATCCGGAGGACGGTCCTCCGGAGGTCATTCTGCTCGCCAGCGGTTCCGAGCTGGCGCTCGTCGTCGATGCCGGTCGGCGCCTGTCCTCGATGAGTGTTCGCGTCCGAGTGGTCAGCGTCCCGAGCCTGGAGTTGTTCCGCGCACAGCCGGAGGAGTATCGCCGTCAGGTGCTTCCGCCGGCCGCGCGGGCGCGCCTCGCGGTCGAGGCGGCGGACATGACGCCGTGGCATCCGTGGGTGGGCGACGGCGGCGAAGTGCTCGGCATGGCGTCCTTCGGCAAGTCGGCACCATCCCAAAGGCTCTTTTCCGAATTCGGCCTCACGCCGGAAGTCGTCGTCGACCGAGTGCGTCGGCTCATCGGTACATGACCCCCGTCGCCCAGCTCCAGTCAGCCGTGCGAGCTCGGCTGGCCCGCCTCGATGCGGAGCGCGTACTCCCAAGGCTGTGGGAGGCCGACCCGACTGTGTGGCAGTGTGGTCCTGGCACACCTGAGCTCGCGGACCGTCTGGGGTGGCTCACGGTGGGATCTTCGGTGGCAAAGGAGCTTGGGAGTCTCAGCGGATTCGCTGACCAGGTGCGCCGCGACACGGATCGCGTGGTGCTTCTCGGTATGGGTGGCTCGAGCCTCGCCGCCCAGGTCCTGTGGCAGGCGTTCGGACGGCGGCTACGGTGGCCGGTGTTTCGGATGCTCGACAGCACCCATCCGGGCGCGATCCACGCGGTAGAAGCGGGCGGCGATCTGGCGAGCACCCTCTTCATCGTCGCCAGCAAATCGGGCACGACTATCGAGACCGACGCCCTGTTTCGATACTTCTGGACGCGCTGTCAGGGGCGCGGCGATCGATTCGTGGCCATTACCGATCCCGGAAGCCCACTCGAGCGACTCGCCCAGGCGCGGGGGTTCCGGCGGGTGTTCCGCACCCCGCCCGATGTGGGGGGACGGTTTTCAGCGTTGTCCTTGTTTGGCATGGTGCCGGCGATGCTATTCGGCGTGCCCGTCGGACGTCTGCTCGAGCGCGCCGAAGGGATGGCGCACCGCTGCGGACCCACAACGGCGATCGCCGACAACCCTGGCGCCGCGCTGGGCGTTTCGCTTGCCGAAGCCGCACTTGGCGGGCGCGACAAGCTGACCTTGTTGCTCCCGGATCGTCTCCAGGGGTTTGGGTTGTGGGTGGAGCAGTTGATCGCCGAGAGCACCGGCAAGAACGGGCAGGGCATTCTCCCGGTGACCGGCGAGCCGGTCCAGGCGGCGCTCCGGCATGGTGATCAGCGTTTATACGTGGCCGTCGAGATGGGCGAGGTCTTCCGTGGGTCCTGGCAGGCGCACATCAGGCAGCTGGAGGCGAAGCACCACCCGCTGGCTCGCCTGCGTCTCGACGATCCGTACGATCTCGGCGCCGAGTTTTTCCGGTGGGAGATGGCCACGGCAGTCGCCGGCGCCGTGCTCGGCGTGAACCCGTTCGATCAGCCAAATGTCGCCGAGAGCAAGGCCATCACGAGCCGGATCTTGCGAGGCGGACATGGTTCCGATCCACCGCTGCTTCGACGGGCGGAGCTGCTGCGATTCTTCGACGGGGTCAGACCCGGGGACTACGTTGCGGTGCAGGCGTTTCTTCCGCCGGACGAGCACAGCGAGTTCCATGTGCGCCGCCTGTGTTCGGCCCTCCGGGACCGGTTGGAGGCGGTGGTCACGGTGGGCTACGGGCCGCGCTACCTTCACTCCACGGGCCAACTCCACAAGGGGGGTCCTCAGCGCGGTCACTTCATCCAAGTGGTGACCCAGCTTGGTGACGACATTCCGGTGCCCGGAACCGACTACACGTTCGGACGGCTGATCGCTGCGCAGGCGGCGGGGGACTATCAGGCCCTGACCAGCCGGGGCCGACCGGTCATCCGGGTGAGCGACCCCGAGGATCTGCTCGCGCTGATGTGACGGCAATGGATGACCTCAAGCGGCGTGCGGCAGAGCAAGCGGCCATGCGGGTGGCCTCCGGGATGGTGGTCGGATTGGGCACCGGCTCGACAGCCGCCTTCGCAGTCGATGCGATCGGGGCCCGACTGGCGCGGGGAGAGATCCGTGACATCGTCGGTATTCCCACGTCCAACCGCACTAGGCATCTGGCCCTACAACGCGCGATTCCCCTCACGACGCTGAACGAGCGGCCACACATCGACCTCACTATCGACGGCGCCGACGAGGTCGATCCCCACGGCAACCTGATCAAGGGGGGTGGCGGTGCGCTGCTGTGGGAGAAAATCGTTGCCACGGCGACTCGGATCTACCTCATCGTTGTGGATCGGTCCAAACTCGTACCGGTGCTCGGTCGGCGCGTCGCGCTCCCGGTCGAGGTGATGCCGTTCGGATGGCGCACCCATGTCGAGACAGTCCGGGCACTGGGTGCGGAACCGGTGCTCCGCATGGGTGCACAGGATGAGCCGTTCGTTTCCGACGGAGGGCACTTCATCCTCGACTGTCGCTTTGCTGAGGGAATCCCCGATCCCCATCTCGTAGACCACGAGCTTCGGGCCAGGCCCGGCGTGGTCGAAACCGGACTGTTTCTTGGCATGGCGCCCGAGGTGATCGTCGGCGGGCACGACTCGCTGTGAGCCGCTACGCGAGCATCGTGGTCGGTATCCTGGTGGCGGCGGTCTGCGTGCGGCTCGGCGTCTGGCAACTCGATCGCCTGACGCAACGCAAGGCCAGCAACGCCATCGTGCGGGAGCAGCTGACAGCTCCGGTCTTGGCCGTCGACGACCCAAGGGTGTGGGCGGACCCGTCGGCCACCGACGTCCTCCGCCATCGCCGAGTGACCGGGACGGGTGTCTATGACTTCGAACGCGAGGTCATGGTGATGGCGCGGGTCCACCGTGGCGTGCCCGGCGTCCATGTCGTGACGCCCCTCAGGATCACCGACGATCTCGCCGTTCTCGTGGAACGAGGGTGGGTGCCCGCATCCGACGGGAAACGCCCGGCAATTGATCTGGCGGAAACCGGAGACACGGTGCTCGTGTCGGGGGTGTTCGTCACGCCGGGCGAAGGCGCAACGGCGCAGAGCGCGGATCCCGGGTGGCCGCGGTACGTGACGGGCCTGAACGTCACGGTACTGTCGGCTGCCTACTCTTACCGTCTCGCACCACTGATTCTGCGACGGACCGAGCTTCCCGCGACCGCACCAACCGACATGCGTGCAATCCCGCTTCCTCCAATGACCAACGGACCGCACCTGTCGTACGCAGCGCAGTGGTTCGCGTTTGCGACCATCGCCCTCGTCGGATCGTTCATCGTGTTCCGGCGGCAGGGTCGATGGGGCGTCACGGTTTCTTGACACGGTTCGCCCCGCCATACAGACTCGCGTAGCATCCGACGCGCACCTCGGACAAGGAGCACTTTCGTGTACACGCGACGCGGTTTCGTCCGTTCGATGTTCGGCGCAGCAGCGATCACGTTACCCGTGTTTCGCGACGACGGTCTGCACAGGATCGCCGCGCTGGGCGGAGCGACGGCAGGCCGGACGCCGGAAGACGTGGCACAGGACGAGAGTTTCTGGTTTCAGGTTCAGCAGGCGTTCACCGTGGATCGGACACTCGTGAACTTGAACAACGGGGGGGTGTGTCCCAGCCCCAAAGTGGTGCAGGACGCGTTGCGCCGATACTTGGAATTCTCCAATCAGGCGCCGGTCCACACCATGTGGCGTGTGCTGGAACCCCAGGTCGAGGGAGTGCGCCAGCGACTCGCCGGGGAATTTGGATGCGACACCGAGGAAATGGCGATCACGCGGAACGCGAGTGAAGCGCTGGAAAACGTGCAGTTAGGCATCGAGTTGGGACCCGGGGACGAGGTACTGACTACGGACCAAGACTACGGCCGAATGCTCACGACCTGGGACCAACGCCGACGCCGTGATGGGATCGTGGTGAAGTCAGTGTCGTTTCCGGTGCCGCCTCCTTCCATGCAGTTCCTCGTCGATGTGTTTGCCGACGCGATCACGCCCCGCACCCGGGTGATCCATTTCTGCCACATCACCAATCTGTCTGGGCAGATCTTTCCCGTGCGCGACATTTGCCGGCTGGCGAGAGACCGAGGGATTCCGACGATCGTGGACGGTGCCCACGCGTTCGCCCATTTCCCGTTTACGCGTGACGACCTCGAGTGCGACTACTACGGCACGTCGCTGCACAAGTGGCTTCTCGCCCCGCACGGGACGGGGTTTCTCTACGCAAAGCGTGAGAACATAGCCAAAGTCTGGCCGTTGATGGCGGCGCCGGATTCGATGAACGACGACGTTCGGAAGTTCGAGGAGATCGGTACGCACCCCGCGGCGAATCACAACGCCATCGCCGAGGCGCTGACGTTCCACCAGGGGATCGGTGTGGAACGCAAGGCAGCCCGGCTGCGCTACCTCCGCGATCGTTGGATGCGGCGCCTCGAGGGGCAGCGCGGTATTCAGCTCCACACGAGTTTCGATCCGGCTATGGCGTGCGGGCTCGCTAACGTGGGAATAGAAGGGGTGGATCCCGGCGCCCTGACCGCCTTCCTGTGGGGGCGCTTCAAGATCATCGTCACGCCCATCAATCACCCGGCGTGCACGGGCATTCGTGTCACACCCAACGTCTACACGACCTTGGAGGAGGTGGACCGGTTCGGTGATGCCATGGAGGGAGTGATCCAACACGGGTTGCCGGCGTAACGGGAGGGCACGATTCCAGGTGGGTCGGAGCCCGCTCTGATCCGGTCCGCACGCCTCAGTGCACTCGTGTCACCCGACAAGCCCCGCGAGCTCCTGTTCGGGGGAGGGCCGTCAGGGCGCCAGTTGGTCGAGGGACATCATCAACGTGAACCCGGCGATGAACCCGATCGTGGCGACGTCGACGTGTCCGCTCCGGGTTGTTTCCGGCAGCAGCTCCTCCACGACGACATACAGCATTGCCCCTGCGGCGAACGCCAATCCGATCGGCAGCGTCACCGTACCGAGCGTGACGAAGACGGCACCTGCCACGGCCGCCACGGGCTCCACAGCGGCCGAGAGTTGGCCGTACCACAGCGCTCTACCGCGGCTCACGCCGTCGCGCCGGAGCGGGAGGGCGATGGCGAGCCCTTCGGGGATGTTCTGGAGTCCGATGCCGAGCGCCAAAACAAGCGCGCTGCGAAGGTCGCCCTGTCCGAAGCCGAGCCCAACGGCGAGGCCTTCTGGGAGGTTGTGGATGGTGATGGCCGCCATGAGCAGTGCGGATCGGCGCCAGGCTACGCTCGGTCCCTCTCGGCGCGCCTCGTTCGGGAACTCCGGGTGGAGATGGGGAACGATACGGTCCATCAGATACATCACGGCCGCTCCGAGCATGAGGCCCGGAACCACGCGCAGCACGCCACCAACGGCGAGCGCCGGCACCAGGAGTGACCAGCAGGCTGCCGCGACCATGATGCCACCCGCCCCTCCCATCATCGCGTCCATCACCCTGCGGTTCACCTGCCTGACGAACAAGACGGGCAGCGTGCCGAGCAGTGTGAGAAACCACGTGCCGAGTCCACCCAGGGCAGCCTGCTCCAGACTCGAAAGCGATGCGAACCAGTCCCACATGAAGAGTGCGCTCCGATAGTATGGGTGACTCGGGTTGTCTAGCAGTCCCAGCGTGAAGGAATGGTAAAGTCTCTTCTAATCGCGCATCAAGGCGCAAGGTCGTACTTGACCGGTCTCCCTTCCCGCCCCAATCTGTTCGATCGGGGCCACAGGAGGCGAGTCGTGTCCAAGTACAAGGGCCGCAAGATCGGAACGAAGAAGCTCAAGCCGGAAAGCATGATGATGAGCTACGGGTACGACCCGACGCTCTCCGAAGGGGCAATCAAATGCCCCATCTTCCAAACGTCCACCTTCGTGTTCAAGACCGCCGAAGACGGGAAGGCGTTCTTCGAGCTCGCGCTCGGCCTCAGGGAAAAGGGACCGACCGAGGAGTTGGGGCTCATCTACAGCCGCCTCAACAACCCGGATCTCGAGATCCTCGAGGACCGACTCACCCTGTGGGATGAGGGCGACGAAGCGGCCGTGTTCCAAAGCGGGATGGCGGCGATTACCACGAGCCTGCTCGCCTTCCTGCGGCCGGGTGACGTGCTGCTGCACAGCGATCCGCTCTACGGGGGCACCGACTACTTGATCAAACACTATCTGCCGCAGTTCGGGATCGACGTGGTCGGGTTTCCCGCGGGGGTCCCGACCAGCGAGGTGACCGATGACGTCCGCCGGCGGGTGAACGAGCGGCGGGTGCCGGTTGTATTGATTGAAACCCCCGCGAATCCCACCAACCGGCTGGTCGACATTGCGGGAACGGTGGCCCTGGCGCGATCGCTAGGATCCGGTGGTGACGTCCCGGTGGTGATGGTGGACAACACCTTCTTGGGGCCGCTGTTCCAGCATCCGCTCAAGCACGGTGCCGACCTCGTCCTCTACTCGGCGACGAAGTTCCTCGGCGGGCACAGCGACGTCGTCGCAGGGGCGTGCATCGGTCGCGAGGACGTGGTGAAACGCATCCTGACGCTCAGAACCTTCATGGGCACTGCCGCGGATCCGTGGACGGGCTGGCTGCTCCTGCGAAGCCTTGAGACACTCAAGATGCGGATGACAGCGCAGATGAAGAATGCGCAGTACGTGGCGGCGTTCCTGGCCGAGCATCCCAAAGTGCGGCGGGTCGAGTACCTGGGTCTGTTGGCCGACAACGACCCTATGTACCCGGTGTACCGCAAGCAGTGTCTCGCCGCGGGGTCGCTGATCGCGTTCGAGATCGATGGTGGGGAGAAGGAGGCGTTCGCGTTTCTGAATGCGCTCCAGCTCGTCAGCCTCGCCGTGAGCCTTGGGGGCACGGAGTCGCTGGCTGAGCATCCCGCCTCGATGACTCACGCCGACGTCTCGCCCGAGGACCGGGTAGCGATGGGCATCACGCCCGCACTGGTGCGCCTCTCGGTCGGTGTCGAGCACTACGAAGACCTGATCGCCGACATGGAGCAGGCGCTCGGGGCCGTGGGTGGTGGCCGGACCGTTACGCGAGCAAAACAGAAGACGCTAGTGCGGTAGAACGGCTCCCTGATGGGAGGTCGGAACGAGAATCGCGCGCCGTGGGTGGGCGCGCGATTCTCGTGTTCGTGCGGCACGAGACCCATGGGCCGCTTCGGGCTCGGTCAGTTCGTCAGGCTGTGTCCACAGAGCGATCCACCGATATTGAACGTCGTGAAGTTGACCGACGCGTCGACGGCGCAGGATCCCGCCCGACCGTCGTCTGCGCTGTAGAGAAATCCACCCTGCATGTCGTACGTCCCTGACACCTGCATATCACCGCCGATGGTGATGTCGCCACTGATCTTGATGTGGGGGTCGCCGTCGACGGTGAACGTGATCGTGTTGTACACGATCCCGCAGTTGCTGACGGTCTCCGTGAGGCTGAACGAGATGCCGGTCGCCGTTTCGTCCGCACTACCCGACACGCTGACGGAGCCCCCGGCGGGGCATGTGGCCGAGCTGGTTGGGATCGGGACCGCCATGACTTCGGGCGGCGAGACGGTGGCCGGTGCGCTCGGCGATCCCAGCGCGTCGGCGACTGCCGTTTGCAGTTGTGCGAAGATCTCCGCGGCCTCTGCCTGCGTGAGGGGGTCGCCGCTGTTCGTGCCTACGTCGCTTCCGCACCCTGCGAGCACCAGCGCCAGCGCGCCGACGGTGCCGGTCAATCGGGTGATCCGTCGCATGTGTCCTCCACGAGGTTGGGGCCGGCCCCTATACTGGCAGGCGTCAAAGATAATTGGTGTGACGGTGATCACTCGCCAGACGAAGGCGGGAAGTGCCGAAACGATGATCGGTTGGGCTATTGTGGCGACGGGGTCTGTCTATGGCCGCCAGCTGGGCTGGATGTCCTGAACCACTGATACTCCTGCAGCGCCGCGACCGGCGATGCGCCGGTCCGCGCGGTAGGTCGCCACCGTGGTCGTGCTCTTGATGGCGTAAATCAGTAGGTTCCCCTGTCCGTCGAATCCCGTGAGCACGATCTCTGTCCCGTCGGGCGACCAGTCGGCACCCAGCAGGTCAGTATTGAAGTCGCATACGGCTTCGTCGGTCACCTGGACTTCACCCGAGCCGTCCGCATTGATGCGCCAGCCGTCGAGCGAGCAGTATTGGCCTGCCGCCAGATTGCGGGCGAAGAAGATCTGGCTGCCATCCGGCGAAAAGAGCGGCACACCATCCTCATCCGGTCCGGAAGTGAGCTGCGTGGGATCGCCACCTGTGCGCGGAATAGTATACAGCTTGGCAATGAAGGTCCGGGGATCCGCCGCGGAGAACACCAGGAGGCTGCCGTCGGGTGACCAGTCGAGGCCGCCGATGATGATAAGCGGTCCGTTTCCGACATCCATGAAGTCCGGCGACAGCGGCTGCACGTCGGTTCCGTCGAACAGCGACGTGTAGATCCGGCTCGTGCCCGCCGAATCGCGCACGAAGGCGAGCCGGTCGGGATTCTGGGGATCCCAGGCGAACTCACCCGGGCCGGTGTTTCGATTCGTCCGGTCGAAATCCGTGACGAACACCTTGCCCTGACCGTCGCCGATTCCTTCCAGCGAGGGGATGGGGCCATCCACGTTGGGGACGACGCACACGTCGATCTCCGTGAACTGGTCGCCGCACTCGAACGCCAGATGCCTGCCCGTGGGGTTGTAGCGCGGGAACCACGTGCTCGTGTCGGTCGCGGAGGTCAGATGGGCCAGTTCGGTGCCGTCGGGCGAAATGACGTGGAGCTGGTTGGCCACGCCAAAACCGCCGCCGGCCGCATACGTGATGCGGGTCCGGTCGGGCGACCACCGTGGATTGGCGAAGTCGGCGCCCTCGGAGGTGATGTTCACGCGGTTGGTGGCGTCGGGGTCGGATCGGAAGATGCCGAACGCTCCGCCCACCGAGTCGCCCGCGAAGAGGATCTGTGCCGGGGGCTGCGGAATCGTACTCACGACGACATACAGGGTATCCGGTCCGCCCGGATTCTCGGCATACAGCGTGTCGATGGTCGTATTCGCCGGTGGGGGCGGCAGATTCACAGTGGCGAAAGTCCCCTCGATCGAGTCCGCCACGATGATCGCGAACCGATCGCCCGGGCTGAGCGTGAAGCCGCCGAAGAGCGTGACGTCAAGGGTTCCGGTGAGCGTCGCGAGGCCGGAGACGTCGAGCTGGTCGTAACCGGTTCCCGGGAGCGTTCCACCCAGTTCGATGTTGTACGTCGAGACGGGATCCTGCGCGAAATCGCCGACGATCGACAGGATGCCCGGTGAGGTTCCGGGGCTCACGTCGCCGGCAAAGGGTCCCGAGGTCACGGCTGTCACGTCGAGTGTGGCGGTACCCTGCAACACCGCACCGGCGAGATGATTGACGGTCGAGCCCAGCGCTAGCGTACCCGTCAGCAGATCGACGGTGTCGGAGTTGGTGACCGCCGTGCTGATGGTGAACACCCCGGTGCCGGTGGTGCGGGTGAGGCGCCCGTCATTGAGGAGCGTGGGGAGCGTGCCCCCATTGTAGACCAGGGCCCCGTCGGCCTGGAGCGTGAGCGTCGCGCCCGCCTGGTTGTGCAGCGTGGCGCCGTTGGTGACGACCAGGGCCCCAGTGCCGGCCGCGTCCCATACCCCGGTGCCCTGGTTGGTGAGTGTGCGGCTGTCGAGGAACTTGGCACCCGCCCCCGTGATCGTGAGCGTGGCCCCCGGGCCCACCCGGGTCGTCCCCGCCCCGCTCAGCGTCCCGCCGCTCCAGGTGAAGCTGGTGGTCGCGACCAGCGTGTCGGGCCCGCCCTGCGTGCCCCCGCTCAGCACCACATCGGTCGCCGTGGCCGTGGCCCCGTTGGCCACGCTCATCGTGCCGGCGCTGATCGTGGTGGTGCCGGTGACGGCATAGGCCCCGCCCACGGTCACCGCCCCGCCGCTCACGGTCACGTTGCCCGGGCCGGTGAGCGGGCCGCTGAGGTCGTGGGTGCCGCCCGTGAACTCGAGCGTGCCTCCCGCCTCCACGCCGAGGGGAGCACTGACGGTGCCGTCGTTGCCGAGTTGCAGCGTGCCGCTGGTGACGCCGATGCTGTCGGTCGAGACCAGCGCGGTGCTGATCAGGAACACCCCGGTGCCGGTGGTGCGGGTGAGGCGCCCGTCATTGAGGAGCGTGGGGAGCGTGCCCCCATTGTAGACCAGGGCCCCGTCGGCCTGGAGCGTGAGCGTCGCGCCCGCCTGGTTGTGGAGCGTGGCGCCGTTGGTGACGACCAGGGCCCCAGTGCCGGCCGCATCCCACACCCCCGTGTCCTGATTTACCAGGGTGCGGCTGTCGAGGAACTTGGCACCCGCCCCCGTGATTGTGAGCGTGGCTCCCGGGCCCACCCGGGTCGTGCCCGCCCCGCTCAGCGTCCCGCCGCTCCAGGTGAAGCTGGTGGTCGCGACCAGCGTGTCGGGCCCGCCCTGCGTGCCCCCGCTCAGCACCACATCGGTCGCCGTGGCCGTGGCCCCGTTGGCCACGCTCATCGTGCCGGCGCTGATCGTGGTGGTGCCGGTGACGGCATAGGCCCCGCCCACGGTCACCGCCCCGCCGCTCACGGTCACGTTGCCCGGGCCGGTGAGCGGGCCGCTGAGGTCGTGGGTGCCGCCCGTGAACTCGAGCGTGCCTCCCGCCTCCACGCCGAGGGGAGCACTGACGGTGCCGTCGTTGCCGAGTTGCAGCGTGCCGCTGGTGACGCCGATGCTGTCGGTCGAGACCAGCGCGGTGCTGATCAGGAACACCCCGGTGCCGGTGGTGCGGGTGAGGCGCCCGTCATTGAGGAGCGTGGGGAGCGTGCCCCCATTGTAGACCAGGGCCCCGTCGGCCTGGAGCGTGAGCGTCGCGCCCGCCTGGTTGTGGAGCGTGGCGCCGTTGGTGACGACCAGGGCCCCAGTGCCGGCCGCATCCCACACCCCCGTGTCCTGATTTACCAGGGTGCGGCTGTCGAGGAACTTGGCACCCGCCCCCGTGATTGTGAGCGTGGCTCCCGGGCCCACCCGGGTCGTGCCCGCCCCGCTCAGCGTCCCGCCACTCCAGCTCATGGCGCCCAGGATGTCCACGGTGCCGGCACCGGTGACCTCGCCACCGCTCAGATCCGTGACGACGGTCGGGCCGAACGTGGCTGCGCTGTCGACGGTGAGTGTATTGCCGGGCTGAGCAAAGATCTGCGTTCCCACACTGCCGCCCATTTCGAGCGCCTTCACCGTTGCTGCCACGTCGAGCGTCACCGTGTAGTTGCCATCCTGCCGGATGTACACCGTGTCGCTTGGGGCCGGAGGTGCCCCGGAGCTCCATTTGGCGCCGTCGCTCCAGTTGCCGTCCACCGGGCTGATCCAGAACACGCCGCCGGTTGCCGAGGTGATATCGAAGCCGAGGCTCGTCTCGGGCACGAGGGAAAGGATGGTGGCTTCGAGCGTGTACCCAACGCCGGGCTGATCGATGCTGAGTCCCGTGAACGTCGCCAATCCGCTCATGGCGGATACCGTGGTCGTGCCGGACAGCGTGCCGCCACCTGGGTTGTTGGCGATGGCCACCGAAACCGACGCTGTCGTCGACGGCACGATGTTGCCGAAGCCGTCCACGACGGCGACCACGAAGTCGGGAATCGCTGCTCCGACCGAGGTACTGGTGGGCTGGCTTTGGAATGCCACCGCGGCTTCTGACCCCGGCGCTGCGGTGGCGGTGAACGGCAGCGGTGAGCCGGCGAGCCCGGCGCTAGTCGCGGTTGCCGTCTGCGTTCCCGCAACCGTACCCAGTGTCCACGCGCTCTGGGCGAGGCCGGCTGCGCTCGTCGTGGCCGCCGATGGCGCGAGCGAGCCGCCGTCGGGGGTGGCGAAGGCGACCGCGGTCCCGCTCACCAGATTGCCGAACAGGTCCGTGGTGCGAGCCACCAAGGGCTGTCCCAATGCTGCACCGACGGTTCCGGCTTGTGCATTCCCGCTCACCAGCTCCAATACTGCGGCCGGACCGGGCACACCGGTGGCAATGAAGGTCACGCTCGGCGCGGCGGGACTTGGCAGCGCACTCGAGTCGGCGGAGGAGGGCGTCCCGCCGATGAGCGTTGCCACAACTTCGTTCTCCCCGGCCAGACTTCCCAGCGTCCAGGCGGTTGCGGCGAGGCCGTTGGCGTCCGTAACGCTGACGGGCGGACTCGCGGTGCCGTCGTTCAGCGTAACCGTCCACTGCACGCTCGCGTTGGCGGCCGGATTCCCGTCGATATCCGTCGCCAACACGACGAGGGGGTTGGGGAGGACGGACGCCACCGGGCCCGTTTCGTCGTCCCCGCTCACGATGGCGAGATCGGTTGCGGGCGTGGGTGTCGCGGTTGCCGTGACCGTGCCCTGCACGCTCGGGAACTCCACAACGGTTGCCGAAGTCGCCTGCGGTCCGGCGGCGAGGCCCAGCGTCCACTCGAACGCCACGCGACCGGTGGCATCCACCCCGAGCGAGTCTGGCGAGACGGTGCCACCCGATGCGAGGAGCCGGACGCTCACTCCAGTAACCGGGAGCCCATCCGCCGCACGAACCTCGAGCACGACGGAATCGGCTAGCACGGTGCCGATCGTCGCCGTCTGCCCACCGCCGCTCACCACCACGATTTGGGTCGGCAGCGGCTGCACGGCCACGGTGGTGGTGTCGGCTGGACCCGTGAGCAACGTGGCGGTGATCCTGGCTGCGCCGCGCTGCGCGCCGGCGATCACCGTGCCTGTTGCCGGGTTGGGGACGGTAGCCCTTTGAAGGTCGAGCGAGGCCCACTGGATGGGGGTGTTGGGGATGGTCACCCCCGCGCTGTCGAACGCCTCACCGATGAGCAGAACCGAGCTGCCGCTGAAGAGCTGCTGGCTCTGGGTGACAATGCGAACGCCAGCCGCGTTCGATCCGACGCCCACGTATTGGAAGGTCACCTCGGTCGGGACAACGTTGCTCGGGCTCGTTGTGGCCACGACGGTGACCGGTCCGCCCGAGAAGACCGTGGCACCGGTGGGATCGAGGAGCCGGATCGTGAGGAGGAACTCCTCTGTTGCCGTCGTCATCGTGACGGTGAGTGCCAGATCGACCGAGGTAGCGGTCGGCGCGATAGCGATGAGCGTGTCGACGGCGAACGTTGTGGAACCAGGGCGTTGGAGCGTGATGCGCGCCGCCGCGATGGGCACGATGCCGGTGTAGGCGGCGTCGAAGACCGGAGTGACGGACACGTGACCGGTGAGTGGCACGCTCGGGCCGGCTGCATCGTCGCCACAACTTGCGGCGAAGATCGTCGCAAGAATGGCCACGGCAGCGGTGGAGCGACCGAGCTGCCGGTGACGACGCAGACTCCCAGGCGCGGTCGGCAGGATGACTATTCCCTCGTTGTTCTGGCTGGCAAGGGTCAGGGAAGCAAAATGTGCGCCCCGATTCACCGAGGGACAAGGGCAGGAACATCCCCAAAGGAGCGGTGAGCGCGGCTCGGTGTTGAGCTATTGCAACAGAATCGCTGGCGAAACGTGGCGGTGGGCTGTGGCCACGGCCGGGGGTGGATGGGACCTAATCAGTCGGGTTGCGGGATTCCGTGCTCCAGCCAGCGCATTTCGTTTGCCATCACGCGTTGTGCCATCCGGTAGGTCTTCTCGTCGTCGTTGTCGAACAGGCTGCGGAACCTGGCGTCGATTTCGCGGCGTGCACGCCGACAGAAAGCGTCAGCCAATGCCGCGCTGGTCGCACTCTGCGCCCGCTCCTCCGGGGACGTAGAGACCCTCAGCATCTGGGCCCGCGTGCATGCCGCGCTCATCGCGAACAGCTCCGTGCCGACGTCGACCAGTCGAAACAGCACGGCCTGGCGGCGTTCGAGCTTGGGCCCGAACCGCACGATGGCGTGAAACAGCGCCCGGGCTAGGCGGCGCGAAGTGCGGTTCACGAAGCACAGATGCCGGGCCAGGGGTCCGAACTCGGCGTAGCGGGGCCACCATCCCCATCCCATCCACTTGGACGGGTACCACGCAGCGTAGTAGAACCCCGCACGGATGAAGGCGCCGAGCTTCGCGCCGACCGAGGCCTCCGGGTCAAGGATCGCGCCGGCGACCTTCAAGTGGTCGTCGACGACCTCTCGCGCGATGAAGAGCCGCATGATCTCGCTCGAGCCCTCGAAGATCAGGTTGATGCGGAAATCCCGCATCAGTCGCTCGACTGGCTCGGGCACTTCTCCTCGCGTCTTGAGGCTCGACTCGGTCTCGTAGCCGCGGCCACTTCGGATCTGCATGGTGTCGTCGACGAGTTCCCACCCACGCTCGCTGTTCCACATCTTCGCAACGGCGGCTTCCAGCCGAATGTCGAACTTCCGCTGATCGGCCATCAGAGCCGACAGCTCTGCAACCGCGTCCATGGCGAACGTGATGGCGGCCATCGCACCGAGTTTCTGAGCGATGGCGTCATGCTTTCCGATGGGGTGCCCCCACTGGATCCGGCTCTGGCTGAACCGCCTGGCGATCCCCAGGCACGCCTTCGCGGTCGCAGCCGACGTTGCCGGAATCGTGAGACGGCCGGTATTCAAGGTGATCAGGGCGAGCTTGAGTCCGCGTCCTTCGGCCCACAGCACGTTGTCCTTTGGCACGCGCACATCGGTGAAGCGAAGATGCGCGTTTTCGATGCCGTGCAGCCCCATGAAGTGACACCGGTGCGCCACTTCCACCCCGGGCCACGACGACTCCACGATGAAGGCCGTGATGCCCTTGTTCGGCACCGCCGCCATGACCACCATGATGTCGGCGATCGTGCCGTTCGTGCACCACAGCTTCTCGCCGTTGAGGAGGTATTCGCTCCCGTCCTCCGTCGGAACGGCGGTCGTCGTCATGCGTGCCGGGTCGCTCCCCACATCGGGCTCGGTGAGCGCGAACGCGCTGATCGCGCCACTGGCCAGCCGGGGGAGGTACTTCTTCTGCTGTTCCGGCGTGCCGAACAGCTGGAGCGGTTGGGGAACACCGATCGACTGGTGGGCCGAAAGCAACACACCGACGGAACTCTCGTAGCTCGTGGCAAGCGCGATAGCCCGACCGTACACGGCCTGTGAAAAGCCCAGGCCCCCATGCTCCTGCGGGATCTTGATCCCCAGACATCCCAGGTCGATTAGCCCCGTGACGACGTGCTCGGGAATCTTGTAGTCCCGGTCGATTGCCTCCGCATCCACGTTGGCTCGGAGAAAGGCGTCGAGCTTCTCGAGCCACGGTGTGGCCCGTGCCAACTCATCGGCGGGAATCCGCGGAAATGGATGGATCAGCTCCAGATGCAGCCGGCCGTTGAACAGCTCCTTCACGAAGCTCGGTGCCGTCCACTCGGTTTCCCGCGCGGCCTCGGCTACTTGACGCGCCTCCCGTTCGCTCACGCCGCGCACCGGTGTGGGTGCCGCGCTGGATGCAACCATCGCGATGACTGCTCCGTTCGTCAGTGAGGCTCTCGGACGCCTGTGGGATTCCTGTTTTTTGCCTCATCCAATATACCGTGGCCCGAATCAACCGGTGGGGCGGGGGCGGTTGCGCGTGCGCAGCTGCCGGGACAACATTCGGCGGCGTCACTTACAGGACTCTCCGGCCATGTTTCGCATCATGCTTGCGGCGACGCTCGCCGCCATATGTCTCGCCGTACCCGCGACGGCCCAAACCGATCGCCGGCCCTTGAGCATCGAGGGTTTCCTGGCCTTGGAGCGCGTCGCCGATCCACAGGTGTCGCCCGACGGTAAATGGGTGGTGTACACCGTGATCGCGCCCGATCTTGCCGCCAACACGCGCCTGAGTGATGTGTGGCTCGTGCCGACTGACAGTGGCGCCTCCCGGCGGATCTCGGATCGGCGGGCGGGCGGGCGGTCTGCCCGTTGGTCGCCAGACGGAACCCGGATCGCCTACGTCACGTCCCGCGGCGACATGTCCCAGATCCGGATTTACGACACCCGCACGCGGCGCTTTCGAACGGTCACCTCCCTGAGCACGGGGGCGGATGGGGTCATGTGGTCACCCACCGGAACGCACTTGGCGTTTGTGTCGGACGTGGCGCCGGAATGCCCTGACGAGGCATGCAATCAACGCGTCCTGGCAGAGCGCGAGGCACGGCGCACGCAGGCCCGTATCTACGACGAGCTCCTGTTTCGCCACTGGAACACGTGGGAGGATGGGCTGCGGAGTCATCTGTTCGTGGTTCCGGTGGCTGGCGGGATGCCGGTCGATGTGACTGCGGGCTTGGATCACGACATTCCGGTTCCGCCGTTCGGCGGATCGAGCGATTACGCGTTCATGCCGGACGGGCGCTCCCTCGTCTACACGACCAAGGTGGGCACCGATCAGGCGTGGCACACCAACAGCGACATCTACCGTGTGGCGATCGAGGGTGGAGAGGCGACCAACCTCACCAGAGGGCTGTTGGGAGCTGAGCGACATCCGCTCCCATCACCCGATGGCTCGCTCGTCGCGTTCCTCTCTCAGGAGCGAGCGGGATTCGAATCGGATCGGTGGCGCCTCATGGTGCTCGACCTCTCCTCACGCGGCGTGCGCGAGGTCCCACGGCAATTCGATCGATCGGTCGACGGGTTCGCGTGGCTGCCCAATGGACGCGAGTTCATTCTCACAGCCGACGACAGGCAACGCGGCGCGGTGTTCCGAGCCGGCCTGGACGGCACGGTGCAGCGACTCCTCGCCTGGGGCAACACGGGGCAACTCGCGCTCGCCAGCGACGGTAATACGGTCGCATTCGTGAACGACGCCATGCACCGGCCCGGTGAGGTCTATGCGTGGAAGTTGGGTGGCAGCGGCGACCCACGGCCCCTGACAACGGTCAACGCCGAGCGGTTGCGTGATGTGCTCATGCACCCGGCGGAGGACATCAGCTGGGTCGGGGCCGACGGCTACACGGTTCACGGTTTGCTCGTGAGGCCGCCGCAGTTCCGGCGCGGCAGCCGATACCCGCTGCTCGTGCTCATTCACGGCGGTCCTCAGGGCGCGTGGCTCGACAATTTCCATTCCCGATGGAACGCGCAGATGTTCGCGGCTCCCGGTTACGTCACAGTGCTGCTCAACCCGCGCGGATCCACGGGATTCGGGCAGCGCTTTACGGACCAGATCTCGAGGGACTGGGGCGGGAAGGTCTTCATCGACATCATGGCTGGTGTCGAGCACGCTGCCAGGCTGCCGTACGTCGACTCCACCCGGATCGCCGCTGTGGGTGGGTCCTACGGCGGCTACATGGTGAACTGGATCAACGGCAACTCGAACCGGTTCGACGCGCTCATCTCGCACGCCGGCATTTTCAATCTCGAAGCATTCTACGGAGGAACCGAGGAGTTGTGGTTCCCCGAATGGGAGTTCGGTGGCCCCCCGTGGGTGGAGCGGACCTACTATGAGCAGTGGTCGCCCCACCGATTTGCCCGCAACTTCGGCACGCCGACCCTGGTGATCCACGGCGCGCTGGACTACCGGGTGCCGGATACGCAGGGCCTACAGATGTTCACCGCGCTCCGCCGCCGCGGGGTGCCGGCCCGTCTGCTCTACTTCCCCGACGAGGGCCACTGGATCGGGAAGCCGGAGAACCAACGGCTCTGGTGGACGGAGGTGCAGGCGTGGCTCGCGCGGTTCTTGAGCGGGTCAATCCCCTGAGCCGCTCCGGCTCTCTGTTTCCCGCCGGGTTCGGCCCGGACGGCGCGTGGCCGAGATGATCGATCCGTTGTATCGGTCGCGTTCCGGCGCCGGAGCGGACCTTGGCAGGCAGGTGTACAAGCGCGTGCGACCGCCCGTCGTGATCGTGGGTGTCACACCGACCGGTGTCGAGATCGCCGCGAGCGCCGCAAAGGCGCTCGAGGTGCCTTTCGACGTCATCGTCGCTGCGCACGTCCGCATGGAAGGACTGGGGATCTTGGGGGCCGTGGCCGAAGACGCCAACGCGGTGTTGGATCCGGCGTTCCAGCCCAGGTTCGGCGTCGTGGAGTCGCTCAACGAGGCCATCGAGCGTGCCAGGCGGGTCGTCAAGACCGACCGGGTCCTGTTTCGTGGGCAGCGGCCACTGCGATCGGTCACCGACATGGACGTGGTAGTCGTGGACGGGCATCTCACGCTACCCTGGAAGGTGCTGGCGGCAACCGAAGCGATCCTCGAGGCCCGCCCGAGGTACGTGGTCGTTGCCGCACCCGTCAGTACTCAATCAGTACAGGAGCGTTTGCGTGTTCGACGTCTCGAATTCGTGTGTCCCACCGTGCTCCCAGACCCGGCCGGCCATCCCCGTCCGTTCGGCGATCCCCAAGACCCCAGCGCGGAACGCCTTCGGAGCATCATCATCGCCCGTGAAGCGGCGTAGTCGTCTTCTCGTTCCACTGCTGGTGGTCCTCGTTGCGTTGCCGCTCGAGGGCCAGCTCACACCGCCGTCGACCGGTGGGGCGCCGGAGTTCGATCACCTCCTGCAGCAGCTGGCGGAAAGCCGGCGCGTTCTCGTGATCGGGGCCCACCCGGACGACGAGGACAGCGGGCTCCTGGCTCTGCTCGCCCGCGCCTACGGCGCCCAGGCGGCGTACCTGTCGCTGTCCCGCGGCGACGGGGGACAGAACCTTATCGGTCCGGAGCTCGGTGTGGGACTCGGGATTCTCCGCTCGCGCGAGCTGGAGGCTGCGCGGGCGATTGACGGTGCGCATCAATTCGTGACTCGAGCGTATGATTTTGGATACAGTCGCTCGATCGACGAAACCGCGGCGCTGTGGCATCCCGACTCGATCCTGAAGGACGCCGTGCGGATTGTCCGGCGCTATCGACCGCACGTCATGGTGTCCGTTTTTTCGGGAACGGCCCGTGACGGACACGGCCAGCATCAGATGGCGGGGCAGATTGCGCACGCCGTGTTCGAGATCGCTGGAGACGGAGGTCGCTTCCCGGAGCTCGAGCGCGAGGAGGGCCTCATCCCGTGGAGCCCCCTGAAACTGTATCGTTCTGCCCGATTCCAGGCGGCCGGTGAGCGCGTGGATCTGAGCACCGGGGGACTGGATCCCCGGCTGGGCCTCACCTATCACCAGATCGCGATGGCGAGCCGGTCGCGCCACCGCTCTCAGGACATGGGTCGTTCGCAGCCAATCGGCCCGCAGCAGACCGGCGTGGCGCCGGTTACGGACCGGACGGACGCGGCGTCTCCGGACCTTTTTGCCGGCATACCCCGAGAGGCCTCATGGCTGGCCTCGCTCGCCGACTCCCTACGCGAGGCCGTAGCGCCGGTGCGCCTCGCGTCGGCGGTCCCCGTCTTGAACGGTGCACGCCAACGGCTGCGCGACGAGGGGACCGATCGGCGGCGGGATTCGCTCCTACAGCAGACCACTGCGATTGCTGCCGGGCTCCTCATCGACGTGACGACGGACGTCGAGCGGGTCGTGCCAGGTGGAAGCGTGCGCGTGAGCGTGCACGTCTACAACGCCGGTCCCTATCCCGCCGAGGTGAACGGCATCCGGCTCGCCGTGCCCGACGGCTGGCGTGCCGAGGCGGACGGCACCGGTCGTTCCCTGCCGTCCGGGGCGGACCTGGAGGTGGAGCTCGCCGTCGAGGTGCCGGCCGGTGCCCGTCCGAGCCAGCCTTACCATTTGATGCGGCCGCTCCAGGGAGGGATGTACGACTGGACCGATACTGAGCCCGCGGTGCGGGGTGAGCTCTTCGAGCCGCCGCTGATCACGGGAACGGCGCTCGTTCAGGTCGACGGGGGTCTTCCCGTCGGGCTTTCACGGGAGGCCACCTATCGGTACACCGATCAAGCGGTCGGCGAAATCCGGCGCCCGCTCGTCGTCGTGCCGGAGATAGCCGTTCGCCTCACGCCGGCGGTCATGGCCTGGTCCACACGCGTGGCCGCGGCGCGCACGTTCTCGGTGACCGTGACCCAATACGGCAGCGAGAAGCGGGACGGCGAGGTGGTGCTCGAGATCGAGCCCTGGGGGGTACGGCAGTCGCAACCGTTTTCCCTGGAAGGCGCTGGGGAATCGCTCACCTTCGGCTTCCAGGTGCGCCGGCCGGCGGCGGTACGTGATGGATCGGCCTCGGTACGGGCGTCGGTCGTGACCCCGGAGGGGGTGGTGTTCGTGACGACGGTGGAGTCGGTGGTCTATCCGCACGTCCGCCCGACGACCTGGGTCCGGCCAGCGGCCGGCACCATTCGGGTGGGAGCCATCGCCGTGCCCGAATTCCGGGCGGTAGGATATCTCCGCGGTGCGTCTGACCGCGTGCCCGAGGCCCTTGCGGAGATGGGACTTCCGATCCGCATGATCGACGCCGACGAACTGGCCAATGGGGACCTGCGCCGCTACGACGTCATCGTGGTCGGGAGTAGGGCCTACGAAACCGACAGTGCCCTCACCCGGCACAACGGCCGCCTGCTCGCCTACGTTCGGGAGGGCGGCCGGCTCGTGGTACAATACCAGCAATTCCAGTTTGCCCGTGGGGACTACGCCCCGTTCCCGATCGAGATCGGCCGTCCCGCCGGGCGCGTGACCGACGAAACCGTGCCGGTCACGATCATCGATCCCAGCCATCCCATCTTCCGCACGCCGAATGAGCTTGGGTCGTCGGACTGGGACGGATGGCCGCAGGAGCGGGGTCTCTACTTTGCTGGTTCGTGGGACGACCGCTACGTCCCGTTGCTCGAGATGGCCGATCCGGGTATGCCCCCTCTTCGAGGCGCGCTGCTGGCGGCGCGCTACGGCGAGGGGACGTACGTCTACACCGGTCTCAGTTTCTTCCGCGCCCTGCCTTCCGGTGCCCCCGGCGCATTTCGCCTGTTCCTGAACCTCCTGGCCTGGAAGGGATGACGGTGCGGGAACCGCCGACTCAGTCGCTGTGACGCCCGAGCCCACGCGGACCCGCTTCCGCCGCACATTGCTGCGCGTCCTCGCCATGCAGGCGCTCGCCCTACTCGTGTTGTGGCTGCTTCAGGCTCGATACGGGGGATGAGTGAGGTGGCGTGCATCCGGTAAACTGGCTCATTGTCGGCGCCTACCTGCTCTACGTCGTGGTCGACGGCTTGCGCCGCTCCAAGGGCACCGACCGGCTCGAGGGCTACTTCCTGGCTAACCGGAGCCTCCCGTGGTGGGTCGTCGGGCTGTCTGTCATGGCGACCCAGCTCTCGGCGGTGACCCTCATCGGAACCACCGGCCAGGGCGCGACGGACGGCATGCGGTTCGTCCAGTTCTACTTCGGCTTGCCGCTGGCGATGGTGATCCTCGGTGTCACCCTGGTGCCGTTCCTTCACGGGTCGAAAGTGTTCACGGCGTACGAGTACCTCGAGCGACGGTTCGACGCCAAGACTCGTTCCCTCACCAGCTTTCTGTTTCTGCTTTCGCGCGGCATGTCGGCAGGTACGATTCTGGCCGCTCCTGGCGTGGTATTCTCGGCCGTCTTCGGTGTGGACTTGGTGTGGTCGGTGGCCCTCATCGGCGTGCCGACCGTTCTCTACACCATGGTGGGCGGCGTGCAGGCAGTGGCCTGGGTCGACGTCAAGCAGATGGTGCTGATCGTCGTGGCTCTCGTCGCCGTAGTGATCGTCTTGCTCGTTCAGATGCCGGTGAGTCCCGACAATGCACTTCGGATAGCGGGTGCCACCGGTCGGCTCGATATCTTCGATTTCTCGTTCGACCTCAACAGGACCTACACCTTCTGGTCGGGACTGATCGGCGGCACCTTCTTGATGCTGTCGTATTTCGGCACCGATCAGAGCCAAGTCCAGCGGTACCTAGCGACGCGGACGGTAGACGAGGCTCGGACCTCACTCCTCATGAGCGCGTACTGGAAGATCCCTCTCCAAGGGCTCGTGCTGTTGGTGGGTGTTCTCGTCTTCGTCTACTATCTCTTTCAACCCAGCCCGCTCCTGTTCAACCCGGCACATGAAGCGCGTGTCCGCAGCGCCGAGTCGGTGGCGTACGAGTCGCTGGAGGCGCAGTATGCGGAGGCGTTCCGCTCGCAGAATGCTGCCGCACTGGCCGTGGCCGATGCGCGGAATTCCGGGGACCAGATGGCCGCCACTGTGGCGATCGACGCTTTTCGCGCTACCGAAGCCGAGACGCGCGTAGTGCGCAGTGAGGCGCTCGCGCTGGCAGAGCGCGTCACCGGCGAGTCGTCGCAAGACGTGAACTACGTGATCCCGCGGTTCGTCCTGCACGAGCTCCCGATCGGACTGGCCGGCCTCTTCATCGCCGCGGTAATGGCCGCGGCGATGTCGAGCATTGCGGCCGAGTTGAACTCCTTGTCCACGGCGACCGTCATCGACTTCTATCGTCGCTGGTTCCGCCCCAGCGAAGCGGACGGCCATTACCTGATGGTATCGAAAGTGGTCACTGGCTTGTGGGGGGTGTTTGCCTGTGTGGTCGCGGTCTACGCGGCGACCCTGGGGTCGCTCATCGAGGTCGTGAATCGGTTCGGGTCGTTCTTCTATGGCTCAATACTCGGCGTATTCCTGCTCGCGATGATTCCGGGGTCGCGCGCGACAGGCGCCTTTGTGGGACTGCTGGTCGGGATGGGCACGGTGGCGGCCGTGACCTTCGGTGCTCCTTCCGTTTCGTTCCTCTGGCACAACGTGGTCGGTGCCGTCACGGTCGTCGCCGTTGGCGTCTTCCTCAGTCGAGCGGCACCACCCACCAACGTGCCCGCCTCGTGAGGGTCCGCGACCGATGAAGAAGCTCGCGGTGCTCATGGCCTCGGCCTTCGTGGACATGCTCGGGTTCGCGATGGTCTTTCCCCTGTTGCCGTTCTACGCCCTGCGCTTGAATGCGGAGGAGTGGGTCATCGGGTGGATGATTGCGAGCTTCTCCATCATGCAGCTCGCGTCGGCCCCCCTGTGGGGGCGATTCTCCGACAACTTCGGCCGACGCGCCTGCATCCTCTTCGGACTCGGGACCTCGGCCGTCGCCTTCCTCGTGTTCGGGTTCGCCGTCGGCATCTGGATGCTGTTTCTCTCGCGGATGGTCCAAGGACTGGGCGGCGGCACGACCGGCGTGCTCCAGGCCTACGTGGCCGACGTCACGGAGCCCAAGGACCGCGCCAAAGCACTGGGCTGGCTGTCCGCCGCGACCGGGGCGGGCGTGATGATCGGCCCGGCCATTGGGTCGCTCGCGTTCAAGTGGGGACACGCAGTCCCCGGCATCGTCGCGGCCGCGCTCTGCCTGCTGAACATGGCGTTCGCGTGGCGCTGGCTTCCGGAGTCCTATCCTGGGCGCCAACTGGATCCCGACCAGCCGGCCTCTCGGTCCATTCGCGTCATGATTGGCGAAATCCTACGCGCCCCCGGCTCTGAAATCTCGTTGCTGATCTGGGTGTACGCCGGAGGCATGCTCGGCTTCATGTCGATGACCGGCGTCCTCGCGCTCTACCTCGCCAGCGACTTCGGCGTGACCGAAGAATCGATCTTCATCTTCTTCGTCTATCTCGGTGCGATCGGCGTCATCATGCGAGCGGTCCTCCTCGGGAAGCTGATCGATTGGCTTGGTGAGGTGCGGCTCATGCGGGTCGGCGCCGTCCTCCTCAGCGCAGGACTGCTGGCCATCCCCCTGCCGAGCTCCGTCGTCTCGCTGGGAATCGTACTGGGGCTCGTGCCCATCGGCACCGCCTGCCTGTTCCCGGCAGTATCCGCGCTCATCTCCCATCGCGCGGAGAAACACGAGCTGGGGCAGACGCTCGGTGTGCAACAGGCTTTCGGCGGTGTTGCGCGGGTTGTGGCGCCCATCTGGGCGACGGCCGCCTTCGGGGCCCTGGGTGTTGGCGTGCCTTTCTACCTTGCTGGCGGGATCGTGGCACTGGTGATCCTGGCCACCCTCGGCATCAAGGTTCGTGAGCCGGTTGCGGAGCGGGCGGCGGTGATGGGGGAGGGCGAACCGTAAGGCGTACGGGCAGTATCGTGCCGCCGTGTGGCCGTCAGCGGGGGCCCGACTGCAGGTGCGGGGCGGGAAACTCGAGCACCTTATCACGGTACAGGGTTCCGCCAATGTCATAGGTATCGTTGTGACCCGCCCCCTCCAGCACCAAGAACTCCACGGCGTGCCCGGTGTCGGCCACGGCGCGTCCCATGTCGATCGGCGCGATCCAGTCGTCGGTACCGTGGATCACGAGTAGCGGAACGGAGAGGCGTCCCGCCCGGTCCAGATTGTTGAGTCCCAGATTCACGAGACCCGGCGGCACGAGTGCGTAATGTTCCCGGGCCATTTCGCGTCCGCTGGTGAAGGCAGACTCCAGCACGACTGCAGCCACGGACCGCACGGTGGTGAGGTAGAGCGCGACGGCGCTCCCGATCGAGCGACCATAGACGCCGATGCGCGTCCGGTCGATGCCAGGCTGTCCCGCGAGGAAGTCCCACGCCGCCTCGGCGTCTCGGTACACGCCGAGTTCGGTCGGCTCGCCGTCACTCTGCCCGTACCCGCGATAGTCCAGCGCAAGCAGCCCGGTCCCGGGTGGACGGAATTCCCCGATGATCGCACCGATCCCACCCACGGTTTCCATGTTGCCATGGAACCAGACGATGGCGGGGGCGCTTGTGCCATGCTTGGGAGCTGGATTGGGCGGGAGGTACCACCCCCGGAGAGCGATGCTGTCGGCGGTGAGCACCGTCACGATACGGCCGTCGGGCATCCCGAAGGCGCTGGGTGGTGGGAGAGGACCGCCGGGCGCCGGAAAGGCAATCCGGTGCTGAAACCGCCAGGCCAGAAACATGACGATCGCGTAGCCGACCACGAGAATCGCGAGCACGCGTAGGGCGATCGAGAACATACGAGAGTAGTTCGGCACAGGCGTTCGGTCAGCCCGGTTCCCTGTCAGTGAGCCTCGGCGATAGTGGCATTCGAAATCGGTACGGTATACCGGTCCGCACACTCCCGTCGTGCTGCCGCGATCCAGATCTGTACTTCCGCGGGCACGGGGCGAACCGGGGATCGTCCGTCGCGGCGATGTTCCTGCGCCGCTCGCAGCGCGTTCCAGAGACCCCCGGCCGTTTGGCGAGCGAGCGAGCACACGGTCCGCACGCCGATCGTCGCGAGCGTCTGCGCGTGGGCGCTCCCGATGCCCCGCAGCGTCACGAGGCGCGCCCAGTCCGTCGCCTGCATCGCCACCGATGGCTTGACGCCGGCCCGCTCCGCTAACGCTGGCGCCGCTGCCGCGGCGAGTCGGAACACGGAAGAGTAACCGCTTTCCCGAAGCTGCTGCACCTCGGCCGCCGTGAGGTCCGGCGCATCGCGGAGACGCGGTGTGGTGGACGAGATGGTCCACCGCTCCATTCCCGCCAAGGCGGCTACCACGAACACGGCGGCGGCCAACCAGGAAGCTTGGCGGCCCCCGTGAGAACGTGGTGGACTGGTGCCGGCCACTGCCGGTGTCGCCAGCCCCAACGAACACAGCAGATGGTAGAGAGCCCACGCCTCCAACGCAAAGAACGGAAACCCCAAGAACCCGAGTGGCGGCATCTCGAACACCTTCACGTACTCGAGCCACGGGACGGTGTAGATCCACTGGCCCCGCGCAAAGAAGTTGAGGCCCTCCCAGAGCACCCCGATGCCGAGTCCGCCGAGCATGAGACGGCCGATCCGGCCCCAGTCCCCCCGCTCCGCATCGGCCAGGAGGGACCACTGGGGATGCCGACGGTGGACCACGGGATCGGCGACGAGCCATACGGCGCCCCAGGTGAGAGGGAAAAAGACCCGCGGCCACACGAAGGTCAGGCCGAGGCCGATGGCGCCGAGCAGCATCACGCCGAGCCGATGCCGGGGGTCGAAAGCAAGCGGTCGTGTCCGCCAGGCGCGCCCTACCCCGACCGCGGCAAGGGTCCGCTCGGCAAGGACGACCGCAGGGACCACGGTCGCAAAGGAGACCAGAATGCCGATCCAGCGCTCCACACCCGCGGCAGGGAGGAAGACGTAGTACCAATTCTGCAGGCGGAAGTTGGCGACTTCGAAGACCAGCCAGATCGTCGCGGACCAGCCAAACAACGATGCCACCCGCCGCGGGCCCCTGAGCAGGCGACCCTGCCCAGTGGCCGCATGCACGAACTCGTCGGCGAGCACGAGGATCGGGTACCACGTGACGACGTAGAACCAGGTCGGCACGGGCTCGACTCCCAGGGCGAGCAGTACCCAGCCGGCAGACAAGGTCACCAGTGCGGCGGCGGCGAGCATGCGATCAAGGTGGCGAGAGCGACCGGCTCTCCGCCAGCGCCGGCTTGCCTCCGACCCGGATCGCCAATTGATTGCGCGCATGTTGGACATCGCCTTGCTCTGTCGCGGTTTGGTCAAGCGCTACGCGGACGTCACGGCCCTCGATGGGCTGGACCTGGAGGTGCATGCCGGCGAGTGCTTTGGGATGCTGGGGCCCAACGGGGCGGGGAAGACCACCACGATCGAGATTCTCCAGGGCCTGCTGCAACCGGACGCCGGACGTGTCGAAGTCCTCGGGCATGCCTGGAGAACGCACGAGCGCGAGCTGCGGCAGCGTATGGGGACGCAGCTGCAAGAAACAAAGCTGCCCGACAAGCTCACGGTGGAAGAAGTGGTCGCGCTGTTTCGCAGCTTCTACCGTCGGGGGAAGAGCGTCGATCAGGTGCTCGAGGAAGTGCAGCTCCTCGAAAAGCGGGGGGCGTGGGTAAGCAGGCTCTCGGGGGGCCAGCGGCAGCGCCTCGCCGTGGCCTGTGCGCTCGTGAGCGAACCGGACGTGCTCTTCCTCGACGAACCGACAACCGGCCTAGATCCGCAGTCCCGCCGGCAGATGTGGGGCATCATCGAGCGATTCCGTTCCCACGGCGGCACCACGCTGCTCACGACCCACTATATGGAAGAGGCGGAGCACCTCTGCGACCGTGTGGCGATTGTCGATCACGGTCGAGTGATCGCGCTCGGGACGCCCCGCCAGCTCATCGAGTCGCTCGGTGCGGAGCACGTTGTGGAGTTCGCCATCGACAACGACGTGCTCGTCCCCGACGAGGTGTATCTCGATCTGTCCGGGGTCCAGGGCGTGGCCCATGACGACGGGAAGACGCGATTGACGGCGAGTCACGTCCATCTCGTCATCCCCGACCTCATGCGGGTGCTCGAACGTCGGGGGGCGACCTTGGACCAGCTCACCACGCACCACGCGACCTTGGAGGATGTGTTCCTGTCATTGACCGGGAGGCATCTGCGTGACGGGTAGCATGCGTTCCTGGCCGATTGTCCATCTCACTCTCTGGCGCGTTCGCGAGTTCACGCGCGAGCCCGAGGCGCTGTTCTGGGTGTTCGCGTTTCCGATCCTCCTGGCCTTTGCCCTCGGGGTGGCGTTCAAAGGCCGGGGGCCGGAGGTCATTCGCGTTGCGGTCGAGGACGGGGACGGTGCAGCTGCCACGGCCGCCGCTTTGAGAATCTCAGAGCGCCTCGAGCCGCTGGTGCTCGACTCCGCGGAGGCGCACAATCGGCTCCGGACGGGGAAAGTCGCTCTCGTGGTTCGTCCGGGAGAGCCGGTCCTCCTTCGGTACGACTCAACCCGGGCCGAAAGTGAGATGGCCAGGATGGTCGTGGGCGACGCGCTCCAAGACGCGGCCGGACGCCGCGAGGCCCGGGTCATTGCCCACGAGACCGTGGCCGAACCGGGGGCGCGCTACATCGACTTTCTCATTCCGGGCCTCCTCGGGCTCAACATCATGGGTACCGGCATGTGGGGTGTGGGATTCGGCATCGTGAAGAACCGTTCGCAGAAACTCCTCAAGCGGTTCATGGCCTCGCCCATGCAGCGGTCGCAATACCTGCTCTCGTTTGTGCTGGCCCGTCTCGTGTTCTTGGGACTCGAAGTCGTCGCTGTGCTCCTGTTCGGGCACCTCGTGTTCGGCGTCCCGCTGCGCGGCTCGGTCTTCTCGGTGGCGATCATCGTTGTGCTGGGGGCCATGACCTTCGCTGGCCTCGGTCTCCTCGTGGCCAGCCGATCCAAGACCATCGAGGGTGTCTCCGGCCTCATGAACCTCGTGATGGTCCCGATGTGGATCTTCTCTGGGGTGTTCTTCGCCTACTCGCACTTCCCCGATGCAGTCCAGATGTTCGCCCGCTACCTACCGCTCACGGCACTCAACGACGCTCTGCGGGCCGTGTTGCTGGATGGCGCACCTTTGGTGGCAGTAGCCGGCTTACTGGCCATTCTCCTGTTGTGGGCGAGCGTAGGGTTTGGCGTGGCGCTCAAGATCTTCCGGTGGGAATGACGCGTGGGGTTCCGGCGGGGGTTGCTCAGGACGCTTGGCGCGACATCATGAGATCCTGAACCGCCCGCACCACTTCACCACCGTGCGTGAGTGGGAGCCCGTGACCCGCGCCGTCTACCACCCGAAGCTCCCCCCTTGGCAAGCGCTGGGCGAGATCGTCGGCGACTGAGATCGGAAAGAGCAGATCCTCAGTCCCGTGAAGGACGATGGCGGGAATCTGGAGGGAGGCGAGTCGCTCCCGGACATCGAACCCGTTCATAGCGAGCCGGTAGGATTGCATCGCCCGCCAGTCGGTGTTCCGCCATCCGGCGAGATCCAACGCCACGTCGGTTGGGTTGGGAAGCGTGCGGAAATCCACCTGGCCAACCTCGATCCGTCCCCTCGTCACGATCGCCTGCGTGGCTCGCGTGACCCACGACAGGTTCCACAGCGGCAGGATAGGCTTGATCGGGATCCGCCGCCCTCGGCCACCCGCGCCTCCGACCCGCAGTCTGGCGGCATCGAACATGGGTCCGGCGGTTGTGCCGATCAGCAGTAGCCCGTCCACACGCGCGAGCTCCGAGTCACGCGCCGAGAGGAGCCAGGAGAGGGCGAGCATGCCTCCGAAGCTGTGGCCGATCACGAGTCGGCGAGGCAGTTGCCATGCCGTCTCGGTGCGCAACGTCGCTTCCAGGCGATCGATGTATGGACGGAAGCCAACCGGTTGATCACGGTACGCCGCTCGCACATCGAGCTCGTTGAAGTCGATCGCGAGCGTGACGAGATCGAGCGGCGGCATCACCGTTGAATTGAGTGTCATGCCGGCCAGCACGAGGGCCGTCGTGTCCGCACCCGGACGGTCCCCGTGGCGCGGACCCTTGGGCGTCGCCGGATCAGACCGAAACTGCACCGCAGTTGACTCCGTAAGAGGGTGCGGCTAGGGTTAACGGCGTTAAGTTAACACTGTTAACCTGTTCAGGGGGCGACCCTGCCGGTGGAAGGCTAGTAAATGACGGTCAAGGCAACGGTTACGCGGCGCAGTTCGGACCTGGAGGCGGCGATCCTCGCGGCCGCACGCGACTTGTTGGCGCAGCGGGGCCTCGATGGTCTGTCGATGCGTGCCGTGGCCGATCGGGTGGGCGTGAGCGCGACCGCGCTCTACCACTACTTCGAGAACAAGGATGCGCTCGTGGAGCGGGTCGTCCAGAGCGGATTCCAACGGTTTGGGGAGTACTTGCAGGAAGCCGCAGAGCGTCATCCCCACGGGTCTCTCGAGCGCGTCCGCGCCCTGGGCGAGGCCTACGTGCACTTTGCCCTGGAGAACCAGGCCTACTTCCGCGTCTTGTTCAGCCTTCGCCCGGGCCATCCGCAGAAGATCGGTGATCTCCCGGACGGAGGGGGATATGGGGTTCTCCGCGCGGCCGTGGTGGGTTCCATGGCGGCGGGCACGATGCGCCGCGCGGACCCGGACCTGGTGGTGATGTACCTGTGGAGTATGACGCACGGATTGCTGACCATCGCCATGGCATGTCGGATCGAGGAGTGTCCGGAGCTGGGCCCCGGGATCACCGGGCGTCAGCCGCTCGATCTGTTCAAAGCGTTCGGAACATTCGTGCGTGACGGTCTCGCTCAGCGGTCCGACGAGGGAGCAACCGCGAACACCGGGGAGGGATCAGCGTGAAGCGGAGAGCGACGAAGTTCGGGGTTGGGATCTTGGCAGTCGTGGCTGGCGGTGTGGTGACGGGTGTGTTCGCGCCGCCGCTCCGCGCGCAGGAGTCCTATCCCCTGCGCCGTGCGATCCAGGTGGCGCTCGCCAACAGTCGGGCGGTGGCCGATGCGGAGTACGGTCTGACGATCGCCGAGCAGCAGGTGCGCGAGGCGTGGGCGAGCGCTCTGCCAAGCATTTCCGGAGACGTGTCTTACTCCCGCAATCTCATGGTGCAGGAGATCTTCCTGCCGGCGGAGTTTTTTGGCGGCCAGCCCGGTGAAGTCCAGGCGGTGCGGGTCGGGTCGGACAACAGCTGGCAGCTGGGGATGACGCTCAGTCAAAAGCTGTTCGAGTACAGCGTCTTCGTTGGCATTGGGGCCGCGAGCCGGTTCCGGGAGCTCGAGGTGGAGCGCGTCCGCGGGACGACGCAGCAGGTGGTCACGACGGTGCGTCAGGCCTATTTCAGCTCACTGCTGGCGGAGAGCCAGTTACGGCTCCTGGAGCAGAGCGTGGCCCGTGTGCTGGCGACACTCGAGGAAACGCGCGCACTCAATCGGGCCGGCCTCGCGAGCGACTACGACGTGCTCCGGCTCGACGTGGAGTATGCCAACATATCGGCCAACCTTCAGCGCGCGCGCAATGCGGTGACAGCCACGCGGCGCACGCTCCTGGTCGAGATGGGGCTCGCCGCCGACCTCCCGGCCGTGCTCGAGGGGGCGCTCGAGGCGATCGATCCGGACAGCCTGGAGGCCAACGCGGCCGCGAATGTCGAGGTACTCCTGCTCGCTGGCGTGCCTGGTGTGCTCGAGGACTCTGTTGCTCAGTTGCTCGAGACCGCCAAGCGACGACGAACCGATCTGCGGCAGCTCCGGTCGGCGGTCCTCCTGGAGGAGTCCCGGCGACGGGTGGAGGCGGCGGAGTTCTTTCCTCGGCTCAGCCTGTTCTCGAACTACTCGTTGCTGGCGCAGGAAGACGGCCGTCCGAATTTCTTTGGCGAGAACGAGTTCCAGCGAACAAGCGCGGCCGCCGCGGGCATTCAAGTGGAGATTCCCATCTTCCAAGGTTTCAAACGCATGGCGAGGATGAGCCAGCGGACGGCCGCCATGCGGCAAAACGAGACAAGGTTGGCGCGCGCGGAGCAAGATGCGGTGAACCAGGTCCGGTCGCTGTACGAAGCAGTCGAAGAAGCGCTGCAACGCGCGCGGAGCCAGCGTGGTGCGGTCGCGCAGGCGGGCCGTGGCTTCGAGATCGCATCGGCGGAGTACCGGGAAGGAATCGGGTCGCAGCTGCAGGTGACAGACGCGGAAGAAGCGCTTCGTGTATCGGATTTCAACTACGCCATCGCCATCCATGACTATTTGGTGGCGCGGGCACAACTCGAGATGGCCATCGGCCTGGTACCCGAGGAGCCGGGGGCGTTCCCCGTCGCTCGGAATCGTTAGGGGCGTGTGAGATGATGTCGCTCAGGGATCAGCGGTTGGGAATCGGCGCAGCCGTCATGGCTGCCGTATTCATCACCAGTCTGGTGATGGGATGCACCCCGTCGGACGGCGGGGCGGTGCGGGCCGAAGGCGTGAACGCCACCGGCGCCAGAGTCGTGAACGTGGGCGTATCGACCGTGACGAGCTCGGCCTTCACGGACTACGTCCGTATCGTCGGCGAGGTGGAAGCGCAGTACGACGTGACTCTCTCGGCGGAGGAGACCGGCACCATCGTCCGCTTCCTTCGCCCGAAGGGGGCGTGGGTTGGTGAGGGACAGACGATCGCGAAGATCGACGATGCGGTGCTCCGTTCGTCTCTCGACGAGGCGCGTGCGACCGCCGATCTGGCCCGTGAGGAGTTCGAGCGGCGCCGTCGGCTGTGGGAGGAGGATCAGGTCGGGAGCGAGATCGCGTACCTCCAGTCCAAGGCCGCGGCCCAGGCCGCCGACGCGCGCTTTCGGACGCTCCAGACGCGCCTGGCGAGGACCGAGATCCGCGCGCCGGTGGCCGGCGTGTTCGACGAGAAGTTCGTGGAGATCGGGGAGATGGTCTCGCCGGGCATGCGGGTGGCCCGCGTGGTATCGACCCGCCGAGTCAAGATCTCGGGCGGGGTGCCGGAGCGGTTCAGCCTCGACGTCACCCCGGGGGACAGTGCCCGGGTGAGCTTCGATGTGCTTCCCGGCCGCGTGCTGGTCGGGATCATTCGCTTCGTCGGCACCACGGTCGATCCGGACAATCGCACGATCCCCATCGAGATCGTCCTCGACAACCCCGAGGGACACGTCAAGCCGGGGATGCTGGCCAATGTCCAGGTTGAGCGTGCCCGGTTCGACAGCGTGATCGTCGTGCCGCAGGAAGTGTTGTACCGAACCGAGGACGGCTATCAGGTCTTCGTGGCAGGGGAGCGGGACGGTGTCCCGGTGGCGCAGGCTCGGGCGGTCAAGGTGGGTCCGGCCTATGCGAATCGGGTGGTGATCGATTCGGGGCTCACGGACGGAGACCTGTTGATCGTGCGGGGCCACGGGCTCGTGGACGATGGCACGTTCGTCGAGGTCGTCGCGAGTGAGGGAACGCGATGAACGCGCCCACCAGCGACGGCGGGACCGGCAAGCGGAGGGATTCCGGCTCGTATCACACCCCCACCTCCGTCCCGGGAAGCGGGGCCACCCGCGCTGCGACGGGCAGCGCGACCGATCCCCGCCATAAGCGACGCTTCAAGGAATTCTGGATCACGTCGTTCGCGATCGATCATCCGACGAGCATCGTCGTGATGACCGCGATCCTGATCATCATGGGCATCGCATCGTACATCTCGGTTCCCAAGGAATCGATGCCCGAGTTCGTGATTCCCAACATCATCGTCAACACGATCTATCCGGGGGTGTCACCGGGCGACATCGAGACGCTGCTCACGGAACCGCTGGAGGACGAGCTCAACACGATCGCGGACGTGAAGACCATCACATCCACGTCGGCCGAGAGTTACTCGAGTATCAACATCGAGTTCGAGGCCGGAATGGACATGAACGAGGCGCTGCAACGCGTCCGCGAGAAGGTGGACATCGCCAAGCCCGACCTGCCGCCGGCCGCCGATGAGCCGCAGATCCTGGAGATCAATCTCTCCGAGTTTCCGATCATGCAGGTCAACATCGCGGGACCGTACAACCTGGTCCGGCTCCGCGATGTCGCCGAGGACCTGCAGGACCGACTGGAGCAGATCCCGAGTATCCTCGAAGCGCGGCTGTCCGGGGGACTCGAGCGCGAAGTCCAGGTCGACGTCGACCTGGCCAAACTCAAGTTCTATGATCTCGCCTTCGATGACGTCATCGAGGCCGTCCAAAACGAGAACGTGACGGTACCCGGCGGGACGATCGACGTGGGGGACGTCAAGTACCTCGTTCGCGTCCCCGGGGAGTTTGTGAGCACCGACCCCATCGCCGACATCGTCGTCGTCACGCGGGGCGGCCGGCCGATCTATGTGCGCGACGTGGCCACCGTCGACTTCGGGTTCAAGGATCGCGATTCCTTCGCACGTCTCGACGGCAATTCGGTGATCTCGCTCGCCGTGGTGAAGCGGAGCGGAAAGAACATCATCGAGACCGCCAGTGCCGTCAGGAGCGTCCTCGCCGACGCGGAGGCGAACTTCCCGCCGGGCACGGTGGTCAAGATCACCTCCGATCAATCGGAGGAGATCGAGAAAATGGTGAGTTCGCTCGAGAACAACATCATCTCGGGGCTCATCTTGGTGATCGCGATTCTGGTCTTCGTGCTCGGTGTCCGGACGGCGCCGTTCGTCGGGCTCGCCATCCCCCTCTCCATGCTCATCTCGTTCAGCGTGATCCAGGTGGCCGGGTTCTCGATGAACATGGTCGTGCTATTCAGCCTGATCCTGGCCTTGGGCATGCTCGTCGACAACGCGATCGTCGTGATCGAGAACATCTACCGTTTCCGCGAGCGGCGGTTCGACCGGGTGCGGGCGGCGAAGTACGCGACAGGTGAGGTGGCAGTCCCGATCATCGCGTCGACGGCTACGACGTTGGCGGTGTTCTTCCCGCTGCTGTTCTGGCCCGGCATCACCGGGGAGTTCATGAAGTATCTCCCGTATACGCTGATCATCACCCTGTCGTCCTCGTTGTTCGTGGCAATTGTGATTCTGCCGACCCTCGCTGCCCGGATGCTGGACACCGAAGACGCCCCGGTCGGCCTCGCTCCCGGACTCCGGAAGCTGCTGATCGGCATGGCCGTGCTGACGGTGCTGGCGGTGTTGGTCGTGAATTGGCTGACGGCGGTGCTGCTGCTCCTCACGGGAGCTGCGGTCTACGGCTTCCATCATTACGTCGGACACCCCGCAGGGCATTGGTTCATGAGCACGGGGCTGCCGCGGGTCATCGATCGCTACGAGGTGCTGCTCCGCTGGGCACTGAACCATCGCTGGCGCATGGTCACGGCTGCCGGTTTCTCGCTGGTCTTCGTGATCATCGTGTTCGGGTTCCTCAATGCGGGGATCGAGTTCTTCCCGGAGGACATTCCGCCGTCCACCGTATACGTGCAGGCTGAGGCCCCCCTGGGCACGCGAGTCGAGGAGGCCGACCGGATCGCACGGGCGCTCGAGCGACAGCTGGGGTCGATCCCCGGCAAGAACGACGTCGAGTCGGTGGTGTCGACGGTCGGCTCGAGAGTCACGGCGGGTTTCTCGGGTGGCAGCGGCACTCACCTGGCGACCGTCGCCGTGAACTTCCTCGACTATGAGGATCGGGCGGCGGACGCGTTCCAGACCCTCGATAGCATCCGAGGAACGGTGGGACGCGGGGTGGCAGGGGCGGAGATCTCGGTTGAATCGCCGGACATGGGTCCCCCGACCGGCCTCCCCATCGCTATCGAGATCAGCGGGCCGGATCCCGTGGGGCTGAAGCAGTTCGGTGATGCGGTAATCCAGCAGCTCCAGAACTCGGATATCTTCGCGAAACTCGACGGACTCGAGAGCGATATGGAGGGCGGTCGCCCGGAAGTCGTGATCGACGTGGACCGGGAGAAGGCGGCCTTCTACGGACTCAGCACCCGCAAGGCGGGATCGACCGTCCGCAGCGCGATCAATGGGACCGAAGCGTCGAAGTATCGGGATGGAAAGGACGAGTACGACATCACCGTGCGGCTCGCCAAGGCCTACCGGGACGACCTCACCTCTCTCGGGGACCTGACGGTGCAGAGCGATTTCGGACAGGTTCCCCTGTCGTCGATCGCGACCTGGCGCGTCGGGACTGGCCTCGGCGACGTGCGACGGAAGGATCTCGACCGCGTGGTGACGGTCTCGTCGGACGTCCGGTCAGGATACAACGCCAATGCGGTGCTGGCGGAGGTCCAGATCGAGCTGGCGGACTTTGCCGCTACCCTGCCGAGTGGCTATCGCCTGCGGTACGCCGGACAGCAAGAGGAGCAGCAGGAGTCGCAGGCGTTCCTGGGTGGCGCATTTATGCTCGCCATCCTCCTCATGGGGTTCATTCTCATCACCCAGTTCGATTCGATCACAAAGCCGCTGATCATCCTGAGTTCGGTGATTCTGTCGACGATCGGCGTACTGATCGGGCTGATGTTGTTCCGCATGCCGTTCGGGATCATCATGACGGGCGTCGGGGTGATCAGTCTGGCCGGGGTCGTCGTGAACAACGCCATTATTCTGATCGACTACATCGACATCTTGCGCGTCCGCGACGGGATGGAGCGTCGGGAAGCGATCGTGCGGGCGGGCATGACCCGTTTTCGGCCGGTCATGCTCACGGCCGTGACCACGGTGCTCGGGCTCGTGCCGCTTGCCATCGGCCTGAACATCGACTTCCTGGGTCTCTACGGCCGGCTGCAGCCGGACTTCTTCTGGGGCGGTGAGCAGGCGTCCTGGTGGGGACCGATGGCCATCGCGGTGATCGCGGGGCTGACATTCGCCACGTTAGTGACGCTGGTGCTCGTCCCGGTCATGTACTCGCTCCTGGACGATTTCGACGACTTTGTGAAGCGGACCTTCTCCCGACCCGTCGTCGAGGAATCGGTCAAAGGCTCGGGGGTGTACCGTGGTGTCGGTGGGGAATCACGACCGGGGGTGAAGCCAATCGCCGTATAGTTCGGGCCGACGGTCGTTCCAGAACAACGTTCGTGCCGGCGACGCGGCGCAGGCCGAGAGATCGAGGTCGACAATGACGAGGTCCTCGTCGAGGCGTTTGCCTCGGGCGAGGACCTCGCCCGTTGGGCTCACCACGAATGACTCGCCGGCAAACGTCAGCCGCTCCTCGTGCCCCACCCGATTGCACAGGGCGGCAAAGTAGCCGTTCTGGAACGCCGCGGTTCGCACCTCCGCTTCGTACATGCCGTCCGGCCACTCGTCCGGTGTCCCGGCCTGCGGAATGACGACGAGCTCGGCCCTGCCGACGCCGAGGGCCCGCATGTACTCGGGGTAGTGGCGGTCGTAGCAGATGGCGACGCCTACACGGCCGACCGCCGTATCGTAGACGGGGGCTCCGCGGTCACCCTCCGCATAGTAGGCACGCTCGTGAAAGCAGGCGTAATCCGTGATGTGAACCATCCGCGTGACGCCGAGGATCGTGCCGTCCGCATCGATCACGGGCGAGCTGTCGAAATACCGATCACCCGCCTGCTCGTACAAGTTGAACACGGTCACTAAACCGAGCTCGCGTGCTCTGGCAGCCACCCGATCGGTCGTGGGTCCCGGAATGGGCTCCGCGTAGGCCTGCGCGTGGGAGTGCCGCGCGTACTGCGGAAAGAACGGTGTGAGAGCGAGCTCCGGGACGCAGAAGAACTGCGCCCCGCGCTGCGCGGCCTCCTCCATCGTCCTGAGCGCTCCGCGGAGGTTGAGGTCGTGGTTGTCAGTGGCTGCACGCTGGGCGAGCGCGATACGCACGGTCATGGGCACCTCATGGAGTGCGCGGTGCGGGCGTGGAAGCGCTTGTCACAGCCTCCATGAACCGCCGCGCCGTTGGGAGTGGGGCAAAGGCCTCGGCGCGCGCCGGGCCCCGCGACCCGAGGCGCGCCCGCTCGGCCGGATCGGTCAGGAGCCGATGCAGCGCGTCGGCAAGCGCCCGCGCGTCGTCGGTGGGAACGAGGATGCCCAGATCCGGGTCGACGAGCTCTTCCGCCGCGGTCCCGCGACACGCCACCACCGGCTTCCCGGCGGCCATGGCCTCGAGGAAGACGATTCCGAAGCCCTCTTGCCGGCTCGGCAGGCAGAACACGTCGCAGCTGGCATACGCCTCGACCAAGCTCGCGTAGGTCACCTGACCCGCGAGCTCGACGCAGCCCGTCAGCTTCAGCCGGCGGACCTGCCGCTCCAGTCGGCCTCGCTCCGGTCCGTCCCCGATCAGGCGAACGCGCACGTCGGGAACCCGAGCGCGCAGCAGCCCTGCGGCCGTCACCAGGACGTGGAGGTTCTTGCGCGGGTACATGCGGGCCACACTGAGCACCGTGGGTCGTGACGGGGCCGCGGGCGACGGGAGACGGTCGAGAGCCTCACGCCACCGCGCGACGTCGAAGGCCGGCGGCACTACGGAAACCCGTGCTGGCCACAGCGCATATAACTCAATGAGCCGCCGGCGCGCGTATTGACTGACGGTCAGGACATGGTCCGCCCGCCAGGCGCTCCGCCGCTCGGCCCTCGCCTGTAGGCGCATCGAGTGCGCGACGAGCCCACGCTCGAACCGTGCTTCATCGGCCAACTGGCCGTGCACATAGGTGACGAAGGGGCAGGGGAGCTGGCCAGCCAGTCGGTACCCATCCATGTCCCACCCCACGACCAGGTCGGCCGAGGCGACCTGCGCGGCCCGCAAGGAGCGATTGAACCGGAAGCGGTGCAGCGTGTAGCCCAGCATGCCTGGTCCGCGCGCGGGTGCCACAACTTCGACCCGATGGCCGAGCGCCTCGAGGCCCGGGGCCAACGTTTCGAGCGCCACGAAGGTGCCGCTCCCTTGCCGCACGGATCGAGGGGTGGCGGTGATCATGGCGATGTGCATCCGCAATCCGGCTCAGTTCCCCTTGGTGATCTTCCGCCAGAGGCCGCTGAGCACGCTCCCATTCTTACGGGTCGCGGCAGCCAGGGCGCGGCTGTATTCGGCGGCAGACTGAAACCGCTCGGCGGGTTGCGCGGCGACTCCGCGCGCCAACACGCGTGCCAAAGGAACCGGCAGCCGCTTGCGCACGTCGTCGAGCTCTGGAGGATCGCCGGTAGCGCGCAGCGCCAGCGTGGCCTCCACTGTGCCCGAGCCGAACGGGAGCCGCCCTGTGAGGGCGTACAGGCCGACCAGCGAGAGCGAATACAGGTCGCTCCGATGATCCACATGCTCGCCGAGGAGCTGCTCCGGCGCGGCGAAATCGGGCGTTCCCGACTGCGAGGCTGTCGGTCCCGAGCCGTCCTTTCCCCGTAGCCCGATCGCGAGCCCGAAGTCGACGATGCGCACGTTGCCGGTGGCTTTGTCGATCAGGATGTTCTCGGGCTTGAGGTCTCGATGGACGAGCCCGAAGGCATGCGCGTAGTCGAGGGCGGAGAGGGTCTCCCGCAGCACCCGAACCACCCGCTCTGCCGGAAGCGCACCCTCGGCTTGCACGGTCCTGGCCAGGTTCCTCCCTCGCACGTACTCCATGGTGTACCACAGCAGGCCGCCGCGTTGTCCGATATCGTAGGTGTTGGCGATATACGGATGCACGAGTTGCGCGGCCATGCGCGCTTCGCGCCGGAACCGCTCCACCACATCCGGGTCGATTACGAGGTGCGGATGCAGGACCTTGAGCGCGACTTGGCGTTCCAGCGCCAGGTCGCGGACGCGGTACACGCGGCCGAACCCACCCGCACCGAGTTCCTCCAGCAACTCGTACTCGTCACCGAGCGCCCGGCGCAGGCGCTTCTCCCAGGCCCGAGGGTCGTCTACCTGCGGGGCGCGCTCCGAGGCCAGCGGTGACTGCACGTCGAAATCAGTCAGGAGGTCTTCCACCATCTCGATGGCGGTGAGAAAACGGTCTGTCGGATCCCGCCGGAGACCGCGCATGATCACCCGCTCCAGCGCCATCGGGCAGGCCTCGCGGATCGAGCGAGGGCCGGTCACACGCTCCGGTTCGAGATCCGGGGCTGTGCCCGTCACCGCGAAATACAGGAGGGCGGCAGCGCTATACATGTCGCACGACGGATCCCCCGGTTCGCCGCCGCGGATCTCCGGAGCGATGAAAGGCTCCTGCCCGGGGTCGGTTTCGGGGCTCGCTACCTCCAGTAACACGTTCGCATACCGGAGATCGATGACATGCGCGCGCTCGCTGTTGTCGATCATGATCGTCGGCGGCGCCAGCCGGCGGATCACGATGCCCAGGGTGTGCACGTAGTCGAGCACGCTGGCCAGGTTGCGGGCGAGCCGCAGGACGGTGGGAATGGTCAGTGGACCTCTGGCAACGGTATCGGCTAGGCTCTCACCCTCGATCCACTTCACGATCCGATACGCCCACTCGTTACGATACCCCGCTGCGAGCACCGCGCGGACCGCGGGATGGTCCAGTGTGGCGAGGAGCTCATTCTCTCGCTCGAACCACCGTCGGCTCGGTGCCTCCGCCTGCACGTGAACTCGGAGGCCGACGTGACGTTTCAGCACCACGTCCCGGGCCATGAACAGGCAACGGGCGGTCGACGCAGCTACGAGCTCGAGGGTTTCGAACGTGCCCGCGAACTCTTGCTGGACCGCGTCAAACAGGGCCACGCTGTCCACCTCGGGAGCGATCAGCGGGGGGTGTGGCGGTGCACGGTGCGGCATGGCACGTAAGATACACTCCCTCTGGCGGACCACGGCCTCGCTGCCGACCTTCCTGCCATGCGTGCAGTACGTATCTCGTCTCCCGGTGCACCAGACACGCTGCGGGTGACCACAGTGCCCGAGCCGACTCCGTCGGTGAACGAGGTGCTCCTCCGCGTGGCCGCCGTCGGGGTGAACCGTGCGGACATCCTCCAGCGGCTGGGTCGCTACCCAGCGCCGGCCGGCGTTCCGGCTGACATCCCGGGCCTCGAGGCGGCCGGCGTGGTCGAGGCTGTTGGCGGCGAGGTGGCCGAGTGGACATCGGGCGACCGCGCCATGGCCCTGCTCGCGGGTGGGGCGTACGCCGAATTGGCCTCAGTGCCGGCCGCGCAGCTCCTTCCCATACCGGGCGGCTGGACGTTCGAGCAGGCGGCGGCGGTGCCGGAAGCCTACCTCACGGCGTTCGATGCCCTCGAGCAAGTTGGGACTCGTGAACGAGAACGCGTGTTAGTGCACGCGGTCGCGAGCGGCGTCGGTGTCGCGCTCGTTCACCTTTGTCGCGCACGAGGGGCGGTCGTCGCTGGTACCTCTCGCACGCCTGCCAAGCTCGAGCGGATGCTCGGCGAGGGACTCGATCGGCCGATCGCGGTATCTGGGGCGTTCTCCCCGAACGGCGAGTTGACGAACTGGGCCGACGTGATCTGCGATCTGGTTGGCGGCGGCTACCTGCCCGGGAATCTCCTGGCGGCTGCCCCGAAGGGCCGAATCATCGTCATCGGGCTCACCGGTGGACGGGCCGCCGAGCTCGACATGGGGCTCCTGCTGCGGAAGCGGCTCACATTGGTCGGCACGACGCTGCGCCATCGCAGCGTCGAGGAGAAGGGGCGGCTCGTTGCCACATTCAGACGCGTGGTACTCCCGTTGTTCGAGGTGGGCCGCATCCGCCCCGTCGTCGATCGCATCTTTCGAATCGAGGACGCCGCCGAGGCCCATCGGTACATGGAGTCGAACCGTAGCGTGGGATCGATCGTGATGTCGTGGGACGCCGCACGCCGGGAAGGATCGTAACACGCGATGCGCCGCTGCCGGGTCCGTCTCGCCGCCTGCCTCACCGTCCCGATTGGACCGGCCCTGCTCGGCGCCGGGACGCGGTAGGGCGCCCCGTGGCGCACACGGTCGAGCTGTTCGTCGTCCCCCACGTTCACTGGGACCGCGAGTGGTTCGAGCCCCAGGTGCGGTTTCGCCAGCGGCTCGTGGAGACGCTCGATGCGGCCATCGAGGCGCTCGAGACCTCCGAGCGTGCCGGTCCGTTTCTCCTGGACGGGCAGACAGTGATCGTACGGGACTACCTCGAAGTGCGGCCCGACCAGCGATCCCGGGTCGAGGCGCTGGTTCGCGGAGGCCGATTGCTGGTCGGCCCGTGGTACGTGCTGACCGATGAGTTGCTGCCGGCCGACGAGACGCTCGTCCGCAATCTCCTGCTCGGTCGGGCCGACGGCCAGGCTCTGGGTGGCTGGCTTCCTGTCGGATACAGCCCCGATGCGTTTGGCCATCCCGCCGCTCTGCCTACGGTTCTCTCTGGCTTCGGCATTCGCCACGCCATCCTGTGGCGTGGCTACGGCGGGTCGGACTCGAACCCGGATCTCTTTCGCTGGCGCGGTCCGGACGGATCGCTCGTCCTGGTGCATCACCTCCCGCCGGAAGGCTACGAGGTGGGAGCCAAGCTGCCCACCGATCCTCACGCGCTCCGCGAACGCTGGGCCCGACTCCGGGCCGCATTCGCGCGGCGCGCATCTCAAGGTCCGTGGCTGCTCCTGAGCGGCGCCGATCACCACCGGTACCAAACCACCCTACCCGACGCCGTGGACGCGCTCGGCGCGATCGACCCGACGGTGCACGCCCAGCTGGCCTCTCCGGTTCACTACTTCGAGGCTGTCCCAGACGACGCAGCCCCGCCGGAGGTCTGGGGGGAATTGCGCGAGTCCTACGGCTACACGTGGACACTGCAAGGTGTGCACGCCACCCGTTCTCGACTCAAGCGGCGTATTGCCGAGGGCGAGCGGCTCTTGCTTCGCTGGGCGGAGCCCGCCGCCGCTCTGGCGGCGCTTCGTGGCGGGCCGACTCGCATGCCGGTCCTCGCCTCCGCGTGGCGCGACCATCTGGAGAACGGATTCCACGATTCCCTCGCTGGCACCACCACGGACCAGGTGGCTCGCGACGTGGGCCGGCGTGCCGCCGGTGTGATCACCCAAGCGCACGGGATCTTGGTCGACGCGATTCACGATCGCCTCGGCATCGATCGGGCCGCCGTGCGAGCGAAGCCCGCGGACTGGGAGCCGGTCGTCGCGGTCATGAACCCGTCTCCTTACGCGCGAGGTGGGGTGTGCGAATGCACGATCACCGTGCCGAGGGAACAGCTGTCGGTCGGGTTTCCGCCGGCGCGCCGCAGAGGCCGATCTCCGGGCTGGCCGCGGGCACCGGGGCTCATGGATGAAGAGGGCAGACTCCTTCCGCTCCAGGTGCTCGAGCAGTATCGAGGCTACGAGCGTCTGGACTCCCCGGATGACTACCCGGTCCAGTGGTCGGTCGCCGCCTTTCGCGTGGCGTGTCTCGCCGAGGGGGTGCCGCCCCTGGGGCTCTCGCAGCTGCGGGTGGTCGAGAGCCGATCCAGCGTCGAGCCTACACCCCACGTGTGGCTCAGTGGCCGGAGGCTCGCCGCTGAGTGGGGCAGCGTCGCACCCGATCCCGGTGGGGGCTTTGCCCTCGTGGATGATGAGAGCGGTCGCACCTTCACCGGACTGGGATCCCTCGTGAGCGAGCGCGACGTTGGTGACGCGTACACCCATCAGCTCGACGGGTCCACACCGCCGCTGACGGCGGAGTTCGGCCCGTGCCGGACTGTGCGGGGAGGCCCGCTGGTCGCGGCGGCGGCTCGGGACTTTCACGTGCCGGGTCGGGCGCATGGTGTGGTGTATGCGCGGCTCGATGCGCGCTCCCGGTTGGTGCGGTTCGTGATCGAGGGCTGGAATCACAGCGGTCATCACCGGCTCCGCGTGCTCTTCCCCCTTCCGCAGGGGTCGGGTGGGCCGGAGGTGCTTGCCGACATGCAGTACGGCCCCGTCCAACGCCGAGTCGCTGGTCATGCGGCAGAGCACTCGCCGATGGAGTACCCGGTGGCGACGGCTCCGATGCATCGCTATGTCAGCGTGGCGGGTGGGCTCACAGTCTTCGGCCGCGGGACGTACGAGTACGAGCTCACGCCGGACGGGAAGGTGGCGGTCACGCTACTGCGGGCGGTTGGCGAGCTCTCCCGTGACGATTTGGCGGCGAGGCCGGGTCACGCGGCATGGCCAGCCGCGATCCCCGATGCGCAGGAGCTCGGGCCGTTCCGGACCGAGATGGCTGTGGCGCCCCGCCGGATAGGATCCGGGACCTCGCACGACGACCTACTCACCGTCGAGACCCTGGCCGAGGAGTTCCACGCACCGTTGGGCGGGCTCATGCTGAATTGGGCGATCGACCCGCCGCGCCGGGTGGTGGGTCCATTGCTCGACGGGTCCGGACTGGTGTTCAAGGCCGCCAAGCCGAGCGAGTCGGGCAGTGGCGTGGTATTGCGATGTGTCAACGTGACCGACCGGCCGGTGCGCGGCGCATGGGTGTTCGCCCAGCCGATCGCCGCGGCTCGGCTGACGGCTCTGGACGAGTCGGCGGTCGCGCCGCTCGTGCCGATCGAGGGCGGGCGGCGAGTCGAGTTTCTCGCGTCCCCTCGGGCGGTAGTGACCGTCCAGGTGGAGCCGCTCTTGAATCGCCCTTCCTGACTCCCTAATGTGGGGATCGATCGCGGCTCGCGGCGACGAGACGCGAACTCCGGGTCCCATTGCACGGGAGGTGCCTACGCGATCCGAGACCAAGCTGGTGCTCAACGGCGGTCTGTTTGCCGGCCTGTTGGGGTACGGGACGGTGGTCGTACTGTTTGCGTTGATCAACGTGCTAGCGGGTCAGTCTCCCTTCTACACCCCCGCCATGTTTGGAGGGGTTCTCTTCTATGGACTGAGCGACCCGAGCGCGCTCGAGATCACGCCGGGGCCGGTCTTGGCGTACAACATGGTCCACGTGCTGGCGTTCTTGGCGCTGGGCTTTGTTGCATCGTGGCTCGTGGCGAAGGCCGAGCGTTACCCGGTCTTCCGATATGCGGTCCTGTTCGTGCTGATCTTCGTCGGAGCGCATATCTACGCCGCGCTGCTGCTGTTCGGCCAGTCGCTCCTCACCGGTGGGGCATGGTGGCAGATCGGTGTGGTGAGCCTCGCGGCGGCAGTGGTCATGGGCTGGTACCTGCTGCGGCTGCATCCGGCCTTGCGGGAGGGACTGACGACCCTGCCGCTGGGCGACGAGGAGTAGCACGCGAGGCCAATCGGCTCTGCGGGTCGAGCGCGTCACGCAGTCCGTCTCCCAGGAGGTTGCACGCGACGACCGTGACAGCCACGGCAAGACCCGGAAGCGTCGCCACCCACGGTGCGTTCACCAGAGCGTCACGCCCGTTCGCGATCATGTTGCCCCAGGACGGGGCCGGGGCGGGAATCCCGAGGCCGAGAAACGAGAGGCCTGCCTCGAGCATGATCGCGTTTCCCACCCCGAGGGCGGCTGCCACAATAAGGGGGGTGGCCGCATTGGGGAGGAGGTGGCGCATGAGGAGCCTAGCCGCGCCTTGACCGGATGCGCGGGCAGCCTCGACGAACGGTCTGCCAAGGAGCCCACGCACCTCGGCTCTCGCCAAGCGGGCGACGCCCATCCATCCGGTGAACCCGAGGACCAGCACCACCAACAGGAGCGACTGTTGCCAGAGGGTTACTAGTACCAACAGCAGCACGATCCTCGGCATCGCTAGCGCCGCATCCGTGACGGCCATGAGGGCGCGCTCCGGGAGGCCTCCGATCATCGCCGCCGTCACGCCGACCATCCCCCCGACCGCCAACGAGACCGCCACGGCCAGCAGACCCACTGCCAGAGAAATGCGTGCCCCGTACGCCAGCCTCGTGAAGAGATCTCGCCCGAGCGCGTCGGTTCCCAAGAGGCGGCGAATTCCATCCTGACCGACGGTGAGTGGCGGCAGGAAGCGTGTGGTGACCACGTCGGTTTGGGCCAGGGGGTCTATCGGCGACAGCAATGGGGCGAAGACGCCGAACAGGGCGAAACCGGCGAGAAGTGCCAAGCCGACCACCGACCGCGAGTCGGTCAGGAGTGCGCGCACGCTGGTCACGAGAGTCCTCGGCGGAGCCTCGGGTCCGCCACCGCGTACAGAAGGTCGGCCAGGAGGTTGCCTAGCACGACGAGCACCGCGAAGAGGGCGGTCACCGCCATGACGACCGGATAGTCCCGCGCCCCCACCGCGGCGACCATCACCCTCCCCATCCCGGGCCAGGCGAAGACCACCTCGACGAACACGGTTCCAGAGACCAGGGCCGGGAGCGACAGACCGAGGAGGGTGATGACCGGGAGCAACCCGTTGCGTAGGACGTGCCGGGTTTCCACCGTCTGAGGCGACAGGCCCTTGGCCCGGGCCGTGCGAACAAAGCCACTACCCCGCACATCGAGTACGGCGCCGCGCACGAACCGTGCGGTGCCCGCAATGCCGATGGCACCGAGCGTGGCGAGCGGCAGCGCGAGATGGCGGAGGCGGTCTACCACCCGGCCCCACGGTGACAGGAAATCGGCGTCCAACCCGGCGACGCCCAGTGCCGGGAAGTGGAGCCACGCGGGCCAGCCGAACCTGGCCGCTCCGTACGAGAACACGAGAACCAGCATGATCGCGAGCCAGTAGGCCGGCATGCCATATACGAGTAGACTCGTCACGGTGAGACCGGTGTCGAGGGCCGAACGACGCGTGATCGCCTGCAGCAGGCCAAGGACGACGCCCCCCACATACGTGAGAAGCAGGGACGCGCCGGTCAGGACGAGGGTGTGCGGAAGAGCGTCCCAGAGGACATGCGCAACGGGCCGCTGCTGCGCGAGGCTCGCTCCCCAGTCTCCACGCGCGAAGTCGACGAGCCAGGACACATACCGGACGGCGAGAGGACGGTCCAGTTCCAGCGCACGCCGAGCCGCCGCGAGCTCGGTCTCGCCAGCGCCCGGGCCCACCCATAACCTTGCGGGATCACCGGGTGCGAGGCTAATGAGGGAGAACGTGAGGGTGACCACGAGCAAAACGATGCCGGCTCCCGCCACGAGCCGCCCGCCGAGCTGACGAAGCATGCGCTACAGTCGCCCGCCGAAGCTGTTGGCGTCAACCCTGTGGCTCGCATGGGGCGTGGCGTGCAGCCCACCCGCCGGCCCGGGGCGTGACGCCACCGTCTTCTATGCTTCGGGCGCCGATCTGCAGAGCATCAATCCGCTGGTCGCGGTCCATCCGCTGGCCAAGGCCGTGCAAAAGCACCTGCTGTTTCAAACCCTGGCGACGTACGATGTACGGCTCCAGCCGGTGCCGCGGCTCGCCAGCTGGGAATGGGAGGATGGCCGCAGGGCGCTCGTCTTCCATTTACGATCCGATGTGCGGTGGCACGACGGCGTCCCGACGCGGGCCGCCGACGTGGTATGGACGCTCACGATGGCGCGGCATCCCGAGGTTGCCTATCCCCGCGCGCGCGACCTCGCCACTGTCGAGCAAATGGCTCTGGTGGACTCGCTCACCGTGCGCGTGCGATTCGATCATGTCCAGCCGACGTTCCCCGACGTCTTCACTGACCTGGCAATATTGCCGGCGCATCGCTTCGAAGGCGTCCCGCCACAAGAGATTCGACGGGCGGCGTTCAATACGGCGCCGGTAGGCAACGGGCCATTCGCGTTCGTGGAGTACCGGCCGAACCAACGATGGGTATTCCGTCGCTTCGAGGACTTCCCGGTCTCGCTCGGGCGCCCGGCGATCGAGCGTTTCGTCATTGCAGTGGTGGACGAGCCGTCGACGAAGCTTGCCGCCCTCACGTCCGGCGAAGTGGACTTTGCGGGGATCACAGCGGCGCACGCGGGGTTCGTGCGCCGCGATCCGGCGCTGCGGGTCTTCGATTATCCGATGATCTTTTCGTACGCCCTCGTCTGGAACGTGAGGCGTGAGCCGTTCGACGACGTCAGGGTGCGACGGGCGCTCACGATGGCGCTGGATCGACAGGCGATCGTCGCCGCAGCCCTCTACGGGTTCGGGACACCCGCCGACGGCCCGGTTCCGCCGGAGCACCCGTGGTTCGAACCGGTGGCCGGGGTAGGGCACGGTGTGGTGGCGGCGCGGAGTCTGCTCGAGGCGGCAGGATGGGAGACGGGATCTGACGGGATACGTCGCCGGCGAGGCCGGCGGCTCGCATTCCAGTTGTTGACGGTCGGCAGCGGCGACAATGTCCTGGAGCAGATGATCCAGGCGCAATTGCGGTCTGTGGGCGCGGCCGTGACCATTCGTCAACTGGAGCTCACGAGCTTTCTCGCCACCGCGCAGGGCGAGGCGCGGAACTTCGATGCACTCGTGACGGGCATCCCCGGCGATCTTGCGCTGGGTCACGTCGCAGCGATGTTCGACGGAGTGACGCCGGGGCCACTCGCCTATCCGGGGTACCGAAGCGCGCAGTTCGATGCGGCGATGGAAGCCGTCCGAGGGGCCGAAACGGAGGATGCGCTGGAGGCCGCCTGGCGAACTGCACAACGGATTCTCGACGGCGAGTTCCCAACGACCTGGTTGTATCATGCGCGCGGCGTGCAGGGCGCCAACAACCGGATCCGGAGTGAGCCGCCCGACCTGCGGGGCGAGCTGGCAGGAGTGACGGAGTGGGAGATCGAGAAGGGGCCCAGAAGGCGATAAGAGTGCGTGCCACGGCGCCGATGCGCGTCGATTTCGTGGGTGGATGGACGGACGTCCCGATCTACGCCGATGACCAAGGCGGCGCCGTCGTCAACGCTGCGATCGAACGACGAGTGCGTGTCGAGTGTCTGCTCGGCGACAGCCGGATTCGGCTGCACGCGGAGGACCTGGGTCACCGTGTGACGCTGCCTTCGTCGCGGCACCTCACCTACGACGGTACCCTCGATCTGCATAAGGCTGCGCTCAACATGCTGCCAGTGACGGGCGGCATCGAAGTGCTGACGCGGTCTGACGCGCCCGGCGGCTCGGGGCTCGGGGCGTCCGGTGCACTCGACGTCGCCCTGCTGGCCGGCCTGGCCCACTGCCGAGAAGAGCACTTTACGCCCGAGGAGTTGGCTGAGCTCGGCTTCCAGCTCGAAGCGCGGGAGCTCGGGCTCCTGGGCGGTCGACAGGATCAATACGCAGCGGCACTGGGCGGTTTCCATCTGTACGAGTTCGGGAGGTCGGCCGTCGGCGTGCGCCCCTTGTCGGTGGATGGCGCGACCGCCGAGGACCTCGCCAGGCATCTCGTGGTCGCCTATACGGGTCACTCCCATTTTTCATCGGCGACTCATGAGCGCGTCTGGCGTGCATTCCGGGCTCGGGATCCCAGCGTCGTGGAGGCGCTGCAGGCCATGCGGGAGCTGGCCGACCCGGCCGCCGACGCGCTCGAGGCGGCCGACTGGCGCCGCTTGGCCGAGGTCGTGGATGCGAACTGGTGTGCGCAGCAACGCTTGGATCCGACGATCGCCACCGAAGGCATGCACGGTATCGAGCACGCCATGCGGCGAGCGGGGGCGTGGGGCGTAAAGGCGACAGGAGCCGGCGCTGGCGGCTGCTTGATCGCATTGTGTGGCCCTTCATCCCGGCGGTCAGTGGTGAGCGCCGCAGAGGAAGCCGGTGCGGACGTGCTCGACGTGGGATTTGCGTCGGAGGGTGTTCGCGTCTGGGAGGAGCCCGGTGCCGCTCCTAACGCGTGAGGCCCTGCTCACGAGACAGCAGGAGATCCGCGCCGCCGCCGAGTTGTCCCGCCTTCGCGATCGGCTCCGCGGCCATCTCGACCCGCTCCTCGATCGGCCCCTCTTTGTCCCCGATCGCAAGCCGGCACTCACGCAGGATGGGGGGATCTGTGCAGAGGATGCGTCGCGCCTGGAGTTCGATCCGCTGTTCCCGAAACGGCATCGCTGCCCACAGTGCGGTCGCACCTACGACGGTGAGCGTCACGACTGGGCCTGGATCTGGCGATACCACCTCTGGCTTTCGGAGCGGGCCATTCACCTTTCCCTCTTCGCCGAGGAGGCTCAGCTGGTCACGCGCGCGGGGGAAATCCTCGAGGCCTACACTCAGCTCTACCCCACACTGCCGAACCTCGACAACGTCCTCGGTCCCACGCGCCTGTTCTTCTCCACGTATCTCGAGTCCATCTGGCTCACCCAGATCATTGTGGCCGGATCGCTTCTGCAGGAACAAGCGGGCCTTCGCGCGGACCTGGCGCCCATGGTACGTGCCTCAGCGGATCTGATTCGCTCCTTCGATGAAGGGTGGTCCAATCGGCAAGTGTGGAACAACCTCGCCCTCGCCTCCGCTGGACTGTGGTTGGGCGACGACGATCTCGTTCACCGTGCTGTCGACGGGCCACATGGATTCAGGCTGCAACTGCGCCAGTGCGTGACCGAGGACGGGCTCTGGTTCGAGGGCGAGAACTATCACTTCTTTGCGCTGCGAGGATTTCTGCTGGGAGCGGAAGTAGTGCGCGCCGTGGGGCTGGATCTCTATGACGATCCTCGGAGCGGCCGGAAGCTACGGTCGATGTTTCTCGCCCCCCTGGATACAGTGCTCCCCGATCTCACACTTCCGGCTCGCGGTGACTCACCCTTCGGAGTGAGTCTCCGACAGGAGCGATTTGCCGAACTGTGGGAGGTCGCCCGTGCCCGCTTTCGGGAGGCCAGGATCGAGCGCGTGCTCACAGGCCTGTATGCGGACGACCTTCCGGAGCGTGCGGACCCGGGGTTTCGGGAGATCGCCGAGCAAGAGATCAATCGGGAGCCGGGCCGCATCCGGCGCGACCGACTGGGGTGGAAGGCGCTGCTCTGGATGCGACCCGACCCTCCGAATGACGATGGGGTGTGGGACGGCGGCTCGCGGTGCCTCCCGGGCGCAGGACTGGTGGTGCTCAAACCCGGCGAGGGACGGTACGTGGGTCTCGAATGCGGCGGCGCTCCCGGGGGGCATGGACATCCGGATCTGTTGCATCTCACGCTGTATAGCGACGGGCTCTGTCTTGGTGATCCGGGTACCGGGTCGTACGTCGATGCGACGCTGGCCTGGTATCGATCGACTCGCGCCCACAATGCTCCCTCCCTCGCCGACGGTGACCAGCTCGTGCGGCACGGTTGGTGTGCGGCGTTCGACGGGAAAGGAGGGTGGTGGTGGTGCCGCGGCGTGGCCGAGGACCTCTTCGGCGATGGAACGCAGGCGACGCGGACGATTCTGGCCGGGCCAGACTTCGCCGTGGACCTCCTGGAGGTCGAGGTGCCGACCCATGTTTCCGTCGATCTGCCGGTCCATCCGTTGGGAGGTCTTCCGGTGGAGGTGACGAGTCCCTTGCCGGTCAGATTCGATGATCTGCCGCGGCGGTTTCGCATGCACCCTGCCGGCTTGGCTGAGCTCATCCTGGTCGACCGTCACGGCGAGGAGTTGTTTGGCGCGTCTGCCAGCGGCCCGCCGACGCGACAGTTCGCTCCGGGATCGGCGTTGCCGTACCTGGTTCGTCGCGCTGCGGGACCCGGCCGATGGGTCCACGTCTATGTGTATCGTGGAACGAAGGTGCTGTCGGCCCGCGACGATGGCGGGCCGCTGCGGGTTGAGATGACCGATGGCACGACGGTAGACCTCCAGGTGTCTGCCGAAGCTGCGATCGTCGCTCGCTCGGGTCACGAGGCCATCGCGCTCGGCGGCGTGCGACCTCGGCCCCGGTTCCGGTCGCCGCCGGGCACACGCTCGGTTCCCCCTGTCCGCTGTCCAGTACTACCGCGTCTCCCGCAGCCCTTGACCTGGCGGGCGATGTTCCCGCCGGACGTGGTTCATACGTTGGGGATGGCGCAGTACCGGCGGTCGGAGGCAGATGGGCCGGGCGAATTCAACGCGGTCGGCGCCGTGTTCGTGGTCGGGACGTCGCTCTGCTTTGCTGTCGACGTCTCGAAGGCCGAGTGTTGTTTCCGACCTCACGACGCCCCGGACCCGCGGTGGGACAACGAGCATCCCGACATCCACTCCGACGGCATCGAGTGTTTTCACGATGTGGGTGGGTGGGCCGGTTACCTGGTGGTGCCCGATACCCGGTCCGACACCGTGCGGGTCCGTGCCGTGGCAGGAACCGTGGGTCAGCCATCGCGGGTGCGAGGCACGTGGTCCAAGACGTCCACGGGGTATGCCGTAGTCGTGGCTATCGAGATCGGCCACCGGCTTCGCCAGGGCGACACGTTTCGGGTCAACCTCGTGGTGAACGAGATGTACAGCTATCGTCAGCGGCGTGCTGGACAGCTGGCCCTGTCGGGTGGTGGCGGATGGGTATATCTCCGGGGCGATCGGGAGGCGTGGCAGGGTGCGGCCAACGCGGAGGTGACGTGAGTATCGTCGTCGTGCTGGTGGGAACGCGAGACATCGTGAACATCGCGGGGGTCGTGCGTTCGATGAAGAACTTCGGTCTCCGCGACCTCAGGTTGGTCGATCCGGTCGAGTACGAGCCTCGACGGATCGAAGGCATTGCCCACAAGACGGGGGATCTACTCAAGCGGGTGAAGCTCTTCGACGACTTCGACGGTGCGATTGCGGATTGCGCACTCGTTGTCGGCCTGACTGCCCGGCAGCGGACGGCGAAGCGCAACGTGCGCCGACCGCGAGAGGCTGTCGGCGAACTGCTGGCTGCGGCCGAATCGGGGGTCGTTGCGATTGTCTTGGGACGGGAAGATCGCGGCCTCACGAATGCCGAGCTCGATCGCTGCCACCGCAGCATCGTGATCCCGACCAATCCAGGCCATTCGTCGCTGAACCTGGCGCAGGCGTTCACAGTCATGGCGTACGAGCTCTTCATGGCCAAGGGAGTCCCGGTCTTCAAGACGCCGAGACGCGAGGCGCCGCAGGCGTCGGCAGAGCAGCTCGAGGAGGTGTTCGGGGCTGCACGTGATACCCTGAGCGCGATCGAGTTCTTCAAAACGCGCAACCCAGAGCCGATCATGCGGACGATTCGAGAGATGGCTCATCGGGTGCCGTTGGACGCGCGGGAGGCGAAGCTGGTCAAGGCCATGTGCATCGAGGTCCTGCGGTTTCTCGAGCGGAAAGGCGTGGCATGAGAATCCCGGGCTTCACCTCGACTCGCAGCAAGCGACCCGAGGCGCTGTTCGGATCGGTGGGCGATGTTCCGATGCGGCTGGTGCGTGCGGACGGATGCCGCTTGTGGGACGAGGGGGGGCGGGAATACCTCGACACCGTGATGGCGCTCGGTGCCGTGGGGCTCGGGTATGCGCACCCGGCCGTTACGGAGGCTGCCGAGCGGGCGATGCGGGATGGTGGGGTCGGTTCATTGGCCCCGGTGGCGGAAGCGATGCTCGCCGAGGAGCTGTGCTTCGTCATGCCGGGAGCCGAGCGGGTCCTGTTCTTCAAGACGGGAGCGGAAGCGGTCGCAGCCGCCGTTCGCCTCGCCAGAGCGTACACGGGTCGCGAGCGGGTGCTGACCTGCGGTTATCACGGTTGGCACGACTGGTGTCAACACGGGCTCGGCGTGCCGGCAGCGGTCCGTTCGCTCCGGACCGAGATCCCATTCAACGACGTAGCGGCCCTGCGCGGCATCGCGACTGGGGACTCACTTCCGGCAGCCATCGTCGTCGAGCCAGTCATAGAGGTCGCGCCGGATCCGGTGTGGCTCCGCGCCGTGCGCGACGTCGCCACCCGATGCGGGGCGGTGCTGGTGCTCGACGAGATCAAGACCGCGTTTCGCATTGCACTCGGCGGCGCGGCGGAGCGCTGGGAGGTCGAGCCCGATCTCATGGTGCTTGGTAAGGCGATGGCGAACGGGTTTCCACTGGCGGCCGTGTGCGGACATCGCGATCTGATGGAGACGGCCACGCGGACGTGGATCTCCTCCACCCTGGCCACCGAATGGGTGAGCCTCGCCGCCGCCTTGGCTGTGCTCGACATCTACCGGCGGGAGCGCGTGTGCGATCATCTCGAGGCGGCCGGTACCGTCTTGTTGGCCGGACTTGAACGACTCGCGCCCGCATTCCCGAAAGCCGTTCGGGGGGTGCGGGGGATGCCGCAGATGTGCTATCTCACCTTCTCGAGGGAGGAAGTGTCCGCGGCGGTTGCTGTTGCAGCGGCCAGACACGGCCTGCTCTTCAAGCGCAACGCCTACAATTTCGTGTCACTGGCGCACACCGACGACGTCGTCATCGACGTCGTGCGGCGACTGGAGGCGGCCCTGACGGAGGTAGAGCGCACGTGCTGATCGATGTCCATGCGCATTTCTACACGGCGGTCTCCGGACGCTGGGACTGGCGGGAGCGCGACGCTCGGCGTCTCGAGGTTGGTGGACGGCTAGGGATCACCGCTCACATTGCGTCTGTCCTGGGCACGTGGGGTCGGCTCTCACCGACCTACTTCCCAGCGCCGGACCACGTGACGCTCGGGAACGCCGCGATGCTCGAAGTCCAGCGCGCGCACCCGGGCCTGGTCTTTGGGTACTGCACCGTCAACCCCAACTACGGGAAGCACGCACTCGAGGAAATCGATCGCTGGCTCGGCGAAGGCATGGTGGGCATCAAGCTCGCCGCCAGCCGACGTGCCAGCGACCCACTCCTCGACCCCATCGCCGAGGCAGCTGCGAAGCACGGTGTCCCTATTCTCCACCACGTCTGGCAGCATCGACGACGCGACTGGCCGGGTCAGGAGGCGTCTGACGCCGCGGAATTGGCGGCGCTGGCTGTGCGGCACCCTCGTACGAAGTTCATCCTGGCGCACATCGGGGGCGGCGGCGACTGGTCCCATTCCCTGCGCGTGGTGCGGAAGACGACAAACATCTGGGTGGATCTCTCAGGAAGCGGGGTGGATGTCGACATGCTGCACGCGGTGATCGGAGATGTCCACCCGACCCGGTTGGTCTGGGGAACCGACGCCACCATGTGTACCGGCTGGGCCAAGCTCCGCTATCTCGAAACGGCAGCCGGGCTTGCCGCCGATCGGCTCGAGCTGATCAGGTCCGACAACGCCCTGGAGCTATTCCGGTTGGAGGTAGGCCATGCCGGTCACTGACGTCGGAGCGTTTCTCGGTGCTTACCCGTATCGGCACCTCGGGTCGGCCGCGAGCCCCGAGTGGCTCCTCGCACAGATGGATCGTTTGGGCATCGACGTGGCCTGGGTCGGATACCTGCCGACCATCCTCCACAGTGACCCCGCTCCCGGGAATCGCGAGCTCGAGAAGGCGGTGGCCCAGGTGCGCGACCGTCTCGAGCCCGTGCCGACCATCAATCCGGAGCAGGCGCTGTGGCAAGAAGACGTCAATGCGGCAGCGCTCCTGCGCGCGCCTGCGATCCGCCTGTTTCCGCAGTACCAGGGTGTTGCCACGGCGGGCCCGGAGAGCAGAGCGGTTGCGGAGTCGTGTGTGAAGGCCGGATTGGCCGTGGTGCTGAGCGTGCGGCTCGAGGATCTGCGACAGCGGCATCCTCTCGACCGGGCGGGTGAACTCGAGCCGCACGAGGTACGGGCACTGATTCGGGCGGTGGACGGACTCCGGCTGGTGGTCACGCACGCCGATCGCACGTTTATCGAGGAGGTGCACTTCGGTCTCACTCCCGAGGAGGCCGATCGCGTGGTCTGGGACATCTCGTGGCTCTGGGGACCGCCGGACGATCACCTGCAACATCTCGTCCGCACCGTAGGTCCCGAACGGTTCGTGTTCGGGACTGGGACGCCGCTACGGATTCCCGACGCAACGGTGGTCAAGCTGGAGCTGTCCGATCTGGAGCCAGACACCCTGGCCGGCATTCGAGGCGGACACTTGGGGCGGTGGCTGGGCCGGCGGGATGGGGGTCGGTAGCCGGCGCCCCCAGGGTCAGTGCTGCCCGAGTTTTGGAGCGTCACGGAGTGCCCGTCCGCGCCGGTTGTGCTAGATCTTTCATCGGCTATCTTACTTGCGGCCGCGCCGGACCCTCGGTCGCACACGCCTCGTTCATGATGTCCGGTGCGGCTTCTCAGGACGAGTCACATCGGTCGGTTGGCACGGCATCACACACGGACGGAGCGTGTTCATGCCTCGCACAGCTGGGTCATGACAAGGCGCGCCCTCGCTGCCGTCGGCACGCTCACCGCGCTCGCCGCCGTCGTTGCGTTCGTGACCACCCGGCCGGAGAGCGCGCTTCGTGCCCAGGCCGACCCCGCACAAGACCAAGCGCCATACAAAGCGCCCGTGGACGTCGATACCGCCGGACTTCCCGGACCGGTGCAGCCCATTCTCTACCGACATGATGTCCACGCCGGCGAGTATCAGATGGACTGCCGGTACTGCCACTTCGCGGTCGAGGTGAGTTCGAGCGCCGGACTGCCGACCGTCTCGCAGTGCATGGGCTGTCACATCATCGCTGGGGCGGCCAATCCCGAGGTGCAGAAGCTCCGGGAGTACTGGAACGAGCGGAGGCCGATCGAGTGGGCCGAGATCCACGTGCTGTCCCCGTTCGTGCGCTTCCCGCACAGCCGTCACGTGCAATCGGAGGAGGGGAGCTTCAAGGATCTCGAGATCGTCGAGAAGTGCGAAACCTGTCATGGGCCGATTCGACGCATGCCGCAGGTGTACCAGCATGCTTCGCTGAAAATGGGCTGGTGCATCACGTGTCACGAGAAGGAAGACGTCTCGACCGACTGCACCGTGTGCCATTACTAGGTCCGGTGGTCGACGGCATCATGGGGGTGCGGAGCTGAGGACGGATGGCTGAGAACTCGAATGGCATGAACCGGAGAAAGTTCCTCACGGTCCTTGGCGTGACCGGCGGTGGGGCAGCCGCGCTATCCGGCTGCTCGAGCGACTCCGTCGAGAAACTCATCCCATACCTCGTTCCTCCCGAAAATCAGGTTCCCGGTGTCGCCACCTGGTACGCGTCGACATGTAGGGAGTGCCCGGCAGGGTGTGGGCTGCACGTGCGCGTACGTGAGGGACGGGCCGTCAAGGTGGAAGGCAACCCCGACCACCCGGTGAACGCCGGTCGCCTCTGTGCGCGCGGTCAGGCATCGCTCCAGGGTCTCTACAATCCCGACCGTGTGCGACAACCGCTGTCCCGGACTGCCGATGGGAAGTTCGAGCCCATTGCCTGGGAGGATGCAATCGCCCAGGTGGCCGAGAGGCTCGGGGGATCGCCGTCTGATGGGGTCCGGTTTCTCACCGGGCACGAAGCAGGCAGCTTCGACCGCTTGGTGGACGAGTGGCTCGCGGCCTTCGGGTCCCGCGGGCGAGTTGCTTTCGAGCCCCTTGGCTACGAGGCGCTACGGCACGCCAACCGAACGGTATTCGGCATTGACGGCCTTGCGCGCCACGATTTTGCGGCGGCCGACTACGTGCTCTCCTTCGGGGCCGACTTCCTCGATACCTGGCTCAGTCCCGTCGAGCACGCGCGCGGTTTCGGGGCGCGACACGGCTACCGCGACGGACACATGGGGCGCTACGTCCATGTCGAGCCGCGGCTCAGCATGACGGCGATGAGTGCGGACGAGTGGGTCGCACCCAGGCCGGGATCCGAAGGTCTCCTGGCGCTGAGCGTCGCCCACGTGATCGTGCGCGATGGCCTCGCGTCGACCCCCGCCGACGTGCACCGGGTCCGCCCGTTGCTCGATCGACACGTGCCGGAGACGGTCGCGGCGGAAACGGGCGTGCCAGCGGACACCGTCGCGCGATTGGCGCGTGAGTTCACGGCTGGGCCGAGTGTTGCGCTGGCCGGCGGCATGGGAATACAGCACGCTGCCGCTCATGTAACCGCCGCGGCGGTGAACCTCCTGAATTACGTGGCTGGCAACGTGGGCCGCACGGTACGCTTCGAGGGAACGCCCACGGGGCGCCCGGCTCCCTACAGCCGTCTCGTGGAGCTGACGAGCGACATGAAAGGTGGAGCGGTTCGCGCCCTGTTCATGCACGGCGCGAATCCGGTTCACGGAACGCCGCCGGGACTCGGATTCCGAGACGCGATGCAGGCGGTGCCGTTCAAAGTGAGCTTTGCCCGCTTCATGGATGAGACGGCGCAGGCATGCGACCTCGTGCTGCCGGATCATGATCCGCTCGAGCAGTGGAACGACTTCGAGACCCGTCCGGGGGTGCATGCGCTGCAACAGCCGGTCATGCAACCCGTCTTCGATACGCGGGCCACCGGCGACGTGCTGCTGCAAGTGACCGCCCGCGTCGGCGGACCGGCCTCCGCCCGGCTTACGGTGACGTCATTCAAGGACTACCTGCAGCGGTCCTGGGCGGCGCTGCAGGCAAGAGTCGGGGATCGCCGTCCGTTCGCGACCTTCTGGACCGAGGCCCTGCAACGCGGTGGTGTGTGGCGTGAGCCGTCGACGCAGCGAGTCACGCTTGCTGCGAGCGCCGGGTCCTTGGAGGGATCATCGACGTGGCGGCTCCCCGAAGGCCGGCTCGCCTTGATCGCCTACCCGTCGTCCGCGCTTTATGACGGACGCGGAGCGAACCGCCCGTGGCTGCAGGAGCTGCCAGACCCGGTCACGAAGACCACCTGGACGACGTGGGTGGAGATCCACCCCGAGACGGGTGCCGAGCTCGGGATCGCCGAGGGCGACGTCGTGGAGATCGCGTCGGACATGGCGACGATCCGGGCGCAGGCCTACCTGTATCCCGGGTTGCGGCGCGACACGGTGGCGGTGCCGATGGGGCAGGGTCACACGGCGTTCGGGCGCTACGCCGAGGGACGCGGTGCAAACGTGTTGCACCTGCTCGATGCGGAGCCGACGGCGTTCGGGGGCGTCGCGACCTACACCGGTGTGACGCTTCGCGCCACGGGCGAACACGCGCCGCTGCCGAAGACCGAGGGGAAGCCGCGACAGATGGGACGCGGGATTGCCCAGATGGTCACGCTGGAGGAGCTGGCACGCGGGGAGGGCCATGGGGAACATGGTGCTCACGCCGCGCCAGTCCCTGAGCGCATCGAGGAAATCCTCGATCACTGGCAGGAAGGGCAGGACGAGGCCACGAAATACGGCGCCTACGAAGGCGAGCATCCACGCTGGGGGATGGCGGTCGATCTCTCGCGGTGCACCGGGTGCAGCGCTTGCGTGACGGCCTGCTACGCTGAGAACAACATTGCCACGGTGGGTCCCGAGAGCGTGCGGCGGGGGCGGGAGATGTCCTGGCTTCGGATCGAGCGTTACTTCGAAGGTGGGGAGAACGGCGAACCGTTCGAGGCCCGGGTCCTGCCCATGCTCTGCCAGCAGTGTGGCAGCGCGCCGTGCGAAACGGTGTGCCCCGTGTTCGCGGCCTATCACACTCCCGACGGCCTGAACGGGCAGATCTACAACCGGTGCGTGGGAACGCGGTACTGCTCGAACAACTGCCCGTACAAGGTGCGGTACTTCAACTGGTTCGACTATCAGGAGCCGGCCGATCCGACCTTTGCGTGGCCGGAGCCGCTGCACTGGCTGTTGAACCCCGATGTAACGGTCCGCTCCAAGGGCGTGATGGAAAAATGTACCTTCTGCGTTCAGCGCATCCGTGACAAGCAGAACCAGGCCAAATTAGAGGATCGGGACCGGCTCGCCGACGGCGAGGTGCTGACGGCGTGTCAGCAAACGTGCCCGTCGGACGCGATCGTGTTCGGGGATCTCAACGACCCGAACTCTCGGGTGAGCGCGCTCGCACGTGAGACGCGCGGCTATCACGCGCTTGGCGAACTCAACACCAGACCGGCGGTGACGTACCTGAAGAAGGTCCGGAACCTGGTGGAGGGATAGGGCGAGATGGCGACGATCGCGCGCGAGGACCAGATCACTCGGCCCACCTATCAGGAGATCACGCGCGACATCACGGCCACGCTGGGTCGGCCGTCGCGCGGGTACTACGTCCTGCTCGGCTTCGTGCTGGTGGTGCTCGCGATCGGCGCGGCCGCGCTCCTCTACCAGATCAGGTTCGGGCTCGGGGTGGCCGGCTACACGCCGCCGGTCATGTGGGGCGTGTACATCACGACCTTCGTCTTCTGGGTCGGTATCGCACACTCCGGAACGCTGATTTCAGCGATCCTCTATCTCTTCCGGTCGGCATGGCGAACATCGGTCTACCGAACCGCCGAGGCGATGACGGTCTTCGCCGTGATGACCGCCGGGCTGTTCCCCGTAATCCACGTCGGACGTCTCTGGTACGCGTACTGGCTGTTTCCGTACCCGAACCAGCGGCAGCTGTGGGTGAACTTCAAGTCGCCCCTGTTGTGGGACGTCTTTGCGGTCTCCACCTACTTCACGGTGAGCACGCTGTTCCTCATCGTCGGCCTGGTGCCAGACCTTGCGGCCGTGAGGGAGAAGGCAACCGGCTGGCGACGCAAGCTCTACGAGATCACGTCCCTCGGTTGGCGCGGCACCGACCAGCAGTGGCGGCACTACACACGTGCGTATCTGTACTTGGCGGCACTGGCCGCCCCCCTCGTGCTGTCCGTCCACAGCGTCGTGTCGTGGGACTTCGCCATGTCGATCGTGCCGGGGTGGCACGCGACCATCTTCGCGCCGTACTTCGTAGCTGGCGCGATCTATTCCGGTGTCGCAATGGTGGTGACCCTGCTCGTCCCCCTGCGGAAGGTGTTCAGGGTCCAACGCTACATCACCGTCGAGCATTTCGAGAACCTGGCGAAGCTGTTGCTCCTCACCGGCCTGATCGTGGGCTACGCATACGCCGTGGAGTATTTCATGGCGTGGTACAGCGGGAGCCCGTACGAGCGAGCGGCGTTCTGGAACCGGGCATTCGGCGACTACTGGTGGGCCACTTGGACCATGATTCTCTGCAACGGGGTGCTGCCGCTCATCCTGTTCTTCCGGAAAGTGCGGCAGAGCATCCCCGCGCTGTTCGTGCTGTCGCTCTTCGTGAACCTCGGCATGTGGTTCGAGCGGTTCGTGATCATTGTGGTGTCGCTCTCGTTCGAGTACGAGCCGTACGCGATGGGCCACTACACGCCGTCGTGGGTCGAATGGGCGATTCTCGCGGGCAGTTTCGCCTGGTTCTTCATGTGGTTCCTGTTGTTCGCAAAGAACTTCCCCACGGTGTCGATCACCGAGGTGAAGGAGATCATTCCGATGCCGCGCAAGCAGCGGGCCCATTCATGAGCACCATGACTGGTGGGGTCCTCGCATCGTATCGCTTCGTCGACGCAGCCTCTGGGGCGATCCGGACGCTGAAGGCGGAGGGTATCCGTGATTTCACGGTGTACACGCCGGTGCCCAACGTCGAGATCGCGCAGGCCGTGGGGCACCGGGTGAGTCCCGTGCGTCTCTGGACCCTCCTGGGTGGGCTGCTCGGGTGTGCGTCGGGATTCGCGCTCACCCTCTGGATGTCGTTCGATTGGCCGCTCGTGGTCGGCGGCAAGCCGATCGGGTCGGTGATTCCCTACGTCGTCATCGCGTTCGAGTTGACGATCCTGTTCGGGGCGGGCGCCACCATTCTAGGCTTGATCTTCCACAGTTGGCGGAACCGGCAGATGGGGGCATACGAGGGGCGGTTCACCGACGACCACATTGGGATCTTCGTGCGATGTCCGACCGAGCGGCGGGCCGAGGTCGAGGCGCTCTTGCGGGCCGCGGGCGCCGAGGAGGTGCGGGTTGAGTCCTAGGCGCGCGGCAGCGGTGTTGGTGCTGGTGGCCGTGGTGGCCGGCTGTACCCGGGAGCAATGGCATCGCTTTCCGAGTCCCGATGACCTCGTGGCGGCCGTGCCGTGGTTTTCCGTGATGCATCGAGGAATCGCGATCCAACCGTACAAGATGCCCCTTCAGCCGGTCGAGGGCGCGGTGCCCATCACTGGGCGAGAAGTCGTGCCGGCGGCCGTGCCGCAGCACCAGGCCCAACTCGATAGACTGGTCAATCCGGTGCAGGTCACCGCCGAGTCGCTGGAGCGCGGGCGCGATCGCTACGAGATCTACTGTTCGGTCTGTCACGGCGCCGAGGGCCTTGGTGATGGGCTCGTGGCACCGTCGCTGGCAAATGCGGTCCGGAACCTCACCGACGATCGCGTGGTTCGGTCCTCCGACGGTTGGGTCTACGGTGTGATCACCAACGGCTTCGGTGCCTTGATGCCCGAATACGGCGGTCGGATCACGCCGGCAGACAAGTGGCACATCGTGAACTACATGCGCACGTTGGGGGGAACGGCACGGTGAGCCCGGCAACGGTCCACCACGAGATCCACCGGCGCGGCGCCAACGCTCCGACGGCGTCGCTATTCGTGGCGGGCATCGTGCTGGCTATCGTCGGACTAGGCACGTTCGTGGCACTCGCGATGGGTGACGATCCCGGTCGCGCTTGGCGCCTGTTTCTCATCAACTTCCTGTTCTTCACGGGTGTCGCCCAGGGCGCCATCGTCTTCGCGGCGACACAGAAGATCACGAAAGGCGTGTGGGCCGGCCCGATTATCCGCTTTGCGGAAGCGGCAGCCTTGTTCCTGCCGGTTTCCGTGGTGTGCTTCCTGGTGCTGTTCCTCGGGAAGCACCACCTGTTCCCCTGGATCGAGCATCCCACGCCCCTGCGAGGGAACTGGCTCACGGTCCCCTGGGTGTTCTGGCGCGATCTGGCGGCATTGCTCGCCCTGATGGTGACGAGCGTGGCATTCGTCTACCATGACCTCAAGCCGGACGTGGCCGAGCTCCGCGATCACGTGACGGGCTGGAAGCGCGCGCTGTACGACCGCATCGCCGGCGACTACGTGGGGAGTCCCGAACAGCTCCAAGCCGTGGAGCGCCGTATCAACTGGCTCGCGCCCCTCTTGTGCCTGCTCTACGCGTACCTCTTCTCCCTGCTCGGGTTCGATCTGATCATGTCGCTCGCCCCGTACTGGATGAGCAACCTGTTCGGCGCGTTCTTCTTCATGGGTGCCTTCCTCACCGGGCTCACGATGCTCGGCTTGATGAGTGTGTTCTGGCGCTGGAAGCTCGATATGGGCGCCGTGATTGGGCGTGAGCAGCTTCACGATCTCGGCAAGCTGGTATTCGCGTTCTCAATCTTTTGGGCGTACCTCATGTACAGCCAGCTACTCGTGATTTGGTACGGCAACCTGCGGGAAGAGACGTCGTTCGTGTTTCTCCGGCTGTGGGGCGACTGGCGACCGATTGCGATTCTGGTCGGGCTCATGATCTTCCTCATCCCGTTCTGGGGCCTCATCTGGGTCAAGGCGAAGATCAACCGCGTGACCTTCACCACGTTTCTCGCCATCAGCTTCGTCGGTGTGTGGCTGGAACGCTATCTGCTGGTCCAGCCATCGCTCACCGAGGCCGGGCCCATGTTCGGCGCGCCTGAAATAGCCATCTCTCTCGGGTTCCTGGGGCTGTTCCTGCTGGCGTACGGGCTGTTTGCTCGAACGTTCCCGATGGTGAGCCCGCGGCTCCTGGCAAAGGCTGAGCTGACGGGTCACCACTAGCCGGCCGCGGCGGTGCCTTCGTGCCTCGCCTCGGTAGCCGCTGGGAATCGCTCGCCGTTCACAAGACGCCGGTCTGCCCCGCCGATTAGATTTCGCATCGGTGACCCGCACCTCCGGAGTTTGCATGCCTCCCAACCCACCCGACGACAGCCTCGAGGCGTTCCGCCATTTTCGCGAGAAGATGAACGCGGCCATCAATGCCGCCGGCAATCTCACGATCAATCGGTTCTTCGCGCTCGATTCCCGCACGTATGAGGCGGGCGTCCTCGATGCCAAGACCAAGGAGCTCATGGGACTGACGGCGTCGATGGTGCTCCGATGCGATGACTGCATCACCTACCATCTGGTCCGGTGTCGGGAGGAGGGCGCGACCAATGACGAGATCTTTGAGGTGTTCGCCGTGGGCCTCGTGGTCGGGGGCTCGATCGTGATTCCCCACCTTCGGCGCGCGGTCGCGACGCTCGAGGAGCTGCCGCGCGCGTGAGCGACCGAGCGGCCGTGTGGTTGGCAGCCGCCGAGCTGGCTGCGAAGGGTGCACCGGGCGCCATGGCAACGGTGTCCCGCCATCGTGGGTCGCTGCCCATGGCCCGTGACGCGAAGCTGGTGGTGGCCGAACACGGCGAGTACTGGGGGACAATCGGTGGCGGGTGCACTGAGGCGGATGTGATGGCGCAGGCGCTGGAGGCCGCGAAACGCGGCGCACCGATTGTCGTCCGTCACACGCTGAACGCCGACCTCGCGGGTGATGTCGGGCTGTCCTGCGGCGGGACCGCGGAGTTCTTCCTCGAACCGGTCGTGGCGGAGCTCGACGGGCTGTATCGCGCCGTCGCCAGGGCGATCACCGAGCGGATACCGACCCTCGTGTCGACCGCGCTGGATTGGGCGGCCGGACCGGCCAAGGCGGCACGGGTCGGTGATCGCGTGGTAGGGACAGACGTGCCCGGGATCCTCACGGGTGTCGAACACCTGCCGTTGACGCCCACGGTCGACGAGCAGCGGGGCCTCTTTGTCGAGCCGGTGCCGCGCCTCCCCCGCGTGATCGTCTTCGGGGCGGGGCATGTCGGGAACGAGATCGCGCGGCTCGCAGCGCGGGCGGGTTTCTATGTGGTGGTGATCGACGATCGGCGTGAATTCGCCGACCCGAGCCGCCTTCCTGGTGTGGACGAGGTGATCGTCGAGAACCTTCGAACTGTGCTGGGCCGCGTACGGCTCGACGCCGACGACTATGTCCTGGCGACGACGCGCGGCCACCAATTCGATGCGGAGATTGTCGAGGCAACGGCCGCGTCGAGTGCCCGCTACGTGGGCATGCTGGGGAGTGCGCGCAAGAAAGCCGTGATCTGGAAGGCACTGGAGAGCCTGGGCGTTCCCCGCGCGGCCCTGGAGCGTGTTCGCGTGCCGATCGGGGAACGGATCGGTGCTGACACACCGGCCGAAATCGCGGTATCGGTCGTGGCTGAGCTGATCCGAGTGCGGCGGCTAGGGAATCCGGGCCGCGAGTGATCGCAGCGAATCCAGTGGAATGTTCGCCCGCAGGGTGAGCACCGCGTTGCCACGGACTACCGTGATCGCCGTGGCGGCCGTATCGGCCATCCTTGGCGCGTCCGCCGCTACTGCATCCTCCACCCGGCCTTCGAGGGTGCTCACGGGTCGCTGGATGATCTCGAGCATGACCCCGTCGAGGTCTTGAAGAACCCGGACGCCCCGGCCGTCCCCTTGCGCGTCCCGATCGATACTTACCACGGGCACGCCTGGTACCGTGTGAGGCGTCTCTCCCAATCGAGTGGCGGCGTCTGCGCGATCGGACTGGACCCATTGCACAGGTGTCCGGTCGGCCTCGAGCTCGGCCGCGAGCTCCCTGGTGGGCTGCTCACGTCGTTCCGCGACGGCCCCGATGTCCCTGGCAAGCCTGGCCCGGGGTGCTGCGGCGGCAGGAGCCCCCTGCGCGGCCGGTTCAGCCGCGGCGTTCTGCTGCAACGCATCCCGCCGACCGGCCGGGGCCTCGTCGGCCGGCACCTCATACGCGCTTCGCAGTCGTTCGGCCGCTGTCTCCGTACTCCCTGCATCCTTCGCGACGGACGCGGTTCCGGGTCGGGCGTCGACCGACGACCTCGGCGTGACCGTATCGACCGGCGCTGTCTGCGACGTCCTCAGCGTGAGCGGCTGATCGGGACTCCGGAGCGGGTTCAGTGTCCCCCGTGCCATCCACCCCACCCCCACCGCCAATGCGATCGAGGCCGCCCACCCGAGCGCGGTGAGCCGATTGAGGCTGAGCACGCGCCGCGGTCGCCTCCCGCCCGCCCGAGCCAGCACCGCGTCGAACGGGGGTACAGGCACAGCTGCGGGTCCAGACGCCCTGAGAATGGTGGCGGCGCGCTCGCGGAGCGCTCGGGCCTCCTCGAGCCGCTGCCGGCACTCCGCGCAGGCGGCAAGATGGTCCTCGACCTCGCGCCAGTCCTCGCTGGGCTGGCGGCCCTGGTCGAGGTAGGCGTGGAGCGTGCCTTCGTCAGCGTGCGACATCTCTCTTCTCCAACGCTTCATGGGCTTCGACCAGGCGTCGCCGCGCACGGGCGAGCGTCGTACCGATGGCCCCTGCGGCCAATCCCGTCTGCTCCGCGATCTCCTCGTAGTTGAACCCTGCGTCCCACAGGAGCAGGACTTCTCGATCTCGCTCGTTCAATTGCCCGAGGGCGCGGCGCACCGCCTCGACCTGCTGCGCGTGCTCGAACTCCTCGGCCGGATCGCTCGTGGTCATCTGCTCCGCGTCGCCGCGGATGAGCGTGAGGTGCCGGCGTCGCCGTACCGCCGCTCGCGCCTCGTCCCGCGCAAGGTTGGCCGCGACCGTGAATAGCCAAGCGCGAGGATTGTCCGGATCCTGCCCGAGTGCCCGCACGAACACCTCCTGCGCGAGGTCCTGGGCCCGGTCCGCGTCCCACACCTTTCGGTGGAGGAAGCGGACCAGGTCCGCAAACGTCTCTCGATATACTCCGGCCCAATCGGTACTCACGTAGACCAGTTTAGCGTCCGCGGAACTCGTGCACTAGCCGCTGAAGGGCCTGTGTCGACAGTCGTTCGGCGCCAACATCGCCGATCTGGATCGCGACACGGTCTCCAGACACGATCACCGACCCGAACTCGGTCACGTACGGCTTGAGCTCCGGTAGGGCGTCGAGCACGGCGAAATACGCCTTACTGAACATGGCGACCTGCACGACGCGCTTGTCGGTGTCGTGCTGAAGGTCGGTCCAGACCCCGTCGAGGTCTTTGAACAAGCGGCCGGCGACATGCCGAGCCTGCGGGACGTGACCGCGGCGGAGTAACACCTCGTCGGCGGCCTCCAGTTCGAGTGACGACTTGGCCTCGCGCCGCGCGCGTGATTGCTCCGCGGCGGCCACGGCCCCGGCACCCACCATGCTGGACGGAACGCCCGCAACTTGCCGCCGGGGCCCGCCTCGCGGCACGTTTGCCACGTCGGCCGGCTCCTGCACCAGATACGACGTGTACTCGCTCAGCAAACCGTAGCGCAACGCCGTCCGACGGATTTCTTCCTCGAGCTCGGCGTTCGGACCGCTGAGGCGGATTTCTTGTGCCAGGACGCCGATCTTTCGCGACGCCCAGAGCCGCGGAATGAAATCATTATCGAGTTGATGCCCGGGAAACGTCACCTGGGTCGCGTAGCGCTCGGGCCGGTCGTTGCGTCGGCCTCGGATCGAGATGGTGCCAGGGCGTTCTCGATTCCCTGCACGGTAGCGCCCGAACACGACCAGCTCCTCACCGGCGAACAGGTCGGGCAACGTCGAGGGATAGACCTCGGTCAGCTCCACCGGTGCGTCGGCAATCTCCAGATCGGCAAGTACGGGGTGTCGGATCTTCGCGGTGAGCACGCCGAGAGCCGCCTCTACGTCCTCGCCCAGTTGCACGTACTGGGTGCTCCCCCGTCCCGCTGCGGACAGCCGGTCCAGCAGGTAGGTGTTGACGTCATGGCCGACGCCGAAGGCGAACACGCGAGCGCGTCCGCGATCGCTTTCGGCCTGAGCGGCGATGCGCTCGGGATCACGCTCGCCCACCGAAGGGAGGCCGTCGGTGAGGAACACCACGAGAGGGAGCCGCCCGCTCGGGCTGGTTGAGCGGAAGGCCTCCTGGAGCGCGCCAGCGATGTTCGTGCCGCCGTCGGCTGACAGGTCGTCCACCCACCGACGCGCAGCGCGCAGATCGCGCGATCCGCCACTCGACCAGTCGGCGGCGTACGTGCGCACTCCACTGCTGAACGCGATGAGCCGGAATCGATCGGTGCCGTCGAGTGAGCCGATCAGCTGATGGAGTGCGGCCTTGGCCTGGTCCAGCTTGCTGCCGGACATCGATCCTGAGACGTCGAGCACGATCGTCAGGTCCCTCGGCACGGTTCGTCCCTCGGGCCGGCCTGGAGACAGCGTCAGCATGAAGTAGCCATCCTCGCCCGAGGCACGGTGTGTGGCCAGCGTGATGCCTACCACCGGTCGAGCGAACGGAAGGAACAGGGAGAAATCTCCACTGAGCTCGCCCCGAGGTTGCACGCGCAGTGTGCCGTCATCGCGTGTCACATCGACGGGATGGGTCGGGGAGAAGGGATCACGGAACTGGTCGGCGTTATCGGTCCAGAGGGTGAATGCCAACGGAACGGCGCCCCCGCGCTGTGGCTGGAGACCATCACTGCCCTCGACCGGTGTGCGACTGCCCGTGCGCCCGCCAGTGGCATAGCGGAACTGGAGTCCGTCTCCGCTCCGCCGCAGGACCTGCGTGTAGCGCAGCGTGATCTTGCGGGTCTCGCCCGGCCCGATCGGAAAGACCCGAGCTCGAATCAGCCCGTGGCCGGCGAGCTCGATGAGTGCGGGGTCACGCTTGCGACGAACGATCTCTTCATAGATCGCGCGCGCCTCAGCGGCATCCATGGTCTCGCCGCGCAGCTCCTCGTCGCCCTGGAACAGCGAGAAGTTGGAGAACACCGCCTCGCCCGGGAGCGGATAGAGGTAGTCGCCCTCCCCTAGACCGCCGCCGTTGTTCCGGAACCACTCCTCGACCTCGATCGCGGCCACCCGGCCCGTGACCCGCACGGAGACCACCGTCCGGACCTTCATCACGCCAAACTCGGGACGGCGATCGGGCGGTGGCTCGATCCAGCCTTGCGCCAGGAGCGGGGCGGCGAGCAGGCTCATAACCAGTGTGCTGAGCAGGACTTTCATGAGTTCCTCGCTGTATGGTCTACCCAGAAGGACGAGGCAGGCCCGCCGTCTTGCACACATCCCCGGATCCCAGGTTGCTTGCCCGGCGGCCGCAGGCCCTCGATACTTCCGATGCCATGAGGATCGTGCGACGCTGGTTCCCCTTGTTGGGCCGAACAACACCTTGCCGGATCGTGAGCATTCTGGTCGTGGCGCTCACGGCCAGTGCCCGTGCCGTGGATGCCCAGGTTCAGCCTCCGCCGCGGCGCGGCGCGCGCTCCGCTGTCCAGCAGCCCGCGCGTCCGGGGCAGGGCGGGTGGCAACTCGAGCCGAATACCACAGTCGATCTCTGGTACCATGGGCTGGCAGTGATCGGTGTGGCCCAACAGGGCATGCTGCCGCTCTACAGCGCGGCCTACGCCAGCAGGGTTCGCGAGGAAAAGGAGCGGCTCGGGATCTATCCGACCAAGCTCGATGAGATTGGCGAGGAGATCAGCCGGGCCATAGAGAGCGACGAGGCGCTCTCCCTGCTGCACTTCGCGCCGCTGTATTTCCACGCGGCTGATCCTCTGGAGATGCTCCACGCGCTCGGTGCCGTAGCCGACCGGCGCGCCGGTGACGTCGCCGTCGCCAGCCCGCGGGTGCGGTTCGGCGCCATCGCCATGACGCAGATGTTGCAGACGGCAGGTCAGCGACGGGCGGTGAGGAAGCTGGTCGAGGCCATGGAGGACGAGTACGGCGTCTTCTTCCACGAGTTTCGGGAGCGTCATCGCGCCGAACACCGCGACCGGCTCGCGGATCTGGAACGTCGCTGGACGTATGGCCTCGCGCTCGATCTCGCGGCTTTCCTGGAACGCGTGGGACTCGAGTCTGGCGTCCTGATCCCATCACCGGCCCTTGGACCGGAAGGCCGGCTGTTCCAGGGTGATCCATTCGAGGGTCGGGCTCGGCTCCTAGCCGTCTGGATGCCGCTCGAGGGAGGCGTGGACGCGCCGCTGTACGGAGCAGTGCGGGAGCTGGGATTCACTGTTGTGGACCGGCTGGTCGATCCGGAGCGCTACGATCGGTCCGAGCTCGAGGACGTTCGCGCCAGCGCCGCAGTGCGGTTCGGTGCTATGCTCCTGGAGTTCTTCGCGCCGGAGCATCTGTCCGGTTACCGTCGAGCGTTCCTCGAGGCGGTGGGCTACGAGTCGGCCGAACAGGGAACAGCTGCCGCGTTTGAGCAGACCTATCCGCTCGACCCGGAGGTGCTATCGCTGCTTCGCAGGGAGATACGCCGCCGCTGACCCCCTCTCAGGGAGGGCCGGGTCGAGACGTCAATCCTTCAACAACACGCACCCCGGGTGACCGGTGTCGTCCGGTTCCAGGTCCGGCCACTCCGAGCAGATGGGCGGTTTGGCCGGGCGACCATTGGGGAGGGTCCGGTCGTGCAGGGCGCAGCTGATGCCGTCCTCCGCGAGATAGCCGCACGCCGAGATCACCTCGCACTCGACGAGATCGGGTCCCGTTCGCTTGACCTTGCACAAGTAGGGCGGCTTCCGGGCCCGGAGCAGCAGCTCGAGTGCGGTCTCGGACTCGTGCACCACCACGTCCAGCGTCAGGTCCCGGCAGCAGGCTGCCCCCCGCCGATTGTCGGCCGTTCGGCACGCGGCCCCGATGCAGGGGTTGTCTCCCTGCATCACAGGCAGCGCGCGTTGCGCGGCTCGCTTGAGGGGCAGGGGTAAGGCTCGCTGCCGCCCCTTGAACACCACGACGTACTTGCCGTTCCGCAGCTGACGTTCTTGGGTCCCGTTGGGGTGCGGAGCGGGTAGGCGAGGTGGGGCAGCGGTGAAGCCGTGAGCTGTGCATTGGGCCGAGCGGCCAGTCGCGCCGGCGGTCCTGCCGCCGTTGACGCCGGGTTCTTGCTGCGAGAAGTACTTGCAGGGAATACGAATGACGGCGTCGACCAGCATATCGGTACCGAGCACGTAGGGGCGACCCATGTGGATGCGCTCCGTATGCCCCAGCAGCCACGTGGCGGCCGCATCGTGAAACGTCGGGTTGTCCTCTTCGAGGTCGGCGATATGGAGCGTGACGGCGAGTTCGCGGCATTGGGGACCGAGGCCCGTGCAGGGTGGAGGAGTGGCCATACGGCTCAACGCTGGATGGGGCGGCACGCCAGTGGACCGCCGGCAAGCGTCACCCGGTCGCTGATGGCGCAGTCTAAGGTGGTTTTCTGCCCGAGTACCAGATCGTGAAGCTCGGCGACGGCCGCGGGGAGCCCCGGCGCGCGGAACCGCACCGTCACCGAGCCGTTCTCGAGGAGCGTCTGCTCGCGGAACTGCGCCCAGTAATGCCCCTTGGCGTCGGCCGGCAGGCACAGCGTGTCCGCCCCGAACACGCATACTTCGGTTTCCGGTAGAGCCTGTCCGGTTTCGAACACGGCCACGTCACCCTCCAGCGTGACCACGGGCGGGCCGAAGTACACCGGGCTGCCGGGTACGCACGCTTGGAGAAACACAGCTGCGGTGACGAGGGACATCCATCGCATGGTGCCTGACAAGTTCTCCGATTGCACTCAAAAGGCAAGACTGGTGGCAGAGTCCCGCGAATGGCGACGAATGCGATGTCCTGCGATCGCGGCGCCAACCGCGACCGCGATGCCCGCGAGCGCGTCGATGCCGTAATGCATCTGACAGTAGACGGTCGCGACCACCAGTAACGCCGCGGGTACCGTCAGCGCGGCGGCGAGCCACTTCCACTCCCCCCAGAGGGCAAACACCGCCGCCAGCGTCGCAGCGACGTGGGACGAGGGAAACGCCGTGCCGATCGAGGACCCGCCTCCGAGAAAGGCATACACCGCCTCGGCGCTCCACACGTCGCGCACCGGGCCCGTTGGGTGCTGGAAGGCGTAGTTCGGCCCCGCGACGGGAAACAACAGAAAGACGAGGTAACACGTGACGTACGCCATCATCGTGGTGAACAAGACTCGCTGCGCCTCGGGCCGTTGGCCGCGAATCGTCAGCAGGATAGGACCCACCACGACGAGCGGGTAATAGCTGAGATACGAGACATGCAGGAATCCCGACCAGAACACCGATGGAGCATGCCGAATCCACTGGTACGATATCTGACTTCCGAACAGCCACTGTTCCCATCCCTGCACGACGGCATCATTGGCGAAGATGCGTTCGGCACCCTGCTCCATGCCGAGGAAGCCGAGCTCCGTATAGAATGGCATCAGCACGATGAGCGGGTAGAGATCGTGGAGCGTGCCGCCCAGTCGCCCCCGCGGGGGTCGCCGTTGAAACAGGACGAGCAGTACGAAGAAGAGGAGATGTCCAGACAGGATCCATGGGGTGGCGGCGCCCACCCCACCCCGGAGGACAATGAGTCCGGTGACGAAGGCGACATACGCGCCGAGGAGCCAGTCGACCGGTCTCACAGCCACCCGTTCTCGCGGTACCACTGGGCCGTGGTCGCCAGTCCCTCGTGAAGAGGGATGCGTGCCGTCCAACCAGTATCCCGTTCCAAGGCAGCCGCCGCACAGGTCCAGGCGTCGGCCAGAAGCTCCCGGCTCTTGTCGGCCGAGAGCAGCGTTCGTCGCCCGAGCATTCTGCTGAGGGTCCCGTTGGCGGTCAGCACGCTCTTGGCGATCCAGACCGGAATCCGTATCCGACGGGGTGGGCGAGGCTGACGGTGGCGGGGGGAGGTGACATGGCGCACCGCCTCGTGCACCTGCTCTACGAAGTCCCGCACCGTCACGATCTCGCCATGACAGGCGAAGTACACCTTCCCGGGATCGGTGTCGGTCGCTGCCAAGATCAGGGCGTCCACGAGGTCGGTGACATGCACGAAGGAGAGTTCCTGCGTCCCGTCCCCGAACACGGGCGCGAAGCCGAACCGAGCGAGCTTGAACACCCTCAGGAGTTCGACGTCTCGGGGGCCGTAAACCGCGGGTGGTCGCACGATGGTCCACGGGAGAGAGCTCACGCGCGTTGCTGCCTCGCCGGCGAGCTTGCTCATGCCGTAGTTGCTCACAGGGTGCGGGCCGCTGGCTTCGGTTGCCGGCGAACCGCGCTGTGTCGGACCCACGGCGGCCAGTGACGACACGTACACGAACCGCTGGAGATGCGGTGCGACCTCTGCAGCGGCTGCCAGGACGCGTTCCGTGCCACCATTGTTCACCGTCAGGAATTCGTCGAGGTCTCGTGCGGCCGTCAGGCCGGCAACGTGGAACACGAGGTCGGCTTCCTTCGCGCCGGTGTGGAGCGCGGTCGGATGATCCAGGTCCCCGTGAACGATGGTGGGCGAGGCGTGGCGGAACGTCCGGGCAGCCTTCTCCGGGCTCCGGACCAGGCAGGAGACGTGATGGCCCCGGTTGAGCAGGGTGTGGACGAGGTGGGAACCGACGAATCCCGTGGCGCCGGTGACGAAGACCCTCACAACGGGCGGTCGTACATCCTGAGTCGCTTGTACACTTCGAAGCCCATGAACTCGAGTCCTTTGTTCATAGGCGTGTTGTCCTCGAGAACCCAGCCGCCTTCACCCCAGTTGTACCCACGCCCCACGCCGGTCGTCCAGATGTGATGGTACATCAACTCGGCGGCCCCGGCGCCGCGAAACTCCTTGATCACCCCGAGGAGCAGGATGCGGAGCCGTGAAATGCGACGTGCGCGCCAAAGCACCTTGAGGATGCCGGGAAAGAGCCGACCGGACGGATTGGCCTTGAGCGCGACGTTCATGTCCGGAATCGCGGCGGCAAAGCCGATCGGCTCCCCGTTGCGCTCGGCGAACACGACGAGATTGGGATCCACGATCGGTTTCAACTGCTTGGCCAGATGGTCGATCTCGGCATCGGTCATGGGCACGAAGCCCCAGTTCTTCTCCCAGGCCTGGTTGTACAGCGGCTTGATGCGTTCCACTTCCTCGTAGAACCGCTTCATGTCGAGGCATCGCAGCGTGATCTGCATGCGGTGGGCGACCCTCGCCGCCACCCGCCCGAGCCGCTCCGGAAGCTCTGTGCCCGTGCTCTGATACAGCATCAGATCTTTAGATTTCCGGAACCCCGCCCCCTCGACGAGTTGCTGGTAGTACGGGGGGTTGTGCGGATTGAGGACGGTGGGAGGGTGCTCGAAGCCCTCGACGAGCAGGCCGCACTCGTCATTGGTCGAAAACGACGCCGGGCCGCGCATCGTGTCGAGCCCGCGCTCTTTGAGCCAGGCCGCCGCATGGTCGAGCAGCGTGTTTGCCACTGCCTGGTCGTCGCCGCATTCGAAGAAGCCGAAGAAGCCGACTTGGTCTTCGTGGAACTCGTTGTGGGCGCGGTTGTGGATCGCGGCGATCCGCCCCACGACTTTGCCACCGCGCTCGGCGAGGAAGTAGTCCGCCTCGGCTCGTTGGAAGAACGGGTTCTTCGTGCGGGAGAGCAGCGTGCGGACGTCTATTCGCAACGGGGCGACCCATTTCGGGTCGCCCCGGTGGAGGCGATATGGAAAGGCGATGAATCGGTCGAGGTCGGCGGCGCGCTCGACGCGCCGCACGACCGCCGGATCGCTCAAATGACCCCCGATTGCTTTCCCAACCGTCCGAAGATCTCCAGGGCGGTGTCGATCTGGTCGGTCGTGTGCGTCGCCATGAGACTCGTCCGGAGGCGGCATTCGTCGGGTGGCACGGCCGGTGGCACGACCGGGTTGGTGAAGACCCCCGCGTCGTACAGCTGACGCCAGAACATGAACGTGCTTTCGAGCGAACCAATCAACACGGGAACGATGGGGGTCTGCGTGTGCCCGATGTCGAAGCCGAGGCTCCGACACCCGTCCTGGAACCGCCGAGTGTTCTCCCAGAGGCGGGTGCGGCGCTCCGGCTCCTCAATCAGGATCTCCAGAGCCGCCAAGACGCCCGCGGTGTTGGACGGGGGCAGGGCCGCCGTGAAGATCAACGGACGGCTATGGTGCTTGAGGAAGTGGATGACCGACTCGGAGCCGGCAACGAAGCCACCGATCGACGCCAGCGACTTCGAGAACGTCCCGACGATCAGCTCGACCTCCTGGGCGAGCCCGAAGTGGGCCGCCGTCCCGTCGCCCTTCGGACCCAGGACACCCACCGAGTGGGCGTCGTCCACGGCCAGGGCCGCCCCGTACCGCTGCGTCAACTTGAGCAGCGACGGCACGTCGGCGATGTCCCCTTCCATCGAGTACACGCCGTCGACGATGACCAGGGTGCCCCGATCCTGATACCGCTGGAGCAAGAACTCGAGCTGCTTCAGGTCGCCGTGCCCGAACCGTTGCGTGTTGCCGAACGACATCTGGGCGCCGTCGACGATCGAGGCATGGTCGAGCTTGTCGATCAGCACGACCTCACCCCGGCCGACCAAACCCGAAATGAGGCCGAGGTTGGCCTGATACCCGGTCGAGAACACGAGCGCCGCTTCCTTGCCGAAGAACTCGGCGAGACGGATCTCCAGGAGCTCGTGCAGGTCGAGCGTCCCGTTGAGGAAACGGCTTCCGGTGCACCCGGAGCCATACCGCTCCAGGGCGTTCCGGGCGGCCTCCAACACCTTGGGATGCTGCGTGAGTCCCAGGTAGTTGTTGGAGCCCATCATCACCCGCTCCTTGCCCTCGATGACGACGACCGTGTCCTCCGCCCTCGAGATCGGCTTGAAGTAGGGATAGAGGCCCGCCGCCTGGAACTCGCGCGCCCGGGTAAAGTTCTTGCACTTCTCGAACAGCGCGACCTGTTGTAATGTCTGCGTACCCACGAGCCCTCGACTCGGTGAAAGAGACGGTAGGGGAACCCTGGTGCCCAGAGGGGGCGTTCTGAATCGTAGCATAGTACCGATCGCCACAGTGTCGCACAAGTGCGCCTCCTTATTGCTGTTAGCCACTCTCGTAGCGGGTGGCGCGCAATCGGCTGCGTCACAAGAAGTTGGCCGGGACCCGTGGGTAAGCACCGACCAAGCCTTGTCGTTCGGCGGTGCCGTGGCGGTGTTCGGGGTTTCGCTGCTGCTGGATCACTACCAGGGGCCCCCTCCGTGTGCGCCATGCGACCCCGGGTCGGTGCCGGGTTTCGATCGGTGGATCATCCGGCCCCCGGTCCGTGCCTATGCCACCGGGAGCGACCTGCTCATACTGGGTCTGGCCAGCGGGACTCTGATCCACACCGCGTTCGGCCCGCGGGGCCAGCGGCGGGTGCTGACCGAGTTGGAGACCATGGCGTGGACGATGGGCGTCGTCGGGTTGAGCAAGTCGCTGATCGGGCGGAACCGGCCCGTGCTCTACACAGAGGTCGCGCCGGACGTGGCCAACCAGGTGATCAATCAGCGCTCGATGCCGTCGGGTCACGCGGCGATCGCCTTCGCCACGGCCACCAGCTATTGGCTCAACAACCCCGAACGGGGGCTCGCACCGAAGCTGGCGGCGGTCGCTGCGGCAGTAGGGATTAGCGTACTCCGGGTCGCGTCGGCCAAGCACTTTCCGTCGGACGTCGTGGTGGGTGCGGTCGTCGGCACGGGGGTCGCCCTCGCTGTCCACACCATCCGATTTTGAGCTATGGTAGCCTTCGGGGCACCAGGCGGGCGAACGTGGGTACTAACGGCGGACTAGGAGTATGATCTGAATCCGATGCAAACGGCTCATCGACCATGGCTCGGCCGCCGCCGGCTCGTGCGGCTCGGCCCGACCGCGGCGGGCTTCGTCGTGGCCCTGCTCGTGGCGGGTCCGGCGGCCGCCCAGACCGATGTCGAGGAGCTTGGCCGCGTGCTGGGTGGGGCCCGTCCACCCGCTGCGTACTACGACATGCTGCGCCGGGATCCCACGGCGTTTCAGTTCTCAGAGGACAACGGCTGGATCCGGCGGGGCCGCGAGGTGGCCAGGCGGCGGAACGCGTTCCGGGCGCAGGCTGCAGCATCGGGGGTGAGCTTGGCGCCGCTCGCCGGCTTCGACCCCAGCGGAGTCTACGGCGGCGAGCTGCGGGTGCCGGTGTTTCTCGTGATGTACGCCAACACCGACTCCGCCGTGCTCCAAAGCGTGGTGCCGCGGCAGGCCCTCGCCGACCGGCTGTACGGCACCAGTCCGGCCCCGCCGTACTCGATCCACACCTATTACCGCGAGCTGTCGAACGACAGGCTGCTCGTGACCGGCAGCGTGTTCGATTGGACCCGGGTCTCGCAACCCGATACGTACTACGAGGCAGGCTGCAACGGGCTGTGCGCGCAATCCCAATTGCGGTCGATGGTGCAGGAACTCGTCGCGGCACATGACGACAGCGTTGACTTCGGGACCTTCGACAACGATGGCCCCGATGGCGTCCCCAACTCCGGGGACGATGACGGCTTTGTCGATGCCATCGTGCTCATGCACCCGGAGGTCGATGGAGCCTGCAAGAACATCACCCCGACTTCGGAGAACAACATCTGGGCCCACAAGTATGTGGTGAGCCCCGATGTCTCCACCGGCGATCCATCCAATGCGGTCGGTGGCGGGATGGTCAAGATCCGTGACTACATCATCCAAGGGGGCCAGGGGGGCGACGGAGGATGCACGGGTGGCGAGCCGCAGGCCATGGGCGTAGTCGCCCACGAGACGGGGCACATCCTTGGCCTGCCCGACCTCTACGACGTGCTCGGGAACTCTGCCGGCATCGGGCACTGGGGGCTCATGGGGTCGGGGAACTGGAACAGGGCCCACCGACCGGCCCACATGGAGGCGTGGTCCCGCGCCCAGCTCGGTTGGGTGTCTGAGGTTCTGATCGCGGCCGACACGACATTCCAAATCACCCCGGTGCAGGCCTCCGACACGGTGTACGTGGTGCCGATCACGAGCTCGAACGAGTATTTCCTGCTCGAGAACCGCCAGCAACTCGGCTCCGACTCGGCCCTCCACGCGCCGGGCCTGCTCATTTGGCACGTCGATTCCGTGCTGATGCGCACCCGAGGCAACTACGTGAACGCCTCGCTGCCGCATGCGCTCGCGCTGGAGCAGGCCGACGGCCGCAACGACATGTTGAACGGCTCGAGCCATCGCGGAGACTCCGGCGATCCGTTCCCCGGCAGCACGCTGAGGCGCGTGTTCGGGCTGAACACGAATCCGCCGAGCGCCCGCAACGACGGGACACCGACCTACATCATGGTGGATTCGATCTACCAGGTGCCCGCGTCGCTGGGAATGGTAGCGCGCCTATGCCTCCATCGGCCATCGGTGGTGCAGGCGAGCGACACGGCCGCCGTGCTCCGCGTGGACGGGACGTCATACGCGAGCTTCAAGGCGTGCCTCCCCGCCGGGTCCCAGCATGCGCTCGAAATGGATTCGGTCCAGCTGGCGGGGACCGGACAGACCCGCTACGCCTGGTTGTCGTGGTCGAACGGGCAGGATCGCTCGCACACGTTCACGGCGTCCGCGGCGGGTGACTCCATCATCGCCACGGTTCGGGCTGAGCATCGCGTGGCCGTGGCCGCTGGCGGTACCGGGAGCGGGGTGGTGACGGCACAGCCGACATTGGACCTCGCCGCGGGCGAGTTCGTGATCGCCGGGACGGCCGTCACGCTGATTGCTGAGCCGACCGGTCCGGCGCACGTCTTCGAGGGCTGGTCGGGCGACACCAGTGCAATGGCGGACACGCTGCAACTCGACGTGACCCGTCCGTTTCAGCTGACCGCGACGTTTGCGGCGCCGCTCACCGTTTCGTCGTCGAGTCTTCCGGCCGCCGTGATGGGCGCCGTGTACCGCGTCCAGCTCCAGGCAGTGGGCGGCACGGGAGCCCACGTGTGGAGCGTGACTGCCGGGACTCTCCCGCAGGGCCTGGTTCTCGGCCAGAGCGGCGAGCTGCAGGGCCGGCCGGCGGAAACCGGCACGTTCCCCCTCACCTTGACGGTGGTGTCGGGCTCCCAAACGCAAGCCGCCGACGTTCAGCTCGAGGTGAGTGCCCCGGCACTTGCGATGGCGGACGTGCTCTCGCACCTCGTGACGTCCGCCCGTCCCCTTACCGCGGACGATATTGCGTACCTCGACCTGCTCGGGAACCGCAATGGACGGGCGGATGTGGGAGATTTTCTGGCCTGGGTGAATGCGACAGGACAGAGCGTGGCGCCGGAGCTCGCGGTCCAGTTGGGGCGCGAAGGAGGAGAACGGCCATGAACCGCCGTGGAACGCGTCGGCTGGCTGCGGTCCTCGTTGCCGCGGTGCTCGTCGGCTCCTGCGACTCGGGTCCCAAGTCCGGCGAGATCGTTGCCGAGCTCACCACCCCGCACTCGAGCCTCGGGGCGGCGATGTTCCGGGTCAATGCGATCGAGCCGTATTCGATCGAGTCCGTGACGGAGGCGTGCACGGGCTGCAGCGTGTTCACCCTCCAGACGACCGAGCGCGAACTGCGAGGGGTTGTGACCGGCACGTTTTCGGCGGGCCCGCTGCTCCGCGTCCTGGTCTCGGACCGTAATGCTCAGAACGCGTACTCGGTGACGCTCATGGATCTCGCGTTGCCGACCTATGAACTCATGGGGCTGTTTGGGTCGAGCCTCTCGTTCCCGGTGAAGTAGGGCTGTCCTCAGCGGCGGCGGACCAGCAGCCACTGCGTGCCGTTCCCGACCAGGATCTGAGGTCCCACCGCCAGGGTGTCTAGGCGGATGGTGTCACCCGCGACCTGCCCGACGAATCTGAGCCCCAAGAATGAGGGATCCGCATGGCGGATGTCGATCCGCACCGTATCGCCTTGGCCCAGTTGGCCGTCGAAGTGCGTGAACTCGTTGGTGTCGATGCCCATGTTGCCGACGAGGTAGTGCTGCAGCCGTCCGTGGAGGATGCCGTCGCTCACGGAATCGATCGCTACTGTGAGCCAGGGTCGGAACGTCGGGTTGTCGGCGGGCGGCTGGACGTCCAACTCCCACGACCCCTTGAGGTCGACGGCAGCGCGCGGAGCGGTCTCCTCGGACGCCGGGCGGTTGCCGCACCCGGCCGCCGCCAGCATCCCGACGCCGAGCGCCAGGTGGTGCCAGCTCCGAATGGCCTTCGAGCGAAGGGACATAGGTGTCTAGACTAATGATGCGGTGCCGGGGAGGGGAGGGCATCAGTGTGTGTCCGGCGTGCGCCGGGTCACGGAGCCGGTCCCGCCGCAGCAGGTAACATGCGTTGTTTGTCGGCGGCAGCCGTCGTACCATAGGAAGGCGCCCCAGCGACCCCACAGCGAGGTATTCGACCCGTGACGCGTTCATTCCCCCTGCTTCGTCTCGCCGTGCTCGGCCTCGTGCTGAGCGTGACTGTGCAGCTGGCCTGTTCCGAGAGCGGCGGGACCGGGCCCAATCCGGTGCCGACAACGCTCACGCTCAACAAGGCCACGGTGGCCCTGGATGCGCTCGGCGCGACCGATGCCTTATCGGCCACCGTCCGGGATCAGAACGGCAACATCATGTCGGGCGCATCGGTGTCCTGGACCTCGTCGAGCCCGGCCGTCGCCTCGGTGAGCGCGAGTGGCGTCGTTACCGCCGTCGCCAACGGGTCGGCGACGGTCACGGCGTCGTCGGGAGTGGCGAACGGGCAGGCGAGCGTCACGGTGGCCCAGCGGGCGGCCCAGCTACAGAAGCTGTCCGGCGATGCGCAGACCGCGCCGGTGGTAACCGTCCTTGCCGATTCCCTGGTGCTCATCGTCAATGACAGCCGGGGGAACGCGATCGCAGGGGTGAGCGTGGCCTTCGCCGCGTCGGCCTCTGGCGGGAGTGTCTCGCCGGGGAGCGCGGCCACCGGTGCAGGGGGACGCGTGGCCGCCCAGTGGACCTTTGGAACGGCGGCGGGCGCGCATACCGTCACCGCGACGCCGGCCGGTGGCACCACTACCGCGCAGTTTGGCGCCACCGCCACCGCGGCCGCCGCAGACTCGGTCTTCGCCGCGTCCGGCAATGCGCAGACTGGCACCGTGGGTGCGGCGCTTCCCGCCCCCCTCGTGGTGAAGGTCATCGACCAGTACGCCAACGGCGTTGCGGGCGCGGACGTCGTGTTCACGCCTGCCGCCGGCAGCGGGTCGGTGAACCCGACCAACGTTCAGACCGGCGCGAACGGTGAGGCGTCCACGACCTGGACCATCGGGGCCACGCTCGGTTCGCAGTCCGTCGAGGCCAGCGCCGCCGGCCTCAAGGGCGATCCCGTGACCTTCACCGCAACGGGTAGCAACCTGTCCGTCGCGGCCGTCAGCCCCGACACGATGGTGGAAGGGGCTTCGGCCACCCTCACCGGCACGGGCTTTAGCACGACGCCGGCCAACAACACGGTGACGATCGGTGGGCTGCAGGCGACCGTGACGTCGGCCACGGCGACGACCCTTGGGATCACAGTCCCGACCTTTGCATGTCAGCCGGTCCGTACCGTCAATGTGCAGGTCACGGTCGGCGGGACCAACAGCAACACGGTGAGCCACCCGGTGCGTCCTGCCAGCCTGCTGGCTCTCGCGCCCGGCGAGATGATGCTGGTCCAGGACCCGACGAGCTTCTGTCTCCAGTTCGCTCCGTCCTCGACGGGAGGAAACGAGTATCTGGTCGGCGTTGGAGCGGCCGCCGAATCCCCCACGCTCACCCTCTCGTACACGATGACCGCCGTGCAGGGAGCGGCGGCCCCCGCGCCAGTCGCGATGGTTCCCGCGTTCTCTCCTCGGAGTGTTCGCTCCGCGCCCTCGGCAGTGAATCTCCAGGAGATCGAGCGCCGCGTGGCCCACGATCGGGCGGAACAGCGGATCCGCGCATTCGAGCGGCAGTTCCTGGACCCGGCGACGAACGCCGCCCTGCGTCCGGCGGCGGCCCGGAGCCCGGCGGCCACCATGGCGGTCCCGAACGTCGGCGACACGCTCCATCTCCACGTGCCGAACATCGACAACACGGGCGGGACGGGGAACACTACGGGCGCGTGTGACTCGATCGGCATCGACGCGGTGGTGAAGACGGTAGGGTCGGCCGGGATCTTCGTGACCGACCTCAACAACCCGGCCGCCGACTCGTTGACGGACGCGGAGATCCAGGCGCATAGTGACACATTCGACCTCCACATCTACGCCGCCGACACCACCTATTTCGGCACGCCCAGCGACCTCGACATCAACCAACGCGTGTTCGTCGTGCTCACGATCGAGGTGAACAAGCTCCTGAGCGGGCAGATCGCCGGGTTCGTGTTCGCGGGCGACCTGTTTTCCGCGGCGAGCTGCGCATCCTCCGATGAGGGAGAGCTGTTCTACGGCCATGTCCCCGATCCCGGCAACGTCGCCGGCATGGGAGCGCGGCAAAAGAGCAACGTGCTGTTCCAGATGCCGTCACTGATCGCGCACGAGTTCACTCACAACATCCAACAGAGCCGCCGCATCGTTGTCCTCGGACGGTCGAGATCGTTGTCGACGTGGGAGGCCGAGGGGCAGGCGACCCTGGCCGAAGAGGTGGTCGGGCACAGTATTCTTGGCAACACGCCGGGCATGGATTACGGGGCATCGGTGGCGCTCTCGGGTCCAGGGGCGTCGTGGTACCGGTTCATCTTCGACCGCCTGGCCTGGTACTTCGGGTGGGCCGGCGGCGGGGTGAGGAACGCGAACGCGCCGGACGAGTGCACGCTCTTCGGCACGCAGGCGCTCAACAGCGGCACGCCGTGCGAACCCTTCTGGTTCTACGGAGCCTCGTGGGCGTTCCAGCGGTACGTGGCCGATCGGTTCGGCCAGAGCTATCCGGGTGGTGAGACGGCGCTCACTAAGGACTGGATTGCGAAGAGCGACTTGTCAGGTGTGCAGAACGTCGAGGCCCTTCTGGGGGTGCAATTCGATTCGGTCTTTGCGCGATGGGCGGCACAGAACTACGTGGATGGTCGCCCCGGCGTGGCATCCGATACCAGCATCCAAATGGCGAGCTGGAACGTGCACGACGTCCTGAGCTCACGCAGCGCGGCGGCGCCACTGGCGCCGGCGCAGCAGACCTTTGGAAACTTCGCGATCACCGAGCAGGTCCGGCCCGGCAGCACCGTGTACACCTTGCTCGCCGCGGCAGCCAGCCGTCCGGCGCTGGCCATCAGAGTCCGGGACCTGGTCGACGCACCGCTCGGCACCGCCACCAGGCCGCAGATCTGGATCGTTCGCACCAAATGAGGCAGCGACATGCGTGAATTGTGCGTTGTAGTGGCAGCGGTGTGCGTGGTAGTTTCGTGCAGCGGAGAACGCCGGCAGGAGGCGGCGCCACCCGGCGAGGCGTCGGACACGCTCCCCCCGGTGACGGCCGCCGCACCCGATACGACGACCCCGTCCGCACCGGCCGCCGCCGCTCCAGCGGTCGCGGCGGCCCCGGCGCGAGACCCGCGATCAGGCGACACGACGGTGACCGGAGTGGTCCGAGCCGTGGGGGCGATGCCGCTGACGCAGACCGTGGTGCAGACGGCGTCAGGAGAGGTTGCACTGGTGGGACCGTACCGAGACGAGCTGGCCCGGGTCGTAGGCGCCGAGGTGCGCGTCTGGGGGAAGGCGGTCGCCAACGCCCCGCCCGCGCCGTCGCGGGCGGTGGAGGTGTCGGCCTACGAGGTGGTCCAGCTCAACGGCCAGCGACCGGTGGTCGGCAAGCTGGTGGAACGCGAGGACTCCCACTTCATCGAGCTATCGCGCACCGAGATCGTACGGCTCGCGGCGCTGCCGCGCGAGCTCACCGCGCTCGTGGGGCGCCGGGTGTGGGTGTTTGGAGAACGCGGCCCCAACGGGCTCCGTGTCCAGGTGTTCGGGGAGGTGCGACCGCCCAACGAGTAGGCTCGAGTTCTGTGGGCCCTGGTCGCGCACGATGCTTCCGCCCCACTTCCGCAGCCCGCCGCGGCAGGTGCTCAGCCGTTCAACCCGTCTCAGCGTTCTCCCGCCGCACCCAGGGCAGCATCGAGCCGAGTGACGATGCGTGCGTGCCACACCGAGAGCTCCGCGAGACGTTGGTACGCCTCGCCGCCCGGCGCTTGGTCTGCCCGCGACAGCATGCCGGACAGATATCGGATCTGATCCACGAGCATTGGTTGGGGATAGGCCATGTCGGCGGCGGTGGCGAGCTCTGCGTCGAGGGCTCGAAGCGTTTCCCGGGTGCCGGCAGAAACGTCGGCGGCGCTCAGTGCCGTCCGAACACGGGAGAGCGTTGCCGCCGCCTCGCTCATGAGGTCGCGCACCTCGAGCGCCACTCGTAACTGTTCCACCAGGTCCTGCTCCGACACGCCGTCGGCGGCCACGCGAGGATCGATCGCGATCTCGAAGGTGCGAGCCGCGCTCCAGTCACCAATCGTGAGGCGCGCCTGGTACTGCCCGGGAGCAGCCACTGGCCCACCGCGGTCGGCGTTGCCCGTCCGGGGGCCGAGCGGCCCCGGATACCGCATGTCCCACACGAAACGATGCATCCCGACTGCACGCTCCAGCCGGGCGGGTGGGCGACGCGCCCCGAAAGGCCCGCGCATTCCCTGTCCGGCCCCTTCCGCTGGGCGCGCGCTGTCGGGAACGAACGTCCGGATCACCGACCCCGATCGATCGAGGATCTCGAGCCGCATCGTGCCGCCGACCGAGCCGGAGATGACGTAGTCGATCATCACCCCCGGTGGCGGGTACTCGGGATCGCTTGGCGAGCGACCGGACGATCCGTACTGCATTCGGTAGGCGGTTCGCGGCTGGAACAGGTGATAGCGTGCCCCGGCGACGGTTGCCGTCATCTGGTGGAGCGGTGTCACGTTGTCCAGGATCCAAAATGACCTGCCCATGGTCGACAGCACGAGATCCTGCCGGTGCACCTTGATGTCCGTGATCGGAGTGATCGGGAGGTTCTGTTGGAATGGCTGCCACCGGCCACCATCATCGAACGAGACGAACATACCGAACTCGGTTCCCGCGTAGAGCAGGCCTTCCCGATCCGGATCCTCGCGCACCACGCGAGTGGGGTAGTTGGCCGGTATACCGTTCTTCCCGGACGTGAGCCGTGTCCATGAGCGACCGTAGTCCGAGGTGCGATAGATGTACGGCTGCCAGTCGCCTAGGAGGTATCGGTACACGGCGACGTAGGCTTTGCCCGGGCGATGTGGGGAGGGCTCGATGGTTTGGACCCGCCCGCCCGGGGGAAGCCCCCGAGGCGTGACCGCCGTCCACGTCGTGCCACCGTCGCGGGTTACATGGATCGGGCCGTCGTTCGCGCCCGTCCAGATGACGCCCGGCTCGAGCGGCGACTCCTCGATGGCATAGAGCGTGGAATAGGTCTCCTCACCGGTGATGTCCCGCGTGATGGGGGTGCCGGAAATGACCTGCTTGTCGGGTTCGAACGCCGTGAGGTCGGGCGAGATAGTTTCCCACGTCTTGCCGCCGTCTCGCGTCGCGTGAACGTATTGCGAGCCGTGATAGACGATGTCGGGGTCGTGGGGGGAAACCTCGATGGGGGAGACCCGTTGGAACCGGTACGTGAGGTCGCTGGGGTTGTGACCGTAGATGTTGGCCGCACCGACATAGTATTGCCACTCTTGACCCGTCCGCTTGTTGTATCGCCCAAAGCGACCCTTGCAGTTGGCGTATACGATGTCGGAGTTGCCGGGCTTCGGCACGGCTGGACCGGTCTCACACCCGCCAATCGCGAGCCAGTGCGCCGTGGTCCCACCGGGGGCGCCGTACGGTGGCAGGCTCGGCACGGCGATGGTCGAGTTGTCTTGCTGGCCCGCGTAGAGCCAATACGGGAACTGGTCATCCACGTCCACCTGATACAGCTCGGCCGTAGGCTGATTGTGTTGGGTGGACCAGATGGCGCCGCCGTCCCGCGTCACGTTGGCGCCGCCGTCGTTGGACTGGATGAACACTCGCGAGTCGGTGGGGTCGATCCACATGTCGTGGTTGTCGCCGTGCGGCGTCGAGTGACGCTGAAAACTGCGCCCGCCGTCTGTGGACTTGTAGAACCCCTCGTTGTTGACGTACACCACGTCAGCGTCGTTGGGATCGGCATCCACATTCGTGTAGTAGAAGGGCCTGTTGAGGAGTCCTGCCTGGGTGCTCACCAACGTGAACCGCTCACCGCGGTCGTCGGACCGATACAGCCCGCCGCCCGGATCGGCCTCCATCAGCACGTAGAGACGGCTGGGATCGGCCATCGACACGGCGAGGTCGCTCTTCCCGATCAGGCGCGTCGGAAGGCCGCCGTCCAGCTTCGACCAGGTGGTGCCCCCGTCGGTCGATCGGTAGATCCCCCCTTCGTGCGCGCCACTGATGATCGTCCACGGCTTGCGTTCCGCCCGCCACATGGCTGCGTAGACCGTCATGGGATCGTCGGGAGCGAACTCGAGATCCACGGCCCCCGTCGAGTCGGACACGAAGAGCACGTTGCGCCAGGTCGCTCCCCCGTCCGTCGAGCGGTAGACGCCGCGCTCCCGGCTTGGCCCGAAGGCGTGACCGATGGCAGCGACGAGCACCACATCGGGGTTCGTCGGATGGATCACGACGGCGCCGATCTGGCCCGCGGTCCGCAGCCCGACAAAGGACCATGTCCGTCCGCCGTCGGTGGACTTGTAGACGCCGCGGCCGGCGATCACGTTGCTCCGGATCCCGTCGGAGCCGGTTCCCACGTAGACCACGTCCGGGTCGGAGTCGGCCACTCGGATGGCCCCGATGGACCCGGTCTGGAGGTACCCATCCGAGATATTGTGCCAGGTGTGCCCGTAGTCGGTCGTCTTCCACACCCCACCGCCCGTCGCTCCCATGTAGAAGGTGCCTGGCTGAGCCGCGTGCCCCGCAACCGCGGTCACGCGTCCCCCTCGCGATGGCCCGACCATGCGGTATTCGAGGCCGGCATACGGGGGAGGGGCGTCCACGGCCTTGGCGTCTCCGGTCGCCTGGGCGGCCAAGTTGGGCACGCCGAAGGTGATGACGGTAATCGAACCGACGAAGAGAGCCGCTGCGGCGACGCGGTTGGAAGCGATCTGCATGGTAGCACCTGACCAAATTGTGGAGTTCGAGATATGATATGCGGCAACGTACGCGCAGCCGGAACCCCGGCATCTCCTCCCGATGGGGTTTGGCGTTGGCACGGTGGCCTCGCGCGGCGATCCGGAATCGCCGGCCCCGGTCCGCTGTCCCAACGAATCCGGCCGGTTGTGCGTAGTGTCAACGGGGTTGAGTCGGAGCGTGCACCCCTCTGGATTGATCCGACTTCCGATCCCTCGCACCGAGCATGCGAACTCGTCCGTCGCGAGGCGCCCCGAGGCGTCGTGGCCCTCGCCCTGTCAACGCTGAGGAGGAGCTTCGGCACGATCATGTTCACACGTACCCTTCTTTCCATCGCGGCGGGCGGGATGCTGCTCTGCGGGCCGCTCGCGGCCCAGGTGACCACGCCCGACTCCACGCTCTGGTCGGCATTTCGCTGGCGCTCCATCGGTCCAGCCAACATGGCTGGCCGCGTCACCGACATCGAGGGCATCCCCAGCCCCTCCAAGACGTTCTTCGTGGCGGCGGCGGCGGGCGGAATCTGGAAGACCACGAACGCGGGTACTACGTTCCGCCCCGTGTTCGACGAGGGGCGCGTGATTTCGATGGGGGACATCGCGATCGCGCCTTCCGACACCCTGATCGTGTGGGCGGGCACGGGTGAGGAGGATTCCCGGAACTCGATCTCCCCGGGCGGCGGCATCTACAAGTCCACCGATGGCGGTCTCACCTGGGAACTCAAGGGTCTCACCGCGACCCAAGTGATTGGGCGCATCGTCATCCACCCGAGCAACCCAGACATCGTGTACGTCGCGGCCCTGGGTCATATCTGGGGCCCCAACAAGGAGCGTGGGCTCTATAAGACGACTGACGGTGGGGACACGTGGACGCTGATCAAGTTCATCAGTGACATGGCCGGGTTCGTGGACATGGTGATGCACCCCGAGAATCCCGACGTGCTGTTCGCGGCCAGCTGGGAGCGGGTGCGAGGGCCGTATTTCCTCAAGAGTGGTGGACCGGGGAGCGCCCTGTGGAAGACAACGGATGCGGGGAAGACATGGACCGAGGTGAAGGGTGGTGGATTCCCCGAGACCATGAAGGGCCGGATCGGGATCGCGATCGCCAAGAGCAATCCGGACATCATGTATGCGATCGTGGAAGCCGACACCGGAAAGGGCCACACGACTCGTCCGTCGGGGTTGTACCGGTCGGCCGACGGAGGCGCGACCTGGGAGAAGACGGCCCACGACAACGTGCGGCCGTTCTACTACTCGCAGGTCCGCGTCGATCCCGCGAATCCGGATCGGGTGTACTGGTCCTCCACGCCGGTGAAGTTCTCGGACGAAGGCGGGAAGAATGCGCTAAACGCGACGGTCGGTGTGCACGTCGACCATCATGCCATGTGGATCGACCCGAACGATCCCGAGCATTTCATCGTCGGCAACGACGGGGGCTTCGCTCAGACCTGGGATCGCGGCGGCAATTACGACGTACTCAATATCATCCCGCTGGGGCAGTTCTATGAAGTGAGCTACAACATGGAGATTCCCTATCGCGTGTGCGGCGGTCTCCAGGACAACGGTTCGTGGTGTGGACCGAGCCGCCGCAGGCAAGGGGCGATCACGAACCACATGTGGTTCACGGTGAACGGCGGAGACGGGTTCTACACGCAGCAGGACCCCGAGGACCCGAATATCGTGTTCGCCGAGTCGCAGGGCGGCAGCATGGCCCGCATCAACCTGGCGACCGGCGAGCGATCCTCGCTGCAGAGACCCGATTGGCGACAGCGGTTCACCGTGTACGAGGACTCCATCCTCATCGACTGGCCCGATACGACCGTTCAGCCGCGTGGGACCGTGCGGCGGCGCATCGACGACATTCGCCGCCGTCAGCGAGCCGATTCCGTGGCCCTGGATCTCCGCTGGAATTGGAACACGCCGTTCTTCATCTCGCGGCACAACCCGCGCACGTTCTACGCCGGCGCGAACCGGGTTCTCAAGTCGGCCAAGCGGGGTGACGACCTGTATCCCATTTCCCCGGATCTGACCACGAATGATGCCGAGCGCATCCGGATCTCGACGACGACCACCGGCGGGATCACGCCGGACGTCACCGGGGCCGAGACGCACAGCACGATCGTCGCGTTGGCAGAGTCACCGTTCAGGCCCGGCGTCCTCTACGCGGGAACGGACGACGGGAACGTGTGGGTCACCAAGAACGACGGCGGGACCTGGGAGAACCTCACGGGTCGGTTCCCACGACTGCCCCCGAAAACCTGGGTCGCGCGCATCGAACCGTCGCACCACGACAGCATGCGGTTCTACGTGGCGTTCGACCGGCACCGTGACGATGACCTCACGCCGTACCTCTACGTGACCAATGACTTCGGCAAGACGTTCCGCTCGATCGCAAACGATCTGCCAACGGGCGGGCCCGATTTTCTCCACGTGATTCGCGAGGACCCGTACAACCCGAATCTGCTGTTCGTCGGGACGGACGTGGGACTATACGCGTCACTCGACCGGGGGACGTCGTGGCATCGATTCATGGAGGGTCTGCCGACCGTGCCCGTGCACGACCTCCAGATCCATCCGCGCGATCGCGAGCTGATCGCGGCCACGCACGGCCGGTCCATCTGGATCGTGGACATCGCAGCGCTGGAGCAGGTCGATGACTCGGTGCTCGCGCTGAACGCGTTCTTGTTCGAGCCCAAGACGGCGTACCAGTACAGCGACTCTCGGGTAGGTGGTGAGTCCACCGGCCACAAGTGGTTCGAGGCCCGCAGCCCGCAGTACGGAGCAGAGATCGTCTACCGCCTGGCATCCGGCGACCGGCGATCGCGACCGCAGATCGTCATCACGGACGTCCAGGGCGACACGGTCCAGACGATTCAGGGGACGGGCGGCACGGGGATCCACCGGGTGACATGGAACTTCCAGGGCCAACGGCCGCCCTCTCCGCCGCTCTCTCCCGCGCAGCGGCGGGACAGCATCATTGGCGTGCGGAAGCTCGACGTGGTGTTCGATTCCCTCAAGGCCGAGGGGATGAATGAGCAAATGCTGGATCGCGTCAAAGAGCGGATGCTGAGCGGCAACACTCAGGAGCTGTTCCGCGCGTTTGGCGGATTCGGCGGTGGTGGCCAAGCGGCGCGGGGCTTCCAAGAGCGACCGGGTGAGTCCCAAGCTCGAGGCGCCGGTCGCCGACCGGCCGGACCGCCGGAAGGCGCACAGGAAGGCGAGGCGGGTCCGGGCGGACCGGGTGCCGGCATGGGCCCCGGGATGATGCCCGACCAGGACACCATGCGGGAGATCTTTACGGCCGTGCGTCGCGCCATGGGGCGCGGCTCCGGCTTCGGTGGCCGCGGCGGCGGTGGCGGCGGCGCCCCCGCAGTCAACACCGGCGACTACCGCGTGAGCATCACGGTGGACGGTGAGACGCTGAGTCGCGTGCTGCGGGTGGAGCGCGTCGGCCTCGGCGCCGATGAGGACGAGTTCCCGCTCGAGTGGTTCCAGTGGTAGCCTGAGTACCGGCCCCCTCCGGTGCACGGGTTGCACCGGAGGGGGGTCCCTCCACCGCCTGTCCCCCTTCCACGCGCGTCGACTGCCGGAGATCGCACCGGCGCGGTCGCGCGTGTACTGTTGATGGATCGAGACCGGGACCTCAAGCAGCGCCGCACCCACCCGTACCACGGAGCAACTCGATGACCAAGACCGGGGGCTTCCTGGCCCAAGTCCATCACGCCTTCGACCGTGCCGCCGCGCACACCGACCACGACCCCACCCTCCTGGCCCAGATCCGAGAATGCAACAGCGTGTACTACGTGAGCTTTCCGATCCACCGGGACGATGGGAAGATCGAGGTGGTGCACGCGTGGCGGGCGGAACACAGCCACCACCGGCAGCCTACCAAGGGCGGCATCCGGTACTCGATGGTGGTGAACGAGGACGAGGTCGTGGCGCTCGCAGCGCTCATGACGTTCAAGTGCGCGCTGGTGGACGTGCCCTTCGGTGGTGCCAAGGGCGGGATCAAGATCGCCCGCCACAACTACTCCGACGCGGAGCTGGAGCGCATCACGCGGCGGTATGCGTTCGAGTTGGTGCGGAAGGACTTCCTCGGACCGGGCGTGGACGTGCCGGCGCCGGATTTCGGGACCGGGGCGCGGGAGATGGCGTGGATCGCCGACACCTACATGTCGCTCAAGTCGGGAGATCTCAACGGCATTGCGTGCGTCACGGGGAAACCGGTGAGTCAGGGGGGGATTCACGGCCGCACCGAGGCGACCGGCCGGGGCGTGTTTTTCGGCATTCGCGAGGCGTGTTCCGCCGGCGAGGACATGAAGCGCCTCGGGCTCACCACCGGCATCGAGGGGAAACGGGTCGTTGTGCAGGGCCTCGGGAACGTCGGCTATCACGCCGCCAAGTACCTGCAGGAGGGGGGCGCGGTGTTGGTCGGCTTGGCCGAGTACGAAGGGGCCGTCCACGACCCCAAGGGCCTCGATCTGGAGAAGGTGGTGGCACATCGTGAGGAAACGGGGAAGATCCTCGGCTTCCCCGGCGCCACCGACATTCCCGAGACCGCGCGTGTCCTCGAGTTGGACTGTGACATCCTGGTCCCGGCGGCGCTCGAGCGACAGATCACCGCCGAGAACGCTCCCAACGTCAAGGCGAAGATCATCGCGGAGGCGGCCAATGGCCCGACGACGGCGGAGGCCGACGCAATGCTCCGTGAGCGGGGCGCGTTGATCATTCCGGACATGTACTTGAATGCCGGAGGGGTCACCGTCTCGTACTTCGAGTGGATCAAGAACATCTCGCACATCCGGTTCGGCCGCATGCAGCGTCGCTTCGAGGCCGGGGCGCACGAGCGGCTGCTGCACGCGATGGAGGACCTCACCGGTCGCAAGTTCCCAGCGGAGGCCATTCGGCGGCTGTCTCGTGGTGCCGGGGAGCTCGATCTCGTCGACTCGGGGCTCGAGGAGACGATGGTGGTGGGGTATCAGAGCATGCGCGACGCGTGGCACAACGCGGGAGGCGACGTCGATCTTCGGACGGCCGCGATGATCTGCTCCATCGAGAAGATCGCGGTGTCATACCTCGAGCTAGGGATCTTCCCATGAGCGGAGCCGACGCGCTCCCGGAGGAATCATGTTCACGGCATCTCGCCTCACGCTCGTGTGTGCCGGTGCGGCACTTACCCTGGCCATGAGTGCCCCGACCGCCACCGCACAGCAGACCGTCAAACCCGTTCTGCACGGCCGCCACTGGGTGGCCATCACCGGCAAGCCGCTCGGCGCCACAGCCGGCGCGATGATGTTCCAGCGCGGTGGCAACGCCGTGGATGCGGCCTGCGCGATGCTCGCCGCGACTGCCACCATGTGGGACGTCCTGAGTTGGGGCGGAGAGACCCAGGCCCTCGTCTACAACCCGAACACCAAGAAGGTGATCGGGGTGAACGCTCTGGGTGTCGCGCCGACGGGAGCCACGCCGGAGTTCTTCCAGAGCAAGGGCATGAACTATCCGCCGCGGTACGGCCCACTGGCTGCGGTGACGCCAGGAACGCCTGGCGGGCTCATGACGATGCTGGCCGAGTGGGGAACGCTGAGCCTTGCGGAGGTACTGGCGCCGGCGATCGAAATGGCGGACGGCTACCCGATCGAGGCGCAGACCGCGAACTCGATCGAGCGCGACAAGGATCGGATCAAGGAGTGGAAGTACTCGCGCGAAATCTATCTCACCCATCCTGGTGAGGAACGGGAAGCGCCGGCGGCCGGTGAGGTCTTTCGGCAGCCCGATCTCGCCGCCACACTCACGAAGCTGGTCGAGGCCGAGCGGCAGGCGCTGCGGTCCGGAAAGAACCGGAAAGAGGCCATTTACGCCGCGTACGAGCGGTTCTATCGCGGAGACGTGGCCCGGGAGCTGGTCCGGGGTGCGCGGGAAGAAGGCGCCCTCATCACCATGGAGGATCTCGCGAACTGGCGGGTGCGCATCGAGGAGCCCGTCATGACGACCTACAAGGGGATCGAGGTCTACAAGCTCACGCATTGGGTACAGGGACCGGTAATGCTCCAGGCCCTCAACATCCTGGAGAACTTCGATCTCCAGGCGATGGGATACAACAGCACGCGATACATCCACGCACTATACCAGGCGATGAACCTGGCGTTTGCCGATCGCGATTTCTACTACGGTGATCCGTACTTCCCGCCGGAAGAGCCCATCGCGGGACTGCTCTCAAAGGAATACGCCAAGCTGCGTGCCCAGCAGGTCGACTGGAAGCGGAACGACCCGGATGTGAAGCCCGGAGATCCCTACCCGGTCATGGGCCGGGCGAACCCGTATCGCGACCTCCTCGAACGCTGGCCGCCGAAACGCACGACGCCGACCACTGAAGCCGCCCTGGAGTCGAAAGACTGGATGGAGACGTTCTACCTCGGCACCACGTCCATCCAGGCTGCCGACGAAGCAGGGTGGGTCGTGTCGGTGACGCCAAGTGGCGGTTGGGTCCCAGCAGTCATCGCCGGTCGCACGGGTGTCGGGTTGAGCCAGCGCATGCAGAGTTTCGTGCTGGACCCGGCGGAGAACCCGTTCAACGTAGTCGAGCCCGGCAAGCGACCGCGGGCGACGCTCACACCCGGAATGGCGCTCAAGGACGGGCGTCCCTATCTCTCGTTCGCGGTCCAGGGAGGCGATACGCAGGATCAGAACCTCCTCCAGTTCTTCCTGAATGTCGTCGAGTTCGGCATGAACGTGCAGGAGGCCGCCGAGGCGCCGAATATTGCGAGCTACCAGCTCCACGACTCGTTTGGTGAGCACGAGAAGCAACCGGGGCGCCTGACACTGAACGAGTCTGTTCCGCCATGGGTCCGCAGCGACCTCGCGGGTATGGGGTACCGGTTGGACTTCCAGTCGCGCACGTCGGGCCCGATCAACGCGATCTTCTTCGATTGGGAGCACGGCACGTTCTGGGGCGGGTCGAGCCACTACGGGGAGGACTACGGGATCGCCTGGTAACGGCGGCGGGAATTGCGCTACGTGGCCGGCCCACGAGCTGTTACTTTAGATCCCTGTGAAGCGGGGCGGTAGCTCAGTTGGGAGAGCACCGGCTTTGCAAGCCGGGGGTCATGGGTTCGAATCCCATCCGCTCCATGACAGGCGGTAGGAGGGCAGTGCGGCAGGGCGGTAGCTGGTTGGGCTGAGACTCTCCAGTGCAGGGCGCTCGGCGTCAGCCCGGGCCTCGTGTCAGACCGCTAGAGACCCAATGCCAGCGCGAATCCTACCCGAGCCTCCAGGTCTAACTGGACGCGGTCGAATCCGTTGCCCGAGAACTTGTGAATGATGGTGCCGAATTCGAAGAACCAGGCGCCGAGTCCCCCCACCCGGTTGAGCCCGACCCCCAGACGGCCCCCGCCACCCGCCACGTTCATGAGCGCGTCGTCATCGAAATCCGTCGTGACCACGGCGCCGCCCAGGTACACGTAGGGGACCAGCGAACTGGTTGCGGGCCAGCCCACTTGGAGATCTCCGGCCCACACCAACCGAGCAAACCCGGAGTCGGCCATTGCGAGGGCGTCGCCGCGATACCTCCCTCGGTGATAGCCGAGGCTGGCGCGGAGCGCCACACTCGGACTGAGTTGGAGCGCCAGGCCACCGCCGTAGGAGAAGCCGGGTGAGAGATCGTCCCCGGCATCCGTGAGGTTGGCCAGAGGCGCATGGCGCCCGACGTTCACAAACAGGACGAGTGCCTGATCCTGTGCGAGGAGCGGGCGAAGGCCGCCCGCCCCCACCAGGAGTCCGGCCGCAACGATGAAAGACCGCCGCACCGGAAAGCGTTTACCTGGAAGCAGCGCCAAACCGCTTCGCAACCTCATCCCAGTTCACCACGTTCCACCAGGCAGCGACGTAGTCGGGGCGCCGGTTCTGGTATTTGAGGTAGTAGGCGTGCTCCCACACGTCGAGCCCCAGGATGGGCGTTTTCCCCTCCATGAGCGGACTGTCCTGATTCGGGGTGCTCTCGACGGCGAGCTTCTTCCCGTGGACGACCAGCCAGGCCCAACCACTGCCAAAGCGCGTGCCGGCAGCGTCGGAGAACTGCTGTTTGAACGTGGCCAGATCCCCGAATGCCTTGGTGATGGCGGCGGCCAGCGGTCCGGATGGGTCGCCGCCTCCCTTTGGGCTCATGATCGTCCAGAAGAGGGAGTGGTTTGCGTGTCCTCCGCCGTTGTTGCGCACGGCCGTCCGAATCGCTTCCGGCACGGTCGCGATACCGCCCAGAAGATCCTCGACCGACTTCTTCTGCAGTGCTGCATGCTTTTCGAGCGCAGCATTCAACTTGGACACATAGCCCGCGTGATGCTTGCCATGATGGATCTCCATGGTTTTGGCATCGATATGTGGCTCGAGGGCGTCGACCTTGTACGGGAGGTTGGGAAGTTGATGCGCCATGATGTGATATCTCTCCATGCTGAATTGGCTACATTTCACCGCGATCAGCTGCGTGGGCGGTGCCACGTAATTAGAGCGACGACGCGACTCGACACAAGGGATCGCCGGCGCGGCCCGCCAGGGCCCGCTGGACTGCTCGAACCGGACGCGGAGGTGCCATGAGTGCAGGTCTACCACGGGTAGGGCGGCGCGCGCCCCATGTCATGCTCCCGGAGCTCCTCGTGGAGATTACGAGGCTCGCGTGAGTAGATCGACCTGGCACGGCGGGCGGAGCCGATGGGTGGGCCAGGGGACCTGGGGGTCCCGCGGTGTTACCGGTGCTTGTCGACGAGCACCGAGCCCGGTACGTTGAGCCCGATGGCCGATCCGGATCCCTCACGATCGCTCGATACGGCTCTGCGGGAGCCGCTGGGCGCGGGGAGCCTCCGACTCCTTGCCGAAATCACGGGATACCTGTCGGCGGGACTCGGCTCGGAGGGAGTGCTGGCCGCCGTGGCGAGCGCGCTCGGCCGAGGCCTCTCCTCCGAGTCCTGCCGAGTGTGGGTGCGCACTCCAGACGGCTCCCACTTTCGGGCCATCATAGCGGAAGGTGCGCCGCAGCCTGCCGATGTGCGGTCGGACGAGTCCGAACCGTGGTTCAGAGCTTCGGAGGCATTCCGCCTGGATGGCGGCCGCTGGCATGCGCGCCTCCCGCTCATCGCCGACGGCGAGCGGCTCGGCGTGTTGGAGGTCAACTTCCGCGACGGAGCGGAGGCCGGCCAGCTGCGCGAGATCTTGGCGATCACTGCCAACGTGCTTGCTCCGCTCATCGGGTCGTTCGAGCTGTCGGAGGACTTGGCGTCCGAGATTGCGCTGCGCACGCGCGAGATCGAATCCCAACGCCGGTTCACGTCGAAGATCATCGACTCGCTTCCAGTTGGTATCTACGTCGTGGACAACGAGTATCGGATTCAGGCGTGGAATCGAAAACGCGAAATGGGAAACCAGGGTCTCGATCGCGAGGAAGTGATTGGGCGTGTAGTGTTCGACGTCCTGCATCGCCAACCGCGGGACATGCTCAAGCAGGAGTTCGATCGCGCCTTCACGACCGGCGAGATGACGCAAATCGACGTCGAGTCGTCCGCGTTGGGAGATCCGCGGTACTATCGGCTCACCAAGGTGCCGATGCGCCTGGACAATGACGACGTGACGCACGTCATCACCATCGGTGAGGACATTACCGAGTGGAAGCGGGTCCAGGATCATGTCTTCCAATCAGAGAAGCTCTCGGCCGTAGGGCAGTTGGCCGCGGGCGTTATGCACGAAATCAACAATCCGTTGGCAACGATCGGGGCGTGCGTCGAGGCGTTGACGATGCGGGCCGAAAGTCTGACCCTCATCGAGGCGCAGGGGTTCGAGGAATACCTGCGCATCATCGAGTCGGAACTCGAGCGATGCAAGTCCATCGTAGACGGACTGCTCGATTTCTCGCGGCCCAAGGCGCGCGTAAAGCGTCCAGCCGAGCTGAACCAGGTCGTCGAAGATGCCCTGTTCCTGGTCAAACACCACGATCGGTTCCGTGGCATCACGCTGGAGCGGCATCTGGCAGACGACCTGCCGGTCATCGAGGCGAACCACGAACAGCTGATCCAGGTCTTCCTGTCGATCATGCTGAACGCCATCGACGCGATGGAAGGGAAGGGGACGCTGTCGGTTCGCACTGGTCGCTTCGGTCGAAAGTCGGAGGTCGTCGTTGCGATCGGCGATACGGGTATGGGGATCCGTCGCGACGACCTGCCGAAGATTTTCGAGCCGTTCTTCACCACCAAGCAGCCCGGGAGCGGCACGGGCCTCGGGCTGTCCATCTGCTACGGCATCGTGCAGGAACATGGTGGCCGCGTGCTCGTGGACTCGCAGGTGGGTCGCGGATCCGTGTTCCACGTCGTGCTCCCCGTCAAATCGCCGGAGCCCACGGCGTGAAGGTCCTCGTCGTCGAGGACGATCGGACCGTCGGTCAGTTTGTGCAGCGGGGCCTCGAGGAGCACCGCTTCGTGGTGGATCTGGTGGCTGAAGGGCAGACGGGATTGGAGCGGGCCTCCCAGGGCAGCTACGACGTGATCGTGCTGGATCTGCGGCTGCCGGGGTTGTCCGGAGGCGAGGTCTTGCGGACCCTGCGTGATCGCGGCGTGGAGACCCCGGTGCTCGTCCTCACCGCGCAGGATGCGGTGGAGTCGAAGGTGCAGGCGCTTCGGATCGGGGCGGACGACTACGTCACCAAGCCGTTTGCTATGGAAGAGTTGCTGGCACGGGTCGAAGTGCTGACCCGCCGCCCCAAGGGCATAGCCCCGCCCGTCATCACGGTCGCCGATCTGGTGATCGATACCGGGAAACACCAAGTCGAGCGCGCTGGGAAGTCTGTGGACCTCACCCCGAAGGAGTACACGGTGCTCGAGTACCTCGCGCGCAACGCGGGTCGGGTGATGCCTCGGACGCTCATCACCGAGTACGCGTGGGACTACCATTTCGATCCCGGGACGAACATCGTGGACGTGGTGATTACCCGCCTGCGCAAGAAGGTCGATCACGGGTTCCCGCTCAAGCTCATCCACACCGTCCGCGGCGTGGGATACGTCCTGAAATCCGACTGAGCATCTGATGCAGACCATCCGGTGGCGTCTGGCGGTCGGGTACGCCGCGCTGCTCGGCGCGACGATCCTGCTCTTTGCCACTGTGACCTACGCAGTTCAGGGCTCGGGCTCGTTCGGCGACCTCGACGTGCGCGTGCGTTTGGAATCGGATCTCATCGCCGGTATCCTCGGCGAGGCGTACCGCGCACGCGAGAGCGTCGTGGCGCCGGACCCCCAGTCCGGAGATCTCGGGTTGACGCCCGAGGTGGCCTCGTTGCTCGGGGGCGTGCCGGGCCTCGTCATCGTGTTGGGCCGGGAAGGCGACGTGTTGTTCGTGTCGGCGGAGGCGCGGGACCTCCCGTTCACCACGGCACAAGCGCTGATCGACTTGGCGGAGCAGGGGCAGCAGCCGGCCCGGCCCGCACTCGCCGACATCGGCGGCGACGTGGGAAGAATCCGCTACTTCGTGCGGCCCATCACGGAGGCGGGTGGCGATATCACGGCGGTCGTGTCCGGCGTGCCCACCTCGGGCTTCGTCCCGTTGTTGACGGCCATGCTGTGGACGGCACCGTTCGTCATTGCGGCGTCGCTAATCGTGGCCTTCGCGCTGGTGGGGCGAAACCTCAAGCCGGTCGAAGCCATTGTCGACGAGATCGAGGCAATCACGGACGGTCGGAGTCTGCATAGGCGGCTCGCCGCCCCCATCGGTCGCGACGAGCTGGCGCGCCTCACCACGACGCTGAACCGCATGTTGGCCCGTCTGGAGCGGAGTTTCTCGATGCTGCGGCGCTTCACGGCCGACGCGAGTCACGAACTCAAGACGCCCCTCACCGTCCTGCGAGCGGGGATCGAGCGCTCGATCACCCACCCGGACACGCCCGACGACGTCCTGGCCACTCTGGAGGAGACGTTGTTCGAGGTGAACCGGATGGCCGAACTGGTGGACGCGTTGCTCACGCTGGCGCGAGTCGACGAGGGACGGGCCCCGTTTCACCTCGAGGACGTGGACTTCCGGGAAATCCTCGCCGAGGTCGCGGAAACGGCGAATATCCTCGGCGAGCAAGCCCAAGTCACGGTTTCTGTGGAGGTTCCGCAGGAGCCCATTCCCCTGCGGGGGGACTACGGCCGCGTGCGCCAGCTGCTGATGAACCTCCTGACCAATGCCATCAAGTACACTGCTCCAGCGGGCTCGGTCACGATCGAGGCGAGCCGCCATCCCGGCCGCGTGGTCCTGACCGTAGCCGACACCGGGATCGGTATCGCGCCCGGCGATCTGCCCCAGATCTTCGATCGGTTCTGGCGAGCGGACCCGGCCCGCAGCCGCTCGGGCGAGCGCCCGGGCGCGGGACTTGGATTGGCCATCTCCAAGTGGATCGCGGAGGCGCACGGTGGCACCATTGCCGTGACGAGCCGTCCGGGCCGGGGCACCACCTTCACCGTCACGCTCCCCACGGCACCTCCCGGCTGAGCCCCGTCTTTCCTGATGTTGTCGAGAACCCACCCCTCATCTGGAGGGGTGCAATAGGCCCGTCTGAGACGTGTAATCCGATTGTAATGGTTCTGTAATCTGTAGGTCACGTCGCTGCTCGGGTTGTCCCTAGTCAACCCCGTACCCACGGGGTATCATATCTCAGCCAATGATCTAAACGGAGGGATGCGCGTGTTTGACGTGCTTGTCGAATCCAACCGAAGGGGTCAGCGGGACGTCAAGGGCGTGATCTTGGGCATGTTCACGTCGACCCTGTTCCAAGGCGCCGTTATGGTCGGGGCGGTGTTCGCCACGATGGGCGTGACTCAGGAGGCGCAGACGGTCGACATCGATACGATCATGCTGGTGATGGACGAGCCCAAGCCAGAGGAGGAAAAGCCCGAGGACGAGCCTCCTCCAATCGTTACCTCGTTGAACCCGCCGCCCAAGGGCTTCCAGGTCCTGTCGGCACCGGTGGACATCCCCACCGAGATTCCACCAGTCAATCTCCAGGAACGCTTCGACCCGCGCGACTACAGTGGTGTTGGGGTCGAGGGCGGGGTGTTCAGCGGTCTCGAGGGTGGGACCGGCCCTGTGGTCGATCTGGCGCAGGTGTTTGCCGAGGCCGTGGTGGACGAGGTACCGGAACGCATCTCCTGTCCCATTCCGGAGTATCCGCGCATGATGCAGCAGGCCAACATCGAGGGTCAGGTGCTGCTGCAGTTCATCGTCGAGACCGATGGCCACGTGCGGGGCGGCAACATCGACGTGCTGAGCTCCTCGCACAAAGCCTTCGAGGGTCCCGCCGAGGAGATGATTGCCAAGTGCCTGTTCCGACCCGGTCGGGTCAGAGCGAGCCCAGTACGGGTCCTCGTGCAGATGCCGATCATCTTCAACTTGCAGGGTAGGCGATAGTCCGGGGCAGATCGCCTCGACCAGCTCACCGAGTCTTCACGTAACGGAGGCCGACGAAACCATGGAAGTTTCACTCTTACAGCTCTGGGGCGACGCCGGATGGTTCGCCCGCGGGATCATCTTCCTTCTGGGTATCATGTCCATCTTCTCTCTCGGCGTTGGCGTCCAGAAGTGGTGGCGGTTCCGCAAGAGCATGCGGGAAACCCGGAAGTTCGCGCCGGAATTCGCGCGCTTCCTGCAGGAAGAGCAGCTCGACCAGGCCATTGCGGTGGCCGAGAAGCAGAAGACGTCGCACGTGGCCCGCGTGCTCGGTGAGGCCCTGGCGGAGGTGAAGCCGTTGCTCCGAGATCGAGCCACGATCACGAGCGGCGACATCAACTCGGCGGAGCGGGCGATCGAGCGACAGATGCTGATCCTGCTGTCGGAGCTGAAGCGCGGCCTGAGCATTCTTGCCACGGTCGGTTCCACGGCGCCCTTCGTCGGGCTGCTCGGCACCACGATGGGCATCGTGAACTCGTTCACCGGGATGGCCGAAAGCGGGTCGGGCGGTCTGGCCGCCGTGTCGGCGGGTATCTCTGAGGCCCTGATCACGACGGCCTTCGGTCTGGCGGTCGCGATTCCGGCCGTGTGGCTGTACAACTACTTCCAGACTAAGGTCGAGAACCTGACGGTCGAGATGACGTACACGTCGAAGGAGTTGGTCGACTTCCTCATCAAGAGTGTCGGCAGCGAGTTCGGCCGGTCGATCTTCACGAAGGAGTTCAAAGCCCAGCAGGCCGGCTCGCCCGGCCCGATAAAGTAGGGCGGGTCGCGCGAATCCTGTTGAGCAGGAGAACCTGACATGGGCATGCAAGTAGGCGGTACCGAAGGTGGTGTGAAATCGGAACCCAACGTGGTACCGATGATCGACATCATGCTGGTGCTGCTCATCATCTTCATGATCGTGACGCCGGTGATCACGTCCGGCTTTCAGGCCGAGATGCCGATGGCGAAGAACATCGAGGGGCGCCCCGATGATCCGGGCGACGTGGTCCTCGGCTTGGATAACGAGGGCAAGTTCTATCTCGACCCCGGCACCGGCACCATCGGCTTGGTCCCGGAGGACCGTCTGGAGGAGGTACTGCGTCAGGTGTTCGAGAACCGCACGAAGGACAAGATCATGTTCTTCCGAGCGGACCGGACCCTCCCGTTCGGTCGCGTGCAGTTGGCGATCGAGACGGCCCGTGCCGCCGGAGTGCGCGTGGTGGCGGCGGTGACAGAGGAACAGCGTGAGAAGGCCGGCATCCTCGGCCGGGTCGGGAGGTAACGGACATGGGACTCAAACTCCCCGATCCGGGCACCCAGCCGACCAGCGAGCCGAATGTCGTTCCCATGATCGATATTCTCCTCGTGCTGCTCATCATCTTCATGATGCAGGTGCCGTTGGCGCGGAAGGTGATGGACGCTCAGGTGCCCCCCGCCTCGCGCGGTGACACCCAATCCCAGGGGCCGAGCAACAACATCGTGTTGGAGCTCAAGGCCGACGGGACGTACGAGATCAACAAGGAACCCGTTACGAAACAGACGCTCGACCAACGGTTCCACGCGATCTATGACAACCGGCCGCAGAAGATCTTGTTCGTGAAGTCCGCACCGAATCGGACGTACCAGGAGGTGATCGAGGCAATGGACATCGCCCGTGGGACGGGCGTACAAGTCATCGGCTTCACACCGCCGGACGAAACGGGCGACGAAGGCAACTGATCCGCCGGCCGTAGGCCAGGCGTTGTGTCTCGCGGGCGTGGGAGCCGAAACCGGAAGGCTTCCGCGCCCGTGGTGTATTATGCGACGATGAGAGCACGCTCGTCTTCACCGCATGTCTTCTTCCGGCCGCGCTCGACTGAGCGGTTCGGACGCGGGGTGGTGGTGTCCACCCTCGTCCACGGCGGGGTCGTGCTCGCCATGATCATCGGCGCTGCCCGGACCAACGACGTCATGCGCAACATCGGCGGGCCCGGCCCTCGCGGCGGGGGCGGTGGGGGTGGCGGGTCGACCGTGCGCTACGTGAGCCTGCCCCCGCTCGAGTGGTCGGGCCACCAGCCGTCAGCCCAGCCCGAACAGACGCCACCCCAACGACCGGAGCTCCAACTACCCCGGCCGACGGTGGCCCAAGTGGCCGTCACGGAGCCCGTCGTGGAGTTTCGGGAGTCCCGTGGTCAGACGGACTTCGCGCCGATTGCGGGATCCGGCGCGGGCACCGGCGTGGGGGCGGGCACTGGCACGGGAGGCGGGGTCGGCACAGGCGAGGGAACGGGGGTCGGGAGCGGGAAAGGGCCCGGCACCGGTGGGGGAGAGGGAGGGTCCGTTCTGCCTCCGGAGCCGAGGTTCATCATCGTGCCGGCCGACCGCCCACGGTCGGTGCGCGGCCGAGAGTTTGCCGTGCACTTCTGGGTGGATCGCCGCGGCCGGGTGACCAAGGTCGAAGTCGATCCGCAGATCGAGGATGGCGACTACCGAAAGAAGTTCCTCGAGCAGATGTACCAGTTCCAGTTCAGCCCGGCGCGCACCCTCGACGGCCAACCCGTCGATGGGCACATCGTCATCCCCATCACGTTATAATCGAAGGTCACCGAGCAAGAAATCCCCGACCACTCAAAGGGAGAGACACCGTGCGAGCTGGGTTACCACTGCTCCACGCCACGCGGCGTACGTCCCGGGTGCTCGGGCTCCTACTGCTGCTCGTCCTCGGGGCGACCCCCGGAGCGCTGCGCGGGCAGGAGATCGAGATCGAGGTGCCAGCCGCGATCCTCAAGGGGATCCCGTTTTCGGCCACAGTGAAGGCAGCGACGAGTCTCGATTCCCTTCCTGCCACGTTGCGGAGCGCCCGGGGCGAGGTGCTTGGCGAGCTGGTCGTGCCGCCGGTCGGGCAGAACGTGTTTCGAGATATCGTCCTCGAGAGCAGTGACCAGCTCCCGCTCCAGTTCGATGTCGGTGTCGCCCGGGAGACCATCAGGCGTCCGTTCCTCCCGGCATGGTTCAGCATCCTGCCGCCGCTCCTGGCCATCGGGCTCGCCCTGCTCTCGCACGAAGTCGTCTCCAGCCTCTTCCTGGGTGTGTGGTTGGGGTGCGTCTTCCTCGCCGGCTACAACCCGTTTGCCGCGATCCTGATGACGGTTGACCGGTTCGTAAAGCCCGCGCTGGCGAACCCAGACCATGCCGCGATCGCCATCTTCTCGCTGCTCCTGGGCGGCATGGTCGGGCTGATGAGCCGCATGGGCGGCACTCGAGCGATCGTCGAGGCCGTCACGCCGTTGGCCACCTCCCGCCGGCGGGGACAGCTGGCCACCTGGCTCGCAGGAATCGCGATCTTCTTCGACGACTACGCCAACACGCTCATCGTGGGCAACACGATGCGGCCGCTCACCGATCGGCTCAAGATCTCACGGGAGAAGCTGGCCTACATCGTGGACTCCACGGCGGCACCCGTGACGGCGATCTTCTTTGTGTCGACCTGGGTCGGCTTCGAGATCAGCCTCATCGGTGACGGCCTTCATCTCGCCGCGGAACAGAGTGTCGGCCGTCCGGAACTGGTGGCGGGACTCCTCAACGCGTCGCCGTTCGCGGTGTTCATACACACGATCCCGTACCTCTTCTATCCGATCCTGGCGATCGTCATGGTGGGCGTGCTCTTGGCGACCGGCCGTGACTTCGGTCCGATGCTTGGTGCCGAGCGGCGCGCAGCGTCCGGGGGAGGACTGTTTCGCGCGGGGGCGCAACTGGCCTCCGACACGAGCGAGGATCTGGCCGAGGCCCCACACGGCACGGCGCTGCGGTGGTGGAATGGCGCTCTGCCGGTGCTGACCGTCGTCGTGACGGTCGTGCTCGGACTGGTTTACACTGGTCGGCGTGCGCTGGCGGAGGGCCAGCCTGCCACGATCTCCAACATCCTCGGGAATGCGGATCCGTTCAACACGCTGCTGTGGGGATCCCTCCTGGGCTGCATCGTCGCCCTGCTGCTGGCAGTGTCACAACGAATCCTCCGGTTGCCCCAGGCAATCACGGCCTGGCTCGGGGGGGTGCGGGCGATGGTCCTCGCCATGGTGATCCTGGTCCTGGCCTGGTCGCTCGGCGAGGTCACCAACGCGCTCGGGACGGCCTCCTTCCTCTCGAGCGCGCTGTCGGAGCGGATGCCGATGCATCTGCTGCCCGTCTCGGTATTCGTGGTCGCGGCACTGATCTCCTTCGCGACGGGCACGTCGTGGGGAACGATGGCGATCCTGCTGCCACTCGCGATCCCCCTGGCGGTGGGGCTGGGAGGAGGCATGGACTTCGCGGGTGGCGCTCACTACACCGTGCTGCTCGGGGCGATCTCGTCGGTGATGGCCGGCTCCATCTTCGGCGACCATTGCTCGCCGATTTCCGATACGACGGTGATGAGCTCGATGGCCTCGGGCTGCGACCACGTCGATCATGTCCGCACACAGCTCCCGTATGCGCTGCTCGTGGCCCTCATCGGGATGTTTGTGGGGGATATCCCAACCGCCTACGGATTGCCGCCTTGGGTCTCGCTGATCATGGGGGCGACGGTGATCTTGGGGATCGTGATGGTGCTCGGGAGGAAGGTGGAGGACACCCCGCGGGTCTGGATGCCGGAGACCGGCGTCACAGAAGGCTCGCCGCCAGCCTGAGGGCGCCAAGCACGGGGTCGGTGGGCTCGTCCCTGAGCGCGAGGCCCGGGCCCCGTTTGGCCAAAGCCTCCACGAACCGCGCACGGACCGGCGAGTCCGTTCCCAGGATGCCACCGCTCACGGCGACCCTCACCGTGGCGAGGTCACCGAAGTGGGGAAGGAGAGCGTCGACGTACCGCGCGAGGTCCTCTCCAGCTTCCCGCACGAGTCGTAGCGCCACCGCGTCTCCATCGCTCGCCGATCGGCAGACCTCGACGGCCAGCCTTGCCACGTTTCTCGTCTCCGATTGGGCGACCCAACTCACCAGCTCATCGAGGGACGTGGAACTGGTGGCACCGAGGAGGCGAGCCGCCAGCGCGGTTTGGGGACCGCGTCCATCGAGTGCCTGGCTCGCCCTTGTGAGTCCTGCCCGCGCCAGGGCATAGCCGCTTCCTTCGTCGCCGATTCGCGGTCCGAGGCCACCGACCCGTCGGAGCACTCCTCGTTGATCGCGCGCGTAGCCGATCGATCCGGAACCCGCCGCGATGACGATGCCCGGTGCTCCGTCCGGAAAGGCCGCCTCGAGGGCGATCTCGCCGTCCGTGGTGACGCGAACCCGCGCTGCGGATCCGAGGACCTCGGCCAGGAGGTGCTCGGCACGGTGTCGGCTCGTGGGGTTGCCGGCGCCGGCTGCACCCACGACCACCGCTATGCGCTCGCCCCGTCGGCGGACCCGCTCCAGCACCTGAGCGATCGCCTCGGCCCAGCCGCGAACCGCGTCAGCTTCCGCTCCGGGTCGCAGCGCTCCAGGGCCGCCACGCCAGCGACCCAGCACGCGATCCTTCACCTCGCCGAGCACGGCCTCGGTATGAGAGGCGCCGGCATCGATGCCCACGAGGAGCGCGGTCATGAGCGCGCTCCGGTCCTCACCGCGCTGGATAGCCATCCGATCCCCAGGGTGATCATGGTTCCGAGCGGTACATACCACGGCCAGGCCAGGTCCGCGAGCGGACCGGGCTTACCGAGAACGATCACCAGCATGCTGGTTGCCGACACGAAGATCGCCGTGATGGCGTCCCGTTGCCGGACGGCAGTGATCCCTGCAAGGATGTAGGTGCCGAGGAGGGCACCGTAGGTGATCGAGGCGATCGACAGCGCCAGCTCTACCACTGGCTGATCCGTCGAACGGAACGACATCGCCCCCCCGGCGAGGACGACCGCCCAGCCAACTGTCGCCCAGCGCCCGACAGCCAGCAGATGGCGCGAATCGCGGCGTCCCGTGATCGATGAGTAGAAATCGTGGGTTGTGGCGGAGGCGAGTGAGTTGAGCGACGAACTGACCGTGCTCATCGCGGCTGCGAGCAGCCCCGCGACCACCAGACCGGCGAGCCCGGGAGGGAGTTGTGTGATGACGAAGGTCGGGAACAACTCGTCTCCAGACCGGCCCGGGTCGTCGGCGCCCGCGGCCCACAACATCGTGCCCACCAATAAGAAGATGGCGAACTGGGCGATGACCAGGATGCCGGACCCCACGAGCGCCCGTCGCGCGTCTGTGAGGTGCCTCGTGGCGAGCAACCGCTGCACGATCAGGTGGTCCGTCCCGTGCGATGCCGCCGACAACAACGCGCCGCCGACGAGTCCCCCAAGGAAGGTGTACGTCGTCGTGAGGGACAGCGACCAGTCGAACACCTTGAGCCGGCCCGCGTCCGCCGCCCTGGTGAGGGCTTCCATGCCCCCACCCGCGAGGCTCGCCGCCACGAGCAGCGTCGCGATGCCGCCCACCAAGTAGATCCCGAGTTGCATCACGTCCACCCAGACGACCGCCTTGATCCCACCCGCCCACGTGTAGGCCAGCGTCGCGAGCGCCACGACCGCGATGCTGGCAGGATAGGACCATCCCGTCACGATGGACAGCGGGATCGCGGTGGCGAACACCCGGACGCTGTCACCAAGGGCTCGGATGCCCATGAACGTGGCCGACGCGATTCTCCTGGTGCTTGGCCCGAATCGCGCCTCGAGCCGGGTGTAGGCGGTCTCGTTCTCGCCGCGGAAATACCCTGGCAGCAGCCACAGCGCGACGCCCACTCGGCCCACGAGGTAGCCGAGCGGGAGTTGGAGAAACGTGAGGTCGGTGCGCGCGCCGAGGCCGGGGATCGAGATGACGGTGAGGGCAGAGGTCTCGGTGGCCACGATCGAGAGCATCACGGCCCACCAGGGCAGGCTGTGCCGACCGAGGAAGTAGTCCGACGCGTCGTGTTGGCGTCGTGTGAAGTGCACCCCCACCGCGATGACGGCGAGGAAGTACAGGGCCATGACGGCCAGATCGAGCGGGGTCATTGTGACGCCTGCATGACGAAGGGGCCTGGCGTTGCCGCGCAGGCCCCTCGAGCCTCAGTCTCTTGCCGTCAACGGGCTAGACGGTGAACGAGCTTCCGCACCCGCATCCACCCGTGGCCTTGGGGTTGTCGAAGGTGAAGCCCGACCCCTGCATGGTGGAGGCGTAACCGATGGTCACGCCGTTCAAGTACTGGGCGCTGAAGGCGTCGACGAACACCCGGATGCTCTTTACCTCGAGCGTTAGGTCGTCCGTCAGGGGCGCTTCTTCGACGTTGAGCCCGTACTGAAACCCCGAGCACCCGCCGGGAAGCACGGACACCCGCAGCCCCGCGGTGTCTTCGGGAACCTGTTCCTGCTCCATGAACCGTCGCACCTGGGCGACGGCATCATCGGTCAAATTGATCTCTACGGTCGTTTCTGGCCGCTGAGTCGTGGTCATGCGCACACCTCCTTACTCGCGCATGTTAGGTGGTCCTGGCTGCACTGTCAACGGAGCGCCTCACGGCGTCCCCACCATGCGTCCCCACCATCGCCCTGTGAGTCACTCCTGGCTACCGCATGGACTGGACCACCAGGTCGGCCACCTGGCCGCGGATGTCGAGGATGGCGCGGTTCTCCCGCGTGGGGTGGACCCGGTTCGTGAGCAGGATCACGACAAGCTCGCGCTCCGGCTCGATCCATATGCTCGTCCCAGTGAAGCCGGTATGGCCGAAGCTGTCACGGGACAGCAGCGTGCCGGCCGAGCTCCGGCCGGTGGCCGAGGGCGTGTCCCAGCCCAGGGCGCGGGTCGAGCCCTCCGGCCCAGGTTGGCGTCGGGTGAACTCGCGCACGACGTCTTGCGGGAGCTGTAGGATCGCGTCTTCAGGCAGCCGGCCGTGCCACGCGCCGAGCAACCACAGCGCAAACCGTGCCAGGTCGGGGCCGGTGGAGAACAGACCCGCGTGGCCGGATACGCCCCCAAGGCGATAGGCGTTCTCGTCGTGCACCTCGCCCCACACCAACCGGCCGCGCCACGGGTCCCACTCCGTGGGAGCGATCATGGGTCGCCAGGACTCGGGTGGCAGAAACCTCGTCCGCCGCATCCCGAGCGGCCCGAATACGCGGCGCTCGAGAAACACATCGAGCGGCTCGCCGCTTACGCGTTCCACCACCTGCGCCATGGTGATGGCGCCGAGGTCTGAGTAGAGGTAGCGCTCCCCTGGGATTGCCTCCAGCGGCTGCTGGAGCACCAGCTTGATGGCGTCTTCTGGGGTGTCGCTCTGCAGGTGGAGCGGCACCCATGCCGGAAGCCCGGAGGTGTGGGTGAGGAGGTGTCGTACCAGCACTCGGCGCTTCCCGCTGCCCGTGAACTCTGGCAGGTAGTCGACGACTGGCCGGTCGAGATCGAGCGCGCCGTCGGCCACCAGGATCATGGCTGCGGTCGTGAGCCCTATGACCTTGGTGAGGCTCGCCAAGTCGTACACGGTACTGTCGGACACGGCTCGGGGGTCGTCCTCGCCGTAGTGTCCGACGGCCGTACGATAGGCCACGGCCCCGCGGTGCCCCACGATCAGCACGGCTCCGGGGAAGGCGCCGTCTTCCACCCTGGCTTGGAGGAACAGACGAACCTGCTCCAGTGCGTCGTAATCGAAGGCCGAATCCGCCCGCTCTGGCAGGTCGTCCGAGACGACCAGCGATGTGTCCGATGCGGTACCGGGCGCGAGCTCGATACCGTGGCCCCGAGGGAAGTCGGTGCCGAGCGAGATCGGGAGGTGGCCGCGGATCGGCGCCCCGGCGGCGACTGCCCGCGCCACCGCGCGTTCGGCCGGTTCGATGCCGCTCCAGGCGAGCAGGTAGCCGCCCAGATAGCCGGGGAGCTGGTTGAGGAGGTAGGGATTTCCGAACGACACCACCAAGCTCGGTGTGCTTCGCTGCGTCGCGAGGATGAGCCCCGCGAGAGAGTCGGGCATCGCGATGTGGCCGAGCCCAGACACCACGCGCACGTTGACGGCGAAGATGACTCTGGGTGCTCGCGCGATCACGACGCGAGCGGAGTCATAGGACGACGCCCCGGAGGCCGGATAGAGGCGGAAGGCCGAGACCGTCTCTCCCTGCGCCCGCAGCTCGGCCACAAGCGTGTTGCCGGCGGACAGGTTGTTCTCTCGACCGAAGACGATAACCGCGGTCCGGTCCCGCGTCCCCCGGAACTGCGCAATGGTGCCCGGCTGGACCAGTGTGAGGGACCGGGCGGCCATATCTGCCGCAAGGTGGGCGAACGCGCGTTTGGCGACCACGGTGGGGACGGAATCGAGGGAGACCGATCGGCGGCGGAAGAGACCGGCCTGCTCCTTGAGTGCCAAGACTCGGCGCACCGACCGATCCAAACGGTCAAGCGAGATCCGCCCGGATTCGACGGCCGCAACGACGGCCTCGATCGCCGCTTTCGTGTCGGAGGGCATCAGCAGCAGGTCGCTTCCGGCGAGGAACGCCAGCACGGCACTCTCGCCGGCCCCATACGCCCGGACGATCGCCCCCATGGTGAGGGCGTCTGTGGCCACGACGCCGGTGAACCCGAGCGAGTCGCGCAGGATGTCGGTCATCACGGTCCGCGACAGCGTGGCGGGCTCGGGGACGTCGTCGGTGACGCACGGGACCGCGACGTGCGCGGTCATCACGGCTGTGACCCCCGCGCGGATTGCCGTCCGGAACGGCTCGAGCTCCAGGGAATCGAGCCGGTTCCAGCACCCGCGCACCACGGGAAGCTCGATGTGGGAGTCGAGATCGGTGTCGCCGTGTCCAGGGAAGTGCTTGGCCGTTGTGAAGAGGCCATAGTCGGTTGCGCCGCGCACGTATGCACGGAGCAGCGGCGCGGTGCTGGTCGGATTGTCGCCGAAAGCCCGAGTGTTGATGATCGGGTTTGCCGGGTTGTTGTTGAGGTCCACCACGGGGGAGAACGTCATGTGAATCCCCACGGCTCGGGCCTCCAGTGCCGTGACGCGGCCGAGTTCGTACGCGTCCGACACCCAGCCTCCGGCCGCGATCGCCATCGGCATTGGGAAGGCCGTCCCTCCGCTGAGCCGCATGCCCGAACCCCACTCGAGGTCCGCTGCCACGAGCAGTGGTAGCGCGGAACGTGCCTGGAGGGCATTCAGCTTCGCCGCGATCTCCAGCGGAGAACCAATGGACATGATGATCCCGCCGACCTTGAGCGAGTCCACCCACGCCGCCAGCGTATCGTATTCCTCGCTATCGAACGCCGCGTAGTTGCCGAGAAGCCACGGCATGACGAGCTGCCCCACCTTTTCGCGGAGCGTGAGGCGTTCCAACAGGCCGTCCACCGTTATCTTATCGGCACGTTCGATAGCGACCGGCGGCAACACGGCATGAGGATCGGGAACGACCCGGTCCGGGACCGGTGCCGCACCACGCGCACAGGCAGCCAGCAGTACGATTGCCGCCAAGGTGGTTGAACGATGCATCGCCTGTCTTCCCTCGGGTTGGGACTCGTGACGGTCGTCGCCGTGGGGTGTCCGGCCGGGCGTGGCTCGTTGCCGGCCGTTCGTCCCGGCATTCAGGTCCTGCTCGACGACTCCGTTCATTTGATGGCCGGACGCCGGGTTGGCCTTCTCACGAACCAGACGGGCGTCGACGCGGCAGGTGTGAGCGATCTCGATCGGCTCATCGCCTCCGATGCACAAGTTACCGCAATCTTCACGCCGGAGCATGGCTACCGCGGCGTGCTGAACCTGTCCGACATCGGGCACGGCATCGACTCGGCGACCGGCATTCCGGTGTTCAGCCTCTATGGCGAGGTGCGAGAGCCGACACCGGCCATGCTCGAGACGATCGACGTCCTCCTGGTAGACCTGCAGGACATTGGAGCGCGCCCGTACACGTACATCTCGACGACGCTCTTGGCGATGCGGGCGTGCGTCGGCGTCGGCGTCCCAGTGGTCGTTCTAGACCGGCCAAACCCGATTGGGGGCGGTCTCGTTCAAGGGCCGCTGCTGGACAGCACCCACGCGTCCTTCGTCGGCATGTTGCCGGTGCCGATGCGCCACGGCCTCACCCTCGGGGAGTTGGCTCGACTCGGTAACGAGTGGCTCGGCATCGGGACGGACCTCACCGTGGTGCCGGCCGACGGCTGGCACCGCTCGCGGTGGTTCGACGAGACCGGACTCCCCTGGGTCCGGCCATCTCCCAGTATGCCCGATCTGGAAAGCGCCACGCACTATCCGGGCACGGTGCTGTTCGAGGCGACCAACCTCTCGGTGGGCCGCGGCACGCCGGTGGCCTTTCAGGTTGTCGGTGCGCCGTGGCTCGATGCTGCGCGCGTCGTTGCTCGGTTGGGTCCCCAAGCCGGCGTGAGCGTCACGGATATCGTCGTGGCACCCGAGGCACCGCCGGATGGCAAGTACGGGGGCCAAACGATCCCGGCCGTGCGGCTCCGCGTCGGAGATCGACAGCGATACCACCCCGTGTCGGTGGCGGTGGGCCTACTGGCGGCCATTCGGGCCGAGCATCCGGAGTCGCTTGTGGTCAACGAACGACGATTGGCCCAGCTGATTGGGACGGCGGCGGTGTGGGAGGGTGTGCTCGCGGGCCAGGCGCCGGCGCAGCTGGTGGCCTCGTGGGGCCCGGACATCCTCCGCTTTCACCGCGATCGTGACAGGTTTCTGCTCTACCCGTGACCGCAGCAGCCTGCACCCGCGGGGCAGCCGGGGAGGGGTCCCCTTGTGATAGAATTGCCGTAGTCCGTTGCGGCCGTTATTCTTACCAGCCCTGAGCCGCGAACCCATGACGATCATTCCGAGCCCCATCCGCCGAGGATTCGAGGCCGCACTCGAGCCTCTCGTGTCGCGCCTCATCGCGACCCGAGTCAGCCCGAATGTGCTTACGACCTTGGGCACCCTGATCCTCCTCGGCTCGGGCGTCGCTTTCGGCGTCGGGATCGTGAGACTCGGAGGGTTTCTCCTTCTGCTGAGCGGCGTGATGGACATGCTGGACGGTCGCGTGGCGCGGGGTGGCGACGCGGTCAGCAAGTTCGGGGCGTTTTACGATTCCACGCTGGATCGTGTCGGCGAGGCCGCTGTGTTCACGGGGATCGCGGTCTACTTCGTGACCGGGGGCGTCGGCGAGTCGCTCCGGATCCCGGCGCTGCTCTGTGCGCTGACGGCGCTCTCGGCGGGCCTCACCGTGTCGTATGCGCGCGCCCGCGCAGAAGGCCTCGAGCTGGAGTGCAAGGTGGGAATCGCGCAGCGGGCGGAGCGAATCCTCGGGCTCGGGCTGCCGACGCTCTTCTTTGCAGCGGGGCCGGACGGGCTGCTGTTGCTGGGTGTGGTCGCAATTCTCGCCGTGCTCGCCGTGATTACGGTGGGGCAGCGGATTGTGCACGTCTACCGCACCACCCGGCGTGCCCCTCGCCGCACGCAGTCTCGCTTTGCCAGACCGGTGGTCATGAACACCTCGTCAACGAAAGGACCAGGAAGTGACTGAAGGATCGCGGAGGCCGATCCGCCCGGCGGACGGCACATTGGGGGTGATGCTGGTGGGGTTGGGTGCCGTGGCCACCACCTTCGTCGCCGGCGTTGAGAACGTGCGACGGAATCGTGCCAAGCCGATTGGCGCGCTCAGTCAGATGGCCACGATTCGCTTGGGTCGCCGGACCGAAGGCCGGGCGCCGCTGATCCGGGACTTTGCTCCGCTGGCCCCGCTCGACAGCCTCGTCTTCGGCGCATGGGACCCGATTCCTGACGACGGGTACCAGTCGGCCAAGGTCGCGGGCGTGCTGGACACGCCGCACATTGAGCCCATCGCGGATTTTCTCAGGTCGATCCGACCCATGCCGGCGGTCTTCGACCAGCAGTATGTGAAACGCCTGAAGGGAACGAACGTGAAGTCCGGCAAGACCAAGCGGGATTTGGCCGAGCAGCTGCGCAAGGACTTCCAAGAGTTCAAGGCTACCAACGGCTGTGACCGTCTCGTCACGGTGTGGTGTGCGTCTACGGAGATCTTCATCAAACCCGGTGCCGTGCACCAGTCGATCGACGCGTTCGAGCGCGGGATGGAGAAGAACGATCCCGCGATCGCCCCGTCGATGCTCTACGCGTGGGCGAGCCTCATGGAAGGCGTGCCGTTTGCGAACGGTGCCCCCAACCTGACGGTCGATATGCCGGCACTGCAGGAGCTGGCGGAACGTGAGGGCGTGGCCATATCCGGGAAAGACTTCAAGACTGGACAGACG